>Ga0099826_10000030_pt1 | contig 128684 bp, 141 predicted proteins | sample Mtrugardesep15_FD_76830 | JGI IMG/M metagenome (GOLD analysis project Ga0099826, IMG submission 76830) | Root nodule microbial communities of legume samples collected from California, USA - M. trunc garden sep15 | ecosystem: Host-associated > Plants > Roots > Nodule | place: USA: California... | reverse complement strand
ATCTAAAAGGCGGGACAATGACGAACGTGCGGCGGGCGACTGCGGGCGATGAGCGGCCGTATGCCAAATTTTCTGATCTTGCGGCCTGGGGCGAAAGGCTTTCCAGCGACCTGATGGGTTTGATGAATGGCTCCGACCGCCCGATGCCGCAGGTCGAGACCCTGCTGAAACGCCTGATCCCCATTCTTATCCTCGCCTTTCTTGTCGTTGTCGCGGCCTCGCGCATGCTGGGCATCGCCGCCGAATATGGCCGCATGGAAGAAGCCGCCCGCCACTCCACCGCGCTGACGGCGCTCACCGCCAAGGCAGCACTTCTCAACAATGATACGATCTTCACCGCGCAGGATCGCACCCGCGCCGAGGCGAACCTTGTCGCCGCTTTGCCGTCGGGCAGCCTGGCCGATGGCACCATGGTGCTGCTCTCCGGCAGCAATGGCCGCATCTTCGCGGGCGCCGGCAAGGAAGCCTCGCTTTATGTCGGCACCTCGCTGCCGGCCCTGCTTCCCGAGATCGCCATCGTGCAGCGTTTCCCGGGCACGCCCGGCACCATCGAGACCAATATAGACGGCCAGCAGCATTATGCGACGATGATCCCCTTCGGCGACGATGGCGCGATGGTGATCGCGGCACGCTCGCTTCAACCTATTCGCTCCTTCTGGCGCAGCGAAATCGCCATGAACGTCACGCTGTTTGCCGGCATCTCCTCCATCCTGCTCGTCGTGCTCTACGCCTATTACATGCAGGTGAAGCGCGCCCGCGATGCCGACGACATCTTCGCCGAATCGAACCTGCGGGTCGAGACGGCGCTTTCGCGCGGCCGCTGCGGCCTGTGGGATTTCGATCTTTCCAGCCGACGCATGTTCTGGTCCGGTTCGCTCTACGAAATTCTTGGGCTGCCGCCGAAGGCCGCACCGCTTTCCTTTTCCGACGCGGCCCGGATGATGCATTCCGAAGACGGCAATCTCTATGAACTGGCACGCGCTGTCGGCTGCGGTAACCTGCGCCAGATCGACCAGATTTTTCGCATGCGTCATTCCAAAGGGCACTATGTCTGGCTGCGGGCCCGCGCCCAGGTCATCCGCACCAATAACGGTCCACGCGTCATCGGCATCGCCATGGATGTCACCGAGCAGCATCGTCTTGCCCAGCGCTACGCAGAGGCCGATCAGCGCCTTGCCGACGCCATCGAATCCACCTCGGAAGCCTTCGTGCTGTGGGACAAGAACGATCGCCTCGTGATGTGCAATATCCATTACCAGAAGGCCTATGGCCTGCCGGACAGCGTGCTGGTGGCCGGTACGGAAAAGAGCACGGTCTATGCCGCCGCCGCACGCCCTGTCGTGGAACGGCGCGTCGCCGATCCGGATCAGTCCGGCCTGTCGCGCACCACGGAAGTGCAGCTTGCCGATGACCGTTGGCTGCAGATCAACGAACGCCGCACCCGCGATGGCGGCCTCGTCTCCGTCGGCACCGACATCACGCTTCTGAAGCGCCATCAGGAACGGCTGCGCGATTCCGAGCGACGGCTGATGGCTACCATCGGCGACCTCTCCGCCTCGCAGCACAAGCTGGAGCGGCAGAAGACCGAGCTTTCGGACGCCAACGCCAATTACCTCGCCGAAAAAGAGCGCGCCCAGGCCGCCAACCGGGCGAAGTCCGAATTCCTCGCCAATATGAGCCATGAGCTGCGCACGCCGCTCAACGCCATTCTCGGCTTTTCCGAAATCCTGCAAAACGAGATGTTCGGGCCGGTCGGCTCACCGAAATATTCCGAATATGCCCGCGACATCCATGACAGCGGCAAACACCTCTTGAACGTCATCAACGACATTCTCGATATGTCGAAGATCGAGGCGGGCCATATGCGCATCAACCGCGAGACCATCGATCTCGCACCGCTGATCGAGGAAACCCTGCGTCTGACTGCCATTCAGGCCGAACAGAAGAACATCACCGTGCAGCAGAAGGTCTGCGCCGGTCTAACGATGCAGGGCGACCGCCGGGCCATGAAGCAGATCATGCTCAACATTCTTTCAAATGCCGTAAAATTCACTGGCGATGGCGGCCGCATCGCGCTGCGCACCCATGTGCACGAGGCCGCGATGATCCTCACCATTGCCGATACCGGCATCGGCATTCCGGCGCAGGCCTTGCAAAAGATCGGTCAGCCCTTTGAACAGGTGCAGAGCCAGTATGCCAAGAGCCAGGGCGGCTCCGGCCTCGGACTTGCGATTTCCCGCTCGCTGGTGAAGCTGCATGGCGGCACGATGAAAATCCGCTCGTGTGAGGGCCGCGGTACGGTGGTGACGATCATTATTCCGCATGCGGCGGGGGTGTGTGGGACGGTGCATTGAAGCTTGGTGGGCGTGGTTTGAGCCCCTTTGCGTTGGCGAGTGCGGTTTACCCCCCACTGCCCTGCCGGGCATCTCCCCCTCAAGGGGGGAGATCGACATGGGGCAGCCTCTCGGCCATCTCTTACGTTGCGAATGGGTGAGCGCTAGCCTCTAGCTGATCTCCCCCCTTGAGGGGGAGATGCCCGGCAGGACAGAGGGGGGGTGAAGCCGCACCCACCGAGCTACCCGCCGTTCTTCACCACCGCCACAAACGCCTTCCGCACCGCCTTCGACAACCGCTTAACCTCTCCCTCCAGCGTCGGAATATCAGGGCAATCCCCGGCCCGGCACACAAGATCGATCAATCCGGCCGGCGCTTCCTTCGGATTGAAGGCGCCATCGATGCACAGCCGCACGATCTGCGAGATTTCCGTGTAGAGCCCCATCGCCGCCATGCAGTCGTCAAAGGCTTGGCTCTCCATCACGGGTGCGGCGAGCGCCTGCAGCGCTTCCGCCGTGTTGCGGCCCGGTTCGTGTGCGCCAAGGCCCTTTACCGGCCCGATCAGCGCCAGGTATTGGGCGATGAATTCGAGGTCGATCAGCCCGCCATTGATGAGCTTGAAATCCCAGTTGTTTTCCGGCGGCTTTTCCTGCTCGATGAGGCTGCGCATGTCCAGCACATCTGTGGAGACCTTGGCCACATCTCGCTTTTGCGAAAGGATGGAGGCGATGATGCTGCGGGCATCCTCCATCAGCGAAGCATCGCCGCAAATGAGGCGCGCGCGGGAGAGCGCCATGTGCTCCCAGGTCCAGGCTTCCTCGCGCTGGTATTTCTCGAAAGCGGATATGCGGGTCGCCACCGGGCCTTTATTGCCGGAAGGGCGCAGCCGCATGTCGACCTCGTAGAGCACGCCTTCCGCCGTTGGGGCGGACAGGGCGGCGATCAGCCGCTGGGTGACGCGGGTGAAATAACGCACCACATCGAGCGGTTTGGCGCCGGTGGATTCCTGGGCGGTGTCGTCATAATCGTAAAGCAGGATGAGATCGACATCCGACCCCGCTGTCAGCTCGAAGGAGCCGAGCTTGCCCATGCCCATGACGGCCACGCGACCGCCGGGATAGGGCCCATGCGCCGCCTCCATTTCCGAAAGAACGGCATTCAGCGCCGCCTCGATCACCAGATCGGCAAGATGGGTGAAGGCGCGGGCGGCGACCTCGCCGCGGATAGCGCCGGTCAGCAGCCTGACACCGATGAGGAACCGCTGTTCGGCGGCGAAAATGCGCAGCCGGTCGAGAATATCCTCATAATGGCGGGCATTGGAGAGGAAATTGCCCATGCGGTGGGCGAGGTAGTCGCGGGTCGGCACGTCGCTCATCAGCGCCGGGTCGAGCATGCCATCAAACACATGCGGACGGGCGGCGATGATTTCCGCAAGACGCGGGGCCGAAGACATGATCGTCACCAGCAGCGACAGGAGTGCGGGATTGTTGCCGAGCAGCGAGAAAAGCTGGATGCCCGCCGGCAGGCCCGAGAGGAAATTATCGAAGCGCAGCAGCGCCTCATCCGCCCGTTTGCTTTCACCGAAAGCCCTGAGCAGATCAGGCGTCAGCTCCGTCAACCGCTCACGCGCCTCGACCGATTGTGTTGCCCGGTAACGGCCATTGTGCCAGGTGCGGATGACACGGGAAATATCCTCCGGCCGCTGAAAACCAAGCGTGGAGAGCGTCTTCAGCGTATCGGGATCATTCTTCTGGCCGGTGAAGACCAGATTGCCAGCCTCTCCGGAAAGCTTCGTTTCCTGCTCGAACAGCGCCGAATAACGGCGCTCCACCAGCCGCAGCACCTCTTCCAGCTTTTCCGAAAAAGCCTTGGTGTCTTCAAAACCGAGCATGAAGGCGATGCGCTTCAATTCGGCCTCGGTGTCTGGCAGCACATGGGTCTGCTCGTCGCGCACCATCTGGATGCGGTGCTCCACCTCGCGCAGGAACCAGTAGGCTTCCGTTAGGCTGTCGCGCGTTTCGGCGTCGATCCATTTCGCCTCGGTCAGCGCCGCCAGCGCCTCCTCGGTCGCGCGCACGCGCAGCGGCGGCATGCGGCCGCCGGCGATGAGTTGCTGCGTCTGGGCAAAGAACTCAATCTCGCGAATGCCGCCGCGCCCAAGTTTGACATTGTGGCCCTTCACCGCAATGGCCCCATGGCCCTTATGGGCGTGAATCTGCCGCTTGATGGAGTGGATATCGGCAATCGCCGCATAATCGAGATATTTGCGGAAGATGAAGGGCGTCAGCTCGCGCAGGAAGTTCTCGCCCGCCTTGATATCACCGGCAACCGGCCGCGCCTTGATATAGGCGGCGCGTTCCCAGTTCTGGCCCCTGCCCTCGTAATAAAGCAGCGCCGCTTCCACGGGAATGGCGAGCGGCGTCGAGCCGGGATCGGGCCGCAGCCGGAGATCAGTGCGAAAGACATAACCATCGGCCGTGCGCTCCTGCATGATGCGCACGAGGCGGCGCATCATGCGACCGAAATTCTCCGTCGCATCATAGGGATCGTCGATGATGCCCGCTGACGGTTCGAAGAAGACGACGGCATCGATATCGGAGGAGTAGTTGAGCTCGCGCGCGCCGAGCTTGCCCATACCGAGCACGATCAGGCCGGAACCCTCGCTGGGTGCAGCAACATTCTTCAGCTTCAGCTTGCCGCTTTCATGGGCGGAGAGCAGCAGGTGGTCGATCGCGGCAGAGAGCGATGCATCCGCCATGTCGCTCAGCCAGCGCGTCGTATCGCGGGCGGTGAAGATGCGGGCGAGATCGGCAAGGGCCGCGACAAAGGAAAGCCGCCGCTTGGCGATCCTCAGCCGTGACATCACCTCGTTTTCGACGGGCACGGCGTCCTCGGCAGGCTTCCAGCAATCGCGCGCGTCACGGACCAGATCAGTCAGCAGCGGCTCCAGCGGTTTCGAAATCGCCAGCGTCAGAAGCCCCTCATCCGCCGCCGCCATGTCGCGCAGATAGGGCGACAGGGTAAAAGCGGCAGCGATGAAATCCTTCAGCGGACTTTCACCGGCCAGCAGCGCGGCCACCGCCGGCTCGGTCTTGCCGATGTCCTTCAGCGTCGAAAAAACGGATTTCAGTTCCGTCTGCGTATAGGGGCGGATCACGCCCGGCGGAACCTCGCTCAGCCGCCTCTCGACGGTTTCCCGTTTCGTCACTGTCTCTCTCCCTCTTCCGCCCGACCTGCCAAAGCCTGCCGGCGCGCCTCTCTGGCGTTGTAACAAATGCCGCGCGCTTTGCGACCAGAAAACCGCTTGCGGTGATGTTTTACCAAGGCCCGACACCGCGTAATGTCTCCGCAATTGTGCCCGCGTAGCGTCATCCTCGACGAAACCAGACTTCCCGGTTTCCGAGGCTTGGTGCTGCAACGGATAGGATGATGAAAAAGATTTTTAAGGTGAAATTTCAGAAAAACCTGCGCGCTGCGGCACTCTGCCTTGCCGCGCTGCCGATGGTCGGGGCGCTCCATGCGCCGGCCTTCGCCGCCGATATCGGCAAATCAGACCGCATGGCCGAACCGGGCGCGGGTTTCGACAATGCCCGCTACAGCAATTCCAGCGAATGGAAAATCACGCTCGGCGTTGGCGCGGCCTATGCCCCGAAATATGAAGGTTCTGACAAGCTCAAAGTCGGCGCCGTGCCGCTGATTTCTGTGGCCTATGGGGATTTCCTCAACGTCGATTTCAGCGGCGCCACCGTCAATCTCCTCAACCAGAATGGTTTCAGGCTTGGCATCAAGGGTGGCTGGGAAGGTGGCCGCAAGGAAAAGGATGACCGGAAGAACCTGCGCGGTCTGGGCGACATCAAGGCAGGCGGCGTGGTCGGCGGCGTCATCGCCTATAGTGTCGAACCCTTCGAAATCTACGCCAAGGTGGACAAGACCATTAGCGGCAGCGAGGGCCTGACCGCGACCATCGGCGCGAGCGTTTCACACAAGATCGACCAGTTCATCCTCGGCGCCGACCTCTCCGCCACCTGGGCCGACGACAACCACATGAAATCCTATTTTGGCGTCACCTCGGCACAATCCGCCCGCTCCGGGCTGCGCCGCTATGACGCGAAGGCCGGTTTCAAGCGCATCAATGCCACCGCTTCGATCTCCTACATGATGACCGAAAACTGGTCGGTGACGGGGATGGGTGGTGCCGGCTTCCTGATTGGCGATGCCAAGGACAGCCCCCTGTCGAAGAAGGATATCCAGCCCTTCGCCATGATCGGCATGTCCTACACGTTCTGAGCGGGGAAATAGCGCATGCATTAGCGGGGGGCGAGCTTTACGCACACGTCCCTGCCCTTGCGCATCTGACATCTACAACAGGATGCCGCCCCATGCACCTGCGGCGGCCTCAAGCATGTCTCCGCGCACGAGAATAACGGTGCTAAAACCACAGGTGTCCGTTAAGGCTTCGAAATGGGAAAAACCATCGAAATGGTCAGTCCCGGGCAGGCCGTATTGGTGGCATCCGTGTCCGAGAGCACCAGCGATCCGCCGTGCAGCTCCATCACGGCTTCCACCAGCGAGAGGCCAAGCCCGGTGCCCGGCTTGGAGCGGCTTTCGTCCAGCCGCACGAAGCGTTTCAGCACCTCACCGCGCTTGTCGGCGGGAATGCCGGGACCATGATCAGCAACAGAGAGCACGATTGCTTCGGGTTCTTTCGCCAGACGGACGACGAGTTTTTTGTCGCCCTCGCCTTCGCAGGCATATTTCATGGCATTGTCGATGAGGTTGGAAAGCGCCTGGCCGATCAGTTCGCGGTTGCCCTGCACCGAAAGGCCCGGCTCTATCTGCGATTCCAGCGCAAGGCCGGCATCCTCGGCCACCGGCTCGTAGAGTTCGGCGCTATCGGCGGCAATAGCCGACATGTCCACGTCAGTCATTTCGGCGGCGATCGAGCCTGCCTCAACGCGGGAGATCATCAACAGTGCATTGAAGGTGCGGATGAGCTGATCGGATTCGGCAATGATGCCTTCAAGAGCGGCGCGCCGTTTCGTCTCGTCATTGTCATCGAGGGCGGCGGCCGCCTTGTTGCGCAGCCGTGTGAGCGGCGTCTTCAAGTCATGGGCGATGTTGTCGGAGACCTGGCGCAGGCCCTCGTTCAGCTTTTCGATACGGCCGAGCATGGCGTTGAGCGAGCCGGACAGCCGGTCGAATTCGTCCCCGGAGCGGCCCTGCGGCAGGCGCTGGGAAAGGTCGCCGGCGATGATCCTCTTGGTTGCCGCCGACATGCGGTCGATGCGTTTCAGAGCGTTGCGGCCAATGCCGAACCAGATGAGCAAGGCACCACCGCTCATGATCGCAAGCGCCACCATCAACGCATTGCGCACCAGCGCCCGGAACTTCGTCGGCTCGCCGAGATCACGGCCGATCAGGATGCGCAGACCGTTGTCCAGCATGAAAACATTGGCGGTGGCGAGATGCTGCACGCTGTCGCCGCTTTCAGAATAACGCTCGTAACGGAAGGGGAAACCCGTCCAGCCTTCCTTGTCGAAGACGCCAGGCTGCACGGAGGCGACGTTGCCGGCCAGGATTTCGCCGTTCGGACCGGCAATGATGTAAAGGCTCGCGCCCGGCTGGCGGGCGCGGCGCTCCATCATCCGCAGCAGCGGGTTGATGCCGCCGCGATTATAGATGCGCTGCACATCAGAGACTTCCTGCAACACGGCATCGCGCGTCTGCTGGTTCAGCAGCCGTTCGGAAAGGGCGGTGACGTAAAAGACGAGGAAGGCGGCGCAGAGTGCGAAGAGAAGGATATAGAGCGCCGAAAGGCGCACCGCTGTCGATCTGAACAATATTCTGAGGCGGGCCATTTTCGCCAATCAGCCCTCGTCCTTCATCATGTAACCGGCACCGCGAATGGTCTTCAAGAGCGGTTTCTCGAAGTCCTTCTCGATCTTCGAGCGCAGGCGGGAAACATGGACGTCGATGACATTGGTCTGCGGGTCGAAATGATAATCCCAGACATTTTCCAGCAGCATGGTGCGGGTCACCACCTGGCCGGCATTCTTCATCAGATATTCCAGCAGCCGGAATTCGCGCGGCTGCAGCAGGATTTCCTTGCCGCCGCGGCGGACATCGTGCGACAGGCGGTCGAGTTCGAGATCACCCACGCGGTAGATCATGTCCTGCTCGGGCTTGCCCTTGCGGCGGCCGAGCACCTCGATGCGGGCGAGCAGTTCGGAAAAGGCATAGGGTTTCGGCAGGTAATCATCGCCGCCGGCGCGCAGGCCGGTCACGCGGTCATCCACCTGGCCCAATGCGGAAAGGATCAGCACCGGCGTCTCGATACCGCGGCGGCGCAGCTCGCTGATGACCGAAAGACCGTCGCGTCGCGGCAGCATGCGGTCGATCACCAGTACGTCGTAGGCATTCTCGCAGCCCATGAACAAACCGCTCTCGCCATCGCTGGCATGGTCGGCGACAATTCCGGCTTCGCGGAACGCCTTGGTCATATAGGCCGCAGCCTCGAGGTCGTCTTCAATGACAAGAATCTTCATGTGCGGGACAATAGCGCCGTCGCCCTTTTCCGCACAACCGGAAAGAGATGTGACAGACATTTCCTGAACCTTGTTTTCCATGAGGTTTCCTCCGCGGTGCTGCCTTGACCGGGGTTGCCGGTCCTTTCTCCTCCCCGCCGGGGAGAGGGTGGCCCGAAGGGTCGGATGAGGGGGTCACGTTGCCGAATACCTCTACCGTCGCCCCCTCATCCCGCTGCCGCGACCTTCTCCCCGGCGGGGAGAAGAAACAACCGGCGAGGGCTCGTTCCACATGCTTTGTCCCGCCTTAAAGCCAAGACATAGTCTGGGGCGGCGCCGGCCTCCCAAGGAAGCCGGCATCGCATTTCAGCCTATCAACCCTGGTCGATATCCAGAGCGATGAAGCGGCTGCCGTCATCCGTCTGGATCTGGAACAGCGCCTTGGAACGTCCGTCCTTCTTGGCCTGCTCGAGGATCTTCTCGATATCAGCTGCGGAAGCCACCTGCTGGTTGTTGACCGAGGTGATCTTCTCGCCCGTCTTCAGGCCCCGGGCAGCGGCGTCGCTATCGGGGTCGACATCGGTGATGGCAAGGCCGTTGCCGTCATCGGAAGGCGAAACCGTCAGGCCGAGGCTGGACAGCACCTTCTCGCTGGAGGACTGGCTGCCGCCCTTGTCGTCGTTCTGGCTTGGCGTCGCCTTGGAGGCTTCATCGCTGGTGAGATCACCGAGCGTCACCGTCACGGACTGCGACTTGCCACCGCGCCACAGCGAGATTTCAACCTTGCTATTGGGCGCCATGCCGCCGATGCGGCGCGACAGATCGCGGGCATCCTTGACTGGATCGCCGTTGACGGCGGTGATGATGTCACCCTGCTTGATGCCGGCCTTGTCGCCCGGAGAACCGGACTGCGGCGAAACGACCAGCGCGCCCTTGGCTTCGGCAAGGCCGAGCGATTCGGCGATATCCTTGCTGACGGGCTGGATCTGCACGCCGAGCCAGCCGCGTTCGACCTTGCCGTCCTTTTGCAGGTCGGCGATCACATCCTTGGCGACCGAGGACGGGATGGCGAAGGCGATACCGACATTGCCGCCGGAGGGCGAGAAGATGGCGGTGTTGATGCCCACCACTTCACCGTTAAGGTTGAAGGCGGGACCACCCGAGTTACCACGGTTCACGGCAGCGTCGATCTGCAGATAGTCGTCATAGGGGCCTGAGCCGATATCACGGCCGCGGGCCGAAATGATGCCTGACGTCACCGTACCGCCGAGGCCGAAGGGGTTACCGACGGCAACGACCCAGTCACCGACGCGAATCTTGGTGTCATCGGCGAATTTCACATAGGTGAACTTGCGGTTCACATCGACCTTGAGCAGCGCCAGATCGGTACGCGGATCGCGGCCGACAAGCTTGGCTTCGAGTTCGGTGCCGTCATTCATCACGACCGTATAGGCGGAACCGTCATCGACGACGTGATTGTTGGTGACGACATAACCGTCTTCGGAGATGAAGAAGCCGGAGCCTTGCGCGACCGGGCGTAGCGGACCCTTGCCGTCACGGTGACGGTTCGGACCACGGTCGGAGCGATCCTGGTTGGGGCCGCCGAATTCCTTGAAGAAACGCTTCAGCGGGTGATCATCCGGCAGTTGGTCGAGGCCGCGGCCGCCGAAATTGAAGGAGAAGTTGCTGGAATCGTCGGAAGCCGGCTGCACATTCGACTGCACGCGAACAGAAACGACGGCGGGCGAGACGGCATCGACCACATTGGCAAAGCTCGGAACCTGCGGCGCGGTCACTTCGACGGGGGCGGCAAAGGAGTTGAGGATCGGTGCGGCGATACCGGTCGACAGCATCAGCGCCGCGAGGCCGCCAACGGTCGTGGCCTTCAGGGCCGTCTTCAGCGAGGCCGTCTTCAGCGAGGAATTGCCGTTTTGCGAATGAGACATGGTGTACCTTCTTTCTTCATTCAGACTGGAACCCGTGTGACCGGGGAAGCGGTGGATGATGAAGATATAGGAGGCAACACCTTACGGCGAAGTGTCTGAGGAATGAAAAATCCGTAATGTTGAAAAAGAACCGAGGACGAAAATGAAAACCGGTTATTTTTCAATGAGATTGCGAATTCGTGCTTCTTCATCCGCACTCAGTTTTTGTGGGCGTTCCTGGGTGGCGCGGCGGCGCGAAAACACGAAGACGGCTAAAATCCCGGCAAGGGTGAGGCCGATGGGCGCGCCCCATAAAAGCAAGGTGCGCAGGCTGAGGCGTGGCTTCAGGAGCACGAATTCGCCGTAACGCGACACGACATAATCGATGACGGCCTTGTCGCTGTCGCCCTGAACCAGCCTTTCGCGCACGAGGACGCGCAGGTCACGCGCCAGTTCGGCATTGCTGTCGTCGATCGACTGGTTCTGGCAGACCATGCAGCGGAGCTGAGAGGTAAGGTTGCGGGCGCGCTGTTCCAGCACGGGGTCTTTGAGGACTTCGTCCGGATTGAAGGCGAGAGCGGGAGAAGCTGCAGCGAAGATCAGGGTGAGAAGCAGACAGAGCGCCACCACACACTCCCTCATTCCTGTGCCTGTCACAGGAATCCAGCCAGCCCAAGTCCATGGGCTTGAAGGACTCTCTCGCCGCGCAGACGCGCGTCGGCTGGATTCCTGTGCCAAGCACAGGAATGAGGGTAGCGAGGCAACACTCATTCCGCCGCCTCCGGCATTGCAGCCCGTACAGGCTTCGCCTTGCGGGTCGGCGCACCCACCCGCAACCGCCTGTCGGAAAGCGAGATGAAACCGCCCGCCATCATGAACAGCGTGCCGCCCCAGATGCAGAGGATGAAGGGTTTCCACCAGATGCGCACCACCATGCCGCCATCGGCCATGGGATCGCCCAGCGAGACATAAAGCTGGCTGAGGCCGAAGGTCAGGATGCCGGCTTCCGTCGTCGGCATGCGCCGCGCGGTATAAAGCCGCTTGGACGACCAGACGTCGGCCACCTCAACACCCGCCTTGCGCACGGTGAAATGGCCACGATCCTCGGTGAAATTCGGGCCGACGGCGTGGCGGATGCCGTCGAAGGTCAGGCTGTAACCGCCCGCTTCCGCCACCATGCCCTGTTTCATTTCCAGAACCGTTTCGGTCTCATAGGTGGTGACGATAACGATGCCGAGCACGGTGATGCCGAGGCCCATATGCGCCAGCGCCGTGCCGAAGGCCGAACGCGGCAGGCCTTTCAGGCGGCGAAATGCAATGCCGAAGGCCAGTTTGCCGAAATTGGCGCGATACCAGAGATCGGTGAGCGCCCCGAAGATCAACCAGAAACCGGCGGCAATACCGAGTGCTGCCAGCACCGGACCGCCATTTTCGATATACCAGAGGGCCAGCCCGGCCAGAGCCGCGATAGCCGCGGCCACATAAAGCCGCTGGAAGGCACCCAAGAGATCGCCGCGCTTCCAGGCGAGCATCGGCCCGAAAGGTGTGACGATCAGGACCGGGATCATCAGCAGGCCGAAGGTGAGGTTGAAGAACGGCGCACCGACCGAGATTTTTTCGCCCGTCAGGGTTTCGAGAATGAGCGGATAAAGCGTGCCGATCAGCACGGTGGCCGTCGAAACCGTCAGGATAAGGTTGTTGAGGACGAGCGCGCCTTCACGCGAGATCGGCGCGAACAGGCCGCCGGCCTTCAGCGAGGGTGCGCGCCAGGCAAAGAGCGCAAAGGCGCCACCGATGAAGATCGTCAGAATGCCGAGAATGAAGATGCCGCGGCTCGGATCGGTGGCGAAAGCATGCACGGAGGTCAGCACGCCGGAGCGCACGAGGAAGGTGCCGAGCAGCGACAGCGAAAAGGTCATGATCGCCAGAAGCACGGTCCAGATTTTCAGCGCCTCGCGTTTTTCCATGACGAGCGCCGAATGCAGCAGCGCCGTGCCGGCAAGCCAGGGCATGAAGGAGGCGTTTTCCACCGGATCCCAGAACCACCAGCCGCCCCAGCCGAGCTCATAATAGGCCCAGTAGGAGCCCATGGAGATACCTGCGGTCAGGAACGTCCAGGCGGCAAGCGTCCACGGCCTTACCCAGCGCGCCCAGGCGGCGTCGATACGACCTTCCAGAAGTGCTGCGACGGCAAAGGAGAAGCAGACGGAAAAACCGACATAACCGAGATAGAGCAGCGGCGGATGGATGGCGAGGCCGAAATCCTGAAGGATGGGATTGAGGTCCTGCCCCTCGGCCGGCACCCGCTCCAGCCGCAGGAACGGGTTGGAGGTGAGCAGGATGAACAGCAGGAAGGCGACCGAAATCCATGCCTGTACCGCAAGCACATTGGCTTTTAGCGTTTCCGGCAGGTTGCGGCCGAAGGCGGCGACAAGCGCGCTGAAAAACACCAGGATCAGCAGCCACAACAGCATGGAGCCTTCGTGATTGCCCCATACGCCGGTCAGCTTGTAGAGCATCGGCATCAGCGAATGGGAGTTTTCCCAGACGTTGCGCACGGAAAAATCCGAAACGGCATAGGCGCGCGTCAGCGCGGCAAAAGAAAAACCCACCAGCAGGAACATCATGACGGAGCCGAGCGAGGCGATATCCATCAGCGCCCGGTCGTTGCGGCGCGCGCCGATGACCGGCAGCGTCGAGACGATCAGTCCCACACCGAGCGCCAGGACCAGAACATAATGGCCGATCTCGTTGATCATTTCGTCGCTCCGGTCTTGTCGGCCGAAGCCGCGCTGGTCGACGGCGTCGCAGTGGAAGGCTCTTCGCCCTCTCCGCCCTGCTGCCACAGGCCCTTGTCCTTCAGCCGGTCGGCCACTTCCTTCGGCATATAATTCTCGTCATGTTTGGCGAGAACGCTGTCGGCCACGAAACCATGGGTGGCGGCATCGAACACGCCTTCGGTCACCACACCCTGCCCTTCGCGGAAGAGATCGGGCAGGATGCCGGTATAGCGGACCGGCACATTGGCTTCGCCATCCGTCACCGTGAAGCTCACCGTACGGCCCTCATCGCGCTTGATCGAACCTTCCGCCACCAGCCCGCCAAGGCGGATGCGGGTGCCGGGATTGACCGGCGTTTTTTCCAGATCGGCAGGCATGTAAAAATAGGCGATCGACTGGCCGAAGGCGAACATGACCAGCAGTACGGCCGCGACGATGAAGCTCATGCCGCCGCCGATGATCGCCAGACGTTTCTGTTTGCGGGTCATTGCGTCACTCCCTGCGGCGCGGAATCCTTTTGCCCATCCATGCGGATCGGTCCGGCGGAAACGCCCAATTCCTTCGCCAGCGCCAGAAGCTGCCTGCCCTCCGCACCCTCCGGCGGGAAAGCCTGCAGGCCGGCCCGCAAGGCTTCACCGGCCTTGGCCTCGTTCTTCAGCACGGAATAGGCGCGCAGAAGGCGCATCCACCCTTCGAAATCGGCCGGGTTATCCTTCAGCTTGGCATCGAGGCTTGCCACCATGCCCTCGATCATCGCCTGCCGATCATTGGCCGTCATGTCATTGGCCGCAACCATATCCTGCGCGGTCGGGCCGGGTGCTGCAGGCGTCGCTTTGCCGCCGGTCCGGGCAATATGTTCACGCACCAGCGGCAGCCAGGGTGCGCCAGCCGGCGCATCGGCCTCCAGCGCCGCAAAGGCCGCGCGCGCTTCTTCCGCCTTGCCGGTCTGCTCCAGCGACAGCGCCAGATAAAAACGGGCGCGCGGATTGCCGGGCTTCAGCTGTTCGGCCTGAGCAAACGCATCCCGCGCCGCCTCAATGACGATACCGTCATTGCCGGCCACCAGCGTTTCACCAAGGCCCGTCAACCGTTCTGGGCTCGGGCCCAGAATACGAAGCGCGTTGCGATAGGCAAGTTCGGCATCGCCAAGCCGTGACGTCTTGAAATAGATCGGCGCCAGAACATCCCAGCCGCCACCGTCCTCCGGGTTCTGCGCCAGATGCCTCTCGGCCCGCGCGACCAGCAGGTTCATGTCGTTGCCGGGGCTTTCAAGACGTGCCTCGAGCGGCATATCCGGCGTCTCCGGACTGCCGTTCCAGATATAAAGACAGAGCCCGAGCGCCGGCAGCAGGATGGTTATGAGGCTGGCAGCGAGATTGTGCCGGCGCGGCCGGGCCTCTTTCGCCGTCACCTCTTCCGCCTCGGCGGCGGCCAGCAGGCGGCGGCCGATTTCGGCGCGGGCATAATCCGCTTCGGTTTCGCCAATCAGGCCGGCGGCGCGTTCGCGGTCCAGCTCGGCCAACTGGTCGCGATAAACGGCAACCTCACCGTCGCGGCGCGTCTGCGGCGCCTCGGTCTTCCGCATCAGCGGGTACATCAGGACGATGGCGACAGCCGCCGTCAATATCGCAACGACAATCCAGAACATAAGGCTCAATTACTCGAATGCGTGGCACATGGAAACACGAAGCGCGGGGATGACGTGAATTTGAGACATCACGCCGCACCGCAGATCGCGTTTCGCTGTTCCGCCGTGCCTCTTCCTGTCACCGCGGAAGGCCCGTGACCTTGATTTACGTCAAACTGATCAGATCAGCGGAGACCAGCTTCCGTCGTCATTGCGGCAGGCCGCGCCGCGCACCCTGGTGTCGCGCCCGTCGACAGTGATGGTATGGGAATATTGCCGGCAGTTCTGGTTGCCGACCTGATAGGGCGCATTGGCCACCACCTGGCCCTTGACGTCATCACCGGTCCAGATAACAGGCGTACCAACCGGGGCCGTTTCCAGCGCCTTGTATTCCGCCTCCAGCGCCTTGGTCTGGTCGCCCCTGTCGAGCTCCACGCCGCTTTTCCCGACGATGCCGCCTTGCAGATTGGCAAGGAACGGCGTGGAAGGCTGGGCCGAACGGCCAAACAGGCTGCCGCCAGTCGGGCGGGTGCCCGTGGTGGTGCAGGCGCTCAGCATCGAGACACACAGGATCGAGAGAAGTGCCGGGCGTGACACCAGCGAACGCATCGTCACGGAGCGACAGCCATCATACACGTCAACCAAACCCTGTCCTCTTTCCTATCGCATTGCACCTAGAGCATTTTCGCTGTTCTTCGAACCGTGAAAACACGCTAGATTTTTGTTCTTCCGCATTTCCTGACGGGAAACCGGGGTCCACTTTCCCTGGAAACGCTGTCATGTACCGGTATTGAATTTCTTGCCTTTTTTCGCGGCTCACGCAAGCTCTTTCGAAAGACCCGGCAAAATCAGATCGGCCTTCAGGCCGCCAATGGCGCTGCGCGACAGCGAAAAGCGACCGTGGTATTCAGACACCACTTCAGAAACGATCGACAGGCCGAGGCCCGTACCCGGCCGGCTCTCGTCCAGCCGGCGGCCGCGTTTCATCGCTTCGCTGATCTGTCCCGGCTCCAGCCCCGGCCCGTCATCCTCCACCGTCAGCTCCACCCAGGAGCGGCGGCCGATTTCGGCGTCGGAAGAAGGATGCGTGCCGGTGGCAAGCGTGACGACCACTCTGGTTTCGGCAAAACGCGCCGCATTTTCCAGGAGATTGCCGACGACCTCTTCGAGATCCTGCTGTTCCATCCCGAGCACCGCGCCCGGCTGTTCGAAATTCAGCACGAACTGCTTGTCGGGGTTCAGGCGGCGCATCACCCGCACCAGTCGCTCCAGCGCCGGTTCCGCTTCCACGCGGGCAAGGATCGAGCCGCGCTGGGCGGCAATGCGGGCGCGGGAGAGATAGGATTGCACCTGCGCCTGCATGGCATCCGCCTGCGCCCGCACCAGATCGCCATGTTGCGGTTCCAGCGTGCGGGCCTCGTTGAGGAGTACGGCGATCGGCGTTTTCAGCGAATGCGCGAGATTGCCGACCTGCATGCGGGCGCGCTCCACAAGACGGCGGTTGCTGTCGATCAGCGCATTGACCTCATTGGCGAGCGGCTGGATTTCGCGCGGGAATTCGCCTTCGAGGCTTTCCGCCTCCCCGCCTCTAATCTTGCCGAGTGCCCGGCGGGCCTGATCGAGAGGCCTCAGACTGTAGAGAATGGCAAGACCGTTGACGACCAGACTGCCGACACCGAAGACGGCAAGCGCCAGATAAAGGCTGTTGGAGAAATCGCGCACATCGTCTTCCACGACGTTCAGATTGCCGGAAACACGAAAACGCGCGGCCCGGCCTTCGCCATCCAGCACGACTTCCGTTTCCGCCACGCGCACCTGATTGCCGGCCTCGTCGGTCACGGCATAAAAGCGCTCGTATCTGTTGTCGAAGGGGGCGTCTATAATACTCGGCACCGGCAGCGTCGATACGCCAAGCGAGGAGGACACCAGCGGCGCGGTCTGGAAATTGCCGAGCGGCTCCACCACCCAGTACCAGCCGGTATCCGGCTGCGAGAACCGGAGATCGCCAAGCTGCGGGCTGCCGGCCAGCGTATTTTCGTTGGAAATCGTCACTGAGTTGATGACGTTATAGAGCTGCGCCCGCAGAAGATCGGTGAAGCTGCGCTCCACCCCCTGGCGGTAAAGCGTCGAGATCACGACGGCGATCACGACAAGCGCCAGCGCCGACCAGGCAGAGGCGAGCAGCAGAACGCGGGCGGTGAGAGAGTTACTTCGCATCTGCCGGCGCTTGCATCCGGTAACCGAGACCACGGATCGTCTCGATCAGATCAACTCCGATCTTCTTGCGCAAACGTCCGACAAACACCTCGATCGTGTTGGAATCGCGGTCGAAATCCTGATCGTACATATGTTCGACCAGCTCCGTGCGCGAAACGACTTCGCCCATGTGATGCATGAGATAGGACAGGAGCCGGAACTCATGCGAGGTGAGTTTCAGCGTCGTGCCGTTGACGGTCGCCTTGGATGATTTGGTGTCGAGCCGGACGGGACCGCAGACCAGTTCGGAAGAGGCATGGCCGGCGGCGCGGCGGATGAGCGCGCGCACGCGGGCAAGCACTTCTTCGACATGGAAAGGCTTGGTCACGTAGTCATCGGCACCGGCATCGATGCCCGCCACCTTGTCGCTCCAGCGGTCGCGGGCGGTGAGGATGAGGACCGGCATGGCCTTACCGGCCGCACGCCATTTTTCAACGACGGTGATGCCATCGAGCTGCGGCAGGCCGATATCGAGGACGATGGCGTCATAGGGCTCGGTATCGCCGAGGTAATGCCCCTCCTCGCCGTCGAATGCCTGATCGACGACATAACCGGCCTCTTTCAGGGCGTCGGTCAGCTGACGATTGAGATTGGCATCGTCCTCAACAACGAGAATACGCATTGTCCGCCCTTTCCTTCCGTCCCGGCCCACGCGGGTGGCCGGTCATGCTACATGTGTCGGGTTGTTTTCCGATATTTCGGCGATGCGGGCAAGCTACATCGGCACGCGCATCGTTACCTTGCGCGGACGTTCGCCATTCCCCTGGACGAGAACGGTGACGACACAGGACTGACCATCGCCGGAAGGATAGACCGAAAGCAGCTGGCCACCGGTTTCGCGCACTACGCGGGCGACGGCTGCGCCACAATCGCTGGCAGCCAGAATGTAGTGGCCCTGCAGATCAGCCTCGGGCGCCGTGAAACCGGAAAGCCCGGCTGCAAGCGTCGCGATGATGAGAGGTGATGCCATTCTACAAACTTCCGCAAAAAACCGGGTGCGTCTCGAACCCTAGTGTGAGCGAATATGTAGCGCAAAGCGTCTGAATGGCAAATGAATGCCGGCCCCGCCGCCGCAATGCGTGGCGGGAGCGGCGTTTTCGTAAGCCCCGTCAGCGGATGGAGCGGGTCGCCGAAAGGCGGCCGTAAAGTGCGATCAGACCGCCGATTCCGCCCGCAACGGTCACCAGCCCTTCAGCGAGCTCCCCGTGCAGGCCGGCGGGCAGATCGAAGCCGGCAATGCTGAAAAGCGGTGCGAAAACCGCAATCAGCGCGCCCCAGATCGTGCGGGATTGATACCATGCTTTGGTACTGTCCATAATCTCGTCCTTTGCGTTGGTTTTCAGGCACATGTCAGAGCGGGAGAAGGGCCTGAGACACCACCCCCAGCGGCACCGCGTGGCCCAACTGGCGGACACGCACGGAAATGTGATCCCGTAGCTGCGGGAAATCTGTGAGTTCGTCCCCTGCGGGGTAGAGCCAGAAGGGTTCCGGCACCTCCACCGCACGGCGCACGGTCCCGCCGTCCATCACCTCGACGCGATAAAGCTCGAAAGGCTCGTCGAGCGGAATGTCGCTCGCATCCCAGCCATCGGCCTCCACGCGACCTCGACGCTTCCATTTGAGAAGAATGCCGTCCCGCCGGCGCTTGCCGGAAAGATGCACCGGCGCAAGCGGCGTTTGCGCCCGCACGCCGCCCTCAAAGGCAAAAGGCCCGGCCGGTGCACCCGCCATGCCCGCCGCTTCCGCAATCCAGTTCATGCGTCGCCCGCGCTCGCTTGCGGCAAGACCGAGCGGCAGCACCGCCGCATCGAGAACCACCACCGGAGCCCCCTTCGGCGCGCCTGCGGCAAGCGCATCCTCCGTGCCGCCAAGACCCCGCAGGAGCGAAGAGAGCCGCCAGCGCGAGGGTGCGATTTCCTCGGCCTTTGCGAAGGCGACAATTTCCCAAACGCCGTTTGCGGCCTTGATGGCGAGACGGTTCTCGCCATTCAGCACCGAAAGCTCCGTGGCTGACGACACTTCACCGGCGGGCAGATCGATCAGGATGGTGTTCTTGCGGTCAAACCGGCCGGAGGGGCCTGATATTAGCGGCTGTGCCAGCGCACCGATCATTGCTGGCCGGTCCAGCAGCGTGCGTTGACGATATCCTTCCGTGCCTGATGATGAAGACACGACGACGGGCCGCCAGGGTTTTGCGAAGGCGGCAATCCGCGCCGATTGTTCCGGCGCAGCGCCATCGTAATACGGCAGATCGAGAAACAGCACCTCCGGGGCGAAACCTTCGGCGCCACTTGCGCCGGCACTACGCCGCTCCTCCGCACCGCCGGCGGCGGATGAAAAGGCTGGGGAAAAAGCCCGTGCCTCCACCTGCCGCACCGCGCCGTCCTCGATGCGGTTGACCAGAAACCGCCCGGCCGGCGCCTGCGGAAAGACACTCTCCGGCAATCGGATGCAATCGCCGGGTTCAAGCGTGATATCGGATGGCGGCAGGGCGAAACGCAGGCTGCGTCGCGCCTGGCGGTTGTCACGCAACAGCGCCTCCACGGCCGCTTCCGCCGTTTCCGCCGGCAAGGCCGCGTTGAGATCGAGCCGCAGCAACCGGCTGCCGGCATTGTCGATGCGGCGGGAACGGGCGCTCGCCTGCTCGTAATCGAGCGTCGGATTAAACGAGGTCAAGACAGCTTCCGCCGCGAAATCGCTGTCATGGCCGCGATTTTCCGACCAGAGCGGCTCGTCCTCGAGATCCGCCAGCACGGCGATATCGCGGACGGGCATAAACGCCGTATTGCGGGAGCGGAAGCGCAGGGTTCCGCCATCCTCCGCCACATCCACCTGGAACGCCGCCATCAGCGGCTCCAGCAGGTTGCGGGCCGAGGTTATGTCACCCTGCACATAACCCGTCAGATCGCCGCAGACGGCCGAGACGTCGAAGGCGGAAAAGCCGTGATCGGTCAGGATCGCGGCGATGGTGTCGGCGAGTGTGGCCGTGCCCAGCCGGCCGTTCAGCCAGTGGCCGGTGCGCCAGTTCGCGCCATCGCTCCAGACCGCGCCGTTCTGCGGAAAGGCGGGGAAAGGTCGTGCATCCCAGGTCCAGAGATAGACCCGGCCTTTATCGACCATCGCCGCTTCGCCCTCACCCCAGTGGTCGAGATACGCTTCCAGAAACCGCCGCTGCTGGCTGTCGGCACGGCTGCGACGGGAAAAATGGGGAAAGGCGTTTTCCGCCGATTTCGGATCGGGAAAGACATTGGGACGCGTGGCGCTCTTGTCCACCGCGGGGCAGCCGAGTTCGGTGAACCAGATCGGCTTGGTGCCCGGCACCCATGCGGTGGGCACGGATTTCTCCACACCGCGCACCCGTTCATAATGCAGGTTGCCCCACCAGTTGCGAAGGTCCTTGTAGCGGAACACCCACGGCTTGCCTTTCAGCCCATCCGTTATGGGCGTGCGGCGCCGCGCCGCGCGGTCGGCATCGCTGGCATAATACCAGTCGAAACCCTCGCCTGCCGTGACGGCACGGCGAAACGCGCTCGCATCATCGGGGCCGGTCATGCCATCGGGATTGCCATTGGCGGCATCCTCGTCGCGCCAGTCGGAAAGCGGCATGTAATTGTCGATGCCGATGGCGTCGATATCAGGGCTCGCCCAGAGCGGATCAAGGTGGAAAAACACGTCGCCCGAACCGTCTGTCGGTTGGTGGCCGAAATATTCGCTCCAGTCCGCCGCATAGGTCAGCTTCGTCGCCGGTCCGACAATGCTGCGTACATCGCGTGCCAGCCGCACTAGCTCCTCTACGAAGGGAAAGACATCGTTCTGGTCCCGGAGGGCGGTGAGCCCGCACAGTTCCGAGCCGATCAGGAAAGCGTCCACCCCGCCCGCCCGCGCCGCAAGCGCCGCATAGTGCAGCACCATGCGGCGGTAACCGTCCTCACGGTTGCAGAAGGCGGAAACCTGTGCCCGCGCAGCCGCACTACGGTCCGGGGAACCGGCTTTGCCGGGTGCGGGAAAACCGGTGACGCGGCCACGCCAGCCATAGGCGGCCTGCTCGCGATCGCCATAGGGGTCAGGCAGGCCGTTGCCGGCGGGCACATCCATCATCACGAAAGGATAAAGGCAGACCCGCAGGCCCCGAGCCTTGAGATCGGTGATGGCCTGCAACACGCTGGCATCGTCAGGCGTGCCGCCATAGGCCGGGCCGGCACCGTGATGGCTGACCAGATGCGCGTCACCGCGCGAAAGACCGGCAACGGACCAGGGCGTGGTTTCCCCATCGCGGCCTGCCACCTCCACGCCCGGCAGAATGCGGCACTCCCCCGCCCGCATATCCGTGCCGAACCAGCTCACCACCAGCGCCACGCTTTTGAGATTGGGGCAAAGCGCCTGCAATTCGTCGATCGCCGCCTGCCAGTCGGTCGCGGCGGCGAGATTATTGCGGTTCATGATGCGGCTTTGGCCGATGCCCGTGCGCTCGCTGACCTGCGTGGTGGCATAACCGTGTTCGGTCGCGCCGGGAATGACGGTGATGGCGCGGATCTGGCGTTCGAGCTTTCCGACCGGCCGCACGACTTCGAACTGCATCAGCGGAATACGATTGCCATAGCTCTCAAGCGGCAGACGTTCGAACACCACATAGGCAAGTCCGCGAAAGGCCGGCGCGTTGCCTGTGCCCTGTTTCGCCTCGATCAGCGGATCGGGCAATTGTGTCTCGCTGCCGGGATAAAAGCGCATTTCGACGCCGGTGAGATCAACTTCACGCCCATCGGCCCAGACGCGCCGCACCAGGGCTGCCTCGCCTTCACAGAGGCCGATGGCGAGATTGGCGAAATAACGGAAGCTCTCCACCTTCGGGCCGCGATTGCCCTTGCCGCCACGCCGCTGCACCTCGACACTTTCCTCAAAGCGAGTCGCCCAGACGAGCGTGCCGCCGATCCTTGCGGTGCCATAAAGCCGGTTGATAGCAGCGCCCTCATCTGCACCGGGAATGCGCGCCGTCGAAAGCCGCGCGCCGGACACCGTTCGGCCATTTGAAAGCAGCGCACGGTCGATGGCATTGCCGGCCAGCGCCCCCGCCGCTCGGCCGATAATCGCACCCACGGGGCCAAAAATGCCGCCGAGCGCCGCGCCCGCCGCCTGAAAAACGATTGTCGCCATGTTCGCCTCGAAAAAAATCAGGGATCGGGAAAACGAAAAGTCCCGGCAATGCGCCGTTTCCAGCCCGGCACCAGCGCCGACCGCACCACCGCGGCCTGCTCATAGGCATGGATGAAATGCTCCGGCCCGGCGAGGATGCCGAGATGTTTCGCCGCCGCATCGGCGCGCCAGCGAAACAGCAGCAGGTCTCCGGGCTGCGCCTCTTCCATGCCCGGCACCGTCAGAAAATGGCGCTTCGCCGCCGCCATCAGCCGGTCCTCTCCGCCGCGTTCGGCCCAATCAGGCGCATAGGGCGGCGGCAATTCCGGTTCGTGCCCGTAAAGGCCGCGCCAGATGCCGCGGATGAGGCCGAGGCAATCGCAGCCGACACCCGACAACGAGGCCTGGTGCCTGTAGGGCGTGCCGATCCAGCTTTCGGCCATCGCCAGCACTTTTTGTGCCGTATCGCTCATGGAAACAGCACTCCGCCGTCGTGGCTCTGGCCGCCGCTTGCGTAGGAATAGGCAAAATCCGCTCCCGGAAGATGCGGAAAGCCCCTAAAATTCAGGTGATTGCCGAACTTCGCCTTGCAGGTGGCGAAACTCTTGTCGCAGCCGGCAGTCACCGAAAAGCGGTCTCCCGGCGACGGCATCCGGTCCGGTGTCAGCCAGAAGGAAAGAAGCACGCCGCCGTCACGCCGCTCGTGGCCGTCGAGGTCGAAAGCCTTGCCGGCGAGACTGCCGGTCAAAAATCCGAGCTTGCCCCGGCTGAAGAAACCCTCGGCAAAAGCATCGAGCCCGGAGACCCGCAGTTTGCCCGAAACATCCACCGCCGCCACGCTGCCATGGCCGGTGAACCGTGTGAGATCAACACCGCAACGCCCGTCACCCAGCGCGGCATCGCAGCGCCGCCCATAGCTCCAGCCCTGCGGTTGGCCAAGGCGATGAGCAATGCTGCGCAACTCGGCGCGGAAGGCCCCGCCCGCCCGCGTCACCTCGCCGATCTCGCGCAGGCTCAGCAGCACATGCTCATCCGGCGCCTGCCAGTTGACGAGGAAAAGTTCCACCTTGGCGCCGTCGAAGCGACCGGCGGCAAGATCGTCTTCGGCAATCGCCTCGCTCGAAAAACCACCCGCCACCTCGCCGGCGCTCGCGCCAAGCCCTGTTTCGCTGTCGCTGTCGCTTGCCGAAAAACCACTGGCAGCGAGATAGGATGTGCCGCCGAAGGATAGCGTCTCGTCGTGGTCGGTAAACCCCATCACGACGCCATCCTTCAACGTCACCCGCCAGCAATGGCAGGTGGTGGTGGCGTCCGCTTTCAGATGATCGGCAAGGGAAGCTGGCAGGGTCTTCATGGCAGGATTTCCATCAGCGGAATGGAGGGAATACGGCCGGCTTCAAAGGCGGTCACATTGATGTCGATGCGGTCGATGGCGAAGCGCACGGGTACGTCGAATTCAAAGCCGGCGCGGATCACCGCACCGGCGGGCGGCGCAGGCCCCGCCCGGAATGTCACCATGCCGGTCGCATGATCGACGGACAGATCGGTCGGCGCGGCCTTCACCCCCTCGACCGAAACGATGACCGACCCTTCGACCGGCTTGTCGATCCGCCGCGAGAATGAGCCGCCGGCATCGGCATAGGTCTTCACCAGCTGAAAGCCCGTCGCCACCCCGTCACCTGTGCCGATCCTCTGGTCGGTCGCGGCGGTCGTCTCTCCCGGCGGGCAGGATTTGAAATCCACCGGATCGCGAAAACGGAAACCATAAAGCTCCCCGCGCCGCGCCTCGAAAAAAGCCAGTACCTCGTAGAGATCTGTGACGGAGCGGATGCCGGAGCCGGCATCATAGGCTCGCCTGGCATTCCGCCAGCGCTGGTTGCGGTTCTCCCGGCCGTTGGACAGATTGACGATGTCGGTGCGCCGCACGGGTCCGCCGCTGACGCCGAGCGCCAGCCGCAGCGGAAACCGCACTTCATGAAATGCCACCATGTGGTTGTTCCTGGATTCATTTTGCTGGTTGGGACGTAGGAGAAGCGGGCAGCGCTTGCGTCACAAACCCCGCTGGCCACGCCCGACATTGCGCGCCAGCATCGCGGCGATCTGCCCTTCACTTTTGCGGAAACTCGCCGCATCGGTGGCCGTCACGTTAAAAACGATCTGCGCCCCGCCTCCGCCCGAGGGTGCGGCGACACCGAGAGCACCATCCGAACCACGCTTCAGCGGCAGGATCGCCTCCGCTCCCGCTTCCCCCATCAGTCCAAGCCCACCGCCCATCGGGAAAAAGGCGGGGCTAGACACGACCCCGCCCTCCGCAAAAGGCGTGATGGCGCGCCCCGGCACACCACCCTCGGCAAAGGCAAAGAGCGAACCACCGCCATTCAACAATCCACCGACGGCGTTGCCGATCATGTTCTCCAGCGGTTTCAATCCGGCCGAAAGCGCGATGCCGGACAGCCGCTGCCCGAGCCCGCGCAACACATCGTCCAGCCCCTTTCCGCCCGTCGTCGCCGCCTGCAAGGCGGAGGTCAGCGCCGCCCCGAACCGCTCCGAGCGCCGTTCGAGATCACCCATCACCTCGGAAAGCGCTTCCGCCTCCTGCCGGTTCTCCGCAATCGATCCTTCGCCCGCCATCGCGCTTGCCTTTCTGATTCAACTGGGGAATGCATGGTGCTGAAACAGCTTTTTAAGAAACCATTGCTTCAGCCCAAGTCCTTTCAAAACCCAACTTCATGGGTTATGGTTATCGTGGTCACCGTTCTGCGCCAGCATGGCATGCGTTTCGTCATCTACACGGCCGATCACGAGCCGCCGCATGCCCATGTCTATGGAGAGGGTGAAGCCCGTATCGATATCGTCAGCCTCAACGTTCTCACGCAGGGCGGCATGTCGGACCGGGACGTTCGTCGCGCCGTTGCCGTGATCGAAGAGAACCGGACGCTGTTTTTGGAAACCTGGAGACGATATCATGGTTGATGTCAGCGACACCGAACTCGCCGCCGCCAAGGAGCGCTGGCAAAAGGAGCGCGCCGGGCGTCCCATTCCGGTTTCCGTGCGTTTCGAAGCGTCGTCGGCGCGCGTCATCGTCGATTTCACCAATGGCGCCTGTTTCATGTTTCCGGCGCGGGCGCTGGAAGGCTTGCAGGACGCCACCGCAGAGCAACTCGCCGAAGTCGAACTTCTCGGCGAGACCGGCCTGCATTGGAAGAACCTCGATGTCGACTATACGATCGCCGGCCTGATGAACGGCATCTTTGGCAGCCGCACCTTCATGGAAGCGCAGCGCAAGGGCGGGCAATCCCGTTCCCCGGCCAAGACGGCCGCCAGCCGCGCCAACGGTGCGAAGGGCGGCCGGCCGCGAAAGATGCCCTGACGCCATCAACCATCCGGAAACCGCCGCATCATCGCCTTCATTGCCTGACGATCAGGACCCTGCGGAACGGCGTAACCGCCCGTCATCGCGAAGAACTCCTTCGGTGTCAGCCGCCAGAAAGTCTCGGAAGAAAGCCGCAGCAGGCAGAGGCCGGCATGGATGACCGCCGGCCAGGGAAAGGGGCGGGTTGTCGCCTCGCCTGCTGCGGCATTCAAGGGTCCGGTGTTGCGTCACCCTTCAGGCCGCCGAAGGTGGCGGTCAGGAGATCGGCGACGATCGCGGCGTGGCCGGCAATGCCGCCTTCCACCGTCGCTGTGGCCACATCCTCGTCGGAATAGACGTTGCCGGCACCGCGCAGGCCCGCGCCGATGACCCGGATCATGTCGGCGGCCTTCAAGCGGCCGTTGGCGAAACGCCCGGCGAGCGCGGTGAGGTCGTCGGCTGCAAAGGCGATTTCGAGTTCGGCAAGCGCGCCGAGCGTCAGGCACAGGATGCGCCTTTCGCCGTCGATCAGCGCCTCGATCTCGCCGCGATGACGGTTCGCCCGCCCGTAACGCAAACGCTCAGGCATCACAGCACTCCAAATGTGAGAAGACCGGCGGATTCCAGCGCGATCTCGAATTGCACCTCGCCATCGTGGCGGCCCGAATATTCGAGCGCCACGATCTGGAACGGTCCGGCGATGGTGCCGAAATCGGGAATGACGATCTGCCAGCCCGGAATGGTGCCGGCGAAAAACGCGCCGCGCACCAGTGCATCGCTAGCCGCGTCCTTGAAGATGCCCGACGCCGTCAGCGCGGCCCTCTGCACGCCAGCACCCGCCAGCAACTCGCGCCAGCGCCCAGCGCTTTCGCCGTCGGTAATGTCCACCGCCTGGGCGTTAAAGGCCAGCCGCTGGGTTCTGAGGCCGGCAACAGTGAGATATGTTCCGGTATTGTTGAATTTCAGCAGAAAATCCTTACCCTTCTGCGCCACCATCATGTTTCCTTCCGTTTCGATTGCGGTTGCAGGGTTTTGCGGCCTGCGACCAAAAATGTTCCTTCCTCTCGCATTCAGCGATCTTGCCATGTCCGATGCTGCCTCCCTGACGTCCCGTACACGCCTTATCGGCGTGCTTGCGCTCGGACAGGTGGTCAGCTGGGGTTCGGGTTTCGACATGCTGGCCATTCTTGGTCCACGGATCGGCAGCGAGCTGCACCTCTCCAATGAAGTCGTTTTTTTGGGTCTCACCGTCATGATGACGATCAGCGCGCTCTGCGGTCCGCTGCTTGGACGCATGCTCGTGCGACACGGCGCAGCCCCCGTGCTGGTGACAGGCACCATTCTCTTTGCGGCTGGCTTCGGCTTGCTTGCCTCTGCGGGCGGCGTAGTGAGCTATCTTATCGGCTGGGCCGTGATGGGGCTTGCGGGAACATGCGGGTTGACGACGGCGGCCCATACGGCGGTGGTGGAACGCGTCGGGGCGGAAAGCCGCCGTTCGCTGACGTTGCTCATGGTGTTCACCGGCCTTTCGGGCGCTGTTTTTCTGCCTTTCACCGCCTTTGCAGACCAGCATCTTGGCTGGCGCGGCACCCTAATCCTTTACGGCTGTTTTCAGCTTTTCGTGCTTCTGCCGCTTTACCTTTTCGTTCTTCCGCAAAGAACGGCACCCAATACCGACCACAGCTTGAAAACCGCAGATGCCCCAAAGGTGCCAGTCGATACGCGTCGCGCATTTTTACTTCTGGCAGCGATGACGACGCTCAGCGCCTTCACCGCCTTTGGCCTCTCACCGCTCCTGCCGTTGCTGCTGGTTCATTCCGGCGCTTCGCAAGCCCTTGCCATCCAGCTGGCGTCAGTACGCAGCGTGCTTGCCATAACGGCACGCGGGCTGGATTTCCTGCTCGGGAAACGCGGCAATCCCTTTGTCACCTGCATGATCGGCCTCTGTCTGCTGCTCGTTTCTTTCGTGCTGCTGATTGGCTTTTCGCCGGCCATGCCTGCCTTCATCGGCTTCATCGCCTTTTTCGGCTTTGGTGCGGGTGTGCTGACGGTCAGCCGCGCCGTGCTGCCGCTTGCGGTGTTTTCCCCCACACAATATGGCCTTCAGGCTGCCCGCATCTCGCTTCCGCAAAATCTGGCCATTGCCGTTGCGCCGGTCATTTTCACCATGGCACTGGATCGCGGCGGCGTGAGCGCCATGCTGGGCATCGCCTCCATTCTGATCGGTCTTTCCGTGCTGCTGTTGATTCTGTTATGGAGAACAGTCAGACAGGGGGCCTGACGCAACGCTATTCCGTCACGGCCCTGAAACGCATCTCCGAAACAAAGTTCCGGGTCTTCGTCTCGCGCCGCGAGCGGCTTGATAGAAGCTGCAGATTGACGAGGGAGACACCCGCGATCGACAACGCCGCATCGTCGAGCAGGTTTTTCACCCGAGCGGCGATTTCCCCCGCCCCCTTGCGGCCATTGGCATCGCTCCAGATTTGCAGCGACAGGAAATGCTCCTCGGCCTTTTCCGTCGCCGTCGAATAGTCCCGGCTTTCAAGATCGCCGAGCACGATGCACGGCAGAACAGCGTGCGGCAGAAGCCGGTCGACAACGCCGCCGGTGATGAGCGTCATCAGCGCCGCGTCGCCCGTCAGCCGCGCGAAAATCGCCTGCAGCAAGGCGTTGACAGCGCTCATCGGCTTTCCTCCTCGCAACGGCAGACGATGAAGCGGCGCGTCTCGTCGGGATCCATCGTCGCCCGGATCGCCAGAATGCGACGGCCTTTGCGAAAGCGCATGCCGGCAGTGACGTCGCTGCGAAAGGCCAGCCAGACGCGGTGGGTGATTGTCACACCCTCGGCTGAGGCCCGCTCGTGGGAGGCCTCGGAAACCGGTTCGATGGCGGCCCAGAGCGACCACAGGACAGTCCAGCTTTCCGTTGCGCCGCCCTGCCCGTCCGGCGTTTCGGTCCGCGCTTCCAGCTCCAGCCGCGCCGTCAGCTTGCCGGGATCGAGAAAAACGAGGTTCATGGCTCAAAGCCCCAGGCGGCAAAAGGGCGCCACCAGCCGCTCATAACCGGCGGGAACCGCCGCAGGCTGGTTTTCCGGCGCGACCGCGCCGCGAAAAGCGAACATCTGCGCAACATGCATCAGCATGGCGCGTTTCAGCGTGCCGGGCACATCCGTGCCGGCCTCGCCGTAACCGGCGATGAAATCGATCTCGATGCCGTTCATCGCCCGGCCGGGGCTCGGCGGATCGCGCAGCCACAGCCGCGCCGGGCGCGCCATGCCGTCGAGCAATCTGTCAGCGCCGGTGATATCTGCCGCGCGGCCCTGACCGTCAAAAACCAGAATCGTTTCGATGGCTTGCACCGGTCCCTTGCCAATCAGAATCACGCCGGTCTCAGGCCATCGGTCGAGATAAAACCGCCAGGTCTGGCGGATGAGGCAAAGGCCGGTCACCCGCTCCAGATGTTCACGGGCGGTGCGAAGCAGTGCTGCCAGAAGCGCGTCCTCCTCGCCGCCGTCGAGACGCAGATGCGCCTTGACCTCGGCAAGCGTCAGCGGCTCCGCCCGTGGCGGATGAATGAGAGCATAGGTCATGGGGTCTCCGGAAAGAAGGACATCGCAGGAGTGTACGAGCGGGCGTCGCTCGTTTCTTCTCCCCGGCCGGGGAGAAGGTGGCGCGCAGCGCCGGATGAGGCGGCTACGGCAGAGAGATACGGAGAGCTGGCCCCCTCATCTGTCCCTTCGGGACATCTTCTCCCCGGGCGGGGAGAAGAAAAGGGCAGCACTGCGCCTATCAATTCACCCCGAATTTCACCAGCTTGATCGCCTCGAAATTCTGCACGCCGCCACCCACGCGCTTGGTGGTGTAGAACAGCACATAGGGTTTCGCCGAATAGGGATCGCGCAGGATACGCACGCCGGTACGGTCGACGACGAGGTAGCCGGCGCGGAAATCGCCAAAGGCGATGGCGAAGCTGTTGGCGGCCACACCAGGCATGTCCTCGGCCTCCGTTACCGGAAAGCCCATCAGCGATGCCGGCTGACCGGCTGCGGCCGGCGGGTGCCAGAGATAGGCGCCGCTGGTATCCTTGAAACGGCGCAGCGCTCCTTGCGTCTTGCGGTTCATCAGGAAGGTGCCGTTCTGGCGATGGCCGGCCTTCAGCGCATAGACGGCATCGAGCAGCACGTCCATCGGCCCGGCCGAGGCGAAACCGGCCGAAACGCCGGTCGCGACATAACCGATATTGCCCCAGTTCCAGCCATCATTGGCGATGGCGGTATAGGACAGGAAACCCTTGGGTTTGTTGACGCCATCACCGGCGATAAAGGCGGCGGCCTCCTGTTCGGCGAAGGCGATGTCCACTTCGGAAGCGATCCAGGCTTCGATATCGACCGCCGCGTCATCCAGCAGCCCCTGGGTCGCCGCCGGCATGGCGTAAAGCTCCATGGTCGGGAAAGAAAGCTCGGCAAGCTGCGGTGTTGCCGTCTGCGGACGTGCCGCCGTTTCGGAAACCCAGCCGGTCGTCATCCCACCGAGTGCGAAGGGTTTTTTCAGCACGGCGGCAGAAACTTGCCGCACGGTCGCCAGCGCCCGGATCGGCGAAATCGCGGTCATGCGCCGGCCGATCTCGCCATCCGTCTCGCTCGGCAGCAGAAAACCGCCATCTGCCCCGGTCGAACCGGCGAAGGCCTTCGCCTCGAGATCGCGCAGTGCACCTTCCTCGCCGCGACGGATATACGCTTCGAACGCCGCCTTGTGCTCCCCGGCATCGTGGGAAAGAGCGTCCTTGCGGCCAAGTGCGGGTCGCGCCTTTTTGAGCGCGAGATCGTCCATGATCCTGCGGTTGTCGTCGAGCGCCTTGTCGATGCGGTCAAGCTTGTCGCGGGTCACGACATCCGACCCCATCTTGCGCTCGATATCGGCAAGCCGCTGGTCGTTGGTTTCGCGGAAGGCCTCGAAGGCCTCCATGAAGTCGTCGAAGGCGGCCGTCACCGTATCCGGCACGGCTTTTACCTGCGGCGCGACGGTCATCGGGGCCGGTGTCGTCATCTGGTCCGTCATGTGGTTTTCCTTGTTCGTTGATACCTGGAGGGTCAGCGTTTGAAGGTTGTGTCGAACAGCGAGCGGGCGGCACGGCGCATCGCGCGCACCAGTTCGGTCTCGCGGTCCCGGAAGAAGCGGGCATGCTTGACGTCTGAGACCCGCGCCGAAGGCAGCATCGGGAAGGTCACGACCGAGATTTCCCAGAGATCGGCTTCCAGAATGCGCCGCACGCCACTGCCCGCGCCCTTGCCGGAGCGAACAGTGCGAAAGCCGATCGACAACCCGTCCAGCGCGCCGGTCTTCATCAGTGAATGCACCTCGCGGGAACGGGCGACGCCGGGTGCGAGGATACCTTCGACATAAAGACCGCGTTCATCCTCACGGATGGTGCGCCATGCGCCGATCGGCTCGGCAGGGTCATGCTGGTAGAGCATGCGGATACCCGCCGCTCCCCGCTCCTCGATCGAGCGGCGGAAAGCGCCGTGTTCGATCACGTCCTTACCGAGATCGACTTCGCCGAAGACGCTGGCATAACCGGAAAAGGTGCCGTCGCTGGTGATGCCGCGCAGTTCCAGACTGGCGAATTTGCGCGTGGCGGGACGCGGCCCGCGATAGACGTGCATGAAAAACTCCTGCGATGTGAAGGGGGAAAACGACGCTGGCGAAGGGCTATCAGGCGCGCGGGCGTGTGCCGTATCGGTCGGCGATGCGCACCAGAACGCCGAGCCCCCACCAGGCGCCCATGCTGGCGGCGGCGGAGCCGGCCACCATGATTTCCCGGCCTGAAAGCGCCCCGGCAATATCGAGCTGCTGCACGATCCACAGGCCGATCGGCCCGCCGAAGATCATGCCGCAGGAAACGCCGGTGACGAAACGGCTCGCCGCCTCGCGTTTGCTTTTCGGCAGCAGGTAAACGAGTGAGACACCCGCGCCCGCCACGGCGCCGGTGATGCAGGCGGCCCAGATACCGGCCTCATTGGCGAATTCAGACATGGGTAATCATTCCCGTTTAGGATGGTGTTATCGGGCGACGCATCGCGCCGCCCGCAGGTACTCTTTGCGCGCCTGCGCTAGGTAATTTTCGAATCTTCGGAATCGCTTGGGCGGAAGACCTCACAAAGAGAGTCCGCTTCTTCAGAAAGTGATTCAACTGAACCCGCCCGTTTCATGGACGAGGTTCCTACCGCTCAGTAACCGACGGCTTCGCGTTTTTCCTCGTCGCTCAAAAAGGATGCCGCGCCGATGCGGGTCCAGAGCGCATCCCGCTCGCCGGCAAGCCCGGCGATCCTGTCAAGATCGGGCTCAAGCCTCAACCCGGCGCCGAAGACCGGTGCCAGCCAGCCGCAGAGCCTTGCCGCCGTGCGATAAACCAGCGGCAGCACGGTGAGGCGATAAAAGGCGCGATTCGCCTCCTGGTAATTGGCATAGGTATTGTCACCGGGAATACCGATCAGCATCGGCGGCACGCCGAGCGAGAGGGCGATATCGCGGGCAGCACCGTTGCGTGCTTCCAGAAAATCCATGTCGCGCGGCGAAAGGCCCATGGCCTTCCAGTCCAGCCCGCCTTCCAGAAGCAGCGGCCGGCCGGCGTTCATGGCGCCCTGATAGCCCTCCTCCAGCTCGCGCTTCAGCCGCTCATATTGCTCCGTGGATAGATTGCCGCCCTCCTTGGGCTGATAGACCAGCGCACCGGAAGGCCGGGCGGAATTATCGAGCAGGCGCTTGTTCCAATGGCTTGCGGCATTGTGGAGATCGAGAGCCGCACCGGCGGAGGCGAGCGGCGCAAAACCGACCCGGTCGTCCAGCGGATGGAAAAGCTTCAGATGCAGAAGCCCCAGCCCATCCCGTTCGGCGGCGATGCGCCGTGCGGCACGGCCCTCGGCGCGGTATTCATAAGCCGCCGGCCAGCCATCCGGCCCCTCGACGATGCTCACCCGGTCGGGCCTCAGGAGATGCAGCTCACGCAACCGCCCGGCGACAACAAGCGGTTCGATATAGGCGTTTCCGGAGAGCATGAGGTGGCCATAAAGCGCCTCGAAAAAATCCGGCCCGCCCATGTGGGCGCTCGGCTGCGACAGCAAGGCCAGCAGCGGATGATCGGCCAGTTCCTCGTCGCCATCATAAATCAGCCAGCTGACGGCGGCGGACGTTTCCGCCACCATGCGGGCAGCGCGGTGAGCGACCGGGTTCTTCATGAAACCTTCGCGGGCCAGAGCGGCATAGGAACGGCCGGACCAGAAGGCCTGCCCGCCCTGCACCGCGACGGCCATGAAGCCCTCGGCCATTTTCCGGCTTTCAGGCACGGCTTTGCCATCCGCCGGGCGCAGCCGCGGCAGGGAGAAAGGAAATCGCATGGAATTGTCCTTGTTTTTATTCCGGCTCAGCCTCCCCCCCGTGTTTGTCACAGGGATCCAGCCAGCCAAAGTCCTTTGGCTGAAAAGAGTCCTCTCGCCGCGCAGACGCGCGTCGACTGGATTCCTGTGACAAGCACAGGAATGAGGGCGGAGGAGGCCTGAGCCCTATGACGGAGAAAGGTTTGCGCCCGTTGTCAGCAGACTAAATGTGCATGCGCGTTACTTCGCAGACGAAACGAGACGTTACCGGATCGGGGCCTTCACCGCCGTATCGCTGTTGAAATCGGCCGCAACACGGGTCTCGCGCAGCGGCTTTACCGTGCGGGTCGAAAGGTCATAGGCCGGATCGGCCTTGTAGGCCGCCAGCGCCGCCTCGTTTTCAAACTCGCCATAGACGATGAAATCGACCGAGTTGCCCCATTGATCCTTCTTGACGTTCTCGCCGATTTCCAGCTTCAGCGCATGCGATATCGCGGTGAGGCCCGAAAGCCCCTTGCGCACGGCGTCGCGGTTTTCCTCGGGAACGGTGAAAAAGACGATATGGCGGATCACGGTGTCACCTGTCATGCAAAGTTCAAGAGCGGCCTCAGCGGCACGGTGTAACGGGTTATCATCTGGCCGACGCCGGTTCAATCCGCGCCGTGACAATCGGCGCCATAACAAGGGCGCGATGAAATGCCCGTCCGTAGCTGCCTATGAGCCGCGCCCGGTCGCTGCCATTGATGATGGCGCGGGCGCCATCCCAATCCTCGTCTTCGCCACTGAAGAAATCGGCAAGACTGCGGCCGGTGAAGCTGCCGGCCACCATGCCGTGAATCAGGATCGCCGTTGCCACTTCCGCCTCCATGGCCCGCTCCGGGCGCTTCACCAGGTCGATGCCCGTCAGCGCCGACATGGCTTCGTAGTTGCGGCGATGGGTCAGTTGCACGAAACCGCGCCCCAGCCAGCTTTTTCCTTCGGCATCGAGCCGCCAATAGGGTTTGCGCACCATGGGCAGCCTGCCCGCCGCAAAGGCGCGGTCGAGTCTCACGATCGCCTCGGCATCGCTTGCCGCCAATGTCTCGCGCACCGGCTGCATTGTCGCCGCCGTTTCGTGAAAGGCCGTCGCCAGCATATAGGCCAACCAGCGCGGATCGCCGCCCGGCAGCGCCTTTTCGAAACCGGCAAGCACCGTTTTCGTGCCAGCAAGCTGGGCGGCGCGCAGGCGCCCCCCGAAGATGGAAATTCGCACCGACGCGAAGAATCGCGCCTCGTCATAGGCCATATCAGGCTCCTGAAAGTGACGGACGACAGGACGCCCGGTTTTTCCACATGACGGCCGTCAGGACTAAATCGATTTGAAAAAACCTTAATCGATTTTAATCCGCCGCCCGGGGTTTTGGGGTAAAAAATTCCTTGAATTCCGGAACCTTAGCGCGCTAACTCCATTCACCGCGCAGTTCAGCTGCGTTAACCAATCAAGGAGGAATGCCACCATGACAGCGACAATCCCCCAGACCGTTTATGACCGCCTCGAAAACGAGTGGCGCCAGATGCGCGAAACCGGCTCCCAGCCGAAACCGGCGCAATCTCCGAAGAAGTAAGGCCCACCGGATGCCCGCTTTTGGGCGGATGCGGTGCCGAAGATTTCTTCTCCCCGCCGGGGAGAAGAAACATGCGGCACCCGCTTGTTTGCGGTTCGATAGCCCTGCTCGCAGGCCCGAAATCACCAGCTCACATCCCCCGCACCCGCGGCTCATTCACCACCATCGTCGTCAGCGCCGTAATTGCCCAGACGAGCGCGTCCATCCTGTCCGGCGAACGCCCGGATGACAGGCCATCGGGCCCGAAATCCGTCATCTGGTCCTCCAGCTTTTCAAATCTCCCCGAATGGCGCACCCGGCCCTGCTCGTAGAGGGCTGCGACCGGCTCGGCGCGGGTGAATTTGCCGCGGCTGGCGCGCACCAGCGTCAGCGGCAGGTTGGCGTCTATGCTCTGCAGCATGGCCCGCACCATTTCGCCACCCTGGTTGACCTCGGCCACCACCCGGTCAGCCTCATGGCGGCGGAAAGCGGCGACCACGGCGCGCGCCCAGCCGGCCGGCGTTTCGCCCTCCACCGAACAATCCGCCAGCACCACAAGCCGCCCGGACATGCCAAGTCCCGCCACAACGATGCCGCAGCAGGAATTCTCTCCCACACCGGCAGGCGGATCGACTGCCACCACGATGCGCGATAACGGCTCATGCGCCGCCTCGATGATCGCTTCCAGATCGGCGCGTTTCCACAGCGCGCCTTCGCGTTCGTCGATCAGCTCGCCTCCGATTTCCTGACGGCCGAGCCGCGTGCCGCCGTAACGCTCCTGCATGGCCTTCAGGAAGCCGGGCGACAGGTTCTGCGCATTCATGGCCGTCGGCATCCGCGCAACCCGGCTTGTCGGATCAGAAAGCAACGCTTTCAGGAGCGGAATTGGCCGCGGCGTGGTGGTCACCAGTTGCCGTGGCATCTCGCCCAGGCGAAGGCCAAATTGCAGCATGTCCCAGGTTTCCTGCGGATATTTCCATTTGCCCAGCTCGTCTGCCCAGGCCAAGTGAAATTGCGGGCCGCGCAGGCTTTCCGGGTCCTCCGAGGAAAACACCTGCGCCATCGCGCCATTCGGCCAGAGAAGTCGGCGGCGCGACACTTCGAAGGCTGGACGATGGCGGCGGGCAATGCGGCAAATGCCGGAGATGCCGTCGATCATCACCTCGCGGGCGTCACCCAGCGTTTCCGCAACGAGCGCGATGCGCAGATCGGAATGCTTGCCGGCGGAAGCGACGGCGTGCACCCATTCGGCCCCGGCGCGGGTCTTGCCGGAACCACGTCCGCCGATCAGCAGCCATGTTCGCCACTCACCCTCCGGCGCCTGCTGCGGCAGGTTGCCGATGAAACGCCAGTCACGCAGGAGGTTGAAGACCTGTCCCTGCAAGCGGGTTTCAGTCAAAAATTCCGCCATGCCTCAGCCAGACCCGACGGAAGTGCCCAACGCAGCGATCGCATCCAGCCTCTCTCGGCATTTCTGCGCGGCCAAATCGTCGATGCGTCCAAGGAAATGCGCCACCGCCGCCTCGTAATCTTCGGTATCGGTTTCATCCTCGCCCATAAGTGCCTGCCGCTCCTGCGCCAACACCCGTTGCAGGGCATCGATCCGTTCCAGCGTGCGGACGATGAGCGACAGCTGATCCGTTGCGATTTTCACGTCGGCGCGCGCCTGCTTGGCCTGCGCATCGTCTGCATCAGGCAAAAGCCCGGCCTCGCCCGCCTCCCGCATATTGCGGTACATCGAGAATTGCTGGCGCATCTCCACCGTCAGCTCATTCAATAATTGTCGCAGACTGCCATTACGCGCCGCATCCTCGGCGGCCAGCCTGTCGGCCCGCGATTTTATTTCGGGGGCGGCTTCCGGCATGTCATCGCCGACATAAGCGGGCGTCTCCGGCCAGGCTCCGTAGAGCGCCGGGTCGCAAGTGTGAGAGCTTGTCATGGGATTGGCCTGGGAGTGAACGATTAGATAAATTAGAGCGTGAGCACAGGGCGGTTCGCAGCACCTGACCCACCCTCACTCCTGTGCTTGTCATAAGAATCTAGTCGACGTGCGTCTGCGCGGTGAAGGGAGTCCTTTCAGCCCAAAGACCTGGGCTGGCTGGATTCCTGTGACAAGCACAGGAATGAGGGTGGGGAGGAAAGAGCTTCGGACACTCCCAAGGCCAACCATCACCGTTCAGCTGCAAATCTCCGACCGTACCCAAACAATACCAAACCACCGTCACGCTGTAAAGGATTATTTTCCTATCTTTATGATTTTTATCCTGATGACAGCATTTGCACCCTTCCCCGCACCATACTACACTCGCGCCGCAAGCGGTGGACAGAAGGGGCAAGTCAAGTTGGTGAAACAATGGGTTGAGCGGTTGTTTGCGGGTCTTTCGGCAACCGGCATCGTCTTCGGCACGGTTCTCTTCTGCGCTTCTCTCACACCCTCGCTTCTGCCGCGTACATGGCTGATGCAAGGCGTTTTGTGCGGTTTTTCCTTCGCCATCGGTTACATGATCGGCGTCGCCCTGCATGCCATATGGGCCTATCTGGAGCTGCCCGAACCCTCGCGCCACAATGTCCGCGGCGTCCGGTTTCTCATCGCCCTTGCCGCCGCCATCACGGCGATTGCCTTCCTGTGGCAGGCGAAGGACTGGCAGAATTCCATTCGTGTGCTGATGGAGCTTGATCCGCTGCCCAGCGCCCACCCCACCAAGACCGGCGGCCTTGCCGTGCTGGTCGCGGCCCTACTCATCGGCGCTGGTCGGCTTTTCCAGGTGATCCGCCGGTTCTTTGCCGCCCGCAGCCGTCACTTCCTGCCGCGCCGACTGGCCAATGTTCTCGGCATCGCCGCCGCCATCGTGCTGTCATGGATGCTGCTCAACGGGCTGATCTTCGACATCGGCCTGAAGTTTGCCGATTCCTCGCTGAAACAGGTGGATTCGCTGATCGAGCCTGACGTGCCGCGCCCGGCCGATCCGCTGAAAACCGGCAGCAGCGCCTCGTTGATGACATGGGAATCGCTTGGCCGCCGCGGGCGGGAATTCGTGGCGGAAGGCCCGGCCGGCACGCAGATTTCCGCCTTCACCCATCGCCCGGCCAAGGAGCCGCTCCGGGTCTATGCGGGCCTGAATTCCGCCGCCACACCCGAAGAGCGGGCGGCGCTGGCGCTTCAGGAGTTGAAGCGCGTCGGCGGTTTCGAGCGCAAGGTGCTGCTCGTCGTCATCCCCACCGGCACCGGCTGGATCGATCCGGAAGCACTCGACACGGTGGAGTATCTGCATGATGGCGATATCGCCAGCGTCGCCGTGCAATATTCCTATCTTTCCAGCTGGATCGCGCTGCTGACCGAACCGGACTACGGCGTCGAGACGGCACGCGCCCTGTTCGAAGCCGTTTATGGCTACTGGACCACCTTGCCGAAGGAGACACGGCCGAAGCTCTACCTGCATGGCCTCAGCCTTGGTTCGCTCAATTCGCAGAAATCATCCGATCTCTACGATGTGCTGTCCGATCCGTTCCAGGGCGCTTTGTGGAGCGGCCCGCCCTTTTCCAGCCCCACCTGGCGCATGGCCACCAATGGCCGGGTGGAGGGCACGCCGGAATGGCTGCCGCGTTTCCGCGATTCCTCCGTCATCCGCTTCGCCAACCAATATACGACAGCCCACATGCCCGGTGTGGACTGGGGTCCGATGCGGATCGTCTATCTGCAATATGCCAGCGACCCCATCACCTTCTTCGAAGCCGCCTCGCTTTACCGGCGGCCGCAATGGATGGTGCATCACGGTCCCGACGTTTCCACATCCTTCCGCTGGTTCCCGGTCGTTACCCTGCTGCAGCTCGGTCTCGATGTTGCCGCCGCGACCACGGCGCCGATGGGTTATGGCCATGTCTATGCGCCGGAACATTATATCGACGCATGGATGGAGGTGACCCAGCCGCAGGGCTGGAATGCCGAGGATATCCAGCGGTTGAAGATGCTCTTCAAGGCCCGCCGCGGCTCCACCGATCCGGCGTAAGCGCGGCGGGCCCGCTTTGAGCCTCAGCCCTTCAAGCGGTCCAGATTGTCGGCAATATAGGTTTCCAGCGAACGCGGAGCATGGCCGGTCAGCGTTTCCACGTCGCCGGTCACCACGGCCGTCCAGCCTTCACGCACGGGATAGAAGATCGAGGCGAGGAAGGATGCGTAGTCCTGCGGCACGCCGGCACCGGTGAGGATGCCGATGAAGACGTCGTCCGAAACGGCGCTATAGGACACCGGCTTGCCGATCGCCTGTGAGATCAGCGCAGCCGCCTCGGCGTAACCGAAGGCCTTCGGGCCCGTGAGGTTGAAAGCCTTGCCATTGAAGGCGTCGGAGGTAAGCGCCGCGGCGGCACTGTCGGCGATATCACGCACATCGATGAAGCTCGACTTGCCCTCGCCGGCGGGAACGGCGATCTGGCCGTGTTCGATGCCGGCCTTCCAGTAGCTGTGGAAATTATCCGCGAACCAGTTGGGGCGCAGGATGACGTAAGGCGTGCCCGACGCGATGATCTTCAGTTCGATCTGGCGATAGGGAATGGAATCGTCGGCATCGACACCGAGGACACTGAGGAAGACGATCTTCACCTTGCGGCGCGCGGCCTCCTCGACGACCGGTGGCAGTGCATCGATGGCATCCAGACGCCCGCCGGCCAGCATGAGGAAAAGGCGATCAACGCCGTCAAATGCATCCGCGAAAGTGGCGTGGTCGGTATAATCGAAGCGCACGCCTTCCGCGCCATTGGTCGGCTTACCGCTGCGCGACGCCGCCTTGACGCTTTCGCCCCTGGCGACCAGCGCCTTGACCAGCGGCGTGCCGATCGTGCCTGTCGAACCGATTACGAGTATCTTGCCTGTCATCTCGAATATCCTTAGTATCTAATGGAAACCATGTTTCGAAAACACAGATACTGTGTTGGAGAAATCATGAAAAGAGAGCACTTTTCGGTTATCTGGTTTCCTCGCGGAAACCGGATTTCTCCCGAAAGATGCCGCTGAAAGCACGGAACAAACCGATGGAACACATCTATGACGTCTATGAGGATCGCTGCCCCACCCGCATGGTGCTGGACAGGATCGCCGACAAATGGGCGCTGCTGATACTCGACAAATTGCGGATGGATGCGGTGCGCTTCAACCTGCTGCGGCGGGAAATCAAGGGCATTTCGCAGAAGGTGCTGTCGCAGACGCTGAAGAAGCTCGAGCGCGACGGCCTGATTTCACGGCAGGCCTTTCCGACCGTGCCCGTGACGGTCGAATATTCGCTGACGCCGCTGGGGCGGACGCTGACCGAAACGGTGGCCGCGCTCGCCCATTGGGCGGAAGGTAATATCGATGCGGTGATGGCGGCGCAGAGGGCTTATGACGAGAGGGCGGTAGCTTAGGCCGCGGCAGTCCCCTGCTTCCCACAATCCCTACCGCGAAATCCGCGTCGACAGAATGATCGACGACAGCGTGCGCTCCACGCCATCAAGTGCGCCGATCCTGTCGATCAGCTGATCGAGATCGAGGATCGAGGGGGCGGCGAGAATGGCGATGAGATCGAAGGTGCCGCTGACCGAATGCAGCGTCGTCACCTCTTTTATGGCGGTGAGCGCCGCCGTCACTGCCGGCAGTGCCTTCGGCCCGATGGTGATCAGCACATGGGCGCGCACCAGCCCGGAAAGATAACTTTCCGACAGCCGCAAGCCATAACCGGCAATCACGCCATCGGCCTCCAGCCGCTCGATTCGCGCCTGCACGGTGGTGCGCGAAAGCCCGAGTTTGCGCGCCAGTTCCGCCACCGGCATGCGGGCGTTTTCGGAAAGCAAAGCGAGCAGCGCCCGGTCCTTGTCGGCGATTGCCATAGTGTTCAATCCTGTCGTCTTATCGTCTAATAATAGACTTCAATATGCACATAGTGAAGCTTCGAATCGTAGCAGAACCGCAATATGATTGTGCCCTATGAATTTTTCTGCGGGGAACAAAAATATGAAAAACATCGTCGTCATAGGCGCAGGCAACATCGGTTCGGCCATTGCCTGGATGCTGGCCGCAACGGGCGATTATCGCATCACCGTCGCCGACCGTTCGGCAGATCAGCTGGCCAATGTGCCAGCGCATGAGCGTGTCGATACCGAGATCGTCGATATCGCCGACCGCCCGGCGCTGGAAGCACTGCTGAAGGGCAAATTCGCCGTGCTTTCCGCCGCCCCCTTCCACCTGACGGCGGGCATTGCGGAGGCGGCGGTCGCGGTCGGCACCCATTATCTCGATCTGACTGAAGACGTCGAATCCACCCGCAAGGTCAAGGCGCTGGCGGAAACGGCCGAGACTGCGCTCATTCCGCAATGTGGCCTCGCACCCGGCTTCATTTCCATCGTCGCCGCCGATCTCGCCGCCCGCTTCGACAAGCTGGACAGCGTGAGGATGCGTGTCGGCGCTCTGCCGCAATATCCGTCCAACGCGCTGAACTACAATCTCACCTGGAGCACGGACGGGCTGATCAACGAATATATCGAGCCCTGCGAAGCCATCGTCGAAGGCCGTCTCACCGCCGTTCCGGCGCTGGAAGAGCGCGAGGAATTTTCGCTCGATGGCGTCACCTATGAGGCATTCAACACTTCGGGCGGGCTTGGCACCTTGTGCGCCACGCTGGAGGGCAAGGTGCGGACGATGAATTACCGCACCATCCGTTATCCCGGCCATGTGGCGATCATGAAGGCGCTTCTGAACGACCTCAACCTGCGCAACCGCCGCGATGTGCTGAAGGACCTGTTCGAAAACGCCCTGCCCGGCACCATGCAGGATGTGGTCATCGTCTTCGTCACCGTCTGCGGCACCCGCAACGGCCGTTTCCTGCAGGAAACCTATGCCAACAAAGTGTATGCCGGCCCGGTTTCCGGCCGGATGATGAGCGCCATCCAGATCACCACCGCCGCCGGCATCTGCACGGTTCTCGACCTTCTGGCCGAGGGCGCCCTGCAACAGAAGGGTTTCGTGCGACAGGAGGAAGTGGCGCTACCGAAATTCCTCGAGAACCGGTTCGGCCGGTATTATGGCGCGCATGAGCCGCTGGCCCGGGTGGGGTGATTTAGACCGCCTTCAGTTTCCTCCGTCATACCGGCCTCGAGCCGGTATCCAGCCAGCCCAAGCCCTTGGGCTGGAGAGAGTGCTCTCGCCGCGCGGACGCGCGTCGGCTGGATGCCGGATAAGGTCCGGCAAGACGGCCCGGGCGGATGCTCAAGTCCCGCAAAACGTCCTGAACACCCGCTCATGGCTCATCGGCGGCTGCATGTAGACGAAATTGTCCGGCCGTTCCTCGAAGGGCGTTGCGATGGCCGTCAGCATGGCGTGGAAGGGCTCGAAATCACCATCCTCCACCGCCGCCTCGATCAGTTCTTCGATGCGGTGGTTGCGCGGAATGATGGCCGGATTGACCGATAACATCGCAGCTGACCTTTCGGAGTCGGAAATACCGTCCCTACCAGCCCGTTCCCGCCAGCGGGTCAGAAACGCGTCCGCCCCGGCAATATCGACGAACATGCCGCGGAACGGCTCGGCATCGCCATTGGCCGCATGGGAAAGACGCCGGAAGGTCAGCGTAAAATCGGCTTCCGATGCCTGCATCAGCGAAAGAAGCGACTGGATCAGATCCATGTCGCCCTCCTCCTCGGTGGTCAGGCCGAGCTTTTCGCGCATGCCGGTGAGCCAGCGTTGGGGAAAGGCGGCGGCGAAATCGGCCAGTACGGCATTGGCGAGTTCCGCGGCCTTCTCCACCTCAGGATCGAGCAGCGGCAGCAGGCATTCCGCCAACCTCGCTATGTTCCATTGGGCAATGCCGGGCTGGTTGTTGTAGGCGTAACGGCCCTGCGCATCGATGGACGAGAACACCTTGTTCGGATGGTATTCATCGAGAAAGGCGCAGGGGCCGAAATCGATGGTCTCGCCGGAAACCGCCATATTGTCGGTGTTCATCACGCCGTGGATGAAGCCCACCATCATCCAGCGGGCGATAAGCGCGCACTGCCTTTCAGCAATGCCGCGCAGCAAAGCGAGATAGGGATTTTCGGTGTTTTTCGCGTCTGGATAGTGGCGGTCGATGACATAGTCCGCGAGGCTCCTGATCGCCTCGTCATCTTCGCGCGCGGCGAAGAACTGGAACGTGCCGACACGGATATGGCTCGCCGCGACGCGGGTGAAGACACCGCCCGGCAGGCCCACTTCACGCTGCACCCTGTCGCCGCTAAGGACGGCCGCCAGCGCCCTTGTGGCGGGAATGCCGAGCGCGAACATGGCTTCCGAAACGATATATTCGCGCAGCACCGGGCCGAGCGCTGCGCGCCCGTCTCCCCGGCGCGAAAACGGCGTGGGGCCGGAACCCTTGAGCTGGATATCCCGCCTTCTGCCGTTTACGTCGATCACTTCGCCGAGAAGAATGGCGCGGCCATCGCCAAGCTGCGGCACGAAACCACCGAACTGGTGGCCGGCATAGGCCATGGCCAGCGGCTCCGCCCCCTGAGGCACGACATTGCCGGAAAAAATCGCCGCCAGCCTGTCATCGTCGAGGTCCGCAACGTCAAGAAGAAGCTCCTCCGCCAGCGTACGATTAAAGGCGATGAGGCGCGGCGCCTTCACCGGCGTGGGCAGCACGGCGGCGCTGAACCGCTCCGGCAGGCGCGCATAGGAATTGTCGAATTTCATCACGGGTAAACTCCCTGCTTTTGCCTGATATGGCGGTTTTTACGTCCGGTTGCGAGAGGTGTCAGCGGTAAATACGAAACGGCGATGCGGGAGCATAGCGGCGGTTGAACTTTCTTTCGTCCCATTCGTTGCGTTCTCTGAGCCAGAATTGCCGCAACGAAAGGAACGGGAATGACCGTCGTTGAAGCCGAAACTCCAGAACCGGAAAGCGCCATCCGCACCCTTCACACCGACCTGCCGGTCAACGCCACCTTCCATGTGTGGCTGAAGGCGAAAAAAGACGCCGAAGCCGGCGCTGTCTCCTTCTCCAACCAGAACGGAAAATTCGCCGAAGTTTCAAGCGTCAATACCGAAGAGTTCAGTTTTCGAATCTATCAGGTCTTTGGCGGCGGCCATGTGGAGCTGAGCTACGACACGGTGACCACGGCGGTTTCCGTCATCTACTGGTTTACCGCTTCGGATGTGCTGGAAACCGGCATCACCGTCGTCCATACCAAGCCGGACAATGCCGCACCTGAGCTACCGGGAAGCTATCATTTCCGCCCGCCCTTCGGCTGGATGAACGACCCAAACGGCTTTGGCCGTTTCGAGGGCAGGCCGCATCTGTTCTATCAGCATTATTCGCACGGGCTGCGCTGGAACACCATGCATTGGGGCCATGCGGTCTCCTCGGATTATCTGCGCTGGCGGCATCTGCCGATCTTCCTTTTCCCCTCCGAGGACCTGACGACGCGGCCGGACAAACGCGGCGGCGCCTATTCCGGCTCGACCATTCCGCTGGTGGAAGGCTCCGGCATCCGGGTCTTTTTCACCGAGCAGGTGCAGGACCGTATTCCCGAGCAGCAGATCCAGCTTACCGCCACCTCGTCTGATCTCATCATGGCCGGGCAGGCAGACGTCATTCTGGCCCACCGCCCGGATGGGCAGGGGCTGACGCCTGACTTCCGCGACCCTTACGTGTTTCGCGGACCAGACGGCTTGTGGAGGATGCTTCTTGGCAGCCAGAGCGATGGCGGCGGCGTGATCCTGCTTTACGAAACGCTGGACCCCACGGCCGCCTCCGGCTGGACCTATGTGGGCAAGCTGTGGGTGGAGACACGTTACAAGACCACGGCCATCGAATGCCCTTGCCTGCTGCCCCTCGATGGCCCCGCCAATGCCCGTTCCACAAGGTGGGTGCTGATCTACGGGCTGATGCATTCGGAAGACCCGGAGACCGGCCGCAAGAACCTGACCATGGCCGATGTCGGCTGGTTTGACGGCAAGGTCTTCACCAAGGAATTTGGTCAGGAGCTGGATTTCGGCACCGATAATTACGCCTTTCAGGCCTTTCTGGATGGCGACAGCATTATCGGTATCGGCTGGCTGGCAAACTGGGCGGATGCCAATCCGGAAATCGATTTCCCCACCTCCATGACCCTGCCGCGCCGAATTCACTATGCGAACGGCGAACTTCTGACCCCGCCGATCGGCGCGGCGGAAAGCCTACGCAGCCATATTCTCGACCGCACGCGGCTGGCGGCCGGTGAGCGCGTCACCTTTATCAACGGGGCGGTGGAAATATTGATCGAACTCGCCTCGTCAGGCGCGGCCTTCGAGCTGGCGCTCGATCATCCGACCGTCACGCTCGGTCTCGTCTCCGACGAGACGGGCCTGTGGATCCGCCATGAGGACGGGCGCGACGGTGCTTCGCCGCACTACATTGCCAAGGGCGCGCGCGCATCCCGCATCCGCATTTTCCTCGACTACGGCTCCATCGAGGTCTTTGCCAATCGCGGCCGTTATGTCGGCACCAAGCGCATCGAAGGTTTCGAACCGGTGCGCTCGGCGCTGCTTCGCGCCGACCCCGGTGCGGTGGTGCATGCCACCAGCTGGGCACTGAAACCGTGAGGAACCTTTTGGCGGACTGGGCGGTTGATAGACCGAAACCGCCCAATCCACTGATAAGGAGAAACGGCATGACCAAAATCCGCGATACCAGCGATCCGATCCTGTTTCCGACCGAAGCCAATGAAAACAAGGCGGAGAAGAAGCGCGCCGGCAAGGGCGTCGTCATTATCATCGGCGCGGTCGCGATCATGGCCTTCGTCGTTTATCTAGCGGCGATCACCATTGCCACCACCCAGTCCTGACGGGGGGTGGGCGAGCGGCGATTCGTCTGGTTTTGTCGCATTTGTGGACGGAAAGCCGGGTTCACTTTTTCTGGAAATGCTCTACCGGCGCTCGCCCCGCAGGCCCCTCGCCGTCATGATCGCCAGCAGCGACACAACCACACCCAGCCCATAAAGATAAAGCATCGGCGTCGTCACATCAGCACGATCGATCTGCACCACGAGATCGGTCGCGGCGGCGACAGTGCCGCTGGCACCCGCACCGGCCGCCGAACCCAGCGTCGCGACCGTGGGCAGCAATGCGCCAGTCATCTTGCGCTCCTCTTCAGGTGCCGCCTCCATGGCAGCCTGGCTGATGCCGGCCCAGGACATGCCGAAGGCAGAGCCGATCAACATCTGCCCGAGCAGCATCTCTGCCCAGTTGCCCGTCGCAAGCCCGAGCCCCAACAGGACGCAGCCCGGCACCATCTGGTAGGGGCCGTAATGCAGGCAGATTTCCCGCAGGCGGTTTGAGCGCAGGCTGCCGATCAGCATCGCCACGAAGCTCCAGGCGAGCGGCATGGTGACGACGATGAAACCGGCAAAAGTCGGTTCATGCTGCCAGAGATTGATGGCCACATAAGCGAGGTAGACGCTGCCCAGCGCATGGGCATAGGACATCAGGAACAGCACCCAGAAGCCGCTGCCGAGCACCGTTTTCAGCCGGAAGGAATCCTTGGGGAACAGGCCGGAGGAAGGCTGGATGCCTGCCCGCAGGGAAGCCCACAGCAAGGTAGCGCCCGCCAGCAGGGAGATCGCCCGCAGGCTCGCATCCTCAAAGGCGGAAGGCGCAGAAAAGGCCAGTGCCCCGACAAGGCAGAGCAGCAGCGGCACCAGCGGCCTGCGCGTGGCCGCCACCGGCCGCTCGGCGGAGACGGCAACCACCGTATAGACCACCAGCACGATGATCAGCGGTGCCGAGAGCAGGAAGGTGGCGCGCCAGGAAATGTGCTGAGTGGCAAAACCACCGGTCAGCGGGCCGATGAAGGATGCCACCGCCCAGATCGCCGCCTCGATGGCAAAGACCTTCGGCAACAGGCCGGAGCGAAACCCGGCGGGAATGAGGCTGTAGCACACCGCAACGATCAGCCCGTCCGCCACCCCCTGCAACGCCCGGCCGACGACGACCCATAAAAAATCGCCAGCGATTGCCGAAAGAACCGAGCCGAAGGAAAAGATGAGGCAGCACAGAAGCAGGATAGCGCGAGCGCCGAAGCGTTCGCGAAACAGCACCGCCGTGACGCCGCCCGCCACGGAACCGACGAAATAGAGACTATAGGCCCAGCTATAAAAACCCGCGCCGCCGATGTCGTTGACGGCGACGGGCAAGGCCGTGACGACAGCAAACTGATTAAAGGCGTGCAGACCTATACCGGAGGAGATGACGGTCAGAAGCGAGAGGTTCGCCCCGCTCAGCAATTCGCCCCAGCCGTTTTTCTCCACCATTTCCATACTCGACAAAGCCGTATCCTTTCCATTTTTGCGATACGGCGGGCAAACTAGAACCTCAAGCGCCATTGAGGTCAAGCGGGCTTTTTATCCGATGCGAAATCAGGGAATTGACCGGCGGCAGGAACCCACCTGCCCCGCCGGTCGTTTGCCGAGTGAACCGCTAGAAAGGATACCGTCATGGACCGCAATAAGATCATGCCTCGCAGTGAAGACGCCATGGACGAGGATTTGCTCGATCTCGACGTCGACGCCCTTCCCGCCAAGGGAGAGATTCCGCAATCGATCGAACAGGAAATTGAGGAAGAAGAGGCCGAAACCGAGGACGACCCCTATCAGGAAAGCGACGAGGCCCTGCCCGACGACGCCGAGGAACGGGTGATCAACCGCAATCCTTCACGTGAAGGCGGAGCGTTTGACGAGGTTTAACCGCTTGGCTGGCCGGATACGAGGCGTTTCAGCATATGCCGCTGATGATCCTGCCCGCCGAAGAAGACGGCGAGAATGCGTATGGTCTTCTCGCCTTCATCGATATCGAAATAAAAGATCACCTGATTTTTTGTGACCCGACGAAGGCCGGGCAGCAATTCTGGCATCAATGTTCCCTGAAACGGCGCTTTGCCGAGCGCCTGCATATCCGCCTCGATATCGCCGATTCGCAGAGCTGCCCGCTCGAAAGCCTCCGGCAGGCCGTCGCCAAGATATTGATAGGATTGAACGAGATGGTCGAGAATGAGGCCGAGATCCTGATCCGTTCGCGCCGAACGCAGGACCTTAAAGGCCATAGCTAGCCTTTTTGGCTGCTATCATCGCTGCGGTTCTGTCCTTGCCGCCCTTGAGCGAGACGAACTCTCCCTCCCCACGTTCGGCCAGCAGGTCGCGAAGCGCAGCAAGCTCCGCATCCTTTACCTCGGTTTCCTGCCGAAGCAGGTCCAGACCGCGCTGCACGACGGCGCTGAGGCTGGCATAACGCCCCTCCTCCACCAGCCTGCGGGCGAAGCTGTCCTGCTGATCGGAAATGGAGACTGACGCCTTGACGGACATTGGGGTACTCAATTTGCGTGACAAGTGATGCTACCCAGTAGCATATTTTGCCATTTTTTCCAATGCGCATTTCTCAAGCTGGATCGATCATGCTGATGACGCGCCCGGCGATTTCATCGATCGTCGCATCATCGAGGGTTTCGATATATTTCGCTTTCTTCTGGGCAACCCGGGCGACGATATCCATGCTTCTCACCTGATTGCACAAAGCGACGCCCGTTGTCTTGTGGCCGGATATATTTACGGCAAGCCCTGCCTTGCGCGTAAACATGCCGCCGGTGGTCACCGGGACGACGAGACACAGTCCGACCGCGTTAATTTCTCTGGGCGTGATGACGACACAGCGATGTTCGTCCTTGATTTCGCTGCCTGCGACAGGGTTTAGATCAACCAGATAAACGTCGCCGCGCTTAGGGATCTGGCTGCGGACCATCACAACGCTTCTTTGCCGACAGGAGGCGCTGTGTCCCACGCCCGCTCCCTGGCGTTTAGAGCTGCCACTTCCTCTGCACCATCCAGTAATTCGGCCAGCGTGAAGCGTTTCTTTTCCGGTCGAACCGGGCTTGCCACCAGAGCGCCATTATCGACCTCGAGCGTCAGTTGCTCACCGATTTCCAGCCCCAGCATCTTCAAAAGAGCGGGCGGAATGGTCATCACGGCCGCACCGCCCTGGCGTCTTATTCTCGTGGTCACGGTCATCCGTCTGCGCTCCTGCATTGTGCAACATATGTAGCACATTTTCACATTTGCGCAAACGGAAGCCGCATCTCAGCCCGCCCGTTCGGGCGAATAACCAGCTTCGCGGATAGCCTCCTCCGCGGTTGAGGCGTCGCCCGTCACGGTCAGCTTGTGGGCCTCGAGATCGATGGCCACTGACGCACTAGGAAGTACATCCGCAAGTGCGCCGCGCAGGGTCTTTTCGCAATGGCCGCAGGTCATATCAGGGATGAGGAAGGTGGTTGCACTCATGGTTTTCTCCTTTTGGCCGGCACGATATTTGTGCGCCGGCTGATATTGCAGTTCAGTGGGTTCTCGCGGGCTTGCCGTCTGTCTTGTCGGCGCCCGCAAGATCGTCGAGGATGGGGCAGTCGGGTCGGTGGTCGCCACCGCAGCAATGGGCGAGATGGGAGAGCGTCTTCACCATGCTCTTCATCTCGGCGATCTTCTGCTCGAGATCGGCGATATGGACGAGCGCGATTTCCTTCACCGCCGAACTCTCGCGGCTCTTGTCCTGCCAGAGTTTCAGCAAAGTCTCGGTTTCTTCCAGCGAGAAACCGAGCGTACGCGCCCGCTTGATGAAGCGCAGATTGTGCACATCCTGCTCGCCATAGACCCGGTAATTATTGCCGGTGCGGGCGGCGGGGGTGATGAGGCCGATCTGCTCGTAATAACGGATCATCTTGGCGGAAACGCCCGATGCTTCCGATGCTTGGCCGATATTCACGACGTCACCTCCCTGTGCACAACCTTTGCCCGTTTCAACCGCAGCGCATTGGCAAGGACGAAGACGCTGGACAGCGCCATCGCGCCCGCACCGATCATCGGCGACAGCGTGATGCCGAAGGCCGGATAAAGCACACCCGCCGCAACCGGTATCAGCGCCACGTTATAACCAAAGGCCCAGAACAGGTTTTCCTTGATGTTGCGCATGGTCGCCCGGCTCATCTCGATGGCGTTGACCGCCCCCAGAAGATCACCGCCGACCAGCACCACATCGGCGCTTTCGATGGCGACATCCGTGCCGGTGCCGACGGCGATGCCGATATCGGCCTCGGCCAGCGCCGGTGCGTCATTGATGCCGTCGCCGACGAAGGCCAGCACCTTGCCGCCGGCGCGCATTTCGTGGATCGCCTTCACCTTGCCCTCGGGCAAGACTTCCGCCACCACGCGGGAAATGCCGACCTGCCGGGCAATGGCGTTCGCCGTGCGTTCATTGTCGCCCGTCACCATCGCCACTTCGATGCCCATCGCCTGCAACGCCTTGATGGCGGTGACGCTCGACGGTTTCAGCGGATCGGCGATGGCGATCGCAGCCGCCAGCCTGCCGTCGATGGCGGCATAAAGCGGTGTCTTGCCCTCGTCGCCCAGCCTTGCGGCGGCTTCAGCGAAGATATCGACGGAATGGCCGAGTTTCGCCATGTAGCGATCCGCGCCGACTTCGACCTTGCGACCATTGACGGTTGCTGCGATGCCATAACCCGTGACGCTTTCGAAGTTCTCGACGGTCGCAGGCTTGAGTCCTGCAGGCGTCGCCACATTCTTTTCTTCCGCAGCCCGGACGATGGCTTCGGCTATCGGGTGCTCCGAACGGCCCTCGACGGCGGCGACCAGCGCCAGAACCTCGTTATCGGCAAATCCTTCCGCAACCACCAGATCGGTCAGTTCCGGGCGGCCCTTGGTCACCGTGCCGGTCTTGTCGACCACGACGATCTGCGCCGAGCGCAATTCCTGCAGGGCTTGCCCCTTACGGAACAGTACGCCCAGCTCCGCCGCCCTTCCGGTGCCGACCATAATCGAGGTGGGCGTGGCGAGGCCCATGGCGCACGGGCAAGCAATGATGAGCACCGCGACAGCATTGACCAGTGCGAATGTATAGGCAGGCTCAGGACCGAAGATCGCCCAGACGATGAAGGCCAGCACCGCGATTGCGATGACGACGGGCACAAACAGCGCCGTGACGCGGTCCACCAGAAGCTGGATCGGCAGTTTGGAGCCTTGCGCCTCCTCCACCATGCGAATGATCTGCGACAGCATGGTATCGGCGCCGACCTTGGTCGCCCTAAACTTGAAGGCGCCGGTCTTGTTGATGGTGCCGCCGACAACAGTTGCGCCGACCGTCTTTTCCACCGGCACAGGTTCACCAGAGATCATGGATTCATCGACATAGGAGGAGCCTTCAACGACTTCGCCATCCACCGCCAGCCTTTCGCCGGGACGGATGACAACGATATCGCCGGCCACCAGATCGTCAGGGGAAATATCGATGGTGGCACCGTCGCGCTCCACCCGGGCGGTCTTCGCCTGCAAGCTCATCAGCTTGCGGATGGCGTCTCCCGTGCGGCCGCTGGCGCGCGCTTCGAGAAGCCGCCCAGTGAGGATCAGCGTGACGATGACGGTTGCCGCTTCATAATAGACGAACTGCGCCTCTGCCGGCAGCAGATCGGGTGCGAAGGTCGCCACGACGGAATAGAGATAGGCCGCTGTGACACCCAGCGCCACCAACGAGTTCATTTCCGGCGCGCCGCGCAGCAAAGCGGGAAAACCGGTCTTGAGGAAGCGCAGTCCCGGTCCGAAAATCACCGCCGTCGCCAGCACGAAATAGATGTAATAGAGGTTCTGTGTCTCGATGATGCCCATCAGCCAGTGATGCATCGGCTCATAAATATGGCCGCCCATTTCCAACACGAAAAGCGGCGCGGTCAGGATCGCGGCAATCGTCAGGTCGCGTTTCAGCGCCCCCTCCTCGCCGGCATGTTGCATATGGTCATGGCCGCCGCTTTCACCGGCCGCCGCCATTTGGCTGTGGCCCTGATGGTGTGCATGGTGCTGGCCGTGATCGTGATGGGCGAACTGGTCGTGCAGCTTCGGTGTCTTCAACACAAAGCCGGCAAGCTTTGCCGTTTCCACCAGTGCATCCCGCTCCCGCCGGCCGCCGATGGTTTCCACCGCGACCTTCCCGGCGGCAGCATCAACCTTCACGTTGACTGTGGTCGCGACGGCGTCCAGAACGGCCTTCAGTCGCTCGGCCTCTGCCTCGCCGTGCAGGCCGTCGACCGCAAATTCCTGCCGCTCCGGCGCGATATCGTAACCGACCTTCTTGATGGCCGCGCCGAGCGTCCTGGCTGAGAATCCTTCGGCCGGCTCGACGGTAAGCTTCTTCGTGGCGAAGTTCACGGAGCTCGAGGCGACACCCGGCACCTTGGCCGCGGCGGTTTCCACACGCCGCACGCAGGAGGCGCAGGTCATGCCTTCCACGGGCACGGAAACCGGCTGATTTTGATGGGTATGTCTGACTGTCTCGTTCATGGGAAATCCCCTTTCGAGACCTTATGTAGGGCTTCCCATGATGGGAAGGTCAAGGGAAGGAGATTTTTTTGTCGAACACACAATCGTGAGCGCAGCCAACGGCCATAAAGGCAGCAATATCAAGGCGGTCATGTGGCTCATCGGCTAGGGATGGCCGGGCCGTACAAGCCACCGATCACGCCGTAACGCGTCTGGCAAGATAAATCGTCGCCCCACCGCACTGCGGATCTTCGACTATGTGGTCGAGAAGCCTGAATCCGTTGGCGGCCAGCAGGCTCTCATAGTCCTCGCGCGCAAGGCTGGCGTGATAAAGCGGCTTGCCCTGAAACGTGCCGATTGCTTCGCCGCGGTCCGGCCCGGCGGTGAACATTAGAGCCGCACCGCCATTGGCGTGCTGGCGGAAAATGCCAAACATCAGTCGTTGATCCTCGGGACTCAGATGGAAAAAACTGTGCCAGGCGATCAGGCCGTCAAAGCGGCGGCCAACAGCCAGTTCGCGCATATCGGCGACTGCCCAGAGGTTTTCCGGAAACCGGCTGCGGCAGAGTTCGATCAACGGCCGGGACGCATCAATGCCGGTGACGGCATAACCTTTGGCAATGAAATAACCGGCAATCGGTTCACCCGAACCGCAGCCGATATCGAGAATGGAGCCGCCATCGGGCAAAAGCGAGGTGAACCTGTCCAGCCAGGTTTTTTCGGCAAGGGAACGACCACGCTCCTTGTCGAAATCGGCGCCGTGATCCGTATAGAGTTTGATGACATCGCGGGAGGCGTCCGACATATCCTGATGTCCTTCTCCGAAGCTAGGGGTATCCGTCGCTTACCGATGCACGGCCAGCCGCGGAATATCGCGCAGGAAGGCATCGCGCACGGCGGGTCCGAGCGGCTCGTTCGATGGCTTGTCGGAGACACGCAGCCTTGCGAAGACGATGTGCTGGCCCTCGCGCTCCGCCCAACCGACAAACCAGCCGAAGGGACGGTTACGGTCGGGATTGCCCTTTTCGTCACGCATGTAGCCGGTACCGGTCTTGCCGTGCACCGCCCAGCTTTCCGGCGCATCGAAGACCGGCATGATGGCCCGTGTCTTTGCCTGCGCATCGCGGGAGAAAGGCAGATTGCCGCCGAGAAGACGGCGAAGGAAACCCACCTGCTCCACCGGCGAAATGGTGAGTGACGCGCCAAGCCAGGAATGGGTGAGGCCGTTATTCTTGCCCGGTTCGCCGGACACATCGGCATTGCCGTAACCGAGGCGCTTCACATAGGCGGCGAATTTTTCCGGGCCGAGCCGACGGGTGATTTCGCGCGAATACCACAGCACCGAATCCTGCTCCCAGATCGTCGGATCGACGGTCTTGCGGTCCGAGGCACGGGCCTCGGTGCCGGGTTTCCAGTCCCAGGCGGGCGTCTTGCCGTCCTGAAGAATACCGGCATCGAAACCAATCAGCGCCAACGGCACCTTGAAGGTGGAGGCTGGCGCCACGCGCTGGTCGCAGGCGCCCTGCTGGTTGATGATGGCGCCCGTTTCGATTGATGTGACCAGCGTGCATTCAAAGGCCTGCGGCTGTTGCTGGGCAAAAGCGGAAAGCGGCAGAAGGCCCGGAAGGGCAAGGCACGAAAGAACGATGGCGGGCAGCCGGTAGTGCATGCGTTTTGATGTCCCTTGTCCGCTTTTGCGGATCATTTGCCGGAATGGTCGGAGCGGTTTAGGTAACGGATGGGGCAGGAATAGGACCAAAACGAAAATGGACCTTTTCCGTCAGGTCCGCTGCTTTTCGCCCGCCTTCTCACCCACTGTCAGGGGCCAGTCCACCACATAATCCTCGAAGTCGTCAACATCCACATGGGCCTCGCTGACGGTGCGCCCACGCGCGGAAATGCCGGCCTCATGCACCGTCTCGATATCGCCGGAGACGAGATAATGCCACCAGTAGAGATCCTTGCCGTCGCGCACCAGCGCATAGGCGCAGGTGGGCGGCAGCCAGCCGATCTCATGCACCTTCTTCAGGTCAAGCTGGATACAGTCCGGCACGGTGGCGCGGCGGTTCTCGTAGTCGGAGCATCGACAGCTCTCGCCATCCAGCAGCACGCAGCGAACCGAGGTGAACACCACTTCGCCGGTGTCCCAGTCCTCGAGTTTGTTGAGACAGCACAGGCCGCAGCCGTCGCACAGGCTTTCCCATTCCTCGCCGGTCATCTCGGTGAGTGATTTGGTTTTCCAGAACGGCGCGTCATTCATCGTTAACATTTCCGTTTCATTTTGATCTCTTGGACGGGAGTGTTTAACCGGCCCCTAATCATTTATATCGTATCGCCAAGGGCTGGTTTGTACGATATTTTATGACGATTGGCGGACGGCAGAGGGTCATTGGCCCGCAAGAAGCCGCCGCGTCAAGCAATTCCGACACAAGCATGCCATGGTTTTGCGTCGGGAATGGGTTGAAACGCAGAAATACCGACGGCCTCGTTGCCTCGAACAGGAAAACATCGCCAGGTGCAGGAAGAAAAAGACGATAATAAAGGCCGCAGGAAGCGGCATATCCTGCTCCGGATCGATAGCTTCATCGATAGCGGCCTGTGGACAGCTGCGGCACGGCTGGTGGATGTCTGGGAAGACGTCACCATCGCCTCGCGCAAATTACATGTGCGCGGCTGGAAGAAGCTTGTCGTCAACCTCACCTGTGATGCGCTGACCTTCGGAACCGCTGGTGCCGTCGTGCTTCTGGCGCTGGCGATGCCCGCTTTCGAAGAAACCAAGAAGGACTGGCGTTATCGCGGCGATTTCGCCGTCACCTTCCTCGATCGTTACGGCAACACCATCGGCCATCGCGGCATCATCCATGAAGACAGCGTGCCGATCGACCAGATGCCTGATCATTTCATCAAGGCGGTGCTGGCCACCGAGGACCGGCGTTTCTTCGACCATTTCGGCATCGATTTCATCGGCCTTGCCCGCGCCATGAGCGAAAATGCCCGCGCTGGCGGCGTGGTGCAGGGCGGCTCGACGCTGACGCAGCAGCTTGCCAAGAACCTGTTTCTCACCAATGAGCGCTCGCTGGAGCGCAAGATCAAGGAAGCCTTCCTCGCGCTCTGGCTCGAGAGCAACATGTCGAAGAAGGAAATCCTCAGCCTTTATCTCGACCGCGCCTATATGGGCGGCGGCACCTTTGGCGCAGCGGCGGCGGCGCAGTTTTATTTCGGCAAGAACCTGACCGACGTGACGCTCTCCGAATCCGCCATTCTGGCCGGCCTGTTCAAGGCGCCCGCCAAATATGCGCCGCATGTCAACCTGCCTGCCGCGCGTGCCCGCGCCAACACCGTTCTTTCCAACCTGGTTCAGAGCGGGCTGATGACCGAGGGCCAGGTGATTGGCGCACGGCGCAACCCGGCCACCGTCATCGACCGCGCCGATGTGAAGGCGCCGGATTATTTCCTCGACTGGGCCTTCGACGAGGTGCAACGACTGGCCGCCGAAGGCAAGTTTAGGGACCATACCGTCGTTGTGCGCACCACCATCGATACCGGCCTGCAGCAGGCCGCCGAACAGGCGATGGAAATGGAGCTGCGCGAATATGGCGAGGGTTACCGCGTCAAACAGGGCGCGATGGTGATGATCGAGAATGGCGGCGGCGTGCGCGCCATGGTCGGCGGGCGTGACTATGGCGAAAGCCAGTTCAACCGCGCCACGGCGGCGCTGCGCCAGCCGGGCTCTTCCTTCAAGGTCTACACCTACTCGGCCGCCATGGAAAAGGGCATGAAGCCGGACACGCTGATATCAGATGCGCCGGTGACCTGGCGCGGCTGGTCGCCGCAGAATTACGGCCGCTCCTATGCCGGCAAGGTGACGCTGCAGGTAGCACTCGCCAAATCCTACAATACCGTGCCGGTCCGGCTTGCCAAGGACGTGCTCGGCACGCAGGTGATCGTCGATACCGCCAAGGCAATGGGTGTCGCCACACCGCTTCGCAGCGACAAGACCATTCCGCTCGGCACGTCGGAAGTCACGGTTCTCGATCAGGCCACCGCCTATGCCGTGTTCCCGGCCGACGGTATGCAGTCCCGCCGCCACGGCATCGAGCAGGTGATGGATTACGAGGGCAACGTTCTCTACGATTTCAGCCATGACGAGCCACCCGCCAAACGAGTGCTTTCCGAAGAAGCCAATTCGAAGATGAACCAGATGCTGGTGACCATTCCGGTGATGGGCACGGCCCGGCGCGGCGCACTGGATAACGGCATCGTCTCCGGCGGCAAGACCGGCACCTCACAGGCTTATCGCGACGCCTGGTATGTGGGCTTTACCGGCAACTATACGACCGCCGTCTGGTTCGGCAATGACGAGTTCACGCCGATGAACAACATGACCGGCGGCGCGCTTCCCGCCATGACCTACAAGCGGCTGATGGACTATGCCCATCAGGGCATGGAGCTGCGGCCCATCCCCGGCATCCAGAACCCCCTGCCGACAGGCGCGCGTCCGCAGCCTTCGGCACAGGTCGCCGCCGCATCCGCCACCACTGCGCCCGCCATGCCGGCACTCACCCGCCCACGCTCGCTCTCAGCCGAGGCAACCCGTGTCATCCGGTCCATCGCCAAGACGATGAAGGAAGCCCCGCCTCTGGCGGTCACGACGCAGAAGGTGGCCGAAGCCACTATCCGTGATGGCAGGGATGAAGCAGGGCGGCGTTAGGATACGTCCCATGCCGCCATTGGAAATGGAGTTTCGCGACCCTTGCGGCTGCAGGAGCATTCATTCTCTCAAACAACCAGAGGGTGTTGATCGAGCAAATTATAATATGCCCGAGCAGGTATTCGGGAAGCAGGACGACGATAATTCCAGCGCCTCCACGCGCACGGATATATCAATCATGTTCGAAAATGCTCTTATGCGAACTTGTTTATAGTCGGGCGTCCCACGCTGTAAAACAGCCGAATATTCTTTCCACACTCTAAGATTGAATAGACCAATTCAGCCAATTCATGTCTAAGTGGGCGCAGTTATCACTGTGTGATAACGGCGATCCCGGGGGGCGGCATGAGCAATGCGAGAGAAGAACGGCGGGCAATTGCGGCCGTTCTTGTCGCCGGCCTGGGGCTTGTACCCGCTACGGCACAGGCACAGGATCCCATGCTCCTGATCGACGAGCCGGGATTCGAATTGCGCCTGCATTTTCAGGCTGGTGTGAACGCCGTGGCCGAGCAGAACCTGTTCTGGAACTTCGCCGATACCTTTGCGCCATCCGCCGGCTTCGACAGCGACACGCGCTGGCTTGAAGGTTATCTGATGCCCGGGATCGGTTTTACCGTCGATGCCGGCGACGTGCTCGAGGTTTATGGAAAACTCTCCGTCGTTGCCTCGGGCACTCTTGGCACCGATGCCTTCGACGCGGGCGGCACCGGTGCCATCACGCTTGAGGACGGCTATCTTGGCCTGCGCTCAAAGGCAAAAACCGGTCCCTTCTTCGATATTTCTCTCGGGCCGCGTCCGTTCCAGACCGGGACCGGCATGCTGATCGCCAATGGCGGTTCGAGCGGCTTCGAGCGGGGCGCGCTGAAACTCGGCCCCCGAAAGGCGTGGGAACAGGCAGCCATTCTCCGGCTGGGTGTGGATGACCTGACGGCGACGGCGTTTTTCATCGATGCGAACGAATTATCCGACAAGGACAGCGGAACGAAGATCGTCGGCGCGGATCTGCGCTACGAGGTGGACAAGGGGCGATATGCCGGCGTCACTTTCGGCCATGTCCCGGAATCCGGCTCGCCCTACCCCCGGGCCGCAGCCGGTAGCATCGGCGCGCCGGTGATCGTGCCGGGCGCGCGCGAGGGACTGAGCTTCGTCAACGCTTACGCCCGCAGCAATCCGTTCGAGGGACAACTTTCCGGATTTTTCATTGGCGGCGATATCGCCTATCAATGGAACCCCGATATAGATCTCAGGGCCTGGGGTGGGCGTACCCAGATCGGTTATGCGTTCGAAGAATTTTCATGGACGCCAACGATCGCCTACAGCTACCAGACTTTCTCCGGTGACGATCCGTCAACCTCGCGTCTGGAACGCTTCGACCCGCTCTACTACGAGGGCAATCCCAGCGCATGGTCGACGGGCACGAAGTCCTCGATGATGTTCCTGAATTCGAACGTCAATGCGCATCAGCTCAGCCTGCAGGTGAAGCCGACGGAGGCCGACACATGGACGCTGCGTTACGCGCACATCCGCGCCAATGAGCTGAACAGCCCGATCCAGTTCGGCCAGGGCACGCGCCTCGATGAAATCGACGGCACGCCCACCCCGGTTGCCGGCGTGGGCAACCGCCATCTGGCCGACGACATCTATCTGGAATATTCGCGCGTCATCAATCCCAACACCTTTCTGACGGCGGGTGTCAGCATTTCTTTTCCTGGCAAGGGCATGGATTCCATGACCGCAGAAAATTCGCCGAACTGGCTTGGAGGTTTCGTCAATGTCATCGTCAATTTCTAGCGCCCTGTCGATCATGCTTGCGGCGGTTCTGCCGGTTCTGGTGTTCCCGCACAGCGCTTCCAGTCAGGCTGCCACCCCGCTTTCGGCGGAGCAGTCGGACCCGCTGAAGCTCGGCTGGATGCAGGGCTTTCCGCCACCGGAAGACAAGATCATCCGCTTTTCCGACAGTGACTATTTCAACTTTCCGAAATCGCGCTGGACGGTCTGCCACTTTCGCCAGCTGATGCCGACCGTCAATGTAAGCCGTGGTCTCGGCGCACCGGCAGCGCTTGAGCGCAAGCTCGATCCCGCCATGGACGCCGTGACCTTCCGGCCGACAGGCGCCGATCAAGACATGACGTGGCTGCAATCGCTATCGGCGAATTATACCGACGGCATCGTCGTGCTGCACAAGGGTGTGCTCGTCTATGAGCGTTATTCCGGCTGCCTGAACGAGGCGGGGCAACATGGTGCCATGTCGGTGACGAAGTCGCTGACCGGCCTTCTCGGTGAAATGCTGGTTGCCGAAGGCACGCTGGACGAGAATGCGAAGGTCGCGACCGTCGTTCCCGAACTTGAAAAAAGCGCCTTTGGCGATGCGACGATCCGGCAGGTTCTCGATATGACGACCGGCCTGCGTTACAGCGAAGACTATGCCGACCCCAATGCCGATGTGTGGATCTATTCGGCCGCCGGCAATCCGCTTCCCAAGCCCGATGGTTACGAAGGCCCACGCAGCTATTTCGATTATCTGAAAACGGTGGTGAAACAGGGCGAACACGGGTCTGCCTTCGGCTACAAGACCATCAACAGCGATGCTCTGGGCTGGGTCATTGCCCGCGCTTCGGGAAAATCGGTGGCGGAGCTGCTGTCGCAGCGGATCTGGAGCCGGATAGGCGCCGAGCAGGACGCTTATTATACGGTCGACTCCACAGGCACGCCCTTTGCCGGCGGCGGCCTGAATGCCGGGTTGCGTGACATGGCGCGCATTGGCCAGTTGCTGCTTGATGGCGGCATGGCCGGCGGCCATCGTCTCATTCCGCAGAAGGCGATCGACAATATCCGCCACGGCGGCGACAAGGCGGCTTTTGCGAAGGGCGGTTATCCGGCATTGCAGGGCTGGAGCTATCGCGCCATGTGGTGGGTTACCCACAATGCCAATGGCGCCTTCATGGCGCGGGGCGTGCACGGTCAGGCAATCTATGTTGACCCGGCCGCCGACATGGTCATCGCCCGCTTTTCCTCGCACCCCGTCGCCAGCAATGCCGCCAACGACCCGACATCGCTGCCCGCCTATGAGGCCGTGGCGCGTTATTTGATGGGAGGTGCGGGGAAGCCATGAGGGCACAGGCGAGCCGCAGCGGCGGGGAAGTCTGGCGCATCGCCTGAAGATTGTGTCGGCGCGTGTGGTTTACCCCCCCTCTGCCCTGCCGGGCATCTCCCCCTCAAGGGGGGAGATTCGGCTGGAGGCGCTACCACCACTTTACCCGCAATTGTTGAGACGTGTGAGACCTCGCCGCGTCTCGATCTCCCCCCTTGAGGGGGAGATGTCCGGCAGGACAGAGGGGGGGTGCGCCGCACACTCCATCGCCGCCGCCTCCCCAAAACGCAAATCGCAACCCGGCGCGAAACGCCTCACTGCAACAACACCGCCCTCGCCGTTTCCACCATATGCGATGTCAGCACGCCGAGGCGGTCGCCAGCCAAACGGTTCACCTGCCAATAAAGCGGAATATCAAGCGGCGTGCCCGGCATCAGCTCAACCAGGCGGCCAGCAGCCAGATGCTCCGCCACCAGCTGTACCGGATTGAGCCCCCACCCCATGCCGGCAAGGCTCGCTTTCACGAAACCATCAGTCGAAGGCAGCCAGTGGGTGGGATAGGAGACATCCTCCCCCAGCGCTGTCCTGATCCAACTCGCCTGCAGCCTGTCCTTCTGGTTGAAGGTCAATCCCGGCGCGCGGGCAAGGGCGGCGGGCGTGACGCCATCGGCAAAATGGCGGGCCATGAAATCCGGGCTGGCGGTGGCATGATAACGCAGCACGCCAAGCGGCGTTACCCGGCAACCCTGCACCGGTTTGTCGTGGGCGGTGACGGCGGCGAGCACCCTGCCGCCGCGCAGCCATTCCACCGTGTGATCCTGATCGTCGACGGCGATATTGACAAGATAATCGCTGCCGCCGGTGAATTTCGACACCGCATCCAGAAACCAGGTGCCGAGGCTGTCGGCATTGGTGGCGATGTTGAGCGTCACCCGCTCCTGCGCATCGCCTGCCTCCGTGAGCGCTGGAAGCTGGCGGAACAATTCACTTTCCAGCATGCCGACATGATCCATGTGCCGGCAGAGCCATTCGCCCTTTTCCGTGGCCACGCAAGGGTTGCCGCGCACGATCAGCACAACGCCCAGCCGCTCCTCCAGCTGCTTGATACGCTGGGAAACGGCTGATGGCGTGACACACAGCACCTGCGCCGCCTTTTCGAAACTGCCGGTCCGGGCAACGAGCGCCACGGCGCGCATGGAAGGATAGTCGAGCATTATGGCACCTGAGGACGTTGGAATTAATGCGACTGGTGCGCCGCTACAGACCATTGGTGAGGAGCTCGCCTCTCCTCATTCCTGTGCTTGTCACAGGAATCCAGTCGACACGCGTCTGCGCGGCGGAAGAGTCTTTTCAGCTCAAGGACTTGGGCTCGCTGGATTCCTGTGACAAGCACAGGAATGAGGGTTGAGGGGAGATAGCGCCTCAGAAAAGCACTATGCGAAATGACATGGCAAGACATTAGCTCAACTTATCTGGATGGAGTTTATTTAACTGGATTAAACCATCCCACCCAAATATCCAAGTACTCGGTCCGCAAGCGAGGGCTTGCGCCATTTCGCATGGACAAAGACAAGAGGCTTCGACGCGCATGGACATCCAGATCTTCTTCACCGGCCTCACCATGGGCCTCAGCCTCATCGTCGCCATCGGCGCGCAGAATGCCTTCGTGCTGAAACAGGGGCTGGCGCGTTCGCATGTGTTTGCCGTCTGCGCTACCTGCGCGATATCAGATGCGCTGCTGATTATGGTCGGTGTGTTCGGTTTTCAGCGGATCAGCGCGATCATGCCGGCGCTCGATCCCATCATGCGTTATGCGGGGGCGGCTTTTCTTATCTGGTATGGCGCCAAAAGCCTGTATTCGGCGCTGCGTTCATCCGAGGTGCTGTCTGTGGCCGAGCGGCGGGAGGCGAGCCTGTGGCAGACGCTTGCCATCTGCCTGGCGCTCACCTTCCTCAATCCGCATGTCTATCTCGATACCGTCGTGCTGCTCGGCACGATTTCCACGCAGTTTCCCGGTTTCGAAAAGACCTTTGCGGCAGGCGCGGCAACCGGCTCGCTGCTGTTCTTCTTTTCGCTGGGTTACGGCGCGCGCTGGCTGCGGCCGATCTTCGAAAAACCCTCTGCCTGGCGCATTCTCGAAGGCGTCATCGCCATCACCATGTGGGCCATCGCGTTCAAGCTGGTCATGGGTGCATAGGGGGGTGCATAAGGGCAGGAATTTCGCGCTACCGTCACTTTCAAGAGGACTAAACAGGCCACGCCATTTTCCAAACGGGGAATCAGTGATAGTCCTCGACCTGTTCGAAAACGGGAAAACAGCGTGTTCCGAGTTCCATTCCTTGTCGGCATTGCCCTTCTGATCGCCTTTGGCGGCGGTATTGCCGCGACGATGGCAGCGCTTGAAGCGACATCGGGTTTCGGCTCGATCCGCATCGGCTCCTGGGATGCCTTTCCCGAGGCGCAGACGATTGAGGCCGACCCTTACGCGAAATCGCACCGCGCCGACGCCGGCAAGCTGCTTTACGGCACAGCCGAGGGACTGTCTTTCACCGCCGCCGTCGATAGCGACGGCCAGCGCCTGAGCGGTGAATGCCGCTATCGTCTGGCCGGCGCCGTGCCGCCGGCGCGTTTCTGGACGCTTTATACCGCCGACCAGCAGGGCAATGTGCTGGCCGAAGATGCCGGGCGGCCCTTCGCGCTCAATTCCCGTACGCTGCTGCGCAGCGCCGATGGTGGCATCGATATCACCATCGCCCCCGATGCCCAGACCTATAATTGGCTGGCGGTGCCGCAGGGCCAGACCTTCAAACTCGTCATGACGCTGCTCGATACGCCGGTTGCCGGTAGTTCCGGCCTGATCGACATTTCCATGCCGCAGATCCGCAAGCTGGGGTGTGGCAATGCTTAGGATCCTGCTCGCCATCATCACCGGCCTCGTTGCCGCCGCCGTGCTGCATGTCATCGTCATTCTGGCGATACCGCATTTCAGCAATCGCGACGCCTATACGCGGGCGCTGGCGGAAGGAAAACCGCATCTGTTTCATCTGCTCGAGGAGACGACGGAGAAAAAGACCCTCGGCAGCGGCGATCCCTTCATGCGGGTGGCCGTCTGCACTTTCAATATCGAGGAACAGCCGGTCCGGCTCACCGCCATCGGCGCCGTGCCCTTCTGGTCGGTCGCGGTTTACGACAAGGCCTCGAACGAGGTGTTCAGCATGAACGACCGCACGTCCGCCGGCGGCGAGATGGATATTCTGGTGGCCGATGCGGTGCAGATCGCCGCTATCCGCAAGGCGCAGCCTCCCGCGCTCTCTCAGGCCATTCTGGCGGAATCGGATCAGACGGAAGGTTATGTGGTGTTGCGAACCATGGTGCCGCAGCCGAGTTTCGGCGAAGAGGCGGAGCGGTTCCTGAACGAGGCGAAATGCCAGCCGACGCCGTGGAAATAACGTCGGTTCATTGTCGATAATCAGGACTTGAGGGCAGTCTCCGCTGCGGATTTGCCCTTGTCCGCGACTTTTCCGGTCGGTTCGGTATCGCGTTTCTCATAACGAACGCCGGTAAACAGCACGACCTTCGCCGGGCCGATAACGTGAGCAACCACGCCAGCGGGGCGCAGGCTTCGTCGGGCGTCGCCAATTGCAATAATCTCTGCCATGCTCATCTCCTCTTCGGGACATGATTGTCAATGTTGCCCATGGGAACCGCGCAAGCCTCGTCTTGCGTCGGGAATGTCATCACCATCACATTGCGCATAGGCCAGTCCACAGACTGGTTTTCGCACGATCCAAAAATCCAAAGCGATTCTTATAAGGCGATCGTGCGCAGATTCAGGCTTCACACGCCATTTTTGCATTTTTTCCGAAGATCAGAATAACATGGAATCCTAATACTGCCCATGGAATTACAAACAGACAGAGGTTAATGATCCGTTAACCCTAATTACCGGACCCTCATTTCTTTCTCTGTGAGCCGCACCCGTTGAAAACTAAGGCGATGCAGCAAAGTTCCATCGGATTTCCGGCGTCATCAAGGTTTTAAAATTTCCTTGTTGAAAGAGGCAGATTCCCTCTTGCCACCCCCCATAGTTAACAGGACGTCAACGCATTTGCTCTAATTTGAGCCGATATTGTGTTTGCGTTTGTTGGGTAGTGCGTTGACCGACCGGTTTCGAGAACTTGAGAGGCCAAGAGCCATTAGGAAGAAAGATGTGGTGCTTATGGCCACGGTGACGAATTTCGAGTCTGTGTCCCATCCGTCAAAAACGGACCTCCGGCAATTCGCCGAACTTTTCATGCCGCTTTTCAACGCCTCCACCGAAGAAGCCAAGCGCGAGGCCATTGCCGCGCTCTCGCAGCATCCGAGCGTGCCTTCGGCCGTCGCCTTCTTCATTGCCTGCCAGCCGATTTCGCTTTCGGCACCCTTCCTCATCTCCTCCAAATGCCTTGACGATGACACGCTGATCACCATTGCCCGCACGCAAGGGGCGGCCCATGCGCGCACCATCGTGCGGCGCGAAGATCTCTCCCCCACCGTCATCGATGCGCTTGTCGGGCTTCGCCATGCGGAAGATCTGAAACGGCCGGACGAACAGGCTGACGGCGCAGAACCGCAGGCGGTAGCAAGTCCTGAAGAGCCGAAAGCGGAAGAAAAGATCGACAACATCGCCGCCGCTTCCGCATTCGAAGAAGAGATGCGCCAGCGCATCAAGCAGATGGCGCATCACCTCAACCGCCCGGAAAACGATATTCTCGGCCTTCGCCGCCTGAGCGAGGTGCAGGAAGCGCTGCTCGTGCGTTTCGCGCGTGAACGCAACGCCCGGCAATTTGCGGTGGCGCTGGCGGACTCTCTCTCCTCCAGCTACTGGCTGTCGGAGCGCATCATGCTAGATATATCAGGCGTGCAGCTGGCCACGACGCTGACCGGCCTCGGAATGGAGTTTTCCGAAGCGGCCTTCGTGCTGCAATGCTTCTATCCGCATCTTTCCGCCGCCGAAGGCGACATGAGCCGTGCGGAAGCCCTGCTCGACGGCCTCGACGTCGTGCAGTGCGAAGAGCGGCTGGAAAGCTGGCGGCGCGCCGACAGCTATACACATGGCCGCGAACGACCAAGCCACAGCGCACCGGCCACGCAGAGAACCGGGACGCAGGGTTAGGCAGGCTGGCCCCGCATCTTCACGGGTTGAAGAGGCAGGCCTCTGACCGGGCAGTTCTACGCTTGCGGCTGGTCCACCAGCGTCAGCAGGGTTCCGATCTCATCGGTCTCGATCTCCACGACCCACAGGTCGCTGTCGAACCGCCTTTCCCGTTCCAGCAGGGCGGCACTCTCCTCGCCTTCCACATCGGCCAGACGCGTTTCGAAACGACGCTCGCCGCGCATGATGTCCTCATCATCGGCGAAGCTCTGCGGGGCGGGTCCATAGAGGTTCTCGCGGCCGTCGCGCAGCCGCTGGCGCACGAAGATCGCCCCCGCCGCCTCCGCGCCTTTCTTTTCCACAGCGGCAAATCCACCGGCGGCAAAAACGCGGCGGATGAGGGCTGAGACGAACATTTCGGATTTGAGGCGCATGGGTTTGCTTTCGGTGGAGACGGTGGGTGGGCTTTCAGCGTTGATTTTAGACTGCTGGAGGTGGACGTGGCATACCCCCCTCTGTCCTGCCGGACATCTCCCCCACAAGGAGGGAGATCGGCAAGACGCTTTCTCGCCATTTCATTCTCAACCGTAGTGATGGGCGAAACTTTGCCGCAAGTCGATCTCCCCCCTTGTGGGGGAGATGTCCGGCAGGACAGAGGGGGGTGAAGCCGCACCCACCCTCGGCCGCTGTCAAAATCTAAAGCGCCCCGATCGACTTCAGCTTCTTCAGCACGGCCTCACTCGGCTCGCCGGTTTCCGGCAAGCGATAATGTTTCTCAAACGCCCTGATAGCATTGCGGGTCTGTTGGCCCGCCACACCGTCCACTTTCACATCGGCATAAGCGATATTGATCAGCCCCTGCTGGATCCTGGAGATCAGGTCGCGGCTTAGCGGCTTGGCGGCATTGGCCGAAGTGTTGAGGGAGGCCGGCTCGGCTTTCGGGCGCGGTGCCTCCGCCTTGCGGATGGCCGCTGCCACGGGATCGATCTCGACGCCGCCGCTGGTGTCGGAAGGCCGATCTTTCGGGATCGCGGCAACGGTCGCGCCATCGATCTTCAGCGCCGCCAGCACCCGGGTCGTCGGCTCGCCGGTCTGTTCCATGCCCAGCGTTTCCTCGAAGAACATGATGGCGGCGGCGGTCTTCGGCCCCATGCGGCCATCCGCATCGCCTTCATAGAGCCCACGCTTCTTCAGCTCAGCCTGAATATCGGCGACGATCTGCTGCGGCTTCTGGGTGTCGGCGGCGGGAAGTGCCGCGGTTTCCGTGGCGGCCGGAGGCTGCACCGTCTCGTTTTCTGCCGGCCGCTCTATACGGAAGGTGGTGACGTTGCCGTGGGTGCCGAGCGGTTCGGTGGGACGATAACCGGCAATGCCGTTCGGGTTTTCCGCATCACGCGTGCGCAGGAAGGGGGTCGGGTGAACGCCCGGCTGATACCAGAGCGCATTGGCGGCGACAAAACCGAAGACGACCGCAAAAGCACCGCAGCCGCCGACCAGTTTCGGATGGCGCAGGATTTCGCGCCCGATGGCCGAAACCACCAAGGAAACAAACCCAGCGCCGATCTGGGCCGTTGTTTTCTTAGGCGATTTTCGCTTTCGCGGGGCCATCGTCACCATCCTTCTTCATTTTCGCAGCCATGTCGCCGAGTTGGCGGATGCGCGGCGGGAATTCCACCATGCATTCGGTTTCAGCGTTTTCACCGCCACCTACCATGCCGGAACCGTCGGCAGGCAAGGTGATCGTTACGACCGTTCCCTCGGCGGGCTTGCTGGTGATGACGAAAGTGCCGCCATGCAGTGCCACAAGCCCCTTGACCAGGGACAGTCCCAGACCCGTGCCCTCATAGCGACGGGTATATTCATTCTGAACCTGCATGAAAGGCTGGCCCAGCAATTCGATCTTGTCGGATGCGATGCCGATGCCCGTATCGCTCACCGTCAGTTTCAGCATCCCACCTTCACGCGCGGCATCGATCGACACCACACCACCCGCATCGGTGAATTTGATGGCATTGCCGGCGAGATTGATGAGGACCTGCCGGATGGCACGCTGATCGGCCGAGATTTCGCCGATACCGCGCTGGATGCGGCTGGTCAATGTCAGGCCTTTTTCCTTCGCCTGCAGGCCGAGCATGGCTTCGCAGGACGCTATGGTCTCCGAAATCGGGAAGCTTTCCATCAGCAATTCGTAACGACCGGCTTCGAGCTTGCTCATATCCAGCATCGTGTTGACGACGGACAGGAGATGCGCGCCGGACTGGCGGATCAGGCCGACATATTCCCGCTGGCGGTCATTCTCCAGCCGACCGAAATATTCGCCGGCCAGAATATCGGAAAAACCGAGGACGGCGTTGAGCGGCGTGCGCAGCTCATGGCTGACGGCGGCAAGGAAACGCGACTTGGCGTCATTGGCCGATTCCGCCTCCGCCGCCTTGCGGGCGACATCGCGGCGCAGGCGTTCCATCTCAGTGACGTCTGAAAGCTGGGCGACGATACGGCGCAGACGGCCGGTCGCGCCGCGGATTGCAGTCATCTCGATACGGACGTGCATGAATTGCGTCTGGCGCGATTTTGCACCCGTTTCGAACCGAAGCTCGGCCGTCGCCTTGTCCTCGCCCTGCCGCAACAGGTCAAAAGCCTGCATCAGTTCGATGCGATCGGACACATAGACATATTCGGCAAAGATCTCGCCCTTGCTGGCCTTGAGATCAGCGGGGAAACTGTCGCGGTCGCGGCCGGAGACGCGCTCGACGAGACCGTTTTCATTGAGGGTGAGAACGAGGCCCGGCACCTGCGCGGCGGCAATCATATCCTCATCGCCCGCAGGAGCCGAAGGCGAGGAGAAGCCGCGTGCGGGACGCGAAAAGGCAATCAGCAGCGCGGCGGCGGCGAGATAAAGTGCCAGCACCACGGCCGCGCCGATGGGCAGCGCGATGGCGGGGCTGAAAACGAGGCTGAACAGGGCTGGTACAATAAAAAGGCCGACGGCGCTGAAGGCGATCAGCCGGCGCAGGCGTGCAATGGTTCCGGCGCGCCTTTCGGCGTCCTCTTCCATGCGCGCAAGCCATCTGCCCGCGGCATGGTCGACCAGTGCGACCGCTTTTTCTCTCATATTACGCAATACCAAACCCGAATCTTAAAGGCGGTTCCAACGGCCTCGACAATAGAAGGCGGCGGCTTAAGGAATGGATAAAAAGAATGGCGCCAAAGGCCTGTCAAATGCGCAGTAGTCCCAATACGAGGCATTTATTCCAAGCTTTGCCAATCATGGTTAATGACGGGTAAGCGACGGATTTCGCTTCATTTTCGCCATCGTGTTAACCTTTGTGGCAAGGCTTGCCGCCGCTTTGCCCGGGAACGCGTGGGCTCTGTCGCAATTATGCTTAACATGGACTGTTAAAATGCGAATGAATTGATGGCGGGCGTGCCGATACGAGGAGAATAGATACAATTTGAATTAAATTGCGCCGCTTTTTGCAATCGGCTGTTCGCCGGTCGCCTGTAGCTTCATCACAAGCCCGAAAAACGGGACAAAGGCCGATGATCCGAAACCGGGCGGGGCTTTAGAAAACAAAGATCATCTGGCAGGGTGTCTGACAATGTGGTTTCTGATCAAAGGAACATTCTGGTTTTCGCTGGTGCTCGTGGCGCTGTCCTATATCGGTAGCAGCAACGATCCGGCCAAGGAACCTTCGGCATTTGACCTTCCCAGCGCCGTTTCGGCCGCAGGGGAAGCCTATCGTTATGTCAGCGCCATCTGCATCGAAAAACCCGATGTCTGCGTCAAGGGCGCCGAAACCTTCCATGCTCTCGGAGAGCGGGCAAAGGAAGGCGCAAAGGTTGCCTATGAACTGCTGGACAAGCAGCTTGCCTCGGGTGACAAGCCCGCTGATGTTGCCGACATTGCCGCAGACGCCGAAAAACTGGCAGCAGCACCCATTGTCAGCGTCGAATTTCCCGGGAAGCCCGACATGCTGAAGACCGGCACCGTCATTCCCCTGCCGCAGAAGCGCCCAACTCCTTGATCTTGGTCCCTGATCCTGCCGACCCCTGATTTCAGAGGCGCACCACAGCATTCATTTGCAGACGGAGATATCCGTCCGCCCACTGCCTGCCTGACTTGCCCACGGAAACCTGTTTTCCGTGGGCTTTTTCTTGGCCCATGGTTCAAAACCGCGCACACTTCCCCTATATGCTGGGAAAGACATTGAATAACGGATGATACGGCGCAACCATGGCCTCTCTCGAAACGATCCTCGACGACTTCGCTTTCCTCGACGACTGGGAGGATCGCTATCGTTATGTCATCGAACTCGGCAAGGCCCTTCCCGAGTTGCCGGAGGACAAGCGCACGCCCGAGAACAAGGTGCAGGGCTGCGCCAGCCAGGTCTGGCTCTTCAGCCACAGCGATGGCGCGGAAGACCCTCTCATGACCTTTGAAGGCGATTCGGATGCACATATCGTGCGCGGCCTCGTCGCCATCGTGCTCACCGTCTATTCCGGCAGAAAAGCATCCGAAATTGCCGATCTGGATGCCATCGAGGTGTTCAGCAAGATTGGGTTGGTGGAGCACCTCTCCGCACAGCGTGCCAATGGCCTGCGCTCGATGATCAAGCGCATCCGCGACGAAGCTCGGCTGCTGGCGGCCTGAGCCCTCATACCCTTGCCATCCCTATGTGAGAGAAGGGCGATAGTCCGCGTCGCCCCAATGGCGTTCCTTGGGGCGATCCTTGCCCCGCGCAGGGGGAACAGGCGGCGCGTAGTGGCGGGCGAGCGAGAGCAGCGCTGCCCTGAGCAGTAATTTCGCCGAGCGCGCCGGCCATAGTCTTTCCCGCTCCACCGTCTCCAGCCCCTTTTCGAAGCAGCAGATATCGATGGCGACGCCCGAAAGTTCCGGGCCCATCGCATCCGCCGCGCGGGAAAACCGCGCCCTTGCGGCCATTGCAGCTTCGGTGAGATCAAGGGCGCCTCCCGCCTCCCCCTTGCCGCGACTGGCAATGCGCGGTTCCCACGTCGCCGTGACCCTGGGATTGAGATGGCCGCGATGAAAATCGGCAGCGAGGCGCTCGCCCGCCGCCAGCGCGTCTTCAGGAAAAAATGCGCTGCCATCCCGCTCCTTCAATCGTGAAAGGCTGGTGAGCGGCGCGGTGTTGAGGTTGCGCCGGGCCGGCTGTTTCGTTTCGTCGATCTCAACCACGACGGTCTGTATATCCCGGTGCTGCTCCTGAAACACCTCGTCCCGGTCCTTTGCCGTGGCCCGTTTCAGATAGGAGGCAAGCGGCGGTGCGGCGGAAAGGCTGTTCTGCCGCCACTCCAGCAAGCCCGAGGAAACGGCAAGCCGTACGGTCTCAGCCGGAAACCGCTGAACTGCCTGCCCCGGGCGCCTGCGGCGCAGGACGATCTCGTTCCCCTCCTCGGTGATGTCAGCCGCGCCGGACGCGATGCAACGCAGAAGCCGCAGCAGGACGCGATGAGCCGAAGCGGTCGGGGCGTTTTTCAGTTCACTCATCCCTTCCCCCTTTCATCACGCTGAAAATGCCGACGACAAGCCGCTCCAGCATGGCGACGAACTCATCGAAGGCCGGCTCGTCGCGCCGGTCCTCGACCACCTGGCAGGCATGGCCCACCGTCGTTCTGTCCCGGCCAAAACAGGGGCCGATATCCGACATGGGGATGCCGAGCGCGACATGGCAGACATACATGGCGATCTGGCGGATGTGGCATTCGATGCGTCGGCGGTCGCGACGCGCCGCAAAGCGATCACCCGTCAATTGCACCATCTCGCCGGTGAGCTGCCGCACCAGACGGCAAAGACGGGCAATCTCCTCCCGTCCGGCAGCCGGCGGCCAGTGACGGAAAGGGCGATCGACGGCCTGCATGCGAGGCCGCCCGGCGGCAGACAGAAGCAATGTATCCGACGGCATATGCAACTCCTCTACGAATAGGAATTAATTCATACACCTATGGACGGATGCGGGGAAGTACGAATTTGCCCCCGCAAATATACCAATTGATTTCACATCATTTTTTGGATTGCGGCAGCGCCAGAGAAGGATTTTTTTCCTCTATTGAAATTCCGCGCGGCAATAAAAAAGCCGGTCGATGGACCGGCTGGACATTTTCATACGGAAACAAACGGCCTCGAAGACAGCCAATCCGGGTGAGTGGATGAGCCCTGCCGCCTTCTCCCCGCCGGGGAGAAGAACAGGCCAGACCGGAGCGTCGTTACAATCAGCGGCTGGCCTTGCGGCGCTGGCCGAGACCCATTTCTTTGGCGAGCCGCGAGCGGGCTTCGGCATAGGCGGGAGCAACCATCGGATAGTCGACCGGCAGATCCCATTTTTCGCGATATTCTTCCGGCGTCATGCTGTGATGCGTCGTGAGATGCCGCTTCAGCGACTTGAACGAGCCGCCACATTCCAAACAGACGATGTGATCGTCCTGAACCGACTTGCGGACCGAGACGGCGGGCTTCTGCTTTTCAACATTGACCGCCACCGATGCCGGTGCCGATGTTCCGCTGAGCGCCGTGTGAACATCCGAAATAAGGCCGGGAAGCTCTGTGACCGGAACGACGTGGTTGCTAACATAGGCAGCCACAATATCCGCCGTCAGTTCGACCAGCAGATCCTGGGCGTTACCGTATGCAGTTTCCGTCATTTAAGTATCTCCTGTTTATTGATCCCCTGACGCGGGCGAACGCCGCGTCGAGCGATGTGAAGTTACCCGGTGCCCCACCTTCGCTTTGTTGAAACCAACGTGAAATCTACCCCTAGATTTCAAGCGAAAACCGGAAACGAATTAATCCGAGATTCAACTTACGGCCTGCGACATGGGCAGCAATGGTCCGATGGGCCATAGATTAGACATTAATAAAATGCCCATGCCGACTATGAAGAGGCTAGATGCAAATCGCGATAAGCAACTTTACACTTAATTTGGATAACAGCAAAACAGCAAAAGTCAAATTCCTAGTGTCAATTTTTCAGTTCAAAACAGTCTAATTCGAATACAAAAAATTACGGGTAATAAAATACTATGCCTAGTGGTAATTGAAAATGAATACCCCCCATTATTAGGGGGATTTTCAACTTCACATTTTCTTGAGGTCATCAACTACCGATTTATCGGCCAGCGGATAACCTGCCTTGTGCGCCGCCATCGCAAGAAGATGCGCAGAGACCGGTGCAGTGAGAATGAAGAATAAAAAACCGGCCAGCGCACGCGCCAGCGTCGACAGTTCCATGGAATGGATGCCCACCGCCAGAAGCAACAGGCCGGACCCCACCGTTCCCGCCTTGGAAGCGGCATGCATGCGGGTATAGACGTCAGGCAGCCGATTGAGCCCGATGGCCGCTATCAAAGAGAAGAGGGCACCGGAAACCGTCAGCGCCGCAACGAGTATTGCCACGATCCAGCCCATCATCGCCTGCCCCTCCCCTTTTTGCCGCGCGCATCGTTTTCCATAGTTTTTTCAATTACTTCAGATGCCCTGTCCCCATCGAGAACCGTCGCTCTCCTGCGTCGATCGTCAGGACCACGCGACAGCACGAAACGGGCAAAGGCAACCGTCGCCAGAAAACCGACCAGCCCGAGCGCAATGGCGATATCGACATAAAGGGTAAAGCCGGTGCGGATGGCGATGACAGCGATAAAACCGATGGCGATACCCACCAGCATGTCGAGCGCAACGATGCGATCCGGCAGGGTCGGGCCAACGACGACACGATAGACTGTCAGCAAAAAGGCGGCCGACAATACAACCGTTGCAAGTATAGTTGCGAATGAAACTATGAGTTCCGGCGTCATATCTGAAACGCCTCCATGATCTTTCTTTCGAAGCCGCTTCGGATGTCGTTTTTCGTGGCTTCGATATCGCTGCAGTCGATCGCGTGCACGTAGAGCGTCTTTCTATCCGCCGAAACGTCAACGGAGAGCGTGCCGGGGGTGAGCGTGATGAGATTGGCAAGCAGCGTGATTTCGAAATCCGTCGTCACCGTCAACGGATAGGCGAAAATGCCGGGCTGAACCTCAAGCTTCGGCCGCGTCACCAGCACCGCGACCTTCCAGGCCGAGAGCGCCAACTCCTTGAAGAACAGCAGCACCAGCGATAGCACGCGGAAAAGCCTGAGCCAGTGGCTTCGCCCGCTCGGAAGCTGATGCCGGATGAGCCCGAGCGCAAGCGTCGAAACGATGACGGCGAAGACGATATTCGCCAGCGTGACGCTGCCCGTCACGGCGAGCCAGACGGCCACGAAAAGCAATTGCACGATATAGAGGCTCATGGCTTGCCCCCTTGCGGAAAGACCGACTGAATATAGGCCTGCGGATTACCAAGACCAGCCGCCGCCTGCTGGCTGAGATTGAGCAGGCTTTCCGGGAACAGGCCGAAAAACACCACCAGCAAAGTCAGCCCCACCAATGGCGCGAGAGATGGGGCCGGCGGACGGGCGGCGGGCTGCAAGGCAGGCTGGCCGGCGGACGCCGTTACCGGGCGCCAGAAGCAGAGCAGGAAGACCCGCCCGAAGGCGATGGTGGCGATGAAACCGGAGAGGAGGATGGCGGCGGCGAGCCACCAGGCGCCGATATCGATGGCCGATTTGACCAGAACCGCCTTCGGCCAGAAGCCGGAAAAGGGCGGCAGGCCGGAACCGGCGAAAAACAAAGCAAGCGCCAGTGCCGAAAACCACGGGGCCTGCCGGTAAAGGCCACTGAGCGACGTGAGGCTGAAACCGCCGCCGAGGCGGGCGGCATGGCCGGCGGCGAGATAAAGCGCCGTCATCAGGACCATGGAATGCAGGGCATAAAAGATGGCGCCCGATACGCCTGACGGCGTGCCGATGGCGATGCCGGCCATCATGTAGCCGATGCCCGAGATGACGATGTAACCGAGCATGCGGCGGATATCGTTCTGGGCGAGTGCGCCCATGGCGCCCAGCACCATGGTGAGTGCGGCGGAAATGGCGATGACGATGCTCAGTTCTTCCCGCTCGACCGGAAACAGCATGACCATGACGCGCAGCAGCGAATAGATGCCGACCTTGGTGAGCAGGCCACCAAAGAGCGCGGAAACGACGATGCGCGGCGTGTGATAAGAGGCGGGCAGCCAGAAATTCACCGGAAAGGCGGCGGCCTTCATGGCGAAGGCGAGCGCGAAGAGGCTGGCGAGCGTCATCAACGGCGCGGTGCCACGCAGCTCCGTTGCCTTCAGCGCAATATCGGCCATGTTGAGCGTGCCGAAGATGGCATAAAGATATCCGACCGTGATTAGGAACAACGTCGTGCCGATGAGGTTCAGGATGGCGTATTTCAGCGCGCCGTCGATCTGCTCGCGCGTGGAACCGAGCACGATGAGGCCGAAGGACGAGATCAGCAGCACCTCGAACCAGACATAGAGGTTGAAGAGATCACCGGTCAGGAAAGCGCCGGTGACGCCCGCCATCAGCAGCATCAGGAAAGGATAGAAGCCATAACGCCTGCCGCTGGCATCGATATCCGCGCCGGCATGGATGGCGCCGGCAAGCGCGACGATGGCGGCGGCGAGCGACAGGAGCGCGCCGGTGAGATCGGCGGTGAAGGCAATGCCGAAGGGCGGCAGCCAGCGGCCCATGACCATGGTGAATGGGCCTTGTGTCGCAACCTTCCAGAGCAGTGCTGCATCGAGGATCACCAGCGAAGAAAGTGCGGCAATGGCGACTGCGGCATGGTGGCGGATGGCGTGGCGCATCATCATCAGCACGGCCCCTGCGCCGATGCACAGCGCGATGGGCAGGATGATCAGCCAGTCGGCAAGCGGCACGGGCGCCATCACAAGCGCTGCGGAAAGATCGGTCACGGTTGATGTGGTGGAGGAAGCCATGTCGTCTCTGCCTCGCCGCTCAATAACCGAGCGGCGGCAAGGGCTCGCCGGCGGGTTCTGCGGTGCGCATTTCGTCCGTATCGTCGGTCTGCAATTCCTGGAAAGCGCGCCAGGTCAGAACCAGAAGAAAACAGAAGAAGGAAAAGGAAATCACGATCGCCGTCAGGATAAGCGCCTGCGGCAGCGGATTGGCGGCACCTGCGGGCAGCGTGTCCATGCCTGCCGGAATGATCGGCGGCACGTCCCGCGTCAGCCTGCCGGCGGTGAACAGCAAAAGGTTGACCGCATTGCCGAGAATGGCGATGCCGAGCAGCATGCGGATGCTGTGGCGCGACAGCATGAGATAGATCGCCACGGAAAAGAAGATGCCGACGAGAATGGAGAAGACCGCTTCCATCAGTCGCTTTCCCTTTCTTCCAGCGCCAGTGCAATGGAGGTGATGGCACCGACCACGACGAGATAAACCCCGATATCGAAGGACATGACGGTGGAGAGCGGCACCTCGACGCCGAACAGGCTCGGATAGACCCAAAGGCCGGTCATGAAGGGCACGCCTGATGCCATGGAGACGAGGCCTGACAGCATGGCCAGAAGCAGCCCTGCCCCGGCAATCGAGAGCGGATGAAAGACGATGGCGCGCCGGACCGCCGTCACGCCATAGGCGATGCCGTAGATCGAGAGTGCGGAGACGGCAATTAACCCGCCGATAAATCCACCGCCCGGCTCGTTATGGCCCCGCAGCAGAACGAAGATGGAAAACAGCACCATGAGGCTGGTCACGACAGGCGCGACCGTGCGCAGGATGAGCGTGTTCATGTCCGCGCTCCCTTCTTTTTCACCGTCTTCGCCGGCCCCTTGAGGGCGGCGGCGGGGCGGATGCGGATGAGCGCGAGGATGGCAAGGCCGGTTATCATCACGACGGCGATTTCGCCGAGCGTATCCGTGCCGCGGAAATCGACGATGATGACATTCACCACATTCGCGCCGTGGGCGATGACCTTGGAATAGGTGTTGTAGAACTCGGTCAGGCGGTTGTCGAAGCTCGCTTGTGTCGCCCGCATCAGGAACAGGGCAAAGCCGGTGCCGCAGGCAATGGCGATGGTGCTATCGAGCAGTTTCTGGCCAAGCCCGCGATGGTCCGACGGCGACAGGCGTAGCCGCGTCATGACAAGCGTCAGGATGACGACCGAGAGCGTCTCGACCATGAATTGCGTGAAGGAGAGATCAGGCGCGCCGAACAGCAGGAAGATAACCGCCACCGCAAAACCCTGTATGCCGAGCGCGATGATGGCCGTCAGCCGGCTCGATGCCGTCAAGACCGCGAGGAGACCCGCCACCGCGATGACGATGAAGGTCAGCTCGTGAATGGGCATATCATGCGGCCAGGCCGGGATCGATGGCAGTTCGTCATAGAGGAACAGCGGCACCAGCAGCACGGCGGCGATGACGGCGAAGGTGGCGGTGACGTAGAACTCCAGCCGGCCGGGCTGGATAAGCCGCGTGACGTGGAAGGACATCCTCACCAGCGTTTCGATGAAGACGTCAAAGCCCCTGTCCGGCCCGGCCCCGAGCGCCTTGAAGCTGCGGTCCATCAGGCTGCGCACCCTGGAAAGCTGCGTGTAGAGAGCGATGCCGAGCGCGATTGTCAACAACGACAGGCTGAGCGGCAGGCCTATATGAGGAATGAGCGAGATTTCCACCGGGCGCGGCTCTCCCGCAATCGCGCTTGCCATGGGGGTGGAGATGTAAAAATGCGCGATGCCGGCAAAAAGCGCTGTCGTGAGCCCCTTCAGCGCCAGAAGCGCCGGGCCGAGCCAGAGCAGCGGCGGTCCCTCATGCGCGTGTTTCGGCGTTTTCACCGGCTTGCCGAGGAAGGGTTTCAAGCCCACGGCAAAGGCGACGGCGAACATCAGCCCGTTGCCGAGAATGGCGATGCCGGTGAACAGCACGGCGCGCGGATTGCCATGCGCCAGCGCATAATAAATCTCTTCCTTGGCGAGGAAGCCAAAAAATGGCGGCAGGCCGGCCATGGAGATGGCTGCGGCAAGTGCGGCGGCGAAGGTGATGGGCATGGCCTTGCGCAGGCCGGCAAGCTTCGTGACGTCACGGGTGCCGGTCTCGTGATCGATGATGCCGGCGACCATGAACAGCGCGCCCTTGAACAGCGAGTGTGCCACCAGATAAAGCACCGCCGCCTCGATGGCGTGGTCCGAGCCGAAGCCCGTGAGCATGACGAGCAGGCCGAGCGAGGAGACGGTGGTATAGGCAAGCATCAGCTTCAGATCGGTCTGGCGCACGGCGAGCAGCGCGCCGGTGAGCATGGTCAGGCCGCCGAAGAAGGGCAGCAGGATCTGCCAGGCGGCAGTATCGCCGAGAACCGGGTTGAGCCTCATCAGGAGATAGACGCCGGCCTTAACCATGGTTGCCGAATGCAGATAGGCCGAGACCGGCGTGGGCGCTTCCATGGCGTTGGGTAGCCAGAAATGGAAGGGAAACTGCGCCGATTTGGTGAAGGCACCGCCAAGGACCAGAAGCAGCGCCGCCAGATAAAACGGGCTGTCGCGCAGAATATCGCCGCCGCGCACCAGCATCGACAATTGCGTCAAACCACTGATGTCCCAGATGAAGATCAGCCCGGCAAGCAGCAGCAGCCCACCACCGCCCGTCACCACCAGCGCCTGTAGCGCAGCCCGGCGCGAGGCGGCGCGCTCATGGTCGAAGCCGATCAGCAGGAAGGACGTGATGGAGGTGAGTTCCCAGAACACGAACAGCATCAGCAGGCTGTCGGAGACGACGACGCCCAGCATCGCGCCCATGAACAACAGCAGGAAGGACAGGAACCGGCCCTGCTGCGGATGCCCCTTCATGTAACCGCCGGCATAAAGCACGATCAGCACGCCAATGCCTGTTATCAGCAGCGCAAAGGTGAGCGACAGGCCATCGATGAACCAGGAGAAGCTGAGATTGAAGCTCGGCACCCAGGCATAACCGCCCGTCACCACGCCGCCCGCCGCAATCTGCGGCAGCATCAGCGCAAAATGCACGAAGGCAATGGCCGGCGCGATCGCGATGATCCATGCGGCATTATGGCCGAATCTCTTCACCAGGGCCGGCGCGGCAAGCGCTGCCAGAAACGGCAGAAACAGCGACAGGAATGTCAGCGCCGTGACATCTGATGTCATTCACATCTCCTGGGATGTCCCCCATCCCCGCGCGCCAATGAACGGCGTCTTTTTCAAATCGATTTTTCAGTTAAGGCATAGGCACGGTCATCTCAACCCAAATCGGTACTCCCGGCCCATAACGAACGCGTTATGACGCCCCGCCTCTTTCAATCGGCATCGGCGATGACTATTTTGGGCAGGAACAGAAAGGATCATTCCATGAGCGATCTGACATCCCCCAAAGTCAACAAGAGCGATGCCGACTGGCGTGAACAGCTGACGCCGGAACAATATCACATCCTGCGCGAACACGGCACCGAGCGCGCCTTCACCGGACCCTACTGGAACTCGACGGAGAAAGGCCTCTACCGCTGTGCGGCCTGCGACGAGCCGCTGTTCCTCTCCGATACGAAATTCGATGCCGGCTGCGGCTGGCCGAGCTATTTCGAGCCTGTGAAGCCCGGTGCGGTGAGCGAACATCGCGATTCGACCCACGGCATGGTGCGCACGGAAATCCGCTGCGCCAATTGCGGCGGCCATCTCGGCCACGTCTTCCCCGACGGCCCGCCGCCCACCGGCCTGCGTTATTGCATCAACGGCCATTCGATGGTGTTCGAGCCGGTTTGAGCGGCAAGACCGTGCCGCGAATTCTTCTCCCCGCCGGGGAGAAGAAACAAGCGGCATAAGCCCGATCCGGAGATGGCGTTAAGCTTTCAGCCCAGCTTCAGCTCCATACACGTCAAATCCAGCCAGCGGCCGAACTTGGTGCCGACTTCCGAAAATCTTCCGACGACCCTGAAACCGAGGCTTTCATGAAGGCGGATGGAGGCAGTGTTTTCCGCCTCGATGGCGGCGATCAGCACATGGACGTCATTGCCGCCGGCATGGTCGATCAGCGCCTGCATCAGCCGCTTGCCGATGCCGTGCCCGCGGGCATCCTTGTGCACATAGACCGAATGTTCGCGGGTGTGGCGATAGCCGTCAAAGGCGCGCCAGTCGCCGTAGGATGCATAACCGGCAACCTTGCCGTCGAGAATGGCGACGATGACCGGGAAACCGCGTGACGTGCGGGCGGCGAACCAATCCTTGCGGTTCTCCAGATCGACCACGACCTCGTTCCAGATCGCCGTCGTGTTCACCACCGCATCGTTATAAATCTCCATGATGCCGGAGAGATCGTCCACGGTCGCGTCGCGTAGTTCCACGCTCATATTGCTTCGCCCTCATATTTCTAAATGAGCGGCTGCTGAAAGGCGGCGGCTCTGCGACGAGCCTTAAGCGATGACGCGGAGCGATGTCCAGTGCGCCGGTCGTTATGATGCGAGCGGAACGAGGCTGAAGGCGGTGACCACGGCGAAATAATGGACAGCGGCGGCGGAGACGACGAAACCGTGCCAGATGGCGTTCTGGAAGCGCAGCTTTTCCCAGACGTGGAAGATCACGCCGAGCGAATAGATGACACCGCCGGCGACGATGAGCCAGAGCGTGACGGGAGCGAGATGCGACGACAAGGGTTCCACTACCATGATGCCGCTCCAGCCCATGGCGAGATAAAGGCCGATGGCCACTCGGTCGTAGCGGCCGGGAAACAGGCATTTGAGGAGGATGCCACAGATGGCGGCAAGCCAGATCAGCCCCAGCATCACGGCGATCAGCGGATCATGAATGCCGCGCATCAGGAACGGCGTATAGGTGGCGGCGATGAGAATGAAGATCGCCGAATGATCGAGCCGGCGCAGGAACCATTTCACCCTGGAATGCGGCCAGATATTGTAGGTGAAAGACACGGAAAGACAGGCGACGAGGCCCAGACCATAAATCCATGCGGCCGCAATCGCACTCAGGCTGCCCCAAGCCATCGCGTAGAAAATCAGCGCCGTCGCGCCGATGAGCGCAAATACGATGCCAACACCGTGGACGATGCCATCGGCGACGATCTCATAAAAATCATACTGGCGCCCGAACCGCCACAAATCACTCATAGTCCAATCCCGTCTGCGTGCTTTCACCAAAGCATGAAGGCAATATTAGACAGGAACAAGACAGCGGCCGGTTAACGGCGATCAAATTGCGTTCAAGGGTGTAGTGAAAGGAGAGGTTTCATTTCGCTTGAGCCATCCAGCGCCGGTATAACGAGTGGTCGCTGCTTGTTTCTTATCCCGGCGGAGAGAAGAAACGGGAGGCGACCTCGCACTCCGAAATTACCCCTCACAAAGCCGCAGCGCATTCCTGGCAAAACGGCGTATAAGGCACCGCCTTCAGCCGATCCTCCGAAATCCTCTTGCCGCATTTGACGCAGGTGCCGAAAGTTCCGCTCGCGATCCGGGCAAGCGCGGCATCGATGGCGCGCAGCTCGTCCTGACCCACCTGCCCCAGCTCGTCCAGCACCTCGTCATTGCTGCGTTCGCTGGCGCGATCCTCGTCATCGGGATTGCGCGGCTCTTCGAAATCGGCCTCGATTTTGTGCAGGCGGCGATAAAGCTCGCGCTGGCGGTCACGCAGGATTTTTTCGTAACTTTCGACATTCATGGACTTTCCTCCAGCCAATCTTCTTGTTTTGTCGCATTTCCAGGAAAACCGGCTTCCACTTTTCCTGGAAATGCTTGGGGGGCGGGAAAACCGCCTGCAACTCTAAAACGTCAAACTCTTACCGATCCACCAGCACCGAGCACTTGGCGTGGCGCACCACGCGGTCGGCGGTGGCGCCGATGAAATAATTGCTGAAGTCAGGCGTGTGCGACGCGATGATGATGAGATCCGCCTTGTGTTCCTCGGCGGCGGCGATGATCTCGCGTGCGGGGGCGCCGCTTCTGATTTCCTGACTGCCCTTGAAACCGGCCTTGGTCTTGAGGTCTGAAAGCTTCGCCTTGGCGTCCTTGATGGCGTTTTCGATAAGGTCGACAGGCAGGTCGATCGCCATATACCCCGGCAGTTCCTCCACCACGTTGATGAGAACGATCTCGCCGTCGGGGTCCAGCAGCGCCTTGGCCTTTTCGAGGATCTTTTCCCCCTTTTCGGTGGCGCTGAGGTCTACCGGTACGATGATCTTCTTGTACATGGCTGTCTCCTTTGGCTTGATCCGCCATTTCGCGTGTCGGGTTAGGCTCATATTTCTCCGGCAGCGCCACCTTTGCCTTGATCGAAGTCAAAGCCGCAGCGGCGCCAGCGGGTGATATTGTCAACGAATAATGAACAGTCAATCGCCGCAATGCGATCTTTGCTGAACGACGAAACCAGCCCATATTCGCCTTCGACAAACGCCGCAAAGCGGCGTCGGCCGATAGCATCGGCGACCGATCCGCCCCTTGGCGCTTCGGATTCAATATGGAGATCATGATGAGTGAAATCAAACAATTCGCCCTGACGCGGCCGGCCTATGTCGGTCAGGCGCATCTCGTTGTTCACGATCTGCCGCGCGTTTCGGATTTCTACCAGAAGATCATCGGTCTTTCCGTTCTCGAAAAGAACCCGAGCGGCGAAGTGCTTGGCGTAAACGGCCAGCCGTTGCTGACGCTCTCCACCTCCGACACGGCGGAACGTGCGCCGCGCAATGCCGCCGGCCTGTTCCACACCGCCTTCCTAATGCCGAGCCGCAACGATCTCGCCCATTGGCTGGCGTATGCCACCCATCACAATATCCAGCTTCAGGGCGCATCCGACCATCTGGTCAGTGAGGCGATCTATCTCGCCGACCCAGAAGGCAATGGTATCGAAGTCTATCGCGACCGTTCGCCCGACGAATGGAGCTACCAGCCTGACGGCACGGTGGAGATGGCGACGATCGGCCTCAACCTGCAGGCGCTTTACGACAGCGCCCCGAAGACGGCCTTTACCGGTGCGGCTGATGGCACCGCCATCGGCCACATTCATCTGCAGGTCGGCAATATTCCACAGGCGGATGAGTTTTATCAGGATGTGCTGGGGCTGAAGATCATGGCGCGGTATCCGGGTGCGAGCTTCTTCGGCTCGGGGGCCTATCACCATCATGTCGCCGCCAATATCTGGAACAGCCGCGGTGCCTCGGCCCGCGAGGGCAACATGACGGGCCTTGCCGGCTATTCGCTGAAGTTCAACGAGAAGGCGGCGCTCGACACGGCGATCGCGGCCCTCGACCGGCTGGAAATCGCCACCGAAAGACAAAGCGATGGCATCGTCCTCAAAGACCCCTGGGGCATCGGCCTGAAGCTCTCGGCGTGAGTTAAAACGGGGCGGCGGAAATTTGCGCCGCCCCGGAACCGCCTGAGGTGTCGGACGTTAAATGCCCTATTGGGGGATAGTCCGATGAATAAGAATGCAAAGCCGGATTTGGCCGGCACGGCGGCCTTGGCGCTAGACAAGGGCGATCCACTTTTGACACCGGCCTCGGTTTCGCAGCGGGATGACGCGCGCAGCCAGCAACCGCTCGGGCGGGAGGCGTTGGATGTCTTCGTTGCCTGGTCGATCATCGGCATTTTCCTGATCATGTCCATGGCGGTCATCCATGAACTCTCGATGATCCTGATGCCAGTGGTCATGGCGGTGGTTGTCGGCATGATCCTCGGGATTTCGGCTGAGAAGCTGGCCTCCTACGGCATTCCGGGCGCAGGTGTCGCCCTCATCCTGTCCACGCTCGTCGCCGCCGTGATCTTTTTCGTGGTCAACTCGCTGATCGACCCCGTGTCGCAGCTTGCAACCGAAGGTCCTGCCCTGATCGAACGCAGTATCGATCGCTTCCTGCCCTATGTCCAAAACCTGCGATGGCTGAATATTTCCGCAGCGACGTTCAGCATGGGTTCGATGTCCATGGAATCGCTGATTTCGCGTAGCGGCGAAATCATCACGCTGCTCGGCGCGAACGTCACGCCTGCGATCGTCCAGGGGCTGATCTTCCTTGCGGCTCTCCTGATGTTTCTCTACAGCCGCCTGCGGCTGCGCAAGGCCCTCATCATGGTCTTCCCTGCGCGCCATCAGCGGCTGAGAACCATCCGCATCATCGGCTCGGTGGAAAAAGTGCTCGGCACCTATTTCGCCACGGCAAGCCTCATCTACGCCGCGCTGGGTGTCACCATGATCGTGATCGCTTATCTCGGCGGCCTTTCCATGCCGCTTCTGTGGGGGCTCTTTGCCTTCCTCTCGAGCTTCGTGCCCTTTCTCGGCATCACCCTCATGACCATATCGCTCACCATCGCCGGCATCATCGCCCATGACAACATGATCCTTGCGCTGCTGCCGGCGGGTGTTTTCTTCACCATTCACCTGTTGATGGAAAATCTCGCCTTCCCGGCGGTCGTCGGCCGCAACATGGAAATCAACCCCTTCCTCGTCTTCGTGATGATCATTTTCTGGACGTGGATGTGGGGCGCGGCCGGTGCCATGCTGGCACTGCCGCTGTCACTGATCGCCATGACGGTGACGCGGGAACTGTTTCCCTCACGCCGGGTGGTGCCCAAGCTGCCGGATTAGATGCCGGGTTTCTGGTGGGAAATGTGACGAAACAAGGAATTGGAGTGTATTGTCCGTTGACGGTGAGCGTGTGTGGCTAACCCCCCTCTGCCCTGCCGGGCATCTCCCCCTCAAGGGGGGAGATCGATTCGCGGCGAGGTTTCGCCCATCTCGACGTTTGAGTATGAAGTGATGAAAGAGCGTCTTGCTAATCTCCCCCCTTGAGGGGGAGATGCCCGGCAGGGCAGAGGGGGGTAAGCCACACCCACGCCGCTCCGCTATCAATGACCAACCTACTCAAACCCAACGGCCAGGCCGCTCAGGAAGCGAGCGGCATTCCCAGCATCTGCCCCCGCGCCATCCGGCGCTCATGCTCAATCAGCCATTTCTTGCGCCACAGCCCGCCACCATACCCCGTCAGGCTGCCATCCGCACCGAGCACCCGATGGCAGGGAACGACGATGGCAATCTGGTTGGCGCCATTGGCGCGGGCCACCGCCCGCACGGCGGTAGGCCTCTCCATCGCGGTTGCGAGCGAGGAATAGCTGACGATCTCACCCGCCGGGATTTCCCGCAGGTTCCGCCAGACATCGCGCTCGAAGGGCGTGCCGTGGCCGGCGAGCCGGGTTTCGAAACTGCCCGAACGGCCGGCGAAATAGGCCGCAAGTTCCGCGGCGATCTGGCCGGTGACCGCGGTGCGGCCCAGCACCATATCCGCGCCGGTGCGGGCCTTCAGCCGTTTCAGCTCGGCGGGAAGAGCCGGCCGGTCGGCGAATTCGAGGAGATGCAGGGCGTGGTCGTCGGCAACGGCCAGCATCGGGCCAATCGGCGTGTCGATCCAGTCGCCCTTCAGGAACCCCCTGCCCTTCATGGCGGCGGGAGAGGTGCCGAACAACTGGTTGATGGCCGAGCGAAAGCCGCTGCCGGATTCATAACCGGCATCGATCTGCGCGCCGATCACCGCCTCGCCGGAGGCAAGACTTTCCGCCGCGTCCCCCACCCGCCGCAGCCGGGCGATTTCCAGAAAGCTCATGCCGAAACGGCGCTTGAAGGTGCGCCGCACGGTGGAGGGATCATGGCCGAGCGCCACCACATCCTCCTCGCGCCAGCGCCGTGCCGGTTCGTTTTCCAGCGCCGTCAGCAGCGCGGTGACGGTCTCGTCGGCCGTGCCATAGGAGAGCATCGGCTTGCAGCGCTTGCAGGGGCGAAAACCCGCCTCCAGACATTCGGCGATGGTCTCCCGGAACCGGCAGTTCTCGATCTTCGGCTTGCGCGCCGTGCAGGTGAAGCGGCAGAAAATCTTCGTGGATGTCACGCAGACATAGGCCACGCCTTCATAGGCGGGATCCTTGTTCACAAGGGCGGAATAGAGTGTTTCAGTGTCGGGGCGTTTGAACAGCATCATGGGAAGGATGCTAGCGCAATTTTGAGAGGCATGCCGCCGAAAAACGGGCATGGATGTGGCTCACGACCTCATTTCTGTGCTTGTCACAGGAATCCAGCAAGCCCAAGTCCTTGGGTTGAAAGGGCTCTCTCCGTCGCGCAGACGCGCGTCGACTGGATTCCAGCGACAAGCGCAGGAATGAGGAAAGATCTGTCCCCGTTTCAATTCCCCGGTGGCGCGAAGGACGGGTCGTCCAGCCGGGCGAAGATGACGCCGCGCGCTTTCAGCGCCAGAAGGCCTTTCACTACACCCTCGCCCGCCTCGTGGGTGGGCTGGTTGATGTGGGAGATGATGACATCGCCATTCTTGGCGGCAGCGATGTGTTTTGCCGTCATGGCTGCACCGAGCAGCGAGCCGCCATCGCCGTTGACGGAATAACCGGCCACCCGCATGCCGAGGCGGTTGATGGTGGCCATGGAGGAATTGGTATATTTGGCCGTCGCCCCACGAAACCATTGCGGCTGGAGACCGGTGGCGGCGACGATCGCCTGACGACCACCTTCGACTTCCTGCACGACCGCCGCTTCCGATCCGGCAGCCGCGATGCCATAGATGGCAACGGGCTTATCCACCGCCGGCACATGGTTTTCGCCGTGGTTTTCGATCTCGAAGAGGTCAGGATGGGCCATCAGAACCGCCAGCGCCTCGCCATTGTGCTTCAGCCAGCGGGCGGTGACGAAGATCGTGGCAGGGATACGCTCGCGCACCAGCGTATCAAGAATGCGGTGGTCGGTCTTGCCCATGCAGGCATCGAGCGTCATCGCCACCCGAACCTTGCCGTCATGCTGCGGCGTCATTTTCAGCGACGGCTCGACCAGGCCGTTCCCCGCAAAGGCGGTGGAGGCGGCAGAGGCAAACAGGGCAGCAAGCAGGAGGCGACGCATCATTTTTATTTTCCGCAGTGTCATGCAGTGTATTCCCGTGGCAATCCGCCCGCAAAGCGCCCGAATTATGGCGCGGTTTCCAGCGCGGATAGTGCCTCCAGCGCCTCTTCCACCCGCTGGCGCTCCGCGCTGGTGAGCGGCAGGATCGGCCGGGGTGGTTCGCTGACCGTGAGTGACAGCATGTTGGCGGCGGCATAAACAACCCGGATACTGCCGAATTCCCGAAACAGCGCCCAGAGCGGCTGGAAGGTCGCATCGAGCCTTTTTGCCTCCTCCGCATTGCCGGCCTGAGCCGCCCGCATCAGTTGCAAGGCCGGAACCGGCAGCAGGCCGGCAACCACGCTGTACCAGGCATCACCGCCGGCAAGTGTGGCGTCCGTGCAGCCCCAGTCACCACTGTAACCGATGGCGAAATCGTCCGACAGCTTGGGGCGCAGACGTGCAAGCTCGCCGGCATAATCGGCATCGGCCGGCAGCGGCATCTTGATGGCGCGGATATTCGGGATATAGGCCAGCCGCACGAGAAGCTCGTCGCTGAAGGTGAAGCGGGTGGTCGTCGGGTTGTTGTAGATGGCGAGCGGCAGGGCCGTTGCGCCCGCGACGGCGGCGAAGTGGTGATAGGCCTCTTCCTGCGTCAGCGGCGTGTAGGAGACGGGTGCAAGCAGCAGCGCGTCCGCACCGGCTGCTTCAGCGTCTTTCGCCAGCGCCACGGCCTCATCGGTGCGCAACGCGCCGACGCCTGCCATCAGCGTGCGCCTGCCCCTGAGGATCGTGGCGGCTGCCTCGATGGCGCGGCGTCTCTCCTCACGCGTGAGATACATATAGATGCCGGTGCTGCCGAGGATGCCGACGGAATCGACCTCCGCCGCATCCAGCCGCGCGATCAGGGCGGAGAAGGCCTCAATATCGACTCGCCCGGCCTCGTCAGCCGGTGTGATCGGAAAAGCCGAAAGTCCCTTGAATCGTGTCGCCATGTCCGTCTCCCTCGCTTTGATCGGCAAGCAGGGTTACAGAGCCACTGGCGGAGCGGCAAGAAAAGCGGGGCTAAACTTCCTCAAGACGCCGAAAATTTCGGCGGTCAGTCATAAAGATACAACTTCTTCCACTGCTCTTCGGGAATCTTGTCGCCGACACGGTAATCGAAGGACTGGATGGAGAGGCTGTCGCTTTTCAGCTGGCACTTGTATTTGAGCTTGTACCATTCACCGGCGCTTCTGAAGACTGCACCCGACGCCTTGATCGAATTCTTGCCAACCTCGGGATCACCGAAAGTATAGGCAATGACCTTATCCGGCTTCATACCCTTCTGCTCGGTCGCGATCCGCTCCATCGCCTCTATATCGCAACGCTGCTCCAGACGCTCCTCGGGGGCGAGCACGTTAAGCTGCCTCATGACGTTGGCGTCTATTGCGAAAGCGGGTGTAGAGGCCTGCAAGGCAAGGAAAAACGCAGAAAGAGCAGCGGGAAGGAACTTTCGCATGGGATCCTGTCAGTTTTCGTTTGTTCTTATCGATGGACGGCAGGCCGGTGGCAGGCGCGCATCATCGCTGATTTGCCGGATATTGCCAAAATGTGATCGAAAACTGACGAAATTGTGCCCAAGCCTCATTTCCCCTGTTGAGATTTGAAACTTGATCGGGCGTGAGGGGCACTCTACATCTTGGTCCCGCCCATCGATTTTTCATAGTAAAGCGAGTTTCCCTTGCCTATTTTCAAGAACCTGCCCGCCGCTCCGACCGCCGAAAAACGGCCCGTCCAGGACACGCATCACGGCATCACCCGCACCGACGACTACGCATGGTTCCGGGCCGATAACTGGCAGGCCATGTTCAAGGACCCCACCCTGCTCGACCCGGCCATCCGCGCCCATCTGGAGGCGGAGAATGCCTATATGGAAGCCGCCATGGGCGACACCAGGGCGCTTCAGGAAAAGCTGTTCGAGGAGATGAAGGGCCGCATCAAGCAGGACGATTCCTCCGTTCCGGTCAATGACGGGCCCTTTGCCTATGGCACGCTGTTCGTGACCGGCGGCGAGCAGCCGCATTATTTCCGCACGCCGCGTGATGGCGGCGACAAACATGTGCTGCTGGATGGTGACAAGGAAGCGCAAGGCAAGGATTATTTCCGTCTTGCCGGCCTCGACCAGTCGTCCGATCACAGTTACGGCATCTGGGGTTACGACGACAAGGGTTCGGAATATTTCACACTGCGCATCCGCAACCTCGAAACCGGTGAAGACCTTGCCGATGTCGTGGAAAATACCGGCGGCGGCGGTGCCTGGGCGCCTGACGGCAAGAGCTTCTTCTATACGCTGCAGGACGAGAACCACCGTCCTTCGAAAGTCTTCCACCACATTATCGGTGAGCCGCAATCGGCCGACCGGCTGGTCTATGAGGAAAAGGACCCGGGTTTCTTCATGGGCGTCGGAGCGTCTGTGCTCGACGATTTCATCTTCATCGATATTCACGACCATGAAACCAGCGAATACCGCATTCTTTCCACCAAAGACCTGACGGCTGAGCCAAAGGTGGTGGCGGAGCGCGAAGAGGGCATCGAATATTCGATGTGTGAAGGCGGCGACGTCTTCTTCATCCTTACCAATGATGGTGACGCCAAGGATTTCCGCATCATGGAGGCGCCGGTTACCGCGCCGGGCAAGGAAAACTGGAAAGAGGTGGTACCGCATGAGCCGGGCCGCCTCATTCTTTCCGTCGATGCCTATGCCCGCCATCTGATCTGGCTGGAACGCCGCGACGGCCTGCCGCGCATCGTCATCCGCGATCGCCGCACAGGCGAGGAACATTCCATCGCCTTTGCCGAAGAGGCCTATTCGCTTGGCCTGCACGGCGCGGCGGAATACGACACCGATGTCATCCGCTTCTCCTATTCCTCGATGACGACACCGAGCCAGCTGTTCGATTACGATATGGTGACGCGCGACCGCACGCTTCTGAAGACGCAGGAAGTGCCCTCGGGCCACAATCCGGATGATTACATCACCCGCCGCATCATGGCCCCTGCCCATGATGGCGAGCTGGTGCCGGTGTCCCTGCTCTACCGCAAGGATGTAGCGCTCGATGGCTCTGCTCCCTGCCTGCTTTATGGTTATGGCGCTTACGGCATCACCATTCCCGCCTCCTTCTCCACCACGACGCTATCTTTGGCCGACCGAGGTTTCATCTACGCCATCGCCCATATTCGCGGCGGCAAGGACAAGGGTTTCGAATGGTACGAAACCGGCAAGATGGAAAACAAGCAGAACACGTTCAAGGATTTCATCGCGGCTGCCGATCATCTGGTACAGGAAGGCTTCACCTCCTATGAGGGCATCATCGCGGAAGGCGGTTCGGCGGGCGGCATGCTAATGGGCGCTGTCGCCAATATGGCGCCGGAGAAATTCGCCGGCATCATCGCCGCCGTTCCCTTCGTGGACGTGCTGACGACCATGCTCGATGACACGCTGCCGCTGACCCCGCCGGAATGGCCGGAATGGGGCAATCCGCTGGAATCGGAAGAGGAATATGGCTGGATCGCTGCCTACAGCCCCTATGACAATGTCGGGGAAAAATCCTATCCGCCGCTGCTTGCGCTTTCCGGCCTCACAGACCCGCGCGTGACCTATTGGGAGCCGACCAAATGGGTGGCGAAGCTGCGCGAGAAGACGACGGGGGAAGCCCCCATCCTGCTCAAGACCAACATGGCGGCTGGCCATGGTGGCAAGTCGGGCCGTTTCCAGCGGTTGGAGGAAGTCGCCTTCGAATATGCCTTCGCCCTGAAGGTCGCGGGCAAGGACGCCGTGTGACACGCTGAATGCAGAAACGGGCGGCGATCCAATCGTCGCCCGATCTTATTTTGGACGAAAATACCTGCAAAAATCTCGTTTCTGAATATTTTTTCCACAAATTATCAACTGCATCTTTTATTTAAATACCATCTTTGCGGCCAGTGAATTTTTATTTTCAGTTGCCGCAACTCAGAATATATCTTGCGCAAATACAAATATAGCTCATGTATTATTAGACCGGAAAAAATGTTCCAGAAATCGAATGCATGGCTGCGTTGCGCCGTTTCGCGTTGCAATATCACTTTTTGGCCGTATTATCCGGGCCGTTGACATATTCATGCGCCTTTTCGCCGCCTTTCTCGCGGCAATCCTGCAGCACGTCTTGCGGATAATCTTATCGCCGGATTTTTTCGGCTTTTTCATGCGCCATGTCAGTTCGCCCTTGGCAATCCGGGCTTTGCAGTGCTCCCGCTTTGCCAAATGAAAACACTGCATCAGACTTGGAGGTCTCCACATGAAGAAACTCCTGGCCTCGACCATTCTCGTAACGGGCTTTATCACCGCTGCCGGTGCAGCAAATTCCGCCAATGCCGCAGAGAAATGCGGCAACATCACCATCGCCGAAATGAACTGGGCATCTGCCGGTGTCGCGGCTTACGTCGACAAGTTCATCATGGAAAACGGCTATGATTGCACGGTCAACGTCATCAGTGGCGACACCACTCCGACATTCACCTCGATGAACGAAAAGGGCCAACCGGATATGGCGCCCGAAATGTGGGTGAACACCCTTGGCACCCCCTATGAGGAAGCCGTCAAGAAGGGCAACCTCATCCAGGAAGTCAAAATCCTGAGCGAGGGCGGCGTCGAAGGCTGGTGGATTCCCAAATATCTTGCCGACGAACATCCTGACATCAAGACGGTTGAGGATGCACTCAAGCATCCCGAGCTTTTCCCGGCACCTGAAGATGCCAGCAAGGGTGCCGTTTTCGGCTGCCCGCCGGGCTGGGGCTGCCAGCCGACGACCGCCAACCTGTTCAAGGCACGCAAGGCTGACGAAAAAGGGTTCGCCCTGATCGACACCGGCTCCGCGGCGGGCCTCGATGGCTCGATTTCCAATGCCTACGAGAAGAAGCAGGGCTGGCTCGGCTATTACTGGTCTCCGACAGCCATTCTCGGCAAATATGACATGGTGAAGCTGGACGATGGCGTGGCACTCGACCGGGAGGCCTACGACACTTGCATCGCCAAGCCGGATTGTGCCGATCCCAAGCCAAACGCCTATCCGGTGGCCGAGGTGTTCACTGTTGTCACCAAAGACTTTGCGGAAAAGGCCGGTCCGTCCATCGACTATATCCGCAAGCGGCAGTGGGACAACGCCACGGTTGCCGGGGTTCTGGCCTGGATGGATGACAACCAGGGCACCAACGAGGACGGCGCCGAGTATTTCCTCGAGAACCACGAGGATATCTGGACGAAGTGGGTTCCGGCCGAGGTGGCGGAGAAGATCAAGGCTTCGATGTGATTGGTTGATGGGGGAGTCGGCGCAAGCCGCCTACCCCCCTCTGCCCTGCCGGGCATCTCCCCCACAAGGAGGGAGATCGGCTGGGCGCACCCTTCTCACAAATCCGCAACCTGTTTGATGGGCGAAACGTTGCCGCGGGTCGATCTCCCCCCTTGAGGGGGAGATGTCCGGCAGGACAGAGGGGGGTGCCCGCGCACTCGAACCTCGCGCCCATCCCATAACCCAAAGGGAAAACAACAATAATGGCCCTCTGCACCTACATGCCGGATTTGCTCTGCAAATTCCCGGCCATCGACAACTCCACGATGCGTGTGGCACGCAAAACCATCGATGACGGTTTTCGCGACATCGTGCGCAATTACGGCGATGCGATCGATGTGATCGTGCATCCGCTGCAACTCTTCCTCAACGCCTCGGAGCGGCTGTTCATCCAGACGCCGTGGATCATCACGATGCTCGCCATTCTCGCGATCGTGCATCTGGCCGGGCGCAGCTTCAAGATCACCGGTGGCACCGCAATCTCCCTCTTCATGATCGGCGCCGTCGGCCTCTGGCGCGACGCCATGACGACGCTTTCCATTGTCGCCATCGCCACGCTGATCGCCATCGTCATCGGCCTGCCGCTCGGCATTCTGATGGGTCGTTCCGAACGCCTGCAACGCCTCATCAATCCCGTGCTCGACGTGATGCAGACCCTGCCAAGCTTCGTTTATCTCATCCCCGTGGTGGTGATTTTCGGCATCGGCAAGGTTCCGGGCCTGATCGCAGTGGTGATCTATGCCATTCCGCCCGTCATTCGCCTGACCAGCCTCGGCATCCGCCTGGTGGACCGGGAAGTGCTGGAAGCGGCCGACGCCTTCGGTTCCTCCAACGGCCAGAAGCTGTTCAACGTGCAGCTGCCGCTGGCGCTGCCCACCATCATGACCGGCATCAACCAGACCATCATGATGGCGCTCGCCATGGTCGTCGTCGCCTCGATGGTCGGCGTCGGTGGTCTCGGCAAAAATGTGCTGCAGGCCATCAACAACCAGTTTTTCACGGTGGGCTTCCTGAACGGTTTCGCTCTCGTCGCCATCGCCATCATGTTTGATCGGGCAAGCCAGGCATTCGGCAAACGCCTGCAGAAATACCGCGAGGTCTCCCATGGCTAAAAGCATCGAAATCCGTAACCTTTACAAGATCTTCGGCAAGCATCCCGAGAAGTATCTCGAAGCGGTACGGTCGGGCATGGACAAGGTCGAGCTGAACGACAAACACAGTCACGTGCTTGGCCTCAACAACATCAACATCACCATGCCGGGCGGCAAGATCACCGTCGTCATGGGATTGTCCGGCTCCGGCAAGTCGACGCTGATCCGCCACATCAACCGGCTGATCGACCCGACAGCCGGCGAAGTTCTGTATGACAGCGAGGACATTTGCGGCATGAGCACCTCGGCGCTCCGGAAATTCCGCCGCCACAAGACGGCGATGGTGTTCCAGAAATTCGGCCTGCTGCCGCATCGCACAGTGCTCGAAAACAGCGTCTACGGTCTCGACATCCAGGGCGTGCCGCGCAAGGAAAGCGAAACAAAGGGCCGTTACTGGCTCAATCGTGTCGGTCTTGACGGCTACGAGGATTATTATCCGAACCAGCTTTCCGGCGGCATGCAGCAGCGTGTCGGCCTTGCGCGGGCGCTTGCCAATGACGCCGATATCCTGCTGATGGATGAGGCCTATTCGGCGCTCGATCCGCTGATCCGCGTCGACATGCAGACGATGCTGCTGGATCTTCAGCAGGAACTGAAAAAGACCGTGGTGTTCATCACCCACGATCTGGACGAGGCTTTGCGGCTCGGGGACCATATCGCCATCCTCAAAGACGGCGAAGTGGTGCAGCAGGGCGACGGCCAGAGCATCATCCTTTCCCCTGCGGATGGTTACGTCACCGACTTCGTGCGCGACGTGAACCGCAGCCGCGTGTTGCAGGCGACCACTGTCATGGAACCGCTGGACAGCAAGCCGGAAGGCATGTCCGTGCCTGAGAACGCCACGCTGGAAACCATTGCCCGCGACATGTCGGAGGCCAATGAAACCCAGGCCCATGTGGTGGATGAGGACGGCAAGCCGGTCGGCAGCATCGGTCTCGACACGCTGGTGGCTGCCATGGTGACGCCTGCGCCGCAGGAGGCGGTGGCGACGGTTGAGGTGGAGGAGGAGATGCGGGAGCCCGTTGCTCCGGCTGAGAAGGAAACGGCGTGATCCGGGCATTTAAAATGACGGAAACATCGCCTCCGTCATTCCCGGGCTTGTCCCACTGCAGTCCGGTTTAGATTTTCTTTAAGGCTGCAATGTCCTTGAGACTGGTTCGAAGGGTAAACATGCCCCCGGCGTCATCCTCGGCCCTGTGCCGAGGATCTAATCACGTCGAATAAAATCAATCGGTTGCAGATAACAGGGACAAGCCCGAGGATGACGTCGAATGAGGGTGCAGTCGGCGATCCAATATCACCCGCCCCGCCCCTCCATGCAAAAACGAAGCACTACTTCGCCGACTGTCAACCCTCGACCGTCATTGCAGCGCAGCAGACGCAAGCTTCAGACAAGTCGCCGCCGTTAACTATTCGTTAACTTTTGAACGCGGAATCACCCAAATGCAGATCGAAAGCAATATTGGCGGATATAATTATCAGGGTCGCATCCGCGACCTCGAAAAAGCTGGCAGCGCGCAAAGCACGCCGGAGGAGCAGGCCGTAAAACGCGGTCCCGGCAACCCGACCGTTTCCAGCACCATTCTTTCCCAGTCGCTGGCCAATGTGCTGTGGGCCGTCGGCAATGGCAGCGCCCCCGCCTATCAGGATACGCCGGCTGCCTCCGCCGAAGACAAAGCGGAAGCCCAGGCCGAATGGGTACGCGGCGCCTATTCGGAATATACCGAATAGGCGATTCCGATCAGGCCCTTGCCGGGCTGACTTCCACTGTCACATGCGACAGTTCATGTATGGCGGCAAGTTTCTGTTTATAAAAGGCCGGCGCTTTCGGCGCCTGCGAATGGATCGCGACAATGGCCGCATGGTGGCCCGGGCCAACCTGCCAGACATGCAGATCGGTGATGCGATCTTCTTCCGTTTCCACCGTATCACGGATTTCCTGCGGCAGGTCGTCCGTCAGCGGCACCGCATCGACCAGCGTCGTTGCCGTGGAGCGAATGAGCCCCCATGACCAGCGGGCGATGACCAGACCGCCGACAATGCCCATCAATGGGTCGAGAAAGTTCCAGCCATTCCACTTGCCGAGCAGCAACGCAACGATGGCAAGGACTGAGGTCAGCGCATCCGCCAGCACATGCAGATAGGCGGCGCGCAGATTATTGTCCCGCCCGCCCTTTGCGCCGTGCTGCGCATGCGAACCGTGATCGTGGTGGGCATGGCTGCCATGGCCGTGATGGGCATGCGAAGCGTGACCATGGCCGTGGCCGTGGCCGTGGCCGTGGCCGTGGCCATGATCGTGATGATGGTCATCCTTCAACAGCACGGCGCTGACGAGATTGACGACAAGGCCGATGACGGCAACGAGAATAGCCTGATTGAAATCGATCTGGACGGGGCTGACGAGACGCAGGCCACTTTCAACCGCAATGAGCAGCGCCACCACGGCAAGCACGACGGCGCTGGCAAAACCGGCGAGATCACCGAACTTGCCGGTGCCGAAGCTGAAGCGCGGATTGCGCGCCTCGCGCCTTGCATAGAGATAGGCGAGCGCCGAAATCAACATCGCGCCCGCATGGGTAGACATGTGCCAGCCATCCGCCGTCAGCGCCATGGAGCCGAACCAGTGGCCGGCGACGATCTCTGCCACCATCATGACGGTGGTCAATGCAATGACCATCCAGACACGCCTTTCATTGCGCTCATGATTCTGGCCGAGATAAATATGGTGATGCTCCGCCGTGGCGAAAGGTTCGGAAGTCGTCGTCATGTCGCTCAATCCTCTCTCGAATTTACCGGCCCTTCTCAACTCTGCCGGCTTCTTTCCATTCTGCTGGCCTGCATTGACCTACCGGATGTAGGTCTTCAGCACCTGGGCCAGTTCTTCTGCCGCCCGCGCCCGCTCGTCTTCATTTTCGGCATGGACCACGTGTTCGTGCAGATGCTCCTGCATCACCTCCCCCGTCAGGCCTGAAAGCGCGCCGCGCACGGAGGCGAGCAATTGCAGCACCTCGCCGCAGGGCTTGGCATCGTCCAATGCGCGCTCCACCGCCTCCATCTGCCCTTTCAGGCGGCGGATGCGGGCCAGCAGCTTGTCCTTGTTGCGGATCGTGTGGGACATGTGCACCTCATATACTATAGGGGGGTATACTATATTGCAGTTATTTTTTGCACAAGGCGTGCATGACGCAATCCTCGCGAATGTTTCGGACCTTAAAAATACTCCATCAGAACTAGGGGACTCACAGTCATGACGACTATCGCAGCAACCAGCAGCATCAATTTCGCCTCTCCGGTCCGCGGCATTGCGCCTGCGCACAGCCGGGAGAGCCAGTCCACCACCGAGGCTTTGCAGGAGCTGACGCGGGCGGCCCATCGCGCCATTTCGGTGGCAGGCAATGTCGCCACAGCCGTCGCTCCGCTGGCCGGTGCCTCCGCCAGCCTCGCCGCTGCTCTCTGGGACATGAACAGCGGCGCTTCCGCCTCCACTGGCGCCAATGCTGACGTGGTCGCTTCCGCCCAGCCGGATATGGCAAGCCTCGAATCGCAGGTTCTGAAGGCACTGGCCCAGGCGCTTGGCGTCAACGATGCCGCTTGAGGCCATTGAATCGGTCGTGAAAAAGCCATATCTCTAGAGACTGGAGATATGGAGAAAGCCATGCTGTCCATCGGTGAACTGTCGAAACGCACCGGCGTGAAGGTGCCGACGATCCGCTATTACGAGCAGATGGGCCTCATCCGCGAGGCGGATCGTTCGGATGGCAACCAGCGCCGTTACGAAAAATCCGACCTCGAAAGGCTGGCCTTCATCCGCCATGCGCGCGATCTCGGCCTGAATATCGAGGCCATCCGCGAGCTGCTTGCGCTCAGCCAGCACCGGCAGATGCCCTGCGAAGGTGCCGACCGCATCGCCGCCGAGCATCTTGCCCATGTGCGCGAAAAGATTGCCAGCCTGAAGAAGCTGGAACACGAGCTGGAACGCATCGTCTCCCATTGCCACGGCCATTCGATCGAGGATTGTTACGTCATCCGCGCGCTTTCCAACCACGGTATGTGCGAGGGCGAGCATTGAACCGCTAAAGCGGGCTTGACAGAATATGGATTCGGGCGCATTGCATTCCCCATGATCAACGAACGCGCACCCATCTCCTGCTCGTATTTTTGGGCCTTCCTTTAAGGGCGGCTCGACAGATCATATTGTCAACAAGCCGCCGTCAGGCGGCTTTGTTGTTTTCAAACGTCCTGACGGCACCGATAAGACCAAAGGACCGAAAAAATGACCGAAGATAGCTCCCTTACACTGGAAAGACCGCCCGTCGTCATCATCCGCGGCGCACGCAAGACCGATCTGCCCGAGCTCAACGAGATGATCACCCTGCTTGCCTCCTACCACGGCGATGCGGCGGCCATCACGCCGGCCAAGTTGGAACGCGACCTGTTCGGCCCCCTGCCCTGGGTGCATGGGCTGGTGGCCGAGGCCGATGACGCGCTGATCGGTTACGCCCTGCTTTTGCCGCTCTACAGGGCGCAGGAAGGCCGGCGCGGGCTGGAGTTGCATCATCTCTTCGTGCGTGACGGTCATCGCGGCCATGGCACCGGCCAGCATCTGGTGTCCCGTGCGCGGGATATCGCCAAGCGCCTCGGCTGTGACTATCTTTCCGTCAGCGCCACGACCGGCAATGTGGCGGCGCATCGTTTCTACGAAAACATGGATTTCGCGCCGCGGCCGGTCACCGGCATGCGCTACATGCAGTCCATCGCCTGATTAAAACCCACGGAGACGGCCATGACACGGATCGCCATTGCGCTCGCGCAGGATTTTGCGGACTGGGAACCGGCGCTGCTTGCGGCGGCAGCGCGCAGCTATCTCGGTGTCGAGATCGTGCACGCCACGCCTGATGGCATGCCCGTGACCTCGATGGGCGGGCTGAAGGTGACGCCGGACACATCCTATGACGCGCTCGATCCCGTTGACATCGATGCGCTCGTCATTCCCGGCGGTCTCAGCTGGGAAAAGGGAACGGCTGCCGATCTTGGCGGGCTGGTCAAGCGGTTTCGCGACAGGGACCGGCTGGTCGCCGGCATCTGCGCGGCGGCAAGCGCGCTCGGCGGCACGGGTGTGCTCAATGATGTCGCCCATACCGGCAATGCGCTGGCATCGCACAAGGCGTATCCGGCCTATCGCGGTGAGGCTCATTATCTCGATCAGCCGAAAGCGGTCAGCGATGGCGGCATCATCACGGCGGCCGGCAGCGCACCGGTCAGTTTCGCGGTGGAAATTATGAAAAGCCTCGGCCTCTTTGGTCCGGAAGCCGAGGCGGAACTTCAGGTTTTTGCGGCGGAGCATCGGTGAGGCGTACGCGAATATTGTCGGCCGCTAAGCCCAACACCCTCATTCCTGTGCTTGTCACAGGAATGAGGTAGTGCAAAATACGGACGTCCTTGCACTCTCACTCATTACCCCCGATCCAGCAACCTGCAGACACGCGCAGCAGGCTCCTCACCCTCACCTGAAATCGCACGGCGAATATCGCGGCTGTTTAGATGCAGGCTGCGGCCGGCGGGCAAATTTGCGCGTTTTATCTTGCTGAGCGCCGCAGCGATAAAAGCAACTTCGTGTTCATGAAAACAGACGAGAGCCGCTTCGCGCCCCGGGGTTGCCCCGAGAACGGCCTTGAAGGCAAGGCGGTGCACGGCGCAGAAGGCGCCGTGACCTGGAACGGCAAAACGCAGCGCATCGAGTTCCTCACTCCATTCCGCCGCGCCCTGCATAAGCTCATGCCTGCTGGAAGCGTTTCAGGAAAAACGCGCTCAACGTGCCGATCAGCGCCCAGAAGACGAAGCTGGTGATGGTGGCGGCAACGATGAACTGACGCTCCAGTGGCAACGGCGCCAGCGCGTGTTCGCCTTCCGGCGGCAGGGGTGCGCCGATCACATGCGGCGCGACGATCAACACCAGCGCCAAAAGCACCGCCCAAGGTTCGCGGCGGAAGGCGAGCAACGCAATGCCGCCTGCGGTTGCGGCAACGGTCGCGAGCCACCAGATCTGCCGCGCCTCAAGTGCAGCGGCCGGGCTTCCCGGCAGTTCCGGCGGCAGGCCGATCATCGGGGCGAGCATAACGGCGGCAAAGCCGGCGACGCCCCACAAAAGCCCCTCACGCCAGCCGGTATCGGTGCCACGCAGCGAAATCAGGCCCGTCAGCACCAGCGCGTAACCGATGGCGGTCAGCACATTGGCGGCGACGGTATAGGCCGTGCGCTCGAAACCATCGGCCGGAGCCCAGGCCTCGTCATTGTGCTCATGGGCGGGAACGGCAGCACCGGGTGCCGGTGCATCATGGCTGTGGGGCGCTTGGCCGGCGCTTTCAAAGGTTTCCGCCTGCAGGATGAGCGGCGTGGTGCCAAAAGCCTGCATGGCAGACACGGCGAAACCGCCGAGAATGCCGACGAGAATGGCGGTGAAGACGATATTGCGAAAAAATGACATGCCGTTTCCCCTCAATGGCAAGGGAAGGCATTGGCATGGCGCGTATCATGCGCGGCATTGTGAACGGCTTCCACATGGGAAAAGCCGACAAAACCGACGACGAACAGGCCAAGCACGATCGCTGTCAGCGACTGCGCGACGCTGGCTGTTTTTACGGAAACGGCTGAATTGGCCGTATTCAGGTTGGTGGACATGGTGACCCCTCTCCCGGCGCGACCCCGCGCCTTTAGACGCGGCCGAACGGCAAACACCGCAGGACCGCATACGATATACTTCACCACGGGGATACGAGACTGATACAGGGAGGCATGCCACCCTGAAATTCCGCTCTTCCGGACACCCCGCCGGCATGGATATTTCCGTGATGGCAGGTCTCCTGGCTTACGGGTCAAAACCTGAAACACCTTCCCGGCATTGCCTTCCCCCTTGATGGAGGCGAGATGGCTTGCCAGTGGCATTTCGTTTCAGGCTCTCCGCTCACAGTTGCGGGGGCAGCCACGAATGAGGATTTGTCCCTATCGTGTTCCCTTTTCACCTTCCGGAACGCCCGGAAGGAACCATCACGGACATGTTATCCGTCGGGCAGATGCAGGAGTCAATGGCAGGCCTGCTTTCGACCCGCGTGCCTTGCCTCGGCTGAGGGCTATCGTGCCGGAATGGCCTTGAGATAGGCGGCGATCGCATCACGGTCTTCGGTGGTCAGATGCGCCATGTTCTGCTGCACCTTGACCATGGAGCCGCCGACGCTGTCAAATTCCGGCGTGAAGCCGGTTTCGAGATAGCTGGCAATATCGGCTTCGGCCCAGCTTCCGATGCTTTGCGAACCGGGGGTGATGTCGGGAATACGGCCCTCGCCTTCCGGGTTGGGGCCACCGGCCAGCCATTTATCGGCAAGGAAACCACCGAGCGCGTCGCGGGGCGTATGGCATTCGCCGCAATGGCCCGGCCCTTCCACCAGATATTGGCCGCGCAGCAATTCGGCATTGGCGTTGGCGAGTTCGACGCGCGGCGGTGCGGCGGGATCGAAATAAAGGAATTTCCAGCCGCCCAGCGCCATGCGCAGGTTGAAGGGGAAAGGCAGCTCGTGATCCGGCGCGTCATTCTGGCTGGCCGGCAGAACCTTCAGATAACCGAAGAGATCGTTGATGTCCTTCTGCGTCATCCGGGCATAGGAAGCATAGGGAAAGGACGGGTAAAGATGTTCGCCGTTCTTGCCGACGCCGCGCGTCATCGCATCGCCGAATTCCGCCAGCGTCCAGCCGCCGATGCCGTGCTGCGGATCAGAGGAAATATTGGGAACGTGAAAGGTGCCGAAAGGGCTTTTCAGCGCCTGCCCGCCGGAAAGCGTCAGCAGCCCCTCGCCCTTGGCATCGGGTGCGGCGTGACAGCTTGCGCAGCCGCCGGCCCAGAACAGGGTTTCGCCATTGGCGAGATCCGGCTCACCGAGGCTCACCCAATGGCTCGGCGCCTGACGTTCTGGTGCGGTAACCCAGGCAAAAATTCCGTAGCCCGCAATGGCCGCAACCACTGCCCCGCCAACAAGCTTCGTCCAGATGGAGGACATACCCCTCTCCCCATTCTCACCTGACCCGGTCAGATGCCTTTCGTGCCGAAAAACGCCGCCGATGGGCGGCGTTTTCAGAGGCTTCGATTATTTTTTCAGACGATAGGTCTGGTGGCAGGTGCCGCAATCGGCGCCGAGCGTCTTCATGGCGGTGGCGACGCCGGCCTGATCGGTGGGGAGATTGGCGAGAACCGCGTCGGCATCCGTTCCGAGCTTCGCGGCCTTGGCCTTGAAGTCGTCGAAGTTTTCCCAGATGGCGGGAGCAGCCGCGCTGCCTGTCTCTGAGCCGACGGGGAACTGGTCGGGGAAAGCCTTGGCATTGGTGCTGATGGTCGTCACGGCAGCCTTGACGGCGGCAGCGTCAAAGGGCTTTTCGCCCTTGGAGATGGCGGCAAGCGCACCCATGGAGCCGCCGATCTGCTTCATCATGCCTTCACGTTTTTCGACTTCGCCGGCAGCATAAACAGCTCCGGCGCAAAGACAGCCGAACAGCATGGCCGCCGTGATGGTTTTCAGTTTCATGCACACTCTCCTTGATTCCGGCATGGACACCGGCGCTTTATCGAACCGGGCGAGGATGCCCTTTCCGCATGGCGAAAAAAAGTCACATTGCGGTGAATTCCGCCGTGAAAACAGAAGTCTAGACGAGGCTCCGATGCGGGGCCGGGATTGGCTTTATGGCACGTATCTGACGGCTGGCTGAAATTGCGCGACATCCTCAATCATTCGCCCATGCTCCAGGAAAATGCCTCCCAAAAAGTCATGAGGGCGGCGGCAATCAGCAGAAAGCCTGCGGCGCGGCCGATGAAAATCGTGGCAGCGGGCGAGGAGATAAGCCAGGCGCGGCTTCTGTCGGCCGTCAGGGCCACGGTTCCATAGACGGCAAACTGCGTCACGGCCACCATTGCCCCCATCACCAACCCCTGCATCCAGATCGGCCCGAAGCCGGGTTTGATGAATTGCGGATAGACCGCCATCATGAAAAGATAGGCTTTGGGATTGGAAAGGCAGGTAATCACCGCCCTCCAGAATGCCTTTCTGGCAGAGGTGCTTGCCTGCGCCTCATCGCCATTGACGGTGATGGCGCTGCGCATCAGGCCGAAGCCGATCCAGACCATATAGGCAGCCCCGCCGACAAGAAGCGGCAGAAACAGAGATGGCAGCCAGGTGGCGAGCAACCCGACACCGGCGGCTCCATAAAGAGAATGCACCATGCCGCCAGCACTCATGCCGCTTGCCGCAGAAAGCCCCGTTTTCCTGCCGCCGGTCAGCGCGCTTGCCAGCACAAACATCATGTCCATGCCCGGCAGGATGATGATGCCGAACAGGAGCAGGAAGAAAAGCCAGAGATTTTCAGCGTAATTCATGTCAGGATCCCTTAAAGAAGATGATGACACATTCGGGAAAGCATTTGTTTCTCAATGTGTTTTTCCGCTTATAAAAAATGCCAACTGACAACGTTGTGTCAGTTGTGTCGCCCTATCACATGGAAATGTACAATATGCGCAAGGCGTCGAGACTGTTCGAGATCATCCAGATCCTGCGGCTGGCGCGCCGCCCGGTGACCGCGCAGACAATTGCTGACATGCTGGAGGTGGCCGCGCGCTCGGTCTATCGCGATATCGCCGCGCTTCAGACCATGCGTGTGCCGATCGAAGGCGAGCGCGGCGTCGGTTACATCCTGCGTCCCGGCTTCAACCTGCCACCGCTGATGTTTTCCATCGAGGAGACGGAGGCGATCGTGCTGGCGCTCGCCATGGTCGACCGCTCCGGTGACGCGGAATTGCGCCAGGCGGCGAAAAAGGTCAGCGACAAGATCGCCGCCTCCCTGCCCGAACCGCTGTCGAAGACACTTTCCGCCAATGCCCTGCACGCCTGGGGCAGCATCGCCCCCGCGCCCGCCGGCATCGACCTTGCAACGGTCAGGCGGGCGGTGCGCGATGAAGAGCGGCTGGACCTGTGCTATAGCGACGAAAGCGGCGTGGAAACGCAGCGGCGAATCCGGCCGATTGCGGTGATCTATTATTCCGAGACGGTGAATATCGTCGCCTGGTGCGAATTGCGCCACGCCATCCGCAATTTCCGTTCGGACCGGGTGCTTGATTGTGCCGCGACGGGCAGCTTCTTCAAGATGGAAGGCGAGAAGCTGCGGCGATTGTGGATGAGCGGCTGGCAGAGCGGCCAGCCGGGTGGAGAGTTGGGGCGGCCGATCTCAGGCGTCACTTTACCGTAAGTACTGCAACACCCGATCCTCCTCGCGCCCAAAACCGCGAATCTCGATCCGGTCGGCGAAGACATCGGCGATGGCGAAGGTGTTCTGGTCGGGCGTATCCACCATGCCCTTGAAATTGACGAAGTGGGTGGTGCCGAGCGTGCCGTAATTGCCCTCGTGATTATGGCCGTTGAACCATGCGGCAACGGACGCGTGGGAGCCGAGAAGATCGAGGATGCGCGGCGCGTCCCACATGTTGTGGGCATTTTCCGGATAGACGGGATAGTGGCACAGCACGATGACTTTTTCGCCCGCCGCATCCGCCTGTTGCAGAACGGTGCGTAGCCATTCGAATTGGCCGTCACTGAGCGAAGCGTTCCAGTCCTGCGCATTGATCGCTTCGGCATCCCTCAGGCGCTTCAACCGCTCCTGCGCGACCAGGCGGCGCGGATCGTCAGGCGGCGGGGCGAAGAGGCTGACATCGTTGCCGTCAAGCACGACGAAGCGGATGCCGCTTATGGCAAAATCATGCCAGGGGGCCTTCATGCCGAGGCGGGCGTGGATGACGGAAAGATGCTCGGGGGCGACGGCGAAATCGTGATTGCCCGGCAGCAACATCGAGGGGTGGCGAAGCGCGTCATAAACGCTGAGGATCGCATCGAAATTTTCAAAGCCGCGATCGATGATATCGCCGAGCGTCACCACGAAGGCGAGGTTCTCGCGGTTGAAGGTGTCAATTGCCTCAGCCAGCTTTTTTGGGCTTTCGGCATAATAACGGCCCATATCCGGGCGGGGATCGGCGTCGGCATATTGGGGATCGGCGACAATGCCGAAGGAGAAGAGAGGTGTGCTTTTTTCAGTCATGATGCGCCGCGATAAACCCGGCTGATGACAGGCTTGTGACAACGCGCGACATGCCAAAAGCAGAACACCCGGCACGAAGGCCGGGTGTTCGAAAAATTCCGTTCGCCAAGCCTTACTTGGCAGCGGCTTCGTAACGCTCCAGGACGTAGTCCCAGTTGATGAGGTTATCAACGAACGCTTCGAGGTACTTCGGACGCAGGTTGCGGTAGTCGATGTAATAGGAGTGTTCCCATACGTCGACGCCGAGGATCGGATCTGCGCCGTGAACCAGCGGGTTTTCGCCGTTCGGGGTCTTGGAGATTTCAAGCTTGCCGTTCTTGACGGAGAGCCATGCCCAGCCGGAGCCGAACTGCGTGGTGCCGGCAGCGATGAAATCTGCCTTGAACTTGTCGTAGCCGCCGAGATCGGAAGCGAATGCCTGTTCCAGCTTGCCCGGCAGCTTGTTGCCGCCGCCGTCCTTCTTCATCCACTTCCAGAAATGGACGTGGTTGTAGTGCTGGGCAGCATTGTTGAAGAGGCCGGCATTGGTGCCAAACGACTTCTTCACGACTTCTTCGAGCGACAGGTCGGAAAGACCGGCTTCTGCAGCCAGCTTGTTGCCGTTGTCGACATAAGCCTTGTGGTGCTTGTCGTGATGGAACTCGAGCGTCTCGCGCGACATGTAAGGTGCAAGCGCGTCGTAGTCGTAGGGGAGTTCAGGAAGTTCGAAGGCCATGGTTTTTACTCCTTTTTGCAGCGGGTTACCGCTCCTAGAAACCGTGTGAGCGGACCATAGGAGCGAACCTCTGTTTGGGCAACCTGTGAAATATCAAAATGTTCCGACAAAAGAGAAAATTCCTCTCAAGCCAGCCGCCACCACATTTGTTTCACAACCCTGGCGTACCGTTTTCCACCCTATCGGTTCGCTTTTGATGACATTGCAGGAAGGAAATTCCATGACCCGCGCTTTGATCCGTCCCCTTATGCTTGCCGCCGCCCTCTCCTCCCTCGCCCTGCCGGCCGCCGCATCGTCGGACGATGCCTGGAAGGAATTCGTGGCGGATGTGCAGACGGCCTGCCTTGCAGGGGCCAAGGATATGCTCGAGGATGCCAAGGCGGTGGTCGATCCCGTCGGCAGCGAAAATTACGGTCTCGCCATCCTGACCGGCAAAGCGAAGGGTGCGGATGCGACGGTCAGCCATATCTGCGTCTACGACAAGAAGACCAAGGCCGTGGAGCTGGGCAGCGAGCTTGCCGGCGACACGCTGAAGGTGGAAATCCCCGGCTCCACAAAGCCCTGAAAGACTTAGAAACGCGGCGTGGTATCGCCCTCACCCAAGGCCCGCTGCATCAGTACCGTATCCAGCCATTGGCCATGTTTCCAGCCGATGGATTTGAAGGTGCCGACAAGCTCGAAACCGGCAGCGCGGTGCACGCCGACCGAAGCCGCATTGGCGCTATCGCCGATGACGGCGATCATCTGCCGGAAGCCACGCGCGGTGGCTTCCGCGATCAGCGCATCGAGCAGTTTGCGGCCGATGCCCATGCCCTTCATGGCCGGATCGATATAAACGGAATCCTCGACCGTCGCGCCATAGGCCGGGCGGGCGCGATAGGCGCCGGCATAGGCATATCCGGCTACCTTTCCATCGTGTTCGGCGACGAGATAGGGGTAATTGCCCTCCACCAGCAGGCGGCGGCGCTCGGCCATGGTCGCCACATCAGGCGGATCGATCTCGAAGCTGGCGCGGCCATACAAAACGGCATCCCGGTAAATTTCGGTAATGGCTGGAATATCCGCCTCCTCACAGGGGCGGATCGAAAGGCTGAAAACGGTGGAAAGGGTCATTCTCTTGTCCTGCGGATCATTCACGCCCTCATTGTGCATTGCGACGCAGCCAAAATAAAGATTATCTGTCTTATACAAACGATAAGGTTTTCTTTGATGATCGACCTCGATCTCAGGCAAATGCGCAGTTTCATGGATGTGGCCGAGCTCGGCAGTTTTTCCGCCGCCGCCGACAAGGCCGGGCTGACGCAGCCGGCCGTCAGCCTGCATATAAGGCTTCTGGAAAAGCGGCTGGGTGTGCGGCTGATCGAGAGGGTCGGCAGGCGCGCGCAGCCAACGGCGGCAGGGAGGGATTTTCTCATCCACGCAAGGCGCATATCCGAAGAGGTGGCGCATGCGATCGAAACGGTTGCGCCGCACCGCAGCGGGGCGACGGGAAGCCTGCGCATTGGCACCGGCGCCACCGCCTGTATCTATCTGCTGCCGCCGGTGCTTGGCCGCATCCGGCAGGCGATGCCGGGCATCGACATCGTCGTGCAAACAGGCAATACCCACGATATATTGCGGCTTCTGGAGGCCAATACGATCGACGCGGCGGTGGTGGCCCTGCCCGCCAGCGGCCGCAGCCTCGATATCCGCGACATCCATCTCGATGAACTCGTCGCGGTTTTCCCGGGCGGCTCCGTGCCGGCCAAAACCGCGCTGACTGCCGAAACGCTGTCGACGCGATCTCTGCTGCTTTACGAGGGCGGCAATACGCGCAAGCTGGTGGACCAATGGTTTTCGGCCAGCGGCCGCACCGTGCAGCCTGCCATGGAACTGGGCAGCGTCGAGGCCATCAAGAAACTGGCGGGCGCGGGTCTTGGCCTTGCCGTCGTGCCGCGCATGGCCGTGGAACATGAAGGAGCCGCATCCGGGCTTGAATGGCGCTCGCTCGAACCGCCGCTCGAACGGCGGATTGCGCTGGCGATGAGGCGTGACAAGCACATGACCGCGCCGCTTCGGGCGCTGGCCGGTGCATTGCCGGATGTGCGGAAAGGGTGAAGTGGATCGCAGATTTTAGATAAAGGCCAGGCCATCGAAACTGATGGCGAATGATCCGCATTTTCTCGACGGCATCCTCGGGCTTGTCCCAAGGATCTAAACACGCCACCAAAATCAATCGTTTGCAGATCCTCGGGACAAGCCCGAGGATGACGTTGCGGGTGGAGAAAGCCTCGTTAACAACGTAGCCCGCGCCATTTGATGACGCGGGCCAGACTTACGAACCTCAGAACTCCGTCCAGTCATCACCCTTCACGGCTAGCGCCGCGTTGCCGCGCGTGGCAACAGGACGGGCCCGTGGCGGTGCTGCGACGGGTGCGGCCGGAGCGCGCGCAGGGTTTGCGACGCGTTGCATATGCCGTGCCGTCTCCCGCAGTGCCGAGGCCTGCTGGCCGAGCTGGAACTGCGCAAGCAGAGCCTGGAGATTGGCGCATTCCTGCGCGAGACCGGCACCGGCCGCATTCATTTCCTCGACCATGGCGGCGTTCTGCTGCGTGGCCTGGTCCATGTGGTTGACGGCGGTATTGACCTCGGAGAGACCGGCGGACTGTTCCTGCGCCGCCGTGGCGATGGCGTCCATATGGCTGTTGACGGACAGTACCAGCTGCTCGATTTCGGAAAGCCCGACGCCGGTATCGGCAACCAGCTTCACGCCCTCACCCACCGCAACGGCTGAGGTGTTGATGAGCTGCTTGATTTCCTTCGCCGCATTGGCGGAACGCTGCGCCAGTTCGCGAACTTCCTGCGCAACGACGGCAAAGCCCTTGCCGGCATCGCCCGCCCTTGCCGCCTCGACGCCCGCATTCAGCGCCAGAAGGTTGGTCTGGAAGGCGATTTCGTCGATGACGCCGATGATCTGGCCGATCTGGCGCGAGGAATGTTCGATGCGTTCCATGGCGGCGACAGCATCGCGCACCACCTTGCCGGAAAGCTCGGCCTTGGTTCGTGCTTCCCGCACCGTGTCACGCGCCTCGCCAGCCCGCTTGGAGGTGGCGGAGACATTGGCGGTGATCTCTTCCAGTGCTGCCGCAGTCTCTTCAAGCGAAGCGGCCTGCTGTTCGGTGCGGCGGGAAAGATCGTCGGATGCCGAGGAAACCTCGTGGGCGCCGCCATTCACCGTCTGCACGGACTGGCCGACACTCGTCAGCGCCTCACGCAGCTGATGCACGGAGCTGTTGAAATCGTGCCGCAGCGCTTCGAATTGCGGTGCGAACGGCGTGGCGATCTCGCAGACCATGTCACCGGAGGCGAGACGGCGAAGACCGCCCGCCAGCGAACCCGTGGCCTGGTTGAGCCGTTCTTCGGCCTCGGCCTCAGCGCGCTGCTGCAGCTCGATGCGGTCGCGTTCGGCCTGCTCCCGGTTGGCGACGGCGTCCGCCTCCAGCTGCCGGTTGCGGATGGCCGCTTCGCGGAAGATTTCCACGGCTCGGGCCATCTCGCCGATCTCGTCGCCGCGCTTTGCGCCAGCGATATCGATTGCAAGATTGCCGCCCGAAAGCGCCATCATCGCATTGGTCAGGCGGCTGATCGGCCGGGTGACGCGGCCGACGATGACGGCGAGCGAGACAATGCAGAGCGCCAGCGTGGCTATGAAGACCGCCAGATAGACCACCGAACCGATAAAGGCGTCCTGTTTTGCCTTTTCGGCATTGGCATCGAGGACATCCATGGCGGCAGAGGCGATCTTGGCAATCGTGCCGAGATTTTCCGTAACGGTGGTGCGCCAGCTGTCCAAGGTAAAGGTCGGCGTGCGGCCATTGTTGAGGTCTTCGATGAGCTTGGTGCGCTGAGTGTTGAAATCGCCCTTGAAATAGGTCTTGTCCGCAGTGGCGTAGATGTCCTTGAGCGATTGCGGCGTTGATTCATGCGCGACGAGATCACCCGTCGCCTTCCACGCAAATGCCGCGCCAGCATCGAAGGCACCGAGCTGCTGCATTTCCTGGGCGGTGAGCGGCCGGTTCTGCGCCACGGCGGCGTTGAGGACAACGGTGGCGCTGCCGCCAAGCGCACGGGCGGACCAGCCGTAGGAGCGCAGCTGGATGAGACCGGTCTGGCCCTGATCGAGAGAGCGGACAGCCCCCTCCAGCGCCGTCGAGCCCGCTTCCAGCGAGGTGAGGAAATCGCCGCCGAGCGTCATGACGGTCTTGTCGAGCCCGCTTTCGCGCCGGTCGAGCGGCTGCGAGACATTGGCGTCAACCTTCTTTCGCAGTTCAACGAACTGTGCGTAGACATCCTTCACGCGCTTGAGCGGGCCTTGCAGCCTGGCATCTTCGAGCGACGAAGACTGTGTGAGGAACGCCGTCATGGCGGCATCCACCTTCTGGCGTGCCGCCGCAACACTGGCGATGCTGCCCGCCGACTTCGACGGATCGAGCGTCAGCGCCGTGGCGCTGTCGCCACGTTCACTGCGGAAATTCAGGAGTGCGTTGAAAAGAAGCTTGTCCAGCGACACGAGCTGCGCGACCTCGGAAAAGGCGCTGGCGCGATTGACCGAGCGCCACGATTGCGTGCCGACGAAACCGGCAAGTGCAAGGCTGATGGTGAGGAAAAAACCAACAAGTATATTACGAATGCTGAAAGACATCTGGCGGCCCCCGCTAGCCGGAAATGAAGATGCCGCAAACTAAAATAAGCTTGTCTAAAATTGGATTAAACTCCCCCATCTTTTTGGGGATTTTTTTGCGCCGCAACAAAAACGGCCATGACCGGACGAATGCCTGCCATGGCCGCGTCTAACGCAATGTATGCGGATTTCAGACGTCTGCGCCGAGACGTGCCCAATCCATATAGAGATCAAGCGCCTTGCGCGCGACCGGGCCCGCCTGCAATTCGCGGTCATCCAGCTTCACGACAGGCGAAACCTTGGAATAGTTGCCCGAGCAGAAGATTTCATCAGCCTCGTTGAAATCCTCGACCGACAGCGTGGCTTCCCGAACGTCGAAACCGGCCTGACGCAGAAGACCGATCACACGCGAACGGGTGATGCCGGCAAGAAAGGTGCGGTTGGGCACCGGCGTGAAGACGACACCGTCCTTGACCATGAAGATGTTGGCCGAGGCGGATTCGGCGACATTGCCGTTCATGTCGCGCATCAGGGCATTGTCGAAACCGCGCGCGCGGGCTTCCAGAATGGCGCGGCCGCTATTGGGATAAAGGCTGCCGGCCTTGGCGTCGGTCATCGCGGTTTCCGGCGACGGACGACGCAGCGGCGAAACGGTGAGCGTCAGCGGCTTGCCGGCGTCCATCGGCGCTTCGAACAGGCAGAGCGCAAAACGGGTGGAGCTGGCATCCGGTGCCACGACGCTGCCGGGCATGCCGTGTTCGGCCCAATACATCGGCTTGATGTAGATCGCCATCCTGCCGTCGAATTTCCTCACACCCTCAAGCGCAAGCGTCTCGATCTCTTCCGCCGTCATGGTCGGCTTCATGCCCATGTTGACTGCAGAGCGATTGACACGCTGGCAATGCAGATCGAGATCGGGTGCCACGCCATCAAACCAGCGTGCGCCGTCAAATACCGTGGAGGCCAGCCACATGGCATGCGAGGTCGGGCCGATGAGCGGCGGATTGCCGGGCAGCCATTGACCGTCAACATAGGTCCAGGTGGTTGATCGAGGTGCGGTATCGACGCTCATAACGGTCTCCTGTGTCAAGCATTTCCGCCTGGCGAAAACGCTCCGTCTTTTTGTCTTGATGCATTTCCGGACGCAAAACTCTCTGCGCTTTCCCGGGCATGTGCTGGAAATCGGCCGGAGTGAATGCCTCTCGCCCAGACAGGTCAAGTTTTAATTGCCGCCATATTTGATTTTGATGGAAAATAACAAATGCAGGCCCTGACAAAGACGTTTTGTGAGGCGAAACAAAAGGTTGATGAATAGAATCATCACAATAATTCATTGATCCGATGATGGCGGGGCCGTTTCGGCTATGCGATGCTGACGATCTGACGGCAGTCCGCAGGAGGAAATCATGGCGTGGTCCGCGCAACAATATCTGAAATTCGAAGACGAACGGACGCGCCCCGCGCGGGATCTTCTGGCCCAGGTGCCGCTGGAGCGGGTGCTGAACGGTTATGACCTCGGCTGCGGCCCGGGCAATTCCACCGAGCTTTTGACCGATCGTTACGGCGTCAACGTCATCACCGGCATCGACAGCGACGACGACATGCTGGAAAAGGCGGCGGACCGGCTACCGAATACCAATTTCGGCAAGGCCGACCTTGCGACGTGGAAACCGGCGCAGAAGGCGGACCTGCTTTACGCCAATGCCGTTTTTCAGTGGGTGCCGGACCATCTTGCCATCCTTTCGCAACTGATGGACCAGCTGGAAAACGGCGGTGTTCTCGCCGTGCAGATGCCTGACAATCTGCAGGAGCCGACGCATATCGCGATGCATGAAACGGCCGACGGGGGACCGTGGAAGGACGCTTTTTCCGGTGGCGGCCTGCGTCGCAAACCTCTTCCCCCACCCTCGGACTATTTTAATGCGCTTTCGCCGAAATCCTCGCGGGTGGATGTCTGGCACACCGTCTATAATCACCCGATGAAGGATGCGGACAGCATCGTTGAATGGGTGAAGGGCACGGGGCTGCGCCCCTATCTCGCCGCCGCAGGCGAGGAAAACCGCGAAGCCTTCCTCGCCGATTATACGCGACGCATCGCGGCGGCCTATCCTCCCATGGCGGACGGCCGGTTGCTGCTGCGTTTTCCCCGGCTTTTCGTGGTGGCGGTGAAGAAATAGGGTTATCAATCCGCGAAGGCATAGACCCGGAGGCGGTGGCTGTCTGGGTCTGTGGCCGTGAAGGTATAACCGAACTCCATTTTCGCGGGCTGCTGCAGCATGGCGACACCACTTGCCTTCCACCCGGCGAAAGTCTCATCCACCTGCGCGTCGTTTTCGACACGGAAAGCAAGCTCTCCGCCACCGCCCGTCACGGAGGCCTTCGGTTCCACGGTGTGCCGTGACCAGAGGCCGAGCTTCATGCCGTTGGCAAGGACGAAGAGGGAAAAAGTCGGGGAGGATTCGACGGGATCGACACCCAGTAGCGCCTTGTAGAACTGCGTGCTGGCCGGCGGGTTGTCGACATAGAGGATGGTGAAATCGGGGTGGGTCATGGTCGTTCTCCTGTGTTGCGGATGAACGGTTTCTAGACCCGCCTGTTGTCAGTTTTTGTCAGCATGATTGCGTCGCCGCTGTTTCTCCCGCTCGCGCCATTCTTTCATCAGCGCCTGGCGGCGGCGCGGGTAACGGTTGTCGAGAGGACGGAAGCTTTCGATGCGGTCAGCCCGGAAGCTGCGGAAATCCTGCCGGGTTTCGCACCATGCCAGCACCACGCGCACCAGATCGAAAAAAGCGAGCGCAAAGGGCCAGATGACCCGCTCCGTCAGGTCTCCCTTCTCATCACGATAGGTCATCACCGCCTTGCTCTCTTTCCTGATGGTCTCGCGAATGGCGGCCAGATCGACACGGATGGCGGCAAGGCCCTGCCCCGGGCCGACAAGCAGGGTGGAATTATCGAGTTCTTCGCGCAATGCATCGGGCAGAACGGCGGCGATCTTGACGAGTGCGGCACGCGCGGCCTCGGCCAGCCCGGCATCGGCGCGGCCCGCCACCCAGCGCGAGCCCAGCACCAGCGCCTCGATTTCCTGTTGCGAAAACATCAGCGGCGGCAACAGGAAACCGGGACGCAGCACATAACCCACGCCTGCCTCACCCTCGATATCCGCGCCCTGCGCCTGCAGCGTCGCTATATCGCGGTAGAGCGTGCGCAGGCTGACGCCGGTCTCGGCGGCAAGGGCCGCACCGCTGACCGGCATGCGGTGGGAGCGCAGGATCTGCAGGAGATCAAGAAGCCGTTGTGAGCGTGACACGCGAGATTTCCTTCCATCCGCATCGTCGGATCCTACCGGTCAGGTTTGCCGGCATCCGAGGGGTAACCCCGCCCGCCGCCGGGCGCAACCACGCAAAAAAGGGTGGACAAGCCCGAGCCGCCATCATGTAGATAGGGGCCGGGATTTTCGCATCCTCGCCACCATCCCCGGCCTTTCGAGTTTTCGCCATGATCGTTCGTTCAAAACCGAACCTGCTGCAGCTTTTCTTCATTGTGCGCGGCTCCATCATCGTCCGCATCTTTCCGCAGGTGCTCGCCGTTTTTATACTGTCGACGCTGGTCGTCTGGGCACACAAGGACCGGCCCGATCTGGTGCCGGCGCTGAACGGTGCGCCGTTTTCGCTGCTCGGCATCGCGCTTTCGGTGTTCCTAGGCTTTCGCGCCAATGCCTGTTACGACCGCTGGTGGGAAGCCCGCAAGCAATGGGGGGCGTTGATTACCGTGGCGCGCACGCTGGCGCGCCAAAGCGCCCTGCTCGAGAGCCGGCAGGATGTGGCCGAACCGGTGGCCCGCCGGCGGGTGATCGATCTCGCCATCGCCTTCTGCCACGCGCTGGTCTCGCATCTGCGCCCCGGTGAGGCGACCGGCACCGCAACCCGCCTCATCCCGGACGATCTGGCCGAGACCTATGCCCGCAGCCGCAACCGGCCGGACATGCTGCTGCGAGAACTCTCCGGTGCTTTCATCGCCGCCAACGCCAAAGGGCAGATCAGCGATATCCAGCTGCAGATGCTGGATACCACCGTGCAGCAGATGGCGGCCGCGCAGGCTTCCTGCGAGCGCATCCGCCACACGCCGGTTCCCTTCGGTTATTCGCTACTGCTGCACCGCACCGCGCATCTTTTCTGCCTTCTCTTGCCGTTCGGTTTCACCGATCTGCTCGGCTGGGCGACGCCATTTACCAGCACGCTCGTCGCTTATACGTTTTTCGGTCTCGATGCGCTATCCGACGAGCTGGAGGATCCCTTCGGCACCGGCCTCAATGCGCTGCCGATCAATGCGCTTGCCACCACCATCGAGATCAATCTGCGCGAGGCAATGGGCGAGACGGGTCTGCCTGAAGACCCGCGTCCGGTGGATTATGTGCTGATGTGATCCTGTCCTCGTGGTTGAAACCGATCGCGCCGACACCAGTTAAAGAAAGACGGCTTCCCCTAACCGGCCTCTTCCGCCGGCCATGTTTTCAGCAAACAGGAGAGACACCCATGTACGACGTCAGCGCGAATGGCGCGAATATTCCCGCCCTCGGTTTTGGCACCTTCCGCATTCCGGAAGACGATGTCAGGCGCATTCTGCCGGAAGCGCTGAAACTTGGTTTCCGCCATGTCGATACCGCCCAGATCTACAAGAACGAGGGTGCTGTCGGCGAAGTCATCGCGCAGTCGGGCATTTCCCGGCACGATATCTTTCTCACCACCAAAGTCTGGGTGGACCGCTACCGCCATGACGATTTTCTCGCCTCCGTCGATGAAAGCCTTGCTAAACTGAAGACCGACTATGTCGACCTGCTGCTTCTGCACTGGCCAAAGAGCGACGTGCCGCTTGCCGAGCGCATGGGTGCGCTGAATGCGGTGCGCAAGGCTGGCAAGGCGCGCAGTATCGGCATTTCCAACTTCAACGTGGCGCTGACCGAAGAAGCGGTGAAACTTTCCGACACGCCGCTTGCCACCAACCAGATCGAATATCACCCCTATCTCGACCAGACGAAGGTGATTTCGGCGGCCCGTAAACACGGCATGTCGGTGACGGCCTATTATCTGATGGCCGACGGCAAGGTGCCGAACGATCCTGTTCTGAAGGATATCGGCGCGAAACACGGCAAGACCGCCGCGCAGGTGACCCTGCGCTGGGCGGTGCAGCAGCCGGATATCGTGGCGCTTTCCAAGACGGCGACGGAAAGCCGCCTCAAGGAGAATTTCGACATTTTCGATTTTGCGCTCACTGAAGACGAAATGCAGGCGATCCACGCGCTTGCCAGGCCGAATGGCCGCATCGTCAGCCCCGGTCACCTCGCGCCCGATTGGGACGACTGAGGCGGCCGGTCATCCGGTTCGGTCTCACCGCTCGGTAAAGGCGAGCTTCGCCCCCAGCGCCACGAAAGCGGCGGCGAAGCTGCGCCTCAGCCAGGCGAGAACCGCTGGACGCGACACGACCTGCCGCCGGACCGACGCGGCAAAACTGCCGTAAAGCGCAAAGACCAGAAACGTCATGGCCATGAAGATCAGCCCGAGATCGATCATGCGCCATGTCGGCGAAAGCTCGCCCGGCGCGACGAACTGCGGCAGGAAGGCAAAAAAGAAGATCGACAGTTTCGGGTTCAGCAGATTGATGAGGATCGCCTCGCCGATGACGCGCGCGGGTTTTTGCGGTTGCCTCGTCTCATCGATCTTCAGCGCGCCATTTTCCCGCAGCGTGTTCCACGCCATGTAGAGCAGATAGGCGACCCCCAGATATTTGACCACGCCGAAGGCCAGCGCACTGGTGTGCAGAATGGCGGCAAGCCCGGTGATGGCGGCGAGAAGATGCGGCACGATGCCGAGCGTGCAGCCGAAAGCCGCAATGATACTCGCCTTTGCCCCCTGCGAGAGGCCGGCGGCCAGTGTGTAAACCACGCCGGTTCCGGGAGAGGCGGCGACGATGAAGGATGTAATGAGGAATTCGGGTGTCATGGTGGGTCTGTCCTCTTGAGGTGGAGGACGGGAGCATGATGATGCGTGCGGTGGGTGTCTTGGATGAAATTGCGGCATTGGTGCTCGGAGGCCATCGCCGAAGCAACGGGCTAAGGTGCAGGCCTAGTCCGGTCCCGTCCGGTTCCGTTCATTCTAGCTCACTCCACTCCCCTCATTCCTGTGCTTGTCACAGGAATCCAGTCGGCGCGCGTCTGCGCGGCGGGAAGAGTCCTTTCAGCCCAAGGACTTGGGCTGGCTGGATTCCTGTGACAAGCACAGGAATGAGGGTGGAGAGGTGCGTCCCGCGCTTTCCTTGGAACCCAAGGCGGCTGCACAAGGCTGCTCCCCTTTTGCGCTAACCTGCCTTACGAAAGTGCCGCCCGGTAAACCGCCGGCGTCACGCCGAATTGCCGCACGAAGAACCGGTTCAGATGGCTCTGGTCGACAAAACCCGCGATGAAGGCGGCCTCGGCGGGCCGTGCGCCGCCGGCCAGCGCGTGGCGCGCCAGGTGCACGCGGCGCTGGAGAAGGTAACTGTGCGGGGTCAGGCCCGTGGCCCTGGCGAAGGCCCGCAGGAAGCGGAACTGGCTCATGCCGGCCTCCCTTGCCAGATCGGCAAGGCGGAACGGTCGGGCGGGGTCGTCATCGATGCTGCTTTTCGCACGCCTTATGGTGTCGGGCGCAGCGACGACAGGCGGGTTGGCCGCCGTCTCCATGGCATCCGCCAGAAGCATCAGCAGGGTCTCGTCACTATCAAGGGTTTCGCCCGGTCGTTCCTTCGCAGTGACGGCGGAAAAGACAGCGTTGAACCGCTCCGCCAGAGGTCTCGTATCAACGGGATAAGCGAATTCGAAGGTGCCGCGATCCTTTTCGCTGATATCGGCGATGGCATCGCGAACAATCTCGACGTCGAGATAGAGCATCCGCCACGCGCGGCCGCCCTCTCCGAGCGGAATGCCGTCATGCACCTCACCCGGATTGACGGTGATGACATGACCGGCGCCGGCCTCCACCATGCCGCGGCCGGAGAGCGATTTCTGCGCGCCACGGGCGATGAGACCGATGCCGAATTGATCATGCATGTGGCGTGGAAAGGAGCGATCGCTATCCGCCACCACGGCGGCAACACCGGGCAGAACCGTCTTCGACATCAGGAACTGGGCTTGGGCCATGAAAGCGCACGCTCCGCGGATAAGACGCGACGCTATCACAGGATGTCCTTGCAAAACAAACGTTGCGCTGTTTACGGGTGCATATGGTTGATCATGGCGAAGACCTGATCGAAATTGCCGTTCTGCGCGGCGAAACGCAGCGGCTTGCAGCGTTCCACCACCACTTCCTTCTCATCCGGGCGGTTCTTGAGAATATCCATCACTTCGGAAATGAAGGCCTCAAGCGGCATGGCCCTTTCGTCATTGGCCTGCCCTTCGCCCATCAGCGTCGTCTGCACATAGGGCGGCACGATTTCGATGACCTCCACGGACGTTTCCTTCAGTTGCTCGCGTAGCGCAACCGAATAGGCATGGATGGCCGATTTGGTGGCGCTGTAAGTGGGGGTCAGCACCATGGGCACGAAAGCGAGGCCGGAGGAGACCGTCAGCACCGTGGCGGCCGGCTGCTTGAGGAAATGCGGCAAAAGCGCCGCCGTCAGACGGATGGGGGCGAGGAGGTTGGTCGCAATGGTTTCTTCCGCCGTGTCGAGATAGTCAGGCGCGGCGGCGATTTCTTCCGGGCGCATGATGCCGGCATTGTTGATGACGGCATTGAGGGTGGGATGGGCCTTTACCAGCGCCTCGGCAAAAGCGCGGATGCCTTCGGCATCGCCGGCATCCATGACCATTGAGGCCATGCCGGGATTGGCGGCCGTTACCTCATCGAGCACAGCCTGGCGGCGGCCGGAAATGATGACCCTGTTGCCGGCCTGATGAAACGCTTCCGCCAGCGCCCTACCGATGCCGGAACCGCCGCCGGTGATGAGAATGGTGTTGCCGGTGATTTCCATTGGAACATCCTTTGCTTGTTGGCTGACAGGAAGTTAGCTATGATACTCTCCAATCGAAAGTAGGCACCCAAAAGATTTATACTTACCCAAAGGAGAGTGTAAGATGAAACGGCACGCCGCCGACCCGGCCATCGAGAGCCGGCGCAAGGCTCCGCCGCCCACGGATACCAATCCGGCGATTGAGGCGCTGGTTCAGGATATCATTGCGAAGGTGGCCGACAAATGGACGATGCTCATTCTGGAGGTGCTGGAAGAGCACGGGACGCAACGCTTCACGCAGATCGGCAAACATGTCGGCAATATCAGCCAGAAGATGCTGACGAAAACGCTGCGGCAGATGGAAAGCGACGGGCTGGTGCGCCGCACGGTGCACCCCGTCATTCCGCCGCATGTGGATTACGGCCTGACAACCCTTGGCCGCACACTCGGCAGCGCTTTTTGCGGCGTGTGGATCTGGGCGGAGACGCACCATGCCGAAATAGAAGAGGCGCGGCGGCGGTTCAACGAACAGCCGCCGCGCCCTGCGATGGAGTAAATGCCTTAGGTGCGTAAAGCGCACCGTTTCACACGGCACAAAGGGTGGGTGTGTCAGCGCTTCCCTCTCACCCTCATTCCTGTGCTTGTCACAGGAATCCAGTCGACGCGCGTCTGCGCGGCGGAAAGGACCCTTTCAGCCCAAGGACTTGGGCTGGCTGGATCCCTGTGACGAGCACAGGGATGAGGGAGTCGTAGGCCCGCTGTAAACGCCACTACGCACCCTTTACCGGCGCGCTCAAGCGAACTGGCTGAGGCCCGGCACCGAGGCGATCACCTGATCGACGGTCTCATCACCCGCATGCTGGCGGGCAACGGCGATGGTTTCCTTGGCGAGCGTGGAAATCTCGCTCATGCCGAGGCCTTGGCTCATCAGCTGCTGGCCGAGGCCCATGATGCCGCCGCCGCCGAGCGCGCTCATCAGTCCGCCAAGCAGACCACCGCCGCCACCGGTGCCTTCGCCATTATACTGGGCAACCAGATCGCTGGCGCCGGGAATGGCTTCGATCATCCGGGCGATCGGGCCGTCTTCCGCCTCGCGCTGGAGAAAACCGAGAATCATGCCAATGGCCTTTTCAGCCAGTTCAGGGTCGATCCCCGCCTTTGCGGCGATCTGATCCACGACTTCGTTCATTCTTGCCTCCTGTTGAAAAACGACGCCAACATCGAATAACTGACGTTAACGTCAACGTAAAACAATCCCGTGCCGCATTCAAGCGGCCATGAATGGTGTGGCAACTTTCATCAAGCGGTTTTTCTTCATCGCCATCAAGCAGTTGTTGCGCCTTGAAACTGCCCTTATAAGATCATCACAACCAGACTATGAAAAGGCCGCTTTCGCGAGGAACGGCCAAAGCATGCCAGTTACGCATTCATTCGGACATGACTTTTTATAAAATCCGCGTTGATTTTTAAGGGTCATGCATCAGCCGCAGGAGAAAATGGTCGATGTTGCAGGACGGACAGCTCTATATCGGCACCAGCCGCAATCCGGACGACAGCCTGAACAAGGGCGAATATCTGGAACTGAAATTCGGCAACCGCCACGGCCTCATCACCGGTGCGACGGGAACGGGCAAGACCGTGACCCTGCAGGTGCTCGCCGAAGGTTTTTCCAAGGCAGGCGTGCCGGTCTTCTGCGCCGATATCAAGGGTGACCTTTCCGGTATCGCACTGGAAGGCGAAGCGAAGGACTGGGTGCAGAAACGCGCCGAACAGATCGGCTTCACCGATTTTTCCTATAGCAAATCGCCCGTGATCTTCTGGGATCTCTATGGTGAAAAAGGCCATCGCGTGCGCGCCACCATCGCCGAAATGGGGCCGCTGCTGCTCGCCCGGCTGATGGACGCTTCGGAAGCGCAGGAAGGCGTGCTCAACATCGCCTTCAAGATCGCCGATCAGGGTGGGTTGCCGCTGCTCGATCTGAAAGACCTGCAATCGCTCTTGAACTATATGGGCGAAAACGCAACGGCGCTTTCCAATCAGTTCGGCCTGATTTCCAAGGCCTCGGTCGGTTCGCTGCAGCGTGGGCTACTCGTTCTCGAACAGCAGGGCGCGGCCAATTTCTTCGGCGAACCGGCGCTGAAGATCGCCGACATCATGCGCGTCGGCGCGGATGGGCGCGGCACGGTTTCGGTCCTCGCCGCCGACAAGCTGATGATGAACCCGCGCCTTTACGCCACCTTCCTGCTCTGGATGCTGTCGGAACTGTTCGAGGAACTGCCTGAAGTGGGTGACCCGGAAAAACCGCGCCTGGTGTTCTTCTTCGACGAAGCGCATCTGCTGTTCAACGATGCCCCGCGGGTGCTGGTGGAACGCGTGGAACAGGTCGTGCGTCTCATCCGCTCCAAGGGCGTCGGCGTCTATTTCGTGACGCAGAACCCGCTCGACGTGCCGGAAACCGTGCTTGCCCAGCTCGGCAACCGCGTGCAGCATGCGCTGCGCGCCTATACGCCGCGCGAACAGAAGGCAGTGCGCACCGCCGCCGATACATTCCGCCAGAACCCCGCTTTCAGCACGGCCGATACCATCACCACGCTCGGCACGGGTGAAGCGCTGATCTCCACCCTGCATGACAAGGGTGCGCCTTCCATCGTCGAGCGCACGCTCGTGCGCCCGCCATCCGGCCGCGTCGGGCCGCTGACAGATGCGGAGCGCAAGTCGCTGATCGATCTAAGCCCCGTCTCCGGCCAGTATGACAAGGATATCGACCGGGAATCGGCCTTCGAAATCCTTAACGCCCGCGCCCAGAAGGCGGCGGAAGCAGAAGCCGCCAAGCGCGCCGAGGAAGAAAATGCCGCCAACCAGTCCGACAACGCCTCGGGGCGCTGGCGCCTGCCCGGCTTCGGTGATGAGGAGCCCAAACAGGCCTCGACGACCGGCGCCCGCAAGACGAGCGGTTATCAGCGCGAAACGGTGATTGAGGCGGCAATGAAAAGCGCTGCCCGCTCGGTTGCGACTTCGGTCGGCCGCGCCATCGTGCGCGGGATTTTGGGAAGCCTTAAGCGGTAGAAACAAGCGCGCCGCCTGCCCGCTCGATGGGCGGGCGGCGCTTTAACGTCGCCGCGGTTACTTCTGACGATAGAAGATCATGCCGCCGTGATGGAGCACATCATCGACGAATTCGCCATCGGCCGTGAAGCCGGTATCGTCCCAATAGTCGATGTGGTTTCCCTTCACCTCATAACGTCCCTGATAGGCGCTTTTGCGTTTGCCCCGCGCCTCGTCATAACGGCCATTGGGCAGAAGTTCCTGGCGGATATGGCCGTCGCCCGTGACCCACATGCCGATATAAGGGTGGTTCTCTATTTGAGCCGTCTCCGTCATGTTCACTTCCGTGGCGTTGCTAGATTTGCGGCTCTCTACTTCGGCGGAAGCCGCCGCAAGCAGAAGCGCAACGGATGTCGATACGATGTTCATTTTCTTTCCACTCCCGTTGCGGCATTCGCGCGGCGTTCCTCGAACAGTTCCGCAAGCGTGCGTGATGCGGCGATGGCCTTAGGGAAACCGGCGGGAACGGTGATGAGATAGATCATCTCCTTCAGTTCCTCGTCGGTTGCGCCCACATTCAGCGCATAGCCGGCATGGACCTTCATCAGATCACGCTCACCAAGGGCCGCCATGACAGCGACGGCGGCCAGCTGGCGGGTGCGGTTGTCCAGACCCGGCCGCGACCATACCTCACCCAAGGCATATCCCTCCGTTGCCTGCGCCAGGAACGGAAACTCCTGCCGCATGCGCTCCAGATTGGCTTGCGGCTGGCCATTATTGAGGCTGCGGACAACATCATCGCCGCGTTTCAACCGGTCATCCAGATGCTGTGCATTTGCGAGTGCGAGTGCGGATCCTGCGAACATTGCAATCGCAAACGCGGTCGGAAAAATGGCTTTCATGTCGATCTCCTCATGCAGCGGTGGGGCGGATGACGATTTCATTGACATCGACATCATCGGGTTGCTCGATGGCGTAACTCACCGCACGGCCGATAGCGTCGGGCTTCAGGGCGATGGCCCGGTAGCTCTGCATCAGTTCCGCGGCGGCCGGATCGGTGATGGTGTGGGCGAGTTCGCTTTCCACCACGCCGGGGTGAATGCAGGTGACGCGCAGGTCACGGTTTTCCTGACGCAGCCCGTCCGAAATGGCGCGGACCGCAAATTTCGTCGCGCAATAAACGGCAGCCGTCGGCGAGACGGCCAGCGCACCGATGGAGGCGATGTTGATGATGTGTCCGGAAGCGCGTGCCGTCATTTCCGGCAGCACCGCGGCGACGCCGTAAAGCACACCCTTGATGTTGACGTCGATCATGCGGTCCCATTCGTCGACTTTGAGCGACGACATCAGCGACAGCGGCATGATGCCCGCATTGTTGACGATAACGTCGATCTGGCCGAAGGCCTTGCGTCCCGCCTCGGCAAAAGCCTCGACGCTCTGCCTGTCCGTTACATCAAGCGTATGGATGACGACCTCGGCACCCTTCCGACGCAACTCTTCCGCGAGGGACTGCAAACGGTCCATGCGGCGTGCGCCGAGCACCAGCTTCGCCCCGGCGCCCGCAAGCTCCCTTGCTATGCCCTCACCGATCCCGCTCGATGCACCCGTGATGAGAACGACTTTGTTCAATGTCATGGCTTTCTCCTTGCTGTTACGGTCGGCTTTTTCTGGAAGCGACCGTTGCAGGCAAGATAAAGCTTTGGCATTGTCGTGATAATCGCCTCAATCATAACCTCGATGGGCAGAATTTCTAACCAATGAATATCGATCTCAACGCGCTGTCGACTTTCTGCCTGGTGGCCGAGGAGCGAAACTTCCGGGCGGTGGCGGACAGGCTTGGCGTGACCCGATCCGCTGTCAGCCAGACCATGCGCAAGCTCGAGGAGACCATGGGCATAGCGCTGGTACGGCGAACGACACGCAGCGTCAGTCTGACGGAAGCGGGACAGCAGCTTTATGCGGATGTTTCGCCGTCAATCGGCGCGATCTCGCAGGCGGCACAGGCCGCGTCGTCCCTGAGCGGCACTGTGCGGGGGCAGCTTCGGCTCGCCGTTTCCTCCATTGCGGAGCGCTTTCTCTCGGGACCGCTGCTTGCGAGTTTTGCCGACGCCCATCCCGACGTGCAGCTCGACATCGTCGTGACCGACGAAGAATTCGATATCGTTGCCGAACAGTACGATGCCGGCGTGCGCCTTGGAGAGCTTATCGAACAGGATATGATCGCCGTTCCTGTATCTGCGCCACAGCGACAGCTGGCCGTCTGTTCCGCTGAATATCGCGACCGTTTCGGCCTGCCGACGCAGCCGCGCGAGTTGATCGATCACAGATGCATCGGCTGGCGGGCGCGTCCGGGTGTTGCACCTTATCGGTGGGAATTTGCCGAGAGCGGCCGCGAATTTGCGGTGGCGGTGCAGCCGGACTTCACCACCAACGACATGCAGCTGATGATAAAGCTGGCATGCGCCGGTGCTGGCATTACCTTCGGCATGGAAGAGACGTTCCGTCCCCATCTGGAAAGCGGGAAGCTCATTGCGATGCTGGAAGACTATTCGCCTGTTTTTGCTGGGTTTTATCTCTATTATCCCAGCCGCCGCCACATTGCGCCGAAGTTGCGCGCCTTCATCGATCATGTCAGGCTGTCGAGAGAGCGGTAATCTGCCGGAGCGGACCCCGGCAGATCGTTTTCGAGAAGAAGCAAGATTATTTCTTCTGCGAGACCAGCGAGAAATAGGCGCCCTGCGGATCGACGCAGTTGACGATCCAGCTTTCGCCGGGAACTTCCATGGGCCCGTTGACGACCTTGCCGCCGCCGGTGCTGACACGGGTGATCGCGTCCTCGATACCATCGACATTGAAGTAATAACCCCAATGGCAGACGGGAACCTGCGGCATGCGCTTCATGATGCCGCCGACGGCTTTGCCCTTGTGGGCGAAGATGCGGTACGGACCCATCTCGCCCATGTCGAAATCATGGTCCTTGGTCCAGCCGAAGACTTCGCCGTAAAAGGCCATTGCCTCATCGACATTGTCGGTGAAGAGTTCGTACCAGCCGACATGGCCCTTCTTTTCCTGCATATCCTCGGGGAAACCACCGGTTTCCATCGGCAGCGGCGTCATGATGCAGAGCACTGCACCATAGGGATCGGCGACCACGGCAAAACGGCCGATTTCGGGAATATCCTGCGGCGGGCGTCTGATCGCGCCGCCCTTGTCAGCGAACAGCTTTGCCGTGGCATCGACATCGTCGACATCGACATAGGCCGTCCAGTTCGGGGGAATGCCCTGCCCCTTATGCTCTTCCGTCAGTTCCATGACGCCGCCCATGCCTTTGCCGTCTGCTTCCAGCACCAGATAGGGCATTTCCGGCGAACCGAAATCCTTGGTCTGCCAACCGACGACATGACCGTAAAAGCGGGCAGCCGCCTCCATGTCGGGCGTCATCAATTCGACCCAGATGAATTTTCCATGTGTATCGGACATTGTCGTCTCCTCTGGAGATTGGGTGCGTGGTGTGGTGTAGCTAAGTGCCCGCCGCAGGACGCGGCGGCGCTTGTCATGCAGACGGAACCCGGCGCAAATTACGTCTTGCGCCGGAACTCCGATGTCATGAAGGTCTTGAAGGTGCCATCCGGCTGCTTGACGCTGCCGGAAAAGCTGCGGTGATTGTCATCATGCAGCACCAGCACGTCGTGGTAGGTGGCGGTGTCTCCGGAACCGTCGAAGGCCGGACCTTCCGCCTCCAGCGTCAGGGTCTTGCCGTCCTCTTCCAGCCACCCCTTGTAAACCCAGAGATTGGTCATCATCGAGCCCACCCAGGTGCCGACGAAATTGCCCTTGGCCGGGTCGAAACCAACCGTGATGACAGCGGTCATGCTGGTACCGTCAGGCATTTTTCCGGTGCCCTCGCCGATGATCCAGAGGCCACCGATGGAGCGCACCTTTTCGATGAATACCTGTTCGGGATCATTGGGGTCGTAGGCCTCATGGCCGGAGCTGGCGGTCATGATCCAGTCTCCGACGATCCTGTTCAGGAACTCGTGTTCCTTCTGCGGCTTGGCGGTTGGAATTTCCATTGTCTTCTCCTCCTATGTCCCGGTTCAATGGCAGCAGGATGCGGCTTTCGGCGCATCCTCATACTGGTCATGGCGGCGCACCCAATCCATTACCTCATCTTCATTACGGCCTTTTGGCACCAGATCGAGAAGCATCAACGTGCCGAGCGTCTGCTCGGCGCCACGGGCGTAAGTGGAATAGGTGTGGTAGATCTTGCCGTCCTCACCCTTGGCGAAAACGCTGATGCCGTGCAGGTCCTTCAGGTCGCCAAAGGGCGCCATGTCGCGGTAATTATAGGTGATTTCACCTTTTTCCACGTCCTCGTCGCGAAACGAGGCCTGGTAATCATAGTTGAAATCGCTGCCCTCGGCTGAAACCCAGGGGAATTTCCAGCCCATGCGGTTTTTATAGCCTTCGATCTTTTCAAGCGGCGCACGCGAAACCGCGACGAAACCCGCATCGCCATGCCTGAGATGAACGAGCGCGCCATCGACATGATCGGCGAAAAAGGAGCAACCGACGCAGCCCTCCTCCCAGTCCGGCGCCAGCATGAAGTGATAAACGATGAGCTGACTGCAATCGCCGAATAGTTCTTTCAGTGACCTGGGGCCGGAAGGTGCATCGAAGATATAGTCCTTCGTCACCTCCTCCCAGGGCAGCGCGCGCCGGGCCTCATTCAGCCTGTCACGGGCGCGGGTCAGTTCCTTTTCCTTCACCAGCAGATCGCGGCGGGCCGCAAGCCACTCCTCCTTCGAAACGACGGGATGAGACATGATCTTTCCTCCTTGGATCCGTCTTTCACCGCGGCACGCTCTGCTCCACCGGAGGGCGCCGCTTATTTCTGTACTGAAAGGCAATAAACAGTCTGCGGAGCAACCAAGTTCCGCTTGACTAATTAGGTTGATATCAACATATTTATTGCATGTCAAACGCCGGCGTGATTCCTTTTTCGACAACCCTTCTCGTGCGAGACTCCTGTCTTTGCCTGCATGCGCAGCGTGCGGCGCGGGCTTTGGCGCGACTTTTCGACAATGCATTGAAACCAGCGGGAATCACCAATGGCCAGTTTTCCCTGCTGATATCGCTCAACCGGCCGGAGCCGCCGCCGATGGGGCCGGTTGCCAATCTTCTGGCGATGGACCGCACGACGCTGACGGCTGCGCTCAAACCGCTGGAGCGGCGCGGGCTGGTGCGCATCGAGCCCGACCCAAAGGACAAGCGCGGCAAGCGGCTGCGGCTGACGCCGGAGGGCATGGCGGTGCTTGCGGTCGCCTTCCCCATCTGGGAGCAGACCCACGCCGAAGTGGAGACAAAGATCGGCAGCGGCGACCCGGGCCGGCTGCGCCGCGATCTCATCGATCTCGGCTGACGAGATGATTTATCGGTAAAAATGTCATCCGGCCGTCGCGCCGGGGAGCGAAACTGAGCAGAACGCAAATCAAGGAGGAAAGATCATGCGTGCAATCGTTTTTGTAAAGGCCACCAAGAGCAGCGAAGAAGGCGTCATGCCCACGACCGAACTCATGGAGGCCATGGGGAAATTCAACGAGGAACTGGTTAATGCCGGCATCATGCAATCCGGTGATGGCCTTCACCCCTCCTCCAAGGGCAAAAGGGTTGTCTTCGACGGCGACAGCCGCACCGTCGTCAACGGTCCTTTCCCGCACACCAATGAGCTGGTCGCCGGTTTCTGGATCTGGAAAGTGAAGGACATGGACGAGGCCGTGGAATGGGTAAAGCGTTGCCCGAACCCGATGCTGGAGAAGAGCGAGATCGAAATCCGCCCGATGTTCGAGATGGAAGATTTCGGCGATGCGGTGACACCTGAGATCGCCGCGCATGTCGAAGAACTGCGCGCGCGTGTCGGCAAGCAATAGGCCCTTCCGGCCGAAGGAGACCCCTAATTAACGAATAAGGTGCGGCTTTCGTAGTCCCCCACCGGAGACGACATTCGCCGCACTGCCCCTTCCCGCCTGTTCCGGCTCTGCCTACCCGTCAGGCGGGTTGCCACGGACGACGTCCGCTGGTAATGCTCGGAGCGGTTCAACACGTTTCGAGAAAGGAGGCTTCGCATGGATATTTCCTGCTTCTGGCGCAATCGTCAGCTCTGCCACCTTTTTGCCCTGCGGACACGTTTGCAGGGCTGACCGGAACACCAACACTCTGGTTTGCCCAAAAGGCCGCGCAGAATGCAGCTTGTCTGCCATTGCGCCTGTTTTCACGACGGATCACCACGAACCGAAACCCGGTACTGCCTGTGGCAGACCACGGTTGTTGACGGGTCCGTCCTGCCAGAGACGACTTCATGACCATCATCACGTTTCGAAATCTCGGAATCATTCTGGGTAAGCCGCTTTTTTCCAATCTCAGCCTCACCGTGAATGCGGGAGACCGCATCGGCATCGTTGCGGCCAATGGCTGCGGCAAATCCACCCTGCTCAACTGCCTCGCAGGTGCCATGGAGCCCACCAGCGGCGACATTACCCGGCTGCGCGGGCTGACGCAGTCGATCGTCCACCAGAATCTGCCCTCCGCGCTGATGGACCATACGATGCGCGACGCCGTGCTTTCCGCCCTGCCGGCGGACACGATCGACAGCGAAAACTGGCGTGCCGACATCATCTTCGACGACATGCTCGTACCCGAACCGTTCCGCGAGCGCCGCCTGAAAGAACTGAGCGGCGGCTGGCAAAGGCTTGCCATGCTCGCCAAAGCCTGGATCACCGAACCTGACGTCCTGCTGCTCGACGAGCCGACCAACCATCTCGACCTCGAAAAAATCAACGTGCTGGAAAGCTGGCTCGGTGAATTGCCGCGCGATACGGCCGTCATCATCGTCAGCCATGACCGCGCTTTTCTCGACAATGTCACCCGGACCACGCTGTTCCTGCGACCGGAAAACTCGGCGCTATTCCGCCTGCCCTATGGCCATGCGCGCGCGGCGCTGGAGGAGGAAGATGCCGCCGATGAGCGGCGTTTCCAGCGCGATATGAAAACCGCGCAGCAATTGCGCCGGCAGGCGGCCAAGCTCAACAATATCGGCATCAATTCCGGCAGCGATCTCCTGACCATCAAGACCAAGCAATTGCGCCAGCGTGCGGAAAAGATCGAGGAGAAAGCGCGCCCTGCCCATAGCGACCGATCCGCCGGCAGGATTCAGCTCGCCAATCGCGGCACCCATGCCAAGGTTCTGGTGACGCTGGAGGACGTGCCGGTCTCGACGCCGGATGGAACATTGCTGTTTCGCACCGGCCGGCAATTTATCCGCCAGGGCGACCGCATCGTCATTCTCGGCCGCAATGGCGTCGGCAAGACGCGACTGATGTCACTGCTGCAGGCGGCGGTGACGGCTGCTGGCCAGATACAGGACGGCATAAAGGCCACGCCGTCGCTGGTGGCCGGTTATGTCGACCAGTCGCTGGCCGCAATCGACGACGACAGCACGCCGGCGGCGCTGCTGTCGCGCCGTTTCGACATTGGCGACCAGCGCATCCACGGCCTGCTCGCGAGCGCTGGCATCGACATGGAAATGCAGAAACGCCGCATCGCCACGCTCTCCGGCGGGCAGAAGGCGCGGCTTGCCATGCTGGCGCTGCGGCTGGCGGAGCCGAATTTCTACCTGCTGGACGAACCCACCAACCATCTTGATATAGATGGTCAGGAAACGCTGGAGGCGGAAATCATCAGCCGTGAGGCCAGCTGCATGCTTGTCTCGCACGACAGGAGTTTCGTGCGGACGGTCGGAACCCGCTTCTGGCTGATCGAAAAGCGCAAGCTGGTGGAAGTCGACAATCCCGAAGCGTTTTTCGCCTCGGCTTGATGCTCCCCACCAACAATGCCTCGTCAGCCGAGCAGGCTGGCGAGGCGTGGATCGCCGGCGAAATCCGAGACCGCGAAACCGGTTCTGCGCATTGGAAATTCGCACAATGCCTGCACGCCCGTCTTCGACAGGCGGATGCGCCAGCTCATGCGTTCCACCGGCGCTTTTTCGGCAAAGGCTTTGGGAGAAAGGATCGCAATATTGAGGCCAGCGGCGGGATCGCGCACCGAACGGTAGAGGATCGCCTCCACCTTGGCCAGTCGCGCCTGCTCGGCCAGCGCCTGGCACGGCTCGTAATTGGTGAGATCGGTCCACGCGGTTTCGTCGCGGTTCAGGTCCGGTTGCGTCAGGTCAAGCGCCGCATCGGTGGCGATACGGGCGGCGAAGGCGGAATAATCGGCGGGGTTGGCCGGAAGCGGCGTGCCGGGGGATTCGGCATAAAACAGCAGCCGGTAAAAGGCCATTTCGGCGAGCGCCGTTTCCACCTTCGCGGCGGCGTAATAAACGCCCTCGGTATAACCCGCGCGGCGGAAACGCGAGCCATGCGGATAAGCGGCGCCATATCGGAAAGGCGTGGCGAGAAGATAATCGAAACCGGCGCATTCGGGCGGAAACGGCCTTTTGCTCGTCTCCAGAATATCTTCCAGCAGCGATTGCTCCTCCACCGTATCCACCAGCTTCATGGTGGAAACCTGATGCTGCGCTTCCACCAGCCGCCAAAATTTTCCCGATGCGGCGCGTTTTTCAGACAGGAGCGCGTCGGGCGTCCAGATAGGAGAGGACATCGATCAATCCGGTAATGGTGGTGAGCCTTTCGGCAGGCACGGCATCAAGCGCCGTATTGTGATTGCGCAGCCAGT
>Ga0099826_10000028_pt1 | contig 129794 bp, 113 predicted proteins | sample Mtrugardesep15_FD_76830 | JGI IMG/M metagenome (GOLD analysis project Ga0099826, IMG submission 76830) | Root nodule microbial communities of legume samples collected from California, USA - M. trunc garden sep15 | ecosystem: Host-associated > Plants > Roots > Nodule | place: USA: California... | reverse complement strand
GGTCAGCCCCTCGTCCAGCGCGCCGCCGTAAGCCTTCAGTTCTTCCCCAAGATCCGCCATGCCTTTGCGCTCCGTTGTCAGCCTGATAAAGCCTGCTGCAAGGACAACGCGTCGTGCGACGCGTGCCTTGCGCGCCGCACGATAAACGGATTCTCAGGGGGTGGAAATGCTTTGGCTGGGGTAACTCAGAGGCGTTTGATCAAGGCTCAATCGCCATGCAGATTCAGGGTTCTTCTATATCTCTAGCCCGCCGTGCATGCTAGCGGGCGCGAAAGATCATCGTGCTACTTCTTGAGCCGATAGAGCACCTGCAGGATCACGAGCCCGAACAGCGTGCCGACCACGGCCGTGCTTTCGCGGCCGAGGCCGCAAGCCACGCCGATGGCGGCCACGGTCCAGATGCTGGCGGCCGTAGTCAGGCCCTGGATGTTTTCCTCGCTGTTGAGCTTGATGATGGCGCCCGCGCCCAGGAAGCCGATGCCGGACGCCACGCCCTGAAGCACGCGGCTCATGTCCGCGACCTCCATGCCTGCCATCAGCGGCACGAGCACGAACAGCGCCGATCCCAGCGCCACGAGCATGTGCGTGCGCAAGCCGGCGGCCTTGCCGGCCGCTTCCCGCTCGAACCCGATCAGCCCGCCCAGCACGATCGCGAGCGTGAGCCGCGTGAGAATGCGGGTCAGTTCCGCGACATCGGGGATATCGGCAAATTCCGAACGCAGCGTGCTGTAGACCTCTCCCCAGATACCATCCATGGCAGGCTCTCCGTGATCGTCTTGCGGGGAGGCTAGCATGCAGGGCGCTGCGCGCGCAGTCGGGCGCCGGCTGACAGCGGAAGTGCCGAGGTCAGCCCAAATTCAGCGCAGGCGCAGCGGCTCGAGCAGCGCGGCGTCGTACTGGGCGCGCGATATACGGCCCAGTTCCATCATCCGTAGCAGGATATAGGTCTGCCGCTGGCGCGCCCGGCGCGGGTTGACCACGGGATTGTTGGCCGATGGCGCCTTGGGCAGGCCGGCCAGCATCGCGCATTCGGCCAGCGAGAGCTGGGCCACGGGCTTGGCGAAGTAGGTCTGGGCGGCCTCGTCGAAGCCATAGGCGCCCTGGCCCAGGTAGATCTTGTTCAGATAGATCTCAAGGATCTCGTCCTTGGTCAGCGCGCGCTCGATGCGGTAGGCCATCAGCACTTCGTAGAGCTTGCGCGTGTAGGTCTTCTGGCGCGACAGGAAGAAGTTGCGCGCCACCTGCATGGTGATGGTGGACGCGCCTTGGGAGAGGTCGTCCGACAGATTGGCGATGCCGGCCCGCATCACGCCGACGTAGTCCACGCCGTCATGGAGATAGAATCGGTCATCCTCGATGGCCACCACCGCCTCGCGCAGCGCCGGCGGGAACTGGCGTAGCTCGACATAGTCCGGCGTCTTGCGGAACGCGGTCAGGGAGTCGAGCGACGGTAGCTGGCGGTCGGCCACCAGTACGGCGAAGGCGATGAGCAACGCACCGCCGAGTACGGCGAGCAGGACGAGTTTGACGAAGGCGGACCAGAGGCGTTGCATGGCGCATATTTTGCCATGGGTCCGATGACGATTCGGAAATTGCCGATCGCCCGCCTTAATTCGAGCACGGGTTTCGTGATGGGGGCGTCTTGTTGGCGGGGACGGCGGTCAGACCCAGCCGAGCCAGCGCCAGTACGTGGCCGCGAACAGCAGCATCAGGCCATAGCCGATGATCGTCAGCGGAATGCCCACGCGGGCGAACTGTCGGCCGTTGAAGGTGTCCGTGCCGAGGCAGACCATGTTCTGCGGCGCGTTGATCGGCAGGATGAAGCCGAAGCTGACCGTGAAGCCGAGCAGCATGGTCATGCCGACCTTGTTGATGTCGCCCGGCAGCGTCTGGAGCACAGAGATCAGGATGGGCAGCAGCGCGGCGGTCAGCGCGGTGGCGCTGGCGAACCCCAGATGGATCAGGATCAGGAACGCGGACAGCACCGCGAAGACCATCAGCACGCCATGGTCGGCAAGGCCGGAATGCGTGACCACGAACTTGCCGAGCCACTGGCCGGCCTGCGTGGTCAGCAGCGCGGTGCCAAGGCTGATGCCGACGCCGAATACGATCAGCGTGCCCCACGGCGTGCGCGCCTGCATGGTCTTCCAGTCCATCACGCCAAAGCGCGGCAGCATCAGGATTACCAGGCCGACGAAGGTGATCGTCGCGGTGTCGAAGCTGTGCAGCTTGCCCTCGGTCGCCCAGAACACCAGCAGGCCGATGGCGACGGCGGCGAGACGCTTCTGCGGGCCGGTCATCGGCCCGAGCGCGGCCAGTTCGCGCTGCACGGCTTCCTTGCCGCCGGCAATCGCATCGGTTTCGGGCGGCAGCAGCCAGCGCACGAGGAAATAGAGCACCGCCGACATGATGAGCGCCCACGGCGCGCCGGCGATCAGCCATTGCAGCCAGGTCACGCGCTCCCCGAGCAGCTTGTCCATGAAGCCGGCGGTCAGCAGGTTCTGCGCGGCGGCGGTCTGGATGCCGACGTTCCACACGCTGGTGGCCATCGCCACCATGATCATGATGCCGGCGGCGGTATTGGACTTTTTGTCCACGCCGAACGCGGCAATCACGCCCATCATGATCGGCACCGTGCAGGCGCTGCGCGCGGTGGCGCTGGGTACGACCAGGCTGAGGATGATCGTGACCGCGATGGTGCCGATGAGGATGCGGCGCGTGCTGGTGCCGATGGCGGAGAGCGTGACCAGCGCGATGCGCCGGTCGAGCCCCGTCACGGTCATCGCGGCCGAGATGAACAGCGCGGCCGCCACCAGCGCGAGCGCCGTGTTCGAGAAGCCGGCCAGCGCCATGCCCAGCGCGCGCGAGGTGCCGTAGTTGACCGTGGGATCGGCCACCGTCGGCGCGAAGCCGATCAGGCCCGCCATCAGCGAGGTGATCATGATCGCGCTGGTCTCGTAGGTCACCGCCTCGGTGATCCACACGACCACGGCGAAGGCGAGGATGGCGAGCATGCGCTGCCCGGCGATGGGAAGCCCTTCGGGCGTAGGTATCAGGAGTACCGCGGCGAGCACGGCGAGGGCGAGGTACAAGCCCCAGTGGAGGGTCACCTTGGGGGTGACGGGCGCCGACATGGCGGCGGCGGGTGCAGCAGAGATATGCGGGTCAGGCATCTTGACTTCCTAAGTGGATGAGCCTGTCGACGCGGTCGTCACGCAGGGTCGCCGCGGTCGACCCACGCATTATGAGAAGCGTGCCTGCCCATGCCAAGGCACCGCGTCAGCGCGATTTGTCCAGGATCAAGCCTCTGCAAGATCAGGCATCGGGGGCGACACACGGTGCGTCACGGCGGCGCAACGGATTGCGGACATTGGGCGATTCCCGATGGCGCCGCGTGTCCTCGATCTGAAATAATCGGGGACGATGTTGAAAACCCTTCGATCACCCTTAACCGGACACCGACATGGTGACTCACGCAACACACATCCGTCCGTGCCTGCCGCTGGAGACCATCGGCAACGCACGTGACCTCGGTGGCCTCGTCGGCGCGCATGGGCGCCGCGTGCGTCACGGCAAGCTCTTTCGCAGCGGCAATCCTGCGCTGGCCAGCGTGGCGGACCTGGATCGCCTGCATGCGCTGGGCCTCGACATGGTCATCGACTTCCGCTCGACTGGCGAGAAGTCCCCACAGGAGGCCGCCTTCGGTGAGCGCTTCCGCTGGATTCCCGTGCCGGTGCTGGAGGGCAGCATGGCGATGGACGTGCTGATGCCGCGTCTGCGTGACAGCACGCCGGCGCAGGTCCATGCCTTCATGGTCGATGTCTACCGCGATTTCCCGGTGCGCTATCGCGACGCGTTCGGTGGCTTCCTGCGCAATGCGGAGACAGGCGGCACGCTGTACTACCACTGCACTGCCGGCAAGGACCGCACCGGCTTTGCGTCGCTGCTGCTGCTGTCCGCGCTTGGCGTGGCGCGGGACGACATCGTCGCCAACTACCTCGAGTCCAACCACTGGAACCGCCGCTTCAACGAGGCGATCCTCGCGCGGACCGAGGCGCTGGGCGTGCCGCCCGACGTCATCATGCCGTTGCTCGAGGTGCGGCCGGAATACCTGGAGGCGTCGATCGCCGCCATCGAGCAGGCGCACGGCGGCCTGGAGGCCTATCTGGCCGATGGGCTTCGCGTCGATATCGACCGCCTGCGCGGCCACTATCTCGAAGCCTGAGCCCGGCCGCCGCCGCTACTACAGTCCGCCGCGCTCGCGCAGGATGCGCGCGGTGGAGAGCGCAATCATGCCTTCCTCGTCGGTCGGCAGCACCAGCACGGGCACGCGGCTGTCGTCGCGGCTCACGCGCTGGGTGTTGGCGGCATTGGCCTGCTCGTCAAGGCGGACGCCGAACAGCCCGTCGAGGTAGGCGCAGATGCGCGCACGCACCTCGGCGGAGTTCGCACCGATGCCTGCCGTGAACACCAGCGTATCGAGCCCGCCCAGCGTGACGGCCAGCTTGCCGATCTCCTGCGCGGCGCGATAGGCGTAGAAGTTCACCGCCAGCACCGCACGCGGCTCGTTGCTGGCCAGCAGCACGCGCATGTCGCTGCTGATGCCGGAAATCCCCTTGAGCCCCGACTGGCCGTACAGCATGGCCTGGATCGCATCGGCTTCCATGCCTTGCGCGGCGAGCCACAGCACCGCGCCCGGATCGATATTGCCGCAGCGCGTGCCCATCGGCATGCCATCCAGCGCGGTCAGTCCCATTGTCGATTCCACACTCCGGCCCTCGCGCATCGCGCAGAGGCTGGCGCCGTTGCCGAGATGCGCCACGATGACACGGCCCTCGGCCAGATCCGGCGCCACCTGCCGCAGCCGTCGCGCGATATACGCATAAGACAGCCCGTGGAAGCCATAGCGGCGGATGCCGCGCTCGTAGTACTCGTACGGCAGCGCCATCAACTGCGCGAGCGGGTCGTGGCCGGCGTGAAAGGCGGTGTCGAAGCAGGCCACCTGCAGCAGCTCCGGCACGGCGGCGCGCACCGCACGGATCGCGGTCAGGTTATGCGGCTGGTGGAGCGGGGCGAGCGGGACGAGGGCCTCCAGCCGCTCGATCACGTTGTCGTCGATCGCCACCGCATCGGCGAAGTCTGCGCCGCCATGCACCACGCGATGGCCGACCGCCACCGGTGGCGTATCGCGCAGGCCCACGCTCAGCGTCAGCCGAATCAGGCGGAAGGCGGCATCGTGGTCGGCCACCTGCTCCACGGGAAACTGCTCATCGGCCACGACGCGGCCATCGGCCATGCGCGCGGTCAGGCGCGGCGCCACGCCGATGCCCTCGATCTGCCCGTGCGCGGCCAGTTCGGGCTGGATATCGACATTGTGATGCGCCGACTCGGGCACCACGTAGATGGAAACCTTCACGCTCGATGACCCGGCGTTGACAACGAGGATCACGGGATGGACGGTACTCAAGATGATTCTCCTGGCGACTGTCTTGGCGCTGGCATCGCGCTCAGGCGGGCACGGCGGCGGCGGTGCGGCGCGCGTGCGCAAGCAGCACGGCGATGGCGCAACTGCCGATGCGCGCGCGCACGCTGTCGGCACGGCTCGTCAGGATGATCGGCACCCGTGCGCCCAGCACGATGCCGGCGGCCTCGGCGCCGGCCAGGAAGGTGAGCTGCTTGGCGAGCATGTTGCCGGCCTCGAGGTCCGGCACGAGCAGGATGTCGGGGTCGCCGGCCACCTCGGAGTGGATGCCCTTGGTGTCCGCTGCGGCCTTGCTGATCGCGTTGTCGAAGGCCAGCGGGCCGTCGAGGATGCCGCCTTCGATCTGGCCGCGCCGGCTCATCATGCAGAGCGCCGCCGCGTCGATGGTCGACGGAATCTTGTCGGTGACGGTTTCCACGGCGGAGAGGATCGCCACCTTGGGCGTCTCGATGCCGAGCACGCGCACCAGGTCGATGGCGTTGCGGACGATGTCGGCCTTCTCGTTCAGCGTGGGGAAAATGTTGACCGCCGCGTCGGTGATGAACAGCGGCTTGTGATAGGTGGGCACGTCCATCGCAAACACGTGCGAGAGACGCCGGCCCGTGCGCAGGCCGCTCGCCGAACTGGCCACCGCGTGCATCAGCTCGTCGCTGTGCAGGCTGCCCTTCATCAGCAGTTCGGCCTCGCCGGCACGCACCGCTTCCACGGCACGCGCGGCGGCGGCGTGGCTGTGCGGGACGTCGAGGATGCGGGTGCCTTCCAGCGACAGCCCGTGTTCCGCCGCGACATGGCGGATGCGGACTTCGGGGCCGACCAGCAGCGGCACGATCAGGCCGAGCCGAGCCGCCTCGAGCGCGCCATCGAGCGAACTGTAGTCGCACGGATGGGCCACGGCGGTGGGAATCGGCGGCAGGCCCGCGCAGCGCGCGAGCAGCATGGCGTACTTGTCGCCGGTGGGCGGCAACGCGGACGGGTCCAACGTAGGTGTGAGCATGGGCAGCGTTCCCTGGAACCAAAATTCTGGAGTCGGGCAGGCATCCCCCGGGGGCCAAGGATGCTGCATTGCGCAAACGGCATCTGCGAGTATAGGTCGGGCGACGATGACACGCCAGCGTCATATCCGGCGCGGAAATTGCACGAATCTGCGCCATCGGTTGTCTTCGTCCGCCGAGGCTGGTAGATTTTTACTTGCTGCATCGCAACAGGCGCCTAGTACGCCGCTGCGACCCGTCTGACCACCTCCACACCTTCCCAGAGGGGAGAATCGGAATGAATGCACGCCAACCCGCCGGGAGCGGTCCCGCTCCCGCGCAAGATGAATCCGCATCGCCTCCGCCGTTCCCAGATCTCTCGGCAATCTCCGCTTACGCTGCCCATCCCCTGGCCCAGGCCGCCTGGGAGTATGGCGTCGACGCCTGGCAGCGCAGCATCCTCTTCCTCGACATCCTGCGCCGGCGCGGCAACGAGACGGCCGAGCACGAGCGCGGTGGCATGCCGCCCGTGCTGGTGTTCGAACATGAATTGCTGATGGACGGGCGCACGATGCCCAAGCCCGTCAATTACGCGCTGCTGCGCATCGTCCCGCCGGAGGCCAATCCGACCGATCCCGACAAGCGCCCCTTCGTGGTGATGGACCCGCGCGCGGGCCATGGCCCCGGCATCGGCGGCTTCAAGGCCGACAGTGAAATCGGCAACGCCATCCGTGGCGGCCATCCGTGCTACTTCATCACCTTCTTCCGCGATCCCTGCCCGGGGCAGACCATCGAGGACGTGGCGCGGCTCGAAGCCACCTTCCTGCTAGCGGTGGCCGAGCGCCATCCGAACGCGCCGGGCAAGCCGTTCGTGGTCGGCAACTGCCAGGCCGGCTGGGCGCTGCTGATCCTGGCCGCCGCCGCGCCCGACGTGACCGGCCCGATCCTGCTGGCCGGCGCGCCCGTGGCGTACTGGGCCGGCGTGCGCGGCAAGAATCCGATGCGCTACAGCGGCGGCCTGCTCGGCGGCTCGTGGCTCTCCTCGCTGGCTGCCGACATGGGCAACGGCCGCTTCGACGGCGCGTGGCTGGTGCAGAACTTCGAGAAGCTCAACCCGGCCAACGCGCTCTGGGAAAAGCTCTACAACGTCTACGCCAAGGCCGATACGGAAGGCCCGCGCTTCCTTGAGTTCGAGCGCTGGTGGGGCGGCCACTTCCTGATGAACCGCGAGGAGATCGACTGGATCGTCCAGAACCTGTTCGTCGGCAACCACTTGACCGCCGGTGAGATCCACAGCGCCGATGGCGAGACCGTGATCGACCTGCGCAACGTGCGCTCGCCCGTGATCGTATTCGCGTCCTGGGGCGACAACATCACGCCGCCCCAGCAGGCGCTGAACTGGATCCCCGATCTCTACGCCAACGTGGACGAGATCGTGGCCAACCAGCAGACCATCGTCTACTGCCTGCATCCGTCGATTGGCCACCTCGGCATCTTCGTCTCGGCCAGCGTGGCCAACCGCGAGCACACCGAGCTGTTCTGCGCGCTCGACCTGATCGACGTGCTGCCGCCCGGTCTCTATGAAGCGAAGATCGAGGACGTGGCGCCGGGGACCTCGCATCGCGACCTGATCGAAGGCCGCTACCTGGTCCGCTTCGAGCGCCGCACCATCGACGATATCCTCGCGCTCGACGATGGTCGAGACGACGAGCGCCCGTTCGAGGTGGTGCGCCGCGTGGCCGAGATCAACCAGCATCTGTACGACACCTACGCGTCGCCGTTCGTCCGCGCCGCCGCCACCGAAGTCACTGCCGAGGCGATCCGCGAGACCCATCCCTCGCGCATGGAGCGCAAGCTCGCCAGCGACACCAATCCGCTGATGGCCTGGGTCGGCGCGCTGGCGCCGATGGTGCGCGAGCATCGCCAGCCGGTTTCGGCCGACAACCCGTTCATGGCGATGCAGACGGCGATGTCCGACCAGATCGTCACGATGCTGAACCAGTACCGCGACGTGCGCGATGCCTGGCAGGAGCAGTGGTTCGAATCGCTCTACGCCACGCCGTGGCTGCCGGCGATGCTCGGCATGGAGACCACGGCGCGGCGCGCGGAGTCGCCGGCCATCCACGCGCTGCGCGCGGAGGTGGCCGAACTGCGCAAGCGCGAGGCGCTGGCGCACGTGGGCGAGGGCACCGCGCTCGACGCCTTCACGCGCATCCTGGCCTACGTGACGGAGGGAAAATCCGCCATCGAGGAGCGGCCGTTCAACCTGCTGCGCAAGCTCGCGCGCGAGAACCCGCCGGAGAAGCGCGTGACGCTGGCGCAGTTCAAGGACGCGGTCTGGCGCCAGAGCTATGTGGTGAGCCTCGATGCCGCCGCGGCGCTGCAGGCGCTGCCGGCGCTGGTGCCGGACATGAAGGAGCGGCGCCGCGTGATGGTGCTCGCGCATCGTGTGCTGACCGTGGGCGGGCCGCTCGATGAGGACTGGCTGGCGCGCTATCGCCAGGTGGCCGCCGTGCTCGGCGCGGACCACAGCAGCCCGGCCACGCGCGACGCCGAGGCCGGTGCGGCCACCGATTCTGCCACCTGAGGAGGGCCGCGCCATGGTGCAGGTACCCAATCCGCCGCTGGCCGGCGCCCGTGTGCTGGTGGTGGGCGTGGCCAATGAAGACTCGATCGCCTGGGGCTGCGCGCGCGCGTTCCGCGAGCTGGGCGCCGAGATCGCCATGACTTACCTCAACGACAAGGCGCATCCGCACGTGGCGCCGCTGGCGGCGCAGGTCGCCGCCCCAATCTTCATGCCGCTGAACGTGGAGGACGAGACGCAGATGACTGCGCTGTTCGCGCGCATCGCCGAGGACTGGGGCCGGCTGGACGCCGTGGTGCATTCGGTGGCCTTCGCACCGAAGGCGGACCTCCAGGGCGGGCTGCTCAATTCGTCCGCCGAGGGCTTCGCCCGGGCCATGGATGTCTCGTGCCACTCGTTCATCCGCATGGCGCGCCGCGCGGTGCCGCTGATGACCGAAGGCGGCACGCTGTTCGCGATGAGCTACGACGGCGCCAACCGCGTGGTGCCGAACTACAACCTGATGGGGCCGGTGAAGGCCGCGCTCGAGGCCAGCTGCCGCTACCTCGCGCACGAGCTGGGGCCGCAGGGCATCCGCGTGCACGCGATCTCGCCGGGGCCGCTGAAGACGCGCGCGGCTTCGGGGCTCAAGGACTTCGACCTGCTGCTCGCGGAGGCCGCCGGCCGCGCGCCGCTTGGTGAACTGGTCGACATCATGGACGTGGGCTTCGCCACGGCCTACCTGGCGACGCCCTACGCGCGCCGGCTGTCCGGCAACACGGTCTACGTGGACGGTGGCGTGCACATCATGGCGTAGCGCGGCGGCGCAAGACTTTGGTAACCAGGAGAGGCTGTAATGCAGGTACTGATCCGTGGGCTGCATCGGGATGTGACCGAGGACATGCTGCGGGACAAGCTCAAGGGCTACGCGCCCGTGAACCCGGTGGAACTGGTGCGCGATGGCGATCCCAATCACCCGTGGGCCTGGGTGGACCTGGCGGTGGACCCCTTCACCGCATGGCGCCTGCTGCGCCAGCTGGACAAGCAATACTTCGCCGGCAGCGTGATGCGCTGGTACATCCCGGCGCACCAGAGCTGACGGGGCGGGGAGGTCGCCGGGGGCACCGCTTCGCAGTACCATAGCCGCACCTCGGCAACCGTACACCTCCACATGCTAGAACTCCAAGGCGCCATCTGGTTTCGCGCCGGCACGCAGGACTGGGGCGGACGCGACCGCATCGCGCTGCTGGCCGCCATTGGCGAGCGTGGCTCGATCACCGCCGCCGCGCGCGCGGTGGGCATCAGCTACAAGGCCGCGTGGGACGCCATCGACGCCATGAACAACAGCGCCGGCGAGCCGCTGGTCTCGCGCGCCGCGGGCGGCAAGGGCGGCGGCGGCACGCGGCTGACCGAACGCGCCGAGCGGCTGATCCGCACCTACCGGGCGATGGAAACCGAGCACGCCCGCTTCGTCGCCTATCTCGACAAGCTGGGCGGGGCGATTTCCGACGCCAATCCCGATGACATCCACCTGATGAGGCGCCTCATGATCCAGACCAGTGCCCGCAACAAGCTGTTCGGCCGCGTGGCCGCCGTGCGCAGTGGCGCAGTCAATGACGAAGTGACGCTGACGCTCTCGGGCGGCCAGCAGGTAGTGTCGACGATTACCCACGAGAGCGTCGAGACGCTGGGCCTGGCGCCCGGCGCCGAGGCGTTCGCGCTGGTCAAGGCGTCGTCGGTGCTGATCGGGCTGCCCGATCCGGGCATGCGGCTGTCCGCCCGCAACCAGTTGCCGGGCGTGGTGGCCCGCGTGGTGCCGGGCGCCGTCAATGCCGAGATCGTGCTCGACCTCGACGGCGGCGGCACCGTGGCGGCCATCATCACCAATGGGTCGCTGGCGGATCTGGGGCTGAAAGAGGGCGTCCGCGCCCTGGCGATCTTCAAGGCCTCCAGCGTGATCCTTGGGACGATGGCCTGACTAGATGGCGTGCGCGGGCTGCTGCGGAGCGTAGACCGGCGGATGCTGCCTGCCGCGCCCGCCGCCGTGGATGCGGCCGTCGCGGATCTCCAGCACGTGGTCGCCCAGTATTTCCACGTCCTTCGGGTCGTGCGAGATGACGACCATCGGCACGTCCAGGCTCTCCTGCAGCGCGCGCAGCTCGGCGCGCATCCGCGTGCGCAGCGCAGGGTCCAGGGCCGAGAACGGCTCGTCCAGCAGGACGATGTCCGGCTGCGCCACCAGCGCGCGTGCCAGCGCCACGCGCTGCTTCTGTCCCCCTGAAATCTGGATCGGATACTGGTTGACGATCTCGCGCAGCCCGAAGGCATCCACCCAGCGCGCAGCCTCGGGCGGCAGCGCGCGGCGCGCCGGGTTGCGCCAGCCCTGGCTGAGCCCGAAGGCGATGTTCTGCGCCACGGTCAGGTGCGGGAACAGCGCGTAGTCCTGGAACAGGTAGGCCACGCGGCGCTCCTGCGGGCGCACGTCCACGCCGGTCTCGCTGTCGAACAACACGCGGCCGTTCAGGACGATGCGGCCGCTGTCGGGCGCCAGCAGCCCGGCAATCGCGCGTAGCGTCAGGCTCTTGCCGGCGCCGGACGGGCCGAACATGGCGATGCGCCGGCTGTCGGAATCGAAGTCGATGTCGAGCGCGAACTGGCGGTCAGCCGTGACAATGCGCTTGCGGATGGTGACGTGCATGCTCATGGCGATCTCACCGTCAGCGCGTGGCCGGGCCGCGCCGGAAGCGGCGCCGCTCGTAACTATCGCCAAGACCACGCGCGGCCGGCGGCACGAGCCGGCCGGCAATCACCAGCAGCACCACGCAGGTGACCGACGTCACCAGCACCAGCAGGTTGGCGGTGTTGTCGTCGCCAGCCTGCACCGCCTCGTAGATGGCCACGGACAGCGTCTGGGTGCGGCCCGGCAGGTTGCCGGCGATCATCAGCGTGGCGCCGAACTCGCCCAGCGCGCGCGCGAAGGCCAGCAGCACGCCGGCCACGATGCCGCGCAGCGCCAGCGGCAGCGTCACCCGGAAGAAGATCCCGGTCTCGGACACGCCCAGCACCCGGGCGGCGTTCTCAAGCTGGTGATCCACGCCCTCGAAGGCAGCCCGCGCGGACTTCAGCACCAGCGGGAACGCCACCACCGTGGAGGCCAGCACCGCGCCCTGCCACGTGAAGACCAGCGTGATGCCGATCGATTCGAGCCAGGCGCCGAACACGCCGCGCCGGCCCACCAGCACCAGCAGGTAGTAGCCGAGCACGGTGGGCGGCAGCACCAGCGGCAGGGTCAGGATCGCATCGACGACATCCCGCGCCGACGAGCGCCAGCGCGCGATGCCATACGCCGCCGCCACGCCCAGCACGGCGTTGAGCAGCGTCGCCCATCCCGCCACCTTGAGCGAGAGCAGGAGCGGGGTCCAGATGCCATCCATGACGATGTGGAGATCCTGAAAAGGGGGTTACGGCTTCTGGAAGCCGTACTTCGCCAGCACGGCCTGGCCGTCCGGCGACAGCACGTACTGCACGAAGCTGGCGGCCTGCGTCGGCTGCTTGGTCTGCGTGGTGATGGCGATGGGGTAGGTCACCGGCGTGCGGTTCGGCACGCGTACGGCCACCTTCACCTTGTCCGGCATGATGGCCGCGTCGGTGGCGAACACGAAGCCGGCGTCGACCTCGCCGCGCGCCACGTAGTCCAGGCTCTGGCGCACGTTCTGCGCCGGCACGCCCTTGGCGGAGACGGCTTCCCAGAGGTTTTCGGCCTCCAGCGCGCCCTTGGTATAGCGGCCCACCGGCACCGACGACGGGTTGCCATAGGCCACGCGCTTCACATCCGCCCGGGTCAGGTCGCGCAGCGCGCCAATGCCGAGCTTGCTGTCGGTCGGCACGATCAGCACCACCTGATTGGCGGCGAAATCCTTGCGCGAGGCCGGCTGGATCACCTTCTCGGCCTCGGCCTTGTTCATCGCGTCCTGGTCGGCGGAGGCGAACACGTCCGCCGGCGCGCCGCGCACGATCTGCTGCATCAACACGTCCGAGGCGCCGAAGTTCAGCACGACCTTGGTGTCGGGATGCACCTTCTCATACTGCTCGGCCAGCGTCTTGAACGCATTGGTCAGGCTGGCGGCGGCCGAGACCACGAGGTCGGCGGCAAACGCGGAGGGTGCGGCGCCAAAGGTCAGGGCGGCGGCGAAAACGGTGCGGCGGAGAAAGGGAGTCATATGAGAGGGGTAGGTCGCCTGGACGTCACAGGCGCAATATAAGTTGCTATATAGCGCTGCGTCAATCCGCCGGGGCGTATAGCCATCTTCAGCCGGATCGAATAGTCCTGTCGGGCAATATGTGTTGTAAACGACACAAAATGACACAAGGCGGCCCATCCCGCGACTGTCACAGCGTTGACGCCTTGGCTCACCAAAATCCCCAGCGCACAGCAGCACAACAAAAAACACGCAAAAAGGGAATCCGAGACCATGTCACACCGCATCTCCCGTCTGCAGTCCGCCACCCTCGCGGCGCTCCTGGCCGGCACGGTGGCCATCGTGGCCGCGTGCGGCTCCGACGACAGCCCCACCAACAACAATGGCGGCAATGGCGGCACCCCGGCGGCCACGGTGCCGGCCGGCACCAAGGCCACACTGGCGCTGCTGGAAACCACCGACCTGCACACCAACGTCCGTAGCTACGACTACTTCAAGCTGGCCGATGACCCGTCGCTCGGCTTCGAGCGCGTGGCCACGCTGATCAAGGCCGCCCGCCAGGAATTTCCGAACAGCCTGTTGCTGGACAACGGCGACACCATCCAGGGCACCGCGCTGTCCGACTACCAGGCGCTGGTGAAGCCGGTGGCCTGCAGCGAGACGCTGGCGATGTACAAGGTGATGAACGCCGCCGGCTACGACGGCGGCGGCATCGGCAACCATGAGTTCAACTACGGCCTGCCGTACCTGAGCCAGGTCACGGGCAGCCGTTTCAATGTCGATGGCCTGCCCGAGCCGGGCACGCAGACGGTCTGCGCCGGGCCGAAGTTCCCGCAGGTGCTGGCGAACGTCTACAGCGTGAAGACCCGCGCGCCGCTGTTCCAGCCCTACGCGATCCTGACCAAGACGGTCACCGCCACGGGCCCGGACGGCAAGCCGGTCACCGCGCCGCTCAAGGTCGGCATCATCGGCTTCGCGCCGCCGGCCATCCTGAGCTGGGACAAGCGCTGGCTCGACGGCAAGGTCTATACGGAAGGCGCGGTGGAAACCGCCCAGAAGTACATCCCCGAGATGCGCGCCAAGGGCGCCGACCTGATCGTGGTGATCTCCCACGGCGGGCTGGACAACTCGACCTATTCGCCGGACATGGAGAACGGCAGCTACCACCTGTCGAAGGTGGCGGGCGTGGACGCCATGCTGATCGGCCACTCGCACCAGATCTTCCCGGACGCCACCAGCACCGTGCCGCAGTTCAACCTGCCCGGCGTGGACAAGGTCAAGGGGACGGTCAACGGCGTGCCGACCGTGATGGCCAACTACTGGGGCAAGCACCTGGGCGTGATCAACCTCGCGCTGGCCTATGACGGCAGCAAGTGGTCGGTGGACCGCGCCGGCACCACGGTCCAGGCGCGCTCGATCCAGAACGCCGACAAGACCTATGTGGCGGCGGACGCCTCCGTGGCAGCCGCCATCGACACCGAGCACCAGGCCACCATCCAGTACGTGAAGACGCCGATCGGCGCCACGAACTACCGCATGTCGAGCTACTTTGCCGATGTGGGCGACCCCGGCGCGATCCAGATCGTCAACATGGCCCAGGCCCAGTACGTGAAGGACTACCTCACCGCCAACCAGCCCGCGCTGGCCAGCCTGCCGGTGCTGTCGGTCTCCGCGCCGTTCAAGAGCGGCTTCGGCGGCGGCAGCGACTACACCGACGTCTCCGCCGGCAATCTGGCGATCAACAACGCGGCCGACCTGTACCTGTATCCGAACACGGTCTACGCGGTGAAGGTGAATGGCGACGAGGTCAAGGCGTGGCTGGAGACGGCCGCCAAGCGCTTCAACCAGATCAACCCGGTGCTGGCCACGGACCAGCAGTTGATCAGCAGCTTCCCGGGCTACAACTTCGACATGTTCACTTCGGTGGACATGCAGTACGAGATCGACGTCACCCAGCCGGTGGGCAGCCGCATCAAGAACCTGACCTACCAGGGCGCGCCGGTCACGGCAGCGATGTCGTTCATCGTCGCCACCAATAACTACCGCGCCAGCGGTGGCGGCAACTTCCCGGGGCTGGATGGCACGAAGACCGTGTACGCCTCGCCGGACGCCAACCGCGACGTGCTGATCGCCTATATCAAGAACGCGGCGAATGTGACGCGTGCGGCGCACGGTAATGCCCGTAGCTGGCGCTTCACGCCAGTGACGACGGCCGGCAAGGTCGTGTTCAGCTCGGGCGTGGGCATGCTCCAGCAGGCGGTCGATGCGGGCCTGACCAACATCACGCTCGATAAGGCCGACGATGGCGCGAACAAGAACCTGTCGCAGTACAAGATCGATCTGAGCCTCTGATGACCGCCGCTACTGTCGCCGCCCCGTTTCCCCCATCCGTCCGGCGCCGCCGGGCCCATCCGCTGTTCGCCGCCGCGCTGGTGGCGGTGACGGTGGCCGCAGCCGGCGTGGCCGGTGCCGCCGCGTGGCGCCACCATGCCGAGGCGCGCCAGGCCGAACTGGCGCAGTGGCAGCGCATGGCCAGCATGGCCGCCGATGCCGACGCGCTGTCGCGGCTGGCTCGGGCGGCAGATGCGGGCGAGACCGCCGCCCGCGCCGCGCTGGGCGAGACGCTGCTGGCCCGCCCCGATGCGCTCTCGCGCGCCGATGGCGAGCGCTGGCTGCGCCTGGCCGCCGACAGCGGCAGCGTGCGCGCCCACTTCGTGCTCGGCAAGGCGTCGATGCTGGGGCAACTGTCGGTGCGCCAGCCGGACCTCCCGCGCGCCTGGACCCACCTCGAAGCCGCCGCCCGGGCCGGCGATGCAGGCGCCGCGTACTACCTCGGCCTGCTGTGCCGGGGCGGTTATGGCCGCGCGCCGGACGCCCCGGCAGCCGTGCGCTGGCTCACCGTGGCAGCCGAGGGCGGCGTGGCGCAGGCCATGTTCCTGCTGGCCAACGCCTACCGCGACGGGGAGGGCGTGCCGCGCGACGACGCCCGCGCCACGGACTGGTACGAAGCCGCCGCCGAGCGCGAGCATCCGGCGGCGCTCCAGGCCCTGGCCATGGCCTACCTCAACGGCGAACTGGGCCTCGCGCGCGACGACAAGGCGTACCGGCAGCACATGGCCGAGGCGGCCCACGCACTGCGGCACCCGGCGCTGACCCCCTGAGGTGGCTGGCATCCGGTAAGCTGGCATCCCACGACGGATGCCCACACCCCACGCCCCATGAAATCGATCTATCTCGCCGGATTCGACGTTTTCCGCAAGGACGCGCTCGCCCACGGCGCGCACCTCAAGGCGCTGTGCGCCCAGCACGGCTACGAAGGGTTGTATCCGCTCGACAAGGCTGCGCCGGCCGGCCTCTCCGGCCCCGACACCGCGCAGTGGATCTATGAGGCCAATCTCGCGCTGATCCGCCGCGCGGACCTCGTCATGGCCAATCTCGATGACTTTCGCGGCCCGGGCGAGCCGGATAGCGGCACGGCGTTCGAAGTGGGTTTCGCGGTGGCGCTCCAGAAGCCGGTGTGGGCCTATTCGGCCGATGCCGGCACGCTGCTGGACCGCGTGCGCGTGGGCACCGATGCCGATGGCGAGGCGCTCGATGCGCGCGGCTATGTGGTGGAGGATTTCGGCCTGCCCAAGAACCTGATGCTGGCCTGCAGCGTGCGGCTGGTGGCTGGCGATGCCGAGGCCTGCCTGGCTGCGATGGGCGAGGCGGACCGGCGCCGCGCCGCACGCCGGGCGCAGGCGCTGGAAGCCGGCGGCCCGGAAGACTGACTAATAGATAAGGATCAGGGCCGCAGCGATTGCACGCCGGCGGCGATGTCGGCGGCGGCGGTCGCCACGATCTGGCGGTAGGCGGTGACCATGCCGTCCACCTGTCCCGGCGCGGGCAGCTCGGTCTGCGTGCGGCCGCTCAGGACCTTGCCGTCGGGCAGCTTGCGCACGGTCCAGGCGATGGTGGCGGCAGCGCGCTGGCCCAGATCGCCATCGAGCCGCACCACTTCCGTGGTCACGCGGTACACCGGCGTCACTTCCGACAAGCCCTGCTGGTAGGTATCCACCGCGCCGAGCCGCGCCTGCAACTGCTGGGACAGCGCGTCGCGCAGTTCGTCCGGCAGCGGCGACGACCAGCGCGACAGGTCGAGCAGCTTCAGCCCGCCTTCGCTGCCGTCCGCCACCACCAGTTGGGGTCGGTTCAGCCGCTCGGGCACCCGTACCGGGGCCACCTCGATCCAGATCGGAGTCGTGGCCGCCGCAGGCGCCGTGGCTTCGCCGTTCGCCAGCGTATAGTAGCGCGGCTCGGGCGAGGCGCAGCCTGCCAGCACCGCCAGCGCGGCGAGAGCCGCCAGCACGGCCGGCGCCATCCTCTTCTTCTCAGCAGATCGCTTCATCATGGTTTCTCCGCCTTGCCGCGCAGCAGCGCCTCGGGGTGGCGTTCCAGGTAGTCGGTCAGCGCGCGCAGGGACACAGCCGTGCGCGTCAGTTCCTGCAGCATTCGGCGCGTGTCCTGCTGCAACGGCGCGTCAGACGCCAGCGTGCCGTTGGCCGCCGTCAGCGTGCGGCGCGCGTCCTGCAGCGCGGCCAGCACCTGCGGGGCCACGTCGCCGTTGAGCTGGGCCACGAGCTTGTCGGCGGAGGCCATCATCGCGTTCATCGAGGCCATGGCCGTGCGCAGGTCCTGCCCGATCTGGTCGAACGGCACCTTGTCGATGCGGTTGACGATATCGCCCAGCTTGGCCTGCAGGGCGTCGAACGTGCCCGGCGTGGTCGGCAGTTCCGGCATCGCCGCATTGAGGTCGATGTCGGTCGGCGGCGGCGCCTTCGGGAAGAAGTCGAGCGCCACGTAGAGCTGGCCGGTCAGCAGGTTGCCGGTACGTAGCTGCGCGCGCATGCCCCGCTTGACCAGCCCCTGCACGATGGCGCGCTTGCGCTCCTCGTCGGCCACGTCGCGTTCACGGAAGCCCATGCGCGACGGATAGAACTCCACCACCACCGGCATGCGGAACGCCTTCTTGTCGCGCACGTACTCGATGCCGATGGAGCGCACCGTGCCCACCACCACGCCACGGAAGTCCACCGGTGCGCCCGGCGTCAGCCCGCGCACGGACTGGTCGAAGTTGAGCACGGCCAGCGCGGGCGCCAGTTCATCAGGCTCCTTCATGGCCTCCGACTGATCGCCGGCGAGCAGATATTGCGTGTTCTCGGCGGCGGCAGTGCGGGCCGAGGAGTTGTCGGGCGACTGGAACGCCACGCCGCCCAGCAGGACCGTCACCAGCGACTGCGTGGAGAGCTTGAGCCCGCCCGCATCGAGCTTCAGGTCCACGCCGCTGGCGTGCCAGAAGCGAGTATCGGCGGTGACGAGGGTGTCGTATGGCTTGTTGACGAACACCCGCAGCGTGATGTCGCGCCCGTTCGGCTCAAGCTGGTAGGCCACCACCTGGCCCACCTGCACGCGGCGGTAGTAGACCGGTGAGCCGATGTCGAGCGAGCCCAGGTCCTGCGCGCGCAGCACGAACTGCCGGCCCGAGGCATCGGTGGTGACCACCGGCGGCACCTCCAGCCCGGTGAAGCTGCGCGTGCTGGACTGCGACTTGCCGGCATCCACGCCGATATAGGCGCCGGACAGCAGCGTCTCCAGCCCGGACACCCCGCTGACCGCAAAGCGCGGTCGCACCACCCAGAAGCGCGTGTCGCTGACGGCGAAGTTCTCGGCATCCTTGGTCAGCTCGATGATGGCCACCACGTGCGAGCGGTCCGGCGCCAGCCGCACGGACTTCACCAGCCCGATATCGACATCCTTGTAGCGCACGGCGGTCTTGCCCGGCGTCAGGCCCTCGGCGGTGCGGAAGGTCACCGTGATGTCGGGCCCGCGCGAGGCCAGCGTGTTGATCAGCAGCGAGATGCCCACCACGGCGGCGACGATCGGGATCAGCCAGACCAGCGAGGGCAGCCAGCGCGCCGGCTTGCGCCGCGCGGGCTGGGGCAGGCCGCCGGGGGGCGGCGGGGGCGGAAGGGGTGGAGCGGCGTTGTCAGTGTCGGGCATCGTTGGATTCCGGCAATTCGAGTGAGTCCCACAGCAGGCGCGGATCGAAGCTCAGCGACGCCATCATGGTCAGGACGACCACGGCGCCGAAGGCCATCGCGCCGCCGCCCGGGATGATCGTGGCGAGCGCGCCGGCGCGCACCAGCGAGGCGAGCAGCGCCACCACGAAGATATCGAGCATCGACCAGCGGCCGATGATTTCCACCAGCCAGTACAGCCTGGTCTGCTGGCAGATGCGCCACGACGTGCGCAGGTGCACCGAGACCAGCAGCAGCGTCAGGATCATCATCTTCAGCAGCGGCACGACGATGCTGGCGATCAGCACCACGCCGGCCAGCAGGTGCGAGCCGGACACCCAGAGGTAGATCACGCCCGAGAGGATCGTGTCGCGCTGGGTGCCGAGGATCGACTGCGTGACCATCACCGGCAGCAGGTTGGCGGGAATATAGAGAATATAGGCGGCCAGCAAGAACGCCCAGGTGCGCGCCAGGCTGGCCGGCTTGCGATGGTGCAGCGTGGCGCCGCAGCGTGGGCAGGGCTGGCCTTCCAGCGTACGCGGGCTGACCAGGTCGCAGGCGTGGCAGGACACCAGCCCGCGCGAGGTGGCCGTGGGCACCTGGGGCAGCGGTGCGTCGTCGTCGTTGTCGGGTAGCCTGAACGTCTTCATGGCGCTGGGCTCCGGTCACGGGGCGGCACCTCGTCCGCGCCGGGCGGCTCGAGGTAGTGCCACAGGTCGCGCGGATCGAACGACAGCATCGCCGCCAGCACGATCACCAGCGCGCCGAACGACCACAGCGCCACGCCGGGCAGCACCTGCGCCATGGTGGACAGCTTCACCAGCGTGACCAGCACGCCGATCATGAACACCTCGATCATGCCCCAGGGCCGGGTCTGGCGGATGCCGCGCACGATGCGGTCGAACCCGGGCGGCATCTGCCGGCGCGACATCGGCACCAGCAGGTAGCCCATCATCAGCATCTCGGAGAGCGGGAACAGGATGGTGGTGGCGAAGACCAGCAGCGCCACGGGCGCCATCTGGTCCGCGAACAGCGCCTGCACGGCGCCGATCAGCGTGGTCTGGGTGCGCACGCCCTTGAGGTCCATCTCGACGATGGGGAAGGCGTTGGAGATCAGGAACAGGATCAGCGCCGTCACCACCAGCGGCAGCAGGCGGCGGTAGGCGCGCGAGCTTTCGCGGTAGAGCGGGCCGCCGCAGCGCAGGCAGGCGGCGCGCTCGCCGGGGGCCAGCGCGGTGCGTTCGTAGAGCGCGTCGCAGTATTCGCAGGCCACCAGCCGGTGCAGATCCGGGGGCAGGTCCTGCGGGGTGTCGGGAGGAGCGTGCGGCGCCGGCGTCATGCGTCCGGAGTGAGGGTCTTGGGCGGCGTGGCCGTGACGGCGGTCATCGGCGGCCGTTCCTGCGTGCCGATGGTCCAGTCGCGCAGCAGCGCGTAGGCCACGGCCAGCACGGTCGGGCCGATGAACACGCCGAGGAAGCCGAAGGCCAGCGCTCCGCCCAGCACGCCCATCATGATCCAGATCAGCGGCAGGCCGGTGCCCTTGCTGATCAGCAACGGCTTGACCACGTTGTCCGCCATGCCGACCACGGCGCCGCCCCAGATCACCATGAAGATCGCCCAGCCGGTGTGGCCCGAGTGGTAGAGCCACAGCGCGGCCGGAATCCAGATCAGCGGCGGGCCCATCGGCACCACGGAGAGGAAGAAGGTGATGAAGCCGAGGATGGCGGCGCCGGGCACGCCGGCAATCCAGAAGCCGATGGCGGCCAGCACGGCCTGGATGAAGGCGGTGCCGAGCACGCCGTAGACCACGCCCTTGACCGTGCTGCCGGCCAGCGCCAGCAGGTGGTCGGCGCGCTCGCCCGCCACGCGGCGCATGCCGCCGCGCAGCCACTGCACGGCCAGTTCGCCGCCGGTATAGAAGAAGAACGCCAGGACGATGGAGAGCGCCAGCTGGCCCAGCCCGGCGCCAATCGACAGGCCCGCGCCCAGCAGCACATGGCCGACCGGCGCGATCAGCTTGCGCAGGTTGGCCACCATCTCGGAGTCGGCGGTGATGACCTCCTGCCACGCGTTGGCGAGCTGGTTGCCGACGAAGGGCAGGCTGCTGAGCCATTCGGGCAGTTGGGGAATGCCGTGCTGGGTATAGCGTTCGACCAGCGCCTGGAGATCGTCCAGATGGCCGGAGAGGCTGGCGCCGGCATAGACGAACGGGCCGAGCACGATGACCGTGGAAATCAGCACGCAAATCAGGGCGGCGATGCCGCGCCGGTTGCCGAGCCAGCGCGTGAGTACGGTATAGGGGTACCAGGAGGCGTACGCGAGGATCGCGCCCCACAGCAGCGCGGTGGCGAACGGGGCGAGTACCAGCAGCGAACCGCCGATCAACACGATCAGCGCGAAGACGGCGGCGAGCTTTTCAATCAATTGTCCGGAACTCATCGGGCAGATCTCCAGGGGCGGCCGTGTGACGGAAACGCCGTAAGCATAGCGGAAATCGATGACAGCGCCGCCGGGGGCGCTGGCCTGGATGAGTGTAATGGGAGGCGGGATGTGGGGCGGAGACTTCGTGGAGAGGGCCGGCGCCTCAAGCCGCCATCACGGCTCCGTCACGCCCCGGCGCAGCAGGGCCGCCACGAGGTCCGTCTGCGTGACCATGCCGACCACGCAGCGGTTGTCGTCGATCACGGGCACGTGATGCAGCCCGCCGTCCGAGAACGCCCGGCCCAGCTCCACGATGGGCTGGTCGGGGCGCGCGGTGACCACCGCGCGGGTCATCAAGTCGCGCACGGTGCCGTTCACGCGGCGCGAGTGCATGCGCTGGGCGCGGAAAAAGTCGGTCTGGGTGAGGATGCCGAGCAGGCGGCGCCGGCCGTCCACCACGGGCAGCGCCTTGATGTGATGGCGCGCCAGCAGCGCGGCGGCGTCCGCGGCGGCCTGGCCGGGGCGCACCGCCACCACGTCCCGCGACATGATGTCCCCGCACGCCACATCGCCAAAGCGGCGCCGATAGGCGCGCAGCTCGGCCTCCACGATGATGGCCTCGAGATCGTCTTCCTCGATGTCCAGGAACTCGCCGCGCGCGGCCAGCACGGCGTCCAGGTCGGCGCGCGTCACGCCCACGCGCTGGCTTGGCGGCACGTCGCGGGTGTGATGCTGCGTGGCGGCCTCGGGCGGCCGATGCGGATAGCGCCGCCGGGCGAAGTTGTTGAAGGCGAGGGCGGCCAGCAGCAGCAGCATCGAATTGATGGCCACCGGCATCACCACGAAGCCGAAGCCCAGCGCCTGCACAGCCGGGCCGCCCAGCACCGCTGTGACGGCGACGGCACCGCTGGGCGGGTGCACGCAGCGGAGCTGGAACATCAGGGCGATGGCGCCCGCCACGGCCACGCCGGCCGCCAGCCCAGGGTCCGGAATCCAGCGCGCGCAGGCCACGCCCACGGTGGCGGCGACCAGATTGCCGCCGATGATCGACCACGGCTGGGCCAGCGGGCTGGACGGCACGGCGAACAGCAGCACGGCCGACGCGCCCATCGGCGCGATGAACCACGGGTTGAAGCCCTGCAGGAAGCGGCGGCAGATCCACTCGGTCAGGAACAGGCCGATCAGCGCGCCAAGGCAGCTTTTCAGGCGCTCGCCAAGGCTCGCGGCGATCGGCATCGGCACGAAAGTGCGCAGCCAGGCACGTGCCTTGGCAACGGGTTGGGAAGTGTCGAATGCGGCGGGCATCGATATCGGGGAGCAGGGGCGCTCAGAATGCGGGGGTCCGCAAATATATCATCGCATGATATATTTCGCCGGCCTCCGGACTGCGCCCCCTGCCCCCGCTCCCCCCTTATGCCTCCCTCATCACATTCCGACCCCGTCCCGTTCGAGAAACGCGACTACGCCGCCAACGGCCGCCTGCCCATGCTGGCCGGCATCGCGCTGGCCATCGGCGCAATCAGCACCGGCGCCGCCTTCGTGCTGGTCAATCTGATCCGCTTCTTCACCAACCTGTTCTTCTTCCAGACGATCTCCTTCGCGGAGCGCTCGCCGGCCAGCCACGCGCTGGGCCCCTGGGTAATCGTCGTGCCGGCCATCGGCGGGCTGATCGTCGGCCTGATGGCACGCTACGGCAGCGACAAGATCCGCGGCCACGGCATCCCCGAGGCCATCGAGGCGGTGCTGTTCGGCAAGAGCCGCATGTCGCCGAAGGTGGCCGTGCTCAAGCCGCTGTCGTCCGGCATCGTGATTGGCAGCGGCGGGCCGTTCGGGGCCGAGGGGCCGATCATCATGACCGGCGGCTCCATCGCCTCGCTGCTGGCCCAGTACCTGCACCTGACCGCCGCCGAGCGCAAGACGCTGCTGGTGGCGGGCGCCTGCGCCGGCATGACGGCGATCTTCGGCACGCCGGTGGCCGCCGTGCTGCTGGCCATCGAGCTGCTGCTGTTCGAGCTGCGCCCGCGCAGCCTGCTGCCGGTGGCGCTGGCCTGCGCCGTGGCGGGCTTCCTGCGGCCGTTCGTGTTCGAGGCCGGCCCGCTGTTCCCGCTCCAGACCGCGCCGGCCAGCACACTGGCGCTGGGTTCGTGCGTGCTGGCCGGGCTGCTGTGTGGCGTGCTCGGCGCGGGGCTGACGCTGGCGCTCTATCGCACCGAAGACGCGTTCGGCAAGCTGCGCCTGCACTGGATGTGGTGGCCGGCCATCGGCGGGCTGGTGGTGGGCATTGGCGGCTATTTCGAGCCGCGCGCGCTGGGCGTGGGCTACGACGTGATCGGCGACCTGCTCAACAGCCGCCTCGCGCTGGAGGTGGCCGTGGCGCTGCTGGCCGTCAAGGCCGTGATCTGGATTGCCGCGCTGGGCTCGGGTACCTCGGGCGGCGTGCTGGCGCCGCTGCTGATGCTCGGCGCCGGGCTGGGCGTGGTGCTGGCGCCGGTGTTGCCGGGCGGCTCCCCGGCGCTCTGGGCGCTGGTCTGCATGGCCGGCGTGCTCGGCAGCGTGCTGGGCGCGCCGCTGACTGCCATCGTGTTCGCCTTCGGCCTCACGCACGACAGCGAGGCGCTGCTGCCGCTGCTGCTGACCACGGCGGTGGCCTACGGTTTCTCGGTGCTGACCATGAAGCGGTCGATCATGACCGAGAAGATCGCCCGGCGCGGGCTCCATATCTATCGGGAGTACGGCGTGGACCCGCTCGAACGCGCCCACGTGGACGAACTGATGACGCGCGACGTAGTGACCATCGACGCCGAACTACCCGTGGCCGACGCCCTGCCACGCTACTTCGGTGACCACGCCGCCCATCGCGCCTACCCGGTGGTGCGCGCGGGCCGGCTGGTCGGCATGCTCCATCGCACGGCCATCGTCGCGGCCCATGCCGGGGACGCGAGCGGCCATGAGGGGCTGCGTTGCGGGGATCTGGTGGCCGGGCAGGGCGATGCCGCGCCCGCCGCGCTGCTGCCCGCGCTGACTGGCCGCGCCGCCGCCGGCCGCATGGCCGAACTGAGCGTGGCGCGCCTGCCGGTGGTGGAGAGCGTGGCGACGATGCGCATCGTCGGCATCGTCTCGCTACGCGACCTGCTGGCCCCGAGCGGCCATGTGATGCACGAGGAAACCCGCCGCGAGCGGCTGCGCGGGGCAGTGCGCGCGGTGCGCGGGGTCGGTCAGAGCTTGTAGCTGGTCAGCAGGATGCTGGTTTCGGTGGCCGAGATCCCCTCGATCAGCCGGATCCGGTCCAGCGTGCGGTCGAACTGCTCCAGCGTGTCCGCGCGCAGTTCGGCGATGATGTCCCAGCGGCCGTTGGTCGTATGCAGGGTCTGCACATTGGGCTCTCCGCGCAGGGCCTGCAGCACCTGCCGGGCACGATTGCCCTCTACGGCCACCGTCATCCAGGCGCGGATGCGGTGTGGCTCGGCCTCGGCCTTGAGTCGCACCGTGTAGCCGACGATCAGCCCTTCCTTCTCCAGTTTGTCGATCCGGTTCTGCACCGTCGCGCGCGAGACGCGCAGCGCCTTGGCCAGCGCCGTCACGGGCGTGCGGGCGTTGTCGCGCAACAGGCTCAACAGTTGTCGGTCGGTGGCGTCCATCGGGGGCTCCTCTGGCGATTTGTCGCCTTATGCTGGCGAATTGTCGAATCGTGCGCGCATTTTGTCCATCTTGCTGGCTATTTGTTGGCGCGGGCGGGCACCAGAATGCACGCACGGCAGCCACAACAGACAAAGGAGCCCCCGTGACCGACCGCCCGACCATCCTCCTCATCGCCCCCACGTTCTATGACGTGTCCTACAGCATCAACCCGTGGATGGACCCGGCAGCCTGGGCGCGCGACCCGCGCGGCATGCATCGCCAGGCCCGGGCGTCGTTCGACGCGCTCCACGCCGCGCTGACCGCCGCCGGGTTTGCCGTCGAGGTGGCCGAAGGGGCGCCGGGCCAGCCCGACATGGTGTTCCCGGCCAACGCGGCGGTCGTGCTCGACGGCAAGGCCGTGCTGGCGCGCTTCCGCTACCCGCAGCGCCGGGGCGAAGAAGCGCCGTTCGCGGCAATCTTCGACGCGCTGCGCGCGCGCGGTCTGCTCGACAGCGTGATCACGCTGCCCGAGGGCTGCTATCAGGAAGGGGCGGGCGACTGCATCTGGGACGCGCAGCGCGGCCATTTCTGGGCCGGCTTCGGTCCGCGCTCCTCGCGCGAGGCCGCCGATGCCGTCGGCGCGCAGTTTGGACAGGAGGTGGTGGCGCTGGAACTGGCCACCGAGCAGAGCTATCACCTCGACGTCTGTTTCTGCCCGCTGGCCGGCGGCGAGGTGCTCTATTACCCGCCCGCGTTCTCGGCGGCGGCGCTGCGCACCCTGCACGCGCGCGTGCCGGCGGCACTGCGCATCGAGGCCACCGAGGACGATCTGCGCCACTTCAGCGTCAACGCCGTCAATCTGGACGACCACGTGGTGATGACCCGCACCACGCCGCATCTGCGCGGCGAACTGGGCCGGCGCGGCTACCGGCTGCACGAGGTAGACCTGTCGCCGTACATGCTCTCCGGCGGCGGGGCTTACTGCATGACGCTGCGCCTGGATCGCACCAGCACGCCCGCGCGCCGCGCCGTGGCCGCATGACCAGGAGACCGCCATGACGGCCAAAATGACAACCTTCCTGGATGCCGCCGACGCCGCCACGCTGGTGCGCCGCATCGGCGTCGCCCGGGCCATCGGCGAGGTCGCCGAGCACGTCCGCCAAGACTTCCTGCGCTGGCCCGCCTTCGAGAAATCGGCGCGGCTGGCCAGCCATTCGCCGGTGGGCGTGATCGAGCTGATGCCGGTCAGCGACGGCGCCCAGTTCGCCTTCAAGTACGTCAACGGGCATCCCGGCAACGCGCAGCAGGCGCTGCCGACGGTGATGGCCTGCGGCATGCTGGCCGATGTGCGCACGGGCTTCCCGCTGCTGCTGGCCGACCTGACGCTGGCCACGGCGCTGCGCACGGCCGCCACCTCGGCGCTGGCGGCGCGCGCCATGGCCCGGCCCGGTGCCCGCACGATGGCGCTGGTCGGCAACGGCGCGCAGGCCGAATTCCAGTCGCTGGCCTTCCACGCGATGCTCGGCGTGCGCGAGATCCGCGCCTACGACATCGACCCGGCGGCCACCGCGCGGCTGGTGCACAACCTTGCCGGCGTGGCGGGCTTGTCGATCGTGCCGGTGGGGTCGATCTCGGCCGCGCTGGCGGGGGCCGACATCGTGACCACGGTGACGGCCGACAAGACCCACGCCACCATCCTCACGCCGGACATGATCCGTCCCGGCATGCACCTGAACGCCGTGGGCGGCGACTGCCCGGGCAAGACCGAGCTGCACGCGGACATCCTGCACGCCGCGCGCATCGTGGTGGAGTACGCCCCGCAGTCGCGCATCGAGGGCGAGATCCAGCAATGGCCCGAGGCGCCGGTGCATGAGTTGTGGGAAGTGCTGTCAGGCGCCGCGCCGGGCCGGGTGTCGGCGGACGATGTGACGATCTTCGATTCGGTGGGATTCGCGCTGGAGGACTACGCGGTGCTGCGCTGGCTCCATGCCGCCGCGCGCGCCCATGGGGTGGGACGGCCGATCGCGCTCGTGGCGCTGCCGCCGGACCCGCGCGACCTGTACGGCTGGATGATGGCGTCCTGCCAGGAAGCCGTGGCGGCCTGAGGGAAAAGGGAAAGCGAGTGTACGGGGCTCTTACTTAATACCGGACGCGTGGTCTTGCTCCCCTCTCCCGGAAGGAGGAGGGGAGCCAGCCTGCGCTCAGGCGCCCACGCGCCCCATCATCAGCTGCGCGCGCAGGAAGCCCTTGATCTCTTCCAGCGACGGCGTCTTCAGGAACACCATGATGCCCCATTGCTGGAGTGCATCGGCCACGCCGTCATAGGCCTGGCGGCTGGTGATGACGGCGAAGATCACGCGTTGCCGCGCGAAGAAGTTCTGGAGCTTCTCGATGGTCGCCGACTCGGCGTCGTTCAGCTCCTCCACGTAGTAGAGCACCACGCGCGGCCGGGCGTCGACCGAGGTGATGACCGTGTCGACCACGTCCTCGAGCACCTGGCTCTTGAGCGGCAGCGACCACTTGCCCAGCTGGGCGCTGATGCGCTGCGCTTCCTGGTGGTTCGGGTGAAACACCACAAGGTCGAGGTCGTGCTCGGCGGCCATGTCAGGCGTGGCGCGGCTCGCCAGCAGGCGATGGACGGTTTCCTTGTGAATGCGCCGATGGCCGCCGTTGGTCTTCCACGCGCCCAATTCGCCGCGTTCGACCATTTTCTGGACGGTGCCCAACGAGACGTTGAGAAGTTTTGCCGCGGTCCGCGTGCTGTAGTAGGGCTTTTCAGCCAGTTCCGGATCCAGTTTCATCCAATCACCCGTAGTGTCGATCGGCAGCACGGCGCCTGTTGCTCGCCGCGTGGCACCCTCGGACGCGCCACGCCGTTTTGATCCGGGCTGCCGGATTTACTGACCCTGACATTTGCGACCCGCTCCCCGGCCGGTCTTTGTTGCTTTTACGCGTGCGTGGGCTCAGGTGCCCGCGCGCGCGGTTGGAACCTGGCAGTCTGTGCCGCCTGTCGGTAGGGTTCCGCCATGCCAATAGTATGGCTTCATCGCGCTGTGCCGCCACAGGGAAACCCGTGGTTGGCGTCACACTTTTGTTGTTTAACGTACATCGGGCAGCTTCGGTGGACGGCACCAACGCTGTCGGTTCGCATTCTCGCCGGCATTTTTGCCCGCGTGCCAGTCCCAGCGCACCTCTCAAGGGACAGGTGCCAGGCGCGGCAGTTCCCCCGCTCGTACATTCGATACATTGCCGTCGACGGCGTGACGGTCAGTTCAGCCCGTACTTCCTCACCTTGTCGAACAGGGTGGTCTTGGCCACGCCCAGCGCCTCGCCGGCGCGGCTCAGGTTGCCGTCGTGACGGCGCAGCGCATCGGCGATCAGCGCGCGCTCGAACTGCTCCACGGCCTGGGGGAGCGGCAGCGCGTGCGGCGCGGCGCCACCCTGGGCGGGGTCGCAGCCCAGGCCGAGCACGTGGCGTTCCGCCAGGTTGCGCAGCTCGCGCACATTGCCGGGCCAGGGGTAGGCCACCAGCCGGGCCAGCTCGGCCGCCGTGGCCGGCACGGCCTCACGCTCGAAGCGCAGCGCGGCCTGGGCGACGAAATGCTCGAATAGCTGCGGCACGTCCTCGCGCCGCTCGCGCAGCGGCGGCAGGGCCAGCGTCACCACGTTCAGCCGGTAGTACAGGTCGGCGCGGAACTGGCCGGCATCCGCCAGCGCGCGCAGGTCCGCCTTGGTCGCCGCCACCACGCGTGCGTTCACCGGCACCGGCAGGTTGGAGCCCAGCCGCTCCACCACGCGCTCCTGCAGCACGCGCAGCAGCTTGATCTGCATCGGCATCGGCATGCTCTCGATCTCGTCGAGGAATAGCGTGCCGCCGTCGGCATGCTCGATCTTGCCGATGCGGCGCCGCGCGGCGCCCGTGAACGAGCCGGCCTCGTGGCCGAAGATCTCCGATTCGAACAGCTGTTCGGGCAGGCCGCCGCAGTTGATCGGCACGAAATGGCGCGCCCGCCGGCCGCTGGCCTCGTGCAGGCAGCGCGCCACCAGCTCCTTGCCGGTGCCGGTCTCGCCGTGGATCAGCACGTTGGCGGCGGTGTCGGCCAGGTCGGCAATCATCTGGCGCAGCCGGCCGATGGCCGGGGAGTCGCCGATCAGCCGGGCGGACAGCGTCTCGCGCCCGGCCAGCCGCGCGCGCAGCTCGGCCACTTCCAGCGCCAGCCGGCGCTTGTCGAGCGCGCGGCGGCACGTGGCCACCAGCCGCTCGGGCGAGAACGGCTTCTCGAGGAAGTCGTACGCGCCTTGTTTCATCGCCTGCACGGCCAGCGACACGTCGCCGTGACCGGTGATCATCATGACCGGCAGCGCGGCGTCGCGCGTCATCAGCTCGCGCAGGAGCGCCATGCCGTCGGCGCCGGGCAGGTGGATGTCGCTGACGACGATGCCGGCGTAGCCGGCCTGCACCTCGCGCAGCGCGGCCTCGGCGCTGGGCACGCCGCGCGTGGCCATGCCTTCGAGCCGCAGTGCCTGCTCGCAGCCGAGCCGCACGTCCGGGTCGTCCTCGACGATCATCACCGTCATCGTCGTCATGCCAGCCGTCATGGCGTCCGGCTGCTGCACCTCAGCCGACATGCCGCGCCTCCGGCCCGGCCTCGGGCAGGGCGAGCGTAAAGCAGGCGCCGCCCTCGGGATGGTTGATCGCGGTCAGCGTGCCGCCGTTCTCGTTCAGGATGCCGGCGGACAGCGTCAGGCCGAGGCCCAGCCCCTCGCCAGCCGGCTTGGTCGTGAAGAACGGCTCGAACAGCCGCGCGAAGGCCGCCTCGGACAGCCCCGGGCCGCTGTCGCGCACGGTCAGGTGCACCAGCCCGCCGCTCTGGTAGGCGTGCAGCGAGAGCCGGGGCGCGGTGCGGCCGGCCATCGCGGCCATCGCATCGAGTGCATTGCCGACGAGGTTGACGAGCACCTGCTCGAGCCGGTTCGGGTCGCAGGCCACCATCAGATGGGGGTCGATGTCGCGCTCGATGGCCGGCGCCACCGCCGCGATGCGCGTCTCCAGCAGGAACAGCGCGTTGTCCACCGCCTCGGCCAGCCGGGCCGTGCCGCGCTGGCCCACCGACGGGTTGCGAGCGAAGGACTTCAGCGCGCCCGTGATGCGCCCCATGCGGTCCACCAGCCCGATGATCTTGCCGAGGTTTTCCTGCGCCGTGGCGTGGTCGCCGCGTTCGAGGAACTTGCCGGTGTTGCCCGAGAGCGTGCGCAGCGCCGCGAGCGGCTGGTTCAGTTCATGGGCGATGCCGGCCGACATCTGGCCCACCGCCGCGAGCTTGCCGGCCTGCATCAACCCGTCCTGCGCCTGGCGCAGGAAGGTCTCGGTGCGGGTGCGTTCGGCCACTTCGGCATGCAGTTGCTGGTTCGCGGCGAAGAGGTCGGCGGTGCGTTCGGCCACCTTGCGTTCGAGTTCGCTGTTGGCCGCCTCCAGCGCCGTGCGCGCCGCCAGCCGCTCGCTGACGATGCGCCGCCGCACGTTCCAGGCCGCCCCGAGCAGCAGCACGAACGCCGCCAGCACGCCGGCCAGCGCCGCGCTGTTGAGCGCGGCCACGCGGGCCTGCGAGGTATTGGTCAGCAGGGTCAGGTTCCAGTCGGTGCCGGGCAGGGCCAGGTGCTGGGCCAGCATCGGCGGGCCCTGGCGCAGCCGTACCAGGGCGTCGCCGCCCTCGCTGGGGCCGGGGCCGAGTTCGCGCACCGTGGTCAGCGCCAGCGGGGGCAGCGGGGCGCGGTTGTACTGGAGCGAGCGGTCCAGCTTCTCGCGCTGGGCCGGCGCCAGCGGCCGCGTCGCGGCCAGCTTCCAGGACGGGTCCGAAGCGAGGATCACCACGCCGTTCTCGTCGCTCAGCAGCATCTGGCTGTCGTTGCCCTGCCAGCGGTTCTCGAGCGGCTCCAGGCCGATCTTGACCACCGCCACGCCCACCGGCTTGTCACGGTCGCCCAGCGGGGCGGAGAGGTAGTAGCCAGACTCGCTGCGCGTGGTGCCCACGCCGTAGAAGCGGCCGAGCTGGCCTTCGATGGCGCTGCGGAAGTAGGGGCGGAAGCTCAGGTCTTCGCCGAGATAGCTGTCGGGACGCTGGAAATTGCTGGTCGCGAGGACTTTGCCGCGCGCGTCGAGGATATAGACCACGCGGGTGCCGGCCCGGCCGTTCAGCGCGGCGAGGTAGGCGTTGGCGGCGGCCACGCGCTCGGGGTTGCCCGGCTGGCGCAGGAGACCCTCGATGCGGGCATCGAGCGAGAGCAGGCTTGGCACGTAGTCGAAACGGGCCAGTTCGCTCTCCAGCGCCTGGGCGTACAGGCGCATCTGCACCTGGCCACGTTCGGCCTGGCGGTTCAGCGCGGTGTCATAGGTAAAGCGATAGCCGAGCCAGCCCGCGGCCGTCACCAGCGCGGCCAGGGCCAGCAGGGCGACGATCGGCGCGGCGCGGCGCCAGGGCGAGGTGCTGCCGCCCCCGCCAGGAGCGAGGCCGGTATCGGCGGAGGACAGGGGGCCGGTCATGAGGAATTCTGTGAGGCGGATGCACAGCCGTCGGGTGACGCCGACGCCGCATGCTGCTGGCGCGGTGCGGGCCGGATCGGCGGCGAGGCCCACGTTTTACCACACCCCATGCAAGTGCCGGCCAAATCGGACGGGTCAGACGTCCCGGTAAACGCAAAAAGGCCCGGCCGCCTGATCGGCAACCGGGCCCTGGCACGCCTGGCCGGCTTACTTGCTGGCCAGCGCCTGAGCGGGTGTCAGGCCGGTGTTGCTGTCCGCCGAGGTGTCGTCCTCGTCGGAGAGATCCGGCGCGCCGATCGCGCCTTCGCTTTTGGCGACGACGGTCGTGGCAATGGCATTGCCCAGCACATTGGTGACGGTACGGCCCATGTCCAGGATGTGATCGATCCCCAACACGAGCAGGATGCCGGCCTCCGGCAGGCCGAACATCGGCAGCACGGCGGCCACCACCACCAGCGAGGCGCGCGGCACGCCCGCGATGCCCTTGCTGGTCACCAGCAGCACCAGCAGCATGGTGATCTGCTGCGTGAGCGAGAGCTGGATGCCGTACACCTGCGCCACGAACAGCGCGGCGAACGAGGTGTACATGATGGAGCCGTCCAGGTTGAACGAGTAGCCGAGCGGCAGCACGAAGCCGGTGATGCGCGGCTTCACGCCGAAGCGCGTGAGCTGCTCGATCACCTTCGGGTAGGCCGATTCGCTGCTGGCCGTGGCGAAGCCGATCATCAGCGGCGCACGGAGCTGGCGGATCAGGCGGAAGATGTCACGGTCCAGGAAGTAGTAGCCGCCGGCGATCAGCGCCACCCAGAGCAGGGCCAGCGACAGGTAGAGGCTGCCCAGCAGCTTGGCGTAGACGGTCAACACGCCCAGGCCCTGCGCCGTGATCACGGCAGCCACCGCGCCGAACACGCCAGCCGGCGCGAACGCCATCACGTAATTGGTCACCTTCAGCATCACGTGGCCGAGGCCGTCCACGCCCTGCAGCACCGGCTTGCCGATGCCGTCCTTGAGCGTGCCGAGCGCGAAGCCGAAGAACAGCGAGAACACCACGATCTGCAGGATCTCGTTGGTGGCCATGGCCTCCACGAAGCTCTTGGGGAACATGTGCGCGATGAACTCGCGCAGGTTCAGCGCCCCGGTCTTCAGGTTCGAGGCGGCGTCCGCGGCTGGCAGCGGCAGGTTCATGCCGTGGCCCGGCGCCAGCAGGTTGGCCATCACCAGACCCAGCAGCAGCGAGGTGATCGATGCGCCCAGGAACCAGGCCATCGCCTTCAGGCCGATGCGGCCGACGGCCTTGCCGTCGCCCATGCCGGCGATGCCGGCGACCAGCGTGGCGAACACCAGCGGGCCGATGATCATCTTGATCATCCGCATGAAGATGTCGGTGAGGATGGCGAAGTGGTCCGCGATCGATTTCGCGGTGGCGGCGTCGGGCGCCAGGTGGTGGGCAGCGGTGCCGGCCAGAACGCCGAGCAGCATCGCGATGAAGATCAGTGTGGGCAGTCGCTTCATTGTCATCGTCAGTACATCCTCCTTGGGGTCGGGCACGTAGGCGTCGCGCCCTGACAGCGGCGCCTAGGTGTGCACGAGGCGTGCCAGCGCGGCGGCGCCTGGGGGAGGGGGTAAGTCGATGAATAGAAAGGGAATTTACGCGCGCTGGCGGCGCGGCGTTCGGGAATCCGGACGGATGGGTTGGGAGGCCGTTCGGAAATCCGAACGGTCGGGCTAGTCAATGTGACGCGGGCGTTGCAGTCTGGTCAGGCCGCGTCCGCCTCGTGCTCCCACGCCTCGAGCAACTGCTCCACCGGCACCGGCCGGCCGATCACATAGCCCTGGGCGTAGTCCACGCCGATCGCGCGCAGCGTGCCCAGCGTTTCCTCGTCCTCCACGGACTCGGCCACGGTCTGCACGCCCAGCCGGTGGCCGATGTCGTTGATCGAACTGACGATCTCGCGGTCCACCACGCTGCCGGTGAGGTTGCGGATGAAGCTGCCGTCGATCTTGAGGTAGTCCACCGGGAACTGCTTCAGATAGGAAAACGACGAAAGGCCGGCGCCGAAGTCGTCCAGCGCCACGGTGCAGCCGGTGCTGCGCATCTCGGCCACCAGCCGGCTGGCGGCGGTCATGTTGTTGATCAGCGCGGTCTCGGTGATCTCCAGCCGGATGCGGTTGGCGGGGAGCACGGAGTCGCGCAGGGCGTCGTGCAGGAAGGGCAGCAGGAAGGGCTCGCCCAGCGAGTTGGCCGACAGGTTGATCGACACCGACAGCCCCGGCACCGCCGCCAGCCGCCGCCCGTACTGGTGCAGCACGTTGCGGATCACCCAGCGGTCGATGTGACCCATCAGGTCGTAGCGTTCGGCGGCCGGGATGAACGCGCCGGGCATGATCAGCGCGCCTTGCTCATCGACCATGCGGACCAGGATCTCGACGTGCCGGCCCTGCTCGCCCTCACGCAGCGAGCGGATCTCCTGGGCGTAGAGGCGGAAGCGGTTGGCGTCGAGGGCCGAATGGATGCCGGCGGCCACCTCCAGCTCGCGGTGATGGCGCCGCGCGTCGCTTTCATCGCGCCGGTAGACCGAGACCCGGTTGCGACCGGCGGCCTTGGCGGCGTAGCAGGCCACGTCGGCGCGGCTCATCAGCTCGCCTACCGGCGGGGTGTCCGCGTCGATGGCGGCGATGCCGATGCTCGCGCCCACGTCGTAGACGCGGCCTTCCCACGGGAAGCGGCGCTCGCGCACGGCGTCGATGACCTTCTGGCACACGTGCTCGGCCTGGTCCACCGAGCAGTCCTTGAGCAGCAGCGCGAATTCGTCGCCGCCCAGCCGGGCGAGCAGGTCGTCCGGGCGCACGTGGTGGCGGATCACGTAGCCCAGTTCGCGCAGCAGCACGTCGCCGGCGCCGTGGCCGGCGGTGTCGTTGACGATCTTGAAGCGGTCCAGGTCGATAAAGCACAGCGCGGCGCGGTGGCCATGCAGGCGGGCGGCCTCGCAGGACTCGCGCAGGCGCTTTTCGAACCAGGCGCGGTTGGGCAGGCCGGTCAGGGCGTCGTGGGTGGCCGAGTGGGCCAGTTCGCGCTGCAGCGCCCGGGAGGTCGTGATGTCCTGGAACACCAGCACGGCGCCGAGCACGCCGCCGTCATTGGTCAGCACCGGCGCGGCGGAGTCCTGCACGTCGTGGCGTTCGCCGGTCAGGCTTTGCAGCACCGCGCCTTCCTGGAGGTAGGCCGGGCGCAGGGTTTGCAGGCACTGCTCCACCGGGCTGGGGATGGTCACCCCGGTGATTTCATCGACGATGCGGAAGACCTGCTCGAGCGGCTGGCCCATCGCGGCGTCCATGCTCCAGCCGGTGAGCTGCTCGGCGATCGGGTTCATGAAGGTCACGCGCATCACGCGGTCCGTGCAGATCACCGCGTCGCCGATCGAGCGCAAGGTGATGTGCAGCCGCTCCTTTTCCTCGAACAGCGCGCGGTTCAGGCGGCGCTGCTCGGTGATGTCCCAGTTCGTGCCGACCAGGGCGCGCGTCATGCCGCGGCGCGTGGGGGTGCCTGCGCTGGCGCCGCCGCCATCGTCGTCGTCCTCATCGTCGTGGTGCGAGACCATGGCCATGGCGCGCACGTGGCGCACCTCGCCGGTGGGGCAGACCACGCGGTATTCGGTGTCGAAGCGATGCACGCCGCGAATCGCCTGGCGCATCTCGGTGCTGACCCGGCTCACGTCCTCGGGGTGCAGCATGGCGATCCACTGCGCCAGCGTGGGCGCGCCCAGCTCCACCGAGGTGCCGTGCAGCGCGTGCATGCGGGCGTCCCAGGTGATGGTGGCGTTGGTGAAATCCCATTCCCAGATGCCCACGCCGCCGGCTTCCACGGCCAGTTCCATGCGGCGTGCCAGTTGTTCCATGCGCTCGTGGTCCGTCTTGCGGCTGTGGATATCCTCGATCTGGGAGATGTAATGGTCCGGCTGGCCGGTCTGCTGGTTGCGCACCATCGACACGGCCAGCAGCGCCCAGCGGTAGCGGCCGTCCTTGTGGCGGTAGCGCTTTTCCATGCGGTAGGCGTCGATCTCGCCGGCGGTCAGGCGTTCCAGCTGGCGCAGGTCGGCGTCCAGGTCGTCCGGGTGGGTCATCCGCTGGAACGGAATCTCCCGGAACTCCTCGGGCGTGTACCCGAGCAGCTCGCACATGGCCCGGTTCACCAGTTGCCAGCGCCCGTCCAGCCCGACCAGCGCCATGCCGATGGCCGAATGCTCCAGCGCCTGCCGGAAGCGCTGCTCGCTGCTGCGCAGGTTGGCGCGGCTCTTGCGATTCTGCGCGCTCATGAAGGCGATGCAGGCCGGGAAGATCGCCACCAGCGCGGCCGAGACCAGCAGTTCGTGGCCGGCCCAGATGGCCGCCACCCCGGCGAGCGTGCACAGTGCCAGCAGCGCGCCCTGCAGCCGCCGCCGCCAGGGGGCAGCCGCCGGGGGCGGGGGTTGGAGGGGGTTCGCGGCCGTCTCTGGCGTCATGTCTTGTGTTGTCGATGGCTGCCCCTGTGCATCAGGAGGCGGTCCGGGGTACGGCGGGTGCCGGTGCAACGGTCGCACCCCTGCCCAGCGTATGGCGCAATGTAGTCGTTCTGCGGGGCGGACGAGCCCCGAGATACGGGGCATGGCGGGGCGTTGTTGGGGCTGGCGCTCGGGCGCATTTTTTGGTAGGGGGTGGGGAAGACCCGATGCCGCGGGCGGTCGGCGTCTGTATCATCGCGCACAGAATCCGCGCCCCGATCCGGCTGCAATCAGGCCGGGGCGGGCCGCGCGGCGGCCGTGCCTCCGCCACGGAGAGGGGAACCCATGGATATTGCGCGATTCTTCCGCATCGCCAGTTCGGCGTCGATTACCTTCGTTGTCGTGGTGGTGGTGGCCGTGGGCAGTACCTATTGGTGGGGCGGACGCAAGCTCGCGCGGACCGTGAAGGTCAACGTGACCCCGGTGACGATTCCCACCGACACCGCCGCCATCGCCCATGGCAAATATCTCTACGAATCGCGCGGCTGCATGGACTGCCACGGCGCCAAGGGCGCCGGCAAGCAGGTCTTCGACGAGCCCAACGGCCTGCGCGTGCGGGCGCCGGACATCACCCAGGCCAACCCCGACGTCGCCAAATACCGCCCGGAGGACTGGGACCGCGCCATCCGCCACGGCGTGGCGCCAACGGGCCGGCCGCTGCTGATCATGCCGAGCGAGGATTACAACCGGCTTTCAAACGAGGACTTCGGCGCGCTGGTGGCCTACGTGCGCAGCCTGCCGCCGGCCAACGGGCAGCCGGCCGAAGTGCGCTTCCCGTGGTTCGCGCAGGGGCTGTACGGCGCGGGCGTGATCCGGGACGCCGCCGAGAAGATCAACCATGACCTGCCGCCCGCGCCGGCGATTGCCGCCGCGGTGACGCCGGCCTATGGCCAGTACATGGCCAATGCCTGCATGGGCTGCCATGGCGGCGACCTGCGCGGCGGCCATATCCCCGGCGCGCCGCCCGACTGGCCGCCGGCCGCCGACCTGCGCCCGAACGGCGTGATGAAGCGCTACCCCCAGCCGGACCAGTTCGTCGCCATGATGCGCACCGGCAAGCGGCCCGACGGCACCGACGTCAGCCGGGTCATGCCGTTCTCGTCGTTCGCCAAGATGAACGACACCGACCTCAACGCGCTGCATCTCTATTTGTCCGCGACTAAATAGAAGGGGCGCTACTTAATTAGCAGGGCCCAGAAACTTCCGTTTCGCCCCATCCCGGTGCACGCCAACCCGTGTGCGTAGGGCGGCGCACGTTTCTCGAATTTGTTCTATCCTCCGTGGGCGCCGCCGGGTGGCCAGGGATCCCGTGCCACGTTGCTTGCCAACGAGCCCGGCGGTGCGATGCAAGAAGACTAAGGGCAACGCACCCAAGGAGTTCCCCGCAATGACTACCCTCACCCTCAACGGCAAGACCGTGGACGTGGACGCCGATCCGTCCACGCCACTGCTCTGGGCCCTGCGCGACAACCTCGGCATGACCGGCACCAAGTTCGGCTGCGGCATGGCTGCCTGCGGCGCCTGCACGGTCCACATCAACGGTCAGGCCACGCGTAGCTGCGTGATGCCGATTTCGGCCGTGGCCGGCAGCAAGGTCGGCACCATCGAATCGATGCCGGACGACAAGATCGGCCGCGCCGTGCTCGACGCCTGGCTGCGCCACGACGTGGCCCAGTGCGGCTACTGCCAGAACGGGCAGGTAATGAGCGCCGTGGGCCTGCTGCGCAGCAAGCCGCGCCCCACCGACGCCGACATCGACCAGGCCATGGCTGGCAACATCTGCCGCTGTGGCACCTATCAACGGATTCGCGCGGCCATCAAGGATGCCGCCCGGGCCATCGCCTGAGCGGGGAATCATCATGCGAATTCGTGGCATTGAAGCACTGGCCGGCGGCAGCGGCGCGCCGGTGAGCGAGGCGTCCGCGCCGGCAGAAGGCATCGCCCCGCTCTCGCGGCGCAGCTTCCTGAAGCTGGGCGGGCTGGCTGGCGGCGGGCTGGCGATCGGCATCGGCGGGCTCAGCGCGGTTGCGCAGGCCCAGGAAGGCGCCCCCAAGGCGCCGTCCGCGCCGCAGGCGTTCCTGATCATCGGCCCGGACAACACCGTGACGGTGGCCGTGAACCGGCTCGAGTTCGGCCAGGGCGTGCACACGGCCCTGCCGATGGCGCTGGCCGAGGAACTGGATGTGGACTGGAAGAACGTGCGCGCGGTGCTGGCCCCGGCCGGCGACGCGTACAAGGACCCGGCCTTCGGCATCCAGATCACCGGGGGCTCCACGGCCCTGAACCACTCGTTCCAGCAGTATCGTGAGCTGGGCGCGCGCGCCCGGGCGATGCTGATCTCGGCGGCGGCCCAGCAGTGGAAGGTGGACCCGGCGAGCTGCAGCACGTCGCTGGGCGTGGTCACCTCCGGCAGCCATCGCGCGACGTATGGCGAGCTGGCCAACGCCGCCATGGGCCTGCCCGTGCCGGCGCAGGTCACGCTCAAGGACCCGGCGCAGTTCCGCATCGTCGGCAAGCCCACGCCGCGCCTGGATTCGGCGGCCAAGCTGCACGGCGACGCCGTGTTCGGCATCGACACCCGGCTCAAGGACATGGTCGTGGCCGTGGTGGCCCGCCCGCCGCGCTTTGGCGGCAAGGTCAAGACGTTCAACGCCGACCGCGCGCGCAAGATCAAGGGCGTGGTCGATGTGATGCTGGTGCCCGTGGACCGTGGCGGCACCGGCGTGGCCGTGGTGGCCGATGGCTACTGGCCCGCCAAGACCGCGCGCGAGGCGCTGGAGATCGTCTGGGAAGACACCGGCTCGACGGTGAGCACCGCCGCGCTGTTCGACCAGTACAGCAAGCTGGCCACGCAGCCGGGCACGGTGGCCAGGCCGCTGGACGGCATCGACGCCTCGCTCAAGGGCGCGGCGAAGGTCATCGACGCCGAATACCGCCTGCCGTACCTGGCCCACGCGCCGATGGAGCCGCTCAACTGCACCATGCAGGCCGAGGTGGCCGGCAACAAGGCCACGGCGGTGAAGGTGTGGGTGGGCTCGCAGTTCCAGACCGTCGACCAGGCCGCCATCGCCCGCACGCTGGGGCTGGCGCCGGAGAAGGTCACGCTGAACACGATGATGGCTGGCGGCGGCTTCGGCCGGCGCGCGGTGCCGACCTCGGACTATCTGGTGGAAGCCGCCAATGTGCTGCGCACGTGGGTCGGCAACGGCCACACCGAGCCGCTCAAGGTGATGTGGAGCCGCGAGGACGACATCAAGGGCGGCTACTACCGGCCGCTGCACGTGCACCGCGCGCGCATCGGCGTGGACGCCAAGGGCGCCGTGGTGGGCTGGCAGCACACCATCGTCGGCCAGTCGATCGTCAGCGGCACGCCGTTCGAGTCGATGATGGTCAAGAACGGCGTGGACGTGACGATGACTGAGGGCATCGTCGAGAACGACTACGACGTGCCGCTGCAACTGGCCGTGCATCATCCGAAGGTGGACGTGCCGGTGCTCTGGTGGCGCTCGGTGGGCAACACGCACACGGGCTTCGTCAAGGAAACGCTGGCCGACGAGATGGCTACCGCCGCCAGGCAGGACCCGGTGGCGTGGCGCCTGGCCCGGCTGGACCCGCAGAAGCACGCCCGGCACCGCGCCGCGCTGCAACTGGCGGTGGACAAGTCCGGCTACGGCAAGAAGAAGCTGCCGAAGGGGCATGCCTGGGGCGTGGCCGTGCACGAGTCGTTCGGCTCGGTGGTGGCCTATGTGGTGGACGTGTCGGTGGTCAAGGGTGAGCCGCGCGTGCACCGCGTGACCGCCGGCGTGCACGCGAACCGCGTGGTCAATCCGCTCTCGGCCGAGGCGCAGATCCAGGGCGGCTGCGTGTTCGGGCTGTCGATGACCCGGCCCGGGTTTGCCATCGAGATCGAGAACGGCGCGGTGAAGAACAGCAACTTCCCCGACTACCCGCCGCCCCGCATGCCGGACGCCCCGCAGGTGGACGTGTTCTTCGTCCCCTCGCAGGACAACCCGACCGGCCTCGGGGAACCGGGCGTGCCGGCCATCGCGCCGGCAGTGGCCAACGCGCTGTTCCGGCTCACCGGCAAGCGCCAGCGCCAGTTGCCGTTCGTGGTCTGAGGCGGGTTGGCCGCGTCGGCCCGGCTGGTCCGGGCCGTCCGCATTGTCCAGGTTAGGCCCCGCAGTTAGGTCTATTTCGCCCCGCTTCCCGTGCCAACGGGGGCGGGACGAATGCCGTCGAGGCTTGCGTTTGCCGCGTTACCGCGCTACAAACCACTGCATACACGACGACACGGGGTTGGACATGGCCACTCAGGAAAGCGCGCTGACGTTTGCGCTGCTCGCCGTGCCCGCGCGCGCGGCCATCTGCCGCGCCTTGCTCGAGGCCGGCGATGACGGCCTGCCGGCCGACCAGCTCGCCCAGCTTGCCGGGCTCACCCTCCATCGCGCGGCCCATCATTTCGGCGAGATGGTGCAGGCCGACGTACTCGTCCTCGTGATTCGTGACCGCCGGGTCGGCTATGTGCTCAAGGCGCGCCGCGAGGTGCGCGAGGCGCTGGGCTACCTCGACAGCAGCGGACTCGACTAAGCCCGGGGCAGGGCGGCCGCGATCCGGGCGATGTTGTCGCGCGCGGGTTGCTCGGCATCGGCAAAGGCGGGCGTCAGGAACAGGCGCTCGCGCTGCGCCAGCGTAGTGAGGAAGCCCACGCGGCGTGCCATGAAGGCCGCGTGCAGCGCCGCGCCGGCCAGCCCGGTGCGGCGGGCCAGCAGCGCGCGGTTCTCCTCGAACACGGCTTGCGTATAGGCGTCGAACGCCTCGGCGGGGGCCGCCAGCCGGTACAGGTCCAGATCGAGCACTGTGGCCGCGTCGGGCGCGGTCGGCGTGTGCGCGCGGGTGTCCAGCACGATCTGCATGGCCTGGCGCAGCACGTCGGCATCCACATCCCCCACCATGGTTTCGATCAACGCCGCCGAGGCGGCCTCGTTGTGCTCGCAGCCGGGCACGTACACCGCGTCATGGAACAGCACCGCCAGCGCCTGCGCCGGGTTCAGCGCGAGGCCCCGGGCGTGCGCCACCTCGAACATCTCGAGCACATGGGTGCGGTCGTGGTAGCGGCGATAGGGCGCCTCATAGAGCGCCAGCGCCTGGAGCACGGTCTGGCGCGGCAGGAAGTCCAGGCAGGCCAGCGCGGCCGGCCAGTCCGGCGCGAAGCGGGGCATCTCGCCGGCGTCGGTCCGCACCGGCTCGGTGAAGACTTCCGCCGTGCGCACCCACAGGATCGAGCGGTCGCGCATGGACTCGTAGACCACCACGGGCGCCAGGTCGGCCTCGAAGCGGCCCAGGCCGGTCACACGGTAGGCGCCGCCCTTGTAGTGGCGGTAAGGCATGCCCGGCACGAGGTCCGGGTCGTTCGGCATCGGTATCGACTTCGGAATGGGATTCGCCAAGATATAGACTCCACGGTTGCGGCGGATCATAAGTCATAGGGTAAACCCTTGTATAGGGAAACCCCGTATTCAGCCCCTGTCTTGAAAACGACAACCCTCGTCCCTATAATTAGCACTCCCCGGGGGTGAGTGCTAACAGAGCCCTTGCGGTACCCGAAAACCGTTGGCCGTCGCCTTCAGACGGCCATTTGTGAATCAAAACTCACTTTTTGTACCTAGGAGTCCGTATGAACCTGCGTCCTCTGCACGACCGTGTGATCGTGAAGCGTCTGGACAATGAAACCAAGACCGCATCCGGCATCGTGATTCCCGACAATGCTGCCGAGAAGCCCGATCAAGGCGAAGTCCTCGCCATCGGCCCCGGCAAGAAGGATGACAAGGGCAACAACATTGCCCTCGACGTCAAGGTGGGTGACCGCGTGCTGTTCGGCAAGTATGCCGGCCAAGGCGTGAAGGTGGATGGCCAGGAACTGCTGGTCATGCGCGAAGAAGACATCATGGCCGTGGTCAACAAGTAATCCACGCGTCACTCGTACAGATCAGGAGAAACAGAACATGGCAGCAAAAGACGTAGTGTTCGGCGACGCCGCCCGTGCCAAGATGGTCGAAGGCGTGAACATTCTCGCCAACGCAGTGAAGGTGACCCTGGGCCCGAAGGGTCGCAACGTGGTGCTGGAGCGCAGCTTCGGCGGCCCGACCGTGACCAAGGACGGCGTGTCCGTGGCCAAGGAAATCGAACTGAAGGACAAGCTCCAGAACATGGGCGCGCAGATGGTCAAGGAAGTGGCTTCCAAGACCAGCGACAACGCCGGTGACGGTACCACCACCGCTACCGTGCTGGCCCAGTCGATCGTCCGCGAAGGCATGAAGTTCGTTGCCGCCGGCATGAACCCGATGGACCTGAAGCGCGGCATCGACAAGGCTGTCGGCGCTGCCGTGGAAGAGCTGAAGAAGCTGTCCAAGCCCACCACCACCAGCAAGGAAATCGCCCAGGTTGGCGCGATCTCGGCCAACAGCGACGCCTCGATCGGCGAGCGCATTGCCGAAGCCATGGACAAGGTTGGCAAGGAAGGCGTGATCACCGTGGAAGACGGCAAGTCGCTGGCCGACGAGCTGGAAGTCGTGGAAGGCATGCAGTTCGACCGCGGCTACCTGTCGCCGTACTTCATCAACAACCCGGAAAAGCAGGTTGTTGCCCTGGACAGCCCGTTCGTCCTGCTGTTCGACAAGAAGGTGTCGAACATCCGTGACCTGCTGCCGGTGCTGGAGCAAGTGGCCAAGGCTGGCCGTCCGCTGCTGATCATCGCCGAAGACGTCGAGGGCGAAGCCCTGGCAACGCTGGTGGTGAACAACATCCGTGGCATCCTGAAGACCGCCGCCGTGAAGGCCCCGGGCTTCGGCGACCGCCGCAAGGCCATGCTGGAAGACATCGCCATCCTGACCGGCGGTACCGTGATCGCCGAGGAAATCGGCCTGACGCTGGAAAAGGCGACCCTGAACGACCTGGGCCAAGCCAAGCGCATCGAGATCGGCAAGGAAAACACGATCATCATCGACGGCGCCGGCGACGGCTCGGCCATCGAAGGCCGTGTGAAGCAGATCCGCGCCCAGATCGAAGAAGCCACTTCGGACTACGACCGTGAAAAGCTGCAAGAGCGCGTGGCCAAGCTGGCCGGCGGTGTTGCCGTGATCAAGGTTGGCGCTGCCACCGAAGTCGAAATGAAGGAAAAGAAGGCACGCGTGGAAGACGCGCTGCACGCCACCCGCGCTGCCGTGGAAGAAGGCATCGTCCCCGGCGGTGGTGTGGCCCTGCTGCGCGCCCGCGCTGCGATCTCGGGTCTGCAAGGCGAGAACGCCGACCAGAACGCCGGTATCAAGATCGTGCTGCGCGCCATGGAAGAACCGCTGCGCCAGATCGTGCTGAACGCTGGTGAAGAGGCTTCGGTCGTGGTGGCCAAGGTGATCGAAGGCAACGGTAACTACGGTTACAACGCTGCCTCGGGCGAGTACGGCGACCTGGTGCAAATGGGCGTGCTGGACCCGACCAAGGTGACCCGCACCGCGCTGCAAAACGCCGCTTCGGTTGCTTCGCTGATGCTGACCACGGACTGCGCCGTGGCTGAATCGCCGAAGGAAGAGTCGGCTCCGGCCATGCCGGGCGGCATGGGCGGCATGGGCGGCATGGACGGCATGATGTAAATCACGCCGGACCAGACGAGGCCTCCGGGCTTCGTCAACGTCTGAAAAAACCCCCGCGGGCGAAAGCGCGCGGGGGTTTTTGTTTTGGGGGCGGAGGGGGCGGAGGGGGCGGGGGTCTAGATCTCCACCACCCGCCCCCAATCAAACACCGGGTTCTCCGGGTTGCCCGTTCGTCTCGATATATACCCGCGCGGGTTGCAGACTACGCGGGACTGGTCGATCCAGTAGTCGAAGCTGGTGTGGGTGTGGCCGTGGATCCAGAGGTCGGCTTGGGCTACGAGGTCGGGGCGGCGGGAGAGGAAGCCGGCGGAGACGATGTCGTGGGCGTAGCGGGGGTCCAGGCTGCCGAGGTCGGGGCCGTGGTGGGTGACGACCACGGTCTTGCCGTCGAAGGGTTCGGCCAGGGTGTCCGTCAGCCAGGCGGTGGCGGCGCGGTGGCGGGCCAGGGCGTCGGCGGGGGTGTAGGGGCGATGCTGGCCGGCCTCGTCGGTGGTTTCGATCAGCCGGTGGTCCACCACTACGCGGGCGCAGGCCTGCATGGCGTCGTCGATGCGGTCGGTGCCGTAGAGGCAGTAGTCGGTCCACCAGGTGGTGCCGATCACGCGCACCGGGCGGCCGTCGCCATCGGCGTACTCGGCCACGGCGCCGTTGAGCAGCGCCACGTTGGGCGCCGCCTCCGCCGCTTCGGCCATCAGGCGGTCCACGGTGTCGAAGTTGTTCTCGTAGTACTCATGGTTGCCGGGCACGTAGACCACGGGCACGTCGAAGGTGCGGGCGGCCCAGTCGATGCCGTCGCGGCCGTTGGCGATGTCGCCGGCCAGGATCACGAGGTCCGCCGCGCACGCGGGGATCGCGTCGGTCTGGTTGTGCTCCAGGTGGATGTCGCTGAGGATGCGCAACTTCATGGGGGCTCCCGGGGACGGGCGGCGCGGGCCGCGGGCGCCTTGATTCTCCCACGATCCGGGCCGCGCGCGCATCCCCCGGAGGCAATCCCCCGGGGGCGCGGGCCCCCGCTCGGCAAACCGGGCTCCGGCGCTACTTGGAGATGCGCAGGATTTCCGAGGCCAGCTTGGCGAAGCATGGCCGCAGATCGTTGACGGTGGCGGCAAAGCAGTAGATGCCGGTGGGCTGGTTCGTGTTGTAGCGCGTGGCGTCGCTGGTGTTGGCGATGTTCTTCAGCAGGTTCTGGTCGAGATCGCCGTTGCTGCCCAAGCCCAGCGTGAACACGTAGACACCCTGCGCGCGCAGCGACGAGGCCATCGCCAGCGGCACGTTGGTGGCGGCGTTGTAGACATTGGTGTAGGCGATGTTCTTGTTGTTCGATGCTGACGTCACCGTGTTGGGCTGGCTGCCGACGATCAGGAACTCCGTATCCGTGGCGTTGTGGGCGTTGTAGTACTGGGGCATGTTCTTGGGCAGTTCGTTGCCCCGGAGGGTGTCGGCATTGCAACTCCCGCTGAGCGTGTCGTCCTGGACGTCGATCTTGTAGTAGCCGGTCACGTCATTGCCGGTGGCCGTGATGCCGCCGGTACAGGTGCTGCCGCCGGCGGTCTTGTACGCCGCCGCCAGCGTGTTGGGGTTGCCATCGGAGAAGAACACCACCACGCGCAGGCTGGAGCGGTTCAGCTGGGCAATGCTGTTGAGCTGGGCGCGCGCCTGCCAGAGTCCCTCGGCATAGTTGGTGTTGCCGCCGTAGTTGAGCTTGGTGATCTTGGTCTGCATGGCGGGGCGGTCGAAGCCACGCTGCGACGTGCGGATGGCGACGTCCACTTCCGCGCCGGACGAGAAGTGCACCAGGCCCACCCGGTCCGTGGACGGGCTGAACTGGTTCAGGAAGCTGTTGGCGTTGGTGCGCACGGTGCTCCAGACGTCCTTCATCGACCCGGAAGAATCGATCACGAACACCATGTCCAGGTCCTTGCGGATCGATGTGGACGAGGCGGCCACCGCCACGTCATGGAAGCCCAGCACCTTCAGCAGCGTCAGCGGCATGGTGGCGGAGGCCGAGACGCCGATCGTCACCTTGCCCTGCTCGAACGTCACGCTGGGCGTGTCCAGCGAGGGCGTGCCGTGCAGGTAGCCGTTGGGGAAGTTGGCGTTGAAGAAGTCCGTGGCGGCCTGGCGCGCGGCGGCGGTCTGCTCCGCCTGCGTGGTGCCGTTGGTCACGGCGCGCGCGGCGGCCACCGCGGCGGCGTCGACGGCGGCATTGAGGCGCGCGCGCGTCATGTAGGCCATGCCGGTGTCGATGGCGAGCCCGGCCGTGCCGAGCAGCCCGATCATCAGCGCGCCGGCGATGATCGTGATCTGACCGCGCTGGAACTTCTGGTGCATGCGTTGCGGTCTGTGGGTCATGGCGCCTCCCTGCCGTGGCTCAGAACGTCGTGGACGAATAGAGGTTCGGACCAATCGTGGGCATCTTGAGCGTGCCCATCGTCAGGCCCTGGAAAAGCATGTTGAAGCTGTACCAGGACTCCACCACGTAGACCACCTGGCCATCGGTGAGCTTGCCGGTCATGGCATTGGCCGTGGGGGATCCCGTGCCGGGCGAGGGCAGGTTCTTGCAGGCGCCGTCGCTGCTGCCGTAGCTGCCGCAGCCGTAGACCTTGCTGGGTGGCGCGCTGCCGCCGAGGCTCCAGCCATCGGTCCAGCGGGTTTGCTCCAGCACGATGTTGCGGACTGTGCAATTTGTGCCGCTTTTGTTGCAGTTCTCGGCATTGCCCATGAGCTTGGTGATGTAGATCATGCCGCGCTGGCCCATGTTGAGCGGCGGCGTGGTCTGGGCCAGCGAGTCCATGATGACCTGCGGCAGTTGCGGGCTGCGCGAGGCCAGGCTGGCGCCTTCGCGGGTCAGGTTGACGAGGATCAGATTGGCCTGGATGGCCCGGCCGAAGTCGATCACCGGCAGCGTCAGGAAGATGAAGATCGGCAGCAGGATGGCGAACTCGATGGTGGCGATGCCGCGCGGCGCCGTGCGTGCCGTCCGGCGGGAACTCGGGCGGGAATTCGGGCGGAGGGGGGAGTGGGCGCGGGTCATCAGAAGGCCTCGTTGCGCATGGTGGCGGCCACGCTGAAGCGGTACTTGCCGCCGTTGGACTGGTAGAACGCGGCCACGATCGGGGTGATCAGCGGCCAGTTGCAGGTCACCTGGATCACTACGATGTCCCCCGCGCTGCCGAACATCCCCGCGCCGTTGGGCTGCGAGGTGCCGTTGACCCACGTCGTCACCTGTGCGCCGGACCGGTCGAAGATGCCGTGGGAGCTGTCGTGGATTTTCTCGAGCACCGCGCGGTAGCGCTGCGGCGCGCTGGCGTTGGGGTCGAGCGCGTTCTGGCCGGTCACGGCGTAGCGCGCGCCCTCGCGCACGGCATGCTGCATGGTCACGGTGGCCCACATCATGGCGCTGAAGTCGACGACGGAGAACAGCAGGAGGAAGAACAGCGGCGCCACCAGCGCGAACTCCACGGCGCTGGCGCCGCGCTGGCGGGGGATGGACCGGTTGCGGAGCATGGTGTGTCTCCCGGTGGAGTGTGGGCTCGCCGGCCGGTTCAGCCGGACTGGCCCATCATGAAGGGCATCAGCGAGCGGTAGAACTGCAGGGCGGGCGAGCCCAGCAGCACCACCATCAGCGACGGGAAGATGAAGAAGATCAGCGGGAACAGCAGCTTCACGGCGATCTTGGCGGCGGTCTCCTCGGCGCGCTGGCGGCGCTTGGTGCGCAGCGTATCGGCCTGCACGCGCAGCGATTCGGCAATGCTGGTGCCGAAGCGGTCCGCCTGGATCAGCATGCTGACCAGCATGTCCACGTCTTCCACGGCGGTGCGCAGCGCCAGGTTGCGCAGTGCCTTCTCGCGCGAGAGCCCGGCGCGCAGTTCCAGCACCAGCAGTTCCAGCTCCTCGCCCAGCGCGCTGCGCTCCGCGCGCAGTTCCTCCACCACCTTGAGCAGTGCGGCGTCCATGGCGAGCCCCGCCTCCACGCAGACCGTGATCAGGTCGAGCGCGTCCGGAAAGGCCTCGAAGATCTGCCGCCGGCGGGTGCGCACGCAGTGGCGCAGGGCCAGGTCCGGCAGGTAGAAGCCGGCGATGGCCACCGCGAGCAGCGCCACCGGCAGCAGGCGGGGGTTGTCTTCGCTCAGCACGCCGCCAGTGGCCAGGAACAGCGCGGCGGGGAAGAGCAGCGCCAGCGCGGTCTTGGCGGCGAAGTAGACCGGGATGGCGGCCGGATTGCGCCAGCCGGCGTTCATGAAGCGCGTGCGCAGCGCCGAGTTGTTCCAGCCCTCGCTCGGCAGGGCCAGCCGGGCGAGCGGCCGGGAGACCCGGGCCATGCGTTGCAGCCACTCCTCCTGCAGCACCACGGGCGTGCCGCCCTCCGCGCGCGTGGATTGCGTGGCCTGGGAGATGCGGCGGCGCACGGCACGCGGCTGGAACAGCAGCATCGCGGCCAGCGCAGCCCCGAAGGCCAGCACGAAGGTCAGCACCAGGATGGCGATTTGCTCGAATTTCATGTCAGCTCCCCTTCGTCCCGCGTTGGTCCTGCTTTGTACGGCTTGGCGCCTCAGATATGAATCCGCACGATGCGCCGCATCCACATCAGCCCGAGCGCCATCAGCGCCAGCGCGTAGCCCACGATCCACGGCCCCACCGGGTCCTCGACCAGCGGATCGAGGAACTCGGGATTGACCAGGTACATCGCCCCGGCCACCGCGAACGGCAGCAGCGACAGGATGATCCCGGACAGTCGCCCCTCGGCGGACAGCACGCGCACCTGGCCCATCAGCTTCATGCGCTCGCGGATGATGTGGCTGACGTTGCCCAGGATCTCGGCGAGGTTGCCCCCCGACTCGCGCTGGATCAGCACGGCGATGACCAGGTAGCGCAGGTCGGGCAGTGGCGCACGCTCGGCCAGCGCGCCCAGCGCGTCGTGCATCGACGCCCCGTAGTTGATTTCGTCGAAGGTGGTGCGGAACTCCGCGCCGAGCGGATCAGGCAACTCGTCGCCGGCCATGTCGAGCGCGCTCGAGAACGAGTGCCCGGCCCGTAGCGCGCGGCTGATCAGGTCGGCCGCCTCGGGCAGCTGGGTCTCGATGCGCTGCAGCCGGCGCGTGCGGCTGCGGTTGACGTACCACGCGGGCACCGCCAGCCAGCAACACGCCACCACGGCCACCGGCATCTCGGGCAGCTCGATCGCCCGGGCCACCACCGCCAGCGCCACGGGCGGGATGCACGTCATCGCCAGCAGCGTGGATACCTTCCAGCGCAGCCCCGATTGCATCAGCCAGCGCTCCAGCGCATGGCTGTGCGGCAGCCGGTTCAGCAGGGCGGTGAGCAGGGGCGAGCGCGCCAGCGCGTGCGCCTTCATGATCGACGCCTCCGCGTCCTCCTGCCACGGCGTCTCGGTGACCGCGCGCAGGCGCCGGCCATAGCGCCGGGCGGCCGCGCTGTGGCGGCGCATCCACCACTGGTAGCCCACCGTGATCGCTGTCACGATGGCGACGAACAGGCAAAGCGCGAAGCCGATGAGGTTCTGGTCCATGGCGGTCCCCGGGGGTTCTCAGGCGTCAAACGTCGTAGCGCACGGAGGGCTCGTACAGCCGGTCGGGCACGGTCAGGCCGAAGGCCTGCAGGCGGTCGGAGAAGTGTGGCCGCACGCCGGTGGCGCAGAAGTGGCCCTTGACCCGGCCCTCCGCATCCACGCCGGTGCGGCGGAAGGTGAAGATCTCCTGCATGTTCACCACGTCGCTCTCCATGCCGGTGACTTCCTGGATGCTCAGCAGCCGGCGCCGCCCATCCGTCAGCCGGGACACCTGGAGGATCACCGTAATGGCCGAGGTGATCTGCTGGCGCATGGTGCGCGGCGGCAGCGCCAGGCCCGCCATGCTGACCATGTTCTCCAGCCGCGTCAGGGCGTCTCGGGGGCTGTTGGCGTGGATGGTGGCCAGGGAGCCCTCATGGCCGGTGTTCATGGCGTGGAGCATGTCCAGCGCCTCGGCACCGCGCACTTCGCCCAGGATGATGCGGTCCGGGCGCATGCGCAGCGCGTTGCGCACCAGCGAGCGCTGCGTGATCTCGCCCCGGCCCTCGATGTTGGGTGGGCGCGTTTCCAGCCGCAGCACATGGTCCTGCCGCAGTTGCAGCTCCGCCGCGTCCTCGATCGTCACCATGCGCTCCGTAGCGGGGATGAAGCCCGACAGGATGTTCAGCATGGTGGTCTTGCCGCTGCCCGTGCCGCCCGAGATCAGGATGTTGAGCTTGGCCTTGACCATGGCCTCGATCAGCTGCGCCATCGGCGGCGTGAGCGTCTGCAGCTCCACCAGGTCCTTCACCTGCAGCGGGTTCACGGAGAAGCGGCGGATGGAGAGCAGCGGGCCATCCACGGCGGAGGGCGGAATGATGGCGTTGATCCGCGAGCCGTCCGGCAAGCGCGCATCCACCATCGGGCTCGATTCGTCGATGCGCCGCCCCACGCGCGAGACCATCTTGTCGATCACCTTCATCAGGTGGGCATCGTCCTGGAAGGTCACGTCGGTCAGCTCCAGCTTGCCGCGCCGCTCCACATAGACCTTGCTGGCCGTGTTGACCAGGATGTCGGAGATGGTGGGATCGGCCAGCAGCGGCTCCAGCGGGCCATAGCCGAGCATCTCGTCGCGCACATCGGTCACCAGCCGCCGGCGTTCGGACTCGTTGATGGGGATGTTCCGCTCGTCGATCAGATGCTCGACCTGCGCGGCCAGCTCGCGCTTGATCTGCTCGGGCGTCAGGCGCTGGAGCTTCTCCAGTTCCACGCGCTCGATGATGGCGGCGTGGATGTCCATCTTCAGTTGCTGGTAGGCCGCGCTCGCGGTCTGGGTGCCGCCGCCGGCCGCCACGCGGTCCGCCACGCGCTCCGTGACGGATTCGCCGGCCTTCTCGAACAGTTGTGCGCGCAGGGACATGTCGGTTCTCCGCTGGGGTTAGGCGTGCTTGCCTGCCGGCAGCACCGGGGCGGGGTGGCTGCCTGAATCAGTCTGGGCCGCGCGCTGGCCGAGCCAGCGGGACAGCAGGCCAGCCTCCCGGCGCGTGGCGTCCGGGAAGACGGCATCGACCATATGGGTCAGCGCGCGCGCCATCGTGCTGCGCGGTGCCAGCTGCAGCACCGGAACGCCCTGGTTGGCAGCCTCGCGCGCGGTGCGGGCATCGGCGGGCAGGGTGTGCGCCACCCGCATCCCCAGGGTGTCTTCCAGCGTGCGCTGGGCGATCGGGGCGTGCTTGTCGAACTGGTTGACCAGCAGTTGCAGCCGCTCCGTGGCATAGCCGAGCGAATGGAAGATCTCCGTCATGTGGCGCCCGGCGCGCAGGTAGGGCAGCGCGAGCTGCACCACGGGCACGATGGTCTCGCTGTGGTCGAGCACCATGATCGACGAGGGATTGATCTCCTGGCCGACATCGAACACCACGACGTCGTACACCGGCCGGGCGAGGTCCAGGATGCGCTCCAGGTGGGCCGCCTTGATGTCGCCGGCCTTGACCGGGTCGCCGGCGCCGGCCAGTACATCGAGCATGGGATGGGCGTGCAGCGTGCAGGCATCGAGCAGGGCCAGGTCCAGGCGGTCGATCTGCTGGCAGATGTCCGGGAGGGTGGCCGGCGGCGCCTTGTCCGTGACCACGAAGGCGGCATCGCCGAACTGCTGCACGAGGTCTACCAGCAGCACGCGCTTGTTGCGGAGCGCGGCCACTGCGGCGGCGAAGTTGGCGGCAGCGAAGGTCGTGCCGCTGCCGCCCTTGCAGGACGTGAAGGCGATGGTGCGGGCCAGCGTCTCGCCGACTTGTGCGCGGGTGTCCAGCCGCGCCAGCTCGTCATTGAACTCGCGCGGGTCGAGCGGCCAGCGCAGCACGCTGCGCACGCCCATGCGCATGGCGCGCATCAGCAGCTCGGCGGTGGGCTGCGGCGTGACCAGGATGCACGGCACGTCGCCATCGGGAAAGCGCTGGCGCAGGCGGTCCAGCACCTCGGTGTCGAATTCATCGGCCTGCAGGACGAGGAAGTCGGATGTGTGGATCAGGCCGGCCATGGCCAGCGCCTTGCCGGGTTCCACGCAGACCAGCTGGGGCTGGCGGCGCGTATCGGCCTGTTGCGCCAGGGCCAGCAGCTGGCGTGCGCGCGTGTCGTCGGCCGCGACCAGTATGAGCTTTGCCATCTCGATTCTCCGTTCTGCGTTGCCGGGTTCAGGGCGCGGACGAGGCCGTGCCTACGCCCACCACGTAGGCGTTGCCGTCCGGCTGCGGGTTGCGGTACGACTGGCCGTAGCGGTCCATCGCCGCCGTGGCCGCGCGGGCATCGACGCCGGTCACCGGGTCCGTGTTGGCCGAGGCATTTGGGTTGAGCGTCTGCATCATCCGCACGGTGCGCACGGCATCGCCGAACTGGGCGTCCCAGACGGGCGAGGTGCTCATGCAGCCGGCGCAGGCGAGGGCGGCGGCCATGGCCAGCGCGGTTCGGGCGAGGCGGGAGGGTTGGATCATGATGGTCCCCTGTCTGGGTGCATGTGTGGCGCGGATCATTGAAGGGCGCTGCCGACGACCGTGGCAGCGGTGATGGCGCTGGTCGTGGCGGGCGGCGAGGGTGCCAGTGCGGCGGTCGGCACGAACCCGCCGCTCGCGGGCTGCGTCGGGTCGGCCGGGGCGGGCACGATGGAGGTGGTGGGCCGGACCGGGGCGAGGGGGGTGGCCGGGGCGATGGGCGCCGCAGCCGGTGTGGCCGGTGCAGCCTGCGGCATCGGGGCGCCGACCGGCGCGAGGTTGTCCGGCGCGCGGCGCGGGTGGCCTTCCATATTGCCGTTGATGAAGACTTCGCCCGGCGTGGCAGGGCCGAAGGAATCGGTCGGCATCGGGTAGTTGGCCGGCAGCGGCTTCACCAGGCGCGGCGTGACGATGAACAGCAGCTCGCTGCGGTCCTGCTGGAAGTTCGTGCTGCGGAACAGGTTGCCCAGGATCGGCAGCTCGCCCGCGCCCGGCAGGGCCTTCAGGCTGCCCGTGACGTTGCTCTTGATCAGGCCGCCGATGGCGAAGCTCTGACCGTCCATCACCTGCAGCGTGGTGGAGGCGCGCCGCGTGGTGATCAGCGGCAGGATGGTCGAGCCGGACAGGTTGGGCGCGGTGAGCGCCACGCCGGTCGGCGAGAGTTCCGACACCTCCGGCGCCACCTTCAGGTTGATGCGGCCGTTGGCCAGCACCGTGGGCGTGAACTTCAAGCCCACGCCGAAGGTTTCCTCCTGCAGCACGATGGTGGCCACCCCGCCGAAGGACGACTGCGGCACCGGGATGAACACCTTGCCGCCCGCCAGGAAGCTCGCCTCCTGCCCGCTGATGGCCATCAGGTTCGGCTCGGCCAGCACCTTGACCAGGCTGTCGCCCTTCTGCGCATCGATCTGGAACGCCAGCGGCAGGTTGTTGCTCTTCATGCCGGTGAGCACGCCGGCGCCGCCCGAGAGGAAGTTGGCCAGCAGGCCGAAGCTCCAGCTGCCGAAGGCGCCGTTGAGGTTGGCCGCCGCGCCGAGCTGGTCGATCAGCGTCTTGCTGACTTCGGCCACTTTCACCTCGAGCATCACCTGCTGCGGCGCGTCCACGGTCATCATGTTGATGATGCGCGCGCTGCGCATGGGCATGCCGTTGCCCTGGTTGGCGTTGGCCGAGACGGGCATCATCGCGCCGCCCATGTTCATCGGCATGCCGGGCGCGCCCACGTTGGCCGGCGTGCCCAGCGGCTGCTGGGGCGCCTGCAGCGGGCTGCGGGTCTGGCGCATCACGAAAGCGTTGGCGATGTCCATCACCTTCTGCGCGGTGGTCGAGTCCGGCACGTTGCCGCTGAGCACGAGGCTGTCGGCAGCGGAGGAGACCCGCACGCCGCGTGCCTCGGGCATCAGCGAGTGCAGCGAGGCCTGCAGGCCGCCGGGGTCGGCGCCGACCGTGACATCGATGATGGTGCAGCGGCCAGTGCGGCCCTGCACGATCATGTTGGTGGTGCCGACATCGAGCCCCAGCAGGTAGAGCGTCTGCGGGGAGACCAGCATGGCCTGCACCACGCTCGGATTGCCCAGGGTGCGTGTGCGCACCGGCTCGGGCAGTTGCAGCATGCGGGACTTGCCCACCGGCACCGTGACCTGTTCGGCCTCGGCCGCCGCGCCCACGCAGCTTGGGCCGCGGCTGGTGTTGTTGTCCGCGGCGGGCGGGGCGGCGGCGGCCGCGCCGATGGTCAGCTGGATCGGCCCCGTGGCGGCGATGCGCGTGGGCTGACTGGCCTGCACATCGTCGGCCGCCTGCACCTGGGCGCTGGCCAGCCAGACGCTGGTGATGGCCAGCGTGGAGAGGGCCGTGGTGCGCAACGCGCGGTGATGATTGGCTTTCATGATCGGTTTCCCCGGTGGGTGTGTCCTGGCGCCGCGTGCGGGCTCAGAAGCACTCCATGTCCTGTTTCATGCCGCTGATGACGCCGACGCAGTTGGTCTGGAGTTTTTGGGCGGCGATGCGCTGGATCACCTGCACTGCCTTGACCACCGGCGCCACGGGCGCGGCGGCCTGCACCACCGGCTCGTTGAGCAGGCTGCGCTTGGTGGCGCCGGCGGTGTCCACCGGCCGTGCTTCCACCTGGTTGCGCAGCACCAGCGAGAGCGAGCCCACGCTGCGCGCCAGGTCCAGCTTCTCGGCTTCCTGCGGGGAGACTTCCAGCGTCACGGCGTTCACCACCTTGGGCTTGGTCTCGTCGCGGTTCACCTCCTGCGCCACCGCCAGCACCAGGATCTTCTCGAGCACGATCTTCGAGATCGACTGCTCGGCCTGCGGCCCGGCATCGCCCTTGGCGGCGTCCTTCTGCGTGTTGACGATGATGTCGACGAAGCTGCCCGGCAGCGCGAAGCCCGCCACGCCCACCACGTCGTTGACCCGCACCGTGATGGCGCGCTTGCCTTCGGCGATCACGGCCGAGAGGCCGCCCTTGGTGCCCATCGGCGTGAGCTTGGCTTCCAGGATCGGCTCGCCGCGCATCACGCTGGCCTTGGTGACGCGCCCGTCGATGGCTTTGAGGTCCGAGAGCACGCCGGCCGGCAGGCTTTCGCGCGGCCAGTCGACCAGCTTGACGAACTCGGGCGCCAGACGCTGGCCGAGGTTGATGTCGGTGGTGGCCACGGCCACCTTGACCGTGGTGTCGGCGCTCTGCTGCATCATCCAGCGCGAGGCCATGACCACCGCAGCCAGCCCGGCGAGGGCGGCCACCAGCAACATCAGCAGGGTGCGTACGTTTCTCATTTCAGGGTCCTCCCGGTTTCAAGGCGCGCCGGCTCCCCTGGCGGTCCCGGGGGGCGGGACGCCATGGCAGACCTGCGTGGTACTGCTGAGGGTGGTCTAGTGGTGGAAGACCCAGCCGATGTGCTGGCGCAGGGTGCGCGCCGCCTGGGCGGGCGGTTGCGCCAGCGGGGCGCGGTCGAACAGGCGCGACGGGCAGCGGCGTTGGCGGGTGGCGCTGTCGGCGCTGGCGTTGTTGCGGATCTTCGTGGTCATGGTGCTTCTCCCGTTCCTGCCCGGTCTGGCCGGGCTGTTCCTTCTCTTGTGCCGGGCGTGTCAGAGCACGCCGGTCATCACCAGCAACACGCCTGCCGCAATCGCTACCGCGTAGGGCAGGCGCGCAGTCGTCTGGGTCCGTGCCGTGGCGGCGGGCGCCACCGTGTAGGGCATCCACAGCAGCGTGGAAAACATCGCCTGCAGCGTGCGGCGGGCGTGCCGGCGGGCGATCATCACGGTGATGGCCAGCACGCCACCGGCGAGCAGGGTGCCGAGCAGGATCATCGGCATCGCGGCAGGACCCACGCACGCGCCGATGGCGGCCATCAGCTTGGCGTCGCCGGCGCCCACGGCGCCGAGCAGGTAGAGCAGAAGGAACGGCACCAGGCCGGCCGCGAGGCCAGTGAACCAGTGCCAGGCGCCCGCACTGGCGCCCAGCAGCGCGGTCTGCAGCAGCAATGCCGCGGCGGCGCCGGCCAGGTTCAGCCAGTTGGGAATCCGGTGGCTGCGCAGGTCGGTGACCACCGCTACGCTCACCAGCGCGAGGACGCAGCCGGTGGTGAGGGCATCGAACGCGCCAATCTGGCTGGCGAGGCGTTCGGCAAGCGGGGTGAAGGACGGATGCATGGCAGCCTCTTGCAAGGGGTTGGGCCAGCGGCGGCCCGGTGCGCAGCGTCACGCGCCGGGCCGTGGCGGCTCAGGCAGCGGAGAGCGCGTTCTTGATGTCGGTCCAGATCGTGGTCACGGACGACTTGACCGTCGGACCGGCCGCGACCATGCAGAGGGCCACGAAGGCCAGCAGCAGGGCGTACTCGATGCCGGCAGCGCCGTCTTCTTCCTGGGCAAAACGCTTGATGCCATCGAACATGGTGGTCATGTCTTTCTCCTTCACTTCACGGTGGATGGGAAAAAAGCGCCCGCTGGAGATCGGGCACAAGGTTTCGGCCGAACTTCCGACCGAGGCCAAACCGAAAAGCCGACACTGACGTGGCATCTTTCCGATTCCACCTGGCTCAGGCTCGCGTCGCCCCGGCAAAACCGGTCCGGCGCCAGTCACCCGATGCATGGCGACTCCCTGCGCATGCATCCTGGTTGGGTGCCGCGGACCGGTCCGATGCTTCTCCAGGAACCCGTCCGCGCCTGACAGTGCTGCAAAACTGCTTCACGTCGCGGCGGCGGCGCTGCCGACTTACCGCCTGACCGTTCTGCCGGACCGGCCATGCAGCTGGCCGATCGCTTTTCCTCCCCGGGCGCTGACGCTGTTGTCACCGCCTTTCCCCGTCCCACTTGTTATCTCGAATCGTCCTGGCACCTGTCTTTGCGGGTGACCCGGCGTTCCGTGGTTGTGACAGCTTCAGCGACGAACGTGCCACGACGCGTAAGTCGTTGATTTGTATAGGAGTGGGGTTTGGCCACTGCGTCATTCGCGAAACGATGTAACTAAATGTTTCTGGATGGTTACGTGTCGGGTTTGATACGCCGCTACGGGTTTTTCCGGCGAATGGGCAGTATTCGATGCATACAGGCGTCGATAAATGGTGAATACGATCCATGGCCTGCCTTACACCCCACTCAATGGGAGCAGGGGGCAAAGCGGTCAAAATGGTTGCAATCATGAAGCGCCGATTACGCCATTTCGCAGGACCCTCATCCTTCCGGCTCGGGTGCGCCGGGGCTGTGCTTACCTGAAACGCGGTAGGTCGAGATCGGCGGGGATGCGTTGGGACCCCTTATGGGCATGCTGTGAAGCCGATGTGCCGGTCGGTCGTTTGGACGAGGCCGAGAGGAGAAGGATTGCGTACGGCACGCGGTCTCATCCTGGTGGTGGAGGCGAGAGCCGAAAATCGGCAAATCGGGTCGTGAGGCAGAAACGTTCCAATATTGAAACTAGGCCACGAAACGCCCCTTTCGCGTTTCGAATTTGATGCGGCGTTATCACCGCTTTTTGCGATGGTGGACCGTGCTCTGTTACAACTCGGAAACAGACATCGCCAATGTTCTGCAAGGCTGACACGGGTCAACCCGCATTGCCGCCGCGTGGTATCTTTCGCAGGTTTTGCACCACGATGGTGAAGATCATGCCAGGCGCCTCCCCGACAACCCCCTCCGATTCCCTCGCTTCCCAACCGAACCAGGCCGCCAACCCCCGCTGGCGCGTGCTCGCGGTGTTTTCGCTTGGGTTTCTGGTCTCATATATCTTCCGGGGCGTGAATCTCGGCTTCGCGCCGTTCCTGACGCGCGAGCTAGGCCTGTCGGCGGCCGATCTGGGGCTGCTCACCAGTTTCTATTTCCTCGGCTTTGCCTGCGCGCAACTGCCGGCCGGCATCCTGCTCGACCGCTACGGCCCGCGCCGTACCGAGGCCGCCTTGCTGCTGCTGGCCGTCGCCGGGTCGCTGGTGTTCGCCTTCGCCCCGGGCATGGCCGGCCTGGCCGCCGGGCGGGCGATGATCGGCGTGGGGGTGTCGGTCTGCCTCGGCGCGGCCATCCAGGCGCTGTCGATGTGGTTCCCGCTGTCACGCATGCCGTTGCTGAACGGGCTGGTGATGGCGATCGGCGGGCTGGGCGCGGTGGTGGTCGGCAGCCCGCTGTCCTGGCTGCTGGCCTGGACGGACTGGCGCACCATTAGCGTCGGGCTGGCGGCGCTGTCGTTCGCCATGGCCGTGCTGCTCTGGTTCGGCGTGCCGGACGCCCGGCGCCCGGGCAAGGAAACCTTCGCCGAGCAACTGCGCGGCACGCGGCTGATCCTGGTCAGCGAGAAGTTCTGGCGGGTGGTGCCGCTGACGCTGCTGAACCAGGGCATCTTCCTGGCCGTGCAGACGCTCTGGGTCAGCGCGTTCATGCGCGATGTGCAGGGGCTGGCGCCGTCCGAGGGCGCGCGGCTGGTGTCGGTGATCGGCTTCGCCATGATGGCCGGCTGCGTCGGCGCGGGCTGGGCCGCCCGGCACCTGGAGCGGCGCGGGGTGAGCCTCTACGCGTTCGCCGGCTTCGGGATGATCGGCTTCATCGTCGTGCAGCTACTGCTGATGGCGCGGCTGCCGTTCGTGCCGCTCGCCGTGCTGTGGGCGGCCTACGGGGTGTTCGGCTCCAGCGGGATCCTGACCTACGCACTGCTGGCGCGGCGCTTCCCCGACGCGCTGATCGGGCGGGCGACGACAGCCATGACGTTGACTGTTTTCCTCGCGACCTTTGTGTTTCAGGTGGGGATTGGGTTTGTGCTCGATTTCTGGCCGTCATCCGGGGGGCGTTATCCGGTTGTGGCGCATTGGGTGGTTTGGGGTGGGTTGGTGGGGCTGCAGGTTGTGGCGGCGGGGTGGTATTTGATGGAGAAGCGGGGAGGGAAGGTTTGAGGGGCGGTGTTGGGTTTTGAGCCCAAAAGCCAACACCCCAAACCTCAGAGCACCATCGGCCGATCGTCCAACTCATTCCGATTAAACCCATCCCCCGAAGGAAAATGCTCCATCAGCAGCGCATGGATCTCCCCCACCGCATCCAGCACTGGCCGTACCGACAGCGACTCCCGTAGCCCCACCGTCAGCCCGGCGCAAACCTTCTCCCACACCCGCGCGCTAACGCACGCGTCAATCCCCCGGTCCGCGAGGATTTCCACCGCGTGGTCAGCCAGATTGATATAGAGCAGCACGCCCGTGTGGTCCTCGGTGTTCCACACCTCCAGTGCGCCGAACAGCGCCCGGGCGCGTTCGCGTGGCGTGGTGCCGCGCCAGGCCAGTTCCCACGGCATGCTGGCCTCGATGACCACGCGGACTTCCCCGCGATGATGCTGTTCGCCGGCGTGCACGGCCACCTGCAACTGGTGCTGGGCCTCGGCGGGGAACGCCTTGCGCGCCGCCGATGATGTCGAGCCGAGGTGCCGTAGCGCCCGCTTGAGAGACTTCTCCCTGATTGCTTTCATCAGCCAGCCTCCCGATTACCAGTTACCCGAGGCGCCGCCGCCGTCGAAGCCGCCGCCGCCTCCGCCGCTGAATCCGCCGCCACCACCGCCGCCGCCGAAGCCGCCACCACCTCCACCCCAGCGGCGCCCGACCTCATACCCGCCCAGCCCGCCCAATCCACCAGCCGTGGTGGTCGGCCAGCCGCGCCGGCCGGTCACGATCTGCGGGCCGCGTCCGCGCCGCAGGATCGCTGAAAGAAAGAAAAATACGACGATGGCGAGCGGGAACAGCACGGGCAGCCAGTCGTTGAGGGCAGAGGTCGCTGCATTGCCGGCTTTCCGCTCGGGCCCAGGCAGCGCCTCCTTGTCGATGGCGGCCTGGATGGCCGAGATGCCTGCCGCGAGGCCGCCGTAGAAGTCGTTCTGGCGGAAGTGCGGGGCCATCACGTCGCGCAGGATGCGCGAGGACACCGCGTCGGTCAGCGACCCCTGCACGCCGCGCCCGGTCTCGATGCGCATCTTGCGCAAGCCGGGCGGGTTGTCTTTGGCGATCAGCAGGATCACCCCGTCGTCGATGCTCTGGCGCCCCGCCTTCCACGCGTCCGCCACGCGGATGCTGTACTGGTCGATGGTCTCGGGCTCGGTCGTCGGCACCATCAGCACGAAGATCTGGCTGCCGCGCTGTTGCTCGTACTCGGCCAGCACGTTTTCCAGCGCGGCGCGCTGTTGCGGGGCCAGCGTGCCGGTCAGGTCGGTCACGCGCTGGGTGAGCGGCGGCACCGCGACAAAGCCGTCTGCCGCCCGGGCGGGATGGGCGGCGAATATCGCCGCAAGGCATAGCCAGATGCCGAAAAAGCGGAGCAGAGGGGCACGCATGATGGCGATGCGCCGCGTCAGAACTTGACGGCCGGCGGCGTGGAGATGGCCTTCTCGTTCTCCACCGTGAACGACGGCTTGACCGGGTAGCCGAACACCTTGGCCGTGAGATTGGTCGGGAAGCTGCGCGCCAGGACGTTGTACGACTGCACCGCCGCGATATAGCGCTGCCGCGCCACGGTGATGCGGTTCTCGGTGCCTTCGAGCTGCGATTGCAGGTCGCGGAACGCGGCGTCGGCCTTCAGTTGGGGATAGTTCTCGGAGATCGCCAGCAGGCGCGACAGCGCGCTGGTCAGCTGCCCCTGTGCCTGCTGGAAGCGGGCGAAGGCCTCGGGATCGTTGAGTGTCTCCGGCGTCACCTGAATGCTGGTGGCCTGGGCGCGGGCCTTGGTCACTGCCTCGAGCGTCTCGCGCTCATGGCTGGCGTAGCCCTTGACCGTGGCGACCAGGTTCGGGATCAGGTCCGCGCGGCGCTGGTACTGGTTGACGACTTCGCCCCATGCCGCCTTGACGGCCTCGTCCTTCGACTGGAAATCGTTGTAGCCGCAGGCGCTGAGCAGGCTGGCCAGCAGGGCCATGGCGAGCCAGCGGCCAAGGGCGGCGGGCGAGGGCAGGACGAACAGGGATGGGAGGGCAGCGCGCATCGATGACTCCTGGAATGGCCGGGATCGGCAAAATCCAAGTGTAGCGCACGGCATTGGGGCGCCGCCCTGAGTGTGAGGGAAGAGTAAGGGGAGAGCGAGGCGCGCCGGGCGCGCCTCTTGGGTCACTCGACAGCCGCTTAGCCGGCCTGGAAGGCGCGGGCGGCCGCTTCCACGGTAGTGGCGACGATCGCGTCGTCGTGCTTGGCCGAGACAAAGCCGGCTTCGAACGCCGATGGCGCCAGGTACACGCCCTCGTTAAGCATGGCGTGGAAGAAGCGGTTGAAGCGCCCGACGTCGGCCTTGGTTACCTCGGCGAAGCTGGTCGGCACCGTCTGGGTGAAATAGAGGCCGAACATGCCGCCGATGGCGTCCGCGGCGAACGGCACGTTGGCGGCACGGGCAGCGGCGGTCAGGCCATCAGTCAGCTTGCGCGTCTGCGCGGCCAGCTGGTCGTGGAAGCCCGGCGCCTGGATCAGCTTCAGCGTGGTCAGGCCGGCGGCCACGGCCAGCGGGTTGCCGGACAGCGTGCCGGCCTGGTAGACACCGCCCAGCGGCGCCAGCTTGGCCATGATGTCGCGCCGGCCGCCGAACGCCGCCGCCGGCATGCCGCCGCCAATCACCTTGCCCAGGCAGGTCATGTCCGGCTTGATGCCGTAGTGGGCCTGCGCGCCGCCCAGCGCCACGCGGAAGCCGGTCATCACTTCGTCGAAGATCAGCACGGCGCCGTGCTCGCTGCACAGGTTGCGCATGGACTGGAGGAAAGCGGCCGTGGCGCGCACCAGGTTCATGTTGCCGGCTATCGGCTCCACGATCACGGCGGCGATCTCGCCCTTGTGGCGCGCGAAGGCTTCCTCGAGCTGGGTGACGTTGTTGTACTCGAGCACCATGGTGTGGCGCGTCACGTCGGCGGGCACGCCGGCCGAGGACGGCGCGTTCTGGGTGGTGTCCGCGAAGGTCAGCAGGCCCGAGCCGGCCTTGACCAGCAGGCTGTCCGCGTGGCCGTGGTAGCAGCCCTCGAACTTGATGATCAGGTCGCGCCCGGTGAAGCCGCGCGCCAGCCGCAGCGCGCTCATGGTGGCCTCCGTGCCGGACGACACCAGCCGCACCTGCTCGATCGACGGCACCAGCTTGCAGATTTCCTCGGCCATCTCGATCTCGCCCTCGGTGGGCGCGCCGACGGAGAAGCTGCCGGCGGCGGTGTCCTGCACGGCCTTGACCACGGCCGGGTGGGCGTGGCCGAGGATCATCGGCCCCCAGGAGCCGATGTAGTCGATATAGCGCTGGCCGTCCGCATCCCACATATAGGCGCCCTCGGCGCGGGTGATGAAGCGCGGCGTGCCGCCCACGGAGCGGAAGGCGCGCACGGGCGAGTTCACGCCACCGGGAATGGTCTGCTGGGCGCGGTCGAAAAGCTGCTGGTTACGGGACATGGCAGGAGTTGTAATCCGATACAGGATGAAAATGGGCTTGCCGGGGGCCGGAGCCGGGCGGCTAGCGGTCAGATGCCGGAAAAGCAGGCAATCTGGGCGAAATACGCGCCGTTTGAACGGCATCTGCACGCTAACATGCGCGAACGCGACGATATTGGCAGGATTGCGCCGCCCCATGGGTGGCGCCGGCGGCGCGGTTTATGTACCATCTGCGCTGGAATTTTAATGGAGAGTGGCAAGAGCCTGCATATGGAATACAAGACTTGGATGTGCCTGATCTGCGGTTGGATCTACGACGAGGCCACCGGTTCGCCGGAAGACGGCATCGCGCCGGGCACCAAATGGGAAGACGTGCCGATCAACTGGACCTGTCCGGAGTGCGGCGCGCGCAAGGAAGACTTCGAGATGGTGGCGATCTGACGCCTGGCCGTCATCCACCCCGAAAACCCCGACGCGTCGCGCCAAAGCGACAGATCGGCGGGCCGCGCCGGACGAACCGGATTGACGGCCCCACCGCGAGTCGTCACACTTTGCGGCAAAACTAGCACTATCAGAGCAATAACACAGCAATACGTCGGGCGGACGCACGGGTCGCGCCGCCGGCGCCGGTCGGATTGACCGGGCTTTTTTTGATTGGGAATTTGGAAATCGGGGGCCGCCGGCGCGCCAAGCGCTGCCGTGCGGGTGTTCTCAAGTGAATACCGGCGCCTGCATTCGTGCGGGCAGCTGGTCGCGGGAACAGTATGCGGGTCGCTCAAACAGAAGAAAACACGTCCGTCGATGGGGTCAACACCGGCGACGCCGGTGCCGTCAAGGCAGCCGCGGCATTGCGCCGCAAGATCCTTGTGATCGACGATTCCAGCACCATCCGCCGGACGGCGGAGATCTTCCTGTCGCAGGCAGGCTATCAGGTCATGCTCGCCGAGGATGGCTTCGAGGCGCTCGCCAAGGTCGGCGACATGCACCCGGACGTCATCTTCTGCGACATCCTGATGCCCCGGCTGGACGGCTACCAAACCTGTTCCCTGATCAAGAAAAGCCCGAGGTTCCACGCGATCCCGGTGATCATGCTGTCGTCCCGCGACGGCGTGTTCGACCGTTCGCGCGGCAAGCTCGTCGGCGCGCACGACCATCTCGCCAAGCCCTTTTCCCGTGAAGCCCTGATGCAGGCCGTAGAGACCTGCCTTGGCGGCTGTGCGCAGGAAGAGGGTGCGGTCGTGGCGGCCTGACCCTGAACGCCGCCACGCAAAAGCATCCAGGAAACACACCAATGACCATCAGCAAAATCCTTATCGTCGACGATTCCCCCACCGAAGCGCTGTTCATGTCCGACTTGCTCGGCAAGAAGGGTTTCAAGGTCTCGGTGGCCGGCAACAGCGACCAGGCCATGGCCCGGCTCGAGGCGGAAGCCTTCGACCTGATCCTGATGGATGTGGTCATGCCCGGCCAGAACGGCTACCAGACCACCCGCGCCATCAAGCGCGACGACCGCTTCAAGGACATTCCCGTGATCATGTGCACCAGCAAGGGCCTCGACACGGACCGCATCTGGGGGATGCGCCAGGGCGCATCGGACTACATCGTCAAGCCGGTGGACAGCGACGAGCTGCTGTCGAAGATCGCCGCGCTGGCGCACTGAGCCGCACCGAACTGCCTGCCGGGCCTTGGAGGCCCGGGGTTTGCCGTCACGCCGCCCGCCGCGACGCGGACAGGGGTGACGCTGTGTCCGCCATCTGCCAGGCGGTCTCTTATCCACCGGTATGCCGACCATGAACGCGCCGCGCCAAGACATCCGTGCCCGCCAGACCCGCTTGCAGGACTATCAGGCCATGCTGGCCCGTCGCCTGCGCGACGCGCGCAACCTGCCCGCCGTGGACAGCTACCTCGGCGTGCTGGTGGGCCAGCGCCACTGGCTGCTGCCGCTGCCCGATACCGGCGAGGTGCTGGAGATGCGCCAGCCGGCCGGCGTGCCGCTGACCCAGCCGTGGTACCGCGGACTGGTCAACGCGCGGGGCAACCTGCTCGGGGTGATCGATTTCGGCCTGTTCTGCGGCGAGGGGCACACGCCCGTGCAGCCGGGCAGCAAGATCGTGGTGCTGTCGCGCCACGTGGAGCGCGCGTGCGGGATCATCGCCACGCGGGTGGTGGGGCTGCGCCATGCCGGCGACCTCTCGCTGCCGCACGGCGACGCCCCGGCGGGGCACGCGGATCTCGCCGCCGAATGGCACGGCCCGCGCTTCGCGGACCGCGACGGGCGCGACTGGCAGGTGCTGGACATCCGCCAGCTGCTGGACGCCCCGGCGTTCCTCCAGGTGGGCCGCGTGGTGGCCTGAGCCGATGGTCGAAAGCCGATAGCTGACAGTCGATAGCCGAACATCAAGACGCAGTACCAACGAATCAAAAAACAAACGGACAGAGGGTTGCTATGGGTATCAAGAAGATGAGCCTGGGACGCCGGACGGCTGCCGCGGGAGCCGCCGCCGAAGCCGTGGCGCCGCGCCGGTCGGTGTTCGCCAAGGGCAGCGCTGGCGCTGACAAGGGCGGCCTGGGCCGTACCCCGGTGGAGCAACTGTCCGGCTGGCTGTCGCGCATGCCGTTCGCGTCGCAGCAGCGTACGCTGACGGTGGGCGTGGTGGTGTCGCTGGTGGCACTGCTGGCCTCGGTGTATCTCGATAACCGCCAGGCCACCAACGGCGCGGCGCAGATCGAAATCGCCGGTAACATGCTGATGCACTCGCAGCGTCTGGGTAAGGCGGTGCCGGTGGCACTGCTGGGGAACGCACAGGCCTTCACGCAGCTGCGCCAGTCCAAGGAACAGCTCACGGCCGACCTGCTGGCGCTCCAGAACGGCAGCGACGAGAAGCACGTCAGCGCCACCACGGGCACGGCGATTCCGCTGCTCGAGACCGCCATGAACTCGTGGAAGCGCTCCGAGAAGAGCGCCGGCGACGTGCTGGCCCAGCAGCCGATTCTGACCACCATCGGCCAGACGCTCCAGATCTTCAACGCCTCGAACCCCGAACTGCTCGAGGCCGCCGAACAGGTGGCCGCGATCAAGCTCCAGGCCGGCTCCAACGCCCGCGAGGTGGCCGCCTCCGCGCAGCTCGTGATGCTGACCCAGCGCCTGGGTAAGAACCTGAACGAGTTCCTCTCCGGCGAAGGCGTCAACCCCGAAACCGCGTTCCTGCTCGGCAAGGACACCAACACCTTCCGCGAAACGCTGGACGGCCTGATGAACGGCTCGGACGCCCTGCGCCTGACCGCCGCCACCGACGCCGAGACGCGCAGCTACCTCCAGCAGCTCTCGCAGCGCTTCGAGGCCGTGCAGAAGACCACGCAGACGATTCTCCAGAACCTGCCGGGCCTGATCGCCGCCAAGCGCGCCCAGCAGCAGATCTTCAACGACAACGAGGCCCTGCGCGGCGAGCTGTCCACGCTCCAGACCGCCTACTCGGACGGCGCCCGCTACCGCCCCTGGACCCTCGGCGCAACCATCGTGTCCGCGCTGTCCACGCTGATCTTCCTGGCCGGGCTGGCCGCGCTCTACCTGCGCGACTCGCGCGTCCGGGCGCTGGAAGCCGAGGCGCGCGAACGCGAGGCCGAAGCCCGCCGCCTCGACGAAAAGCGTAACAACGACGCCACCCAGAAGGCCATTCTGCAGCTGATGAACGAGCTGCAGGACATCGCTGACGGTGACTTGACGCGTCAGGCCACCGTGACCGAGGACATCACCGGCGCCATCGCCGACTCGGTGAACTACACCGTGGAAGAACTGAAGGAACTGGTCGGCCGGGTGCAGCAGACCGCCGTGGACGTGCAGCAGGCCTCGAGCCAGGTGCAGGAAACCTCGGTGCAACTCGCCGCCACGACCGAAGAGCAATCGCGCCAGATCCGCCAGACCGGCGAGTCGGTGGTGGAGATGGCAGACCGCATCACGCAGGTGTCGCGCGGCGCGGCGGAGTCCGCCAACGTGGCCCGCGCCTCGCTGGCCGCTGCGGAGCAGGGCCAGCAGGCTGTGGAAAACGCGATTACCGGCATGAACGGCATCCGCGACCAGATTCAGGAAACGTCGAAGCGGATCAAGCGTCTGGGTGAGTCGTCGCAGGAGATTGGCGAAATCGTCGAACTGATCTCGGACATTACCGAACAGACCAACGTGCTGGCACTGAACGCCGCCATCCAGGCGGCTTCGGCCGGCGAGGCAGGCCGCGGCTTCTCGGTGGTGGCGGAAGAAGTGCAGCGTCTGGCCGAACGTTCCGGCGAGGCCACCAAGCAGATCGGCGCGCTGATCCGCACGATTCAGACCGATACCCAGGACGCCGTGCACGCCATGGAGCGCAGCACGCAGGGCGTGGTGGAAGGGGCGCGGCTGTCCGATAACGCCGGTGCCGCACTGGTCGAGATCGGCCGGGTGTCGCGCCAGCTGGCCGAGCTGATCGAACAGATCTCGCAGACCACCTCGCACGAGGCCGGGCTGGCCACCAACGTGGCGCGCCACATCGACGGCATTCTCCAGGTGACCGCCCAGACCACGTCCGGTACGCGCCAGACCGCCACCTCGGTGCGCCAGCTGACGGCACTTACCGAAGAACTGCGTAACTCGGTGTCGCGGTTCAAGATCGCCTGACTTGCATAAAACCTGCATCGAGGCCCGCGCGCGGGCGCAACGGATTGTGTCATGTCATTGAATTTTTCCGTATCGAGCGACGTGGCTGACCCGGCCGCGCCGCAACCGCCGGTGCAGGGCGAGGCCGCCACGCCGGCCGCCGTGCCGCAGCGCGACCTGTCGGTGCTGGCCTGGCTCGCGCCGAGCCTGCGTACCGCGCTGGACGATGCCGCCGCCGAGCTTGGCCACTATGTGGACGAGATCCAGCAGGCCCCCGAGGCGCTGGGCGCGCGCGACACCACGTCGCTGCGCCTGGCCGGCCAGCAGCTGCACCAGGCTGCCGGGGCGGTACACATCGTCGGCCTGCGTGGCGTGGATGCGCACTGCCAGGCCATGCGCCGCCTGCTGGAAGCCATCGACGCCGGTACCGTCGCCGCCAGCCCGGAGACGCTCGGCGTGTTCCGGCGCGGCGTGCAGGCGCTGGCCGAGTATGTCGATGACCTGATGGCCGGCGATCCCGAGGACCCGCTGCGCCTGTTCCAGCCCTACGCCGACGCCCTTGTCCTGATGAAGGAGGAGCGCGTCCATCCGGCCGACCTGTGGCTGGAGGAATTGCAGATGCTGCCCGGCATCGTGCTGCCCACGCGCTCGACGTCGTCGGTCACGCGCGCGCGCCAGCGCTTCGAGGCCGCGCTGCTCAAGGCGCTGCGCCTGCCCACGCCCTGCACGGACGGCGCGCTGCTGCGCGAAGCCTACCTGCCGCTGCAAACGGCGCTGGACGATGTTCGGAACCACGAACAGAACGCGCGCCGCACCACCGATACCCCGGACCGGGGCATCTGGCTGACGCTGTCGATGGTGTTCCGCGCGCTGGCGCACGGGCTGCTGCCGTCCGACCTGCTCGCCAAGCGCTTCGCCGCGCGCGCCCACCTGCTGCTGCGCCAGTACCTGCAAGGGCAGGTGCGCGTGCCGCAGGCGCTGCTCAACGATGCCGTGTTCCTGCTGGTCAGCACCGGCCTGACGCCCGATGGCCCTGAGGACACCACGCCGCCGGCGGTACAGGCCGCCGTGCAGGTGCTGCGCGCCGACATCGCGCGCGGCCTGCAGGCTTTCCGCGTCGATCCGGCCCACGCCGTGGCGCGTGCCGACTATCGCCGGCGCTACTACGGCTGGCTCGATCCGATCGACACGCGCAACCTCCAGAACGCCGCCGCCGCGATCGAGCGCGCGGCTGCCGACGATCAGGCCGGATGGGAACTCGCGCTGGCTTCGCTGGCCGAGGCCGCGCAGCCGCTGGCCCAGCCCGCGCTCCAGCACTGCCTGAGCGCCGCTGTTGCCCATTCCGCTGCCCATGCCGGGCAGCGCAACGTGCCCGGCGAGACCGGCGCCGCCCTGGGGCCAACCGGCGTGGCGCTGTTCCTCGCGCGCGCGCTGGCCATGCCGTGGCGCGTGCATGGCCAGTCCGGCCATGCGTCCGCCGCCGAATTCGCCGCCCGCTGCGACCAGCTCGCGGCCTGCCTGGCCGACCCCGCCGCCACCGCGCCTGACTGGCTCGCCACGATGGTCGAGACCGCCAACGCCCAGGCGCTGCGCGCCGAGGCCGTGACCCGGCTGCGCGCCCAGCTCGACAGCGGCGAGTCCTGGCTCGATACCTTCGACCGCAACGCGGCCAAGCCCGATGCCGTCAACACGCTCGGCGATGCCGCGCAGGCGTTTGGCGGGCTGCTGGCCACGCTGGAGCGTTTGATCGGTAGCGCCGCGATGCCGGAAGGCATCGACGAAGCCGCCACCGCCGCACTGGCCGCCACGCGCGCCGTGCTGGCGCGGCTGGACGTGCTGCGTGGCATCGACACCCAGCCGGCCCGCGTGGCCCAGTTGTCCGAGATTGCCGCCGAACTCGGCGCGGTGCATGCCTTTGCCGACATCCTCGAATTCGGCCGCCGTCAGGCCGATGCCACCGACGACGACGCCCTCGCGCCGCGCCGGAACGACGAGGTGCCCGCCACCGCGCTGGCCGCCGCGCGCCACGCCGCGATGGACGCCATCCGCGTAGCCGCCGGCGCCGATTCGCCCGAGATCCAGCGCCTGCGCGCCGCCTTGCAGGCTGTGAGCGACCAGGCCGCCATCGACGACGATGCCGCGCTGCGCCGCCAGGTCACCGACGCCACCACGCAGCTGCACGCGTGGCTGGCCGGCAGCGACTCCGCCGCCGAACGCATGATCGTGGCGCTGGCCGACCCGATGCCCGCCGCCGGGCTGGCCTCGTCCGCCGCGCCGTCCGCCCCGATGCCGAGCGACGCCGCCGGGGTCGACGCCGAGCTGCTCGAGATCTTCCTGTCCGAAGCCGAGGAAGTGCTCGGCAACATCGCCGCCGACTTGCCCGGCGGGCTCGACGCGCTGCGCGACGCCGACGTGCTGAGCCGCACACGCCGCGCCTTCCACACGCTCAAGGGTTCCAGCCGCATGGTCGGCCTGAACCGCTACGGCGAGGCCGCGTGGGCTATCGAACAGGTGATGAACCTGTGGATTGCCGAGGCACGCGAGCCGATGCCCGCGCTGCTGGCGCTGCTGCACCACGCGCACGATCTGCTGCGCGAATGGGCCGTCGCCCTGCAGGCCGACGCCGGCACCCAGCGCGACATCGCCGCGCTTGTGGCGGAAGCCCAGGCCGTGCGCGAGCCCGGTCAGGCCGATCTGTCTGCCGATGCGCCCGCCGCGGCGCCGGAAGATGCCATCGATTCGCTCGATGCCCTGCTGGCCCACGCCCAGGCCAACGCGCCCGGGCAGGCCGCCCCGGCGCAGCCGGTCGCCCCTGAGCAGCCGGCGGCCGAGGCCGAGGACAGCAATGTGCTGCCGTTCCGCCTCTCGGGCGGGCTGGCCAGCGACGACGACCACTACAAGGTGATTGGCCCGGTGCGCATCGGGCTGGCGCTCTACAACGTCTACCTGCAGGAGGCCGACGATCTGGTGCGCCAGTTCGCCACCGACCTGTCCGAGTGGAAGCACGAGAACCATCCGTGCCCGAGCGAGCTGGCGCTGCGCGTGGCGCATACGCTGCAGGGCAGTGCCTCCACGGTGGGGCTGGAGCCGGTGCGGGACATCGCCGAGGCCCTCGAACAACTGCTGTTGCTGCTGGGCCGCCACCCCGTGGTGATGCATCCGGGCGACTTCCGCCTGCTCGAGCAGGCCGTGGAGCGGCTGCGCGCGATGCTGCACCAGTTCGCCGCCGGGGTCTGGCCCGATGCCGACCCGGCGCTGTGCCGTGACCTGAACGATTTCGGCGAACGCGCGCTGATGCGCCCGCGCGCCACCGTGACGGGCGAGCAGGCGCAGGCGGACCAGGAAGGCTCGGTCGCGCAGCTATTCGGCAATACCCAGATCCTGCAGGCCACGCCGCTGTCGCCGCTGCCGCCCGTTACCGAGCCGGCCGCGCCGACCCCGGCACTGCCGGCCGTGACCGATGCGCCGGCCAAGCTGACGCCGATCACCTCGCTGCCGCCGGTGGCCCCGCCGACGCTAACGCCCATCAGCCCGGTCACTCCGATGCACGACGCCGTGGTCATCGCCATGCCGACGGCGCCGCGTCATGAGCAGGTGGCTGTCGCCCATGTCTCCGCGCAGTCGCCGGAGGTGCCGCAGTCGGACGAATCGCTCGACGCCTCGTCGCTGGACGCCGATCTGGTCGACATCTTCCTGGAGGAGGCGCACGGCAGCCTGCCCGAACTCGGCAAGCTGGTGCGCACCTGGGAAGCCACGCCCGAGGAGACGCAGCAGGGCGGGCTGGTGCTGCGCGCGCTGCACACGCTCAAGGGCAGCGCCCGCATGGCCGGCGCGATGGCGCTGGGGCAGGCCGCGCATGAAATGGAAACGCTGCTGGAAGCCAGCGTGCGCGGCCAGCGCGTGATGCCGGACCTGTTCGGCAAGCTCTACGCCTGGTACGACCGGATCCTCGCGCACGTGGACGCGCTCCAGAACGGCCGCCTGCTGCCGGTGGACGATGCCGATGTGGTGAACGGGCTGGTCGAGCCGGACGCAGTGCCCGCTGCCTCGGCCGATGCGCCGGCTGCCATCACGGCATCGACCGACACCCCGGGCACCGCACTGGCCACGACCGCTCCGCAACTGCCGGCCACTGCTACCAAGGCCCCGGAGGCCGACCGCCAGCGCGCGCTGGTGCGCGTGCAGGCCCGGGCGCTGGACACGCTGATCAACGACGCCGGCGAAGTCGGCGCCACGCGCGCCCGGCTGGACAGCGAGCTGGAAGCGCTGCGCGCCTACCTCGGCGAACTGAACGACAACGTGGGGCGTCTGCGCACCCAGTTGCGCGAGATCGAAATCCAGGCCGAGACGCAGATGGCGTCGCGGATTGCCGATACGCAGCAGAGCCCGGACTTCGATCCGCTCGAGTTCGACCGCTTCACGCGGTTCCAGGAACTGACGCGGATGATGGCCGAGTCCGTGAACGACGTGGCCACGGTGGAGCAGAACCTGCAGCGCGGCTTCGACCGCGCCTCGGGTGACCTCGCCGCACAGGCCCGGCTCACGCGCGGCCTGCAACGCGGGCTGATGCAGGCCCGCATGGTGCAGTTCGATGCACTGGCCGAACGGCTGTACCGCGTGGCGCGCCAGTCGGCCACCGAAACCGGCAAGGAAGTGCGCCTGCTGATCAAGGGCGGCACGGTGGAGATCGACCGCTCGGTGCTGGACCGCATGGCCGGCCCGATCGAGCACTTGATCCGCAACGCCGTGGTGCACGGCATCGAGCCGGCGGACGCGCGCCGCGCGGCGGGCAAGTCCACCACGGGTGCCCTGACGCTGGAAGTGCAGCAGGAAGGCAACGAGGTGGTGCTGACCTTCTTCGACGACGGCGGCGGGCTGGACCTCGGGCGCATCCGCGAGCGGGCCATCAGCCGTCAGTTGCTGACGCACGAGGAAGACGCCAGCGACGCGCGCCTGACCGAGATGATTTTCACGCCGGGCTTCTCGACGGCGGACGAGGTGTCCGAGCTGGCCGGGCGCGGCGTGGGCATGGACGTAGTCCGGGCCGAAACCGTGGCGCTGGGTGGGCGCATCACGCTCTCCACCGAGGCGGGCCGGGGCACCAGCTTCACGGTGCACCTGCCGCTGACCACGGCCATCACGCAGGTGCTGCTGGTCTCGCTGGGCGGCCGCCTGTATGCGATGCCGAGCGGCATGATCGACCAGGTCCACCAGCTGCGCGAAAAGCCGCTGCTGGAAGCCTACAACGCCGGCCGCTTCGGCGCGACGACGGGTCCGGGTGCCGGTGTGGAAGCGCCGTTCTACTATTTCGGCACGCTGCTCGAAGAGAGCGCGGCGATTGCCTCGGGCCGGAAGTATTCGCCCGTGGTGGTGGTGCGCTCGGGCGCGGACCGCGTGGCGGTGCATGTGGACGAGGTGATCGGCAACCGCGAAGTGGTGGTGAAGCACATCGGCCCCCACCTCGCGCGTCTGGAAGGCATTGCCGGCGCCACCACGCTCGGCGATGGCGAGATCGTGCTGATCTACAACCCGGTGGTGCTGGCGCAGCGGTTCGTGCGCGAGCGCGGCGAGGTGACGCCGACGGCGCTTCTGGCATCGACCGACAATACCGGCGCGGTGGCCGAGTTCGTCGGGGCAGGGGATGCCCGGCCGGTCTCGGGCCTGATGACGCTGCCTACCGTGATGGTGGTCGACGATTCGCTCACGGTGCGCAAGGCCAGCCAGCGGCTGCTGACGCGCGCGGGCTACCAGGTGGTGCTGGCGCGCGATGGCGTGGACGCGCTGCGGCAGTTGCAGGAGGTGATGCCGGACGCGATGCTCGTGGATATCGAGATGCCGAACATGGACGGCTTCGACCTCACGCGCAACGTCCGCGCCGATAGCCGCACCACGCACATGCCGGTGGTGATGATTACGTCACGTACGGCCGAGAAGCACCGCCGCTACGCGGCCGAGATCGGCGTGAACGTCTATCTGGGCAAGCCGTTCAATGAGGATGAACTGCTGCGTACGCTGCGCCAGCTGATCGGCGAGAAGGCCGGCAACGCTGCCGGCTCGGTGGCTCAGATGCTGGGCGACGCCTGACGCATCTGACGTAGTCAGAAAAAAAGGCCGGCGCTTCGTCAAGCGCCGGCCCTTTTTCTTTGTGTTGCCTTGATAGCGATCGGCTACCTCAGCCAGCCTTGCGATTCACCATCGTCGCCGGCACCGACAGCGTCAGCGCCGCGCCCGCCACCAGGCAGATCGCCAGCAGATACATGCCCGAGTCGGTGCTCTGGGTCAGGTCCTTGAGCCAGCCCACCGCGTAGGGGCTGATAAAGCCGGCCAGGTTGCCGAGCGAGTTGATCAGCGCGATACCAGCCGCTGCGCCCGTGCCGGCCAGGAAGGCCGTGGGCAGGCTCCAGAACAGCGGCAGCGTGGTCAGGATGCCGATGGTGGCCAGCGTCAGCGCCACCATGGCCAGCGTGGTGTCGCCATGCCACTGCACCGACAGCACCAGCCCCACCGCCCCGGCCAGCGCCGGCAGCGCGATATGCCAGCGCCGCTCGCCCCGCTTGTCGGCGCTATACGCCACCAGGATCATGCCGATCACGGCGCAGCCGTAGGGAATCGCCGTCAGCAGGCCGATGTCCAGCGCGCCCTTCACGCCGGTCTGCTTGATGATCGTCGGCAGCCAGAAACTCACGCCGTAGAGGCCCATCACGAAGCAGAAGTAGATCGCGCTCATCAGCCAGACGCGCGGGCTGGACAGCACCTTGCGGATCGGCGGGTCTTCCTTGTGCTGCTCCTCGTTGGCGATATTGCGCTCGAGCAGCGCCTTCTCGTCCTCGGTCAGCCACTTGGCGTGGCGGATGCGGTCATCGAGGTAGGCGAGCACCCACAGGCCGACCAGGATCGACGGAATGCCTTCGAGCAGGAACATCCACTGCCAGCCGGACCAGCCGTTGTGGCCATCGAACGCCTGCATGACCCAGCCGGACAGCGGCCCGCCGATCACGCCCGAGAGCGCGATAGCCGTCATGAAAAACGTGGTGGTGCGCCCGCGCCGCTCCGCCGGGTACCAGTAGGTCAGGTACAGGATGATGCCGGGGAAGAATCCCGCTTCGGCCACGCCAAGCAGGAAACGCAGCACGTAGAACATCGTCGGCGTGGTCACGAACATCATCGACGCCGAGATCAAGCCCCAGGTGATCATGATCCGGGCGATCCAGATGCGCGCGCCCACGCGATGCAGGATCACGTTGCTGGGGACCTCGAACAGGAAGTAGCCGATGAAGAAGATGCCGGCACCCAGCCCGTAGATGGTCTCGCTGAACTTGAGGTCGTTGAGCATCTGGAGCTTGGCGAAGCCCACGTTCACGCGGTCCAGGTAGGCCACCACGTAGCACAGCAACAGAAAGGGCACGAGGCGCCAGCTCACCTTGCGGTAGGTGGCGTCTTCGAAACCGGCGTCGCGCACGCCGGGGTTCACTGCGGTCGTTGTCATGAATGTCTCCTCATTGGGTTCTTATAAGACGTTGCCGCGGGTTGTGAAGGGGGCGGGCGCTACACGCAGCGCCCGCCGTCCACTTCGATACAGGTGCCGGTGATGAACGCCGCCTCGTCCGAGGCGAGGTAGAGGCAGGCATTGGCCACGTCCTGCGGGGTGGACATGCGCCCCATGGGGATCGTGGCGAGGAATTTGGCGCGGTTCTCGGGGGTGTCCGGCAGGCCCATGAACTGTTCGAGCAGGCCGGTGGCCCCGATCACCGGGTTGACGCAGTTCACGCGGATGTTGTCCGGGCCGAGTTCGGCCGCCATGGCCTTGCTGGCCGTGATGACGGCGCCCTTGCTGCCGTTGTACCAGACCAGCCCCGGGCGGGGCCGGATGCCGGCGGTGGAAGCCACGTTGACGAAGTTGCCGCCGCCGCGCTGGCGGAAGTGGGGGATGAAGTGCCGGGCCGACCAGTAGATGCTCTTGACGTTGACCGCGTAGACGCGGTCGAACTCGTCCTCGGTGATCTCCAGGATCGGCTTGTTGCGATGGGTGGTGCCGGCGTTGTTGACCACGATGTGCACGTCGCCGAAGGCGGCCAGCGTGGCGTCGCGCATGGCGGCCACGTCGTCGCCCTGGGCTACGTCGGCCCGGACGGCGCGGGCGTTGCCACCGGTCTCGCCATATTGTTCGCGGATCGCGGCGGCGACGCGCTCGGCCGCCTCCAGGTTCAGGTCGGCCACCATCACGGCGGCGCCTTCGCGCGCGAACGTATGGGCGATACCTTCGCCGAAGCCCGAGCCACCGCCCGTGACCACGGCCACCTTGCCAGCCAGTCTTGCCATGTTGCTGTCTCCTATATCGATAGGCCCGTCGCGGTCTTGGCGCCGCTGGCGGGCATGCTGCTAGTTAACTAGTGCGAGAACGGCCCCCGTCCGCGCAGGGCGTTGGCCACCATCATCACGGCCAGCAGGAAGGGCAGGGCCACGTAGAGGCACCAGTGGACGCGGTCGCCCACGGTGTCGCCCCATTTGCGCTTGAACACCTGCAGGCGGGGCATGCCGGACGGGTTGGTGGCACGCTTGTTCCGGACATGCCAGGCCATCCAGAAAAAGAAGATGGCGAACGCGATCGACAGAAAATTGATGTTACCCATGTTGAATGGCGATGGTTTTCAGAGTGGTGAATCCGTACAGGGCCTCGAAGCCCTTCTCGCGGCCATAGCCCGACTGGCCGGTGCCGCCGAACGGCAGCTCCACGCCGCCGCCGGCGCCGTAGTTGTTGATGAAGACCTGCCCGGCGCGCAGCTTGCGGGCCAGCCGCAGCTGGCGGGCGCCGTCGCGCGTCCACAGCCCGGCCACCAGCCCGTAGGCGGTGCCGTTGGCGAGGCGCAGCGCTTCTTCCTCGCTATCGAAGGGCATCGCCGCCAGCAGCGGGCCGAAGACTTCCTCCTGGGCCAGCCGGTGCGTGGGCGGCACGTCGCGGAACAGCATCGGCACCTGGTAGTAGCCAGACTCCGGGGCCTCGCCGACGATCTGGCCCTGCGCCATCACCGCAATACCGGCGTGCTGGGCATCGGAAACGAAGTCCCAGACGCGTTGCTGCTGCTTGCGGCTGATCAGCGGGCCGCATTCGAGGTCGAGTTGGGACGGCCCCACGCGCAGCGACTCGAACACGCCCGAGAGCCGGTCCAGCAGGGTCTCGTAGACAGAGCGCTCCACCAGCAGCCGGCTGCCGGCCGAGCAGGTCTGGCCGGCGTTCTGGACGATGCCGTTGACGATGACGGGCAGCAGCACGTCCAGGTCGGCATCGGCAAACACGATCTGCGGGGACTTGCCGCCCAGTTCCAGCGTCACCGGCACATGGTTTTCGGCCGCCAGCTGGGCGACGAGCTTGCCGGTCTCGGGCGAGCCCGTGAAGGAGATATGGTTGATGCCCGGATGGCGGGCCAGCGCGGCGCCGGCCTCGTGGCCATAGCCAGTGACGATATTGAGCGCGCCTTCCGGCAGGCCGGCCTCGGCAGCCAGTTCGGCCACGCGCAGCAGGGACAGGCAGGCATCCTCCGCAGGCTTGACCACGCAGGCGTTGCCGGTGGCCAGGGCCGCGCCGACGCTGCGGCCGAAGATCTGGAGCGGGTAGTTCCAGGGGATGATGTGGCCCGTCACGCCGTGCGGCTCGCGCACGGTCAGCACCGTGTAGCCGGGCTGGTAGGGGATGGTCTGGCCGTGCAGCTTGTCCGCCGCGCCGGCGTAGAACTCGAAATAGCGGGCCACGGCGCGGGCGTCCGCGCGGGCCTGGCGCAGCGGCTTGCCGGTGTCGCGGGCCTCCAGCGCGGCCAGTTCATCCTCGTGGTCCATCAGCTTGACGGCCACGCGGTTCAACAGGCGGACACGCTCTGCAGGTGCCATGGCACCCCAGGCGCCCTCGGCGGCCTGGCGGGCGGCCAGCACGGCCACGCTGATGTCCGTGCTGTTGCCACGGGCAATCTCGGCGAACGGCTCGCCGTTGGAGGGATCGAAAACCTTGATGCGCAGGCCGGAATCGGGGGCGATCAGGCGGTTGGCGACGAAGTGCTGGGCGTGCATGCTTATCTCCGTGCTCGGGTATGGAGCGACTGCTGAATCGGGAATGCCGCATTATCGCGCACCGTGCGCGCCGCGCAAGGCACTTGGTACTTCGGGCGCGGCGCGGCTGCGGCGCTTGTCAGCGTGGGGTCAGGAGCGACCCGCTATAATGCCCGCCATCCCACAACACTGGCATTCGGAGAACTCGCATGAGCTTCAACCTCGTCTCCCCGGGCAAGGACCTTCCCAACGATTTCAACGTCATCATCGAGATTTCGGCTCAGAGCGATCCGGTGAAGTACGAGGCCGACAAGGAAACCGGCCTGCTGTTCGTCGACCGTTTCATCGGCACGGGCATGCGCTACCCGGCCAACTACGGCTTCATTCCGAAAACGCTGTCCGGTGATGGCGACCCGGTGGACGTGCTGGTGCTGACGCCGTTCCCGATCCTGGCCGGCGCGGTGGTGCGCTGCCGTGCGCTCGGCATGCTGAAGATGACCGACGAGTCCGGCGTGGACGCCAAGCTGGTGGCCGTGCCCGTGGACAAGCTGAGCCCGGCTACCGCCTTCATGAAGGGCCTGTCCGACGTGCCGCAAAACACGCTCGACCAGATCAAGCACTTCTTTGAGCACTACAAGGCACTTGAGGCCGGCAAGTGGGTCAAGGTGGACGGCTGGGCCGGCATCGAAGAAGCCCACAAGGAAATCACCGACGGCGTGGCGAACTTCAAGAAGTAAGCTGGTTCGCACCAGATCGATGATCGATAAAAAACCCGCCAGTTGGCGGGTTTTTTTATTCGCCCCGGGCAAAGGGGCTGTGATCGTTCAACTCGTCGAGATAGGCGTCGATGCCCTGGCGCTCGCGGGCCAGGAAGCGCTCCACTGCATCGGCGAAGGACGGGTGCGCCAGCCAGTGCGCGGACCGCGTGGCCACCGGCAGGAAGCCGCGCGCCATCTTGTGCTCGCCCTGCGCGCCGCCTTCGAAGGTGCGCAGGCCCTCGGCGATGCAGAATTCGAGCGGCTGGTAGTACGCAGTCTCGAAGTGGAGGCACGGGTGGTGCTCCAGCGCGCCCCAGTAGCGGCCATAGAGCGTGCTGACGCGTGGATCGGTATCGAACACGACCAGCGAACTGGCGATGTCGCGGCCTTCCCGGGTGGCTATCACCAGCAGCAGGTTCTCGGGCATGGTCTCGCCGATGCGTCGGAAAAAATCGAGATTCAGGTAGGGCGACGAATGATGCTCGCGGTAGGTCTGGCGATAGCAGCGGTTGAAGAACTTCCACGCCTCATCGTCGATCTCCGCCCCGCGCAGCTGCCGGAAGGTGATGCCTGCCTCCGCCACGCGCCGGCGCTCCGCGCGGATATTCTTGCGCTTCTTCTGCGAAAGCGTGGCCAAAAAGGCGTCAAAGTCGGCGTAGCCGGGGTTGGTCCAGTGGAACTGCACGCCATGCCGCATCATCATGCCGGCTTCGTCCATCAAATCGGCCTCATGGTCGGACGGAAACAGCACGTGCAGCGAGGACATGCCCGATTCCTCGGCCAAGGCCAGCGCAAAGCGCAGCAGCAGGCGGCGGGCGATGTCGTTCTCGGCCAGCAGCCGGGCGCCGCGCACCGGCGTGAACGGGACGGCGGACAGCCACTTGGGGTAGTAGGGCACGTCGTGCTGGCGATAGGCGTCGGCCCAGGCCCAGTCGAACACATACTCGCCGTAGGAATGCGATTTCGCGTAGAGCGGCATCGCGGCGGCCAGCCGGTCGCGGCCCGTGCCGTGGCCGCCTTGCACCCCGTCTTGTACCCACAGCGTCAGGAAGCGTGGCGACCAGCCGGTGTCGTCGGTGGCGCTGCCGCTGGTGTGCATCGCGTGCAGGAAGGCGTGGCGCAGGAAGGGCGTGGCGTCGGGCTGGGCGGCCACGAGGGCGTCCCAGTCGGCGGCTGGCACCTCGGCCAGGTCCAGGACGATCTCCGTCCGGTAGTTAGCCACCGGGGTGTCCGGCTGTGCACTCACCGGCTGACACGATTCCGACTGCATTCCGCCCGATCCCACTCAAGAATTGAAGATTATTTGATCCGTCTGACGTCCGTCAGGTGCCGGACGAGTCTACCGGAAGACGTGCGGCGGCGCAGCCATGGGCCGCCAGGTGGCGTGCACGACGGTTGCGCGGTGCGCATCGTAGAATGACAGGCATCACGCCGATTGCCGCGCCGGCATGCGGGCGTCCCGAATCCGAAGGCCAGACATGACTCATCCGTTCTTCAACCTGTATTCCCACGGCTTTGCGCGCGTGGCCGTGGGCGTGCCCGAGTGCCGCGTGGCGGATCCGGCCTATAACGCCGACCAGACCCTGGAGCTGGCCCGCCAGGCCGTGCAAGGCGGCGCGGCGCTGGTCGCGTTCCCGGAACTGGGCCTGTCGGCCTACACCTGCGACGACCTGTTCCATCAGCGCGCGCTGCTGCGCGAGTGCGAACTGGCGCTCCAGCGCATCGTGGAAGCCTCGGTGTCGCTGCCGGCCGCGCTGGTGGTCGGGATGCCGCTGGTGGTGGAACATCAGCTATTCAACTGCGCCGTGGTGGTGGCCAACGGCGCCATCCAGGGCGTGGTGCCAAAGAGTTACCTGCCGAATTATTGGGAATTCTACGAGGCGCGCCAGTTCAGCGCAGCGGACTGCGCCCCCACCGAGGGCCGTATCTCGCTGCTCGGTGCCACGGTGCCGTTCGGCGCTGGGCTGCTGTTCGAGATCGAGAACATCCCGTTCTTCCGTTTCCACGTGGAAATCTGCGAGGACGTCTGGGTGCCGGTGCCGCCGTCGTCGTTCGCCGCGCTGGCCGGGGCCACGGTGCTGGTGAACCTGTCGGCGTCGAATATCGTCATCGGCAAGTCCGGCTACCGGCACCAGCTGGTGTCGCAGCAGTCGGCACGCTGCCTGGCGGCCTACCTGTACACCTCGGCGGGCAAGGGGGAGTCCTCCACCGACCTGGCCTGGGACGGCCAGGCGCTGATCTACGAGAACGGGGAACTTCTGGGCGAATCGGAGCGGTTTTCGGACCGTTCCCACCTGTTGACGGCCGATGTGGACCTGGAGCGGCTCTCGCGCGAGCGCATGCACCAGACCACCTTCGGCCATTCGGTGCGCCGTCATCGCGAGGAAGTCGAGAAATTCGAGATCGTCTCCTTCCGCGTGGACGTGCCCACGACGCAGAACCTGCCGCTCGCGCGCAAGGTAGAGCGCTTCCCCTATGTGCCGGCCGATCCGCGCCGCCGCGACGAGCGCTGCATGGAGGTCTACAACATCCAGGTGCAGGCGCTGGTGCAGCGGCTGTCGTCGAGCAAGATTTCGAAGGTGGTTATCGGCGTCTCGGGTGGGCTGGATTCCACCCATGCACTGCTGGTCTGCGCCGCCGCGATGGACCGCCTGGGCCTGCCGCGCGCCAATATCCTCGGCTACACCATGCCGGGCTTCGCCACCAGCGACCGCACGCTCGATCAGGCGCGGCAACTGATGACCTGGATTGGCTGCACGGCGCGCGAGATCGATATTCGTCCCAGTTGCATGGCGATGCTGAAAGATCTCGACCATCCCTACGCGAAAGGCGAGCCGGTCTACGACGTGACCTTCGAGAACGTGCAGGCCGGCGAGCGCACCAACCACCTGTTCCGGCTGGCCAACCACAATCACGCCATCGTGATTGGCACCGGCGACCTCAGCGAACTGGCGCTCGGCTGGTGTACCTATGGGGTGGGTGACCATATGTCCCACTACAACGTCAACGCCAGCGTGCCGAAGACGCTGATCAGCCATCTGGTGCGCTGGGTGGCCGAAACGGGCCAGGTGGCGGAGGGCGGGGAAGCGGTGCTGACGGCCGTGCTCGACACCGATATCAGCCCCGAACTGGTGCCCGGCGGCACAGCTGCGGACGGTCAGGACAAGGCGCCGGGCCAGAAGACCGAGCAGGTCATCGGGCCGTATGAATTGCAGGATTTCAACCTCTACTACACGCTGCGCTTCGGGTTTTCGCCCAGCAAGGTGGCCTTCCTGGCGCTCAGCGCCTGGGGCGACGTGGCGCGCGGCGAATGGCCGAACGGGCCGCATGTTGCGCGTAACGCCTACGAACTTGCCGAGATCAAGCGCGTTCTGGGGATTTTCGTCGACCGATTCTTCCGCACCAGCCAGTTCAAGCGGTCCTGCGTGCCGAATGCCCCGAAAGTGGGCTCGGGCGGGTCGCTTTCGCCGCGTGGCGACTGGCGCGCCCCGAGCGACGGGGAATCGGCGGTCTGGGTGCGTGATCTGGCCCGGATTCCGGACTGATCGAACCGGGGCGAAGGGGCCAAGTGTGCCCATACCCGCAATCCCGAGGCGGGTTTCGGGCTAGAATCTGTCATCTTCCGACAAACACAAATAGAGGCCAGCCATGAAGCAGATTACCGCCATCATCAAACCGTTCAAGCTCGACGAAGTGCGCGAGGCGCTGGCGGATGTGGGCGTGACCGGCCTCACCGTGACTGAGGTAAAGGGCTTCGGCCGCCAGAAGGGCCACACCGAGCTGTATCGTGGCGCCGAGTACGTGGTCGATTTCCTGCCGAAGATCAAGATCGAAGTGGTCGTGGCCGAGAACCAGCTCGACACCGTGCTCGATTCGATCGTGAAGGCTGCCCACACGGGCAAGATCGGTGACGGCAAGATCTTTGTGACCGAGATCGAGCGCGTGATCCGTATCCGCACCGGTGAGCAGGACGAAGCCGCAGTCTGATTGGGACTCATCGTCCAGACGCAAAAAAGCCGGCCCAGCGCCGGCTTTTTTCATTTCTGAGGGTTCTGCTAGCTTGGCAGTTTCCAGCCAAGCTGTACGGACAGCAGGCGCATGGCGATCGTGACCAACGCCCCGGTCAGCAGCGCCGCCTCCTGGTCGGCGCGTAGCCAAGTCAGGCCGACATAGACCCAGCAGCCCACAAACGAGCAGGTGGCGTAGGGCGAGCGGTCGCGCAGGATCATCGGCACTTCATTGCAGAGCACGTCGCGGACCACGCCGCCGAACACTGCCGAGATGATGCCCATCATCACCGCCACGGTCGGCGTCATCTGCGCCACCAGCGCCAGCGAGGTGCCCGTGACGGAGAACAGCCCCAGGCCGATGGCATCGGCGACCAGCATCGCCCGGTTCGAGGCCACCGTGCTCACCACGCGAAATACGATGGCCGCGCCGATCGACATCGCGAAGATCAGCAGCACGTAGTACTCGTGCTCGACCCAGTAGAACGGGCGCCGGTCCAGCAGGACGTCGCGCACGGTGCCGCCGCCGAACGCGGTGGCGAACGCGACGATGAACGTGCCGACGGCATCGAGCCGCTGCTTGCGCGCATCCACCACGCCCGAAATCGCAAACGCGAGCACGCCGACCACCTCCATCGCATGGAGGATCAGCGGCAGCCGCCCCATCAACAGATCGAACGGCAGGTGCATCGACATCAGGCGCGGGGCTGACGCAGCAAGACCATTAGGGCGCCGGCCCCGCCCAGCGACTCGCGGGCCTGGACGAAGGCGATGACTTCCTCCTTCTGCACCAGCCAGCTGCGCACCTTGCCCTTGAGGACCGGCAGCTTGTCCGGGGAGCCGATGCCCTTGCCGTGGATCACGCGCACGCAACGCACGCCGTTGCGCACCGAGCGGCGCAGGAATTCGGCCAGTGCCTCGCGCGCCTCGTCGCTGCGCAGGCCGTGCAGGTCCACCTTGTCTTGCGGTACCCACTCGCCACGGCGGAGCTTGCGGACCACGTCGATGCCGATACCGGGGCGCCGGAACGACATGGTTTCGTCGATATCGAGCAGATTCTCGACATCGAATTCGTCGGACAACGAGGCTTCCAGCACGGCTTTGTCGTTAAGCTGGGTCTGGATGGCGACGGGTGGGGGACGCTTGGGCGGATGCGCCACGTGGTTACGGTCACGCAGGGCGCTGACCTGGCCGACATTGCTGCGGAAGACGTTGGCTTCCTCGTCGGCGCGGCGGGCGGCGGCTTCGGCGGCCACGCGCTCGGCCTCGCGGCGTTCGGCGTCAGCCTTGAGATTGTCACGCACCGCGGCCAGATCGTGCAGGCCGAAGCGCTTGGAAGGGGATTTTGCGCCGTGCGACATGGAAAGATTCTCCGGGGGCTCGGCGTCGATTATAAGGGGATTGCGAGGGGGAGCGGCCTCCGCGCCCTCCATGGCGGAGGGGGTGGAGGCCGTGGCGCTTACTGCAGTGCCTCTACGAAGCGCTGGGCGTCCAGCGCGGCCATGCAGCCCGTGCCGGCGCTGGTGATGGCCTGGCGGTAGATGTGGTCCTGCACGTCGCCGGCGGCGAACACGCCCGGGATGTTGGTGGCCGTGGCATCGCCGGACAGGCCGCTCTTGGTCACGATGTAGCCGTTCTTCATGTCCAACTGGCCCACGAAGAGGTCGGTGTTCGGCTTGTGGCCAATCGCCACGAACACGCCGGCCAGCTTCAGGTCCTCGGTCTTGGCGGTGTCCTTGGTGCTGCGGATGCGCAGGCCGGTCACGCCCGACTCATCGCCCAGCACTTCATCGAGCGTATGGTCGTAGCGCAGTTCCACGCGGCCTTCCTTGACGCGCTGGAGCAGGCGGTCCACCAGGATCGGTTCGGCCTTGAACTTGTCGCGGCGGTGGATCAGGGTGACCTTGCTGGCGATATGCGACAGGTACAGCGCCTCTTCCACGGCCGTGTTGCCGCCGCCGACCACGGCGACTTCCTGGTTCTTGTAGAAGAAACCGTCGCAGGTGGCGCAGGCGGACACGCCGCGGCCCATGAACGACTCTTCCGACGGCAGGCCCAGGTACTGCGCCGAGGCGCCCGTGGCGATGATCAGCGCGTCGCAGGTGTACTCGCCCGAGTCCCCGATCAGGCGGATCGGCTTCTCGGTCAGCTTGGCCGTGTGGATGTGATCGAAGATGATTTCGGTGTTGAAGCGCTCGGCATGGGCCAGGAAACGCTGCATCAGGTCCGGGCCCTGCACGCCATTGGCGTCGGCGGGCCAGTTTTCCACGTCGGTGGTGGTCATCAGCTGGCCGCCCTGGGCCAGGCCGGTAATCAGCACGGGCTGGAGGTTGGCGCGGGCGGCGTAGACGGCGGCGGTGTAGCCGGCCGGACCCGACCCGAGAATCAGCACTTTTGCGTGTTTTGCGGACATGTTGCGTTCCTGTGGCCGGCGTACGCGCGTGTTGCGTTCGCGCCGGTGTAACTCGAAACCGCCATTATAAGTGGGCTGGCGTTTGCCGACTGTTGCAAATTCCAATGGGGCCGATAGCGCGCGCAAGGTTAAAATGGCCGCCATCGTCCACCCCGAGCGATCTGAAGCGATCATCCGAACCCAAGGCATGGCCCGCGCTACCACCACTACCCGGACCGACCCGTCGGCACTCCCCTCGCGAATCGCCAAGCTGCTGGGCGAGGTGCGCTGGTTCCTGCTGCTGGCCGTTACGCTCGGCTTCGTGTGCGTGCTGGCCAGCTACAGCAAGGCGGACCCCGGCTGGTCTCACGCCAGCCAGGTGGCCGATATCCACAATCTGGGCGGCCGCGTGGGCGCCTGGGTGGCAGACGTGCTGTTCTTCATCTTCGGCTTCTCCGCCTACTGGTGGAGCGTGCTGCTGATGCGCCGCTGCTGGCGCGGCTGGCGCACCCTGACCGCCGAACTCCCCGAGCGCGTGCCGGATCCGCAGCACAGCGTGGCGATCAGCTGGATCGGCTTTGGCCTGACGCTGGTATCGAGCATGGGCCTCGAGGCCATCCGCATGTACCCGCTGCGCGCCGCGCTGCCGCGCGCCCCGGGTGGCGTGCTGGGCGACCTGCTCGGCGGCTGGCTGCAACTGGCGCTGGGCTTTTCCGGCGCCACGCTGCTGTTGCTGCTGATGTTCGCCATCGGGCTGTCGCTGTTCTTCCATTTCTCCTGGCTCTCCGTGGCCGAACACGTCGGCGGCTTCGTCGAAACGCTGTTCCTCGGCTTCAAGGCCCGCCGCGAGAAGAAGCAGGACCGCATCATCGGCGCCGCGGCCAAGGTGGAACGGACCGAGACCGTGGAAGTGCAGCGCGTGCGCCAGGAGGAAGCCACCCCGGTGCAGATCGTGCGCCCGCAGGCCGTGCCCAAGCACGAACGGGTGGAGCGCGAGAAGCAGCAGCCGCTGTTCGCCGATATCCAGGACTCCGACCTGCCGCCGCTGTCGCTGCTCGACGCCGTGCCGGCCCATCAGGAGACGGTGAGCGCCGAAACGCTCGAATTCACGTCGCGGCTGATCGAGAAGAAGCTCAAGGACTTCGGCGTCGAAGTCAAGGTCGTGGCCGCCTACCCGGGGCCGGTCATCACCCGCTATGAGATCGAGCCGGCTACCGGCGTCAAGGGCAGCCAGATTGTCAATCTGGCGCGCGACCTGGCGCGTTCGCTGTCGCTGGTGTCGATCCGCGTGGTGGAAACCATCCCGGGCAAGAACTACATGGGGCTGGAGCTGCCGAACCCCAAGCGCCAGACCGTTCGCCTGACTGAAATTCTCGGTTCCCACGTCTACAACGAAAGCGCGTCCAGCCTGACCATGGCGCTGGGCAAGGACATCGCCGGCAAGCCGATGGTGGCCGACCTCGCCAAGATGCCGCACTGCATGGTGGCCGGCACGACTGGCTCGGGAAAGTCGGTGGGCATCAACGCGATGATCCTGTCGCTGCTCTACAAGGCCAAGCCCGAGGCCGTGCGCCTGATCCTGATCGACCCGAAGATGCTGGAAATGAGTGTCTACGAGGGCATTCCGCACCTGCTCTGCCCGGTGGTCACGGACATGCGCCAGGCCGGCAACGCGCTGAACTGGGCCGTGGGCGAGATGGAGCGGCGCTACAAGCTCATGAGCAAGCTGGGCGTGCGCAACCTGGCCGGCTACAACAAGAAGATCGATGAGGCGGCGGCGCGCGAGGAAAAGGTGCCGAATCCGTTCAGCCTGACGCCGGACGCCCCCGAGCCGCTCGAGAAGCTGCCGACCATCGTCATCGTCATCGACGAACTGGCCGACCTGATGATGGTGGTGGGCAAGAAGGTCGAGGAACTGATCGCCCGTATTGCCCAGAAGGCCCGCGCGGCCGGCCTGCATTTGGTGCTGGCCACCCAGCGGCCGTCCGTGGATGTGATTACCGGCCTGATCAAGGCCAATGTGCCGACGCGGATCGCGTTCCAGGTCAGCAGCAAGATCGACTCGCGCACCATCCTTGACCAGCAGGGCGCCGAGGCGCTGCTGGGCATGGGCGACATGCTCTACCTCGCGCCGGGCACCGGGTTTCCGGTGCGCGTTCACGGCGCCTTCGTCTCCGATGAGGAAGTGCACCGCGTGGTGGAGCAGCTCAAGGCGTCCGGCGAGGCCAACTATATCGAGGGCATTCTCGAAGGCGGGCTGGTCGATGGCGACGGCGCGGGCGACAGCCTGGGCGGCGGCGCTGGCATTGGCGGCGGGGGCGGCGAGGCCGATCCGCTGTACGATCAGGCCGTCGAGGTGGTGGTCAAGAACCGCCGGGCGTCGATCTCGCTGGTGCAGCGCCACCTGCGCATCGGCTACAACCGCGCCGCGCGGCTGCTCGAGGATATGGAGAAGGCCGGGCTGGTCTCGGCCATGTCGGGCAACGGCAACCGCGACATCCTGGTGCCGGCCGGCGCCGGGGCCGGAGCGCGCGACGACGACTGAACACGGTCGGGGCGGCAAAGGGCGGCAAGGGGTGGCCGGCGTCAAATGTGACGCGTAACATACCGTTACCCCGGTCACAGGAATCCGGCGCCCCGCGCCCGGCTCTAACCGGGCATCCACTACTCAGGAAAGGCTGACTCCATGCGACATCGCATTCTTGCGTCCACCTGCGCCGCGCTTGTGCTGCTGACGGCTGCCGCATCGGCCGCCCAGGCCGCCGCGACAGACCAGCTGCAGAGTTTTGTGACCAGCGTGAAGACCGCGCGTGGCGAATTCACCCAGAAACAGCTCAAGGGGCAGGGCGGCGAAGGCAAGGCCGGCGGCACGTCCAGCGGCACTTTCGCGTTCTCGCGCCCCGGCAAGTTCACGTGGCGCTACACCAAGCCCTACGAGCAACTGCTCCAGGCCGATGGCCAGACGCTGTTCATCTACGATAAAGACCTGAACCAGGTGACCGAGCGCAAGCTGGACAACGCGCTGGGCTCGAGCCCGGCCGCCATCCTGTTCGGGAGCAACGACCTGAGCAAGAATTTCGATGTGAAGAACGGCGCCACGCGCGACGGCGTGGAATGGCTGGAGCTGACGCCAAAGTCGAAAGACACCCAGTTCGAGAAGATCCAGATCGGCTTCAAGGCCGGCAACCTGGAGGCGATGGAGTTGCGCGATGCCTTCGGCAATACCACGCTGCTGACCTTTTCGGCGATGCAGAAGAATCCGTCGCTGCCGGCGGACACGTTCCGCTTCACGGTGCCGAAGGGCGCCGACGTGATGAAGCAATGAGGCCCACCATGCCCGCCGATTTTTCGCCGTCGTTCTCGCTGTCCATCGTGACCCCCCGCCTGCTGGCCGGGGCCGCCGTCCTGCTGCTGGCCGCCTGCGCCCAGGCGCCGGCCAATCGGTTCGACGTGGATGCCTTCCTGCGCGCGTCGGATACCGCCATGCCCGAAGTGCTCGGCAATCCGGACTTCCTCAAGGCCACGCGCGTGCCGCACTCGCAGTGCGCCACGCTGCTCCAATCGGCGCACAGCGGGGTGCTGGAAGACCTGCCGGCCAGCAATGCGGCGCGTGGGCCGGCATGGCTGCTCCATCCGGCCGATGCGCCGGACAAGGTATGGCTGGTGGTGGGAGTGGCCGGTGGCGAGCGGACCTGCCATGGCCCGCTGCCTGCGGACGCCATGAAGACGCTGGCCGACCGGGCCAAGGGCTGAGGGCTGACGCCCGCGGCGCTACGCCTGCGCCTCGCGCGCGTAGCGCTGGCGCGGCACCGGCAGCTTCTGCAGTTTCTCGCGCCGGATCCTGATCGCTTCCTCGTCGCCGCGCTTGATCGCGGCGCGCAACTTCAACACGGCTTTCCGATATTGCTTCTTCTTGCGGATGCGGGTCGTGATGGCCATGGCAGTGGCTTCCTCCTGGCGAGCCGGCCGTCGGGCCGGCGGGGTTGGAAAAGCTGGGCAAGCCTGGGTAGACCTAGGTAAGCGTCAAGGCGAGCCCCATGGTATCAGAGGAGGAAGCGGCGGTTGTCGTTGGGCGGATACTGGCTTTCCACCTTCTTGAACCGCAGCTTGGTGCTGCTGTTGAGCTTGCGCCCTGCCATCTTGCGCTGCAACTGCCGGTGCACGGCGCGGATATGGCCGACCGAGCCCTGGGCATAGGGCTGGCCATCGGTGGCGCCGGGCAGGCCGCCGCCGGCAGCAAGTGCAGCATTGTGCGCTTCCGCCGATTTCTTGATCAGCACGTCCAGCGCCTGGCGCGCGCGCACGGCCGCGTGCAGCGGACCATCGGCCGGATTGGCCTTGGCCCGCACCGCGTCCTGCGGCAGCCGCACGTTGCCGGCCACGCGGCGCAGCGCCGCGCGCAGTTCGGCGCCATCGAACTGGCCTTCCTGGACGATCCACACCGCGTCATGGCGCAGCCAGCCTTCCACATCGGCCAGCCGGCGCAGCAGCGCGGGCATCAGCATCCGACCGCCGAAGCGGCGCGAGCGCCGGATCGCGGACAGTCCGATGCGGCGTACCTGCGGGTTCTCATGATCGACCAGATCCTCGATCAGGCGGTCGGCCTCCTCCTGCGATCCGATCATTTCGGAAAACTGCCCTGCCAACGAGATTTCTTCCACGCCGCTGAGCTTGTTCTTGCTCGCGAGGCGGGACATCTTGAACAACAGCATGCGGTAACGCAGCATAGGGATCCTCGAACTTGTAACCGATGAATCTGCCACGCCCGGTCGGGTGATACGCGGGCCATTGGATGTTATCGGCAAGGTTGAAGGGATTCTTTAGGCCATCGGGCGATGGTCTACACTGTCACGTTCCGCGCCGCGGCCAGCCCGCGCGCGCCCAGATCCAAGAGGTAGAACCATCGTGGCGGATTCGCTGTTTTCCGACCCCCCTGAACGTTCCCGGCAGCCGCTGGCGGAACGCCTGCGCCCGCGCACCATCGACGAAGTCATCGGCCAGCAGCATCTGCTGGGGGCCGGCAAGCCGCTGCGCGTGGCGTTCGCGTCCGGCGAGCCGCATTCGATGATCCTGTGGGGTCCGCCCGGCGTGGGTAAGACCACGCTGGCGCGGCTGATGGCCAACGCGTTCGATGCCGAGTTCATTGCGCTGTCGGCCGTGCTGTCGGGCGTCAAGGACATCCGCGAGGCGGTGGAGCGCGCCGAGCAGTACCGCGCCCACGGCCGCCGCACGCTGGTGTTTGTCGATGAAGTGCACCGCTTCAACAAGAGCCAGCAGGATGCCTTTCTGCCGCACGTGGAAAGCGGCCTGTTCACGTTCATCGGCGCAACCACGGAAAACCCGTCGTTCGAGGTCAACGGCGCGCTGCTGTCCCGGGCGGCCGTCTACGTGCTCAAGAGCCTGGACGACGCCGAACTGAAGCAGCTCGTGCTGCGCGCCAGCGAGGAACTGGGCGGGCTGACCTGGGAGGACGAGGCGCTCCAGCTGATCGTCGGCTCGGCCGACGGCGACGGGCGCAAGCTGCTGAACAATATCGAGATCGTCGCGCGCGCGGCCCGCAACGCGGGGCAGGACCGCATCGACACGCCGCTGCTGGGCAGCGCGCTGGCCGAGAACCTGCGCCGCTTCGACAAGGGCGGTGATGCGTTCTACGACCAGATCAGCGCGCTCCACAAGTCCGTGCGCGGGTCCGATCCGGACGGCACGCTGTACTGGTTCTGCCGCATGCTCGATGGCGGCGCGGATCCGCGCTACCTCGCGCGGCGCATCGTGCGGATGGCCTGGGAGGACATCGGGTTGGCCGATCCACGTGCCGCTCGCATCACATTAGATGCGGCCGAGACCTACGAGCGGCTCGGCTCGCCCGAGGGCGAACTGGCGCTGGCCCAGGCGCTGCTGTACCTCGCCGTCGCCCCGAAATCGAATGCCGGCTACAACGCCTACAACGCCGCGCGGGCCTTCGTGGCCAAGGACAAGTCGCGCCAGGTGCCGGTGCACCTGCGCAACGCGCCGACCAAGCTGATGAAGGAACTCGGTTACGGCCACGCCTACCGCTACGCGCAAGACGAGCCCGAGGCCTACGCCGCCGGCGAGCACTACCTGCCCGACGACCTCCGCCGCCAGGACTGGTACCAGCCCACACCACGTGGCCTGGAAGGCAAGATCAGCGACAAACTGCGCCATCTGCGCGACCTCGACGCGGCCTGGCATCGCGAACATCGGCCGGACAAGGGCGGTGAGAAAGAGTGAGACGACTCTGAAAATGCCGAACAAGGCTGGAAAAGGGCGCTGACTCCGTCGCGGCAGGGGGTGCCGGTGCAGTAAAATGGCGCCCATCGCCGGCATGTCGCCGGCACTGCACATCCATCGCTCCCGCAACATGCTCGACATCCAGCTGCTCCGCAAAGACATCGACGCCGTGGCCCAACGGCTGGCCACGCGCGGTTTTCAACTCGACGTGGCGACGTTCCAGGCCCTCGAGGCCGAACGCAAGCAACTGCAAACGCAGACCGAAGACCTGCAGGCGCGCCGCAACAGCTTGTCGAAGCAGATCGGCATGCTCAAGGGCAAGGGCGAAGACGCCTCCGGCCCGATGGCCGAGGTCGCCGGCATTGGCGACACGCTGAAGGCGTCGGCCCAGCGCCTGGCCGAGATCCAGGAACAGATCCACGACGCGATCATGTCGGTCCCGAACCTGCCGGACGCGAGCGTGCCGGTGGGCAGCGACGAGACCGGCAATGTCGAGGTACGCCGCGTCGGCACGCCGCGCACGTTCGACTTCGAGGTCAAGGACCACGTGGACGTGGGCGCGAAGCTCGGCCTCGACTTCGAGACCGCCACGCGCGTGACCGGCTCGCGCTTCTCCTTCCTGCGTGGCGGCCTGGCGCGCATGCACCGCGCGCTGGTGCAGCTGATGGTGGACACCCACACGCTCGAGCACGGCTACACCGAGATGTACGTGCCGTACATCGTCAATGCCGCGTCGATGCGTGGCACGGGCCAACTGCCCAAGTTCGAGGACGACCTGTTCAAGGTGCCGCGCAAGGTCGGCGGCGAGGATGGCCAGGACACCATCGAGAACTTCTACCTGATCCCGACCGCCGAAGTGCCGCTGACCAATATGGTCCGCGACGCCATCGTGGCCGGCGACAAGCTGCCGCTGCGCTACGTCGCCCACACGCCGTGCTTCCGCTCGGAAGCAGGCTCGTACGGCAAGGACACGCGCGGCATGATCCGCCAGCATCAGTTCGACAAGGTGGAGATGGTGCAGGTGGTGCCGCCCGAGCAGTCGATGGACGCGCTCGAGCAGATGACCGGCCATGCCGAGGCCATCCTCAAGAAGCTGGAACTGCCGTTCCGCACCGTGGTGCTCTGCACGGGCGACATGGGCTTCGGCAGCACCAAGACCTATGACATCGAGGTGTGGATTCCGGCGCAGAACACCTACCGCGAGATCAGCTCGTGCTCGAGCATGGGCGACTTCCAGGCGCGCCGCATGCAGGCCCGCTTCCGCGCGGGGCAGGGCAAGCCGGAACTCGTGCACACGCTGAACGGCTCGGGCCTGGCCGTGGGCCGCACGCTGGTGGCGATTCTCGAGAACTACCAGAATGCCGACGGTTCGCTGACCGTGCCGAAGGCGCTGCAGCCGTATATGGGCGGCATCACAACGCTGCAACCGGAGGCGTAAAAATTATTGCGCAAGCCGCTTGCAAAGGCGGGCGCAACATCGCTATAATCTTGGTTTCGCCGCAAGGTCGACCAAGTTACCGGAGAGGTGGCAGAGTGGTCGAATGTACCTGACTCGAAATCAGGCGTACCGGCGACGGTACCGTGGGTTCGAATCCCACCCTCTCCGCCAAATAAGAAGCTGCCCGGTTCGCTGGGTAAGCAACAAATAGCAGTAACACTCAGACCGACGCACTGTGCAAGCAGGCGTCGGTTTTGTTTTTCTACACGTCCCCTCCCGCGTTCCCTCTACACATCCCAATACGGCGGACTGCCGATCGCTTCGCGCAGGTGCTCCACCAGCGCACGCAGCTTGGCGGACGCGCGTCGGCCTTCCGCGTGGGCGACGTAGATCGATTCGGCTGCCGTCTGCACGCCGATGTCCACGCTCCGCAACGCGCCCGATTTCAATGCAGCGCCGGCCAGGAAGGTCGGCAATAGCGCGATGCCGAGGCCGGCCAGCGCCGCGTCCAGCATCATGTCGCCGTTGTTGACCCGCAGGCGGGCGCGGGCGCGTAGCGAAGTCATTTCGCCGTCCTGCAGGAACGACCAGTCCGCGATGCCCCGATTCGTATAGAAGATGCCGTGATGGCGCTGCAAGGCCTCGGGCGAGTCTGGCGCGCCGCATTGGTCGAGGTAGGCCGGCGATGCCACGAGCAGCCGGCGGCTCGGCGCCAGGGGCCACGCCACCAGCCGCGAATCGCCGACGGCGCCGTGGCGGATCACCGCGTCGTAGCCTTCCGATGACGCATCCACGCGACGGTCGTCCAGATCTAGTGAGAGATCGATGTCGGGATGCCGGGCCAGGAAGGGGTAGAGCGCCGGCCCCAGGTGCAGGCGTCCGAACGTGACTGGCGCGGCGATCCGCAGCGGGCCGGACAGCGTGCCGCGCCGCTCGGCCATCTCCGCTGCGGCGTCCTCCACTTCCCGCAGGATCCGGGTGGCGCGTTCCAGGAACGCGGCGCCATCTTCGGTCAGGCTCACCCGCCGCGTGGTGCGGTGAAGCAGGCGCGCGCCCAGCACTTGCTCCATCTCCGCCAGCCGCTCGCTGACTACCGATTTCGACAGGTGCAGCCGGCGCGCCGCCTCTGTGATCGACCCAGACTCGGCCACCGCCACGAAACTCGCCACCCCTTCCAGTTTGAACATTGTTCGGTTTTTCCGAAAAGCCGAATCGTGATTAGCAATATACCGCTATCTAATCCCAGCGCCCATACTGGGTTCAGACGCGGCGCACCTGGGTGTGCCGAACCGAAATCGATAGATCAAATCAACGAATCAACTCAACGGAAACCGGAGCACATCATGGAACGACTGAACGGCAAGGTGGCGATCATCACGGGTGCAAGCAGCGGCATTGGCCTGGCCACGGCGGAGTTGTTTGCGAAGGAGGGCGCGAAGCTCGTGGTTGGCGCGCGGCGGCAGGCGGAACTGGACGCCCTCGTGGCCCGCATCCGCGCCGCCGGTGGCGAGGCGGTTGCACTGGCGGGCGACGTCCGGGACGAAAACTATGCCCGCGCCCTGGTGGATCTGGCGGTCGAGCAGTACGGCAAGTTGGACATCGCCTTCAACAACGCGGGCACGTTGGGTGAAGGCGGCCCGAGCACCGGGGTGTCGGAAGCTGGCTGGAACGACACGCTGGCGATCAACCTGACCGGCGCGTTCCTCGGCGCCAAGCACCAGATCGCGCAGATGGCGAAGCAGGGCGGGGGATCGGTGATCTTCACGTCGACGTTCGTCGGCTACTCGTTCGCGTTCCCGGGCGTGGCCGCCTATGCCGCGAGCAAGGCCGGCCTGATCGGCCTGACGCAGGCGCTGGCGTCCGAGTACGGGCCGCAAGGCGTGCGGGTCAACGCCATCCTGCCGGGCGCGGTGGACACCGAAATGTATCGTGACATGAACAATACGACCGAATCGCAGGCGTTCATCACCGGACTCCACGCTCTCAAGCGCGTGGCCAAGCCGGAAGAACTGGCGCGGTCGGTGCTGTACCTGGCGTCTGACGACGCGGCGTTCGTGACCGGCACGGCGTCCCTGGTGGACGGCGGCGCCTCCGTCACGCGCACGTGACTCAGACCTGAGTCAGTGGTCCCCGGCTGAAGCGGCGCTCGGCGCCACCGCGCCCGGCAGCCGCGACACCAGCAGCTGGTCGATCTTGTGATGATCGATATCCAGCACTTCGAAGCGGTAGCCCGCCACGGTGATCGACTCGGATTTCTTCGGAATCCGCTTCAGCGAGTAGATCACCAGGCCGGCCGCCGTATCGACGTAGTCCTCGCCGGGCAGCGAATCAAGCTCGAGCGCCTTCTTGAGGTCCACCAGCGGCGTCACGCCGTCCACCAGCCATGACGTCTCGTCGCGCCGCACGATCTGCTCGTCCTCGGCCGAATACAGGATGTCCCCCATCAGCGCGCCGACGATGTCGTCGAGCGTGACGATGCCCACCACGAGCCCGTACTCGTTCATCACCACCGCAAAGCTCTCGTGCATCTCGCGGAACCGCGTCAGGGACTCGGACAGCGTCAGCGTGTCCGGAATCACCAGCACGTTCTTGTCGTGATGCCGGCCGATGTTGCCGAGCACCGTGGCGCTCTCGTCGGCCAGCAGCCGTTGCAGGATGTCCTTCGAGTCGATATAGCCCAGCACGTCGTCCAGGTCGTGACCGCAGACCGGGTATTGCGCGTGCGGCTGGCTGACCAGCTTGCGGCGCACGCTGTCGGCGGTCTCGTCCAGCGTCAGGAAGATCACGTCGTCACGCGGGGTCATGATCGCCGTGATGCCCTTCGAGTCGAGTTCGAACACGTTTTCGATCAGGTGCAGCTCGTGCTTGTGGAGCACGCCGGCCTCGGCGCCGGCATCGACCATCGCGGCGATGTCCTCGGTGGTGATCTGGTCCACCGGCTTGGTCGGGATGCCGAGCAGCTTCAGCATCGCGTCCGCCGCCGCGTTGAAGATCCACACCACCGGCTTCAGCACGCGCAGCAGCGTGAGAATCGGCTCAATGACCACCACCGCGCAGCGCTCGGGGAAGGTCATGGCGATGCGCTTCGGAATCAGGTCCGCGAACTGGATGAACAGCAGCGTCACCACCAGGAAGGAGCCGATATTGGCCACGCGCAGCGCGTGGGTGGCGCTCATATAGGGGGTCAGCGCGGCGAAGACGAGGTCGGAGACGTGTTTCTCGCCCAGGATACCGGCGAGGATGGCCACGCTGTTCACGCCGATCTGCACGATGGTGAAGAAGTTGCCGGGCTCTTCCTTGAGCCGCAGCACCTTGGTGGCGCGGCGGTCGCCGCGCTCGGCCAGTACCTGGAGCTTGGTGCGCCGGGCGGCCGTCAGCGCGATCTCCGAAATCGAGAAGAACGCGCTTATCAGGACGAGGAGAATCAGGGTCAGGACGAACATGGGGGTTTCACGCGCCTGTCGGGGCGGGTTGATGATGGTGTACGCCGCGCAGGTCTGTCAATGCGGCGTTTCTGAGGGCGGCGCGGCTCATTTCTCGGGCGCGTCGAACTGCACGCGCGGGGCTTCGAGCCGGTGGGGCAGGGTGGCCGCCAGCTCGGCGGCGGCGGCCGTGAACTGGGTGCGCATGTCGTCCACGAGGCTGGAGGCGCCCCGGTGGCTCGCGCGCAGCAGCTGGATCTCGAAAGGCAGCATCGGCTCGATATCGTGCAGCGCCACATTGGCCGGATTGGCGCTCAGGGCCGTGTACTGGTCGAGCACGGTCAGGCCGAGCCCCGCATCGACGAGTGCCAGTGCCAGCGAGTAGGTCTGCACCTCCAGCGTGGAATGCGGCTCCAGGGCGTGGCGCGCCAGCGTCTGGCGCACGAGCAGGCCCAGCGAGGTGTCGTCGTCGTAGCCGACGAAGGGGCGGTCCATCAGCTTGTGCATCGACACCGCCCCGCGCCGCCCCCCGCCCGGCAGCGGCAGCGTGCGCGGTACAGCCAGCAGCATCCGGCCAGCGGCCACCGGCTCAGAGGAGATGGCCTCGTGCCGGGGCGGCGAAAAGGCGAAACCCACGTCGATCTGGTTGGCCAGCAGCGCGTCCACGATCTCGTTGGTATGGTGCGTCAGCACCTGGACCTGCGTTTCCGGATGCCGCGCGCAGAAGCGCCGCACGGCCGGCACCAGCAGCGGGTTGGCCAGGCTCGGCGTGGCGGCCACGCGCAGCCGGCCGGCGCCCTTGTGGCGCAGGCTCTCGGACACGCGCCGCACGCGCTCGATCTCCCCATATAGCCTTTCGACATCCCCATAGAGCGCGGTCGCCTCGGGCGTGGGCTGCAGCCGGCCGCGCACGCGCTCGAACAAACGGAAGCCCAGCGAGGCTTCGGCGTGCTGCAATACCCGCGTCACCACGGGCTGGGAGACGTGGAGCAGGCGCGCGGCCTCGCTGACGGTGCCGGTCAGCATGACGGCGCGGAAGACTTCGATCTGGCGCAGGCGCATCGTTGTGGTGCTGGATATTGTCCGGAAAGGTGCGGCGGAAACCGGCCAGGACGGCCGTGCACTACGGGTAAGCCCGGGTGGCCGGCATCCATAGCCTGGGGACATATTCTGGCACGTATTGGCATTGGGCAAGCCGCGCGCGGTGGACTACGCTCTGGCCCATCGTTTCGATATGGATGGCAAGGCAGGTTCGATGCGCATAGCGATTGTGGGAGCAGGGGTGGTCGGCATGACCACCGCATGGCGGCTGGCCCAGGACGGCCACGAGGTCACCGTACTGGAGCGCCACGAGGGGCCGGGCGAGGAGACGAGCTTCGCCAACGGCGGGCAGCTGAGCTATAGCTACGTGGCGCCGCTGGCCGGGCCGGGCGTGCTGTCGAAGGTGCCGGGCTGGCTGCTGGACCGCGATTCGCCGATGCGCTTCCGTCCGACCGCCGATCCCGCCCAGTGGCGCTGGCTGCTGGCCTTCGTGCAGGCGTGCAACGCCGCCACCAGCGAGGCGACCACGCGCAAGCTGCTGCGGCTGGCCTTTTATTCGCGGGACCTGATGCAGGCCTTCGTGGACGGCCCGGAGGCACGCGGCGAGGGCGGCGGCTTCGATTTCGCGCGGCGCGGCAAGCTGGTGGTGCATCGCAACGAAGCCGCCTACGCATCGGCCTGCCGGCTGCTGGACTACCAGGCCAGCCTGGGCTGCGAGCAGCAGGCGCTGGACCGCGACGCCACGGTGGCGCTGGAGCCCGCGCTGGCCGGCATCCGGGGCGACATCGCCGGCGCCATCTACACGCCGAGCGAAGAAGTGGGCGATTGTCATCGCTTTTGCCTCTCGCTGGCCCATCTGTTGCAAGGGAAGGGCAATGTGTCGATGCGGTTTGGCACACGTGTCACAGGATTGATGACATCGGGCGTCCAGGTGATGGGCGTGAGGACGACCGATGACGAGGTGCGCGCGGACGCGGTGATCGTCGCGGGCGGCATCGGCAGCGTGCCGCTGCTGCGTCCGCTCGGCGTACGGCCGATGCTGTGGCCGCTCAAGGGCTACAGCATCACGGTGCCGATCGCCGATGGCGCCCGGGCGCCGCATATCAGCGTGACGGACTTCGCCAACAAGATCGTCTACGCGCGCATCGGCAATACGCTGCGCGTGGCCGGCATGGCGGATCTGGTGCGCGGCGGGCCGACCATCGACCGCGAGCGCGCGCAGACACTGGTCGCCCAGACCCGCGCCGTGTTTGGCGGCGTGGCCAATGGCGCCGGCCTCGACGCCCTGCAGCCCTGGGCGGGCCTGCGCCCGGCCACGCCGGACGGCCTGCCGCTGGTCGGCCCGTCGCGCCTGCCGGGCCTGTGGCTGAACCTGGGCCATGGCGCGCTCGGGTTCACGCTGGCGATGGGCAGCGCGGGGATGCTGGCGGACCAGTTGGCCGGCCGCGCGCCGGCCATCGGCGCAGAAGATTTCAGTGCGGCGCGGGCCTGACCGGCGCACAACGGGTGTTGAAGTTTGTAGTACGGAAGTGGGATTGCCTCGAGCTGATTAAACCAAGCCCCATCAAGGAGCGAAAACCATGAAGTCACTGCGTGTCCGTCTGACCCCTACCTGCCTGTCCACCCGCCTGCTGGCCGCCGCCGTGCTGGCCTGCGCTGCCGCCGGCGCGCACGCCGCCGATGGCGATACGCTCAAGAAGATCAAGGACACCGGCGTGATCTCGCTCGGCTACCGCGAGTCGTCGATTCCGTTCTCGTACACGGACGGCAAGGAGGTCATGGGCTACTCGCACGAGATCCTGTTGCAGATCGTCGACAAGATCAAGACGACGCTGAACATGCCGAACCTGCAGGTCAAGCTGACGCCGATCACCTCGCAGAACCGCATCCCGCTGATGCAGAACGGTACGATCGACATCGAATGCGGCAGCACGACCAACAATCTCGAGCGCCAGAAGCAGGTGGCCTTCTCGAACAGCCTGTTCGTCTACGGTATCAAGATGCTGACCAAGAAGGACTCGGGCGTGACCGACTTCGCCCAGCTCAAGGGCCGCAACGTGGTCACCACGGCCGGCACCACGGGCGAGCGCCTGCTGGTCAAGATGAACGGCGAGCAGGGCATGAACATGAACCTGACCAGCGCCAAGGACCATGGCCAGGCGTTCCTGATCCTGGAGACGGGCCGTGCGGTAGCCTTCGTGATGGACGAGCCGCTGCTGTACGGCGAGCGCACCAAGGCCAAGAACGCGAGCGAATGGGTCGTGGCCGGCGAGCCGCTCCAGACCGAGAACTACGCGTGCATGTTCCGCAAGGACGACGCCTCGTTCAAGAAGCTGGCCGATGGCGTGGTGTCGGACCTGATGCTGAGCGGCCGTGCCGACAAGCTGTACACGAAGTGGTTCCAGTCGCCGATTCCGCCGCGCAACATCAATATGAACTACCCGCTGTCGCCGGACATGAAGGCGCTGTTCGCGGCGCCGAACGACAAGGCGTTCCAGTAAGCAGGGAAGGGACTGGCGGCGCCCGGTCCGCCCCGCCCGGCCCCTGGGTGGGGTGGCGGATCGGTTATATAGCCATAATGAATCGTTATTTCGCGTTTGATAGTGTTTGCGGTAGTGTGGAGCCCGTTATAGGCTCTTAGGAGCCTCCGGTTCGCCCCCAAAAGGGGCAGCCGGCCTGATCCGCCTCTCACACTGGAGAATTTATGCGCTCGATTCGTACTGGCTTGCTCAAATCCCTGTTGGCTTCCGCGCTGCTGGCTGGCGTTGCCGGTTTCACGGCCACGGCCGCCAGCGCCGCCGATCTGCTCGACACGGTCAAGCAAGCCGGCGTGCTCAAGATTGGCGTGGAAGGCACGTATCCGCCGTTCGGTTATCGCGGCGCGAAGAACGAACTCGAGGGCTTCGACGTGGACGTGGCGCGCGCCATCGCCGGCAAGCTCGGCGTGAAGCCGGAGTTCGTGACCACCGAATGGAGCGCGATCATCGCCGGCCTGCAGGCGGGCAAGTTCGACATCATCGTCAATCAGGTCGCGGTCACGCCGCAGCGCAAGCAGACCCTCGATTTCTCCACGCCCTACGTCTATTCGGCAGCCCAGTTGATCCAGCGCAAGGACGACAAGCGCGAGTTCAAGTCGCTGGACGACCTGAAGAGCCACAAGCTGGGCGTCAGCCTGGGCAGCAACTACAACGAACTGGCCAAATCGGTGGCCGGCATCGACGTGAAGACCTATCCCGGCGCGCCTGAGTACCTGCGCGACCTGGCCTCGCAGCGGATCGACGCGGCGCTCAATGACAGGCTGATGGTCAACTACCTGATCAAGAACGCCAACCTGCCGCTGCGTCCGGGCGCCGTGGTGCCCGGCGCCAATACCGAGGTCGCCATTCCGTTCCGCAAGGACAATCCGAAGTTCGCCCAGGCCATCGACAAGGCGCTGGAAGATCTGCGCAAGGACGGCACGCTGGTGAAGCTGTCGACCAAGTGGTTCGGCTCGGATGTGACCAAGGCGCCGAAGTAAGCGGACAGGGTTGCGCCCCCCGCCGGGCCAACCCGCTTCCAGCCCGTACCAGCAAGGCCGGCTCCCGTGAGTCGGCCTTTTTTTTCCGCGGCCGGATCACGTATGATCCCGGCATTCCGGATTCCTGACCTGCTCCTGCCATGTCCGCCCTCGCCCTCGTGATGGATTCGCTGCCCGTGCTGTTGCAGGGCGCCCTGCTCACGCTGAAGTTCGCCGTGCTGTCGATGGCGTTCGGCCTGGTGATTGGCATTGTGGTCGCGCTGATGGGCATTAGCCATGCGCCGATTCTCAAAATGGTGGCGCGCGTGTACGTCAGCATCATGCGCGGCACGCCGCTGCTGGTGCAGATCTTCGTGGTCTATTACGGGCTGCCGAGCGTGGGCATTGCGCTCGAGCCGACCCCGGCCGGCGTGCTGACCCTGAGCCTCAACGTGGGCGCCTATCTGTCGGAAAGCATGCGCGGCGCCATCCTCGGGATTGCGCGCGGGCAGTGGATGGCGGCCTACAGCCTGGGCCTGACGCCCATCCAGACGCTGCGCTACATCGTCGGGCCGCAGGCGCTGCGACTGGCCGTGCCGAGCCTGTCCAACAGCCTGATCAGCCTGATCAAGGACACCTCGCTGGTGTCGGTGATCACCGTGACCGAGTTGCTGCGCACCGCGCAGGAAATCATCGCCGCCACCTACCAGCCGCTGCCGCTCTACCTGGCGGTGGCGGTCATCTACTGGATCCTGAGTACCGGGCTATCGGTGTTGCAGCGCGTGCTGGAGCGCCGGCTCTCGCTGCCGGGTCGGCACTGAAGGCGAGGGGCTAGGCGGCGGAGGAGGGCGCCGGTGGCGGCTTGGGGACCTCGACCTGGAGGGGCTGCCCCGTCTCCAGGAGCGTCTTGAGTCCGGCGAGGATCATCGGCCAGCCGTTGCGGCCACCTTGCAGGATCTGCTCGTCCACCGGCTCGCGATGGGTCTCGCTCACGGTCAGCCGCACCGCCTGCCCCAGCGCATCCACCTGCCAAGTGACCACCACCTCGGGTAACTCGCGGAAGGCCTCGAGCCACTCCACGCGCCACGTCACCGAGAGCCGGTAGGGCGGCTCGGCCAGCAGCACCACGCCCTGCGAATCCACCCGGCCGTCGTCCATGCGCAGCACGAACGGGCTGCCCACCTGCCAGTCAGACTCCACGCGCCGCCCGAAGAAATACTGTTCGCTCTGCGCGGGCTCCGTCAGCGCGGACCAGACCTGCTCGGGTGTGGCGGCGATGTAGGTGACCACTACGGTCTGCGGCGATTGCATGGCAAGCCTCCTCTGGATGAGACCGGCGGGGCAGGGCGGTCATCGGAGCGATGGTGACAGTAATGTGGCACCTGCAACCGTTTCGATGCAAGTGGACGCACAAGAAAAAAGGCCGGCTCCTGGGAGCCGGCCTTCGCACGGACGCACAAAGGTGCGCGTTACTGTTCCGCGATGCGCTGGACGATGTGCCCGAGTGCCTCTTCCACCTGATCCACCAGGATCAGGCACAGGTCGCCCGGCTTCAGGTGCCCCAGCGCTGTGTCGATCGCCAGGAACTCGCCCCGGATTTCCTCCACGTGGTGCGTGCGCTGTGCGCCTTCCAGCCCTTCGCGCAGCAGCGCCAGTACCTCGCCGTCCTCGCGGCCGCGCTGGCACTGGTCCTGATACAGCACCACCTCGTCGAACACGCCGCCCAGGATCTGGGTTTGCCGGCGGATGTCCACGTCGCGACGATCGCCCGCGCCGCTGATCACCACCACGCGGCGGTCGCCCTTCATGGATTCCACCGCATTGCACAATGCCTGGATGGCATCCGGATTGTGGCCGTAGTCGGCGATCAGGGTGGCGCCCCGGTAGTCGAACACGTTGAAGCGGCCCGGCGCCGTGGCGGCGTCGTTGACGAAGGTAGCCAGCCCGCGACGGATCACGGCCCAGTCCACGCCCAGCGCCCAGGCGGCGGCGACCGACGACATCGCATTTTCCACCTGGAAGCCGATGCTGCCGTTGCGCGTCAGCGGGATGTCCGCCAGCGCGATGCGCACCTGGGTCTCGCCCTCGCACGCCACGATCTCGTCGCCTTCGACGAACACCACGCGCTTGCCCTGTGCGCGATGCAGCGCCATCGTCGGCAGCCCGGCATCCTGCGCGAAGAACGTCACCGTGCCGGGGCAGGCGTCGGCCATGCGCGTCACCATCGGATCCGCGGCGTTCAGCACGGCCATGCCATGCGGCGCCACGTTCTGGACGATCACGCTCTTGAGCACGGCCAGGTCTTCCACGGTACTGATATAGGACAGCCCCAGGTGGTCGCCTTCGCCCACATTGGTCACCACGGCCACGTCGCAGCGGTCGAAGGCCAGGCCCTCGCGCAGCAGGCCGCCGCGCGCGGTTTCGAACACGGCCGCGTCGACGTCCGGATGCAGCAGCACGTTGCGCGCGCTGCGCGGACCGCTGCAGTCGCCGGTGTCGATGCGCTCGCCCCGGATATACACGCCATCGGTGCCGGTCATGCCCATGCGCAGGCCGCTCGTGGCCAGCAGGTGGGTGATCAGGCGCACGGTGGTGGTCTTGCCGTTGGTGCCGGACACCGCCACCACGGGAATACGGCCATCGTCGCCATCGGCGAACATGGTTGAGACGATGGCCTCGCCCACGGCGCGGCCCTTGCCGAAGGACGGCTGCAGGTGCATGCGCAGGCCCGGCGCGGCGTTGACTTCGACGATGCCGCCGGCCTGTTCCTCGAACGGCTTGAGCATGGTCTCGCACACGGCGTCCACGCCGCAGATGTCGAGGCCCACCATCTGGGCCGCGGCCACGGCGCGTGCGGCGATGTCCGGGTGGACGTCGTCGGTCACGTCGGTGGCGCTGCCGCCCGTCGACAGGTTGGCGTTATTGCGCAGCACCACGCGCGTGCCGTTGGCCGGCACCGAGTCGGCGGTCAGGTGCTGCTTGGCCAGCGTTGCCAGCGCGATGTCGTCGAAGCGGATCTTGGTCAGCGACGTGGCATGGCCCTCGCCCCGGCGCGGGTCGCGGTTCACTTCCTCCACGAGCTGGCGCACGGTGTGCACGCCATCGCCAATCACCTGCGGCGGATCGCGGCGCGCGGCGGCCACCAGGTGCTTGCCCACCACCAGCAGGCGGAAATCGTGACCGGGGATGTAGCGTTCCACGAGCACGTCCGAGGAGATGTCGGCCGCCACTTCGTAGGCCGTCATCACTTCTTCGCGCGTGCGGATGCGCACCGCCACGCCCTTGCCCTGGTTGCCGTCGCGCGGCTTGACCACCACCGGCCCGTTGATGGCCTGCGCGGCGGCCCAGGCTTCCTCGGCGCTGCGCACCGAGCGGCCCAGCGGCACCGGCACGCCGGCGGCGTGCAGCAGGCTCTTGGTCAGGTCCTTGTCCTGCGCGATGGACTCCGCCACGGCGCTGGTCATGTCGGTCTCGGCGGCCTGGATGCGGCGCTGCTTGCTGCCCCAGCCGAACTGGACCATCGAGCCCTGCGTGAGGCGGCGATACGGAATGCCACGCGCCACGGCGGCGTAAACGATGGAGCCGGTGCTCGGCCCCAGCCGCACGTCCTCGTCCAATTCGCGCAGGCGGTGCAGCGCGTCGTCGAGGTCGAAGGGCTTGTCGTCGCGGGCCGCCAGGCATAGCTGTTCGGCGAGTTCGAAGGCGAGCCGGCCGACTTCCTCCTCGCTGTACTGCACCACTACCTGATACGTGCCGGGCTCCACGGTGGGCGCGGTGTTGCTGAAGGTGACCGGGCAGCCGGCGGAGGCCTGCAGGCCGAGTGCGGCGGCTTCCAGCGCGTGGGCCATCGACGGCGTACCGGCCTCGTCGTCAGGACGGAGCGGGCCGATGGCCGGGAAGCGCGCGCGCAGGCGATCTTCGAAGCCGGGCAGGTCGGCCAGCAGGTGCGAGGTGTCCGAGCAGGCCACGATGGCCTCGATGCCAGTGTGGCGGCACCAGAGATTCGGGCCGCGCAGGGCCCGGATACGGGAGACTTCCATAGTATTTCCGTTATTTTTCTGGCCGAGCCATCAGGCGCGGCGGCCGCTACGGCCGACCCACTGGTGTACCTGCTCGACAGTGCCCTCGGGCGAGCCCTCGTCGCACTGGATGACCAGCAGGTCGCCGGCCACCAGTTGCGAGAGCGCGGTCTCGATGGCGGCGCGGCGAGCGCCTTCGTCGATGATCTTGGTCACGCGGCGGCCTTCGTACAGCCCCTTCCTGACCAGCGCGCGGGCCTCGGCATCGGGCAGGTCGCGCTTCACGCTCTGGTCCTCGCAGAGGAACACGCGGTCGAACGCGGCACCGATGATCTTGCCGTGGCTGACGAGGTCCTCGTCCCGGCGCTGCACGCCGGCGCCGAACACCAGCATGCGGCGCTCGGCGGGGAAGCGGTCGAGCGCGGCGGCCAGCGCCGTCAGCGCGGGCGCGTTGTGCGCGTCATCGACGATCACCGTGGCGCCCTGGCGCTCGAACAGCGTGAAGCGGCCCGGCACGTCGACCTGGCCAACGTCGAACGTCACCACGCCGGCGCGGATCAGGTCGTTGGAAATGCCCAGCGCCCAGCCCGTGGCCACGGCCGCCAGCACGTTCTCGATCTGGAACGCCACGCGGCCCGCGTAGGTCAGCGGAATGGCCGACACATCGGTCAGCGGCATCTCGCTCTGGCCGGTAGCCATCACGACCTTGCCTTCGCGTACGAACACCGCGCGCTTGCCCGCCGCCCGGTGCGCGGCAATCGCCGGCAGGTCGGCGGTGAGGCCGAAGAAGATCACGTCGCCATCGCACAGCTCGGCCATCTCCACCAGCCGCGCATCGCCGGCGTTGAGCACCGCCACGCCGTTGTTGAGCACCACGTCCACCTGGGTGCGCAACACGTTGTACATGCGGTCCTCGTCCTCGACGTAGTAGTCGCCGAGGTGGTCCGGCTGGGCGAAGTTGGTCACCACGCCAACCTGGCAACGGTCGTACGGCAGGCCCTGCGACAGGATCATGCCGCTGTCGTTCTCGAACACGGCCGCTTCCACGGCGCGGTTCATCAGGATGCGATGGCCGGCTTCCCAGTTGGCGCGGTCGCCGGTCTCCACCTGGCGGCGGTCCAGGAACAGGCCGTCGCTGCACGCCAGCCCGGTGTGCTTGCCCGAAAGTTGCAGCAGGCGCGCCACCAGCTTGGCCACCACGGTCTTGCCGTTGTTGCCGGTGATGCCGACCACGGGGATGCGGCCGTCATCGGCGCTGCCATCCTTCGCGTCGGGGAACAGATGGTCGATGATGGCGGGGCCCACGGGGCGCGGCGTGCCGTCGGCCGGCTTGATGTGCATCAGCAGGCCCGGGCCGGCGTTCACCTCGACGATGGCGCCGCGCTGGTCGGCCAGCGGACGCGAGATGTCCTCGGCCACGAGGTCCACCCCGGCGATGTCCAGCCCCACCACGCGCGCGGCCAGCGCGGCATGCGCGGCCACGCTCGGGTGCACGCGGTCGGTCACGTCGAAGGCGACGTTGCCGTTGCGCTGGATCAGGATGGTCTTGCCGGCGGGTGCCACGGAATCGCCATCTACCAGGCCCTGGCGCTTCAGTTCCAGCCGTGCGGCGGAATCGAGCCGCACGCGGTTCAGCGGATGGTCCTCGGTGCTGCCCCGGCGCGGATCGGAGTTGATCTGCGAATCGATCAGTTCGTCGATGGTCGAGGTGCCGTCGCCCACGACGCTGGCCGTCTCGCCCATCGCCGCCGCCACGAGCCGGCCGCCCACCACCAGCAGGCGGTGTTCGTTGCCCGGCACGAAGCGCTCGACGATCACGCCGTTGCCTTCGTCGATGGCCACCGAGTAGGCGGTTTCCACTTCCTCGCGCGTCATCAGGTTGGTGAACACGCCGCGGCCATGGTTGCCGTCGTACGGCTTGACCACCACCGGCACGCCGATGCGCTCGGCGGCGTCCCAGGCGTCCTCGGGGCTCTCGACCATGCGGCCTTCCGGTACCGGCACGCCGCAGGATTCCAGCAGCGTCTTGGTCAGGTCCTTGTCGCGCGAGATCGATTCGCCGATGGCGCTGGTCCGGTCGGTCTCGGCGGTCCAGATGCGGCGCTGGCGCGCCCCGTAGCCAAGTTGAACCAGATTGCCGTCGGAGAGTCGGATGGAGGGGATGTCGCGGTCATCGGCAGCATCGACGATGCACGCCGTGCTCGGGCCGAGGCAGTGTTCGTCGACCAGGCGGCGCAGGTTGTCCACGGCGTCGGGTACGTCGAACGGGCGGTCCTCGATGGCGGCCATGACCAGATCACGGGCGGTGAACAGCGCGGCGCGCGTCACCTCCTCGTGCCAGGCCCGGACGATCACCTTGTAGACGCCCCGCACGGGGGTCTCGCGGGCCTTGCCGAAGCCGCCCGGCATGCCGGCCAGGTTCTGCAGCTCAAGCGTCACGTGCTCGAGGATGTGGCCGGGCCACGTCCCTTCCTTGAGCCGCTGCAGGAAGCCGCCGCGCTCGCCAATGCTGCAGCGATGCTCGATCAGCGACGGGAGCCAGGCCGACAGGCGCTCGTAGAACCCCGGGATCTTGTTGGAGGGGAAATCCTCCAGTTCGCCGATATCAACCCATGCCTCCAGCACTGGCCGATATGTCCACATATTCGGGCCGCGCAGCGACATGACATCGAAAATCTCAATGTCCTTCTTTTTCATTGATTTAGCTTGAGGCAGTGGGCGAATGCCCGAGAAATGGGAGCCTAACCTTTCAGTAACGTTTCAACGGCATCAGGGTTGACCCCTGAAGTCCGGAAGACGTTGTGCAGCGCACCAGGCGCCCCGTTTGTTTGCGTTATGTATACTTGCGGGCAAAATCGCGGGCCGCCAGCCGGCTTCCCGCCTAAATTGTTTCAAGTTATGTCCGTGTCTACCCTGTTGTGGACTCACCGCGGACGCATTTCGCGCCAATAATGACCCAATCCTCCCCGTCCGTCCCAATCCCCTCCGGCCCGCAAGGTCGTTGGGGCGCCGAGATCGGCACGAGCCTGCAGCCCGGTGAAACCGTGCTGGCTGGCCTTGACCTGGACCTGGACGCAAGGCTGCATTTTACCCAAGGGTGGCTGGTTGTGACCGACCGCCGGCTGATTGCCCGGGGGGGCGGTGAAAAAAACATCGTCGACTGGGAAATTACGCCTGCCTTGACGCTGACCCATGGCGACCACGCCGGGGTTGGCTCGCTGGAACTGGCCGACGGCCGCGCCCGGCTGGGGAGCTGGCGCTACACGCTTGGTTACAATCCCGACGCCCTGCGGCTGGCCGATCAGTTCGAAGCCCGCCGCGCGCTGCTCGCCACCGGCCAGGCCGCCGTGCCGGCCGACGACGATGTCTGCCCCACCTGCAAGGCCCCGCTGCCCCCCGGCGAGGACGTCTGCCCCCAGTGCAGCCGCGACCTCGAGACCCCGCCATCCACCTGGGCGCTGCTGCGCCTGTGGCGCTTCGCACGGCCCTACCAGTGGGAGCTGCTGGCCGGCTTCCTGCTGACCCTGCTCGGCACCGCCGCCACGCTGGTGCCGCCGTACCTGACCATGCCGCTGATGGACAAGGTGCTGATTCCGTACCAAAACGGCGTGCCGATCGACTATGAGCGCGTCAAGATGTACCTGGCCGGGCTGCTCGGCGCCGCGCTGGTGGCGTGGAGCCTGGGGTGGGCGCGGACGTATCTGCTGGCGCGTGTATCCGAGCGTATCGGCGCCGATCTGCGCACAACAACGTACGAACACCTGCTAAAACTGTCGCTCGAATATTTCGGTGGCAAGCGCACGGGCGACCTGATGGCCCGTATCGGCTCCGAAAGCGACCGCATCTGCGTCTTCCTGTCGCTCCACCTGCTCGATTTCGCGACCGATGTGCTGATGATCGTCATGACGGCCATCATCCTCATCTCGATCAATCCCTGGCTGGCGCTGGTGACGCTGGTGCCGCTGCCGTTCATCGCCTGGATGATCCACCTCGTGCGGGACCGGCTGCGTCACGGCTTTGAGAAGATCGACCGCATCTGGTCCGAGATCACCAATGTGCTGGCCGACACGATTCCCGGCATCCGCGTGGTCAAGGCCTTCGCCCAGGAAAAGCGCGAAGTCGACCGCTTTCGCGAGGCGAACAAGCACAATCTGGCCGTCAACGATCGCGTCAATGCCGTCTGGTCGCTGTTCACGCCTACGGTGACGCTGCTGACCGAAGTGGGCCTGCTGGTGGTCTGGATCTTCGGCATCTGGCAGGTCAGCCACGACGCCATCACGGTCGGCGTGCTGGTCGCCTTCCTGACCTATATCAGCCGTTTCTACACGCGGCTGGATTCGATGAGCCGGATCGTGTCGGTCACGCAGAAGGCTGCCGCCGGCGCCAAGCGGATCTTCGACATCCTGGACCATGTGTCGAGCGTGCCCGAGCCGCAGCGCCCGGTGCATCTCGATAAGGTGGAGGGCGCCATCGAACTGCGCGACCTCGGCTTCCGCTACGGCAACCGCGCGGTGATCCGCGGCCTGAACCTGTCGATCCGGCCAGGCGAGATGATCGGGCTGGTCGGCCACAGCGGCTCGGGCAAGAGCACGCTGGTTAATCTGATCTGCCGCTTCTACGATGTGTCCGAAGGCGCGATCCGCGTGGATGGCATCGACATCCGCTCGCTGCCGGTGTCGGAGTTCCGCCGCCATATCGGACTGGTACTACAAGAGCCGTTCCTGTTCTTCGGCACGATTGCCGACAACATCGCCTACGGCAAGCCCGACGCCACGCGCGAAGAAATCGTCGCCGCAGCGCGGGCCGCGCATGCGCACGAGTTCATCCTGCGCCTGCCGCACGGCTATGACTCGCTGGTAGGGGAGCGCGGGCAAGCGCTGTCCGGCGGGGAGCGCCAGCGCATCTCCATCGCACGCGCGCTGCTGATCAATCCGCGCATCCTGATCATGGACGAGGCCACGTCGTCGGTGGACACCACCACGGAGAAGGAGATCCAGAAGGCGCTGGATAACCTCGTGCAGGGACGTACGACCATTGCGATCGCGCACCGGTTGTCCACGTTGCGGAAGGCCGATCGCCTCGTGGTGATGGATCGCGGACAGATTGTCGAAGTCGGCAATCACGACGAACTGCTCGCGCGCGAAGGCGCCTACTACAAGCTCTACCAGGCGCAGGCGCGCAATGTCGATGCCGATGCAGACCTGCCCAGCGCGGGCGAACGCCTCGATACGGAGGCCGTCAATGCGCAGTGATTCTTCAGGTGATTCGATTTCTCGGCAAACCGCTATGCAGACACCCGATTACACGTTGTCCCGCAACCCGTTCGGCAAGCTCGTTCTGACGACGGCCGACGGCACGGCGCACGAGGGCGTGGTGCCTGTGCGCGCCTTCCCGATTGCCGCGCCCGACGACGGTGTCGGCATGATCAGCACCGATGGCCGCGAATTGGCGTGGATTCCGCGCCTCGATACCCTGCCGGCGCCGATGCGTGCCCTGATCGAGTCCGAACTGGCCGCGCGCGAGTTCATGCCGGAAATTCGTAGCATTGTGGGTGTGTCCACCTATGCCACGCCGAGCGTCTGGACGGTGCGGACGGATCGTGGCCAGACCGACCTCGTGCTGCGCGGCGAAGAGGACATTCGTCGACTGACCGGCAGCACGCTGCTGATCTCCGACAACCACGGCATTCATTACCTGATTCGCGACCTGTCCGCGCTCGACAAACCGAGCCGCAAAATACTCGATCGCTTTCTTTGATTTATAGTCTTGTTCGCGCAAGCAAAAACGGCACGCCCTCGGGCGTGCCGTTTCAATTTCCGATGTTGGATTTAGTGCAGCATGGACGGCATATCGTCGTCTTCGTCATCCCAGTCTTCATGCATGATGGGAGACTCCGGCGCCATATCCCACACCATGGAATGGAAACGCGGCGTGAACCATTCGCGGAACATGGCCAGGGACATATTCTCGGGCCACATGGAATCATCAAACCATTCGCCCAACATGAATTCGAAGAACGCCTGCCAGCGCTTTTCCACCCAGCGCATAGCAGTCTCCGGGGAATCCGCCACTTCCGACGGCAACAGGAAGACGCTGGCGTCGTCGCGGACGTCCTCGAGCGACAGGCCCGGCACGGGCTCCGGGTCGACGGCCTTGATCCAGTCCAGGAACGGCTGCTCGGGCAGCAGCATGACCATGGAGCGGTTGAGGGTGAAGCGGGGGTGGTCGGTCATGGAGTTGGGCAGGAAGAGGCGGGCGTCCATTGTAGCCCCGTGCGGCCAAGGGACCCATGCGTTATCTCGTGTCCTGGAGGAAGGCTTCAGGAAAATGGCAAATCTGCCGATATCCATGGGATCTGGCATTGGAGATTGGCAATGAGCCTCACATTCCAAGCGCCCGGTGAGGCGGTCGCCCAGACGGCGACGGAGCGCTTTGCCGAGGCGGAGAAGCACGAAGACCGGCAAGTGCGCTGGGCTGCGCAGGCGGCCATCGCGCTGGATTCCGGCGATATGTACCTGGTAGGCCTGGTGCTGTTCAAGGCCATCCAGGAGTACGGCATGGAAGCGTTTGCCGACCTCAGCGGGCAGGCCCCGGGCCGCCTGCAGCGGCTGTGGATGCCGGGCGTGTTGGTATCAGTGAACGAGGCCTCCCAACTGTTCGGCCTGCTTGGCGTGCACGTAGCGCTGGACCGCTTCTATGCCGCGCGCCTGGCAGCGAGCCAGCCGGCGGAATCGGTGCACTGAGCGGCTTTGTCGCCGTGAGCCTGACGAAGAGCATGTACCAGAAAAATACCTGCACCCAGGTAGATAACAGCGTTGCGTACATATCCTGGAAAAACTGCATGACCAGTGGGAACAGGGTCGCCGAATAAATAAAAACCCACGGCCCGCCGCGGTTGCGCATCAGGCGGAACAAGGTGAAGTGCAGTGCCGCCGAGGCCACCGCGAATCCCACCACGCCCGCCGCCCCAAAATCGCGAAAATACGGATCCATGACCGTGAATACGTTTACGCGATCCGGCACGTGCACATAATCACGTATCAGCGGCAGTGATTCGAATTCGATCCCTGCCAGCTTGGTAAGCAAAATCTGGAAAAATCGCAGCGAATAACCGCCCCGCGCCAGCGGTTCCGTGTTGCCGTCAGCCACCACGGCCATCGCCATCGTTGGTGACAGCACGTAGACTTTCAGCATCTTCAGGATGCTCTCCGCGTTAGCCGTCAGCGTGGCATGGTGGTCCAATCCCTTGCGCGTGAGCAGCGCCACGACAATAAACGAAGCGAGCAACATGACGCTCAGGATGACGGCGCCGCGTAGCTTGAGCTTGCCCGTGGAGATCAGCGGGAAAGCCAGGAAGCAGAACATCATCAGAAAGAACGTCCTGCCCGTGCAGAGGAATGCCATGGCAACCGCGGAGCCGACGCTGACGATCAAGTCCAACACGCCCTTTCGCGTTGCCACAAACTGCACCAGACGAATCGACGCCACGACGAAAGCCAGCGGGACGAAATAGGCCAGCAGACCGTATCCGCCGGCTCCCTCCTCGATCAAGGCGGTGCGTAGCGCGATATAGCCAGTTCTGGATAAGATGCTGCCTCCGGCCAGTTGCGTTGCTTTCAGATAGAGCAGGGGCACCACTGCCAAGACCGCCCACTGCGCCCATGCCAGGCAGTAAATGCGGTAGTCCATTTCCACGCTCGCGGGGGCGCAGCGCTTGCCCCGTGTTGCGGCGACCGCGAACGCGAGATACACGCAAAGCATGCTCGCCAACAACTGCCAGATGTATGGGGATGTGGGAGAGAAGGTCCCGCGTGTTGCCATCAGCCCGACTGTGATGCACAGCCACAAGCTGAAGAAAATGCTGAATGGATTACCTGGCCCGAGCTTGCCGGCAACCGAAATGGCAAGACCGATCAACGCGAGCAAGGCACAAATGGCGAGCATGTCGTTGTTGTGGACGCTGGTTGGCGGGCAGATTCAAAGATAGTGCACGCTGCGTGGCCATGCATGCGGCGCCTGACAAGCGAGCGAATGGCTCCGCCAGCTTCGCTCGTTGCCGAAGCGTCTGAAGGCCATTCCATGGGGACATTTTCGGCTGATATAGCCGGATGGGGTATAGGTCGCGGTCCTACAGCGACGCGTCGTTGCGGCAACAAAAAACCCGCGAAGCAGAGTGCTGTCGCGGGTTTTTCGCCTTCCGAATACAACGACGGACTAGATACTGGTGGAGCCGGCGGGAATCGAACCCGCGTCCGCAAGCCCTCCACAGAGAGTTCTACATACTTAGTTCTGTCATTTGTTTTAACCGCCGCATCGCGGACGAACACGCTCTACGACGGCGAGTCACTAGGTTTTCGTCCTCGGGCCCGTGACACTCCCGAAGCTTATCTGACGTAAATGACCTCGCCAGTTCTTGCGAACCCTAGCCCGTCAGCGAGCCAGTGCGAGGACGGCTAGCCCTTAGGCAGCCAGTGCGTAACGTTCGTCGTTAGCAGTTATTACATTCCCATTGATTAACGAGGTGACGGGTCCTCGGTATGCCCTCCACTGCTTCGCAACCCACGTCGAAACCAGGTCGGCCCCAGTGTGAAGATGTAGGAGACGGATTGTACTCGCTTTGGATGCCTGCCGGGGGCTTCAGTTCCCGAACAGCGCCAGCAGCTCGGCCGGGTGACGGATCAGGTAGTCCGCGCCCCAGGCTTCGGGCGGCTCGCCGTCGCCGCAGTAGCCGTACGCGGCGGTCACCGTGGCCATGCCGGCCGCTTTGCCGGCCTGGATGTCGCGCAGGTCGTCACCTACATACAGGCAGCGTGCCGGTGCCACGCCGCTGACCTCGGCTGCATGCAGCAGCGGGGCGGGGTGGGGTTTGGCATGCGCGGTGGTGTCGCCGCTGACCACAGCCGAGGCGCGCGGCGCAAGGCCGATCGCGGCCACCAGCGGCACCGTGAAGCGGGCGATCTTGTTGGTCACGATGCCCCAGCGGATGCCGGCGGCTTCCAGCCGGGCCAGCACCTCGTCCATGCCGTCGAACAGGCGGGTGTGCACCGCGATGTCGGCCTCGTAGTAGTCGAGGAAGGTATCGCGCAGGGCGGGGAACTCGGGGTCCTCGGGCGACTTGCCGAACGCCGCACCGATCAGGCCGCGCGCGCCGTGCGAAGCCACCGGGCGCAACTTCTCATAGGCCACGGGCGGCAGGCCGCGCTCCACCACGAGCCGGTTGGTGGCTGCGGCGAGGTCAGGGGCTGTGTCGGCGAGCGTGCCGTCGAGATCGAAAAATACCGCGTCGAAGGTGCGCATGATTCAGTCCGCCGCCTTCGGCGCCGTCTTGCGGAAGGCCATCATGTAATTGACGCCCGTGTCATGGCCGAGCGAGTACGTCTGCGACAACGGGTTGTAGGTCATGCCGCGCATCTCGATCAGGTCCAGCCCGGCCTGGCGCGCGAAGCGGGCCATTTCCGATGGCGTGATGAACTTCTCGTAGTCGTGGGTGCCGCGCGGCAGCATGTTCAGCACGTATTCGGCGCCGACGATGGCCAGCAGGTAGGCCTTGAGGTTGCGGTTGATCGTCGAGAAGAAGACGTAGCCGCCCGGGCGGACCAGTGTCGTGCAGGCGCGCACGATGGAGGCGGGGTCGGGCACGTGCTCGAGCATTTCCATGCAAGTCACCACGTCCACGCTGCCGGGGATGCGCGCGGCGAGGTCCTCGACGGCGATTTCCTCGTAGGTGACCGGCACGCCGGACTCCAGGCTATGCAGGTCCGCTACCTTGAGTGCCTTGGTAGACAGATCGATGCCGCGCACGGTGGCGCCAAGGCGCGCCATGCTTTCGGACAGGATGCCGCCTCCGCACCCAACGTCGATCACCTGTTTGCCGGGCAGGCGGGCGATGCCGTCGATCCAGCCCAGGCGCAGCGGGTTCAGGTCGTGGAGCGGCTTGAACTCGCTGTTCGGGTCCCACCAGCGGTGGGCCAGCTCGCTGAACTTGTCGATCTCTTTCGGATCGGCGTTGCGACCGGTGGGGCTGCCAGCGGGGGAAAGGGTGGAGGTTTGCGACATCGTCAAAGGAGTGAGGTCCCGGGCGCACGGCCCGAAACCTGAGTGCGGAGAGAAGCGTCCGGCAACTGTACCAAAAATAGCGGGCAAAAAAAAAGCCCAGCTTGCGCTGGGCTTTCTTCATCGGAGAGGATCCGATTAACGTGCGCTGCGGGTGCCGACCACTTCGACTTCCACGCGACGGTTCGGCTGCTGGCAGGCGATCTGTGCCGTGCGGTTGCCCTTGCACGACTTCGGATCCACCTTCAGCTGGCGCTTGCCCTTGCCTTCGGTGTACACGCGGTTGGCTTCCACGCCCTTGCTCACCAGGTAAGCCTTGACGGATTCAGCACGACGGATCGACAGGCGATCGTTGTACTTGTCCGAACCGAACGCGTCGGTGTGGCCCACGGCGATGATCACTTCGAGGGTGATGCCTTGCAGCTTCGAGACCAGGTCGTCCAGCTTGGCCTTGCCTTCGGGCTTCAGAACAGCCTTGTCGAAGTCGAACAGGGTGTCAGCTGCGAAAGTGACCTTTTCGCTCGACACAACCGGAGGAGCCACCGGGGTCGGTGCCTGGGCCGGAGCAGCAGCCGGAGCCAGTGCGCCATCGCACAGGGCATTGGCCGTTGCCGGGGTCCAGGAGCTGTCGCGCCAGCAGAGCTCGTTCGTGCCATTCTTCCACACGTACTCGCTCGTACCGTTGCCCCAGTTGTCGTTCACAGCCTTCTTTTCATAGGGGACGGACTGGGCTTGAGCGGATGCAGCCATTACTGCGGTAGCTGCAACGAGCGCGAGCTTGGCAAATTTTTTCATATTTCTCCTCTCAGGATGAGATCACCGCAGGGTTACTGCGAGCAAATGGACGAAAACAAGTCATACATTCTTCGGAGTATAACATTCTCGATGTGGTGGATGCTCCACTTCGAACAATGTCTGGCTCTTCGCTGGGGAATTGTGCCACAAGGCTCGTTTCCTAAGAAGTAAATATATTCGATTCAACCCTGGGGTTTTAGCCCTGTGGTGTTTGTGCAACATCGCTCTTGCGGCGCCCGCAAACCCTTGTCCCGTATGGCTTGCGGGCGGTAGGCGCGGCGCTCCGGAGGGCGCTGGCGGGCCTGTTTCCGGGCCGTCCGGCGGGCGTCGGGAAGGGGTGGCGCGCGTGGTAGAATGCCATGTTGCCCGTCCTGGACAGGCGCCCCCGCCGGCGCCCCGGGACCAGGGTCTCATTCGCTAAAACCCGCCGCATAAACCAAGCCGCAATGGATCAATTCGCCAAAGAAACGCTTCCGGTTTCCCTGGAAGAGGAAATGCGCCGCTCATACCTGGATTACGCGATGAGCGTTATCGTCGGGCGTGCGCTTCCCGACGTCCGGGATGGCCTGAAACCAGTACATCGGCGCGTGCTCTTTGCGATGCATGAGCTGAATAACGACTGGAACCGGGCCTATAAGAAATCGGCCCGTATTGTCGGTGATGTGATCGGTAAGTATCACCCGCACGGCGACACCGCCGTTTATGACACGATCGTCCGCATGGCGCAGCATTTCTCGCTGCGCTACATGCTGGTGGACGGGCAGGGCAACTTCGGCTCGGTCGATGGGGATAACGCGGCAGCCATGCGTTATACCGAAATCCGCCTGTCGAAAATTGCGCATGAAATGCTCCACGATATCGACAAGGAAACTGTCGATTTCGAGCCGAACTACGACGGTTCGGAAAAAGAACCGGGTATTTTGCCGGCGCGTATTCCGAATTTGCTGATCAATGGCTCGTCGGGTATTGCGGTGGGCATGGCCACAAATATTCCGCCGCATAACCTGAATGAGGTGGTCGACGCCTGCCTGCATCTGCTGCGCAATCCCGACGCCACGGTGGATGACCTGATCGAACTGGTGCCGGCGCCCGATTTTCCGACGGCCGGCATTATCTACGGCATCCAGGGCGTGCGCGAAGGCTATCGCACGGGCCGGGGCCGCATCATCATGCGCGCCCGGACGCACTTCGAGGACATCGACCGCGGCCAGCGCCAGGCGATCATCGTCGACGAACTGCCGTACCAGGTGAACAAGCGGACGCTTCTTGAGCGCATCGCCGAGCTGGTGACCGAGAAGAAGGTCGAGGGCATTTCCGACATCCGCGACGAGTCCGACAAGTCGGGCATGCGCGTGGTGGTCGAGCTGAAGCGCAACGAAGTACCCGAGGTTGTCCTGAACAACCTATATAAGAACACCCAGCTGCAGGACACCTTCGGCATGAACATGGTGGCGCTGGTCGACGGCCAGCCGCGCCTGCTGAACCTGCGCCAGATGCTGGACGCGTTCCTGTCGCACCGGCGCGAGGTGGTCACCCGCCGCACCGTGTTCGAGCTGCGCAAGGCGCGGGAGCGCGGTCACGTGCTGGAAGGCCTGGCCGTGGCGCTGGCGAACATCGACGAGTTCATCGCGATCATCAAGGCCGCGCCGACGCCGCCGATCGCCAAGCAGGAGCTGATGGCCAAGTCGTGGGATTCGGCACTCGTGCGCGACATGCTCGCGCGTGCCGAAAGCGACACTGCCGGCGGCCGTGCCTCGTATCGTCCGGATGGCCTGCCCGCCCTGTTCGGCATGCAGCCGGACGGCCTGTACCGCCTCTCCGACGGCCAGGCGCAGGAAATCCTGCAAATGCGCCTGCAACGCCTCACGGGCCTGGAGCAGGACAAGATCGTCCAGGAATACCGTGAAGTGATGGCGGTGATCGCGGACCTGCTGGACATCCTGGCGCGTCCGGAACGTATTACGACCATCATCACCGACGAACTCGGTGCCATCCGCGCCGAATTTGGCGACGAGCGCCGTTCCACCATCGAACTGAACGCGACCGAACTCGACACCGAGGATCTGATCACGCCGCAGGACATGGTGGTCACGCTCTCGCACAGCGGCTATATGAAGAGCCAGCCGATTTCCGAATACCGCGCGCAGAAACGTGGCGGGCGCGGCAAGCTGGCGACGGCTACCAAGGAAGACGACTGGATCGACACGCTGTTCGTGGCCAACACGCACGATTACATCCTGTGCTTCTCGAACCGCGGCCGGCTGTACTGGCTCAAGGTGTACGAGGTGCCGCAGGGGTCGCGCAACTCGCGTGGCCGTCCGATCGTTAACATGTTCCCGCTGGCCGATGGCGAGAAGATCAATGTGATCCTGCCGGTGCGCCAGTTCGACGCCGAGCACTTCATCTTCATGGCCACCGCACGCGGCACGGTCAAGAAGACCGCGCTGACCGAGTTCTCGAACCCGCGCAAGGCCGGCATCATCGCCGTGGACCTGGACGAGGGCGATTTCCTGATCGGTGCCGCCGTGACCGACGGCCAGCATGACGTGATGCTGTTCTCGGACGCCGGCAAGGCCGTGCGCTTCGACGAAAACGACGTGCGTCCGATGGGCCGTCAGGCCCGCGGCGTCCGCGGCATGAACCTCGAGGAAAGCCAGGCGGTCATCGCCATGCTGGTGGCGCCGGCAGAAACTGCGGTGGCTGAATCGACGGATTCTGCCGAATCGGCGGAAGCGACCGAAGGCAGTGCGGGTTCCGAGACCGCCGTCGCGGCGGTGGGCAGCGTGCTGACCGCCACCGAGAACGGCTACGGCAAGCGCACGCCGATCTCGGAATACACTCGACATGGCCGCGGCACCAAGGGCATGATTGCGATCCAGACCAGCGAGCGCAATGGCCGCGTGGTGGCTGCCGCGCTGGTATCGCCCGAGGACGAGATCATGCTGATCACGACCGGCGGCGTGCTGATCCGCACCCGTGTGGCCGAGATCCGCGAGATGGGCCGCGCCACGCAGGGCGTGACCCTGATCAACGTGGACGAGGGCACCAAGCTGTCGGGCCTGCAACGGATTGTCGAGACCGATGCCGACAATGGCGCCGGGATCGAGGGTGCCGAGGATGCGGACGCCGATGTGGTGGAAGGGGCCGCTGGCACCGCCGGGGTCGAAGGCGCCGACGGCGCAACCGACGCGGACGCGAATTCGTAATTTGTTGCAACAACAGGACGCCGGCCGGAACTCGCCAGACGGCCGTGCGGACTAAATCGGACATATTTTCCAGGGAGTCATAATGCTCAAAACCTATCGACGTATTGCTGTTCTGGCTGCTTTTGTCCCGACGATGATGGTGGCCCAGGCCGCCCACGCTCAGGCGCAGGATGCCGACAAGACCGCCGCCATCAAGGAACTGCTCTCCGTCATGCAGGCCGACCAGGCCGTGAAGGGCCAGGCCGACAACTGGCAGAACGGCGCCAAGCAGGAAGCGCCGCTGGTCCTCGAGCAAGTCCTCGTGGAAAACAAGACGCTGAACGACAAGCAGAAGCAGGCCGCTGTCGACAAGCTGAAGAAGAACGGCGCGGTGCAGCGCATGGTGGATGGCGCCGGTACGGCGTTCAACACCGACGGTTTCCGCCAGGACGCCATCAAGGCCCACTACGACGCGTTCGGCAAGTATTACAGCACGCAGGAAATCAAGGACCTGACCACGTTCCTGAAGTCGCCGACCGGCCAGAAGTTCATGGCCAACCAGGGCAAGGCGACCCAGGAAATCTGGGGTTCGATGATGCAGAAGTACGGCCCGCAGGTTGGCAAGTCGATGCGTGACTCGGCCGAGAAGGAAATCGCCGCCGCTTCGAAGTAAGTGATCCGCAAGGAATCGACGGCCGATCCGGCCGCCGAGCCGCTGCCCTAGCGGCGCGCGTTTGAGGGATAATGGCTGCCTGGTTCAAACCGGCAGCCATTTTTCCTTCTTCCTCCATGAACGATCCCCAGAATCCCGCCCTCGCTGGCCTGCAACGCAATGTGGCCGAGCGCGTGTTCAATTTCTCGCCCGGTCCGGCCGCACTGCCGACCGAAGTCCTGCAGCAGGCGGCCGAGGAAATGCTGTCCTGGCGCGGCACCGGCGTGTCGGTCATGGAGATGAGCCACCGCAGCCGCGAGTTCGAGGGGATCCACAACGAAGCCCTCGCCGATCTGCGAGAACTGCTCCATGTGCCGAAGAACTTCCGCATCCTTTTCCTGCAGGGCGGGGCGATTGGCCAGAATGGCATCGTGCCGCTGAACCTGGCCAGCCGCGTCAATGCGGCCAATCCGAAGACCGATTTCGTCGTGACCGGCACGTGGTCGGTCAAGACCGAGCAGGAAGCGCGCCGCTATGGCGAGGTCAATATCGCGGCCTCGAGCGCGGATCGTAAATTTACGAAGATTCCGGATGTCGCCGGCTGGAAGCTGTCCGACGACGCGGCCTATGTGCACCTGTGCACGAACGAGACCATCGTCGGCGTGGAGTTCCAGGAGATTCCCGACATCGGCCAGACCGGCACGCACGACAAGGGCCGCATCGTGGTGGCCGACGCGTCCAGCCATATCCTGTCGCGCCCGATCGACTGGTCGCGCGTGCAGGTGGTGTACGGCGGGGCGCAGAAGAACATCGGCCCGGCCGGCGTGACCATCGTCATCGTGCGCGAGGACCTGATCGGCTTCGCGCATCCGCTGTGCCCGTCGGCGTTCAACTGGCGCCAGGTGGCCGAGCATGATTCGATGTACAACACGCCGCCCACCTATGCGATCTATATCGCCGGGCTCGTGTTCAAGTGGCTCAAGGCCCAGGGCGGCGTGCCCGGCATCGAGCAGCGCAATATCGCCAAGGCGCAGGCGCTGTACCGCTTCCTGGACCAGAGCGACTTTTACCGTAACGAGATTGACCCCAGCTGCCGCTCGCGCATGAACGTACCGTTCTTCCTGCGCGACGAATCGCGCAACGAAGCGTTCCTGACCCAGGCGCGCGCGAATGGCCTGGTACAGCTCAAGGGCCACAAGTCCGTGGGCGGCATGCGCGCCAGCATCTACAACGCCATGCCTCTGGAAGGCGTGACCGCGCTGATCGATTTCATGCGCGAATTCGAGCGTACCGCCGCCTGACGGCGGATTTGCACCGATTCTTCCCGGCCGCCGCCCCGGCGCGGCCCACCAGGCTTTGACATGACTAGCGAAGACAAGCGCGCGAGCAACGACGCGCCGCCCACAGGGAACCCCGGTCCCAGCGCCCAGGAGCAGGCGCTGTCCGCCGACCTCGCGCCGCTGCGCGGCCAGATCGACGCGGTGGACCGCGAACTGCTGGCGCTGCTGAACCGCCGCGCCCAGCTCGCCCTCGACGTGGGCGAGGTCAAGAAGAAGTACGGCGCGCCCGTGTTTCGTCCTGAACGTGAACTGCAGGTCATCCGCAAGGTGCAGGGCGCCAACCCGGGCCCGCTGCTGGGCGAGAGCGTGGCGTCGATCTGGCGCGAGGTGATGTCTGCCTGCCGTGGGCTGGAAAAGCCGCTTGAGATTGCGTTCCTCGGCCCGGCCGGCACGTTCTCCGAGCAGGCGCTGTACGCGCATTTCGGCCACGAAGTGAGCGGCGTGCCGTGCCCGAGCATCGACGAGGTGTTCCGCGCCGTGGAAGCCGGCACCGTCGAATATGGCGTGGTGCCCGTGGAGAACTCGACCGAAGGCGCGGTGTCGCGCACGCTCGACCTGTTCCTGCAGACCTCGCTAAAGATCAGCGGTGAGATTGCGCTCAAGGTCCATCACAACCTGATGGCCTCCACGCCGGACATGAAGGGCGTGACCGTGGTTCGCGCGCACGCCCAGGCGCTGGCGCAGTGCCAGCACTGGCTCACGGCCAACTATCCGCACCTGGAGCGCCAGGCGGTCTCGAGCAATGCCGAAGCTGCACGCATGGCGAGCGAAGACCCCACCGCGGCGGCCATCGCCGGCGAGTCGGCGGCCAACCGTTACCACCTGCATCTGGTGCGCACGCATATCCAGGACGATCCGCATAACCGCACGCGCTTTGCCGTGATTGGCCGTTATGAGACCGAGCCCTCGGGCAGCGATCAGACGTCTCTCATCCTGTCGGTGCCGAACAAGGCCGGTGCGGTGTACCAGTTGCTGGCGCCGCTGGCCGAGAACGGCGTGTCGATGTGCCGGTTCGAATCGCGTCCCGCGCGCAGTGGCGCGTGGGAGTACTACTTCTATGTGGACGTGGAAGGCCACCAGCACGAGGCCGCCGTGGCGCGCGCCCTGGAGGAACTGAAGCGCAATGCCGCGTACTTCAAGGTGCTCGGCTCGTACCCGTCCAGCAAGTAAGCATCAAGGAGCGAACATGGCAGAACCAGGTAGCGCCGCCGACGACGCGCAGAATGCCGCCCACTATTTCGGGCCGTCCTATGTGAGAAAGATCTCGCCATACATCGCCGGCAAGCCAATTGCCGAGGTGGCGCGCGAGTTCGGGCTGGATGAGGCGCGCATCGTCAAGCTGGCCTCGAACGAGAACCCGCTCGGCATGCCGGCCTCCGCCAAGTCCGCAATTGCGGTGGCGATGGACGAACTGGGTCGCTATCCGGACAGCAACGGTTTCGAGCTGAAGGCGAAGCTTTCGGCGAAATACGATGTCCCGGCCGAATGGCTGACCCTCGGCAACGGCAGCAACGACATCCTGGAACTGGCCGCCCACGCGCTGGTGCGGCCGGGCGAGTCGATCGTCTATGCTGAATACTCGTTTGCCGTCTATGCGCTCGCCACGCAGGAAGTGGGCGCGCGCGCCATCGAGGTGAAGGCGCGCGACTACGGCCACGACCTCGGCGCGATGGCTGCGGCGATTGCGCCCGACACGCGCCTGGTCTTCATCGCCAATCCGAACAACCCGACCGGCACGTTCATTCCGGCGGTCGAGATCGAGGCGTTTCTGGCGAAAGTGCCATCCAATGTGGTGGTCGTGCTGGACGAGGCCTATAACGAATATCTCGATGCGGACCAGCAGTACGAGTCCGTGGCGTGGGTGCGCAAGTATCCGAACCTGATGGTTTCGCGCACGTTCTCGAAGGCCTATGGCCTGGCCGGGCTGCGCGTGGGCTACGGCGTGGCCCAGCCGCCGCTGACCGACCTGCTGAACCGCGTGCGCCAGCCGTTCAACGTGAACAGCCTGGCCCAGGCTGCCGCCGTGGCGGCGCTGGGCGACGCCGATTTCCTTGGCCGCAGCGCCACGCTGAACCGCGAAGGCAAGGCCCAGCTGGTGGCGGCGTTCGACCGGCTTGGCCTAGAGCACGTGAAGTCCTCCGGCAATTTCGTCATGGTCCGTGTGGGTACCGACGATGGTGCCGGCGCGCGGGTGAATCTGGCGCTGCTGAAGCAGGGTGTGATCGTGCGGCCGGTGGCCAACTACGGCCTGCCGCAGTGGCTGCGCGTGACGATCGGCCTGCCCGAGGAGAACGCCGCGTTTATCGCCGCGCTCGAGCAGGCCTTGCAGTGATGAAGATGTCCGATTTTAAGTTTTCTGCCACGCAGGTGGCCTGATACCGTGAGCGCTCTGCATTTTTCCCGGGTTGTGATTGTCGGCGTGGGCCTGATTGGCGGCTCGCTGGCGCTGTCGCTGAAGCGCGCAGGCGTGGTGGGCACCGTGGTGGGCGTGGGCCGTTCGGCGGCCTCGCTCGAAAAGGCCAAGACGCTGGGCGTGATCGACGAGATTGCCTCGCTCGAAGACGCCGCGCGTGGCGCCAGCCTGATCGTGCTGTGCGCGCCGGTCGCCCAGACCTTCGCGCTGTTGCACGCGCTGGAGCCGCACCTGCAGCCGGGCACGATCGTGACCGACGCGGGCAGCACCAAGTCCGAGGTGATAATGGCCGCCAAGACCGCCCTCGGCGACAAGGCTGCCCAGTTCGTCCCCGCCCACCCGATTGCCGGCCGCGAGCTGAGCGGCGTGGAGGCGGCGCTGAACGACCTCTACCTCGGCAAGAAGGTGGTGCTGTGCCCGTTGCAGGAGAACGCGCGGACTGACGTGGCCGCCGTGCGCGCGATGTGGGAATGCACCGGCGCCGATTGTCATGTGATGTCCGCGGTACAGCACGACGCCGTGTTCGCGGCGGTGAGCCACCTGCCGCACCTGCTGGCCTTCGCGCTGGTCGCCCAATTGGTCAATGCCGAGGATGCCGCGCTGAAACTCGATTTCGCAGGCGGTGGGTTCCGCGACTTCACGCGCATCGCGGGCTCCTCGCCCGAGATGTGGCGCGACATCTGCATCGCCAACAAGGAGGCGTTGCTGCGCGAGATCGACACCTATGAGAAGGTGCTCGCGCACCTGAAGACCCAGATCAAGGATGGCGATGGCGAGGGCCTGGAGCGCGTGTTCACGCGGGCCAGCGGCGCCCGCCTGAAGTGGGGCACCGCGCGCGCGGCTGTCACCAACGTCGAACCCTGAAGCGCGGAAGCTGCCCACATCATGGAACATCTGACCCTCGGCCCCCTGACGCGTGCTTCCGGCACGGTGCGGCTGCCCGGCTCGAAAAGCATCTCCAACCGCGTGCTGCTGCTGGCGGCGCTTGCCACCGGCCAGACGCGCGTGCGCGACCTGCTGGATTCCGACGACACCCGCGTCATGCTCGACGCCCTCAAGGTGCTCGGTGTGACCTGGCAGCGCGATGGTGGCGACTGCATCGTCACCGGCGCAGGTAGCAACTTTCCGAATAAATCGGCCGATCTGTTCATGGGCAACGCGGGCACGGCGATCCGTCCGCTGACCGCAGCGCTGGCCCTGCAGGGCGGCACGTACCGGCTCTCCGGCGTGCCGCGCATGCACGAACGGCCCATCGGCGATCTGGTCGATGGCCTGCGGCAGGTGGGGGCGTCCGTCGATTACCTCGGCACGGAAGGCTACCCGCCGCTCCAGATCAATCCGGCGCAGATCCGCATCGACGCGCCGATCCGTGTGCGCGGCGACGTATCGAGCCAGTTCCTGACCGCGCTGCTGATGACGCTGCCGATGGCCAGCGCGCCGTCCGGCCGCATTGAGATCGAGGTGGTCGGCGAGCTGATTTCGAAGCCGTATATCGAGATCACGCTGAACCTGCTCGCGCGCTTCGGCATCGACGTGGAGCGGCAGGGCTGGGAGCGCTTCATCCTCCCGGGCGGCGCGCAGTACCGCTCGCCGGGCGAAATCTACGTGGAAGGCGACGCCTCCACGGCATCGTATTTTCTTGCAGCCGGTGCGATCGGCGGCGGTCCGGTGCGCGTGGAAGGCGTGGGCCTGTCCAGCATCCAGGGCGACGTGCGCTTCGCCGATGCGCTGAACCGGATGGGCGCCAACGTCATGGCCGGCGACAACTGGGTCGAGGTGCGCGGCACCGAGCGCGACGACGGCCGGCTGAACGGCATCGAACTCGACTGCAACCACATTCCCGATGCCGCGATGACGCTGGCCGTGGCCGCCCTGTTCGCGGAAGGCACCACCACGCTGACCAATATCGCCAGCTGGCGGGTCAAGGAAACGGACCGGATTGCGGCGATGGCCACCGAACTGCGCAAGCTCGGCGCTATGGTGGAAGAGGGCGCCGACTACCTGCGTGTGACGCCGCCGCCCTCTGCGGCCGACTGGCGCACGCCAGCCGACGGCATCGGCACCTATGATGATCACCGCATGGCGATGTGCTTTTCGCTGGCGGCTTTCGGCCCGCTGCCGGTACGGATCAACGATCCCGGCTGCGTGGCCAAGACATTCCCGGAGTACTTCTCGGTGTTTGCCGGGGTGGCGCGGTAAGCGGTCACTCCGGTCAAATAGTGGCCGTGGCGTGCACCCCGTGTCCGGCGTGCGCGCTGGGGGCGCCGGACGCACTGCGTTCGCGCCGTTCCCAGTATTTATCGAAGAAGTAGTGGGCCACGGTATTCACGGCCGGCTCGATGAAGGTGATGGCACCGCTGATGGCCAGATTGCCAGTCAGCGCATAGGTCACGCTGAAGGCGATGCCCAGGTGCATGATGCCGAAAGTCAGGGTCTTGGCCATGATAGATTGCCTCGCATTCTTGGATTTGGCTCGGGATTCGGGATGGCTCGCCCGGGCTGTTCTGTGGGGACGGGTGGCGGGGAGGCCGCCCGTGCGAGCCATGGAACCAATGATAATGATTCTTAATTGATTTACAAAATCAATAGTTTTTAGCACGCTAATAACCAATGACTATGATCGACGTCATCACCATTGATGGCCCCACGGCGTCTGGCAAGGGCACCGTGGCGCACAAGGTGGCCGACGCCCTTGGCTTTCACCTGCTCGACAGCGGCGCCCTCTACCGGCTCGTGGCGCTGGCGAGCGACCGCGCGGACGTGGACCTGCAGGACGTGTCCACCCTGGCAAAGATGGCGGCCCGCCTCGATGTGAAGTTCGGCCCGGACCGGGTCTGGCTGTCCGGCGAGGAGGTGAGCCAGGCCATCCGCGCCGAAGCCATCGGCAACCGCGCCTCGGCCATCGCCGTGCACCAGCCCGTGCGTGATGCGTTGACGGCACTCCAGCGCGGCTTCCGCAAGCTGCCCGGCCTCGTGGCCGACGGCCGCGACATGGGCACAGTGATCTTTCCCGAGGCCCGCCTCAAGGTCTTCCTGACCGCAAGTGTCGAGGCACGCGCCCGCAGGCGCTATAAACAATTGATTGATAAGGGAATTTCTGCTAATATCGAAGACCTTTTGCGTGACCTAGAGGCGCGCGACGCGCGGGATCGTTCCCGTGCCGCCGCCCCGCTGCGTCCCGCTGAAGACGCGCAACGGCTCGATACCTCCGACATGTCGGTGGATGAGGCCGTGGCGCAGGTGCTGGAGTGGTACACCGCCGTACGGCGTTGAACCGGTCTGGCGCCAACTGGAGCCTTGCCCCGGATGACCGGTGCAAGGCGTTCATCAACTAACCCCGCTGCGATGGCAGACTGAGCGCGATTGTCGCGCCGGCCAGCGTACTGCGGACTGCTCACACACGTTTATGTCCGACCTGCAAACTAACGAATCCTTTGCCGCACTGTTCGAGGAATCCGTCGCCCGCTCCAATATGAAGGCTGGCGAAGTGATCTCCGCTGAAGTCGTGCGCATCGACCACAACTTCGTGGTCGTCAACGCCGGCCTCAAGTCCGAGGCATTTGTGCCGGTGGAGGAGTTCCTGAACGACCAGGGCGAACTCGAAGTGCAGGCCGGCGACTATGTCTCCGTGGCCATCGATGCGCTCGAGAACGGCTATGGCGACACGATTCTGTCCCGCGACAAGGCCAAGCGCCTGGCATCGTGGCTGAACCTCGAGAAGGCGCTGGAAGACGGCGAAATCATCTCGGGTACCGTGACCGGCAAGGTCAAGGGCGGCCTGACCGTGATGGTCAATGGCATCCGTGCCTTCCTGCCCGGTTCGCTCGTCGACGTGCGTCCGATCAAGGACACCACGCCGTACGAAGGCAAGACCCTCGAATTCAAGGTTATCAAGCTCGACCGCAAGCGTAACAACGTTGTGCTGTCGCGCCGTGCCGTGGTGGAAGCCACGCTGGGCGAAGAGCGCCAGAAGCTGATGGAGACGCTGAAGGAAGGCGCCATCGTCAACGGTATCGTCAAGAACATCACCGACTACGGCGCGTTCGTGGACCTGGGTGGCATCGACGGCCTGCTGCACATCACCGACCTGGCATGGCGTCGCGTGCGTCATCCGAGCGAAGTGCTGTCGGTTGGCCAGGAAATCACCGCCAAGATCCTCAAGTTCGACCAGGAAAAGAACCGCGTCTCGCTGGGCGTGAAGCAACTGGGCGAAGATCCGTGGGTGGGCATCTCGCGTCGCTACCCGCAAGGCACCCGCCTGTTCGGCAAGGTGACCAACCTGACCGACTACGGCGCGTTCGTCGAGATCGAAGCCGGCATCGAAGGCCTGGTCCACGTGTCCGAAATGGACTGGACCAACAAGAACGTGGCCCCGTCGAAGGTTGTCCAGCTGGGCGACGAAGTGGAAGTCATGGTTCTGGATATCGACGAAGACAAGCGTCGTATCAGCCTGGGCATGAAGCAGTGCAAGGCCAATCCGTGGGACGATTTCAGCCGCAACCACAAGAAGGGCGACAAGCTGACGGGCCAGATCAAGTCGATCACCGACTTCGGCGTGTTCATCGGCCTGCCCGGTGGCATCGACGGCCTGGTGCACCTGTCCGACCTGTCCTGGCAAGAAACCGGCGAAGAGGCCGTGCGCAAGTACAAGAAGGGCGACGAAGTGGAAGCCGTGGTTCTGGGCATCGACGTCGACAAGGAACGCATCTCGCTGGGTATCAAGCAGCTGTCGGGCGACCCGTTCAACAACTTCATCTCGGCCAACGACAAGGGTTCGCTGGTCAACGGCGTGATCAAGGCCGTTGATGCCAAGGGCGCCGTGGTGCAGCTGGCTGACGACGTGGAAGGCTACCTGCGCGCCTCGGAAATCTCCGCGGACCGCGTGGAAGATGCCCGCAACGTGCTGAAGGAAGGCGAGCAGATCACGGCCCTGGTGGTGAACGTGGACCGCAAGTCGCGCAACATCAACCTGTCGATCAAGGCCAAGGACAACGTGGAACAGCAGGAAGCCATGCAAAAGTTCCAGGCTGACACCGGCACGGCTGGCACGACCAACCTCGGCGCACTGCTGAAGGCCAAGCTCGGCCAGGACAACCAGTAATCGTCAGCGCCCGCGCCCGCGAGACCGCCCATGACCAAGTCCGAGCTCGTCGAAAAACTGGCTGCCCGTTTCCCGCAGTTGTTGCTGCGGGATGCGGACATCTCGGTGAAAACGATTCTCGACGCGATGTCCGAAGCCCTGGCCGATGGCCATCGCATCGAGATTCGCGGCTTCGGCAGCTTTGGTTTGAATCGGCGGCCTCCGCGCGTGGGCCGCAACCCCAAGTCCGGCGAACGTGTGCTGGTGCCCGAAAAACGGGTGCCGCACTTCAAGGCGGGCAAGGAGTTGCGCGAACGCGTGGACCGTAGCCCGGGGCCGTCGCATAACGGCCAGACCGTGCATCACGGCAATGGCTCGCATGGCGATCACGCCGCGCAGGCCATGTCCGGCGCGCAGGTATCGGCTCCGGCCGGCACGCTGCACGAGGATGGCCAGCTCAACCTGGTTCGGTCCTGACGCGAACGCGGTGACAATCTGGAAGTCTGTTGGAAAGCGCTCCCTCGGGAGCGCTTTTTTGTTTGGGGCGCCACGGTGCGCGGCGCGACCAAACGTTACCGTTTGCCTGAAGTGATTCCGCTACAATGCCGGGAACCCGTCGCCGGGAGCCATGGCGCACATTACGCGCGTCCATGCTTTCGTTGTCCTGAGTCCCGATGGCCGTCACCGCATGAAACTCATCGCCTGGATTTTCCGCATCGTCCTGTTCGCCCTGCTGTTCGTCCTGGCATTGCGCAACACCGAGGATGCGTCCCTGCAGCTGTTCCTTGGCGCCGTGTGGCATGCGCCGCTGATCCTGATCCTGCTGGCCGCGTTCGGGCTGGGTATCGTCGCGGCGCTGGCCGCGGTGGCGCCGGCGCTGATGCGTCAGCGGATGGAGGCCACGCGGCTGCGCCGCGCGCTGGCCCAGGCGCGCGTGCCGATGCCGGCGGACACCGTGCCGCCCGAGGCCAAGCCCGGCGTTCCCTATAACGTAGTCGGCCCGAAAGTCTGACCCATGATGTTTGAAACCTGGTGGCTGCTGGTACTGCCGCTTGTCTTTGGCCTTGGCTGGGTGGCGGCGCGGTTCGACCTGCGCCAGTTGATCAGCGAGCAGGGCGCGCTGCCGCGCTCGTATTTCAAGGGCCTCAATTTCCTGCTCAACGAGCAACCGGACCAGGCCATCGACGCCTTCGTCGAAGTGGCCCGGCTCGACCCCGAAACCACCGAACTCCACTTCGCGCTGGGCGCGCTGTTCCGCCGCCGTGGCGAGACCGAACGCGCGATCCGCGTCCATCAGAACCTGGCCACGCGTCCGGACCTGCCCGAGCCCGAGCGCGAGCACGCGCTCTATGAACTGGGCCAGGACTTCCTGCGCGCCGGGCTGCTCGACCGCGCCGAGGAGTCGCTGCGCCGGCTGATGTCGGGCCCGTACGCGGCGTCGGCCAAGCGTGTGCTGTTGGAACTGTACGAAGTCGAGAAGGAATGGCAGAAGGCCATCGACGCCGCGCGCGAGCTGCAGACGCTTGAGCAGAAAGACTACAGCATCCAGATCGCCCAATTCTGCTGCGAACTGGCGCAGGACGCGCTCCAGAAGAAGCGGCCCGAGGACGCCGTGGCGTGGCTGCGCCGCGCGAGCGAGGAGAACCCGGCCAACGTGCGCGCGCCGATCCTGCTTGGCGACGTAGCGATGGCTAGCGGCGACGCCCGCGCCGCGCTGGGCCACTGGCTCGGCATTGAGACGCAGGATGCGGCCTACCTGCCGCTGGTGGCCGACCGCGTGGTCAAGGCCTACGGCACGCTCGGCGAACAGGGCCAGGCCATCGACTGGCTGCGCGGGCTGCTCAAGGGCAACCTCGCGCCGGAACTGCTCGATACCGCCTATCGCACCGAACTGGACGTGAACGGCCCGGAGGCGGCCGCCGCGCTGATGCGCGAGCAACTGCGCCGCCAACCCACGCTGCTGGCGCTGACCCGCTACTTCGAGGCGCAGGCCGCCGAGATGCAGGCCATGGAAACCGCTGCTGCCGAAGGCGCTGCCGTGGCCACGGCTGGCGGCGAAGCCGTCGCGCAGGACCAGACGTCAGAGGTGGTCGCCATCCGCGACCTGCTGCAAGTGCGCACGCGCAACCTCGCCCGCTACACCTGCCGCGAATGCGGCTTCCGCGCCCGGCTGTTCTACTGGCAGTGCCCCGGCTGCAATCGCTGGGAAACCTATGCCCCACGCCGCTCCGAAGCGCTTGGCTGATCGCAGTCTTTTGTTGAGCCCCTCCCTGTCCTGGAGCTTCTGCTATGAAAGTCACAATTATCGGTAGCGGCTATGTCGGCCTGGTCACCGGCGCCTGCCTGGCGGAACTCGGCAATTCGGTGTTCTGTCTCGATGTAGACGAACGCAAGATCGCCATGCTCAACG
>Ga0099826_10000025_pt1 | contig 146840 bp, 141 predicted proteins | sample Mtrugardesep15_FD_76830 | JGI IMG/M metagenome (GOLD analysis project Ga0099826, IMG submission 76830) | Root nodule microbial communities of legume samples collected from California, USA - M. trunc garden sep15 | ecosystem: Host-associated > Plants > Roots > Nodule | place: USA: California... | reverse complement strand
TAGAGTTTCGCAGACGTCCTTCATTCCAAAATTCCCCTCGGAAGAGAGATCGCGCGCAACATCCGTTTTTTTGGGCCTCCGGCGATTTCGAGGGCTTCCTTGAGGATTTCGCTCTGCATCGTCTTCTTGCCCAACAGGCGCTGCAACTCCTTCACCTGGGCCTGAAGCGCCCGGTATTCGGAAGCCGGAACGACCTCCTCTTCGGCGGCCGTCGCCGTCAGTGCCCCTTGGGACGCCAGCTTTCGCCATGCGAACAACTGGTTCGGCTGAATGCCGTGCCGCCGGGCAACGATGCTCACCGTCGCGTCCGCCTCGTAGGTCTCTTGAATGATGGCCAGCTTCTCCGCCGTGCTCCAGCGCCGTCGCCGTTCCGGACCCGAAAGGACTTCCATCTTAAAATTGCTGCTAGTCATATTACCAACATTACTCCTACCCACTTAGCTAAGTGGGGGAGCATGTCCGGGCCTTTCGGGGGCTAATTCAGTGACGCTTTACACGCAAAGGGGATCACTCGCTACATTCCGGGTAGGAAATCCCGGAACAAGACCGTTAAATACGACAAACGGCGCAACCGGATCGAATTCATGTTCGGGCGTCTCAAAGACTGGCGGCGTGTCGCTACGCGCTATGACAGGTGCCCAATGGCCTTCCTCTCCGCCATCGCTCTCGCCGCAACCGTAATCTTCTGGCTATGACAATGAGTCCTACGGTCCGTTTACCACGGCGAATTGTTTTGCGACCGCATCGTCGCTTGGAAATGCGGTCTCGAGTGGTAAACGTTGCCTTCCACCGACTTAATGTAGGCCGAAGCAGATCAGAGTTGACATAGCAGTGCGCCGGGAGTTGTCAAACGGGACAAACTTTCAGGTTTTGCCGCCAACTACACCGTCAGTCTTAGGTACCGCCTCGCCAATTTTGTACGTGATCAGCTACGCTTTTAACGGAGCTTGGATCGTCAAAGTTTCGTAGATCTATTTTTCCCTCTACACGTACAATCCTCACGTACTGCCGCGATAGCAACTCTACGGAGCCGTATCTGGAACTGCCCGGTAAACGGCGATCTGGTTCGATTTAATCTTTTCATTGATCGAATATGTCGAGCCAGAGTCGATTTTTATCTTCCACTTTCTCTCCGCTTTCGATGCATTTGCATTGAATGAAGAAACCGGGACCGATTTAAAATTGCTGTAACGATAGAGCGTGTAAGACTTACCAGGCTGCAAGCCCGAAACTTTGACTTTCAAATTGATATCGCTGGGGGCAGGTCGATTGTTCGAACCCTCTTTCATGGAGGGCTTTTCATAATTCACGTTGGCTATGAGTCGAACAGGTAGCGCTTCGCCATCCTTGTCTATGATACCCGTGATAGCGATACCGTAGTTCCCACCCTTCCGACGCAACGCGTAAACCTCACCGGAAGGTGAATTGGCTTCCTTGCGATTTGCTTGGAACGACTCGAACGAATAGCTGTAAATAAAGGTAGGCTCGCCATTGCCAGACCAGAGGCCGTTATCGCTGAAGGTCAAGACGTCATCGTCATAATACTTCGCCGGCTTCTTCAAAGGGTGGCTCGATGACACACCACTCACGGGAACAATGTGATCGTACTCTACTTCTCCAGCGTTAGGATCATTCGATCCTTCAAACAGATGCTTGTTCATATAAACGCCGATGATTACAGGATATCCCGACACTATGTTTCCCTTCACCCACGCAAGAAAGTCGACAGCGTTGGGTTTGGAATCGGTCTTCCATGCGACAGCCTTGAGCCGCATCTGAGCCGCCGCGTATGTGTCGTTTACGCCAAGAAGGAGCTGGCTTTTCTCCGTTGATTGATTAGCACCCTTGCTTGCAATAGCGCGCGCATCAAACTGAGATACGTATTGTCCGTAATACAGCCCGGCACTGATGAGAGCGACCTCACCGCAGTAGCCGTAGTTGGCTTCCCACTGCAACCGTGGAGGCGTGTCAATGGCTTTGCTCATCGCTTGGACTGCATCGACCAACTCAACTGTATCGCTGGATTCCGCATGAGCCACCGATTGTTGTAGGCACAACGAAAGGATGGCTGAAGCAACCATGCCGCTTATTTGCGAGTTGAAGCGCCGAGTGTTGTTTTTCAGAAGAGCGCAAGAGACGTTCATTTTTCACCTCGATATCTTTGATCTCCCGGTTGTAAGACGGCTCCATTAAGAACGGAAATTTATTTTCTTGCCATTTAAGATCGATAAGTTTTATCATGACCTATGTTCAAATACGCTCAAAGTTTCTGCGCGCTGGTTGAAGAACTCCACTTCAGCCGAGCTGCCGCTCGGCTCCATCTGACCCAACCAGCGCTGTCGCACCAAATCAAGAAACTGGAAGAAGAAGTGGGCTTCCAGTTGCTGCAGAGATCCCCGCACAAGGTTGTTGTCACTGACGCTGGCGCGATATTGGCGCGTGAACTGGGGGCAGCGTTGAGTCACGTCAGCCGGGCTGTACAACAGGCTCGAGATGTTGCACGTGGTGAAGCAGGGGCACTTGCTATTGGGTACTGCGAGCTGCCACAGGCGGGGCGAATGACGGCAATAATCCGTAAGTACAACGAATTATTTCCTAGTGTGGAAGTAACGCTCCACAACATGCCAACAATTGAGCAGGTCGTCGCCCTGCAAACAGGATCGATCGATGTTGCCTTCTTGCATCCACCGATACATCAGCCGAAATTGTCAATGCACTTTGCTGGTGACGAGCGAATCGGTGCGGCTTTGATGGCTGATCATCCATTGGCGAGCAAATCCGAACTGCGACTTGCGGACCTGGCCGGAGAACGTCTCATCGTGTCCGCCGAAGAAATCGGGCCTGTCATGTACCATTCTATAATTGCAGCATGTGGCGAGTGCGGCTTTCAACCGAGACTGCGTGAGGAACGATATCGGTGGCACGCAATGCTCGATCAGGCTGCAGCCGGGCTGGGAGTAGCGCTCGTACCAGAGACGTTGTCCAGAAGTGCTCATGATCAGCTAGTATTCAGGCCCGTTGCGGGGCTGGATATCAGGCTGCAAACTGCAATTGCCACGACAGGCGAGCCGATGAAGCCCGTTGTAACGCGATTCATGGCTACGGCAGCTTCATTTTTGAATGTGGGACATTGAAAGAGACTGCCAGCCGACGCCATGGGCCTGCCTTCAATGGCGTTGAGCCAATCCGTCCGACTACGAACTTCTCGCCCTATCTTTGGCTTTCCTTTTGTCGAAACTGAAGCTGAAAGTCCCCGTCACCGATTGACGGGCCAACGATGCAATCGATCAACCCTACAGCTTCATTGCCATTCAATTCGCTGGGAACACAACTCCCACCATGTGTGCAGTAAAACTTGCCTTCTCGAGAATCTCGCGCAATATCGACAGGCAACACTTGGCCTTTCTGCCAAAGGTTTCCCATATCGTCCTTGACCGGGCTTTTTATCTCGATGTGGCAGTTCACCAAGTCTGTCGCGTGTAATGGGATCGGCGCAAAGCAAATGATGGCCGATGGCGATACGCTTGGACCACATTTATATTTACCTTTTTGTGTATTGGACGGATGCTATGCAATTAAGACCGCCCGAACCCGATGCTGAGGCGCAATCTCAATCAGCCGCGAGTCAACTGGCCTCGAGAAGACGTCTAGCGTTGTGGCTGTATCTAAGACAGATATTGAATTAGCACCTGGCAACGGATTCCCAAACTCTCGCATCGTTGAATTTTGCGGATCCGCGCTTGGGATGGCGGCAATCAGTCGGCGGGTATAGGGATGGGCAGGTGTCTCAAAAATCTGCCGCCAGCTGCCTTCCTCTACGATCTGACCGAAGTACATCACCATAACCCGATCACTCATGTGTTCGACAACGCTCAGGTCGTGACTGATCATCAGGTAAGAGAGGCCGAGCTTTTCTTTCAAATCCAATAGCAGGTTGATAATCTGGGCGCGGATCGAGACATCAAGCGCGGACACGGGCTCGTCCAGGATGACGATCTCAGGCTCCAAAATCAGGGCTCGCGCAATACCAATGCGTTGACGCTGACCACCTGAGAACTCATACGGATACCGCTTCGCCTGTTCAGGTGTCAGCCCGACATTTTTCAGCATAGCTTCTATGCGCGCCTCAATTTCCGATGCGGCGGTTATACCATGCAGGCGCAATGGCGCGGCAAGCGAAGTACGAACAGTCTGGCGCGGATTGAGTGAGGCATAGGGATCCTGGAATACCATCTGCACTGCCTTGGCACGCTGCATTCGGTTCGGGCCGTTCGGTCCCGTAAAGGGCTGGCCACGATAGAGAATGGACCCCTCGCTGGGCTTTTGCAGTCCGAGGATTGACAGCGCGGTCGTCGATTTGCCGCAACCAGATTCACCAACGATAGACAGGCACTCCCCCTTAGCGACCCAGAAGGTGACACCGTTGACGGCGTGCAGCACACGACGGCCGTAGCCAAGCAGACCACCACCGGTAACCGAATAGCGGACATGCAAATTATCCACCTGCAGGATGGGAGCGTTCACGACCGGGTTCATTGGGAACTCCTCGGCGTGATGTAGCGAGTTTCGGTCAACGTAGAGCGATCCGCTATGATGCTGTCGATATCGACTAAGCGCTGACGGCCATGGGCACTGCGGCTTCCGAGCCGCGGCAAGGCGCCTAACAGGCCACGGGTATAGGCATGTCGAGGACTTGTAAAAATGGCTCCCGTCTCATTTTCTTCTACAAGACTACCGGCGTACATCACGCCGACGCGCTGACAGACGCTGGCGATGACACCTAGATCGTGACTGATGAACAGGACGGCCGTTCCGCGTTCTGTGCAAAGCTCTTTGATGAGCCGCAAAACCTCAGCCTGCACTGTTACATCGAGAGCGGTGGTTGGCTCGTCGGCAATCAGAAGATCTGGATTGCAAGCGAGCGCCATAGCGATCATCACGCGCTGACGCAGACCTCCGGACATCTGGTGTGGATAATTCTTCGTGCGCTGGTCGGGATTTGGCACGTGAACACTCGCCAGTGCGTCAATGGCGAGGCGCCGCGCCTCATTCCAGCTCTTGCCTTGGTGCAAGACGTACATCTCGGCGATCTGCCGGCCGATGGTCGACAAAGGATTGAGCGCTGTCATTGGTTCTTGAAAAATCATTGCAATTCGCTTGCCACGCACGCGCCGCATCTCGCGTGTCTTTAGCTCCAGCAGATTTTGGCCCTGAAACAGGATTTGTCCGTCTAATACAGAAAGTGGCTTCTGCATTAATCCCATGACGGCAAGAGAAGTCACGGATTTTCCCGAACCAGACTCTCCGACAAGGCCATAAGCTTCACCCGGCATGATCTTGAACGAAACATCGTTGACGATCGGCCGCTGGGTGCGTCCGAGCAAAACGCCGACTCGCAGGTTTCTGATGTCAAGAAGGGGTTGTTTCATGGTTTGCGGGTCCTCATGTGCGGATCGAGGCTGTCGCGCAAACCGTCGCCGAGAAGGTTGAACCCGAGAACCGTTAGAAAGATGGCAAGGCCGGGAAAGATGGCGATCCATGGCGCAAGCTGGATAAGCTGTCGCGCATCTGTGAGCATTGAGCCCCAGCTCGGAGACGGCGGTTGAATGCCGAGGCCGATGAACGAGAGGGCGGCTTCTGACAGTACCGCGGAGCCCATGCCAAGCGTTGCCATCACCAGGATTGGTCCCAAGATGTTTGGCAGGATCTGTGTAAACATGATCCGAATATCTCCGTATCCGAGCGTCTGCGCCGCCTGAACATATGCTTGGGATTTAACGGAGAGCGTGGATGAACGCGCTATTCTGCAGGTCCAGCTCCAATTGGTCAGGCCGAGTGCGATCAGCAATGACGGCAACCCTGGACCTAGTACAGCCAAGACGGCCAACGCAAAGATCAATGACGGGATTGCAAGCATCACATTTGTAAGGCCACTTACCAAATCGTCCCACCAACCTGCCCAATAGCCTGCGGTCATACCCAGCGTCACACCAATAACTGAATTTACGAGCTGGGAAACGATGCCGACCGTCAGCGAAATCTGCGCGCCATACAGCGTGCGGCTCAAGACGTCTCGCCCTTGAGCATCTGTGCCAAACCAGAAGGTGGTATCTGGTGGAAGTTCAGAGTTCATCAAGTCGGCGTTGAGCACCGGATCAAAGGGAGCGATCCAAGGGGCGAGTATGCCGGTGACAATGACAAGTGTCGTCAAACCCGCGCCAAGCCAAAAATTGAAACCAAAGCGCATGCATCTCACTCCTGCTTGATGCGGGGGTCGATCGCCGCATAAATCAGGTCGACAGCCGTGTTGATGACGAGGAACCACAGTACGATGACCAAGATCGTGCCTTGCACCACCGGGATGTCACGGATCGCAACACTATCGACCAGCAAAGACCCGATACCCGGCCATGCGAAAAGCTTTTCGATGATGACAGCTTGTCCGATGAGTGAACCAAATTGCAAACCAACCGTCGTTATGATCAGAACGAGCGCATTTCTTGCTACGTGCCATCGCATCACCTTGAAATGGCTCATACCTTTGGCGTGCGCGGTGCGGACGAAATCTGAATTCAGCACGTCGAGAACACCCGCGCGGGTCGTGCGTGCAAGCAGGGCCAATGGCGCAACGCCGAGCGTGACGGCTGGCAGAATTAGGTTCTGAAACGATCCGTCCCCGTAGCCGAAGCTCGGCAACCAGTTAAGCTGAAGCGCGAAGAAGTACATCAGCAAGAGGCCTAACCAGAACTCCGGAACGGAAAGCCCTGAGACCGCTCCGATCATCGTCGCGCTATCAATCACGGAGCCCGGTTTCAGCGCGGCAAAAAATCCCAAGGGCAAGCCGACGCTGAGAGCGAAAAACATCGCGCCTATAGCCAGACGCAGTGATGCCCACATACGATCATTGATAAGATCGATTACAGGCTGTCGAGACCTAAAACTCGTGCCAAGGTCGAAATGCGCAAGGTTCGTGACGTACGTCGCGAAACGTTCAAGCAGAGGCTTGTTCAATCCGAGTTCTTCGTTGAGGCGGGCGATGAGCTGGGGATCGGCAGCACGCTTGCCATCGGACAACAGGCTCGTTGCAAATGTGCCTGGCACAACGGAGAAGATTACAAATATGATCAGAGCGACCACGATGACCGTGGGGATGATCTGCAGAATACGGCGTATGGTGAAACGAAACATGAGCGTATCCGTCTAGCGGCTTCGTGACGCGAGGTATGGGGGCAGACCTGCGGTTGCCCCGATCCCCTACCGCCGCGACGCCGGCGCAGTTTCGTCGATCCAGATCTCGTCATATGGCTGAAGCGCAAGTTCCGTTGCGTTTGGAACGAGGCCGTGCACCCAGGGTTGGTATGCCATCACCGCCTTGTTGTAGTTGAAAAACCAAACGGGAGCGTCTTCCTGGACAAGATTGTTGGCTTGGCGCAGCAAGTCGTTCTGCTTGGCCGGGTCGCGCTCCTGCTCGGCGGCCTCGAAAAGCTTATCGAATTCGGGGCTTGCATAGCTGGTGAAGTTGCATGCAGATTGCGGCGTTTTCGAATGGAAGCACCGCATTGCGGTCAGCGGATCCGGCCCGGAAGGGATCGACCAGATGAACGACTGAAAATTATTCGTGGTCACCTGATCGCCGAGCACGGTGCTTTCCACCGGCTTCGGCTTGACCGTGATCCCGACCTTTTTCAACATCGGCAAGATAGCTTCCACGATCGGCACACCCCAGCTTTCGTTCGGGCTTGCGGTAACCTCGAATTCGAAGCCGTCGGAATAACCAGCTTCGTCCAGCAGCGCCTTGGCTTTTTCGGGATCGAACGAATAGGGGGCCTTGTTCTTGTCGAACGCTGGCGACGAAAGCGGCAGCCACCCGGTTGCGGGATAAGCCTTGTTCTTGACAAGGCGTTCGACAATCAAAGGCGTGTTGATCGCATAATTGATCGCTTGGCGCACCCTCTTGTCTTTAAAGGGCTTGAGCGCTGGATTGAAGCCAATCGTCCGGGTATAGACCTCTGCCACCTCCAGAAGGTGGTCCTTTAGGGCCGGGTCGTCCTGATATGCTTGGTACTGTGTCGGGCCAAGGATTGAGACATCGACTTCCTTGTTGCGGAAAGCTACGTCGCGTGCGGCATCCTCTGCCATAAGAACGATTTTGATGCGGTCGAGATAGGGCTTACCCTTCTTGTAGTACTTGTCGAATTTTTCGACCACAACCTGAGAACCCGGTACGTGCTCTTTGAAGACAAATGGGCCTAGACCGATCGGATGAGTCGCGAAGATCTGTTCGTCCTTCACATTCGACGGATAAATCACCGTCGTATTTTGCATCAGGGAATAGCCTGGTTCGATGGGTCCCGTATATGTGATTTCGATCGTCTGATCATCGATCTTCCTCAGCCCAGATATACCCTGTGCCTTGCCTACTATATAGTCGTCCGCGCCTTTGATCACGGCAACAAAGCTTGCTCCAGGAAACGCATTTTTCGGATTTGCAATGCGCTCGTAGCTATAAATGATGTCATCGGATGTGAGTTGCTTGCCGTCGTGAAAAGCCACGTCTTGACGGATGTGGTAAGTATGAACCCTGCCATCCTTCGAAACATCTTCCGAACTTGCCAACTCCAAAACCGGTTTGTTTTGGTTGGAATCCCAACTGTACAGCGCGCGGTGAAGAGCCTGAGTTAGAAATTCCTCTTGCGTATTTGGGCTGGCCTGCACGTCAAGCGTGGCGAAGTTGGAACCATATGGTGCTGTGAAAACAAGCGTTCCGCCGCGCTGTTCGCCTGCGGCGATTGCGGTGAACGCTAATCCCAAACCGATAACTGCTGCCAATGACAGAATTTTCAACATCCCATTCTCCCTCTCGTGCCGTTATCGGCATCGTTTTGTGATTCAAGAAACGCTTAGTGAACCTCGTGCACAACTCGGCCAGCAAGCAGTGTCAGCACGCAACGGGTTCCCGACAGAATTGACTCCGGCGAAGCGGCCAAAAGATCTTGGTCAAAAACGGCAATATCAGCCCACTGGCCGGGGACGAGCCGCCCCTTCACGTCCTCGGCCTTCTGCGAATAGGCGCCGTATTCCGTATAAGCCTGCAGTGCCTCTTCACGAGTCAATCGCTGCGAGGCATCCATGACAGTTCCCTCGCTAGTTTCGCGCGTGATCATGGCGTGCAAGTTCGGAAACGGATTTGGTGAGCATACAGGGGCATCGGAGCCGGTTGATGGCTTCAAACCCATTCGATGCCATGTTGCCATTGGAGCGGATCGAGAAGCGCGAGTTTTTCCCAGCACCGAGATGTAGCTGTCGCCGAAATCGTGGATGGAAATCAATTGTGGTGCAGGCAATATGCCAGCCGTCTTTATTCGTGCATTCTGCTCGGCATTTACAAAACTACAGTGTTCGATGCGATGGCGTCTGGCCGGATCAGGATTGCTGGCAAGAGCCTTTTCGTAGCTTGTGATCAGCTGTTCGATCGCCTGATCGCCGATGGCGTGGCAAATCAGCTGATAGCCGCGGTCGTGAAAGTCTTTTATGACTTTGTCAGCGACCTCATCCGACAGCATTTGCACGCCGACGTTTTCCGGTTCGCCCTCATAGGGTTGAGACATCCAAGCGGTACGACCTCCAGCAGAGCCATCCAGGAAGACCTTAACGCCACCGACCCGCAGCATGTCATCGCCAACTCCAGACAATAGGCCAGCCTGCCAGCAATCCTCGACAATTGAGTTTCCTGGGTCTCCAAGTAGCGTCAACCAGACACGTACGGGTAGGCGATCAGCGATCTTGGCCATCTGATACGCTTGGATCTCCGCAAAGCCGGCGATGTGTCCCACGGCAGCGTCCATACAGCTCGTGATGCCAAATGAAAGGAGATGGTTGCCTGCCCGCTCGATTGCATCAATGATCTCGTCAGTAGTCGCTTTGGGTAATGCATCTTTTAGCAAAAGCTGAGCATTATCTGCCAACAGCCCGTTTAATCGGCCATCCGTCAGACCGATGACGCCGCCGCTTGGAATTGGTGTTTCCTCTGTAATGCCGGCCAGCTCTAGGGCTCGAGAATTGGCGACCGATACATGGCCGCACGCACGCATTACGAGAACTGGGTGATCAGGTGCGGCTCTATCCAGATCATCGCGGGTCGGATGCCGGCCCGTGTCGAGCCGAACCTGATCGTACCCAAATGCTTGCACCCACCCGTCTTCAGGCGTCGCCGCGGCGCGATCAGCAATCCTCGTCAACAAGTCTTCGAGGGTTGGCGCGGCGGAAAACGTAACGTCAACATCTCCCATAGCGATGCCAGTGGCGATGAGATGCAGGTGGTTGTCATTGAGCCCGGGACAAGCGAACCGACCTTCCAGGTCGATTACCTTCGTCGTATCTCGCTTAAGCCCTAAAACGTCATTGTTAGTGCCGGTGGCAAATACCTTGCCTTGCCACACCGCAAGGGCCTCGCAGATACCCTCATTAACACCACACCAGATCCGCCCATTGTGAAGGATGAGGTCAGCGCCGACATTGTATAACATGGTGTCCACCTCTTGCTGACTTGGTCGATTTCGACGTTCCGCAGTCCGACAAGTGGTAGCCATACAAATCTACGATGGGAAATTTATTTTAACCTAATTGGTGATAAAATAAATTAATCGCCAACTCAGTGGTTCGAGTGGGGCCTTATGGTCACGAGGATATCGAGACGGATTTGGGGAAATTTGAGCTGAGCAACCACACCATTGCGGTGACGAGCGCTAATTTCTTCACACTGGCCGCCTTCGGATCGATATATTACTCACGGATGAGCGACTGTGAGATTATCGTTACCGAGATCAAAGCCAATATGCCCATCGCATCCTTCCCAGCGAACTTTGCCATGGCACATGTGTCTGGAACAGACCGCTCACAATTGCTACTTCTGCCGGAAGCGGTTGACGTTACGTGGGGCCGAACAACCCGGTTCGCTTTATGGAATGCTTTGTTGACGGCCTCGTTCTCAAGGCTGCCGGCGTCGTGCGAGTTGATGCGACGGATACCGGTTGGCCGGTGTCGATACCGTTGATCAGCTCAAGTATGGCTACCTCAACCGCGCTCGGTCAGCCGCCGGTTGAAGGCCGAAGCGCATCGCAAAATCGAGGTGGGCTGCTGCGGCACCTGAAGCCGGACCTCCGCACCATCGTCGCTTTTCGGCGGGAGAACCGTTCGGCTTTCAGGAAGGTGTTCCGTGAGTTCGTCCTCCTTTGCCGGCTGGTCGGCCGGTCGATTTATCGGAGATATCTGCCGTCCATGTCTGACGCTTCGCTTTCCGGTTTAGGTGCTGAACAGCGTGCCACGATTTGAAGAAGAGGCTAACAAGTGTCCAAGAGCATTCATTACAACGCTGAAATACCTGTTTTTCCACAGCGTAACTTTGTGCTGGAAATCACTGCGCCGGTGTTATATAGGAGCAAGCGGCTACCCTCACGCGCTATACACGCAAGAGATCAGCACCGTGCGGGTGTGGTGGAATTGGTAGACGCGCTGGATTCAAAATCCAGTTCCGAGAGGAGTGCCGGTTCGACCCCGGCCACCCGCACCACTACTTTCCTTCCGAAAATCGTAGGCGTGCAGTTACTTTGCTTAGGCTGCCCTTTACCCAGATTTAGGTCGCGTCGACCCGCTGCATCGTTCGAAGCACGGCCGGTTTTTTGAACACTGACCTTGCCCCCAAGTTTTATCCAGTTTTGAGCTCGCTCTGGCGGTTTTTTTGATGTGCTCCCCGAATTTGGGCCAGCGGGAGCTGGAATTTTCCGGGGTTTTGGCTCAGTTCGGCGGGGATGCCTATGAGCTGTTCATGAGCGAAATCGGCACCATGTTGCCGATCGCGCTATGTGGCCGGAACTCGTTATAGTCTCTCCCCATCTGGCGACGGCGGTTCGTCAAGACTTGCCACCAAGCACTTTGTCTAAACCGTAAAAGCGCTCGATAATCAGCATCAACACCAAGGTCATCGCCATCAACACCGTTGAGATCGACGCCAAAAGCGGATCGATGGTGTTGGTAATGTAAGCATAAAGCTTCACGGGGAGGGTTTGCGTGCTGGGCGCTGCTATGAAAACGCTCATTGTAAGTTCGTCAAAACTTGTAATGAACGCGATGATCCAGCCACCGGCAATGCCTGGAAGAATCAACGGTAGCTCGATTCGAGCAAACACGGTCCATGACGACGCGCCAAGTGTCTCGGCAGCATGAGCGATGCTTCGATCGAAGCCGACAGCTCCGGCCACTACCAAGCGAAGAACATACGGAAGAACCACAACTGTATGCGCCAATACCAGTCCCGACGTAGTTCCCGTAAATCCAATTTGTGCGAGAAAGCGGAGCAAAGCGATACCCAAGACGACCTGAGGAACCATCAGAGGCGACAAGAGCAAGCCAAGCAGCGCCTCGCGGCCCAAGAACCGATGCCAGGCGATTGCCATGCCAGCCGGCAAGGCAAGCAACACAGCCAGCGTTGCAGCGCTTCCAGCCAGCGCAAGGCTTCGACAAAATGCGTCGATAAAGTCCTGGTGATTGAGTATCTCTCGAAACCAGCGCAAGGACGCTCCGGTGAACGGCATCGAAATATAGCCCTTGTCTGTAAAGGCCACCAATGCGACGACGACCAGAGGAGCCAGCATGAAAACTGCGAACAGCACATGGAATATCAGTAACGGGAACGGGAGACGGTTCATTCGAACACCTGTTTATAACGCCGCTCGATGAAGCGGTTTGTCAGAATTGAAACGGCGAGCACGAGCAGCATTAGGACGCCTGCCAAGGCGGCGCCCATTGGCCAGTTCACGTAATCAAGGAACTCGTCGTAAATGGTGGTCGATACAACCTTCAACCGCCTGCCCCCGATGATTGCAGGCGTCCCAAACGCCCCAGCGGTCAGTGCAAAGACGATCAAACTCCCCGACAGGACGCCTGGTATGACCTGAGGGAACACAATCCGGCGCAAAATGGTCAGGAAATCGGCACCTAATGAATCTGCTGCCTGCTCAGTTGCGAGGTCGAGCTTCTGAAACGAGGCCCAGACCGACAGCACCATAAATGGGACGAGGACATGCGACATGGCGATCACCAATCCCGTGTAGGTATACATTAATTGCAGTGGCTCAGAAGTCAGCCCGGTCGCAATCAGTGCGGCGTTGATCAAACCTTCTCGTCCCAAAAGGATCGCCCATCCTAACGTACGGACAACTACCGAAACCAGCAGCGGACCGAGCACGATGACGATAGAAACAGCACGCCATGTGGATGGAAGGCGGCTCAGGACATAGGCTTCCGGAACCCCGATCAAAATACACACGGTTGTAACAACTGCGGCCAGAATAAACGTGCGCGCAAATATCTGCAGATAGTAATTGTCTGTAACGACGTTGGAGTAGTTCTGGGCCGTTATTGTTGAGTCTATCACGCCACCGGACAATGGCGTCTGGAGACTCAGGGAGAACGTCATAATGAGCGGTATCGCAACGAGCGAAAGCACTGTAATCGCAGCTGGCGCACTGAGCCAATACGGTAAGGCATCTCGCTTGCTCATGTTGGGCTCCCCTGCGGGACAATATGGGCGTATGCGAGGTCCCATCGAAGACCGACTTGGTCGCCCTCTCGCACGCCGGGGGGACTGTCATTGGCACAAGTAACGTGCATGATGCCGATCGATGTCTCGACTTGATAAAGCCAGTGATTGCCGAGAAAGACGCGCGCACATACGCGTGCCTTCAATAATGCCGTTTCCTTCGTAAATTCGATTTTCTCAGGACGGATTATATAATCGGCCTTCCCATTCGAGGCTCCTAATGCCACGGGTAGCACGCAATCCCCCACATTGAATTTGCCGTCTTGGACTGATCCGCTGAGCACATTTGCGCGACCAAGGAACGTCGAGGAAAAACGGCCATTTGGCCTTTCGTACATTTCGTACGGATTACCCATTTGTTCAACTTGGCCGCCCTTCATCAGGACCACTCGGTCAGCCAATGTCATGGCTTCGGCCTGATCGTGCGTCACCATGATTGTGGTGATACCCAAACGATGTTGAAGGGCACGCAGTTCGATTTGCATCTCTTCACGTAGCTTCGCGTCCAGTGCTCCCATGGGTTCGTCAAGCAGCATGATAGGTGGTCGGATGACGATGGCGCGCGCGAGTGCCACGCGTTGGCGCTGACCACCTGATAATGCGCGCGGATAACGGTCGCCAAACGAATCGAGATGCACGAGGCTGAGGGCCTCCCTCACGCGCTGAGTGATTTCGACGGATGGTACGCCCCGCATCTCAAGTCCAAAAGCTACGTTTTGGGACACCGTCATGTGTGGGAATAGAGCGTAGCTTTGAAAGACGATCCCCAAGCCGCGCCGGTTACTGCGCAGCTTGGTGATGTCTTTGCCGTCAAGCTCCACCCGACCGGCAGTGGGCTGGACCAACCCAGCCACCATTTGCAGGGTCGTCGTCTTGCCGCAACCCGAAGGCCCCAGCAGGCAGATAAACTCTCCCTTCTCGACGGAGAGGTTGAACTCATCCACAACGACCAGCTCACCAAATTTTTTCGTCAGGCTCTGAAGCTCGAGAAATGCCATACTTTATTTACTCCTTCTCAAACTGCGCTTAGCGCTGCTCGATCTCACGGTTCCATCGTTTTGCCCACGCGTCGCGCTGCGTGTTAACGTAGGGCCAATCGGTTGGCAGCAGAGAGTTTACTTGCTCGGGACCGTAGATCACCTTTGCAGCAAGTTCAGGTTTCAGCTTTACCTTGCTGTTGGTGGGGCCATATCCTGATGATTCCGCCATGATTGTCTGCGCTTCGGGAGACAGGAAATATTCCAGCAGTTGTCCACCAAGCTTAGCCTGCGGACCACCATTAACCACGCAGGCTGCGTTCATTGCCTGCTCCGCGCCCTCTTTTGGAATGACGAAAGCAACCGGAGCGCCTTGGTCGGCAACGGGTATTACGCGGGTATTGCCCCAGACGATCAGCGCCGCTTCGCCTGTCTGGAACATCTGCGCCAGATTTGCTTGGTTACCTTCCCAGGCAAATACATTCGGCGCGACTTTCTCCGACATGAATTTGAAGCCAGGATCTATATCGCGTTCGCTTCCGCCGTTTGCTTTTGCAACCAACACCAGGGCCTCGACCCCATAGCCGGAGAACGGCCCCATGGACACTTTCCCCTTGAACTTGGGGTCGCCCAGGTCCTTCCAAGACGTTGGAGCTGCCCAACCGTTTTTCGCGAAGACGTCTTTGTTGTAACCTAGGCCGACGGCATAAAACCCTGTGCCGACCGACTTATTGCCTTCCATGCGGGCGGCCGGATAAAGGTCTTTGACAACCAAACTGTCTGGCAACGCTGCGCACAAATCCTGGTTGACAGCCTGACGCATCACGCTGCTGTCGATCGCGATAATGGAGAGGTCCTGCTTGCCTTTCTGAGCAATCAATTTGGCCAGCGTATCGCTAGAGCTACCCGGGACATAAACGACTTTCGCGCCGGTTTTGGCCTCAAAGGCCGGAATGAGCTTTTCTTCTATCGCCTTTTGGTACGATCCGCCCGGGCCGCCAATGTAAAGTGTCTCTGCAGCAGAAACGGCGTAAGGGACGAGCAATGTGGCAAGCACGGTTGAGGTTCTGGCAATGATGGCAGTAGTTTTCATAATCGTTCCCTGTTTTTTTGGAGTTGCTGATTGTAGCCTGATCAGGCCTCGTAAGATCTAAGCGCCTGGACTCAGAAATGCGGATCCGGAGCGAACAAGTGACGCTTGCCTCATGTTTTCCTCCGCATATCGACTGCGAATTTCGGACGTGTATCGACCTCAAGTCGGAAGACGTCCGGGCGCGCGTAGTGACCTACGACGTCGAAATCGAACTTGCCGCGCGTGATTTGACGCATATCCAGCTCGGCCAGAAGGACGGTTTCGCCCGTGTAATCGGGACCGACCAACACCTCGCCCATAGGATCCACGATCAGGCTTCCGCCACGCATGAGGACTTCGCTGGCGTCGTCGGTGACTTCATTTTTGAACCCGGTCGGGAAGTCCGCGCGAGTCAGGTATTGGCATGCGGATAAGACAAAACAGCGCCCTTCCAAGGCAATGTGCCGCATTGTCGAGACCCAACACTCGCGATCGTCTGCGGTAGGTGCGCAATACAAAGCAATACCTTGACCGTACATCGCCGTGCGCGTCAAAGGCATATAGTTTTCCCAGCAGATGACCGCGCCCATTCTTCCCCAAGGCGTATCGACTGTGGAAAGAGTCGAACCGTCGCCGAAGCCCCAGCATAGCCGCTCAAGTGCAGTCGGCATCAACTTGCGGTGCTTTCCCAGTAACAAGCCATCCCGCCCGAAGAATAATGCCGTGCAATAAAGGGTGCCGCCGTCCCGCTCGATAATGCCGATTGTAACGAATATTCCGGCGTTCTTTGCCGCAGTTCCTAGTGCTTCAGTTTCTTTGCTCGGAACTTCAATGGCACTCTCGAAGTAGGAAGAAAACTCGTTTCTTCCTTCGAGCGTGCGCCCCCCAAAAAATGTTCCGAACCGAGCACCGTGCGGATAGCCACCGATAAACGCTTCCGGAAATACGGCAAGTTCAGCTCCACGTTCGCCGCATTCAGTGATGAGAGATATGGCTTTATCGATGGTCGCAGCGGTGTCGCTCCCGATGGCGGCGGCCTGAACGACACAGGCTTTCAGTACCATCCGCGTTGGCTTCCAGTTTGCATAGTCATTGTTCCCCTTTAATTTTTTCGAAGTATCAGTCGGGGGATACGGCCATGTCCAATCAGAAATAACCTAGTACTCATACTGAAATGTAATGTGGTCTTTTTCTCAGATCACTTCGAAATTGCGCCCACTGTTTGTTCAACGACTGCCCTGATGAGCTCGAGACAAGGGCTCAAGTGGGTGAGCTAATCGATTGATTGTGCTGCCGTTTGAAGGGCAAGCGAATGATTTGGTTATCCTGCAGCGCATAGGCACGCGCGCGCCGGAGCGGCGACAAATCAACTGATTGATAAATTGTGACCCACGGTCATGCCTGTAATGGCAATAGAAGCGGAACCTATGCGGCAACTTTAGTGGGAGACCACCCTATCGCTGCCTCCCGAGCACCTCACGGGAGTGGCACTAACCGCGATATGAATTATTATGCGGAAACGGTGATTTTCGATGTCTTGTGGGTGCTTGACGTATCTAACCGCTCGTTTTCATTTCTAAGCCGCGCAACCTCACCCTGTATCACCTTCATCGCTTGAGTCACAATCGAAAAAGGCTCCTTCTTAGACGGGAGCACATAGGCGTACTCGAATGGTATGAAGGGCCGCAGGGGCCTCACCACGACGCCATGGGCCTTGGCATCTTCGGCAGCGAAGGGATCTGTGATGGTAATCCCCAGCCCGGCGCCGACCATCGCGCATCCGGTTGTACTCTGCATAGTGCGCGCAACGATATTGGGCGTTACCTCGTGAGCTGCAAACATGGAACCCAACCGAAGGTTCATCACCGACTGCGAGATCAATATGAATGCCTGATCAGCAAAGTCTTTGGGCTCCAGGAATGGTTTCGCTAAGAGCGGATGATTTTGAGGTAGGGCGACGACGAAGGGTATCGTTTCGATACCCACTACGGATATAAGCGGATGCTCGGGCATTGTCGCGGCCAGCCCAAGATCGCATTTTTCGTCGGCGACAAAGTCGATTACTTCTGTTGAGCCCAAGCTGAAGATAGAGGGTATTAGATCTGGAGCGTTACCGCAGAGCTTACGGACCATACGGGGCAGGAAACCGTTCCCCATTCCCGGAAACGCTGCGATACTGATGGACTGAAACGGTTCTTGGCGGAGTTCTATCGCCAACTGCATGATACGATCAAGACCCGTAAAGAGACGTTCCACCTCCGCGAACATGACGTTGGCCTCGCGAGTCGGCACGATGCCGGATCCCGTCCTTTCAAAAAGCTTCAGGCCTACCGTGGCCTCGAACTCCTTTATCAGTCTACTCACGGCGGGCTGAGTTAAATGAATCATCGACGCGGCGCGCGTGATACCACCTGTGAGCATGACAGCTCTAAATGCTGCCACTTGCTTTGGATTGATTGTCGGCATAGCGAACCCTCTGTCTTCCTATGGGGCACTGGAGACCGTATCAGTTCGACCAAACCAAGGTGTGAAATCAAGCCGGACACCCAGCTTTACGCCTAAGGAAATCTCCAAATCTAAAGTTCTAACTATACGGAGCACGCTGTCCTAATACAACGGCGAAATGCGGGCCTTATCGCGCGCACATCAGGTTTCGGTATGTGAGTCAACGCTTTTTCGATTTGACTAAACAGGTCTTCAAGCCCGAAGTTGGCACGAACAGACAAAGCGATTTATCCACAAAACCACAGGATTGTGTTTGCGGGCGGTGAGTTCACCAGCCGTGGCGTAGCGTTATGCACCCCTGCGGCGACGCTCGATCGGAAACAATCCGCTGTAGCGTGCGGCGTCGAATATGTCTGTCGGGATAGTTGGCGTTTCGGCCTGTTGAACAAGCGCTTTAATGAGGAGATCGAAGAATGAACCCAGAAATGCCGATAGTCGTGCTTGTAGGTACTGCCTATGAGCGTGGCATCGCCCACGGGTCAAGATTTAAGCGCCAGATTTCCGATATTCTCGACCGGGATCTCGGCCAGTTGACCGCCGCGGACCTGGCGGTGGTGCGAATGCGTGCCAGTGACGGCTTCGAACGAATAAGATCATTTGCGCCTCAAGTAGCCGACGAGATAACAGGCATCGCCGACGGCATGGGCCGTGACGTGCAGGATCTTGTATTGCGCAGTGGATTTGAACTGTTCAAGCCTATCGACGACACTGGCTGTAGCGCCCTGTCGGCTAAGACGCAGTCTGGCGCTATCGCAGCTCAAAACTGGGACGGTTTGCCGTCAAAGCACGGCGACCTTGCCCTGTTTCTTCACTTCGCACCAGACGGCTTTCAATTCGCAGTTGTCGATTCCTTCGGGAGTTTAGGAGCCGCTGGTATGAACCGGCATGGCCTTGGGCTTGTAAACACGGATCTCCTTTTGAGGGGGACTAAAGCCGGTATACCAAGCCGCGTTGTGCGTCGTCTGATCTTGGAAATGCCGGATGTTCGTTTAGCTGCTCAAAGAATCAGCGAGCTGCCCCACATGGGGGGACGCGCGTATTTGCTGGCCGACCGCAAGGGCGACGTTACAGCGGTCGAAGTATCAGCCCGCAGCGGCGCCAACTTTCTACCAGCGGCAGATGTCTACTTGCACACGAACAACACCGTGCTGCCGGCTACACGTGAAGAAGAAGATATCGAGACCTTGAGCCGAGTATATCCGTCATCTACCACACGCCTTTCCGCCTTAAGTTCAGCCTTGAAGCACGAGAAGATTAGCGTGGATGGTGTCAAACGAATGCTGCGAGACGAAACTGGCGCGCCAGATTCTGTTTGCAAAACGTCATCGACAGCCGAGCCGACGGAAACAGCTTTCTCGATCGTGATGGATTGCAGCCGTGGCGAGATGCACCTTGCCGCCGGCAGGCCGGCGTCAAACGCATATCGCACGATCTCACTGCCGACCGGCCAGAGGTGACGGTCATCATTCCTGTCCTCCTCAGTCCAATAGAAATCTCGAAGGCAAACCAATGAACGAAACTTTGCACTCGGCGATCAGGCCTCATGGTCTCGTGTCCGCCAGCATCAGGCCCTCACCCGACGTTCCGGTCGACGAGCTTGAACAACGCCTCAAGCGAATCCGTGAGGAGATGAACGCAGATGGTCTGGACGTGATCGTCCTGTCGGACGTCAAGAACATCCAGTATTTTACCGATTTCCGTTCCAACTCCTACTACTACAATTCTCGACCCTTCTTCGCGATGGTGACGGCGGAAAAGCTCATTCTTTTCGGAGGAGCGTATGAACGACCGTATGTGGAGTGGAAGCAACGTCCGTTTTCGGCGGCCTATTATTACGGTTATGTCGACGATGCGATCAGCCTGGTCGCGGACACGATCCGGGGTCTATTCAGGGGTACGCCACCGCGGGTCGGTGTCGACTACGGCGAGGAGATGTCCGGTCGTGCCTCTTTGTTTCTCGTCGAGTCGTTGCAGTCGATTGCCGCACCGGGCAAGCTGAAGAGCGCGACACCCGCATTGTGGCGTGTGCGTCAGATCAAGACGCCATTCGAAGCCGAATTGAAGCGCACCGCGTTCAAGATCTGCGACGAAGCCTTCGACCAGACCATTGCCCGGGCGCGCATCGGCATGCCCGAATACGAGCTTTGGCGAATGATGCAGGCGCAGACATTCCTCAATGGAGCCGAAAGCGGCGATCCATTTCCACTCATTTTCGGCAAGGGCGATTTCACCTACGGACGACCGGCATCCGAACGGTGCCTGGAACTGGGGCATTACATATGGGCCGATTTTCGCGCGACATATGGCGGTTACCCAGCTGATCGCAATCGCATCGCTCGCGCCGGTCAGCCCGAACCCTGGGAGCAGGATGCATACACCGCCGTGCGCGACGTGACGCTAGAGCTTTGCCACCTGATCCGTCCTGGCGTCACCTGCGCAGATTTCTTCCATGCCGGTAAGAAGCTTTGGGAACCCTTGAACAACGCGAATAAGTTCCGCCTGATCACGGGAGAGATGAAAGGCGCGCGATTCGGGCATAGCGGGGGCGTAGGTGTCGTGGAGCCGCCTTCGCTGGGACCTGACGACGATGTCGAAATCCGGCCCGGGATGATCTTCCATGTCGAGCCGAAGCTGGAGCGCGACGGCGCGGTGTTTCAGTTCGAAGAATGCGTGTTCGTCCTCGAAGACGGCATCGATTTTCTCACGCCACGCTGCCCCGAACAAATTCCAGTCATCCAGTAAATCGGCCGTGCTCCGGGAAGGATCATTTCATGGACAAAAATCAGCAATCCAACGGCCGGGAGAATGTACTCGTGCCTGCGCAACTGCCCCCAGCGCCCAAGATCTCCGCTAACGAGCTCGCCGGGCGGCTGGCCAATATTCGCCGGCAGATGCAAGCAGACGAGATCGACGTGATCGTTCTGACAGACGTCAAGAACGTTCGCTATTTCACGGACTTCAGTTCGGTCGCCTGGTACTTCAATTCGAGGCCTTTTTTCAGCGTCATCACGGCCGAAGACTTGCTCTTCTTCGCAGCCGACTACGAGCAGGTCTATGTGGAAAGCGAGCCGCGAGGATTTTCTGCCCGCTACTATGCCGGTTATGCAAACGATGGGGCGGCCTGCGTCGCGTCTGCCGTTGGCCACCTGTTCAAAGGATCGAAACCCCGGGTCGCCATCGACTACGGCGAGGAGATGGCCGGGCGAGGATATCTTCCCCTGATCGACGGACTGCGCGAATTGTCGGGCGACCACACCGTGAAGAGCGCCACGCCGACACTGTGGCGCGTCCGCCAGATCAAGACCCCGTTCGAGGCCGAGTTGAAGCGCACCGCGTTTTCCATTTGCGACGACGCCTTCGACCAGATGATCGCGACGGCAAGCATCGGCATTTCCGAGGTCGACCTATGGCGCAAGATGCAGGCGCAGACCTTCCTCAACGGTGCCGACGAAGCCAATCCGCTGCCCGTTATCTTCGGCAAGGGTAATTTCACCTACAGCCGACCGCCGAGCGACAGACGCCTTGAAGACGGCCACTACATCTGGGCTGATTTTCGAGCGACATATGGCGGTTACTCCGCCGATCGCAATCGCATTGCGCGCGCCGGCGAGCCGACCAGGCAGGAACTCGATACCTATCGGGCCGTTCGCGAAGTCACCTTGGAATGGTGTCATCTCGTTCGTCCCGGAATGACGTGCGCGGAGGTCTACAACGAAGGCAACAAGTTGTGGAGCCCCTTGAACGTGGGCAACAAATTCAGCCTGCACAAACCCGGTGCTGTCGGCGTCAGGATCGGGCATGCCAGCGGACTAGACCTCGTCGAAAAGCCGGACCTGGGACCGAATGACAATACGATCATCCAACCGGGTATGATCCTTCATGTCGAGCCCAAGCTCGAACGGGACGGTGGCGTCTATCAGTGCGAGGAGGTGTTTTACGTTCTCGAAAACGGCATCGACTTCCTGGCGCCTCTGACGCCCGAAACGCTTCCGATCATTCGCTAAGAGGAGAATAGGCCATGCAAACGCACCCCGCCTCGCGTCCGCCTGCCCAGGTAAAATTTCCCGCAGCCCCAGAAGTACCCAGGCAAGAACAGGAATTGCGACTGCGCAACATTCGTCGCGAGATGGATGCGGATGGTCTGGATGCCGTCGTCCTGACCGACGTGAAGAACATGCAGTACTTCACGAGTTACCGCACCTTGCATTGGTATTTCAATTCAAGACCTGTCTTTGTCGTCATCACCAGCCATGAACTGATCGTCTTCGTCGCATACCATGAAAAGCCGCATATCGAGCAGAAGCCTCGCGCCTTTTCCGTCCGCTTCTACGACGGCTACGTTGATGAGGGCGTCAGGTTGCTCGTGGACACCGTCCGCGAACTGTTCCACGGCAAGGCATTGCGGGTCGCAGTCGATTATGGCGAGGAGATGAACGGCCGCGGTTCGCTGCCGTTGATCCACGGACTTCAGGACCTCTCCGGCGGCACGCCAGTCAAAAGCGCATCGGCGACGCTGTGGCGTGTCCGGCAGATAAAATCGCGTTTCGAAGCGGACCTGAAGCGAACCGCCTTCACGATTTGCGACGCAGCCTTCGATCAGACGATGGAGCAAGCCTATATCGGCATCAGCGAGTACGAACTCTGGGGCGCAATGCAGGCGCAGATGTTCTTGAACGGCGCCGACGCAGGGGATCCATTTCCGGTGATTTTCGGCAATGGCGATTTCACCTACGGTCGACCCGCGAGCGGCCGCAAGCTCACCTCCGGTGACTATATATGGGCCGATTTTCGCGCGACGTATGGAGGGTATCCGGCGGACCGCAATCGGATCGCCCGGGCCGGCGACCCGGAGCCTTGGGAGCTCGATGCCTACAAGGCCGTCAGGGACATGACGCTGGACCTCTGCAAGTCCATTCGTGTCGGCATGACATGCGCCGACGTCCACGCGATGGCACGAAAAATGTGGGAGCCGGTAAGCGTTGGGCAAAAATGGCTGGGCGTCAAACGCTTCGGGCATGGCGGTGGGATGGATCTCACTGAACCTCCTTCACTTCAGGCGAGCGACCACACGATCATTCGCCCCGGCATGATCTTGCATGTCGAACCAAAGCTCGAGCGTGAAGGCGCGGTCTTCCAGTTTGAAGAGTGCATCTACATGCACGATGACGGCGTCGAATTCCTGGCGCCGCTTTGCCCCGAAACCATGCTTGTCGTCCGTTGATAACCACACACACTGAAAGACTACAAAAATGAATATCGTGTATAACGACCAGGCGTCGGGCCAGATAAAGTTTCCGCCCGCTCCGGACGTCCCTGCAGAAGAGCTGGCGAGCCGGCTCAGCAATATTCGCCGCGAGATGGATGCGGACGGCCTGGACGCCATCGTCCTGACGGACGTGGTGAATATCCAGTATTTCACCGATTTCCGGTCCTATTCTTGGCACTTTCACTCAAGGCCATTCTTCGCGCTCATTACCACGACTGAAATTTCCGTCATCGCGGCGACGTACGAGCGGGCGCATGTCGACTGGAAGCCCCGGGCGTTTACGGGCCTTTACTACGACGGCTATGTCGAGGAAGGGGTCAGATGCGTTGCCGATACGATACGCGACACCTTCAAAGGAAAGTCGCCCCGGATCGGCATCGACTACGGCGAGGAGATGGCCGGACGCAGTTCGCTGAGCCTGGTCAATGGCCTGCGAGCCCTGTCGGCAGGAGGAGATCTGAAGAGCGCCGCCTCGACCCTCTGGCGGGTCCGGCTCATAAAGACGCCCTTTGAGGCTGCCCTGAAGCGCAATGCCTTCACGATCTGCGACAATGCATTCGACCAGGCCCTTGCCAAGGCACATATCGGGATTACCGAATATGAGCTGTGGGGAATGATCACGGCCCAGACCTTCCTCAACGGTGCGGAAGGTGGGGTCCCGTTTCCACTGATCTTCAGCAAGGGAGACTTTACCTTTGGTCGACCTCCCGGCGAAAGGCGGTTGGAAGAGGGCCATTATATCTGGGCCGATTTCCGGGCTGCATATGGCGGCTATACCGCGGATCGTAACCGAATAGCCCGTGCAGGAGAACCCAAGGCCTGGGAGCGCGAGACCTATACCACGGTGCGCGACCTGACGCTTGAACTCTGCACCATGCTCAGGCCAGGCATTACCTGCGCAGATTTTTTCCATGAGGCGATGAAACTCTGGGTGCCGGCCAGCGTCGGCAACAAATGGACAGCGGTGGCCAGGTTTGGTCACAGTGGTGGCATGGGTATCGTCGAGCCGCCTTCCCTGGGGCCAGATGATCACGTGGAAATCCGGCCCGGCATGATCTTGCATGTGGAGCCGAAGCTTGAGCGGGACGGCGCGGTTTTCCAGTTCGAAGAATGCGTCTTCATCCGTGAAGACGGGATCGAATTCCTGACCCCCCTATGCCCCGAAACGATCCCCGTCATTCGATAGGCGGAGGCTCTCCCGCGGCACACGTGGGCGCAGTCGATGTATTGGCCCGAGATCCGGGCGGCCGACCTTTGTACCGGATCGCACCACGGAGGACATTCGATGACCAGCGATATACTCGTAATTGGCGGAGGCACAGTTGGCGCAGCAATCGGCTTTGGCCTTGCCCAGCGCCACCTGAAAGTCACGGTGCTCGATGGAGGTGACCGCGATTATCGTGCAGCACGAGCAAATTTCGGCCTTGTCTGGATACAGGGCAAGGGCGCGAACATGCCGGAGTACCAGCTCTGGTCACAGCGTAGCGCCAGACTTTGGGGAGACTTCTCAGCAAAGCTTCAGAACCTGTCAGGGCGAGACCTGCAGTTGGAACAGAACGGCGGCTTCGTCTTCAGCCTGAGCGAGGCAGAGTTTGAAGCGCGACATACCGCACTTCAGAAACTGCATAATTCCCTGGGCGGCAATATCGATTTCGAGATGATCGACCGATCCAGGCTCGAGCGGATGAACCCAGGCGTCACATTCGGTCCCGATGTCTGCGGTGCAAGCTTCGGCCATCGCGATGGGCATGTAAATCCGCTGTTCCTGCTGTCAGCACTTCACGCCGGGATCGAGAAACTGGGCGGCAGGATTGTCAGTTCAACGCAGGCCGAGAAAATCCGCTCGGACGGCGCTGGTTTTGCCGTGGAAACCAAAACGGACACCTTTCGTGCATCGCGCATCGTGATTGCGGCGGGCCTCAGCTCGCAGGGCCTGGGGGCGCAGGTGGGGCTTGATGTCCCATTGCGCCCCCAGCGAGGGCAAATTCTCGTTACAGAGCGGCTTACGCCCGTGCTGCCCTTTCCCGCGAGTGGCCTCCGCCAGACGCAAGAAGGCACCGTCATGATCGGCGCAACGAATGAAGATGTCGGTTATAACGTGACGACAACAGGGGCGGGGGCTGCAAAGCTTAGCGCGCGTGCATTGCGGATCATTCCTGCTCTTTCGAATGTAACTTTGGTTAGGCAGTGGGCAGGATTGCGCGTGCTGAGCCCAGACAATTGTCCTATTTACGCGCAGTCGGAAACGCACCCTGGCGCTTTCATCGCAGTATGCCACTCCGGCATTACGCTTGCAGCGATCCATGCCGAGATTATCGCTCAAGCCGTGTTGGATGGCGCTTTGCCGCCAACTCTAGAAGTATTTCACCAGAGGCGTTTCAATGTTTCGAAAGCTGCATAAGCCTGAGCAAGGAGAACTGCGTATTTTCATCGACGGCGTCGAAGTAGCTGCCGCGGCAGGGGAGAGTGTGGCTGCTGTCTTACTGCGTCAAGCGGAGAGCTGGTCAAGGCTGACACCGGTCATGGACGCTAAGCGCGGGCCCTACTGCATGATGGGCGTGTGCTTTGACTGCCTAGCGGAGGTTGATGGGATGTCTTCCGTGCAAACCTGCCTGACCACTGTTCAAGACGGTATGCGCGTAGTGCGACAACGCGGCAAGAGGAGCCTAACATTTTGAAACCGTTCGATCTACTCATTGTCGGGGCGGGGCCAGCCGGAATGTCAGCGGCCGTTACAGCGCGAAAAGCCGGCCTTAATGTTGTGGTTATAGATGAGCAACCAACGCCGGGTGGACAAATCTGGCGCGGTATCGAGACGGTTGCTGCTACGCCACGTGGCACGCTGCTTGGAGAGTCCTATCTCGAAGGTCGTCCCGTAGCTAGTGCATTCCGGCTGAGTGGTGCGACCTATGAGCCGGAGACACAACTTTGGCAAATTGAAACAGGCTTTCGTGCCTTTGTAACCAAGGACAGAAAGGCGCGGGTCATTGAAGCGCAAACCATTTTGCTCGCGACTGGCGCGCAGGAGCGGCCGGCACCCGTACGCGGCTGGAACCTTCCCGGGGTACTGACGGTTGGCGCCGCTCAGATCCTTCTTAAAAATGCAGGACAGGTCCCCGCGAAGCCTGTGTGGCTCGCCGGCAGCGGCCCACTGATGCTTCTTTATATGATCCAGCTGATAAAAGCGGGTGGTAAGATTGCTGGCTATCTCGACACCACGCCGCGTGGACGACTTATCTCTGCGCTGCCACACCTGCCAAGAGCTTTGCTGGGCGCAATCGATCTTTACAAAGGCATCCAGTGGTCGCTTGAACTGCGAGCCGCTGGCGTAAAGACCATCCGCCATGTGACCGATATCGAAGCTTTAGGTCATGAAGACTTGAAGTCGATCCGCTATTGGACGGCGTCCGGGACCGAGGAGACCGTTGAGGCTGATACTCTCTTACTACACGAAGGCGTAATACCCCATCTGCATATGGCGCTGTCGCTAGGCTGCAACGTAGCTTGGCGCGATGATCAGGACTGCTTTGTGCCGGTTTTGGATGAATGGTGCGAAAGCTCTAAGCCCAATGTCTTCATCGCAGGTGATGGCGCAGGAATTGCGGGAGCTAGGGCCGCGACGCTTCGTGGTCAGATCGCCGCCTTGGGTATCGCGATCAAGCTTGGTCGCATGTCACCCAAAGAGGGGTCAATAACAGCCAGATCTCTGCGTAAGAAGCTTAACCGTGAATTGGCACTACGACCGTTCCTCGATGCCCTCTTCCGCCCTCGCAAGGCAGTCTTCGAGCCGCACGATGATACGATCGTATGCCGTTGCGAGGAAATTACCGCTGGTCAAATCCGCGCAACCGCCCGGATTGGCAATCCGGGGCCTAATCAGATCAAAGCCTTCACTCGCGCTGGAATGGGCCCCTGTCAGGGGCGGCAGTGCGGACACACCGTGACGCGCATTATCGCTGACACAGAGGGTCGCACGCCGGATGATGTGGGATTCTATAATATCCGGCCGCCGTTGAAGCCGGTAACTCTGGGTGAACTGGCATCGCTGATTGAGCCAGAATCTACGCAATGATACTTTTTGGTGGCGCTGAGAAAGACGGAAAGCATTTAAAATAGGGAATTAGTATATGACAACCTTCACTCGAACTTATTCGGTCATTGGAACGACGGAAGGTGCCCTGGCACTTGCTGCAGAGCTAAAGCTTGCTGGGAACCGAGTCATTGTATCTGATCGCGAATCCCGCACTGACGCAATCATCAATCTCGCCGCCGCACCAGGTCTTGACGTAGATTGTCAAGTTGAAGGCGTCGTGGGCGGAATACAAAGAGTTTTGCTAACTGGCCTTGAAGTCACCGAAAATCTTTCTTTCGCTGCCGCCGAGGCGGATGTCATTATCCTCATGACGCCTCAAACAGCTTATGAAGAGACGATCAATGCGTTCAATGGCGCGCTTCGTGCGGACCACACCATACTACTATGCCCCGGGGGACTGGGTGGCGCTTTGGTTGTGGAACACCTGGCTGCCAAGTATGGAGTTCAAGGTGTTCTTGTCGCACAGACTGCTTCCATGCCGCTTGGCGGTCGCACGACGGGCCCGCACGAGCTCCGCATCGTAAGCAAAAAGCATTCGCTGCCGGTCGGCGTGTACCCGGCTCGTCGCACACAGGAGCTAATCGAACGATTGAAAGCCGATTTCCCACAACTCGTGCCAACAGCCAATGCGCTCGAATGTGGCTTGGCGAGCGCCGCACCCGGTTTACACCCCATTCCAATGATTATGAACGCGGCAAGAATCGAGGCAGAGGGGCCTTATATCTATAACGCATACGAAATAACACCGACTATCGCGCGCGTTATCCACGCAGTCGACGAGGAACGGCAAGCCATAGTACGCGCGCTCGGCGGAAAACCGCTCGGAATCTCCGAACTTTTAAACGAGTCATACGGTGTAACCGGCAGCGATTTCTATGAAGTTGTGCAAAATGTTCAGGCCTATCGGAACGTTAAGAGTCCACCCGATCTGCGCTATCGCTACTTGAGCGAGGACGTTCCTACCCAGCTCGTGCCCGCAGTCGCCATCGCTCGCGCGCTCGGCGTAGAGACGCCATTGCTTGAGGCAACAGTCGCTTTTGCGAACGCCATGCACGACTGCAACTATTGGGAAATTGGCTGGAACCTTGAGAAACTCGGGCTACCCGGTCTCAACGCCGAAACAATAAGTTCTGTACTTTAATGCACGATTTCTTCGCGCATTGTTCACCGGAAGGGTCTCAGTGCGAGGTAGGGTCTTTCGTAGCAATGACGGCAGCCGGGCTTGCCGCCGTACCGGGCGGCTCGCCTGACCAGATAAAAATGCGGAGATTGCGCTTGAGCATCATCTGGGAATGACCTGCGGTTCGATCCCCAGTCTTGTGCCCATTGCCCCACATCGAGCCCAATGCACTTGGAGCAGTTTTGGCTGGCGACGTCGCTTGCTGGTAGCCCACGGTGAGTGCCGTCTTGCGAGGTTGATGCGAAGTAAGCCCACGGTGAAGGCCGTCTTGCGATAGATGGCTTCTGACTGCCAGTCCTAGTGGTAACACCAGGAGTAGTCATATGACGAAGCATCCAATTGAGGTGATCACGTCTGTCGAGCGCCGCCGTCGCTGGTCGCGCGAAGATAAAGAGCGCCTCGTCGCGGCGTGTTTTGAGCCAGACGCGGTCATCTCCGAGATTGCCCGCGCGGCCGGCATCCATGTCAGCCAGTTGTTCCGTTGGCGCAAAGAGCTTTGCCGGATCGAGGAGCCAAGGTCTGATACGGCGACTTTGGTGCCGGTGATCGTATCCGAGGCCGCTTCGACAGTCTCTCCCGTTCAGCTGGAAGCGCCCACCACATCCCATCCTCGTCGGAAGCGCAGCGATGTAACGATCGAGCTCGGCCGGGGCCGTCGGGTCCGCGTGGATAGTGATATTGACACGGACGCGCTTGGCCGGATTCTCGATTGCGTATTGGGTCTGCGATGATCTCGGTTCCTGTTGGCGTGAAGGTCTGGCTGGCCACGGGCTATACGGACATGCGCAAGGGCTTCCCCGGTCTGTCGTTGATGGTGCAGGAGGCGCTGAAGCGTGACCCGATGTGTGGACACCTGTTCGTATTCCGCGGCCGCGGCGGTGGCCTGATCAAGGTGATCTGGCATGACGGCCAGGGAGCTTGCCTGTTCACGAAGAAGCTGGAGCGTGGCCGCTTCATCTGGCCATCAGCGGCCGATGGCACGGTGGTGATCACACCTGCGCAGCTCGGTTATCTGCTGGAAGGTATCGACTGGCGGATGCCGCAAAAGACCTGGCGGCCGACGTCGGCCGGATGAGTAAAAACACTGGAATGACAGGCTCGAATATGATTCCATCCTGTCATGAGCAATACGACTGAAGAGCTTCCGGACGACCTTGCCAGTGCCCTTGCCCTGCTGGCCCAGGAACGCGCTCGACGTGTTGCAGCCGAAGCAGAAGCGGCGACCGCCAAGGCCGAAGCCGCCAGTGCAAAAGCACTCGTATCGCATTCCGAGGCATTGATCGCTCGGCTGAAGGTGGAGATCGACAAGGTCCGCCGTGAACTCTACGGCAGCCGGTCCGAGCGTAAGGCGCGGCTCCTTGAGCAGATGGAACTGCAGCTCGAGGAGCTCGAAGCGGACGCCGGTGAAGATGAATTGGCCGCGGAGATCGCAGCCAAAGCTTCAACCGTCAAAGCCTTCGAGCGCAGGCGTCCGTCACGCAAGCCCTTTCCCGAACATCTGCCACGCGAGCGCATCGTCGTCGCCGCTCCCGCCAATTGCGCCTGCTGCGGATCGGCCAAATTGTCGAAGCTTGGCGAGGACATCACCGAGACCCTGGAGGTCATCCCGCGCCAGTGGAAGGTCATCCAGACGGTACGGGAGAAGTTTACCTGTCGCGAGTGCGAGAAGATCACGCAGCCACCAGCACCCTTTCATGTAACGCCACGCGGCTTTGCCGGGCCAAACCTGCTGGCGATGATCCTGTTCGAGAAGTTTGCCCAGCACCAGCCGCTCAATCGTCAGAGCGAACGCTATGCTCGCGAGGGCGTCGACCTTAGTTTATCGACGCTTGCAGATCAGGTCGGAGCTTGCGCCGCGACGTTGAAGCCACTTCATTCTCTGATCGAAGCGCATGTCCTTGCCGCCGAACGACTTCATGGCGACGACACGACCGTGCCGATCCTTGCGAAAGGAAAGACCGATACCGGTCGCATATGGACCTACGTCCGGGATGATCGGCCGTTCGGAGGCCTCTCACCGCCGGCAGCCCTTTACTATGCCTCGCGCGATCGACGGCAGGAGCATCCGGAACGCCACCTGAAGACCTTCACCGGTATTCTGCAGGCGGACGCCTATGGCGGCTACAATCCGCTGTTCAAGGGTGATCGCGATCCAAATCCGCTAAGACAGGCGTTTTGTTGGGCACACGCGCGTCGCAAGTTCTTCGTGCTCGCAGACATTAATGCGAACGCCAAGCGTGGAAAGAACGCCGCGCCGATCTCGCCTATGGCGCTCGAAGCTGTCAAACGGATCGACGGCCTGTTCGATATCGAGCGGGAGATCAACGGGCTTACGGCCGATCAACGCCTGGAACGTCGCCGCAAGGAAAGCCTGCCGCTCGTCGACAGTCTGCAGGTCTGGCTTCAAACCGAGCGTGCAAAACTGTCGCGCAGTTCTCCGGTCGCCGAGGCGATCGATTACATGCTCAAGCGTTGGGATGGCTTCACATCATTCCTGGAGGACGGCCGGATTTGCCTGACGAACAACGCCGCGGAGCGAGCCCTGCGAGGCTTCGCACTCGGTAGGAAGTCCTGGCTCTTCGCCGGATCAGACCGCGGCGCGGATCGTGCAGCCTTCATGGCCACGTTGATCATGACGGCAAAGCTCAACGACATCGATCCGCAGGTGTGGCTGGCCGACGTTCTTGCCCGCATCGCTGACACGCCGATTACCAGGCTGGAGCAGTTGCTTCCGTGGAATTGGACGCCGCCGACCGTCAACGCTCAAGCGGCATGACCTGCGGCCTTCACCGGAGGCTTACGATGCGAACATTGGAAGTCCCAGTGCAAACACTAGACCGTATGTTCGTTGGTGAGGACCGCTCACCCACGCTGTAGATTGTGTGGGCTCTGGAATTGGCCAGGGCGACCTACCGACCAGCGAGGGAAGACATGACAAGCGAGCACGCAGCTTTCATCGGCCTAGACACATCAAAATTGAAGATTTCGGTGGCGATTGCCGAAGGCGAGCGCAATGGCGAGGTGCGGTTTCTGGGCGACATATCCTCGGAACCAACTTCTGTAGCAGCACTGGTCAAGAAGCTGGCTAAACGTGGGGTAAAGCTTCAATTCTGCTATGAGGCGGGCCCTACCGGGTACGGCCTCTATAGGCAAATCGTTGAATTAGGTCACGAATGCAGTGTGGTCGCGCCGTCATTGGTGCCAAAGCGTGCTGGGGATCGCGTGAAGACAAATCGTCGCGATGCCATCAGTCTTGCGAGGCTCCATCGAGCTGGCGAATTGACACCTGTCTGGGTGCCGGATGAAGCTCATGAAGCAATTCGCGACCTGGTTCGTGCCCGCGACGCGGCTTTCGAGGCACAAAAGCAGGCGCGACAACAACTCAATTCGTTTTTACTCCGCCATGGCCGATATTATACGGGACGAAAAGCCTGGACCCGCGCGCATGGACGGTGGCTGGCATCTCAAGCGTTCGATCATCCCGCGCATCAAATTTTGCTCGCCGAATATTGTCAAGCTGTTGAGGATGCCGGAGTTCGCCTTGATCGACTGAACAAACTGATTGGGGAGACTTCTGCCTCGTGGTCAATGGCCCCAGTGGTCGCCGCGTACCAGGCGATGCGAGGGGTTGCGTTCATGACAGCAGTGACGTTGGTGGTCGAAATTGGAGATGTCCGTCGGTTCGACAGCCCACGGCAGTTGATGGCATATCTCGGACTCGTCCCTACAGAAAGCTCAACCGGTGAGCGGGTCAGACGTGGAGGGATCACCAAAGCCGGTAATGCCCGGGCGCGCCGGGCGCTGATTGAGGGGGCGTGGACATACCGTTATCCAGCACGGATCAGCCCCACAATCAACGCGAGGCTGGCAGGCCTGCCGAAGTCGGTCTGCGCGATTGCGTGGAAAGGGCAAGTGAGGCTTTGCACTCGATATCGAAGACTGATAGGTGCCGGCAAGGCCAAGACAGTCGCCGTGACAGCCATCGCGCGAGAAATGGCCGCCTTCATATGGGCGATCGGGCAAGAAGTAGCACCCCTCGGCAAGCCTTGAAACAGGCCTGCTGCACGTCCGATCGGGCCATCTTGGGAAACATTATCTGTTGATCAAAGTTGGAGGCAGGGCCGCGGTGGGGAACCCTCGATACTCCTATGTGGCAGATCTATTCTACGCCCGACACTAGACCGAGGCAGCCCCAGACGAACAAACGGAAATGCGGTAATCAACCCGCGAATAAGAGTATGCCAACCGTCGTCGAAATGCCTTGCCTCCTGCTTTGTTCAACGGTGTTAATTGGCTGCATCCGTCTCTAGGCGGCGGGGAAGCTGTGTCTCCACCTCTTGTAAACGAACATAAGAGTAGTCCTATGACCAAGCATCCGATTGAAGTGATCACGTCTGTCTAGCGCCGTCGGCGCTGGTCTCGAGAGGACAAGGAGCGGCTTGTGGCAGCATGCCTTGAGCAAGATGCTGTGCTTTCCGACATTGCCCGTGCGGCATCCACGTGAGCCAGCTCTTTCGTTGGCGCAAGGAACTCTGCCGGATGGAGGAGCCGTCGATGCAGGTATCGAGCACATTGGTGCCCGTGATCGTTTGGGGGGCCGCGCCGGCAGCCCAGCCGACTGCCTCGGAGCTGCCCGCCCCATCGCAACCGCGCCGGAAGCGGAGCGATGTAATGGTTGATCTGGGCCGCGGTCGTCGTGTCCGTGTGGACAGCGACATCGACACGGAGGCACTTGAGCTTTGCCAGCCATGTCCAGGAACGCTCCCGCCAGCTTATGATTGAACGGCTACCGTGGATCAAGAGCCTTCGAAGACATCCATCACCGCGCTTACTGATCCCTCCGAGGTTCTCCTTACCCCCAGTCGAGTGCTGGCGTGGGACAAGCCCGAGCCAGGCTGCGAAATGTCGGCCCGACTTGAAATCAGACGGTTCTCGCATGTCCATAAGCAATCGTTCCCGGGATAAGGCCGAAGAACTGGTCTTACGTCTGCGTGCGCAGTTTCCCTCTGCCACGTTCGAGCTGGACGGAACTCCTTCCGGGCATGATCTCGTGATCAATGGCACCACGCTTGGACTGCGCGAAGACGACGCCTTGCCGATCGATCCCCAATTTCTGGAACGGGAAATGCTTGTGGCGGAAGTCATAATGTCTCCCGAGGAGACAGTACTCCTTAAGGCGGCCAAAAAGCAGGGTTGCAGCATTCGTCCCGGTCGCGCGATGCTCGAAGGGCAGCTCGTCGAGATATTTGATTTTCTCACGGCGTAGGAATTTCCACATTCGGGTAGGAAAGGTGTCATGAACTTGAGAGACAAGAGCCGGTTGCGGCAGGGAGTTCCGGTCGGCAAAAGCTGGATTGAGGCAGACAGCGCGCTTCGTAACCGGATTTCAGAACCAGGGCATCCAGCCTGCCGAGCGAGTCTGAGTTTGGTGCGAACTCAGCGCATTGAGACTTTACGCAATCCTGACACTTCCGCGATGTCAGAAGCAACTTTCACTGCTGTCGCCATTGATAGAGTCCAGCCAAGTGATCCGTGACCACAGTTTAAAAACAGCCCCGAAATATTCGACGGTCCAAAGATTGGTTGGCTATTCGGCGTGACGGGCCTCAGCCCGGTCCAAGCGTTAACCTCGCCCGAATAATCGCCTGCCTTCGGGAAAATCCCCTGCGCTGTCTTGAAGAGCATTTCAAACCGCTCCTGTTTATATAAGGCCTCGCCTGGACCGATGTCTGCCAGACCAGCAATTCGGAGCCGATTACCAATCCGACAAAAGACGGTTTTGCGTGTGGTGTCGGTGATACTAACTGAGGGAGCAAACTCAGTTGCCGGTATGGTCATCGAATATCCCTGTACTGGCCATATAGGCAGGTGGATCCCTACCGACCTTGCAACGCTGGCGGACCACGTGCCAAGCGCCAGCACAGCCAATCTTGCAGGCAGTTCACCTCTATCAGCTACGATAGCCTCCAACTGCCCCGCACTCTTCTTCAACCCGGCGATCCGGGTATCGAACATGAAACGGGTGCCGAATTCGCGCTCAAGCAAGGTCTTCAGCCCTTGGCAAAACATTCGAGAGTCCCCTGACTCATCATTAGGCGACCACAAAGCACCGACAAAGGAATGGCCATAGTGCGCCAGCGCGGGCTCGCGTTCTATGGCCTCGTCGCGTTTCAGAATAGCCTGATTTGCGCCGAAGTTGTTTTTCAAGTCGCTGAGCTTCCGGGCCTTTTCGAGAGTTCTGTTACAAGCATAAAGATTCAGCTTTCCAGATTGGCGATGATCGAATGCAACCTTGTTCGCTAAATAGGAAAATTCATGCCTACTTTCCATCGCCAACTTCAATACGTCGATCGTGTTCCGCTCGAAACTTCTCTGAGAAGAGTTTCCTAGGAACCTCAGTCCCCATTCCAGAAACCTGGGCGACAGTGACATCCTGATCCTGAATGCGGGATCGCGTCCGAGCAGGTATTTTGGCAGGTTTGCCGCCATGGAAGGCGATGCCATGGCGTCTGTATAGGAATAGCTGAGTTGCGAGCCATTGCCGAAGCTCGCCCCCCGCTCGGCTGGCGATGAGCCGAAATCAATCACGGTTACGGCAAAGCCATTGCGGGCCAGCACGTAGGCAGTCGTCATGCCGACGACCCCAGCCCCAAGAACGAAAATGTCACGCATCGGCTATACTTCATCACGCAGGCGGGCGATGACCTCGACTTCCACGGGCACGCCGCGGGGCAGTGAGGCAACGCCGATTGCAAAGCGGGCATGACTCCCCTCATCGCCAAATACAGCCACGAATAGGTCAGAGGCTCCATTGACGACAGCAGGGATGTCGGTGAAATCCGCAGCGCAGTTGACGAAGCCCGAAAGCTTTACGATTTCGGCAATCCTAGACAGATCGCCCTCGGCTGCCAACGATAGCTGGCTGACGGCGTTCAGCGCCGCAAGCTTTGCGGCGTCGTACGCCTCTTCTTTGGTGACGGCATCGCCAACCTTTCCGACGTATCTTACGGTACCATCTTCGAGCGGCAGTTGGCCTGAGACAAAAATTTGTCCACGGTCGATCTTGAAGCCAAGCAGGTTTCCGGCGGGCTTCGAAATACGCGGTAACGAATGGTTGAGCGCTTCAAGGCGCTGTTCAGGCGTTTGTGTCATTGGAGTTCATCGATTCTTGAAAGAGAAATCATTGGCTGCGGCAAGGAACCCGCGCCACACAGCGTCATCAATCTGACTAGCACCATATTCTGGGTGCCATTGAACGCCGACGGCAAAGCCGCCGTCGTTCGCTTCCAGCGCTTCAATCACCGTGTCGGGCGAGACTGCGAGCACTGCATACTCTTCCGATGACAAGACCGACTGATGATGAACGCTGTTGACGGAGTAGGTAGCGCCGACAGGCAATCGCAGGCTCGGCGACTCGAACACTACCTGCACTTCATGCTGGGTAAGGGTCGCAGGTTGTGCTGGCTTATGTTCGAATGCGCCGTCTATTTCACTTGGAATATCCTGGACGAGTTGCCCACCGAGACACACGGCCAGCAATTGCATTCCGTTGCATATCCCAAGAATGGGCGTGTTTCGCCTTCGAGCTCCCCCGATAAGAGCTTTTTCGAAATCAGTCCTCTGCGGCTTCATGACGTACTGTTTGCGCGCTTCCTGCCCGTAATGCCGCGGATCAATATCAAACATGCCTCCTGTCACAAGTAGGCCGTCAATTGTATTGAGATAGGCATCCACCTCTTCGCCGTATGGCAGGATGATGGGTAGCCCGCCAGCCTTGGAAACTGCATCCGCGTAATTGCGTCTAAGGACGTACTCGGTTTCCGGTACTTCAATGTCATTGATGTCAGGCGTAATGCCGATCAGTGGTCTGCGCGTCATCATCTTCCTCACGAAAGCCAGGCCAGGGCAACGTCTTCGTAGATGTCGACAGCCCTCAAAACATTTTCGATCGACACGGATTCATCCGGCTGCCCGCTCAATCCGAGCTCGCCAGGCCCGATGATCGCAAACGGTACGGACAACCCGTCGAGCAATACCGTGCCGTCGCTGTAATAGGAGACGCCCTTGATCGCCGGCGGCTCGGCTCGGTGACGAGCGCAGACCTCGGCGCAAAGCGTCACGAACCGCTCGTCAGGCGGGCTTTCAACAGCCGGCTTGAAGTCGAGAATCTCAATTGTCACGTCGCCCGGTGCGATTCCCTCGACCTGCCTTAAAATAGAGTCATGGTCTACTCCCGGCGGTAGCCGTATGTCGAAGTCAGCAATGCAGCGGTCCGGGGTAAGATTGACCGCCGAGCCTCCTTCGATCCGCCCTACTCGAATGGTTGGCCCATCGAGGAGAGGATGAGCGGGGCAATCGATAGAGAGTCGGTTCAGCCGGCCAAGAAACTCGCGTATCAAATCGATCGCGTTGATACCCGCATCACCGGAAACATGTCCGAGCCTGCCTGTGGCGGTTGCTCGCAGCCACAGCGCCGCTTTTTCAACGATGATGATGTCAAGGTCGCTTGGCTCACCACAAAGGAAAGCGCCGATTTCCTTCTGCAGGCCTTGCTCGACGAAACGGCGCGCGCCGAGCAGATTGGCGCTTTCTCCCGCAGTAAAGGCGAGAATGACATCTCCCTTTAAGAGATCCGATTTTCTTGCTAGGGAGCCGGCTGCCGCAATCATCGAAGCGAGGGCACTTTTCATATCGGTTGACCCGCGACCGTAAAGCCGGCCACCATCGATCGCACCTGAGAAGGCAGGGCGTTTCCATGGAACAGTGCCGACCGGAACAGTATCCATATGGGAGGACAGGACCAACGCTGCTTTTTCACCCGAGCCCCGAACCCGTCCCAGAACATTCGCCCGTCCCGGAAGAAATTCGTCCAACTCCGATTCAACGCCAAGCGCCAAAAGTTGCTCATGCACAAGGCGAGCAATTTCCACCTCCCCACCAGGGGGATCGCAGCTATCGATCGAAACGACTTTCTGAAGAAAGCCAACGGGATCGAACGAGAAGCCAGCTTCAGCCTGATCGACAATTCCTTGGTCCATAAAAACGCTCCTTATTTCGGGCGAAGAATGGCCGTTTCATTCATTGGGAAGAAGCGCTAATAATTCATTGACTAATCGACAACCGTAATTAATGAAGGTCGTGATGGATACTTTGCTTCTTCGGTGTTTTCTAACGGTCTCGGATACACATAGTTTTTCCGCGGCCGCGGCACGCCTTAACGTAACGCAATCGACCGTCAGTCATCAGATTGCACGGCTGGAAGAGCATCTCGGTAAGCAGCTGTTTGAGCGGACGACACGAAACTGTCGCATTACAGCCGATGGACGGGACTTAGTTCCATACGCCGCGCGGGTGCTTCAATCGGTCGATGAGATGGAGCAGAATTTCAAACCGCAGCTCATCAGCGGCACGGTGGTGATCGGCGTCCCTGACGACTACTATTTGTTTGATCCCATCACTGAGGCTTTGCGAGGGTTTATGACTGATAAGCCCGGTGTCGCTGTTGAGATGAAAGCAGGTCTTGCGGCCAACCATATCAGGGATTTGCGCGACCGGAACCTTGATCTAGCGCTTGTGCGCGAGGTAGGCGGGAGCAGCGGCGACGTTTTACGCTCTGAGAGGATGGTTTGGATAGCAGGCCACGACTGGGCGCCGCCTGCCGACGGTGTGTTTCAGCTTGCCGCGGTGGACGGCGGCTGCACCTATCGAAAGGCCGCGATGTCGGCCCTCGACGAACGCGGTTTGCTCTGGAAGTGCAAGTTCTCTTGCACGAGTCTGGAGGGCGTTCTTTCGGTCGTGCGAGCGGGCCTCGCAATCTCAGTGGTAACAGTCGGTGACGCCGGCAAGGGTGTGAGGATCATCGATGATCAGACTATCCTTCCATCCTTGCCCATCACGACCCTGAGCATGAAATATGCCGACAAGGAACCGACCCTTGCCTCGAAGGCACTGGCTCGCACGATGGCGGATGCACTTGCCAGGATCTAAAGCGAGAGGCAGCTAGGCCACTTTTCGCGCCATCGAGAACAGCAGACGCCTCAATTTGTGACGCAGCTGCGTAAAGTCTTCGCGTTCGGTCTGCTCGATCGTCCGCGGATGTGGAATGTTGACATCGATTATTTCTGCGATACGTCCGGGATGCGGTGAGAAAACAACGATGCGATCCGCGAGCAGCATAGCCTCGTCGATGTCGTGCGTAACAAACACCACGGTCTTTTGATCCTGAGCACAGAGATCGAGAAGCAGTGTCTGCATTTCGACGCGAGTTAGGGCATCGAGTGCGCCAAAAGGTTCATCCATCAGCAGGATGCGTGGATCGACAGCCAAAGCTCTGGCAATGGCGACGCGCTGCTGCATGCCGCCGGATAGCTGCGACGGATAGACTGTGGCAAACTTGGTGAGAGCAACTCGATCGAGCATCGTGTTCACTTTTGCCTTGGTCGTCGCTTTGTTATTCTTTGCGAGGTTAAGACCGAAACCGATGTTTTCATCGACGGTCAGCCATGGGAACGACGTGTAGGATTGAAACACCATTCCCACGGATGGATCTCGACCGTCGACCAGGCGGGACTCGATGCTGATCGCGCCCGCTGATGCGCTGCTCAGTCCGGCAAGCATCCGCAACAATGTGGATTTTCCGCAGCCGGAGGGTCCGAGGAAGACGACAAACTCTCCTTCCTTTATCGAGAGGGAAACATTTTCGAGCGCGGTGACCATAGCCGATCCCTCGCCAAAGGTCTTAGTCACCCGGCAGATGTTGATGATGTCCGACATGGTGGCTCCTTAAGACCTTGCGTCCTGCAAATAGGGAAAAAGCCGACGACCGGCGAAATTGAACAGGAGGTCGCTGATGAGGCCGATCAATCCTATCGAGATGATGCCGACAAAAATCGTTGCCGTGTCCATGAAGCGGGACGCGTTTAAGATAATGTAACCAATACCACTTGATGCCGCAACGATCTCCGCGATGACGATATAGGTCCAAGCCCATCCGAGGACGATCCTGAGGTCGTTGAAGATCGCGGGTTTCGCCGCAGGCAGGATGACCTTGAAGATAAGCTGCCCCGGCGTTGCACCAAGCATAATGGCCGCTTCTATCAATGCGACCGGGACCGTAAGCGTGCTGACCATGACCATCAGAGCGAGTGTGAAGAAGGTACCGACAAAAATAACGGAGAACTTTTGGGTATCATCGATACCAAGCCACAAGACAAGAAGCGGGATGAAGGCGGTCGCCGGCATATAGCGCGTGAAAGCCAAACAAGGCTCTAGCAGAGAGCGGAAGAACTGGACCGATCCCATTATCAACCCAAGCGGAACTGCAATGACGGCTGCAAGGCAAAATCCGACAAGAACCCGGTAGATGCTTACGGCGATATCCCAAAGGAAGCCGTTATTCACATACATGTTCCATCCCGCCCCTAACACCTGGAGAGGGCGCGGAAGAAAGAAGTCGCTGACCCAGGCCGTATCAGTAATCAGCGTCCAGCCCGCGATCAGGGCCAAGAAGAAACAGACCGACAAAGCTGTAGATGTCTTTTCCGGCAGAGGTTTGCGGATCGCGAAGTATCGCGACCGTTTGCGCTTGATGGAGGGTTGGCCACCAGCGGAACCAACGTCGGAGGTCAAAGGCGTGGTTTTCTGCATCATCGCTGGTCCGTTACTTCGCGAGTGCCGCGCCCAGAGGCGTAGCGTCAACCACAGTTGCCGCATCGAACTTTTCCGTCAGTAATCCTGCCTGAGTATAGAAGCCGATGCCCCGCTCCGTTACGGACTTGATGTCACCCACCGAGGTCGAGGAGCCGATATAGTCTTGGTTCTGCTCGCGAGATACGAATTCGAGGCCGGCCAGCGAGGATGCAAACTCTTCATCCCTGATACCGAGCGCCTTAGCCATGATGGCATTGGCCTCCTTTGGAGATGACTTCCAATAGTCGTATGCCTCGAAATAAGCTTTGATGAAATTCTTTACGTCGTCAGGACGCGTTTCGATTACTTCCGAACGGAACGCTACGGTGTCCACAATCAAACCGGGCTTATCGGCAGAACTTACCAAGATGTGGCCCCCGCGTTCTTTTGCCTTCGAAAGCCAAGGGTCCCAAGTTGCAGCTGCGTCAAGCCGGCCCGCCGCAAAAGCAGCGCCAGCATCGCCTGCACGCATGGACTGCAATTTGATGTCGTTGACGTTGATGCCGTTGTCAGCCAGCAAATTAAGCATAAAGAAATAAGTGCTTGAGCCCTCCTCTGCCCCGAGAGTCCGGCCCTTGAGATCAGAGATTGTCCTGATGTCGCCCGTGGCGATGATGCCTTCACCTCCCTTAGAAAAGTCAACGGCCAGGACCTGCTTGATGTTGAGCTTCTTCGCATTGTAAAAAATGAAGGTGTCGACCGTAGTTGCCCATCCATCAAGACGGCCCGTGGCGATAGCGGCAGCCGTCGAAGGTTTGTCTTGAACGGTCGTCAGCGAAACGTCGACGCCCCGTTGCTTGAAGAAGCCCTTTTGTTGCGCAAGATGGAGGAGACCGTAGCCAACCCAAGTCGTCATACCGACGTTCAGGGGCTTGTTCTCTGCTGCGCTTAACGTTGTCACCATCCAGGAAAGGGCCAGCGCTGTGCTGGCTATGAGTCTAAGCATGATTTTGTGATCCCCTTTACGAGCTACGGTCTTGGTTAAAATTTGGCCGTTATAAGCAAGGGGAATGGGACCATACCACCCGGCTGATGTTAAGTGAATGTTCATGATCGATTTATGCGCGATATCGTTTAATGCCACGCAACATTGACGAATTGCCGATTTAGCTGGGAGACCTTGGAGCAAAAACAAGCTAGGGCACTGAAAATACAGATCTTATAGCTCAACTTTGCTTGGAAATCATTGCGCATGTGCTGTGTAGTATCATTGCGCATGTGTAGTGAAGTGTAGGATCAACTCCGACAGCCACACCACTAGTACCCGGAGGGGGTAGTGGCGATACCGATACCGGCCGCGACACGTTTCGTCTCGGTGAGCTTCCTACTAAACCATTAGTCAACGGATCGAAAATTGTCCCGACCTGCATGCGCACAATCATCGTTTCCTCGAAGATCGGCGGCAGCTTCCTCCACAAGATCGTCATAGACGTCGGGGTTCGCAAAGTGTTCAAAAGCTAGGGCTTGGGCTTTTCCCGTTACATGCGGTGTCGGCGAGCGGCGCTAACCGTTTCATTCCTGACTTCGATAAACCTATCGGAATTTATACTTACTGCGAAAGTCAATTCTGTTGCAATCTCACTTCACGACCTAGCCGGATGGCCAATTCGATTCAGCAGACAGAAACTCAACAGGGGAACTGCCATGAGAAATATTCAGACAATTGCGGCACTGACGTGCCTGCTTGCCGCTTCGTTTGCGTCACCAGCGGTTCTTGCCCAAGAGACGCTCTATATTGGTGGTTCGGGAGGATCTAAACAGATAGCGCTTGAGAAACGTCTCGCTCCCGAGTTTGAGGCAGCGACAGGCGCAAAAGTGGTATACGTGCCGGCAAGCTCAAGCGACACTTTGGCCAAACTGATCGCCCAAAAGGGCCGTCAGGATCTCTCACTCATTTGGATAGATAGCAGCGTTATGCGCGAGGCGGTAAAGTTGGACCTCTGCGCGCCGTTGCCCCAAGGCCCTGTAATGAATGACATCTATCCGGTCGCCCGCATGGATGGTGGAAAATCGATCGGTACTGGTTTCTACGCAACAGGTTTGGCTTACAACACGGAAGTCTTTGCCAAGAACGGCTGGGCGGCTCCGACATCTTGGAAAGATCTCGGCGACCCAAAATTCAAAGGGAAGATTACAGTTGCCCCGTTCTCCAGTTTCGGTGTTGAAGCCCTCGTGATGGTGGCCAAGGCCCTCGGTGGCAGTGAGGCGAACATCGAGCCGGGCTTCAAATTTATGTCCGAGAAAGTGGCGCCGAATGTGTTCACCTGGGATGGTAACAGTGCAAACGTGGCGCGAATGTTACAGACCGGCGAAGCGGCACTAACCGTATTTCCCAATACTCGTGTCTCAACCCTGGTCGGCCAAGGTGCACCGGTTAAGTTCGCCGATCTGAAAGAAGGTTCCGAGCAGGCTATGGTTACTGCGTGCGTCATAAACGGTGCACCACAGCAAAAGCTAGCCGAGCGGTTTCTGATGGAGTCTCTCCTTTCTCCCAAGGCACAGGTCGCGTTGGCCAAGGCCGAGGGATATGGCCCCGTAAACAGCAAGGTAGAGTTTCCGCCAGAACTCGCAGCTAAGGTGATCTATGGCCCCGAACAGGTTGACAAGCTCGTACCCGTTGACTGGGAAGCTGTGAATAAACAGCGCGAGGCGTGGAGAAAGCGTTGGGATCGCGAGGTTGAGCGATGAACTCTGGTGCATGGATTCAAGTAGGGCTGGCGAATCTTAAAGTACCCCAGTGATGGCAAAGAATTACAGGCGGTGCCACGGCCAAGGGTTTTCCCATCCTACCGCAGATGGATCAAATCCCTCGGCCGGCGCCGGGACCGGGCAAAGAACGGCAATGGTGCCGCCACTAAGCTTGCAAAGGCCAGCTTATTCCAGCTCTGTGACTATCTTCGCAAAATAAAACACTGAGCACTGTCCTGCGACCAAACGCGACCGGCGGGGTCTGCAGCGAGGCAGCGAGCCAACAGCTGTACAAGCAAAATTTAAAAAGAATAGAGGACTTTGAGGTGACGAATACGACATCTGAACTTATCGCTCGCTATACGGCGGACCCTCGCCATCCTCCACGAGATGTCATCGACAAAGCGAAGCTGCATATCGCGGACACCTTGGGCTGCATCTACGCGGGAAGTAGTTCCGCCACCGTAAGGATTCTAGCGGAAGCGAATCATTGGTCCGGCACATTCGAAGATGCTCCCGTGCCAGGCTGGGGGTACGCGAAGACTTTCGATGCGGCCGCGGAGTTGCTCGGAACCGCTGGCCACGAGCTAGACTTCGACGACACAAGTTCAACAATGCCGGGCCACCCCAGCGCACCTATCGTGGCCGCCCTTCTCGTAACGGCTTCCGATTTATCTGCCAACCAAAACAGATCTCTGGGAGGCCTAGATTTCATCCTTGCGTACATCAAAGGGATGGAGGTCACATGCAAAGTAGGTAAATCCTTCAGGTTAGATCACAAAGGACAAGGTTGGCACACGATATCGACGGTCGGCCTTCTTGGCGCTGCGACAGCCTGTGCGGCCCTTCGCGGCCTCGACGCCGCTGGGTGCGAACGCGCGCTAGCGATCGCCTGTTCACACGCTTGCGGCATTCTCAACAACAGCGGAACGATGGTGAAACCATTGCACTCTGGCCTCGCTGCAAGAAGCGGCTACATGTCGGCTGCGCTCGCAGAAAAGCAATTTACCGCAGGATCGGACATTCTCAAAGGACAGTACGGACTAGCAAATGCCTTCACAGGCGGCCGATACGACGATGTCGAAATCTCGGCGATAGATGGGCACGACCCAGTCCTCCCCCCTCTAGCGGGTGAGCATTTTGAGCTTATCAACCCTGGCTTGAAAGTGAAGCTCTTTCCATGCTGCCAAGTGGCGCACACCTGCATTGACGCGATGATCAAGATCCGAAATCTGCCCGATTTTGACATCCGAGAAGTTGCAAAAATCATCTGCTACGTTTCGACTGAGATGCGGATGAGAGACCTTCAATGCCCACAACCACAGACACCAAGTGAGGCCAGGTTCAGCATGAATTTCACTGTGGCTGTCGCGATGCTCCACGGCTCGCTGAAAATGGAACACTTCAACTTCGACATGCTCTCGTCGGAGAAACTCCGAGATTGTATGCGTCTGGTTGAGATGCGCCTTCCTGACAAGATGACGGGCGGCACGGTGGATGTCGAAGTTATTTTTAAAGACGGACGCCGAGTGACGCAGCGCGGAATTGACGGTCCGCCCAGTTGGGCCAATGTCGAAACCAAGTTCAATGATTGTATGATGCTGGCATCTAAACCGACAGACCAAGAAGATCTACTTTCTGTTCTCAAACAGCTGGAAACTCAGAAGGATGTGTCCGCCATTTTGCTGAGATAACTCGGCTGCCGCGATCTATGGTCTTTACCATTAGACCACAGCCACTATCGTTCCTCTCCGGCAATGACTGTCCGCCGAACCTAGTATAGCGCTGGCACACAAGCCTCAGCTTCTATATATTCGGCTTCTTTCGACGGAGGAGCCACGAGCGTTTCTTTCCTGACTGGTGTTAGTCGCGAAACTCCGGGTCCGAAGGAAGAGCCCGCTGGCCCATCAGATGGCACCTAATGAGCACCGCCCTGGGGTGCGACGAGACTGCACCGCAGCGAATTTGTCCTTCGGAGATGACCTCCCCGAGGAGGCGTACGTGCTTATTTCTTGATGTAAGCCGTTCGTCTAAAGTAGCCGGAGAACTAATCACGGCCGACTCTTGCTCATCCTAAGAGGCTGCCTCAAAAAGAGGTGGGTGATTTCAAGAGGTTATGATTTCTTCGGATTTGCGAGATTCGATGGAGTTCACGATGGCCTGGACTGAAATCACCCGCCGGCGATGTGCCCGGCGAACCGCACGCGCTACGCAAGCGATATGACGGCCCGGGAATGGGCGCTGGTTGAGCCTTTCTGCCCATTGCCCGCCGCCTGGGTCGTCCCCGGACCACTGATTTACGTGAGGTAGTGAACGCTCTACTCTACATCGCCACGACGGGTTGCCAGTCGCGCATGCTGCCGAAGGATTTTCCGCCCTGTTCTACCGTCCAGCGCTATTTCTACGAGTGGAGGGCGCTGGGACTTTGGACACGCATCAACCATCATCTCGTGATGGAAGCCCGCGAGTTGGAGGGTAGAGAGGCAAGTCCGACGGCTGGTGTGGATTGATAGTAAGAGCGTCAAAACCACGGAAAACGGCGGTATCCGGGGCTATGACGCGGGCAAGAAGATCAAGGGCCGCAAGCGTCACATCATCGTCGATACACTTGGTCTGATGGTCGGCCTCATGGTGCATGGGGCCGATGTCCAAGATCGCGACGGGGCACCCGATCTCCTGAAATCCATCCGCCACAGGTGGCCATAGTTGCTGCATGTCTTTGCCGATGGTGGGTATGCGGGCGACAAGCTGAAGCGGCAGATGAAGAAGATCGGGCGCTTGACGGTCGAAATCATCAAGCGTAGCGACAAGGCGAAAGGCTTCGAAGTTCTGCCACGCCGATGGGTGGTCGAGCGGACCTTCGCATGGCTCGGCAAATGCCGCAGATTGGCCAAGGACGTCGAAAAGTCCATCGCCTCATCAGAGGCATGGATCATGATCGCCCACATTCGCCTGATCACTAGGCGGCTTGCAAGATATTGCTACTATCGAGGGTTTTTTGAGTCCGACTCTAAGAGTAGGGAATTCGGATCGAGATACCAGCAAATATTCCGGCGGAACGAGCGACCTGCCGTTTTCCATTTAGCAACCAACTTACCCTATCGAAACGCTCCGAGCCGAGTATTCTGCCCTTGGAGCCTCACTTGAGTCCAAGTTTTCGTGTGGCCGAGCGAAGACTAATCTCGTCTTGACTGGCTGCCACCATAACCGGCCGACCAGCGCGGCTGCGGCACGTTCATCTGGAACTCCGAATCGTCAGCGACCTCGGTGCCCCTTTTCCAACGGTTTCATTCCTGACCTCGATAAACCTATCGGAATTTATCTCTACTGTAAAATTCACTTCTGTTGCAATTTGACTTCATGAGCCCGTCAAATGCGTGATCAAGCGCGCTAGGGGCATTTAGCCGGACGGCTTGTACGATTCAGAAGACAAAACTCAACAAGGGGAACTGCCATGAGAACCATTCAGGCACATGCGCCATCTGCAATTTTAAGCGTGGGGATAGTTTACGCCAGCGGTCCGGGGGGACTCCTACGAGTGGCAAGTGCTGGGGTGTAAAGGGAAAGCAACATGACATTTTTACAGCTTCAGTGCCTGACGAAAAAGTACGGCGCGTTCGTCGCAGTTGATGAGTTCAGCCTATCCGTAGAGAAAGGAGAGTTCATCTGCCTGCTGGGGCCTTCTGGCTGCGGAAAAACAACGATGCTGCAGATGGTCGCTGGATTTGTCCAACCCACTAGCGGCCGGGTCAGACTCGATGGAACCGATATCACCGATATAAGGAGCAACCGGCGTGGCCTTGGCATCGTATTCCAGAGTTATGCGCTATTTCCGCACATGACGGTGTCGCAGAACGTAGCGTTTGGGCTCGAAATGCGCAAAGTTGTTGCCAGCGAACGCAGCAAGCGTGTCGCTGAGGCGCTGGACCTAATGCACCTCGGAAAGTTCATTGATCGTTATCCGCGCGAGCTCTCGGGTGGCCAGCGCCAGCGTGTAGCGCTGGCACGCGCTCTAGTAATCCGACCCCCGGTACTATTGCTCGATGAACCGATGGGCGCATTGGACGCCAAACTGCGTGAGGAGATGCAAATCGAATTACGTATGCTGCAACGCAGTTTGGGCATCACTACCATCATGGTCACCCATGACCAGGCAGAGGCCATGACACTGGCCGATCGCGTGGTTCTAATGAATGGAGGCCGGATCGAACAAATGGGTAAGCCGTACGAAATGTACGAGCAGCCTAACGGTCGTTTCGCGTCGACGTTCCTTGGACGAGCGAACGTACTGAATGGGTCCGTGGGCGAGAGCGGTTTCCAAATTCAGGATCTCATGCTGCCGACCGCGCAGGGGGCGATGTGCGGGAAAGCAGATTACATTGTCCGCCCTGAGAAGATCGAATTTGTCGAACAGAACGCACTTGTGCGTGGCTGTGTGACGGCGCGTGTCTTCCTTGGAAATCACTGGCTGTTTCAAGTGGAGACGCCGCAAGGCACTATGCAGGTCGCCTGCGCTAACACCGAACTCCCAAAGATTGGAGAGGGCGACGAGGTCGGCCTTCGCTGGGACGTTGACAATGTACGCGTCGTTGCACCGGAGTTAAGGGCATGAATTCGCAGCGAAATTTCCTAACATACTGGCTGATAGCACCTGGCACATTGGTAGTGCTAGCTCTTGTTGCAGTACCGCTAGTAATGACCTTCTCACTCAGCTTTTTTTCCGCACAGCAGGGCGGTGTCATTGATCCGTCGCTGACGTTACAGAACTACAGTCAAATTGTTGGCGACGAATATTACAGGGAGATCTTTGTACGTACGTTCGTGCTCGCCATTCTGGTTACTGTGGTCTGCATGTTGATCGGTGTGCCCGAAGCTTACGTGCTCAGTCGACTGTCGGCCGGATGGCGCGCGGTTTCCCTCGTGATTGTGCTTGGCCCGCTGCTTGTCTCCGTTGTAGTGCGTACGCTGGGGTGGGCAATTCTGCTGGGCCGCGAAGGATTGATCAACAGAGCGTTGCTCGAGATGAGTTTGATCGATCAACCACTTCAGCTCATGTATTCTTACACCGGACTAGTGATCGCGATGTCGCATGTGATGGTTCCCTATATGGTGCTGTCCGTTTGGGCATCGTTGCAAAAACTCGATTTCATGACCGAGCAGGCCGCCGACTCGCTGGGCGCTGGAACCTTCACGGTGATGCGTCGGATCATCTTTCCTCAGGTAATCCCCGGAGTTCTATCAGGGGGCCTGATTGTCTTCGCGTTGACGGCAGGTGCATTCGCTACGCCCGCTATTATTGGCGGCAGGCGTCTGAAGGTCGTGCCTACTACCATCTATGATGAGTTTTTGAATTACCTGAACTGGCCCATGGGCGCCGCTCTGGCGGCGGTACTGATGCTCTTTGTACTCACCGTTTCGATACTGGCCAACCGCTTCATCGAACGTCGCTATAAGCAGGTGTTCGCATGACGCGCCTTCCCCGCCTTCTATTCGCCTTTCACTTTCTGTTCGCAGCGTTCATGCTGGCACCGTTAGTCATAGTGGTGTTCGTGTCGTTTACCGATAAAGGCTACATCGCCATGCCTTTCACCGGAGCATCTTTACGATGGTTCCGTGAGATCCTGAACAGGCTGGATTTCATCGACGCGTTTTATCGCAGCGTGGCTCTCGCGGCGGGCTCGGCCACCATTGCCGCACTTTTTGCGTTGCCAGCTGGAGTGGCCGTCGCCTGGCACAACTTCAAGGGTCGAGAGGCCTTGCTCGGGCTCCTGCTGTCGCCTTTGATGGTCCCGCATGTGGTGTTGGCTATTGCCTTGTTACGTTTCCTGTCGCAGATCGGGTTTTCCGGGACCATGATCGGCCTTGTGTTGGTACATTCCGTAGCGGTCATTCCATACGTGCTGCGCCTGGTGGTCGCCGCTGCGGTCGGTTTCGATCGCAGCGTTGGCCAAGCTGCGGAATCCCTTGGCGCGTCCCGATGGACAGTGTTTGCTCGTATCGAGTTTCCGCTGATCCTCCCCGGAATTGCCGGCGGTTGGATGCTTGCGTTCATCAATAGCTTCGACGAACTCACTCTTAGTGTGTTCATTGCGTCCCCCAGTACGCAGACGCTCCCGGTAAAACTCTATGCTTACATTGAAAATTCCATCGATCCGCTATTGGCATCGATCTCAACGGTGATGATCGCGCTGACCCTAGTATTGATGCTGGTGCTGGAACGGTTTTATGGCCTGGATCGCGTACTCGGGGGCAGGTCCTAAGACCTTACTACCTTGAGTGTTAAAGATCATAGTTATTTAGAAGATGCGTACATCTTCAGCTCTTCTAGCGAAAATTGGAGTATGGTTCACATGAAGAAGCAGAACTTTCAAAATTATCGTGGCTATCGCAACGCGGGCATTCGCCTGCGGGAGGAATTGGTGCCAAGCCTTGCGCTGCAGAAAGAGCGTACAGAACCTTACCTCTACGCGTTTCATATGTTCGATAAGGCACACATGGTAATGTTGGCCGAAGAAAACCTCATCTCGAAAGATGCCGTCCGGCAGCTGCTCTCCCGACTTAGAGAAATGGAAAAAGAAGACATCACCAAAGCGCGACTGGAGATCGGCGGCGGGATGCATTCAGGCGAACAATTTCTCATTCGCAGCTTGGGTGAAGATATCGGCGGCCTTTTTCATCTCGGACGAAGTTCAGGCGACCTTTGGGAAGTGGGATTTCGAATTTTCGCACGCGATAGCCTCCTTCGGTTGTTAGCGGACATTTTCAAATTGAGAAGCATCCTGATTTCTCTGGGTCTCGAGCATGCGGACACCGTAATGCCGGGCTACTCGCACGGACAGCACGCTCAGCCTACCACTTGGGGTCATATGCTTCTGTCGTGGGCTTCAGTCTTGGAGCGGGACAGTGAGCGCCTGCTGCTTGCGTTTCGGCATACAAATCGAAGCCCAGCCGGTGCTGCGATCCTCACCGGGTCGGATTTCCCACTGAACCGAAAAAGAGTCGCACAACTCTTGGGGTTTGAGCAGGTCGAGAAAAATACGTTCGATGCCATCATGAGCCATGATCTCAAAATGGAGATTACGTCTACTCTGGCAGTTCTATACCTAAATCTTGCCCGCATTGCAGACGACTTAATGCTTTTCAGCACAGCTGAGTATAACTATATCGAATTTCCGGATCGCTTTTGTGGCACTAGCAGTATTATGATGCAGAAGAAAAATCCTTATGCGCCTCAATATATAAAAGGCGCAGCAGCTGAAGCGGCGGGGGGACTCGTAACATCGCTTTTGGTCGAAAAAGATCCCACGTCATTTCCGATTATGGATCGCGATTCCACGTACAAAGCCGTTGAGCATACCTTTTCCAATCTCGCTCGCGACCTTGGCTGGATGAATGAATTCATGCCAGCTCTCACGGTGCACAAAGACCGGATGCGGGAGCAGGCTGGAGCGCATTGGGCGCAGGCGACCGATGTTGCGGGTGCTTTGGTACGGGAACACGGATTAGCATGGAGGACGGCACACCAAATTATTGGGATTGTAGTTAGACTGTCAGAGGATCGAAATATTCGGCCATTCGACGTCACGCCAGCGCTGATCGACGAAGCGTCTATAGAATATATGGGGCGGCCAGTTGGACTCAGTGCTGCTTCCTTGAAACAAGCGCTTGATCCGGTCGGCGTTGTAAATCGTCGCGCTATCTTCGGCGGGCCTGCCCCGAGCGAAACGCAAACTCGCGTTGGTGATTATCGAGCCCTGCTGGAAAAAGACAAACAGGAAGTTGATCGGCTGCAAGCCTGCCTGTCTGAAGGTACTGGCAAGTTGGAAACAGCGATCGATAAGCTCTTGAGCGACACATGATGAGCGCGGGGTTCGACTCGCAACGGTTTGGTGCATTGAAGTCGTCCGCGTCGGAAGCGTTTGTCAAAGCGTTCCAGCTGAACTGACGGGAACCCGTGGACGGAGGGCGCCTAGGCTGGGCGGCGATCTTGCGTCGTTACTTTTCATGAGATCGGTCGTTTGCGCCCGCCGCTGCGCCTCCATCACCGTACTGTCACCTGGACCTCACCCGCAGGTGTCGCTAGAGACCGGCGGTTTACTATTCCTCTTGGCAAAGCTCCTCGCCAAGTTCTCGCAATAAACAATAGCCATTGCGGCTTTTCTTTTCCGGACACCTAGCATCACGAGGCTTTAGTGCCTGATTTGGCCTTTGATCTCCGATTGTTTCGCTATGCATTGGCATCGGCCGAGCACGGTAGTTTTCGTCGTGCTGCGGCTGCACTCAACGTCCAGCAGTCGACCGTGAGCCGAGGGGTCAGAAGCCTGGAAGATCGGGTCAAAGCAAAGCTCTTTGAGCGAGACCACTCCGGAATACGGCCCACGCCGGCCGGCGATCGGTTCCTCGAAGAAGCAACGCTGGGATTCGACCATTTCAGGCGTGCCCTCAAGCGTGCCGAGGCCTTGCAGCGTGGCCAGCAGGGTGAGCTGACAGTCGGCGTCAGCGTGCCGTTTTCAGTCCTCAGTCATTTGTTCGAGCGCTTTCGAGCGAGCCACAGCGGTGTGTCGGTCGAGCTCGTCGAATGCACCTCAGGCGCAACTGCGGCCCTGTTGCAACAGCGCTCGGTCGACGTCGCTTTCGTCGGAAAAGTGTACGGGAACGGATCTGCGCGATCATTGTATTTGCACGATGAACGTATGGCGGCGGTGCTTCCCAGATCGCACCCTCTCGCAGGCTCTCGCAAGCTGAGTTTCGAGGAGCTCCGCCACGAACGGTTTATACTCGCGGCGAACGGAGTTGGACCGGATCTTCAGGAGCATCTCGCGAAACGATTTGCGAAGTCGGGCGCCGAGCCGCAACTGCAGCTGCATCGCGTCGACCAATACAACCTCATCAATATGGTGGCACTCGGCTTTGGGGTGACTATCATCGCTGGGGAGCCTCCGCGGGCCGCAGGGGACGACGTCGTCGTCGTTCCATTAGCCGGAAGGAATCACTTATCGCTGCATGCCATATGGATGCACACAAACTCGAACCCAGCGTTGAAGAACCTGCTCGACATCGTACGGGCTTCTGCTTCAACCGGCGGTTCCGCCGGCCGACACTAGCCCTTCCCCGTTACCTTGCGGGCACGCGCGAACCCCCGGTCTGTCGATATAAAGCGGACAAGCATCGGCACGATCAGCTTCACGGGATCGGCTGCGGGCTGCCCCGTCTCACGTGCAAGCACGTCAGCATACGCGATCAGATCTCTATGAAGTGAAGCAGGCAATTCCAGCGACACTTTAACCGGCTTGTCATCTACGATCTGGCCGAGTTTCAGCTTTGTCATAGTCAACCTCTGTAAGGCTCGAGAACAAGGTCACGCGTGACGATCACGCGAACGGGGAAACCCGGCCGGATGGTCAGTGTCGGCGCGACTTGCAACTGACGACGGATGATCTGCTGACCGGCATCGTTGAGCGTGTCCTGTCCTCCATCCCGCATGGCAGCCACAAGACGATCTTCATCACTGACAGCAAGCTCTGTGCCGACTGCGAGCAACGTGGACAAGCCCGCCGCCTTGGCGAGATCCCACCAGTGATAATCGACACCATCCTCGAGACCGGCATAGCCCTGGCCGTCAGCGCCAGGCTGGCGTTCGAGCACGATCGATCGTCCATTCGGAAAAATCAGCCGGTTCCAGACCAGCAATGCCCGTCTCTGGCCGAACTGCACGTTGTTGTCATATTGGCCGATGATCCTTGTTCCTTGCGGTACGAGGAGGCTGCGGCCGGTTGGACTGTCGTAAATGTTCTCCGTCACTTGCGCGAAAATCTGGCCGGGGAGATCGGAACGAATGCCGGTTACAAGTGCGGCAGGGATAACGGCCCCGGCCTGGAGCACGAAGGGCGAAGCAGGCGGCATGACGAGATCCGTGGCGGTGGTGCGGCGATCGACCGGCGCATTGAGGAATGTGCTTTGCTGATCCTGCGTGGTCTGCTGACCTGGCTGACCAGCGAGGCCCGCCAGATCAAGGCCGGCAGCGCCATGTGTTGCTGAGCTTGCCGATGGCACCGTGCCCGGCTGGGTGTGGAAGAAGACGCGCGACGTGCGCGCCGCTTCCTCCTCTGCAAGGCGGCGCTGCTCGGCCTCATCGACAACCGCAGTCGCAATCCCCGGAGGGACGACGGGCTGGCCGCGGTTTTGCGCTTCAAGGATTGGCCGGCCGAGATCGCCGGGCAAAGGCGGCCCAAGAACCGGGCCGGTATAGTCTCGGGGCAAGCCGGCGAGACCGTCGGCCGTCTGTCGATTCGCGGTCGAGTATAGCTCCTCGCCGTCACGTTCAGCATTTCGGGTCTGAAGGGCATAGATCAGGGCACCGCCAGTCCCGACCAGGGCAACGGCGGTGACGCTGGCCAGCACCTTGCGCGACAGCCGAGTGACGCGCGGCGGCTCGGCCCTAAGACGCATGGGAGCATTTACATTGTTGTTTTCCTCGGTCATGACGCGGGCCTTCCGTCGGTGCGAGAAATCCTCACCTTCTGCTGCCGGTCGCCGCTACCCAGGCGCAATTCGGCCGCTCCGAACAGGCGATCTACGATCAGGATGTACCGGTGGACGCGTGTGTTGACGATTTGTGCCTCGCCCTCGGGGCCGATCACGAAGATTGGCGGCATCTCGCCTTGAACAATCCCGCGCGGGAACTCGATATAGACGCGCCGGCCGTCGTCATAGACGGACACAGGCCTCCATGGCGGGTTGCTGCCACTCAGGCCATACCGGTAGTTTCGCGATGCTACGTCGGGGACAATCGGTGTTGCGGGAATAGTCTGTCCCTGTCCGACCCGGGGCCGCGGATATGCCCATGCGACTGAAGGCATATAGGGCTTTGCGCCGGAACGCAGCTCTATCATGTAGACGCGTCGGTCAGTCGTCACGACTAGGTTGGTCGTGATATCGGCGCGGCTTGGTTTCACTAGGATGTGGATACGCCGTGTGGTGCCGGCACCGCTTTCGGTGTCACCTATAATCCAACGCGCGGTATCGCCGGCTGCGATCGGCCCCGCGCCAGCGAGGTTTTCGCCCGGCTCGAGGGCTATGTCGGTGATTTGCCCCGGTGCAGCATAGACCTGATAGAGTGCGCCTTCAGACCAGGGGTAAATCTGGATTGCGTTGAAATATCCCTCCCGGCGCGGCTGGACGCGAGCGGCGGCATTGGCGTTCTCGACGCGGGCTATCGGCGTGCTGGCGGCCGTCCCGCCTTTCGCTGGTGTCCAGGTCGGAGGAATATGGATCGGGCGGGGCCGGCCGTCGGTGACCGTCGCGGGCACCGCCGGCAATGCCGGCACATCGCGATCATAGCTGATCTCTGGCGGCTTCTGTGGCGTTGCGCAGCCGGCCAAGGCCGCGGCGGAAAACAGCAAAACCGGAAGCACGGATTTACGGAAAGCCGGAATGCCGGGGTTGGGCAAGGCCGATTTCATTGGCTCATCTCCCGCGACCAGTTGATGGCGTTGACGTAGATCCCCAGCGGATTGACCTTGATTCGCTCGGCATCGCGCGGCGGCTGGATCACCATGGTCAGGATCGCGGTCCAGCGTTCGGTGGTGGAAAGCTGGCCGTTCTCGAAATGCCGTTCCGTCCAGGCGACGCGGAAGCTGTCGGGCGATGCCCTTATGACGCTGGAGACTTCCACGGCGATCTGCTGCCTGCCGACCTTGGTGAACGGGTCGTTGGCGCGTGCGTAGTCATTGAGGGCGGCAGCGCCTCGATCGGTTGTCCATTCGTAAGCGCGAAGCCAATTCTGCCGCACGATGATCGGATCGGCCGGGATGCTTCTCGTCTGCTCGATGAAGCGTGCGAGGTGCCAGGCCACTTGCGGATCGGTCGGGCGGAAATCGGCGGTAGCTGAGGCTACGGCCTGCGCTTGGCCAAGATTGTCCACCTGCACGACCCACGGAACGACTGTGCCTCGTGACGACTGGTAGACCAGGGCTGCGGCAAAGCCAGCCGACAGGATCAGCGAGCCAAAGGCCATATAGCGCCAGTTCTTCGCCTGCACGCGGGCCGAGCCAATTCGTTCGTCCCAGACCTGCGCAGCCTTCTGGTACGGTGTTTCCGGTTGAGGTGTTTTGCCGTAATGCACGGCGGGCCGTTTGAAGAGATTCATGAGCGGTCACTTTCAGAGAGATTGACGGAGGCACCGGACCCATGACCGTCGCCCGAGCGAACGGCGTGCGCGGCGGCGCTGACGCCGTGGGAGACATGGCTGCCGCGCGTCATGCGCTGGGCCCATGCGGGCGGCTGGTCAGTCGTTGTTCCCGGTACACCGGAAGAAGGTTCGGCCTCACCGCCGACCGTCCCCATCGTCGATGTGCCGCCGGTCGCACCAAAACCGGCGCGGGCGCCGTCGGAAAAGCTGGATTTCATGCTGTCGGAAGAGCGCGACGTAGCACGGCGCAGCGGTGACATGGCGGACGATCCGGCAGCGCGCGCCACGCCGCCGAGGCCGGAGACGATGCCCGACGAACCGGCCCGTCCCATCGAACCCAACGTGTAGGCAGAAGATGCAGCTCCGGTCGCTGCTGCACCGCCCCGCATGGCTGCGGTGCCGCCGGAAAGCAGGGCTGCGCCACCTCTTGCGGCCAACATCGCACCGCCGCCTGCGGCCAGCGCTGCGCCACCAACGGCTAGGCTAGTCCCAACTGCGGCACCTGCACCAAGCTGAGGGCCACCGCTGACGAGGCCAGCCGCAATGCCGGGTCCGAATATTCCAAGGCCGACGAGCGAAAGGGCAGCGAGCACGACAGCCATGGCGTCGTCGATGCTCGGCGTCTGGCCCCCGAACCCTTGCGTGAACTGGCTGAAAAGCGTCGAACCGATGCCGACAATGACGGCGAGAACCAGGACCTTGATGCCGCTGGAGATTACGTTGCCGAGCACGCGCTCGGCCATGAACGCGGTTTTCCCGAAGAGGCCGAAAGGGATCAATACAAAGCCGGCCAGCGTGGACAGTTTGAATTCGATCAAAGTCACGAACAGTTGGACGCTGAGAATGAAGAACGCGAGAATGACGAGCGCCCAGGCGAAGAGCAGGCAGGCGATCTGAATGAAGTTCTCGAAGAAGGCGATCCAGCCCATGAGGTCGGAGATGGATTCGAGCAGCGGCCGGGCCGCGTCCAGTCCTGTCTGCGCCACTTTGCCGGGACGGAGGAGATCCTGCGCGGTGAACCCGGTCCCAGAGGCTTTCAGGCCGAGACCGGAGAAGCTGTTGAAGACAATCTTCGCAAGGTTGTTCCAGTTGGAAATCAGATAGGCGAAGACGCCGACAAACAGCGTCTTCTTCACGAGCCGGGCGATAATGTCGTCGTCGGCGCCCCAACTCCAGAATAGCGCCGCTAGCGTAACATCGATGACGATCAACGTCGTCGCGATAAATGCCACCTCGCCACCGAGGAGACCAAAGCCGCTGTCAATGTATCGGGTGAATGTTCCCAGAAAACTGTCGATTACCCCCGATCCGCCCACGATTACCGTCCTTCGTTCAAAGATGGTGATGTTGGGGCGGTCGGTCGGCCGAGGAACCGATCGCGTGTCTCGGCCCAGACGCGCAGGCATTCGGCGTCGCTTCCGGCCTGCTGGCCAAGCTGCTGGCACCGACGCTGCCCTTCGCGCAGTGGATCGCTTTGGGGCTGGCCAACCCGCACCGGCGAGCCCTCCGGCGGCTCTTCCTTGCGGATCAATTCGACGACCGCCGCAGTGATGGCGACGGCGACGAATACGACTGCGCCCAGCCGGGCCAGCATTTTGCCGTCCATGACAATGCTCCCTTCGGGCTTTCAGTTGCCGCTGAACATCTGCACGTTGCCGGGCTGATAGTCGGAACCGGGCGTCAGGAAGCGGCGACGCTGTTCTCGCCCCTGCTCGGCGGCCGCGGTTCGCTCGGCCTCGGTGAGCGCACCCGACCGGCCATTGGCGGCGAGCAGCGCGACCAGATCGGAAAGCTGCTGCGATTGCAGCGCGAGAAGCTGGTTGCCGGCCTGAGTCGCCTGAAGCGCGCCGGTCGCGCCCTGGCTTTGACTCACCAGTTCGCTCATCTGCGTGCGGTTGGTGTCGATATTGCCGACGACGCCGGCCTGGACGCGCATGGCGTCCTGCAAGCTGCCAACGGTGTTCTGCCAGCGGGAGCGGGCATCGGTAACGAGCTGCTGATCCGTCGCCGACATCTGAACGTTGCCGTATTGGCTCTGGAATGCTTGGTCGATGCCCTGCACGTCGAAGGCGATGTTCTGCGCTTGGTTCAGGAGTTGCTGCGTGCGCTGGACATTCTGCTGAAGCGTCTGAAGCGACGAGAACGGCAGGCTCGCTAGATTGCGTGCCTGGTTCATCAGCATGGTGGCCTCGTTTTGAAGCGAGGTGATCTGCTGGTTGATCTGCTCCAGCGTGCGCGCTGCCGTGAGAACGTTTTGCGCATAGTTGCTCGGATCGAAGACAATCCTCCACGCAAAGGCGGGAACGGTCGAAAACGGCGAGATCGCGAGCGGCATAGCCAGCATGGTCGCGGCGAAAACGGCGGAGGATTTGTGAATTCGACGGATGCTCATGGCTGAAGCTCCTTTTCGGGTTGGGGGCTGGGTGTCTGGAAATTCGGCAGAAGATCGATCGCCCAGCCGGCGCCGCGGGTTTCCAGCCAGGCGGCGAGGAAACCCTCGCGACCGTGTTCGGCAACGAGGTTGGCGATCAGGGTCTGATCGGATTTGGAGGAGGCGGCGCAGAGTGCGAGGCCGACTTCGGACAGCCCTAGCTCGAACAAGCGGTTGCCGCGACGTGACTGGCAGTAATAGTCTCGTTTCGGCGTCGCCCGCGCGAGGACTTCTATCTGGCGGTCGTTGAGACCGAACCGGCGATAGATTGCCGTAATCTGCGGTTCGATGGCGCGTTCGTTCGGCAGTAGCAGCCGCGTCGGGCAACTTTCGATGATCGCAGGGGCGATGCCCGAACTGTCGATGTCGGAAAGTGACTGCGTGGCGAAGATGACGGATGCGTTCTTCTTACGAAGCGTCTTCAGCCATTCGCGGAGCTGGTTGGAGAAACCCTCGTCATCCAGCGCCAGCCAACCCTCGTCGATGATCAGCAGCGTCGGGGAACCGTCCAACCTGTCGCCGATGCGATGGAACAGATAGGTCAGCGCGGCGGGAGCGGCACCAGTCCCGACCAGACCCTCGATCTCGAACGCCTGCACTCGCGAACTGCCCAGGTGCTCGGTTTCGGCATCGAGCAGCCGACCATAGGGACCGCCGACGCAGTAAGGGCGAAGCGCCTGCTTCAGATCGTTGGATTGCAGCAGGACAGCGAGGCCGGTGACGGTGCGTTCTTCGACCGGCGCGGAGGCAAGCGAGGTCAATGCGGTCCAGATATGCTCCTTCACCTCGGGCATGATCGTGATGCCTTCGCGCATCAAAATCGCCGTAATCCAGTCGGCGGCCCATGCGCGCTCATGAGCGTCTTGGATACGGGCGAGCGGTTGAAGCGAAACCGAGGTGTTGGACCCTTCGGTGAGGCTGCCGCCGAGATCGTGCCAATCTCCGCCCATGGCGAGCGCCGCGACGCGGATGCTGCCGCCGAAATCGAAGGCAAAGACCTGAGCACGATCGTAGCGACGGAACTGCAAAGCCATGAGCGCCAGCAGCACGGACTTACCCGCGCCTGTCGGACCGACGACGAGGGTATGGCCCACGTCACCGACATGAAGGGAAAGTCGGAACGGGGTGGAGCCTTCGGTCTTTCCAAAGAGCAGCGGCGGCGCATCGAAATGCTCGTCCCGTTCCGGCCCCGCCCACACGGCGGAGAGAGGGATCATGTGAGCGAGATTGAGCGTCGAGATCGGCGGCTGGCGGACGTTTGCGTAGGCGTGGCCGGGCAAGCTGCCGAGCCATGCATCTACCGCGTTGACCGTCTCGATCATGGCGGTGAAGTCACGGCCTTGAATAACCTTCTCGACCAGCCGCAGCTTCTCGTCGGCAAGGCGCGGATCAGCGTCCCAGACGGTGATCGTGGCGGTTACATACGCCATGCCGGCTACGTCCGCGCCGAGTTCCTGCAGCGCGAGATCGGCATCGGCCGCCTTGTTCGCCGCATCGGTGTCGACGAGCACGGATTGCTCGTTAGTCATCACCTCTTTCAGGAGCGCAGCGACGGACTTGCGCTTGGCGAACCACTGGCGCCTGATTTTAGTCAGCAGCCTGGTCGCATCGGTCTTGTCGATCAGGATTGCGCGGCTCGACCAGCGATACGGGAAGGCAAGCCGGTTGAGGTCATCCAGCAATCCGGGCGTCGTCGCGCTGGGAAAACCGACGATGGTGAGGATGCGCAGATGCTGATCGCCCAGGCGTGGCTCCAGCCCGCCTGTCAGCGGCTGATCGGCGAGCAGCGCGTCAAGATAGACCGGCGTTTCCGGCACTCGGACGCGATGGCGTTTGGTGGAAACCGTGGAATGCAGGTAAGTCAGTGTCTCGCTATCATCGAGCCAGCGGCAGGACGGCATGAAGCCATCGAGCAGCGCCAACACACGGTCGGTCCTATCGGTGAAGGCACGCACGATCTCGTGCGGATCGACGCCCGATCGTTCGCGGCCTTCGTACAGCCACGACTCGGTGCGTGCGGCTTCCTCCGCTGGTGGGAGAAACAGGAAGGTCAGGAAGTAGCCCGACACGAAATGCGCGCCCGCTTCCTCGAAGTCAGCCTTGCGCTCGGCATCGACCAACGCCGACGCTGGGTCGGGAAAGAAGCTGTTCGGATAAATCGCGGCCTCATGCCGCTGGGCTTCAACGATGATGCTCCAGCCGGAACCGAGCCGGCGGAAGGCGTTGTTGATGCGGCTTGCGACCGCGACCAGTTCGGCGGCGACGGAAGAGTCCAGATCGGGGCCGCGAAAGCGGGCCGTGCGCTGGAAGGAACCGTCCTTGTTCAGCACGATGCCGGGGCCGACGAGCGCGACCCACGGTAGGTAATCGGCAAGGCGCGCGGCAGTGCGGCGATATTCGGCAAGGCTCATCATGACCGCGCTCCTCAGACAGACAAATGACCGGGGATGCGCAGGTGCCTGCGCCCGACCTCGACAAAGAGCGGGTCACGCTTCGCCGCCCAGACGGCGACGAAATGACATATGGCCCATATGGCGAGGCCGACCAGCCAGAGACGTAGGCCGAGGCCTACGGCCCCGGCGAGCGTGCCGTTCATGATCGCAATTGAGCGTGGAGCGCCGCCGAGCAGGATGTGCTCGGTCAACGCGCGATGAACCGGCACAGTGAAGCCAGGAACCACGTCGAGTCGTTCGAATGCAGCGGCCATCAGACCAGCGCCCCGCCGCCGAACGAGAAGAACGACAGGAAGAAGCTCGACGCGGCGAACGCGATCGACAGGCCGAACACAATCTGGATCAGGCGGCGAAACCCGCCCGACGTGTCGCCGAAGGCAAGCGCCAGGCCGGTGGCGATAATGATGATCACCGCGACGATCTTGGCGACCGGACCCTCGATCGACTGGAGGATTTGCTGAAGCGGCTGTTCCCACGGCATGGACGAGCCCGACGCATGCGCGGCCGGGACGAGTATCATATTGAGGGAAAGGGTAGCGGCGGTCGCTGCGATGCGGTGGCCGCGCGAAGGCATGTGGATCATTGGCGTTCTCCTGAGTTCGATGTGGCTGGGGTGATCCGGTAGTCGCCGCCCGGGCCGAGCCCCTCGACGCGGGCGAGCTCGGCGAGCCGACGGGACGAGCCGCGCCCGGCGAGGACGGCAACGATGTCGATTGTCTCAGCGATCAGCGCGCGCGGGACTGTGACGACGGCTTCCTGAATGAGCTGCTCGAGACGACGCAGTGCTCCGATGCCGCTTCCGGCGTGAATGGTGCCAATGCCGCCGGGGTGTCCGGTGCCCCACGCCTTCAGAAGATCAAGCGCCTCTGAGCCGCGCACCTCTCCGATGGGGATACGGTCGGGCCGCAGACGTAGAGAGGACCGGACGAGATCGGAGAGTGTCGCCACACCGTCCTTCGTGCGCATCGAAACCAGGTTGGGCGCAGCACATTGCAGTTCGCGCGTGTCCTCGATGATGATGACACGATCCGCGCCCTTGGCGATCTCGGCGAGCAGCGCGTTTGTCAAAGTGGTCTTGCCGGTGGACGTGCCGCCCGCGACGAGAATATTGGCGCGGGAGACCACGGCGGCGCGCAGCGTTTCTGCCTGGTCAGCGGTCATGACGTCGGCGGCCACATAGTCGTCGAGTGTGAACACGGCGATGGCGGGCTTGCGTATGGCGAAAGCTGGCGCAGCAACCACTGGGGGCAGCAGGCCTTCAAAGCGCTCGCCGGTTTCCGGCAGTTCCGCAGATACGCGCGGCGCGCGCACATGCACCTCCGCACCGACATGATGAGCGACCAGGCGCACAATGCGTTCGCCATCGGCAGCCGTCATCGTCTCGCCGGTGTCGGCCAACCCTTCAGAGAGACGATCCACCCAGATGCGGCCATCAGGATTCAGCATGATCTCGACCACGGCCGTGTCTTCCAGAAACCGGGCGACGGCGGGCCCGAGCGCGGTGCGCAACATGCGCGCGCCGCGTTGGATCGCTTCCTGTCCGTGTTGAGTGGATGCCATACTGTCCCCATTCTCCGTGGGGACGCGACAGATGATCCCCGGATCGGGGATGATTAAAAGAGCCAGGAATTAGGCCGCTTCAACAAGTATTTCGCGTCGTAGTAGCGTGGCGTGCAAATACAGGAGAACGGCGACGGGTATATCCAGTAGTGGGCTGAGTGCGGCAAGGTAATAGGATTAAATCGATCGCCAGTTGGAAAAATCTGCATTTGGGCGGGAGACGGACTGGCAGTTCGTGGCGGTTCCGCTGGGAAAGCTGAAATTCGCCCTTAACGAGCTTCGGCGACCATGCGTCAAACATTGCATTGTTCATTGCTAAATTCTTGTTGCATGCGAAGTATGCTGTGAGTGTCTTTGTTCATATTGGGAGGGGTGGCATGGGAGTGCCCGATCGATTTGCTATCGAATATCCGAGACGGGCGCTTGATCTCATCGAGATGCTCGAGGCGTCGGCAAGGGAGAAAAGCCTACTGGGCTCATTTGGTCTGTTGGCGGCGTCTGCAATCCTGACGATCCCATTCGAGCGGATGCGCACAAGTCACTTCCTTCACAACGACGCGCGCGATGCGGACTTGGTGAAAAATCTAAAGGTGCTGGAGAAGGCCGCCTTTCTGGAGGCGCCATTTTGGCGATCTGCACCGGACGATGGCGCATGGCGGCAGTCCCGCATCACGAACACCGTCGATGAAGTACACGGCTGGTTGGATGAGGTCGACCGCGACCCGCGTTCAGAAGAAGCCAACACGATCCAAACCCGCAAAGCCAACGAGGTGTTACGTGTGCTCCGCAACGCCCTGGCGCATGGAAACATCATCTATCTCGACAAGAACGGCCAGGAGATTGCCGGACATCAAATGGTCTACATGGCCTTCTTATCGCGCTACGAGGAAACTGCGTCACAACGCGAACAAGCTGAAACCTACAGGGTGGTGATCACGACCGAGGAAGCCTTCTTGCACTTCGTCAAATCGTGGGCCAAATGGATCGGCAGTTTTGACCTCGATCGTCGGCTGGCAGCAGCGGCATGAGCGGGCGCTTTTCCCCCTTTGTCCTCAAGGCACTTACGGATGTCATCACCGGCGGCGCGGGCCAAGGGCCGGATGTCACCGAGCCGATCGGAATTTATCGAAGCGGCCCGAAGATAGAGGCGCTGTTTCTAGATTGTGGTCTCGACATGCGCATCGGCAGCAGTTCACGTGTCCCTGCGACGACCCAGTTCTTACGCGACCTCGCCGTTCAATGGGACGGCGACGACCTTATGAAGCGCGTTATCCTGCGTGTCTGTGACCCGCGCGAATATCTTTCCGCTCCCGAAAAGGCCGTTGCAGTCAGACAGCACCTGAATGCCGCCCTCGAATCCGACGGTTTAGCCATCACCATTGTCAGCGGCAAGGCGCACCTGGTCGAGCGCACGGCTGCAGGCCTCATCGTCGAGCCCTTCATCAGTAAGGTAACAAAGCTGGATTTTGACACTGTGCAGATTGAAATTGCGCGAGCGCTGCCGAGTCTCGACGCCGATCCAGAAGACGCGGTCACAGCAGCATGCTCGCTTATAGAAGCGGTATGCCGCTCGATCTTGATCGAGCTAGGATTGCCGCTGCCGCCGAAACGTGACATCGACGGATTGCTCAAATCGGTGCAGGAACCATTAGGACTCTCCCCAGGTCGCACTGACCTGCCTGCGGAGATCGAGCAAGATGTGCGCCAGGTGCTCGGCGGGCTCACATCTGTTGCCAAGGGTATTGGTGCGTTGCGTACACATGGTGGCGACGCTCACGGGCGTGAGAAAGGCTTCCGACGCATTGACCCGCGTATCGCCCGCCTAGCCCTCAATTCCGCAAGTTCGATCGCACTCTTCTTAATCGAGACCTGGGAAAGCAAGCAGCACCGTCACCTGCCTCAACATAGCGAAGAGGCATAATCGCCAGACGTTTCAGCCGCTAATCAAGAAGGTATTCCAAGCATCAGAAGCGACCGCTTCTGGGCCACAGTTAGTAGGGATGTGGGAACGGACGCGATGGGGTCGGTAGCAGCCGGTCACCCAATCCGCAGAGTCGCGTACAAGAAGTCTTTATCGCTTGTCTGACCCAGTGACGTCTTCCGATATCTCCTGACGCAGTTTCGGTCCCTGTGCGAGACGGCGGCCGAGCGCGGTTATGTATGCTTCATATCGTTCGCTCGCCTTGGCGCGCGCTGCCTGCGCTGCCGGCTCGGGCAAGGCGGGTGTCGTGGTGAGCCAGAATCGGATGAAGACGGCGAGGCTCTCGACGGAGATGCCGACATCGCGCTCAAGGCGCGTCATGCGGCGGTCGATCTGGTCGAGGCGCTTTGCGACGATTGCCTCCCTCCGCTCGGCATCGTCGGGGGAGAGGAAAGACGCGATAGAGGCTTCGGCGATCATCGACAGCGATTGATCCCGGCGCGCGGCAAAATCCACCAGCGTTTTCTCGACATCGGGAGCCAGATAGATCGTCACCTTTCTCTTCTTCATACGACCGGCCATGGCGACTACAGTTCCATGCCGTCACTGGGATCGAGCGAGACTTGGCGGGCGATGCCCTGCATCTGCCGAACCACGCGCTGATTGCGTACAGCGTCCTCGTCAGTGTCGTCCGGCAGATCCATCTCGAACTCGTTCTCGATCGGCGCCTTTTTGTCCACCGGCTTTACGCGACTGAGTTCGGGTTGCAGCCGGCGTTCGGAATTGGTGGTGTCCTCATCATCCGAGGATGCGGCGGTCACTGCGAGTTCGTCCGGCCTTGTGGGCATCGGCAGGCTGCTCCAGTCATCCGGGCCGATGGTGGCAGGGCGCTTCATCTCGGGCGGCGACAGCACCCTCTCCTTGAACCGGGCGTCTTCGTAATAACGTGCCTTCTTCGCCCGGATCGGCGGGATGCCGGCGACCATGACGATCTCGTCGGTCGGGGGGAGCTGCATGATCTCGCCGGGCGTCAGCAACTGGCGAGCGGTTTCCGAGCGCGACACCATCAAGTGCCCCAGCCATGGCGACAGGCGGTGGCCGGCATAGTTCTTCATGGCCTTCATTTCGGTCGCCGTGCCAAGAGCGTCCGAGACGCGCTTGGCGGTGCGCTCGTCGTTCGTCGCAAAGCTGACGCGCACATGGCAATTGTCGAGGATCGAATTGTTCGGGCCGTAAGCCTTCTCGATCTGATTGAGGCTCTGCGCTATCAGGAAGCTCTTGAGGCCGTATCCTGCCATGAAGGCCAGCGCGCTCTCGAAGAAGTCCAGCCTGCCCAGTGCCGGAAACTCGTCGAGCATCAGCAAGAGGCGATGCCGCCCGGCCTTTGCCTGCAGTTCCTCGGTCAGGCGACGGCCGATCTGGTTGAGCAGCAACCGGATCAGAGGCTTTGTGCGGTTGATGTCCGAGGGCGGCACCACGAGGTAGAGCGTGGCCGGGCGCTCGCTGCCGACAATATCGCTGATCCGCCAGTCACAACGGCGTGTGACTTCGGCGACGACGGGATCGCGGTACAATCCCAGGAACGACATCGCGGTGGAGAGAACACCGGAGCGTTCGTTGTCGGATTTATTGAGCAGCTCGCGCGCAGCACTTGCCACAACCGGATGCGAGCCGCCCGGCCCAAGATGTGCTGTTTTCATCATGGCGCGCAGTGTCGACTCCACCGGGCGCTTCGGATCGGAAAGGAAGTTCGCGACACCGGCGAGGTTTTTTTCCGGCTCGGCATAGAGGACATGCAGGATCGCGCCGACGAGCAGGCTGTGGCTCGTCTTCTCCCAGTGATTCCGCTTGTCCAAGCTGCCTTCTGGGTCGACAAGGATGTCGGCGATGTTCTGCACGTCGCGGACTTCCCATTCACCACGGCGCACCTCCAGCAACGGATTATAGGCCGACGATTTCGGGTTCGTCGGATCGAAGAGCAGCACCCGGCCATGCCGTGACCGGAAGCCTGCGGTGAGCGCCCAGTTCTCACCCTTGATATCGTGGACTATGGCCGAGCCCGGCCAGGTGAGAAGTGAAGGCACGACAAGGCCGATACCCTTGCCGGATCGCGTCGGCGCGAAGCACAAAACATGCTCCGCCCCATCATGGCGCAAGTAGTCCCGTTCATAGCGGCCGAGCACCACGCCATCCGGACCGAGCAGGCCGGCCTCACGGATTTCCTGATCCTGCGCCCAGCGCGCCGAACCATAGGTGGCGACGTCCTTCGCTTCGCGTGCCCGCCAGACCGACATTCCGATGGCGACCGCAATGGCGATGAAGCCGCCCGACGCCGCGATGATGCCGCCGGTGGCAAAGATACCGGGCGCATAGGCGTCGTAGAAGTACCACCACCACATGATGGCGACCGGGAAATAGACGGGCACCCCGAGCAACTTGAACCAGGGGTGGCCAAGCTGTGCCTGATAACCGAGGCTCCACGCGACATACTGCGTCGCGCCCCAGGTAGTGGCGAGGACGATCAGGAACACGATCAGGATCTGTCCCCAGAGGATTTTGGTCGCGGACATGGCGATGGTCCTTTCTGGTTGAGGCTAGAGGCCGAGCCCACGCTTCCGCCCGAAATCCCAATCGACACCGCCATCATCACGGGCGACGCCCGAGACGTGGCGGCCGATCTGCTTTTCGAGGGAGGGCGACCATGGCACGAGCTGGAAGCCAAGGCCGTCGTCGATCATGGCAATGCGGCCGGAGGCCAGAGCGAAACGCTGGCGATAGGAACCAGAGACATATTCGCCGCTTCCAGCATCGTTGAACGGCAGACCAGTCTCGGCGGCGAGCTTCTCGCCAAGCGCATTGATCTCGCGGTCGCGTAGCGTGTTGAGCAGGCGGCGCGCGAAGACGACCCGCCCGCCCTGCCGCTCGGCAAGGCCCTCTCCGATGAGACGCTCGGTGCGCTCGTCCATCGCCTGACGGACATCGGCGCCGAAGCCGCCTTCCGACAGGGCAATAGAATCGCGGGCGACCGCCTGCCGGTCGAGCCAGGTGGCGCCCGTGGCGTTCACTTGGGCGTGGAGATCGAGATCGGAGCGGACGGCGAGCGCGACGCGGCGTTCACCGCGCGCATCCTCATAGGCGCGCAGCTCGACGATCGACCCGGACGGGCTGTCGCCGGCGGCGTCGAGATGCGGCAGCTTGATATGATGGGTCCGGCCGTCGACGCCGTCGACCACGGCGTAGGCCGTCCCCTTGAGCTCGTCATCAAGGCCACGCTCGACCAGGCGGCCGATGACGGGCACGTCGAGGCTTTCGCCGGCCAGGACATAGCTCGCCGAACCGCGCTCGATGTGGCGTTCGGTCAAGGCCCGGTGAATGCGCTTGATGATGTCACCGCGCTCGCTCAGTTCGCGGAGCACGGTCTCGGCCTCGGGCTTGATGAACCATTGCGAATGTCCCACCTGACTGGCGACGCCAAGAACTTCGAGAGTCCTCAGCCGGCCGACCTTCAGGGCGTGGAATGCGTGGGGCTGGCGATCGGCGTGCGGGGCGAGATCGATGATGCTCGACTTGCCCGCATCAAGCACAAGCTGACGGTCGAGTTGCGTCCAGCGCTCGGCTTCGACCTGCCGTTCGAGATTGTGGGTGATGTCGAGGTCCGTGCGCTGTCCGAGTTCCTGCGTGACGAGGTCGGCCGCGCGGGCGCGCATCCCTTCTTTTATGTAGTCACGGGAAATGACAAGGTCCTGGCCATCGTCGGTGCGGCCACGCAGGATGACGTGAATGTGGGGATTGTCGGTGTTCCAGTGATCGACGGCGACCCAGTCGAGTTTTGAGCACATATCCTTTTCCATCTGATCCATCAGTTCGCGGGTATAGGACTTGAGGTCGGCCATATCCGGGGCGTCCTCCGGCGAGACAATGAAGCGGAAATGATGCCGGTCCGGCTCGCAGCGCTCGCCGAAGGCGCGGACGTCCATGTCGTCCTTCTCAGGTCCGAACATCCGCGCCTTCTCGCCGTCCCGGGTCACACCGTCACGGCGCAGATAGTTGAGGTGGGCGCCGAGCGGCGCTGACCGCGCCGTGTGGCGAACGACCCGGGTCTTGATGATGACGATGCGCGAGCGCCCGGTCAGCAGGCGGTTGGCCTGGATGCTGGCGCGCTGGCCACGCCCGAAGCGTGACCGCTTACCGAAAGAGATCTTGCCGGAGCGCGAGACACGGCCGCCGGCTTTCTGTGCGGCGGCGAGCGCCTGGGCGATGAAGGGACGGGATTGTTGCGCACGGGTGGAGCGAATGCGCCCCGCACGGATGCGGAACTCGCGATCATCGGCCATAGGGAGACCCCACACCGTGCAAAACGGGAAGAAAAATCAGGAAGATGTGCGCGCAGCGCACGGTGCGCGCCAGCGCTGCACGGTGCGGCACGCGCCAAAAACATGAACAAAAACAACCGACCGACCGAAGCGCACCGTGCGCCTTTTTATCTCGCCATCGTCCGGTTGCTGCACCTACCTCCACCCCCGGCGTTCTCCATGACACGCCGGAGCACGATGGGATGCGATTTGCCGCGGGGCCGCTCATGGCCGGTCCCCAACTGCTGCGCGGGTGACGAACAGCCCTTGTGGCTGCGTAGCGGTCAGTCCTTCTTGTGTCGCCGGGACGGGTGAGCCGACATCGCGATCGGCAGATGCGGGATTGGCCGCGGATGCGCCGTCATCGTGCCCGGCGAAGATCGCCGCCTCGCGCCAGTCGAGCGGCCGCGCGATCGCCGAACCGCTCTTCGAAGGGCGCTCGCCACGCAGAACGGGCGCAAGTGCAGTGACGTAGGCCCGCGTCTCGTTGGGCAGCGGTCGACCCGTCGAACGATGCTCGTCGTAGCGCGCGGGACCAGCATTGTACGCGGCGAGCATGGCGGCGATGTCGCCGTAGCGATCCCACAATTCGCGCAGATAGGCAGTACCCGCGAGGATGTTGTCGCGTGGATCGTAGGGGCTGCGGCCGAGACCATAGCGGACGCGAAGCTCGGCCCAGGTGTCGGGCATGACCTGCATCAAACCCATCGCGCCGGCCGAGGAGACGGCGCGCTCGTCGCCCGCACTTTCGGCGCGCATCACGGCGATGATCCATGTAGCCGGAATGCCGAAACGACGCGACGCCTCGGTGACATGCGCTGCATGCGGATCAGCGGCAGCCGAGTGTAGGCCCGGCGCGGATTGCGCCGTCGCCACGCCCGATCCGCTGCAGAGCGAGAGTGCTGCGACCGCCATGACAACGGCATATCGGCATAGCGCCCTGTCTCCGCTGTACCACAAGCCTGCCAGCGTGCTCGCTGCGGTCATGGGTGCGCGCAAAGCGCCGGCCAAAGGCCGCCCCTGACCTTCGCTGCGCGCGCCGACCGTCCTGTGGCCGAGCGGGACGGCGGGATGAGCCGGTCTTTCCGCGAACAGCGGGATGAGGGTTCTGAACGTACTGACTGCACATATCCGCATGGCTGTCAGTCCCGACTATCGCGCGGCTTCGGGCGATTCCAATGCAGGGGCCACACGGCTTCATCGTCATCCGATCGGAAGAGGCTCGCGCGGATCGGCTGCGCAAGCGTCGGATCGTCCAGTTGCAGGGAGAGATAGTCACCAGCCTTTTCACCCGTTTCCTTCCAGGCGGCTCCAATGTCCGGGCCGTCCTTGTCGGCGACATGAATGCGGAAGTCCGGTGCTTTGTCAGCGTCGGATTTCCGTGCAGGAACGAGCTCCACCTCGACATCGATAATGAGCGTACGGATGTGGCCGGAATATCCGGTCCCGCTCTTCTGGAATGCGCCGATATTGGCCATGGGAAACGTCCTTCGGTTGCGGGTGAATGAAGATGTGGAACTGCCCCTTCATCTTATCGGGGCACGCCAGACGAACCGGCCATCGCCGTCGTTGGTGTAGAGAGGGACAGCGCGGCCGATGACCGCTGATGCGGGAAGCATGCCGAAATAACGGCCGTCGAGACTGTCAGGGACTTCCCAATTCATCAGAAAGAGCTGACCTTCCGCTACCGTGCGGCAGCCCTGCCAGGAGGGCAGCTCACGGCCCATGCGATCGTGCTCAAGCGCATCTCCCATCTCAACCACATCGACCGTGATGGTGCGGCCGATACGGCAGACCCGTTGCCCCGGGAGGCCGAGCACATGCTTCAGGAGCGGGACGCCGGACCCGACATACCCGCGCGCGATCATGAAACTGGCAAGCGGCTCGGGCGGCAGCACCGCGAGCAGTTCGGGCACGTCGATCGCATCGGCCGGCTCGACGGTATAGAAGCCGATCGGCGCGCTGGCGGTCGCGTTCCAGATCAGTTTCGTCGACGTCGGGGCAACTGTCGCAGCGACGGCCCCCATCGCCGCGATGTACGTGGCGAGGACATAACCAAGCCGCGTCATGGCTTCACCTTCCGGCGCAGAACGAAAGCGTTATGATGCGGGGCGCTGTAGGGGCGTGGCTCATCACCGGCGGCAAGCCGGTTGTGAACATGACGCCAATGATCCGGCGAGACCTCGGCAGGATCGATGTCCTGCGCCTCAATCGTGTCGACGATCGTGAGCACGCGCTCGACCTTTGGCCAGCCGGCTATCCTGAGCAGGATTTCTCCACCAGGACGAACGAAGGGGAGCGTCTGGAACGGCTCGCCCCGGTCGATTGCGCGCACGATATCGATGCGTGAGATGATCGTGCCATACTCGTTCGCGGCCCACCGGACGAGGCAGAAGATCGCTTCGGGCGAAAAGCCGACGAGCCGGCGGCCGCGATCGAGCGTCTGCCCGTAGCTCTCACGGCCGAATCTGATCCAGTTTTCGATCCGCTTCTCGATCCAGGTGAGTTCGACGAGCGTGAGGAAGGGCTCGGGACCGTCCTGCGACGGGTTCCCACACATATGAGGCGTCATATTGCCGGTCATGGTGCCTCACCTCCCTGGCGGTCGGGAAATTCGCGCTCGAGCAGATCGCGCAGCATGTCGGACGCGGTGACGCCGCGCCGGAAGGCGGCGATCTTGATGCGTCCGCGCAGTCCGGGCGTGATGTCGATGGTCAGGCGCGCTGTGAATGCAGCGGACGCCTCGCTTCGAACAGCCGATGTTTCGCCGGCCTTGATCCAGCCTTCAGGGTCGCCCGGCCTGGATGCGAAGCCGCGTTTTTCGGTGCGTGCCGTCATGACGTGGCCCTGCCGATCCCGAGCCGGTCGATCTCTGATGCCAGTGCCGAAATCTCGCGCGCGGCCGGACTTTCAGCGGCGATCTCGGAAGCGAGCCGTCCGGTCTGCGCCGCATCTGCGAAGACGACGCGCTGACCGACGGTGGCCGCGAGGACAGGCGGGTCATGATCGGCCAGAGTCTCGGCGGTTTCCCGGGCGATGATCGTGCGGGCGGCGCAGCGGTTGAGGACGAAGCGAGCGGCAAGCTCAGGCCGGTAGACGCGCGCCTCTGCGAGCAACGCCAGCATTTCCGCCGAGGCCCAGCCGTCGAACGGTGACGGCTGCACCGGTATGAGCACAAGGTCGGCGGCAAGCAGGGCGGAGCGCATGAGGCCGGCAACGCGTGGCGGTCCATCGATGACGACATGATCGGCGTCACGGGCGAGTTCCGGCGCTTCACGATGCAGCGTGGCGCGCGCCAGGCCGACGACACCGAAGGATCGTGGCAATCCCTGATGGCTACGCTGCTGCGACCAGTCCAGCGCCGATCCCTGCGGATCGGCATCGACCAGGGTAACCCGCAGGCCACGCCCGGCCCATTCGCCGGCAAGATGGAGGGCGATCGTCGTTTTGCCGACGCCACCCTTCTGATTGAGGACAGCGACGATCATGATGCATCCCACGGCTTGCGGGATCGGGGCGCCCGGACACTTGACGTGTTCCCAGTCGTAAAGGAGGATTTACGGAAAGACGTATCCGGCTTGGCCGGCAATTCCTGTCGGGGTTTTGCCCTTGGCGAAGCGACATCCAGACTTTTTGCCGCGCCACGGATGAGGTTTTCCACATCGCGCGCGCGCTCTTCAGATTTAGATTCAGTATTAGACTCTAAGTTAAGGGACGGAATCGCCTTTTCTGGCCAGAGACTTAACTGCGGTTCTTGCGTGCGAAGTCCCGATACCGTTTGCGTGTGAAATCCCGATAGCCCTGCGTGAGAAGTCCCGAGTGTTTCCACAACCTTGTCCACAGGGGCAGCCGACGGACCGACGGGAAGAATCCTGAGCAACTCGCGTCGCCCCTCACGTTCGATCCGGAGACGGTAACCGGGCAACGGCTGACGCAGAACAATGCGGCGAAGCTGAAGCGCAAAGTCGGAGACCCGCACCAGGCTGCCGGATTTTTCATGGAGATGCGGAACGTCGAACAGCCAGCCGCCCGGCTGGCGGCCGGCGTGCTTGCGGGCAACGCGATACAGCCAGCGCTCGATCCCTCCGGTCAGCCGGAAATAGGCCGGGTCGATCGTCAAAACCAGCGAGCGGTCGATGACGCCCCGGTAAAACCAGTCGGGCAGGACGAACTCCATGCCCTCGACACGGCCGTCGGCACGGGTAAGTTCCTCCCATTCGTTGATCCACGAGAACTGATGCCGGCGCCAGTTTTCGCCCTGGCGTATATTGGTGCGGATGACGGTGGACTGCAGCCGCGTGAGCGCACCTTTCAGCAGCCTGTAATCACGCGCGCCGGTCTCACGGCCAACCGCGGTCAACAGCTGGTAGGGCGTGAAGCGCAGGAAGCGCGAGGTTCGAAGGCCCAGGTTCTCGGCCTCGATGATCTGGCTCGCGGCCCAGATCAGGACGTCGGCGTCCCAGATGGTCGCCATGCCGTGTTGCTGCACGGCGAGAACCTCGACGCGGACGTCGCCCGCCTCGTAGAGGATCGGGATGACGCGCTTCGTCTTGGCCAGCGAGAAGAATGGACGCTCCATCAGATCGCGCTGGTCGCGTGGTTTCGCGTCGCCGGTCGCCACGACGAAAGGATCGAGCGTGTTGCGCTCGCTGGGGGAGATAAGACGGCGGCGCTGCATTCCGGGTCCGCCTCAGCGATGGCGCGTCGCGCCGCCATAGGCGGGCGAAACGGCGGATATCTGGCGCTTGGCGGGCAGCACGGAGCCACGAGGATCGGAGGTCGACGTCACCGAACCGCGCTCGGCCCAGGCCTGGAGATCATCAATGGCGTAGACGACACGGCCGCCGAGCTTGCGATAGCTCGGACCGGTCCCATAAGTGCGATGCTTTTCGAGGGTGCGGGCGGAGAGGCTGAGGAACTCGGCGGCTTCCTTGGTGCGCAGGAAGCGTGGCGGGACAGAAGGAAGAACGGGTCGCATGGATCGGGTCTCCGTGGCGTTGCGTGTCGCCGCTGGTGAGAAGCGGCGGACGGCGACCACGGTGGCGAAGATCGCAGGCGTAGAGGGAGGGGGAATTCAGGGGTCGCTAATTCTCACCCCTGCGGGCCGATGTCAGGACCGGCGGCGATGGCGCAGCAGCGTGCGATAGCCGCCGGCGATCATCGCCAGCCCATCCTTGACCAGGGCTGTCGTGGCATCGCGGAGCGCGGAGGTTTTCCATGGTTCGGAGGCGACGCGGTTAACCCCGAAAATAACACCGGCGATATCGCGATAGGTGGCGCCGTTCAGGCGCCCGTCGGTGGCCTGCAACATGTGCCGTTGGCGGCGTTTCTGCTGCGGCGTCAGTCGGCGGTCGTCTGAGACTGTGCGCCCCAGCAAGGCGCGCAGCAGACGTTCGATTGCCTCTGTGCGGTCGAATCCGTCTGGATCGAGCGGCACGAGCGCCGCGAGAGGGGCTTCAGGCGAGACGCCGGCAAGTTGGACGATCCGGATCGCTTGGCCGCCAGCGTTGAACAGGAAATGCCTGCCCTCCTCGTCCGCGCGCGCGGCTGGTTCGCGCAGCTCGGAATAGAGATTGTTGACCGTCGGCAGAATGGCGGGCATCTGTGCGAGCAGCACGGCGCTGGTGTCCGCCTCCGCCGACCAGACCACGGGACCCTCTCCAGCATTCAGCGACGGCGGGACGAAAAAACTGCAAATCCCATTTCCGGCGCAGTTCCTGTTTCAGGGAGGGGCTGTCGGCCCGGGCATAGTCATTCTGATAGTCGGTGTTGCGCCTGAGCCATTCCCAGGCGAGGTCGGGAGAGTCGAGGGCGTCCAGGTAGTCGTAAGTCTCCGAGGATCGCCAGCGCGATATGTTGGGCTTCATCCTTTTTCCTCGTGCCACAACGTGGGGGTGCAAACGTTCCTGAAACTTGATGATTTGGGAAGAGTTTAAGGAAGCATCAAGCGATGCTTGCGGCGCAACGCTGCACTATCGGCGACCTTCGCGAAGGAGCTGGCGATAGCCGTGCTCGGTCATCCACCGGGCACGGGCAAGATGGCTGTCGTGAATGCGCCTGGCACGTTCCGGCTCGGCATCAGGATCGATCTCGAAAATGACGGCAACCGCTTCGCGCCAGTCAGCACCGTCCGTCGCGGCGTCGAGCACGCGCATATAGACCTTCATGTGCGACCGATCGTAGTCCGTGAGTACGGCGCTATTCGGCGGCTCATCAAGGAAACCCGGCTCTGTCATTCATCCTCCCAAACGGGAAATTTATACCTGTGAATGGGCAATATGGGAACGACCATCATTGTCGAGCGGACGAATGCCAGAATGATGACATCGTTGTCGAATGGCATCTGCATCGGCGACGCGAAATAACTCGGTTGCGACGACGTGGCGCCTAAGGACGCTTTTCGCTGTCCGCTGCATCGGCATTTCGCATGACCATCACGCCTTCTCCCTTTTCCGTGGTCAGGAAGACGATGCCATTGCCCTCAAGGGCGCGTCGCACCTGATCGCGGGTCGATTCATAGACCCGCAATCCGCTCTCGGATTCGAGGCGTCTGAGTGCGGTCAACGATACCTGGGCCGCGTCGGCAAGCGTCTCCTGTTTCCAGCCAAGCATCGCTCGTGCGGCCCGTGACTGACGGGCGGTGATCATGAACGCGATCACCGCCACAAGTCGCGGCGCAGAAGCCAGAACTACGATGATAATAATCGCTTTTCGAATGAATGCCACCCATAAACGTCTTTTCGTCTACGTTTACGCGACGCTACGGGTACATGTGATTCGGCTGCTGTAAGCGCCATAGTCACGATCGTGACGGTCCTCGGATCGCGAGCCGGGCAAAGCCCGGCGAGCGGCGGCCGTACCGAGGAGGCGCGGCCGCCTGTTGCCAACCCGGGTTCACGTATCGGCGGCAATCTGCGCAACCGCAGAACCTGAACAGCGTAAATCCGTAGAGCCGGAAAGCCGGCTCTACGGAATTGCGGTCAACGCGTCTTGAGGCGCTGCATCCCCTCGGCCAACGTCCAGAGCGCGCGGTTGAGAGTGACATTCTGATCGATGCCGTTGACGGCGCGGGTCTGGCTGCGCCGGATGCGGCCTTCGGCATTGCGCCTGCTCCCATGCAAACCGCCCTTTATCATGTTTTCCTGAATAACGTTGTAGGTGGTCCAGAGGCTTTGCCCGCTGTCTTCACGGCGGCGCGGCATCAAAATCTGGTCGGGACGGATAGGGCTTTCTTCCTCACCGTAGCGGGCGACAATGCTCGCGTCGGCAAAAACGCGCTGTTCTTCCTCCGACAACCGTGTTTCCTTCATGGTCTCGCTGGCGTCGATGAGGCGCGGGAAATCCTCTGCGACGGTATAAACGCCCTCGATGATATCATGCTGGATATTCCCCTTATGTGGGACGCGGACTTCCTCGAAACGTTCGCCCGCAACCAGACTGTTGGTGCAGACGAAACGCAGCATCCCGGCAAACATCTGGTAGCTGCTGGTGCCGTCATGGCTGTTGACGATGATGACTTCCGCCGCCTCCGGCTTGCCGATACCGTCATCCCTGCGCAGGCGCAGCATGTGCTTGGCGTGTCCCATGCGATCCCCGTCGCGCGGAACCGCCTGCACGGCGAAGAACGGAAGCCATCCTTCCCGGCGCAGCCCCTCTACGATGTCGATGGTGGGGACGTAAACATAACGCTGCGAACGACTGTCGTGCGCCTCGCGGGCGAAGATGGATGGGACGTGCCGATGAAGCGCCTCGTTGTCGAGCGCTTCACGACCGCTAATCTGGTGGCTGTTGCGGCCGAAGCGTGTGGCGAGATGATAGTTCATGGTCCTTGCTCCTTTCCCGTTGATGCCGAAGGCATGTCCCCCGACATGCCTTCCGGGGGCGCGCGAGCGCGCGGGGATGGGAGGGGGCAAATGCCGGCGAGCATGGCCGGCCTGCCAGCGTGAGCGGGACGGAATGGAGACGACAGGAAGGATGAGGATCGTCGGCCGTGCTGCGAACAGGCGGGCCTGCCACTGCGCAGGCGGCGCTTGAGGGGAGAAAGGGGAAAAGTTTCCCTTGGCTTCCCCCTGATCGGCAAGGCTCTGGCCGCAGCTGACCGCGACAAGGTGCGCGCAGCGCTCCGTATTCCCTGATGGCGACGGGCGTGAGCATGGCAAAGCCCCGCTTTCGCGGGGCTCGACCGATGGCCTGTTCAGTTGGCGACGCGGCGGCGTGACCAGATGAGTGCCAGTTTCTCGGTCTCCGTTTCGACCAGGCTCGCATAGATCGGAGCGGCGAAGCTCGGGTCGTCCAGCTTGACCGAGAGGTAGGAGTTGCCCTTGTCGGACTGCCTCTTCCATGCCGCTCCGAATTCGGTGGTCCCTGCGAGCACGCGGTAGTCGGGACCGTTTTCGTTTTCGCCCTCGACGGGCAAGAACTTCACTGACTTGACGTTGAGGTTGAGGGTTTTCACGGCGCCGGTAAAGCCGTTTTCGGTGCGAGTGAAAGTGCCGATCGTAGCCATCATGATTTTCCTTCTGCTGATCGGATCGCGCCCATCGCGATCTCGATGACGGTCGAGAGACCGGGGACGATCGGCCCGCACCCCTCCGGGGCCGGAACAACGTGAAGGGCGGCCGGCGACGGCTTTTTTGTCTTTTCGCGATGCAAAGCCGGCCTTCAGGCTGGCGGCGGAAAATAGCTGGCGGCGGACGTTGCGGGTTCAAGAGCGAGGCGGCGCTTGCGTTGCCGGTCTTCGGTCAGACCTGATCAATCGAGTTCGCGTTGGGCGTGGCCTGGTCAGTGGGAAAAGGAAAATCATGGTGGCTATGATCGATCAGCCCTCTCTCGGCGAGCACCGATAGCGGCTTTGGCGGCTCCCCGCTGGGCAACGCCTCGGCCTCAGCGTCGAGTCGGAGAAGTTTTCCTTGCAGGTCGTCGAGGCAACCGGGACAGCCATGGCTTTCGCCTGCCGTCCGTCATCATGAACCGCCGGGTTCGGCACAGCGCAGAAGACGACTGCCGAAACAAAAGCAATCTTCCTGCTCCCTCGGCAAGCGAAGCGATGCAGGCCTTGCTGCCCGGATCATCTTGGATAGCCGAGATGGCCGGGACGGATAGCGGGGCGGCCTCTCTTCTTCGCCACTACGGCTTCCAGCGTCGGCAGGCCATCCGTCAGATTGCGTGGAAGCGCCGGCTTTCCGGCGAAATGCCCGCCGCCATCACGACCACGGATGCCGCCGGATATATCGGGTAGGTGGTGCCACAATTTTGTTGGGATGCCATCGTGAGTAGGCTGACCAGAATCAAACAGAATCACTTCAGACTGGAATAGCTACATGGAAGAACAGACGATTATCGAGACATCGCACGGATGGATTGCGGTCAACGACATGCCCGGCGGCGGGACGCCGCTTTTGATGATTCACGCCAATTCGGGCTGCAAGGAGATGTTCCTGTTCCAGAACCAGGCGTTGGCCGGAACGCGGCGACTTTTGTCCGTGGACCTGCCCGGTCATGGCGCGTCGTCGGACGCGATCGACCCTCGTCGCACCTATTGCTTCGGCGGATATGCCGAGGCGATAGCGGAGGTTCTGGCAAAGCTCGATGTCGAGCGGCTCGCGATCCTCGGGCATTCGCTGGGGGGCCATATTGCATTGGACCTCGTTTCACGTCTCAAGGCTGTCGCGGGCGTCATGATCTTCGGCACACCGCCGATCCCGCCTGGGCCGGAAGGCGCGCAACTTGGCTTCCTCGCCAATCCGGAAATGGCCTATACAGGCAATTCCACCCTGACGGATGAACAGATTGAAGGTGTCGTCGCGCTCGCATTGGGACCGGGTGCGGAACGCGATGTTTTCTATACATCGGCCGTTCGCCGCACCGATGGAATCGCACGGCAGTACATGGTGGACGCCGTCCTTGCCGGGACGCAGGTCGATCAGCAGGAACTTGTCGCAACGACGCCGGTGCCACTAGCGATCATCAACGGCGCGGACGATCCGGTGATCAATCTCGACTACATCGATTCATTGACCTACCGGAACCTCTGGACGCCCCGTCCCCTGCGCCTTACCGGTGCCGGTCACGGGCCGCATTGGCAGCGTCATGAGCAGTTTAACGAACTACTGCGCGGCTTTCTCGGTTTGCTGGACTGACCGACTCATGACAACCGTGAACTGGGCGTGCGATAAGATGACAAGCCGAATCAACAAGAAAGGATGATCCATGGCTATCAATACGAACGATCTGGCGGAACGCCTTGCCGAGGTACACGGACTAACGAAAACGCAGGCGAAGGCCGTTGTCGAGGATGTCCTAAAAGGTATCTCGGAAGCGGCGGCGAAGGGCGATGAAGTTTCATTGAACGGCTTTGGCAAGTTCAAGGTGCAGGACAAGCCGGAGCGTGAGGGCCGGAACCCTTCGACCGGCGCAACGATCAAGATCGCGGCGTCGAAGAAGCTCGTTTTCCAGCCTGCCAAAGCGCTGAAGGATGCCGTGAACGGTTGAAGCGCTACCGATTGCCTCTCAGTGCTGCCTCATAGAAGGCGCGCTTTCCGGTCCAAAATGGAGCGCGCTGGCTCGCTAACGATCATCGAATAGCGACGGACCAGCCAGTCTTGCAAGCGCCGACAGGCCAACGCATGCGCCGCCGGCAATTGAGAAGACTTGCCGCCAGATCTCCGATGGCACGACTTCGCGGCTCAAGCCATACACGAGGGCATAGCCCGCGATGGCGGCAGGAGTCGCGAAGATCATGGCGACCGCAAAACGCCGGAACGGGGAACGCAATGTGGCGAAGAGGCAGGCCATGACGCCGAAAAATGCCGCTCCGGCAAAAAGTCCAATGATGCCCGCGCCGATCAAACCGGCTCCAGTGGCGTAGGCGAACCGCGCGACCGCAACGGCGGCCATCAAAGGCAAGGCGTAGACTGCCAATGTATAGGCGAGCACGCAGATCGAACCGAACAGCACGATGCCCAATGTAAGCAGGGGTATCATCTTCGGCTTCCTTCATGTTCCGTCGCGGACGACCCGGCGCCGCCGAAAATCTCGAAGCTGTCAGGAATGTTGCCGGAACCGCGCGGCGGTTCCGGCAATTGCGAATTACTCGGCGGCAACGTTGAAAGCTTCGCCATCCTTGTGCGCGCTGCCGCGTTCAGCAGAGAATGCCTCCGGCTCGGCAAGCTCCGGCTCCGCATAAGATTCGGCATCCGGCGTGCCCGCAACCGCTTTTGGCTCGGCGTCCAGCCATGCGGGCGGTTCCGAACGCAGCTGCGGCGGGAGCCATCCGGTTCCGGCAAGAAGCTGCTCGGCGGCTTCCGCCATCGCCTGCTTTTTCATGGTCGCGATGCGCTCCACCGCTTCGTCGCCAACCCCTTCCCGCACGGCGGTGAGGATATGCGCCTTGGTGACGCGGCCGAGATAGGCGCTGACGGTCGGTGTCCAATGCTGGCCCATGTCCAGCACAAGCGCCGTCGCCAACCTGTCGGCGGTCACATGGGCGCGGCGCTTATGGTTCTCCCACGGCAGCTTGACAGCGTTCACTGTCAGCGAGGCGCAATGCGCGAACAGCGCCATGATGCTTACAGGGTCGAGACCGGCGACGAAACCCCAAAGGTGCGCCACGTCCAGCGGCATGTCCGCCGCCCATCCGGCATGACGATCCGAAAGCAGCTTCGCTGCCGCCGTGTCCTCGATGCCGTCCGCGTGCCCTCCAAGGTGAACGCTGCTCGGGCGGATTTCGAGGGCGTGGGCGTCGACGCCGCGATAGAAGGTCTGTGCGGCGAGCGCATGGGTGACGGCGATCAGGGCGATGTCCGGCTGCTCGCCAAGCGCGAGGCGTAGGCCAAGCGTCCGGTGGGCGGTCAGGTCGCGGGCGAGAAGGTCGGAAACCGGCCTCCCATCATCCGCCAGTTCCTCATCCTCGGCGTCGAGCGCGGAAACGTGGGTAGTTCCGTTGTCATAGTCGCTGTCTGCGATGATCTCACCATCGGCGTTGACGCGCATTCCGTCGATGACGGTTTCGCCGTCCACGCCTTCCTCCGTTTCCGGTTCCGGCGCTTCATCCTCCGGGCGGATAAAGCCGCGTTCGATGCGGGCGGTTCCATCATGGTTGAGCAACACGAATGCGCCGCCGTGCGCGATCTCGTCCGCGTCATAGGCGTGGCGCAGACCATCGATGCGCTCGATCTCGGCTTCAAGTACCGCGAAGCGCTCGTCAACGTCCGGCGGAAGATCGTCGTCCGTGTTCTCCCATTCCGCTGTCAGGCGGTCGTACTCGTCCTGCGCTACGGCATAGGCGGCTGCATTTTCCTCGGAAAGCTCAACCGGATGCGGATAGACGCGGCGGAAGCCGTGAGCGTGCGGGAAGTCAATGGAGGCTTCCGCCCACTTCCAGCCTTCCGCTTGAACCTCGGCGGCAATGCTTTCCAGCTTTTCGAGGATAAGCCGGTCCAGCAATGCAGGATCGTCATAGTACCCGCCGCGATCCTCGGTGAAGAGATCGCGGACGATCGTGCCGCCCGCTTCCGTAAAGGCTTCCGCTCCGACGAAGACTGCCTTGCGATCATTCGCCTGCACATGCATCCGCGTCAGGTCACGGCGGATGATCCATGGCTCGCGATTATAGCCAAGACCCGCATGAACCTGCTCCTGCCGTGCATGGTCGTCGGTGATCGCGAAAGCCTGTAACTGTTCAAGCGTCAGTTCGCCGTCACGGTAGACCTGCATCAGTTTCGGGCTGACCGCGCCAAGCTTGAGTCGCTGCTTCACCACGTGGGCAGTAACGCCAAAGCGAGCGGCGATTTCCTCCGCACCCCATCCGCGATCCCGCGAGAGTTGAAGGAAAGCCTCGAATTGATCGGCGGGCAGGAGGTTGGCCCTCGACACGTTTTCGTCAAGGCTGATCTCGAATGGATCGTTTGCCGTGTCGATGACGCAACGGATCGCTTCCGTCTTTTTGATTTCCTTACGCTTAGCCCGCAACATCTGCGCCAACCTGCGGCCTTCGCCGATAGTGACGAAATAAAAGCCGGTGGGCGTTCCCTCGGCGTCAAGTTCCGGCTCCACCACGAGGTTTTGCAGGATGCCCTTGGCGGCGATGCTGGCCGCATAGGTTTCGACGGTTTCCTCGCTATGCGGGGTCTTGCGCGCATTGCGGGGAGACTTCTTGAGCTTGTTGAGGGGAATGAGAACTTCCCTGCCGGTCACGGTTTCCGCTGCAGGCTCCGTTTCCATGCTGCTTGCGGCTTGCGCAGCCGTGCTGGCCACGTCCGGCGCGGGCAATGCCACCACCACGTCCGCCGCCGCTTCTCCGACGCTGCGGATTTCCCTATTCACCGTCGCATCCTCAGCCGTCGCGACCGTGACGGCCTTCGCCTTCTTCGCTGTCCTTGTCATTGTTCCAATCCTTTCCTTGATTCAATGCCGGAGGCATGTCCCCGACATGCCTCCCGGGGGCGCGTGAGCGCTCGGCAGAGAGGGGGGCGGCTGCCGGCGAGCATGGCCGGGCTGCGATGTGAGCCGGGTGGATGGGAACGATTGGAACAGGGACGGCTATTTGCCGCCTTGCGAGAGCGCGGCCCTGCCATGTGCAGGCGGCGGTCGCGGGGGAGAGATGGCCGAAACCATCTCTCCCCTTTGCTGAATCTCGCGTGTGAACCACGGCAAGTGGATGGAATGCCCAAGATTTCACGCCGGTTCGGCATTCGAATCTTTTTGTTCCGCGAATACAGAGCCGATCGTGGGCTTGCACGATGGGCGAACAGAGAAGGAACGAACGCTTGACCAGAAGGCGATTCCCCTCTACGGTCTAATCTGGGGCTTACCCCATATTTTTATTTGGGGTGGATGGTGCGGTTCAATCAGGCACAACTAAGGGAGACGATCGGAATCTCGGTGGAGACCTTTCGTCACTGGAAGCGGGTTCTGCCTCCATTCTCAGAGCGGAAAAAATTTACGCTCGGAGATTTGCTCGCTGCCGGGGTTACGAGCCGATTGACCGATCGCTGTGGCGTGCGTGCTGGACACCTTTCTGAGATTTCCAAAGCTGTCGTAGACCTCTGCAACAGGGAATCGTGGGCTTCGCTCCAAGACAAAGTCCTTATAATCGACGTTCGCAGGCAGTCGTGCGATGTTGTCAGAAGCGTTGACATCACTGCGTTTCAAGACGCCGTCGTCATTTGTCCGCTTGAAAGCATCATTACCCAAATCCAGGAAGAACTATCACGTAGAACACCGCCAGTCGCTCAGCAGAACCTGCGCTTTCCGCCAGTCGCGGTGAACGAGGCGCGCTCACAAAGGCGGCGGGCATGACTTTCACGCACGCACGTCGGCGCGATGAGACATGGAAGGAACGACTAGGCCTTAGAGATCGCAGCGCGCCCGAGTTTTACGAAACCGCGTCCGCGGTGACGGATACGCCGCATGCGCTCGCGATTCGAACCGCGCTCAACGAACTGGGCCTCTCGGCAATCTTCTGCGTACAGGGTGTCCCGACCATTGCCATTCTAAATATGGCTTCGTTCGATCCGGCGCGCGTGGTCGATCTGCATGGCGCACTTTGGAATCAGGGTTTGGCAAGCCTGCTTCTCGTGACCGCTGGCGATGTGTTGCGCGTATACTCCTTGGCTCGAAAGCCGCAGAAGGAATGGGGGGACAACTTCGATCGCCGCTGCCTTGTTGATACTCTTAACGCGGCATCGCAGGCGCTGGAAATACGCGACCTCGTCTACGGAGCTGAGTCGGGCCGGCTATGGAAGGAATATGCCGATTACTTTCAGACCAAGGAGCGCATCGACCAGGTTCTGCTCGATAATTTAACGCAGTCGCACAAGTTGCTCTGCGCGAGTCTTCCATCGGACGCGGCACAGGCACTCTTGATCCAGGCGATGTTTATCGCCTATCTTGAAGATCGAAATATTATCACGCCTGAATATCTGGTCGCGGCAACGAAGAACGCGGCAGATAGCTTTTCCGCCCTCTTAGCGAAAAGAGACGTGAAGCTCCTACAGTGTCTCTTTGCTACGTTGCGAGACGATTTCAATGGCGATTTGTTCGTCGCTCCTTGTTCGTTCGACCCGCGAGCTGAAGCTCCAACTGTTCAAGCGTCACATCTCGACGTGATAGCCAGTTTCCGAACGGGCCGCGAGGAGATGACAAAGGGCCAGTATCGCTTTTGGGGCTATGATTTTCGGTATATTCCGATCGAACTGGTCAGCGCCGTCTACGATCGCTTTCTCGGTGAGAAGGAGGAGGATCGCAAAGCGCAAGGTGCGTACTACACGCCCATGTATCTTGCAGATACCGTCGTATCCCAACTTTGGGATGTTTTGCCGACAGAGGTGAAAGACAAAGGGCGATTTCTCGACCCGGCGTGCGGATCGGGCGTTTTTCTTGTGCGCTCCTTCCAGCGCCTTTGCGAACACTGGCGGGTGAAGCATCAGTCGAAGAAGATTCGCTGGCCAAGTCTTCTTGCCATCCTGCGCCGGATTCATGGGTGGGACTTGAATGGCGGTGCCGTGCGTGTCGCCGTGTTCTCACTGTATGTGGCCTTGCTTGAAGAGGTCGATCCTCCGGATTTGCAAGCGCTGATCAAGAATAAGAAACTCCTTCCGGAGTTGTGGGAAGGCACGTTGGTTCAGCGTGATTTTTTCGATGCTCCGGAAAACGATGGGACATCCTTTGATGTGATCGTCGGCAACCCACCTTGGACCAGCCGGCGCGGACCAGACCGGTCTTCGGTGCGCTGGTGCAAGAAAAACAGCCTGCCCATGCCCGATCGCGAGGATGCATGGGCCTTTGTATGGAAGGCTCTTCGCCATCTTAAAACCGATGGCCAAGTCGCATTTCTGCTTCCAGCGATGGGTTTTCTGCATAACATTGCTGACACGTCTCTCGCCGCACGTAAGCTGTTCATGGGCAGAAGCCGGGTTCACCGGATCATTAATTTTGCGGATCTACGCTTCCAACTATTTGACAGCGCGATACGTCCAACCGCGCTTTTTCTCTTTGGCCCGAATTCCGTTGAGAATGCTGAATACCGCTTCGAATATTGGGCGCCGAAGGCGGATTTGAACCTTCAGCTCAAGCGTACGATTACGTTGAGCAGCGCAGATCGCGTGGTCATGAATTCAGCGACGGCCGCGTCGGATGTATTGGCATTCAAGCACCGCCTTTGGATGCGAGAACCCGACGCAAAGCTGTTCGCCTATCTTTCGAGGCTCCCTAAGCTTGGCGCACTCGTGAAGGAATATAAGGAGTTTAGTCGCAGACGTCTCAGCACTGTCGGGCACTGGGTTATCGGTGTTGGCTACAAGCCGTATCACGAAGATGTCGATGACAACCGCGCTAACGTATATCATTCCACGAGTAATTTCGTGGGCACGTTGCCTGATCTGCCGATCGACTCCTTTACATCCATTTCACAGGTTACGGCTGGCTTGCGCCCAGCCGCCTCGAAACAGGTCCACCGCAAGGGATTCGAAGAGGCTTTTAGAGGGGCGCGAGTCCTCATTCCTCGGACTATTTCGCTCGGCCGTCTACGTGCTTCGTACACCGAGATGGACTTGACGTTCCAGGATATCATCCTAGGCATTACCATTCCGGATGGGGAGCAAGACCGCGGCAAACTGTTGGTTGCGCTCCTGAATAGTAAAATCGCGGCCTGGTATTCGTTCCACGGGACTTCATCCTTTGGCTCGGAACGCCCTGAGGTTAAGCAATCCGGCGTGATCCAATTGCCGTTTCCTGGATTGGACGATCTGCCGGAGCCCGAGCGCGCGCAGATGGCCGCTACTAAGCTCGTTGCGCTTATCGATCGAGAGATTAATAACGCGGCTGCGCCGCTCGTTCTGGGCGATGATCACGATTGGCTTTTTTCCGAGATCGATAAGTGGGCTTACGAGTATTTTTACCTTTCCCAAGATGAGATTGTGCTCATCGAGGACATGATCGACCGCATCATACCGGCGGTCCAGCCGCATCAAGGAAGCTTTCCTGAACTATGGAAAGCGCCGACAGAGAAGGAACGACAGCAATATGCGCGATTGCTGATCGATAGCACCGCACAATGGTTGGCACCAGGAACGCCGCTTCACGCAAGTCTGGAGGCGCGCAACGCCGACTTGGGCGTGCTACGATTGTCGTTTAGCCACGAAATGCAGAGCTCAGCATATACGGAGAAGGAGGCCGTTCTCGTTAGCGACGCGCTCGCCAAGATAATGCAGCACATTCGCCAGCCTATCGCTGGCAATTTTCAATTGATGCCAGACCTTCGCCTCTTCATTGAGAAAGACCTTTACCTGGTAAAGCCAATGCAGCGACGCTTCTGGCTGCGCTCGACGGCGCTTGCTGATTCGGATGCGATCGCTGGTGAACTGCAGCACGCTATTGATGTCGACGCCCGAACAGCGAGTGTCGGATGATCCTTGGAAACGCTGACGAGTGGAAATCTCGGTTCATTTCGCTTGATGAGCGGTTATTACGCCGCATCCTGCATGTATGGCCAGCGTGTCTGGCGCTTCTTCCTGAGCAGCCGGAAGAAGATACCATTACCATCAACCTTGTTGCATTGTTATCGCAGGACCCCATTGTCCGGCGAATTTGCTATTTCATTGTTTATCAGCATGAGCCGTTCGGTACGCACCCCAATGGAGCTAAGTTCAGCAAAGGAAAGATCGACCTCGCGGTTCTTCTCGACCAGGAGCGCGAACGCTACGTCGCATATGAGTGCAAACGCCTTAATGTGATACACGGCAGAACACGTGGCTCGCTTGCTACACGCTATGTACGGGAGGGCATGATGCGTTTCCTTACCGAACAATATGCAGCGGGCCTGCCGGTGGGTTGCATGCTGGGATACGTAATGGACGGTGATTTAAACTTCGCGACCGAGCAGGTGAATGGCGCAATCGCGTCTAACACGGCAACGCTTAGAAGCGTTGAGGGATCGGCGATCGGCCAAGCTGTCCAAGGAGTCGAACGCTTCTCGACCCATCATGAACGCACAGGAACCTCAGTCATTGAGCTTCGCCACGTGCTATTACCATTCAAGGTCAGTGTGGCCGCAGACGCAACGTTGGCGCCTGCGGATGCTGCCGTCGAATAGAACCGAGCACGTATGACGGGAAGCCAGAAGACGGGGCCTGAAGCCCTTCGGTTAGAGAGCCGCAGCTACGCTACCAAAAGGTTCCTGGATATGGAAAATTCACCACCGACAATTTGGGAAGACGACGAATACGTTTACATTCCCGAAGGGCTCTTCAAGCACCTGCCGCCCGAGTATCGCGACGCCCTTGAGGCGCGCAAGCAGCAAGGTAGCGACATCTTGCAGATCGTAGACAAGGACATCAAGAGCCTCGTCCGGTTGGCAAATGCAATCCCGACTACGTCAAGCCTGAGCTATATCTATCATCGCCTACGAACGTCGAAATTCGAGATGACGGCCGAGGCTGTCATGGAGCAGGAAATGCTGACGACGGCGTTTGTCGTCACGTACTCTCGTTTGTTCGTGAGCGGAAACGGTGGGAGCGGAGTTTCCAGGGACCAGATACCCGCCCATCTTCAGCGGGTTCACGATGACATACTTGAAATCCGCCACCAGCGTTATGCACACAACGGCGGCCATGAGACGATTGGCAGCGGCATCCAGATTGATTTTGACGACACGGAGGTCCGCGTCAACTTGGGAATGAGTCTGGGCTTTTACATAGGAGGCAGAGACGAGTGGGAAGAGCTCATTACCTTCCTCGACGCGCATATGCACGAACGCCTTCAGAAAATCCTCGCCCGGTTGAAGACCAAGACTGGTCTTGAATGGAAATTCCCTATTGGCCCAGCGCCCGATTGGGTGGGGAAGTACAGTTAGTGCACAGCCTAAGCCTACATATCTCATCGGAGGTCGGGTATTTTCACTTCAGGTCCCACCGACAACCTGAAGCCCGCCGCGCAACACGCCAACTGGCATAGGTGGAACATCCTCAGCAGTCAGGACGCTTGTCGCGCCTTCAGGCCCAAGTTCGATATCATATCTGCGGCCGGGCTCGTCGGTCGTGCTGACCAGGCGTCGGCAAAGTAGATCAGCCAAGGCCGGATCCTCGACCGCGCAGATGATCTGACGGTGATCGAGGCGGAGCGCAGCAAGCACCTCAACGAGATGGAGGGCGCGAAAGTCGTCGATGTGCTGGACAGGATCATCAAGAAGGAGGGAGCGGAACGGGGTCCAGGCGCGGGCCAGATGAACGGACAGCAAGAACGCCAATCCCGCCGCTCGTCGCTGACCGCTGCTGAACACGAACTGAGGGTTCAGACCATCTCCCACCTTCAGGCTCAGGAAGCGTTTTACATCGCCGCGGATACTATACTCGATGGTCCGCCAATCCGCGTGCGGACGCAGACGCTGGTAGAGTTCATTGAGCAAGGGGCTAATCTGGGCCAGCCGCTCGTCAATGATCTCGGCGCTAACACGTTTAACCGACCGCTCGATATCGCGGGCGAAGGATGCAGCGGCCTGCGACTGGCTGACAGCATCGGCGAGCTTGTCGAGTTCCTCGCGCAATCCTTCGATATTTTTCTCGACCGACGCCATGCGGGAAATCGATTGGGACGCCTCGAGCACGAGCAATGCCCTTTCGAGGTTGATCAATCTGTCGCGTTCGGCTTCGAGATGACCTTCGAGGCCATTGGGGTCATTCAGGAAGCGTTGGTCTATATTCCAGCGATCGAAGAAAGCCGCATGTGTTTTCTCTGCCTCCCGCAAGGTGTGCTCCTCGGCTTGGTGAGCGAGGACGTCTGCCTCCGCCATAGCGAAGGTCGTGGAGCGTTCACGGGCCTCATCACTGGCCGCAGCCAATGTCCTCCGCGCCTCCTGTACGCCGGAGGAAAGATTCGAAATACGTCGCCGCGCGGCTGCAAGGCCCGCGGCGAACTCCTCAGACGTTCTTCGGGCAGCGCATAGAGGGCAGCGTTCGTCATGAACCCCAAGGCTCTCACCATGCTCGACGAGAATGGCGAGTGAGGCTGCCACCGCATCAGCATCCTCTTCTCGCGCCAGTAGCGCCTCGGCGGCGGCGACCGCCTCGTAGGCCATATCCTTTGCCTCTCTTGCAGTTTCCAGCTCCGCAATCGCGCTTTGACGCACCGCCACGGCAACCGGTGCATTGAAGGTCTGCTGGAGCGCAAGGAGTTTTCGCCCCGCCTCGACCGCTTCGTTCATTCGAACGGCTCGAGTGCGCCCGTCAGCAAGAGCACCTCGAGCGGCCTGAAGGCGTGCGATTATCTCCGCTGGAGCATCGGGAACGGCGGTGGCTACCGTTGCCAAAGCGGCCGTGACATCACCCGAGCGGCCAAGCGAAGTTTGTAACTCGGACTGCTGGGTCAGGCGTTCACCCAACCGCGCGCGTGCGGTTTCATAGGTGGATTCGTTGCGTTTGTGCGTGGCGTCCGCCGCGGTCACCACCTCTTTGGCTTTTGCGGCAGCTTCCGATCCTTCAAGCGCGCCGAGCGCAGAGCGGACGAGATCGAAGCGGTCGGTCTCGGACAAATCCAGGCTTAACGCGGCGATCCATTCGTCCCGAATGATGGATGTGCGTGTCAGTTGCCCCAGCGCGTCGTCGGGCGCAGGCCCGCTGCACAAGGCTGCCTCGATTTCCTCTGGAGTCCGATCGGCACCGCCTTCGCGGGTACGCGTGACAGTGAATGGCTCGCCATCGTCGCGGATGAACGAGGCCGTAACATAGTATGCCTTCGGCACTCCGGCACCGCGCCACCAGAGATAGTCAGCAAGGGTCTCTTTGGCCGCCTTTTCGACGGTGTATTTTTCGATCAGGCCGGTTATGGCAAATTCGACCGCATCGCAAAGCGTGCTCTTGCCGACGCCGTTGCGGCCCGTAATCACCGTGAAGCCACCGCCGAAATCTATCCGAACCTTGTCTCGGAAGCCGCGGAAGCCGCAAACCTCCACATAGTCGAGCCTCATGACTTGGCTCCCAGAATACGGGCGACATCCGCCGCGGGCGTTTCGTTCAGGAACGCTGTAACGGCGTCGGCTGGCACATCTTTCAGTCGACTGCGAAGCCGGTCCTCGAAGTTTGAAGCGCCCAGCATCGGTTGCGATCGGATTGCCATCAACGGAAGGAGCGACCTTTCCAGGTCTTCAGCCGTCGTTATGGACGTCCGAGCGATCTTGCGGGTGAGCGTGAAGTCCTCTTCAATCCGTTCAATGGCTCGAGCGAGCAAAGGCGCGCGATCAGCGGTTAGGAACACCGAATAGACGTTCCATGCCTTGGTGCCCGCACCCCGAAGCGAGGCAGCGTGACGGGCCAGCGCGGTCTTCTGACTGGTCTGCCACCCGGACATGAGCGCTTCGGCGCTTTCGAACACATGTACAAAGCCCATTATTGCGGCGCTCTCGAAACATGTCACTGGGCCGTTCTGACCAGACCAGGACCAGGTTTCATAATGTGCATTGCGGAGCACGATTTCGGCTTGAGTCGAGATGTCCATTAGATGTTCAGCTCCGCTCTTGCACCATTAAGGTCTAACCAATTTCCGGCGGCATCGGGGCGTATGAGGTCACCGCTTCGACCACCCCTGACGACATTGCTGGGGAGGCCGAGATCGGTGGCACCCACCGCGACGACAATGTCAGAGGTGACAGCAATGGGCGGTTCGATGAACTTGGCCCGCAGCGAGCCAAGAACCGCTTCAGCTCCATTGATCACCCGGATGCTGCGACCGTTTAAATCGTAACCCCCTGGACGCTGCGTCGCCCCGGCCTGACGCAGCAACAGATGGAAGTATCCCAAGGCCTCTACATTGCCCGGGCGGATCCGGGTGGCGGGCTGCCCGGCAGGAACGCCTTCGGCATCTCTGCGCAGCCCATACAGGGTCTCGCTGTCGAAAACGGCAACCTCGAGCCAGCCGGGATCGCACTGGACGCCCGTCGACGCTTCGAAGACGGCTCTTCCGGCCGCCAGCACCTGGCGAAGGTAGTTCGTTGAGAACGTCCGTCTCAGTTCATCGAGGACATCGGCGCCCGACTCGCGAAGATGTTCGAAATGCACGTTCTCGGCATGCGCGATCTGCCAGAGTTGGGGCGCTTTCTCTTCCAGAGCGTCGGTCGGAGAAAGATCGACGACGGTGACAGAGAGCGGTTGGACGTCCACCAGAGCACCGCCGATTACGGCGTTGAGGTATTCCCAGTCGGACCAGAAGCCGATGACAAGCAGATCCTTCTGTCGCAGATTGGCTGCCATCCACGTCTTGCTTCGCTCGATGCGGGCAGAAATGACCGGGTCTTCAAGCTGGGACGGCGCCCAGACCGTCGAAGCAGGATCGCGTTGCGCGCAACCATGAAACTTCAGGAGGGGCGACCGACGCACGGCATCGACATTGGCCTCGTCGCCGTCGAGGGAGCCGCGGAAGGCGGCTCCGTAATCCCAGGCCCTGCGTTCTATCAGTATGTCGTAGTTGCTGGATATGCCCGCTGCGGCCGCCCGCGTTACCAGGAAATCCGCGATTGCGGCGTGGCCGGCGTTGGACGGTCGAACGAATGAGTCCCAAGGCACCAGATGGTCGATGAAAACGGACTGGAGTGTGTTTGTGGCGGCAAAATGCTCGGCCAGCGCTTCAAGGTTATCGCGCAGACCGATATCGCACCCAGGATCGACTTCAAGCCGGTATTTGTCGAAGCACCGTTCCGCGACGGTACGGGCCGAGGGCAGGCTGCTCGGCGGTGCCATCGAAAGGCCCGCCCCACAGACAACCAGAAGTCGGCCAGCATTCATTGATGCAAGAAGTCGCGCTAACGTCTCCGGACTCAAATTCCATTTCCCCCCAACCGTTACTCTTATCGTTTTGAGTTCGCGCGACGTGTCTCCTTCGGTCCGCCCGAAAGAGCGAGATCGCCCAGATGTTGAATCTTGACCGGCGGACGCTCCGGCAACTTGACGGTGAGCTCCAGCTTACCACCAATCGCCTCCACGTAGCCGCGCAGGGTGGACAGGTACATGTCCGCCTGTTTCTCGATCTTGGAAACCGAGGGCTGTTTAATCTTAAGGGCGGCCGCGACGTCCTCCTGCGCCTTTCCGGCGATCTGGCGAAGCTCGCGAAGTCCTTCGACTTCCTGCTTGAGGTCCTGATAGCGCGCTTCGATCTCCTCCCGCTCATCCGCAGGAAGGTCGGCGATGATATCGTTCAGGCTCCGAGCCATCTCACTTTCCCTTCTTTCCGGTTTTCAGGCTTTCCAGATGTTCGGAAAATCTGAAATCCGCTTTTGCGATCATACGACGATAGAAGAGCTTCTGACCTCCGCCGGATTTGTCGCCTGCGACAAGTAGAATTGCTCGTCGCTGTGGATCGAAGGCGAACGCTGCGCGCCATTCGCCGTCGGCTGCTTCAAAGCGCAACTCCTTCATATTAGAGTGTTTTGATCCTTTAAGCGTGTCGGCATAGGGCCGACCAAGCTGCGGTCCGTAATCGGAAAGCAGTCTGGTGACGGCAATCAAGGCGATACGAACATCCCGCTCATAGGTCAAAACCTCTGCTTCGAAGGCCGCGTGGAATTGCACTTCCCACATGATATAGCCTCCAAGCTATGAGGCGTCAACGGGAAGCACCCGCGGAGCGACAGGTGAAGCCGAGGTCGAGCGGCGGCAACTGTCCGCCCAGACGTCTAGGTCGGCAACAGCATAGCGGATGTAGCGGCCGAACTTGTAGAAGGCGGGACCACTATCCAGGGAGCGGTAGCAGGCGAGCGTATGCGGCTCAAGCGCCAGATACTTTGCGGCCGCTTCCGTATCGACGAAGCGGACAGGGCCTGCTTCGTCCACTAGAACAGCACGCGTGAGAAGCTGGGCAGATGGCCACTTAGCCCGATTATTTGGACGGACCATGGGGAGTTCCTTTCTGATTTCTTGGCGGCATTTGCGGAACTGTCGGACAGAGCTTATCCGGCAGATTCCGTTTGCTCGGCGCGTCGCGTGCCCGGCGGCACCGATCGGTTGTCGCCGGCCCGGTGCCTGAACGGGCGATAGTTCCCGAGCTTCGTCTTGGAAGTGTACTTACCGTCCTCAAGGCCGGGAGGAGGAACTGGTTGCTGGGCCTCCGGGGCCGCCGGGGCCACCGCCACCGGCGCAACACCCTCCACTTGAACGCAGCTATCAAAGTGGTCGACCGAGGACGAGATGACAGCATCGCTACCGGTGACGGTGCGCCGATTTGCTGCCACTGCGTCGGCAGCCGATCGGACAGGATCGTCTTCTGTATGGACGTAACGCATGAATTGAGTCACCGTCTTGTGCGCGGTCAACGCCATGCCGACCTTGATTGGCGCTCCAGAGTTGGCGATGTCGGTGGCAGCGCGGTGGCGAATGCCATGTGTGCCGACATGAGGGACGCCAGCACGCTCTAAAATGCGCCGCCATGCCTGCGAATAGGTGTTGTCGGTCATACGCACCGAGGGATCGAAGATGGATGGGCAGACAAATGGCGATTCGTCGAAGCGCGGAACTTCGCTCAAGAGCCGATGCGCTTCTGCACCGAGAGGTTTGGTCATGCCGCCGGTTTTGCTATCGGGCCATGTCACCTTGCGCTGCTTGAGATCAATCCATGCCCATTCGAGAGAAAGGACTTCGGACTTGCGGGCAGCAAACTCAAACTGCAGGCGGATTGCGAGGAGAATAAAAGGGTGCTCGAGGCCCTCACGATCTGCGCGATCGAGATAAGCATATAGCTTTCGCATCTCTTCGTCGGTGATGAAACGCGTGGATCCCTTTTCCGCGTATTTTTGGACATGCCGGCAGGGATTGGAGCCATCAGGCCGATACCCCCAGAGTTCGGCGAGGTTGAACATCTTGCGCAAGAGAGCAAGCGTTCGGTTGGCGATGATCGGTCGATCGGCGATCGCGGTCATGAATTCCGAGATATTGGCGCGCGTGACCTCGTGAACCTTCAAGCGCCCCAGACGCGGAACGATATGGTTTTTGATATTTGTCTCGTTCCCTTCGACGGTTCTCGGCTTGTTGTGCAGCTTCGAATACTCGTCGATGAACTTGGTGCACATCTCCTTCATGGTCGGCGCAGCACGAGCCGCGGTCTTCTCGGAACCGGGATCGCGCCCCTGCCGTACTTCGGCGAGCCAATCCCGAGCGAGGTTGCGAGCCTGATCGACAGTCAGCTCGCCAAACCGACCCAGGGCGGGTTTCCGGCGAATACCGGAATTGGTCATGTATTGCAGCATGAAAATCTTGCCGCCGGCTGGCGTGACTTTCAGCAGGAAGCCGGGTACGATCGTATCCCGGAGTTCGTAGTCGCGATCTTTCGTAGCAGCGGCGTCAACCACCGTCTTGGTTAGCTTGATTTTGGCCATCCATCGTCTCCAACACACAAGGTTCTGGGAGCCGAATAGGGGCATTGAGAGGGACGGCTCCCGGCGATTGCCGGAAAGCATGGAGCATTTTGAAAGCCATCGAGATCAAGCTAAATTATTGATCGTAGTAGGTTTTCGCATTTGCGGATGCATAACGGCGGGGTTGAGATTAGCCGTTCTTTGCGGGCTCAAAATCCGGTTCCGAAAGGAGTGTCGGTTCGACCCCGACCACCCGCACCACCTCTGATGATTTGCACGATATTATCGGCAGGAACGGGACCATATCCGGTCAAGGATCATCCTATGTCGCCAGATAAAATCGTCTGGCATTGCCATGGCCGATCGATGCCTGCTCATCCGGAGAAAGCGTCGACAGAAACTCTCTCGTCATGGCGATCCACTCCGGCAGGCCCGAGCCTAGATCGACCACCGGCCAGTCGCCGCCCCAGACCATTCTTGCCGGGCCGAATAGCTTCAATACGGTTTCCACATAAGGCCTCACGCTTTCCAGCGTCACTTGCCCCGGCGCACAATAGGCGGTGACACCGGAAAGCTTGACGAAGAGATTTGGCAGGCTGGCCAGATCGGCCATGCGCTCGCTCCAGGCGGGGAAATCGTTTCCGGCGATGTCAGGCGTGCCGCAATGGTCGAGCATGAAGCGAACGTCGGGGCAGGCCCGGACAAGTTCGGCGGCAATGGCGAGCTGGCGCGAATGAAAACACAGATCGACCGGCCATCCGGCCTTGCCGATCTTGCGCACGTTTCGCCGATAGTTTTCCGCACGGCTGGTATCGTCGGGCATGACCTGGAGGATACGCCGGAACCCGACAACTTTGAGGTGGCGGCACTCCTCCAGCCAGGCGTCGAAGCCCTGGTCCGTTTCCGGCCGGCAGCTGGCGATCTGGCCGAACATCGGCAAGGTGCCTTCCCCTACCATGCCAGCGACAAGCCGGGCTTCCGCCCGATAATCACCGTCATCGACCCCGGTTTCCATGAAAATCGTGCCGATGACACCGCTGCCCTCGACAAGAGCTGCATAATCCGCCCGGGTGAAGCTTCCCGCAAGGCTCGGCTCGCCGCGCGTCCAGGCATAACCGAGTTTGCCCCGCAAGATCAGATGCTGGTGGGTATCAATCAGGTCCATGGCGTCCTCCTCCTTGCCGTGTCGGTCAATCTTCAAGCGCGAGCGTGTCAAAACCCGCCCAGGCGGCGCCCGGCACGGCCGTTTCGAAAATGGACAGATTGCGCCGGAGACTGTCCGGTTTCGCCGTGCCGATCAGCACGCTGGCGACATCGGTGTTTTGCAGCGGAAAATGCAAAGCAGCGGCCGCGAGCGCGACGCCATGGCCGGCGGCGTGAGCCTCCATGGCGCACACCCGCTCCATGACTTCAGGCACAGCTTCATTGTAATTGAAGGTGGCGCCCGGCTTTGCGCCGGTTGCAAGAATGCCCGAGTTGAAGACACCGCCGATCACGAGCGAGGTGCCGGTCTCCGCACAACGCCCGAGCAGCCGCGCTGCAGCCGAACGGTCAAGCAGCGTATAACGGCCCGCCAGAAGGATGCAGTCGATTTCGTCGATCTCCATGAGGTTCAGGCAGGCCGGAACCTCATTCACGCCAAGGCCGAATGCGCCGATCTCGCCTTTAGCCTTCAACTCATGCAGCGCCTCGATGCCGCTTTCGGTGAATATTCCGAAATGATGGCGATAGGCTTCCTCTCCAAGCGTGGTCGCCTCCAGATCGTGGACATAGAGAATATCCACCGAACCGAGACCAAGCCGGGCAAGGCTCAGCTCATGCGAGCGCATGATGCCGTCATAGCTGTAGTCGTATTCCACAATGAAAGGCAGTGCGTCGACAAAACCGTAATCCGGCGTCACGCCCGCTTCAGCCGGTTTCAGGATCCGCCCGACCTTGGTGGAAAGCACGAATTCGTCGCGTGGTTTCTCCTGGAGAAAATCCCCGACGCGGCGTTCGGAAAGGCCCTGCCCGTAATAGGGCGCGGTATCGAAGTAGCGGATACCGGCGTCCCATGCGGTTTGCAGCGTCGCCATCGCATCTTCGCGGCTGACGCTGCGATAGAGATTACCGATACCGGCTGCGCCGAAGGAAAGTTCGCTGAGTTCCAGCGCCGTGCGGCCAAGTTTGCGGGTCTTCATGCGGCAGCCTCCTCGCGGCGGAGCTGGCGCTCGATGGTGCGGATGACACCGCGAAGTTCGCCGAGACCCTTCATGCGGCCGATGTAGGAATATCCGGGATTGGTCTTTTTGGTGATGTCATCACCCAGCAGATGGCCGTGGTCAGGCCGCATTGGAATATTAGTGCGGCGGCCAGCCTTGGCGGTGGACCGCTCCTCGCGCAACAATGCCTCGATGACGCCGATCATGTCCGCTCCGCCATCCAGATGATCGTCCTCGAAGAAAGAACCATCCGCCTCGACGGTGACATTTCGCAGGTGGGCGAAATTGACGCGGGATGCGAATTCCTTTGCCATCGCGACGAGATCGTTGTCGCTACGGGCGCCGTAGGAGCCGGTGCAAAGGGTGATACCATTGTTCGGGCTTTCAACGGCCGACAGGATGGCGCGGATATCGGCAGGTGTCGAGACCACGCGCGGCAAGCCGAACAGCGAGAATGGCGGATCATCAGGATGGATGCCGAGATGCACGCCCACCTCTTCCGCCACCGGCACGACCTCTTTCAGAAATGCCAGCAGATTGCCCTGCATGGTCGCGCTGTCGATGCCGTCGAACGAAGCAATCAGCGCGGCGATGGACTGGCGCGTCTGCACCAGCGCGCCGCCCGGCAGGCCCGCGATAATGTTGCGCTCGAGAAGCGACTGTTCATCTTCGCTCATTTGCGCAAAACGCTCTTCGGCTCGCGCCACCAGCGCAGGATCGTAATTTTCAGCAGCGCGGATACGCTTCAGGATGAACACGTCATAAGCGACAAAATCCGCCATTTCGAAGCGCAGCGCCAATCCGGTATTGCGCGCCTGCCAGCGCAGGTTCGTACGCGTCCAGTCCACGACAGGCATGAAATTGTAGCAGACGACGGGAACGCCCGCGCGACCGAGACGGGAGAGCGTATCTTTCCAGCGCGCAATCGCTTTCGGCGCATCGGCGTCGCCGCGCTTGATGGACTGTTCCATCGGAATGGATTCGCAGACACTCCATTCCAGACCGGCCGCTTCGATCATCGCCTTGCGTTTGGCGATCTCTTCGGCAGGCCACGCCGTGCCGTCGGGGATCTGGTGCAGTGCCGTGACAACGCCGCTCGCACCCGTCTGCCGCACATGCTCCAAGGTGATGGGGTCCGATTCACCGAACCAGCGCCAGGTTTCCTTCATAGTCTACTCCTCCGAAAAATGCCGTTCGATGGCGCCGAGCGCGCCGTATTGGACGATGTCGCGATAGGCCGCCCGAAGCGCCGTAACGAACGCCTCGTCCGCCAGCCATTCAGGACCGAAAACGCGACGGAATGTTAAAAACCGGTCGATCACCGCATCCGGCTCCTCGCCGTTACCGGTCGGCACAGCCCACTCCGCAAAGGCGGGATCGGCCATGACAATTGCTTCTCCCCGCTCGTTCAGCGTCGCGCAGGACCGTATCCACAGGGCGACGGCAAAAAGAGCCGCCGCATCCGGCGCGCCTGCGGCACGCAGCTCCGCAAGTGGCGCGAGAATGCGTTGCGGCACTTTCTGGGAAGCGTCCGAAGCTATCTGGGCGGCGCGGTGGCGAAGTGCGGGGTTGGCAAAACGCTGACGCAGACCGGTGACATAATCCGGGCCGCTGACGGCAGGGCTCAATGTTGAACCCACCTCCCGCCAGTAACGATCGATGTAACCACGCACCCGCGGATCGGCATAGATATCGGCGATCGTCTCAAGCCCGCTGCATTGGCCGATCGCTGCCATGGCAGTGTGAGCGCCATTCAGCATTCTGAGCTTCATATGCTCATAGGGCTCGACATCGTCTACGATTTCGGCACCCGACAGCTCGATGCCGGGGCGACCGTGCGGAAAGCGATCCTCGATCACCCAACGGAAATAAGGTTCCGCAATCACCGGCCAGGCATCCTCGCAGCCGAGACGTACCGTCACCCGTTCGCGGTCGGTGGCGGTAGTGGCGGGCACGATGCGGTCCACCATGACGCAGGGGCACGAGAGGTTTTCCGTGATGAACTCAGCGAGATCCTTATCGGTGAGACCAGCCATCTCCACCAGAAGACGGCGCAGGATGCGACCGTTGGACGGAAGATTGTCGCAGGAGAGCAAAGTCAGCGGCACAGCCCCGGCGACCCGCCGGCGCCTTGTCGCTTCCAGCAGAAAACCGAGCGCGGAGCGCGGCTTTTGCGGATGCGCCAGATCATGAACGACATCGGGATGATCACGAAGAAGCGTGCCCGCCGACAAATCGGCGAGGTAGCCCTTTTCCGTCACCGTCAAAGTGACGATCCTGACCCGCGGATCGGTCATGGCCCGCAGCAGCCGCTCCGGATCTTCCGGCGCAACGATGGTCTCGAGGATGGAACCGACGATCCGCAACGTCTCGTTTTCACCGTCGCGCAAGCAGAAAGTGTAGAGATTGTCCTGCGGCGCAATCGCATCGCGGGTGTCCGGGCTGCGCAGCGAGGCCGCGACGATACCCCAGCCGGTTTCGCCGCGCGCCAGGCAATCATCGATGAACACGGCCTGATGGGCACGGTGAAAAGCGCCGACGCCGAGATGGACGATGCCCGGTGTCACCGCTTCACGGTCATAGGTGGGCAAAAGCACGTCTTGCGGCAGATGGGAGAGTGCAAGGGAAGAAAGTCGATTGGTCACGTTATTATCTCCGTATCTCAGCCGAATTGCAGGCCACCATTCATGTCAACGACAGTGCCGGTCATGAAGCCGGACAGCGGCGAGGCAAGGAAACGCACCGCATGCGCGACCTCTTCCGGCTGGCAGAAACGGCCGACGGGAATGGCTGCAAGCTGGCGCTGACGATCTTCCTCCGACAATTGCTCCATGATCATCGGCGAAACCACATAGGCCGGCGCGACCGCATTGGCAGTGATGCCGAAGGAGGCGAGTTCACGGGCGGAGGAGTAGGTGAGGCCGACCAGTGCCGATTTCGAGACCGAATAGGCCGTACCCGCCGTCAGTCCGCCGGATTTCCAGGCGTAGGAGGAGATGTTGATCAGTCGCCCCCAGCGGTTTTCCTTCATGGCGGGAACGACGGCCTGCGTCAGCAGCAGCGCGGCATCGAGATTGACGGCCATCAGCCTGTGCCATTCTTCGAGCGTGGTCGCGGCCAGCTTGTGCGGAGACAGCACACCGGCATTGTTGACGAGAATGTCGATGACCTTGAAACGGCCGGCTATATCCCTCATGACGGCCTGTAGCGCCGCCGCATCACCGAGATCGACGGCGACTGGATCGCAGGCACTGCCGAACCCCTTCGCGAGCGCTGTTACAGCCTCGATATCGCGATCGAAGGCGATCACCCTCGCCCCTTGCGCCACCAGCGCCGCAACCACGGCGCGGCCGATGCCGCCGCACGCGCCCGTTACGAGCGCGGTCTTGTGTTTCAGTTCCATTCTGTCTCCTCCACGTCCATTATCAAATGGACAAATGCTTGCGCTCTTCCTCGGGCAGCTGTTCGTAGATCACGAAAACCATGTCCAGATGCGTCACCAGTGCCTTTTCCGCAGCGTTGGCATCGCCCCGGTCGAGGGCGTCGACAACGGCCAGATGCTCCTCGATCACGGCGGGCAGGCGCTCGGGTTTCGCCCAATAACGATGGAACCGCGAAAGCGTCACCTTGGCGGCGAGGATTGCCTGCCAGACGCCCTCGCGGCCGGAAAATGTGCCGAGCAGCCGGTGAAACGCCTCGTCAGCATGGAAAAAGCCGTTGGCGTCATTGGCGGCGATCACTCTTTCCTGTTCGGCGATGACATCGCGCATCGTGCGGCTCATCTCCTTCGTCCATTTCGGCGCAACCTCGCGCAGCAGCGCCACTTCGAGCGAACGGCGGATAAAATGGCTGTCCTGAATTTCACCGAGCCTGATCGGCGCAACGAAGCTGCCGAGTTGCGGATACACGTCCACAAGACCCTCTTCCGAGAGGCGCTGGATCGCGGCGCGTACCGGCGTGCGCGAAACGGAAAACTGACGGCAGATCGAATTTTCGCTGATCGGCGCGCCGGGCGCCAGGCGGACCTCGACAATCGCCTGACGCAGCGCCGCATGCACCTGATCGGCGACCGGGCCATAACGATTGACCACAAGCTCCACGCTTTCGATTCCGGAGCCGGCGACCTCTTGATGACCGCCGCGCCCAATGAAACCGGCATTGGTGTTTTTCGTCATGAACGCTCCCCTTCAAAAGGCCGCCGTGAAAATCTCATTGCTACTTGGATACAAGTATACTAGTGTCCATAGTGCTTACGCAAGTCGGCTGTTGGGAGAAAGAGCGATTAAGGGAGGGTTCCAGTCGCTTTTTGTGGATGCAGGCCGTTTCATGGAGGAAAAAAACATGACGTATTTCATGCGCAGCCTCGTCGCTGCCGCAATCATCGGCGCTGGAGCCTGCGGTGTTGCGCAGGCGGCGGATCAAAGCAAGATCGCTCTCGTTCCGGGTGGTCCGCATCCCTATTTCGCCGCCTGGGAACAGGCTGGAAAGGACGCTGCTAAGGATTTCGGCTTGGCGGGCGCGGATTACAAGGTTCCGCAGAAATGGGAACTGGCACAGCAGAACCAGCTTCTCGAAAGCCTTCTGAGCCAAGGGTATAACGGCTTCCTGATTTTCCCCGGCGATCCCGTTGGCGCGGTCTCCACGGCCGAGGAACTGACCGGCAACGGCGCGAACGTGATTGCCGGCGCTGGCTGCTTCAAAGACCCCTCACCTGCTGCCTTCTGCCTCGGCACGGATACCGGCAATTCGGCCTATCTCGGCACCAAGGAACTGATCAAGGCGATGGGAAGTGGCAAAAAACGCATCGCCCATTTCACCGGCTTCCTTGTCGACCCCAACACCCAGCTTCGTATCGATGCCGTGAAGAAGGCGGCTGATGAAGCAGGCGCCGAGGTCGTTCAGGTCATCGCCGATATCGACGCGCCGGAGCCGGCCGAAGAAAAGATCAATGCCTACCTTGCCGCCCACGCCTCGGAAGTGGACGGCATCGTCACCACGGCATGGGTTCCGGCGGTCGTTGCTTCCAACGCGCTGCGCAAGATCGGCGACAAGCGCATCCACATGGTCGGAATCGACCACGATGAAGTGGTGCTGAAGGCGATCAAGGATGGTTTCGTTGACGGTACGATGCTGCAGAACCCCTACGGCCAGGGTTATGTCGGCTCCTTCGCTTTGAGCAAATTGCAGTCCGGCTGCAAGGTGAAGGCCGATGCACCGTTCAAATCCAACGCGCTGACGACCAAGTTCATCGATTCCGGCACCGCCTATGTCGACGCCAGCAAGGTCGACAACTACGTTGATGCCATGCGCGCCGAGACCAAAAAGCTGCTCGCAAACTTCGATGCGACGTATCTGAGCTGCAAATAAGCAAGCCTTTTGCGGTTGCCGGGCGGCTGACGACCACGCCCGGCAACCAGCTCCGCCGGAAAAACGTCTTCCGGCAGTAGCATCACGTCGAGGGCACCCGGAGAGGTGCCTCAGGCCGAACCAATACCGGAACAGTTTCATGACCGTGAACGATAGTTTGCTCACAAAAGGCGTGCAGGATGCCGAGGAACGAATGGGGTCCAGCCTTTCGCAGGGCCGTTTTTTCCTGACCAATGAATTCGGGCTCATTCTGCTGATCGTCGTCTTCGCCGTTAGTTTCGGCGTGGCGGCCGGCGGCTTCCTTTCGCCTTTCAACCTGTTCACGCTCGGCCGAAGTGCTGCGATCAACATCATGATCGGCCTGTCGATGATGGCGGTGATCGTGACCGGCGGCCTCAATCTCGCCGTTGGCGCGATCGGCGTTTCGGCGGCCATGGCCTGCGGTTATCTCATCGAGGTGCTTGGCGTGCCCTGGCCGCTCGCGCTCATCGGCGGCCTCGCCACAGGCGCAGCGCTCGGCTTCATCAACGGCTGGACCGTCATCCGTACGGGATTACACAGCTTCATCATCACACTCGCCACCATGAGCATCTTTTTCGGGGTGATGATCTTCCTGACGCGGGCCGAGGCCTATCGCGGCCTGCCGCCGATCTTCGCCGCCTTCGGAAAGATGAAGCTTGCGACCTATTTCTCGCCACTGCTTCTCGTCACGCTCGTAACCGCCCTTGCACTTTCCTTTCTCTACCGGCGCACGGTTCTCGGCCGCGAAATGCTGGCGTCAGGTGCGCGACCGGAAGCAGCGGAACTATCAGGCATTCGCGTCGACCGCATCTTCATCGCCTGTCACGTGCTGTCGGGCCTGCTTGCCGCGCTCGCAGCCCTGATGCTGGTGACGCGCACCGGCGCGGCCATTCCTTCCATGGCCGGCCAGCTCGGGCAGGACTGGCTTTTGCCCGCCTTTCTTGGCCCCGTTCTCGGTGGCACGCTGTTGCAAGGCGGCAAGGTTTCGGTGCTTGGCACATGCCTCGGCGCACTTCTGGTCACCATGCTGACCAGCGGCCTGCTGCTTCTCCAGCTCGGTGAATTCTGGGTCCAGACATTTCTCGGCCTGCTGCTGTTGCTGGCGGTTTTGATGGACAAGGCGCGGGGAAGCTATCTCGCCCGGCGCAATCTGGCTTGAGGACTGGACGATGATAACCGACAACACCCTTCTACGCCTTGCCAGAACCGACTGGTTCGGCCCCCTGCTGGTCACGGTGATGGCAATCGTAGTGATCCGTGGCTTCAGCCCCAACTTCCTGTCTTCCTTCAACATCCAGATTTTGCTTCTCGCCATCTCGGTCAATGCGCTCATCGCCTTTTCGCAGATGATCATCATCGCCATCGGCCAGATGAACCTCTCCGTGGGTGCTATCGGCGGCCTTGCGGCAATTTCCTTTGCGGGCCTGATGCAGGTCTGGGGCCTTCCGGCACCGGTGGCTGCCATTGCCGCAATGCTGATCGGCATTGTCTGCGGCATGCTCAACGGCCTGCTGATCGCCATCACCGGCATATCCGCCTTCGTCATCACGCTGGCGACACTGTCGATCTACAAGGGCATCAACCTCGGCATCACCCGGGCGGAGCCTTTCTATGGCATACCCGAATCGGTGAAAGACTTCGGTTCGGCCCTCATTGTCGGGCCCGTGCCATGGCTTGCTGCCCCGACCATCATCGTCGCATTCGCCCTGTGGTTCATGCTGCGACGCCAGCCGATAGGCCGCTTCATCCTTGCCATCGGCGGCAACAGCCATGCGGCGGAGCTTTCCGGCATTTCGGTGCGCATGACGGTGATCGTGGCGCATGGCATTTCCGGCTTTCTGGCATCGGTTGCAGGCATCCTGCTCGTCTCCCGCCTGCAGATCGGCCAGCCTTCCATCGGTGACGACTGGCTCATCCTCTCCTTTGCCGCCCCCGTCATCGGCGGCGCGGTACTGGCGGGCGGCCATGTCAGCGTCGGGGCCACCCTGCTCGGCGTCGTCATCGTGGCCATCATCACGCAGGCGCTGGTGCTGTTCTCCATCGATCCGTTCCTCGTGCAGGTGGTGCTGGGCGCGATGATCCTCGCCGCCGTCGGCATCAACCGCCTGCGCGAAACGCATCTCGGCAAAAAGACAGGGAAGGCCTGACATCATGGACAAGCAACCCGTTTTTCAGGCACGAAACGTCGAAAAAGTATTTCCAGGCGTTCGGGCGCTCAAGGGCGTCAATCTTTCGCTGCAACCCGGCTCGATCCACGCCCTGCTTGGGGAAAACGGTGCCGGCAAATCGACCCTGATCAAGGTCGTCACGGGTGTCCATCACCAAAGCAGCGGCCAGATCCTTGTTGATGGGCAGGCCGTGCGTTTCAGCAATCCGCGCGAGGCGATTGCCCGCGGCATTGGTGTCGTCCATCAGGAACGCAACCTCATTCCGCGCTTTTCGATTGCCGAGAATATCCACATGGAAAAGCTCGGGGCGCATTATCTCAAACCCATCGACTACGCCGCGCTGAACCGCGATGCGCGCCGCTGGCTTGAGGCGCTCAATCTGGAAATCGATCCGGCAACGCCAGTATCGGAGCTTTCCGTCGCGCAGATGCAGCTCGTGGAAATCGCCAAGGCGCTTTCCCTGCAAAGCCGTGTGCTGCTCCTCGACGAGCCGACGACATCCTTGACGCCGAGCGAAACGGACAATCTCTTCCGCATTCTACGGCGCCTGCGCGATGACGGCGCAAGCCTTGTCTTCGTCAGCCACAAGCTGGAAGAGGTTCTGGATATCTGCGACCGGGTCACGGTTCTGCGGGACGGCGAAAACGCCTGTGAAAGTCGGTCGATGGAAGGTCTCGGACGTCAGGATCTCGTGCGCCTGATGATCGGACGCGCCGAAAGCGGCGGCGGCTGGCGCAAACGCGCGGTCGAACACAATCCGATGGTGCTGGAACTTGAGGGCGTATCGACCGCGATCGGTCATGGCGATGTCAGTCTGTCCGTGCGCAAGGGCGAGATCGTCGGCCTTTACGGGCTGGTCGGCGCCGGGCGCACCGAACTTGCAAAATCGATCATGGGCAAATTCGCGGTCACCTCTGGCAACGTGCGTGTTTCGGGCCGGCCCGCCCGCATCCGCTCCGTTGCCGAAGCGATCCACGACTACGGCGTGGGTTATGTCAGCGAAGACCGCAAGGGCGATGGCCTCATTCTCCAGCACTCGGTTCTTGCCAATGCGGGCGTTCCCATCTGGCGCAAACTCTCGAATACGTTCGGCGTGCTTTCGGATGGGCGCATCCGGGCGGCGGTAACGCCTTTCCTGAAAAAGCTGGAGGTGAAGACACCAAGCCTCAGCCAGACGGTCGGCAATCTGTCCGGCGGCAACCAGCAAAAAATCAGTGTCGCCAAATGGCTCGCCGCCGATGTCAAACTGCTGATCGTCGACGAACCCTCCGTCGGCATCGACATCAAGACCAAGGCCTATCTGCATGATCTGCTGCGCGAGCTGGCAGATAACGGCACCGCCATTCTCGTCATTACCAGCGACATGCCGGAAATGGTGGCGCTGGCCGATCGCATCGTCGTGATGGACCAATACAGAGTGAAAGGCATCGTGGAAAACAATGGCGTCTATGCCGATATGAGCCACGACATCATGACTCTCATCCATCACTCTGAAGAGAGCGAAGCCCGCCTCCACCAGGCATAGGTCTCACCACTCCGAGCTTCCGCCTGCCCGAATGCTGATGGCATGTCTCATCATTGCAAGGTGAGACTGCCTTCGAGCGGCGAAAGCGGCCATGACTTTTTCCCGGCGACTGCGGTGCCGTGAAGGCGCATGTCTGGCCTGGAGTGCGATTTTGCCGTCGGCGCACTCACGAAACTTTGCTTGTTCATCCCGCCAACATTGCCGGGCTTTCATTTGCCAGACGCAGCGGACTGGATTAGACGAATCCCGTTACACCGTGGAACCGGCGACTTAATTTCGCCATCACGCCCGCCTTTTTGAAAGCCCGTCCGGGATATCTGCTTCTTTGCGAAGTTTGAGGAAAACAACATGGCCAATGCGACCACCGCCGACAATAGCCGCACGCTCGCCGCTCTCGGCGTCACGGCGGGAATGATCTTCACCGTCGGCTCCGCCCTCGGTTTCCAGCATATTGGCGGTTATACGCCCTGCGCGCTCTGCCTGTTGCAGCGCGATCCCTATTATTACGCGATTCCGCTGGGCATATTGGCCATTGCGACCAGCATCTTCAAACTGCCGACCCAGATCACCCGCCTACTTCTTGCCCTGATCGGCGTGGCGATGCTGATCGGCGCCGGGCTTGGCGTCTATCATGCCGGCGTGGAATGGGGTTTCTGGGCAGGCCCGATCACCTGCGCGACCGGGGCTCCTTCCATCACCACCAATGCCGGCGATCTCCTGGGCAATTTGAACGCCATCAAGGCACCCTCCTGCAACGACGCCGCATTGCGGGTGCTCGGCCTTTCCTTTGCGGGCTGGAATGTCATCGCAAGCATCGCACTTGCGGCAGTCGCCTTTTTTGGCGCGAGCCGTAAAAGCCGGTAAGCGGAAAAACCGCGTCGCAGTCCTGAAGGATCAGGGCTGCAGTTCGGTATCCCAGTAAAGATAGTCCATCCAGCTTTCGTGCAGATAGTTGGGCGGGAACAACCGTCCGTTATTGTGCAGATCCTGAACCGTTGGCTGGAAGGGCTTCTGCGCCGGGAACATGCCCGCCTGCTTGGGAAGCTTGCTGCCTTTTCTAAGGTTGCAGGGAGAGCACGCCGCCACGACATTGTGCCACGTCGTTTCACCGCCATGCGCGCGGGGAATGACATGGTCGAAGGTCAATTCGTCCCGCGTACCGCAATACTGGCATTCGAACTTGTCCCGAAGGAAAACGTTGAAGCGTGTGAAGGCAGGGTTGCGGATGGGCTGCACATAGGTCTTGAGGCTGACGACACTCGGCAGCCGCATGGAAAAGCTGGGGGACGACACCGCGTGATCATATTCTGCAATGATGTTCACACGGTCTAGAAAGACAGCCTTGATCGCGTCCTGCCAGGACCATAACGACAAGGGGTAGTAACTCAGTGGCCTGTAGTCTGCGTTCAGAACGAGCGCCGGCAGGGCCTGTGGTGAAACTGCAATCGTCAAGGGCTTCTCCTGATCGATTCGGCATCTGCACCTGTATATTAGGTCCGTTGTTACAGGATTGTGAAGCCTATAAATGCAGCGGCAAAGAGCTTAATTTTTAAGCCCGGGAAAGGCCGTTTTCGCATTCCTGAAGACCGGGCGACGCCGTCGCCATGTGCATCTCTGGTCCATGCGGCAGGACGGCGATTCGGCCAGACACAAATCCTTCTCACGGCGGACGCAATATCGGTGGTATGATGACCTTCAACGAGAAACCAATGCGCGCCCGCCGTGGCAAATGTGCGGCGGCGGCGGCCATCATTCCTTCTTTGGAGGAAACGCTCATGATGTTGCGCATGCGGCAAGCGGCGATATTGCGGGGCAGCCTGGCGGCGGGGACGCTCGCCGTCGTGATCGGCCTGGCGGTGGGTTCTCATACCCAACAATACCAGAATTTCGAAGTGACGCCGGATGGGCGCGGCGGTGCACAGGGAGCCATCGGCGGACGCAATTTCGAGGTTGAGCGAAATTACGACCGGCCGCCGGCGGGCGGTGCCCCACCCGAGACACGGCGCGACCTGAGGCAGGCCGTCCCGCAACAGACCTGTATCGTCGACAGCGAGGGCCGAACGCGCTGCAAGTGAGCGCCGGCTCCTTCTTATCGCTGTTTTCAGCCCGCCGTGAGAAAATCGGATTTCGTTAAAATGCAATCCATCGACTTAAACGGCCTGCAAGAATGGGCCGCTATGATGCCAGGCACAAGAGAAGACAATTGTGCAGGGGCAAGGACATGGCGAAGAAAAAAATCCGTCTGGCAAAGATTTTTGCCGTCGCTGCCGGCGTGGCGGCAAGCATTGCGACAACGGCATCGGCCGTACCGCTTGGCCTCGCCCAGAAGCCGGGCGGCGCTCGACCCGGCCAGTTCATGCCGACAAGCCGCCCGACCATCGCGCCCATTGCCTTTGCGAAATTCTGCGACAGCGCCGCCGACCAATGTGTCCGGATCGGCGATGGCGACATGGTGGAGCTGACAAAACAGAAGCGCATGGAACTCCAGCGCGTCAACGCCGAGATCAACACATCGATCATTTACGCCAGCGAGCAGGACGGCGAAGACGACTGGAAGCTGAACCCGGCAAGCGGCGACTGCGATGATTTCGCGGTGACCAAGCGGCAGCGCCTCCTGCGCGCCGGCTGGCCCTCGGGCGCGTTGCGCATCGCAACGGCGCGCACGACGGATGGCATCGGCCATGCCGTCCTGGTCGTCAGCACCAGCCAGGGCGATCTCGTGCTCGATAACCGCACCAATGTCGTCAAACCTTGGAAAGCGGTCGATCTGAAATGGATCAAGATCCAGTCGCACGAGAACCCGCGTATATGGCTGAAACTCTAGACCGCCGGATCCATGCTTGTAGGCTTCATTCAAGGAGGCTACGACGTAGCCTAGGCGCAGGATGAGACAGCCGTTTTCAACGCTCTTGACCTTGTGCGGGAGAGACAGTATCGGCAGCTATGCCCAAGGTATTCAACTGGATTCGCGGTCGTAAGCAACCAGCCCCCCGCGACGACCGGAGGCGGCGCAGAATAGACCTTGGCGACAAGCCGCCCACCTTCCCCATTTACGCCATTGGCGACGTGCACGGCAGCCTCGACCTGCTCTTGCAGGCGGAGCGGAAAATCCTTGCCGATCTGGAGCCCGACCCCTCCCCCGCGCTGGTCGTCCTGCTGGGTGATTATGTCGATCGCGGGCGCGATTCCCGCGGCGTTCTCGAACATCTGCTGCAAGCGCCGCCCGCGCCGCTTCGCCGTATCGCCCTTTGCGGCAACCATGAGCAGCTCTTCCACGACTTTCTCGAAAATCCGCAGGAAAACATGCACTGGCTGGATTTTGGCGGCCGCCAGACGCTTCTGTCTTACGGGGTCGATATCGACTATTTCATGCACAAGGGCCGTCTCAGGCAGCAGCCATTCAGGGACGCGCTGCTCGGCGCAATCCCGCAGCCCCACCGCCAGCTTTTATCCAGCCTGCCCGTCTATGCCCGCATTGGCTCCTATATCTTCGTGCATGCTGGCTTCAGACCGGGATTGCCGCTGGATGCGCAGACCGATGAGGACATGCTCTGGATCCGTGAGCCTTTCCTTTCGCAGGGAGCCGGACTCGACCTCCTCGTCGTTCACGGGCACACGCCAGTGGAGCAACCGGAGACCGGCCCGCAGCGCATCGGCATCGACACCGGCGCTTATACCACGGGCAGGCTCACCATTCTCAGGCTCTCGGATGCAGGCCTGCACCTGATCGGCTGAGCCCGGTCAGACTTTCACGAGATCGCAGCCTCGATAGCTTTGAGCCAGATGCCAACGGCGACCGCGCCCCCATCGGGATGGCCGACGGCCCGCTCACCGAGGTAACTTGCGCGCCCGAGCCGTGGCTTCATGGACGCTGTCGCCTCTGCGCCCACCTCGCCCGCCGCCACCGCGGATTGCCAGGCTTCTTCTGCCGAAGCGCCTGTCACAAGCTTGTCCCTGAAGGTTTTCGCTGCCGGATAAAGCGCATCGATCATCGTGCGATCGCCCGGTTTCGCACCGCCAAGTTCCGAGACCGCCGCAACAGCCGCCACGAATGCTTCCGCCATCTGCTGGGCCGCTGGCTCATCGATCCCTGCCAGCTGTCGCGAAGCGCGCATGAGGCCTGTCGCATAGAACGGCCCCGAGCTTCCGCCGATGGCCTTGCGCATCGCATTGGCCATCGCCATCAATCCATCGGAGACGTCGCCGAAACTCTCTTTCGGCAGCGCAAGGATCGCCTCGCCGCCACGCACCATGCTGGCGCCGAGGTCGCCGTCACCTGCAACGCTATCGAGTTGCGTCAGCCTGGGCTCCGCAGCGATCAGGGCTCTCGCGGACCGTTCCGCGCCCGAACGAAGCCGCTCGCCGGCCGCCGTCATCTTGTTTGTCGCAACCACGGTCTTTTCGGCGTTTGCCGAAGGCAGAACCCGCTTGCGGTTCACCGCACCGCCGCGCGGCCATGCGCCAGCCTCGGTTGGCGCGTCGATGAGGCTGAGCGCTGCGTCGTCAACCTGCATGACCGACAACGAAAACCCGGGCATATCGAGGGCTGAAAGGTAGGTGCCGGCCCAGGCACGTTCCACGACGATGCCTTTCGCCTCCAGCCGCGCGACTGCCGACCGTGCGACGATGGCGAGTTCCATCGGCGGCGTTGCCCCCAGGCCGTTGACCAGCAGAGCGACGCGATTGCCGCCGGCGAGCTTGCCGTCGGCTTCGATCGTTTCGATCACCAGCTGCACGAGCGCGTCAGCCGAGGCAATGGGCATCCGCTGCACGCCCTGCTCGCCATGGATACCGAGCCCGACTTCGATTTCGGTCTCGCCAAGCACGAAGCCCGGCTTGCCGACAGCCGGCAGCGTGCAGGATCCCAGCGAGACACCCATGGAAGATAGCTTGGCGGCAGCGTCCCGGGCGATGCGGGCCACCTCTTGAAGAGGAAGGCCCTTTTCCGCTGCGGCCCCCGCGAGCTTGTGCACGAGCACCGTCCCCGCAATCCCGCGGCGGCGCTCGGCGGGAACCGTATCCTTCAAGGCAACGTCGTCGGCGACGACAACGATCTCGACAGGGATTCCTTCGGCCCTCGCCAGCTCCGCCGCCAAGCCGAAATTCAGCCGGTCGCCGGTATAGTTCTTGACGATGACCAGCGCACCGGCAGGGCCGGCCGCGGCCCTGATGCCGGCGAGAACCGCGTCGGTGCTCGGCGAAGTGAAGACATCGCCCGCCACCGCAACCGTCAACATGCCCGTGCCGACATAACCGGCGTGGGCCGGCTCATGTCCGCTGCCACCGCCCGAAAGCACTGCAACCTTGCGCTTTTCCGCTTCAGGCAGGCCGGACCTTATGACCACGTTCTCATCCTGAAGCAGAATGGTTTCGGGGCTGAGCGCCACGATGCCCTCCAGCATGTCCCGGACAACGGTGGATGGATCGTTGATGAGCTTCTTCATGCCTTACTCCTCGATGCAGTGCGTCAGCTGGCGGGCGGTACCGGCATTTGCTCAAGCTGGAAAACGCAGATGCCGTTTAAACAGTGAACAAGCACGATCTCCCTGCCGATTGCAACCGCTGGACATGCATGGAGAAGCCTCAAGCGCGGAACAGTACCAGTGTGTAATTGTCTGCAGACTTCTGGTCAGCCAGCCTCCAACATTGTATAGGACGCCGGTGATCTCCCTTCTTCTCGACAGGCCTCCCGGTCGCGAAGAACAATACTGAAATAACAGGACGCAACCCGCCACCTGATCAACCTCAACAACCAGCATCAAGGAAACACATGAGCGCTGCGTATTATACGTCGGCCATTGCGGTCGCGACTGCGGCAGGGGTAGTTATCAGGCCGTTCCGGTGGCCCGAGGCCGTATGGGCAGTCGCCGGAGCGCTGCTGATCCTCGCCCTGGGCATTCTGACGCCTGCGGAAGTCTGGTCGGGGGTGATCAAGGGTCTCGACGTCTACCTGTTCCTGACCGGCATGATGCTGCTGTCAGAGCTTGCCCGGCGCGAGGGCCTGTTCGACTGGGTCGCCGCCGTTGCGATCTCCTACGCCAGAGGATCGTCGCGGCGCCTGTTCGTGCTGATCTACCTGATCGGCGTCATCGTGACCGCGCTTCTCTCCAACGACGCAACCGCCGTTGTCCTGACGCCTGCCGTTTATGCGGCATGCCGCGCTGCCAGGGTCAAGGATCCGCTTCCTTACCTTTATATCTGCGCCTTCATTGCCAATGCGGCGAGTTTCGTGCTGCCGATCTCCAATCCGGCCAACCTCGTCATTTTCGCGGGCGGCGAGATGCCGCCGTTGTCCCGCTGGCTGGACACCTTCCTGCTTCCGTCGATTGCGGCAATCATTGTCACCTTTCTCGCGCTTTACTGGTCGCAGCGGCGTGTTCTGGCGGAAGACACCGTCGCGGATCGGGTGGAACGCCCGACCCTCAGCCTGCCGGCAAAACTGGCGGGCGTCGGCCTGCTGGCAACCGCCGCCGTGCTGCTGTCTGCCTCTGCATTCCACATGGATCTCGGCCTTCCGACCTTCCTCGCCGGCGTGATCACGACCATCCTCGTTCTTGCCATCGTGCGGCAGAACCCGGTGGAGATCATCAAGGATGTGAGCTGGGGGGTGCTGCCGCTCGTTGCGGGCCTGTTCGTCATCGTCGAAGCCGTCAGCCACACGGGCATCACCGCCGTCGTCGCCGAGCAGTTGAAGGCGCTGAGTATGCATTCCGAGGCACAGGCCATCGGGATCGGCGGCGTGGCAGTCGCGCTTTTTTCCAACCTCGTCAACAATCTGCCGGCTGGCCTCTTCGCCGCAAGTGCCGTTCAGGCTGCACAGGTGCCGGACAATGTCACCGCCGCTATCCTGATCGGCGTCGATCTCGGACCGAACCTGTCGGTCACGGGGTCGCTTGCAACCATCCTGTGGCTGTCCGCGCTCCGGCGCGAAGGCCTGCATGTGAGCGCGCTTGACTTCCTCAAACTGGGCGCCCTTGTCATGACACCGGCTTTGCTGGCGTCGCTTGCAACTTTGCTTCTCTGACACGCGCATGAGGACGTATTGAGAGTGACGTGAAGCGGCGCCGTCGCGCCGCTTCCGTTGTCCTATCGGATTATTCGTTGATCTTGTCGATCAGCTGCATGAGGATGTCCGAGCACGCCTTCATCGGCTCGTCATCGGCACATTTGACATCGATCTTGATGTCGCCCTGCTCAAGGCGGAAATGCGCGCCTTTCGAGGGAGGCGGCGGCGGCATATGTCCGCGTGGTCCGTCTTCACCGGGACCGGCATCCTTCGGACCGGGATGGGGCGGCGGTGGAGGCGGTGCATCTGGGCGGGCCATGCCATCCGCAGGACCGGGCGGCGGCGGTGGCGGCTGTTGGGCGACGGCGGTTCCCGCCGCGAGGAGTATCGCAGCGCCTGCAATGATCAGCTTTTTCATGAGGATGGGCCTCTTGAGTTGGACAACGCTGAGAAAACGGCCTCATGCGCGGTCAGTTGCCGACTGCAAAAAATAATTCTTGATTATTGGGGGCTGTGTCATGGGGCGCGACGGTCCGTTAGAATTTACGCGAAATACGCGCCGGTTTTCCCTTAACAGCGGCTTGCGAAGCAACTTTTGCGTGCTTAAAAGGCGCATAGCTCATTTGGCGTCACAGAGGACGAATTCTTGGAACAGACAACTACCCAGACCGGCAAGGGCCGGCGCAAGGCTCTATGGGCGGCGGTTGCGATCATTGCTGTTGCTGCAGCAGGTGTCGTGGGAGGCAAAAGCTTCTACCAGGCCAAGGTCAACGAACTCGTTGCCCGCAGCGGTGCCACGGCCGGTTCCGTGGAAGTCGATTTCCTCGGGAAAATCCATGTTCGCGATCTGACATTGCCGCTTGAAGACGGTAAAAACATCAAGATTGCGGCCATCGACGGACGTCCGAAATTGCCGTTCCTGGACGGCGCGCTGGACATGAATGACATCAATATCGACATGCCCGCCGGGAAAGTCTCGATGGCGCATGCGCGCGTCGAAAATGCCACCTTTGAAAAACCCGCGGTAGCCGCCGATGGCAATGCCAATTCTCTGGCAAAGCGCATCGAGCGCTTCGCGGCATCGCGCATCTCCACGCCGGAACTGACCCTTACACAGTCCATCACGACCAGCGAGCAGAAGACCGTTTACAAGAACGTGGCTTTCTCTGATATCGCCGGCGGCCGGATCGCTCGTTATTCCATCGACAATGCCAACTTCGACATCCAGATGGATCTGCCGAACAACAGCGGCGCGATGGAAAAGAAGCATATGGTCGTGTCGACGGGTGCCGTCGCCGGTCAGGATATCGACGTCGCTTATCTCGCCCGGCTCTATACCGACAAAGCCGGTCCGGAAGACAAGGATGCAAAACCTGTCTACGGTCCGCTGTCCGTCAGCACGATTTCGTTCTCGGAAGGTGATGGCCGTTTCAGCTACGACGAAATCCGCAGCGACGGCTTTACCGCCCGCTTGCCAGCCGAACCGCTTCTGGAAACCTTGAAAGCCCTTTCCGCGGACAAGAAGCCCGAGGAGCTGTCCCCGGAAGAACGCAAGGCCTATTTCAGGAAGATCATCTCTATTCTCGATATCGTCGGCAAGAGCAACATGCAGATGATCGGGTTCAAGATGGATGCGCCCGACGAAGGCGAAGGCGCGGCCGGCAAGAGGGTCAAGGCTACCATCGATCGTATCGACATGCAGATGGACGGCCGCAAGCTCGATTTCGGTCTGAATGGCATGTCGGTCGGAAATGGCGACGACACGATCAAATTCGATGAGGCAAGCCTCAAGGGTTTTGACTGGACTTCGACGATCGAGGCAATTTCTGAGCTCGCCGGGCTCGACGATACGGAAATCGAGACCTTCCCGTTCAACCGTCTGATACCGGAACTGGGGACGGTCCGCGTCGGCGGCATCAATGTTGATGTGGCTGCGCCAGAAAAATCGGACGAAGAGACGGACGAGGAAACGAAAGGCACGCCGGAGCGCATCAAGTTCACGCTCAAGAACTTCGAGATGGGACTGACGAAGCCCTTCAACGGCATCCCGACGGATATCAAAATCCGGCAGGACGATCTTACCCTCCCCATACCGGCAGACTCGTCGGAGGAGGTTTTCGTTGAGGCGCGCAAGCTGGGGATCGAGTCGCTCGCCCTGTCTTATGGCCTCTCCGCGGGTTGGGACGAACCGAACAACAACCTGATGATCCGCGAAATCTTCTTCAGCGGCAAGGATATTGGCAGCGTCAATTTCTCCGGTCTTGCGAGCGGATTTACGGAAGAGTTCTTCTCCTTCGACATTGGTCGGGCTCAGGCCGCGCTCTTCGGGCTGGCCGGTCGCGAAGTGAAACTCACGATCAAGGACGAGGGTTTGATGGCCAAGGCGGTCAAGCTCTATGCCCTGCAGAACGACATGACCGAAGCAGAGGTTCGCGCCACCCTGACACTGGTGGCAAGTGCCCTGCTGCAGCAGGTCGCGGCTGAACAGCCGAAGCTGCAAAATGCGGTGGAGGCGCTCGGCCGCTTCATCAGCACCCCGGGAACGCTGACGGTTACGGTCAAGTCAACAGGTGCAAACGGCCTCGGCCTTCTGGATCTCGTTGCCGCCTCCGACAATCCGATGCTTCTGCTCGACAAGGTCGACATTCAGGCAACGGCGGAATAAGCCGCCGCCGTCCGACAAGACCCGGAGGGCCGCAAAGGCCTTCCGGTTTATGGAACGCGCAGTTTCGCGTCAGGTTGCCGGTTGCGGCCATCTCTGCAGGGCTTCCTGCCCCGCCTCGGTCAGGCCATAGACTCCCCGATCAAGCCGTTCGAACCAGCCATAGACATTCGCAAGCAGAATTTTGCCCGCGTCCGGTACGCTGGACCGGATCTGACGCACGCGCAGGGGGCCAGACACCAGCGCGACCGCACAGCCGAGAGCCTGCTGGCGGTAGGCGGTCATGATCGGTGCGCGTGTGCTGCCGTCCACCGCCGGATCGCCGCGCCGCCTCTGGTGTTCGCGCATGAGCCGGGAGCGCCGTTTCGGATTGGTGCGCGGCATGGGGGTCACGGAGCCGACGAGAATGCTGACATCGCCGGTATCGGAAATACCGAGCATGCCGATCCCGAGCCTGCGGCAAAGATCCCGGTAGCGTTTGTCGGCCTCACGGCCCCTGCCCTTGGCCGAAACCCGCGCCGCGATCCAGACCTCGTCTGCGATGGCCGCGCGATCGACGGCCTGCAGGATAAGTTCCAGATTAAAGCTCAGTTTCAGCTCGCAGATCACGACAACAGACGGGTCGTCGTCGCTGAGGCCAACGAGGTCGCAACCACCAACTTCACCCTTGACGGTGTAACCAGCCTTTTCGAGAAAGCCTTTGACGGGCAGATAAAGCGACGTTTCCATATACCAGCGGGTTCAAGTGACGATCCGGCCCCTGAATACATCGATCTGCCCACCGAGAACAACCCTCGGCGCACCCGGCATGGCATCACCACCGATTATCAGTCCCCTCGGGCGGGGACGACGTCCAACGGGAAAACTTATACGTTATCCGGGCTTTCCGCCGGTCAGAATATCATCAAGGACCGCCATCTGCCGGCGATTCCACTCAATAGCGTCCTCGAAGGCCTTGTTTCCCAGTTCCTGCCGTTGATCCCGGCTCGCGGCCAGCTGCAGGATCGCATCGGCGAAAGCCTGATGGTCGTCATCGCCGACAATGACCACGCCGCGCTGGTATCGGTCCGAAAGTCCCCTCGCGCCTGTCCGGGTGCTGATCGTGGGAACCCCTGCGGCGAGAGCGTCGAGCAATTTTATGTTGATGCCCGTTCCAAGCGTGATGGGATTGATCGAAAGAGGCGCACGGGTGAAGGCGTCCTTCAGATGATCGACACGGCCGAGTTTGACAACACCCTCCCTATCCCCGATCTTGCCGCATATGCTGCCAGCCACCACCAGGCGAATATCCGGCCTTGTCGCCCTGACGATCGGCAGCACGTTGTCAAGGAAGCCCGTCAGGGAAATGATGTTGGCGTCATTGCTGGAACCAAGAAACAGGAAGTCACTCGAACTGAGGTCTTCCACTCTTCCGTCAAGATCGAGAATATGGCTGACGGTTGCAACAGCCGGTGGCTCTTTGCCCAGCCGCTGCCTGAACGCCCGCTCCTCCTCTTCCTGGATAGCGATCACCACATCCGCACGGCGGAAAGCCTTGCATTCCATCTTCGGCGGAACCGAAAACCAATAGCCGTATTTGTTGGCGGTGTTGATGAAGGCCTTATGTCGGTCCGCGAAGGAATCATGGGTATCGAGAATACGCAGCACCTCATCCGGCAAACCCAGAAATGCCCGCGAATGAAAGGCATATTCGACAATAACGGCATCAATGCCAAGCCGTCGCTGAATATCCCGAACCTGCCGGCCGATTTCCGGGTAATAGAACTCATCGAGATAATTGTAGAAACCGCTATCGCGGCCGAGAAGCCGGTGGACCTTTCGCACCGCCCGAAAGGCGGTAAATCCAAATTCGAGGCTCATATCTTGATCAAGGCGAGATTTAAGACCGCCCCGCTGACGGGAGACGAAATGCACGTATTGGGGCCCGAACTCCGCCTCATGGGCAGCGGAATCAAAATCGAACACCATCGGCGTATCGATATAGACGAAATGAACCTCGTGACCGAGGCTACGAACAGCGCGTGTCAGCTGCAGAATACGGCTACGATTGCCTTCGGACGCGGGAACCGCCGGAATGGCTGAGACGAAAGCAATTTTCATGTGACTGATCGAGTAGTTTTTGAAAAGGTCTCGAATACCTGAAAATTGCTTTTCGACATACGGAGGACGTCCGGCAATTTCGTTCGTACCTGTTCGCGACGCTCGTCCACCTTGTCAACGAATTCCATCAAAGCATTCCTGAGGCCCTCATCCGTATAAAAAGTCGAGGGTGACAGCAGGTCTGAGGAAGACAGAGAAAAATGCTGATATAGTCCTTCGAATTTTCCTTGGTAAGCAATGCATATGACAGGAACACCTTTGCCAAGTCCTGCTATAGCAAGATGCATTCTACCGCTGACAATTCCATCAAGCTGTCCTGTGACCCCCTTGAGAACAGTCGCCGGCCACTCTCCTTCCAGATATCTAACCCTATCCTCAAGTGAAGGGAGCACCAGGTCCGCAATCGCCTGAAGACAAGACTGATCGCCAAAACCGTCCCGGTAATCATGTGGAATAAGCAGCCAGCAAACCGGCCGCGCGTCAGCCACGTACCGAAGCGCCTCCGCACCGCGCTTGATGATCGTTTCAATCTGACTGCGATCCGCATTCTTGAACAGCATGGGATGCAGGTTAAAACCCATCACCCTGTATCCTTCAGCGCGCTTTCGCGCGATCCAGGACCTGGTATCCGCATCGGCCTCAGATGCAATCAGACTAAAGGCCGAATCGGCAACCAGCGCAGCATTCGTTTTTGCAAACAATTTCAGGCGACCGAATGAAACCGGGTCACGCACATTGATCGACACACCTGGATGAAGCGCGCTGTAAAACAGCGCTAAAGAAGGATGTGGCGTTTCATTGAAACTGAAACCGAGGATGACATTTTTTATACCGGCGGCGGCTGCCAAGTCGGCACTTGCCAAAAGTTTTGCCGTAACCAATGGATGATAATAGCCATCCATCACGTCGGCCCCAATCACGACGACGCAATCATACCGCCTTGCCTCGAACTGATTGCAAAGCGCTGCGATAAAATCGACGTCTCCAAAGATATCGACGGGATTGAATCCTCTCTGCCGCACAAGTTCCGAAGCATGAGCGCCCTCCAGAAGGACATCGATATCAACATCGGGGTTCCTTTCGCGCGCATGTTGGACAGTCGCGGTAATCATGGCATCATCACCAATAGAGCCGAAAACGGAAAAAGGATCGCAGGCTACGATCAATATCCGATTTAGGTGTTCCCCACCGCTTTCAATTTTTATATCGCGTTTCCGCTGCTGCAAAGCATCAAAGAAACGGCGAATTGCAATCTCTTCGTTGCGGCCTTCGTTGAACCTCACCCATTCGCGATGCAGTGGAGCTGGAAGTATCTTTTTTATAAGCTTACGCATTCGCTTCCTTCCGTGGGAGCATCTTGCTGGTCACGAACAGAAGGGCCGCCTGAGCCTGCCTGCGCGCCACAAGCGCCATGAGCGAAAAATATGTAACGACGAAGATGAATCCGAGCACCAGGCCCGCCATAAAATCGCCGAGGCCAAAGCTCGCGACTTCGGGGCGCATCAACTCCACCACGAAAAAACTGACACCATTTGAGACGAAACTCGGCAGAAGCAGGAGAATTATTCGACGAAGCGGAACATTCAGTTCCCGAGAGACATAAAAAAACGTGAAGGGCGTGGAGGCGAGTTGCCCCAGGACATAGATCACGACGAGTTCGCCGATACTGTGTGTCGGGATGAGGAGGATCATGAGGATCGTCGAAACCGACTTGACTGTGCCGGCTATCAACACCTTATTCGGGCTGCCCCGCGCGGAAAGAAACGGACCGTTTTGAAACTGCACGCATTGCAAGGCCCCAAGCACCAGCAGCGGTCGCGCAATCTCATCCGCCCCCTGCCACGCCAGTCCGAAGAGGACGCGGCAAATCTCTGGCGCTAACGCGGCGAAGAGCACGAATGCAGGGGTGGAGACAATGGCTGATATCCCAATCAACTGTTTGTAAAGTTCCGCCATGCGCTCACGCTCATGCGATATGCGGGAAAGCACTGTAAGCGAGACATCATACAGAGCCGACTGAAGCAACTGCATAAGAATTTGATAAAGCCGGCTGCCTACGGTGTAGAGCCCGAAAGCCGCCACGCCGTAACGTCCTAGAATGATAAAATCGATCAGTCGGGTCGAAGCAAACTCGACGCTGCGTAAGCTCAACGCCGATGAGCCGAAGCGAAACAGTTGGATAAAGCTGCGGAGATTGAGCGTGGTGCTTGGCAGCCAATGTGGTTTTCGCCAGAGCCAGATCAGCGTGACGATGGTTGCGACATAGGTCTGAACCACTAGGCTCCACACACCCAGGCCCATGATTGCGAAAGCAATCGCCACGCCGCCACCAACGATGTTCGAAATGAAGGTTCGGATCGCCAGCGGCTTGAAAGCGAGTGCGCGGCGATAGTTCACTTCCTGAAACAGCGAAGCCGTGTTCAGCGGCAGCAATATGCAGATCGCCACGATGATCGGCGCCAGCCCCTCGACCTCGAACCAGCGTTCCAGCTCCGATGAAAACACGCATACGGTTATGGCTAGCAGCGTCGCAACCGTGACGGAGGCGTAAAATGGCAGGTTGATGTCACTAGGCTCCAGATCGCGCTTCTGCACGATCGCATCACCGAAGCCAAATTCAGATATCATCTGGATCAGCATCAGCACCAGCCCGGCGGTTGCGACCATGCCATAATCGGTGGGGCTGAGGAAACGAGCAAGGACGATGAAGAGGATGGAGGTGAAAAGCTTGCCGCCCCAGTTCTGGACGATGGACCAGAAAACGCCAGTTAGGGCAGCGCTGCCTATCGAATGTTGCTCCGCCATCAACCCACCGCCTGAAAGGCCGGTTGTGGCAGGGCGACGACTTCAGCGGCAGAAACACGACCGAAGTCCGGCGTTGGGAAACGGACTGCGCCGATATTGCCTTCTACCATGTGCTTTCTCCTTGGAAGAAACGCTTGCAATGGACCGGGTCCGTTGCCGGTCTAGGATGCGCGTAAGGTTCGGCCTTCCCTGCTTTTCGCCAGCACGTCCTCATAAAGTTTCACGTAATTTTCGCCGACGCGCCGCGAGGTCGATTCCTCAACGATGTTTCCGAAATCGGCCTCCGTCGGCAGCTCCTCGCGCGACAGCGTCAAAACCCGGCGGATACGGCCCGCGAGCTCGGCAACGTTGCCCGGTTCGAACAGCCAGTCATGGTTCGTCTCGCCGATCAGTTCGGGAATACCGCCCGAAGCCGCACCGATGACCGGCACGCCCATGGCATAGGCCTCGTAGATGGTGCGCGGCGAAGGCTCGGCCCAGAAGGACGGGACGATGAGCACATCGATCTCTTCGAAAAACTCCTTCGGCTTTGCCCAGCCGACGAATTCGATCGGCAGATCGCCGGCCTGAGCCGTGAAACGCTCGATGGAATCATCCATGGCGTGGCCGGCGACCAGACAGCGCCAGTTGCCGTGGCCGATTTCCTTGAAGGCATCGACCATGTTGCCGACGCCTTTTTCGGTGTTGATACGGCCGATGTAACCGAAGGTCAGCGGCCGGCCCGTCCGGTCGATCTGCCGGCGTGCGACAGGGTCGCCGCCGGGCACCGTGCAGGAATAAAAGATGACGCGGCGCAGGCTTTCCGGAATGTGATGGAAAAGCCCATGATTGACATGCGTCTTGAGGATTTCGGTGCCCACGCTTGCCACCGCGCTGATGGAACGCTGCGTGAATTTCTTGGAGAAATTCACCACCTGACAGCCGAGATGGATATGCTCGCAGGGCTTGCCGCCCTTGAACATGGCGGCATTGCCGCAGAGAAGATCATATTCGCAGATTGTATGAACAATCGGAATACCGCGCTTTTGCGCCGCCCGCCACACCAGCGTCGTCACATCCAGCAGCGAATGGGTATTGAGAACATCAGGCTTGAAATCGTCGAGAACGGCCTCGAACTGCTTTTCGACGTCGAAATTCCACTGCTGCTTGAGCTTCTGCATACGCCGCTGCTGCGGCGAATATTGCGGCCAGTCCTCAAGCCAGAAATCATTGTTATGGAACATGCGGTAAACGGTGACGCCATTGCGCACCGTTTTCGGCTCGGCCTGCCGCTCGATACAGGCGGCGCCGACCGTGTGGCCCATGGAAACGAGTTCCTCGGCGAGATGTTCGACCGAGCGTTCGCATCCACCAACGATATGCGGCGGATAAAGGCTGCTAAGATGGAGAATTCTCATGCGGATACGCTCTATTTTCCTTCATCGAAAATGTATGGCGTCCATCCCGGCTCGTTTGTCTCCCCGTAATGCTGGAGACCAGTGAGATATCCGTAAAAAATACAGGAACCGGAGCGGATCTAATGTTTGAAAATATGAATTACCAAAATCTACTTTTCAAAAAGCACGGGAACCGGCGGCATTTCAAGTGATTTTTTTCGCGGCGCGGTAAAAGTCGTGCGGTGTTGCGAAAAGAACCTCTCCCGTGTTACCGTTTTTAACAGTTTTAAATGTCGGCGAAGGGAAGCAATAGGCTTCATCATCGTCGATAATGCTATTCTGATCGATAATATTTATTTTATTTCAAAGACATGGATTTTGGAGCGTCTGCAGACCCCAGAAACATCAAGCACATTCTGATATCGACATGTGAGGTGGCGTCATTGCCATTGAGACGGCTATGTCGATCGGATGATGCCTGCCCCGTATTTTTTCCGTGCCAGCCGGGAGACGCCTATGAATGGAAAACAGCCGATCGACCTGGGCAGCCTGACACGGCGCAACCTGCTTTCAGCCGCCCCCCTTGCATTGGTCGCCGCCTCGGGTCTGCGGGCCGTTTCCGCGAGGGCCCAGACGGTTGCATCCGCCACCACCGACGCCTTTCTGAACAGTGTTGGCGTATGCGGCCACTTCACCCGCCCCAACGGGGTCTATACGGAACAGTTCGAACGGATCATGCCGGAGTTCGAAGCACTGGGCGTGCAGCATCTTCGGGATGACGGCCTTATTACGCCGAAAGACAAACGCAACAGTCCGGTCTTCCAGAGGCTGCGCCGGATCGTGGCATCGAATATTCGCCTCACCATCATCTGTTACGACAATCTCAACCCCTATGTCTCGACGCCGCTCGACAGGCTCGCGGATTTTTACGCGTGGTGTGACGGAGGGATCGATATTTTCGAGGGCAGCAATGAACCGAACCTGACGAAGGATCCGCAAAATGCCCCGCGCATTTCGGCAAAGCATCAGGCGGCCCTTTACAACGCCGTCCATTCGAATCCGCAACTCAGCGCAGTGCCCGTCGCAGCACCAAGCTATGTCTTGACGCACAGAGCACTGGCATTGGATCTGAAGGATGCCTGCGACTATGGCAATATTCATCCCTATGCCGGGATGGAACATCCCGAAACTACCGGTCCGGGTGCACTCTCCAAATCCATCGCCGCCTCGGCGCATATAGCGGCCGGCAAACCGGTGCTGGCCACGGAAATGGGCTACCATACCTCGCTGCAGACGAAGACCCTCCATTTTCCCGTTACCGAAGGCATCAAGGCGCGGTATATGCCGCGCATGCTGCTCTGGAGTTTCATCAGCGGCATCCGTCGGTCTTATATTTATGAACTGGTTTCAAGCTTCGCCGCCGATGCGACGAACCCGGAATCCTCCTTCGGCCTCCTGCGTCATGACCTGAGCCGCACCCCCGCTTATGAGGCCGTTCGTGGCCTTCTTTCGCTCTGCAAGGCAAACCGCCAGACCACATCTGTGGAACGAGAGGTTGCCTTTCTCGATGCCGACGCCCAAAGACTGTCCATGCCCCTCACGAGGCAGGATGGCGCTTTGCTCGTGCCGGTCTGGCTTGCCGTTTCAGGCTGGCAATGGCCCGCCCGGATCGAAAACCCGCCTGCGGAACGGGTTGCAGCATTTTCGGTGGCCGGCCAGCATAGCCGCGTTGTCGCACACCGCTTCCTTGATGACGGTTCGGTGAGCCAGCAGACGATTGCACCGGAGGGTGGACAATACCGGCTTTCTGTCAGCGATCAGCTCACGGTTCTGGAAGTTTTCTGAATGGTGCGGAGGAAATGCCGCATCGCAAATTGTGTGTATCGCGCCCCCCTGTGGCGTGTTAGCTCAACTGAATAATGAACTTCGGCTCCGCGAAAGCGGGTCCAATATATTACCAAATATATCTTTATTTTTATAGATTGACGATGATGAAAAACTTTACGAAAGCGCCCGCAACCGGGGCGCAGCGTCTTGATGTTCTTCAGGTAATGCGCGCCGTGGCGGCGGTCATGATTGTCGCGTTGCACGCCGATGTGAATTGGGAATTTACGCTTTTCCCGCTCCGCGCATTGCGGCTGGGTGGCGGCGTCGACCTGTTTTTCGTCATTTGCGGCTTTGTCATCGTTTATGCTTCGCGGCCTTATTTCGCCGCTGCCGGCGGCCGTTCCGCCTTTCTGCTGCGCCGGTTTCTCCGCATCGTTCCGCTTTATTGGTTTGTGCTGACCGTGCGACTTGCCATGGCCGCCGTCCCAACCATTATCGGCGCGAAAGCCTTCCCGCCGGAATGGAGCAACCTCGTCTATCTCGTCATCGTCATCAGCACGGTGGCCATCGCCCACGCATTCCACGTCTTCGTCGAAACACCGGCCAATCTCTGGCTTCGTGACAGACTGATAACATCACCACGAAAAGTCGCCGTGTCCTGAAGAACGCAAGACAGGCGCGGGGCGGGCCGTTAACAATAGCTGAGGGTTTCCGCCTCGGTCTTATTTTAGCGCTTGATCCTTTGCTTGCGCTGTGCGATTTAAAAAGAAATTTTAGATGTTGGATAACCATATTCAGCATTGGATGTATTTAAAGTCGTATTTTAAAGATTTGGAGAGTTGGATGCCCCGCATTCATAACGGCTCGATGCTCGTTGGTGCGATGTTCGTCGCAAGCCTTGGTGTTTTTTCCTCAGTCGCCAACGCACAGACCGTGGAAACCCTTCCGCCCGCCGCCCCGCAGCAGACACCTGCGGTGGAGAGCGCTGCTACAGGCGCACCCGTCAAGGCAGCCGATGAATCAACCGCTGCATTTCTGGCCCGCGTCAACACCACCAATCCGGACGGCGTTTCCATCAGCGCTGCGGAACTGTTCAAGCAGTCTCCGACGCAGGCAATCGTCAAGGATCTCGTCACCATCGCGTCCAGCACGGATGCGGCAACGGCAGACGTCACCGGAAAAGTGACGAGCGGTTTTCCGATCATCGCCGTCTCCACCAGCGCGGCACAGTTCTCCGAACAGCTTTCCGCCCTGATCCTCAGTGATTCCGGCCAGCTGCCCACCGTCGTCGCACTGGCCCAGAAGGTCGGTAACAAGGACTTCTCCGAAGTTGTCGGCGAAGGCCTGGCGCTGGCGCATGCAACCGCGATGCGCAACGGCAACACGATCCTTGCAGCCGCCATCCAGCTGCAGACAAAAGGCCCCGGCGTGCCTTCCGATCTCCTCATTGCCTTCAGCGAGAATATCCAGGGAACGGCAGCCGGCCCGGCGGCAGCGGCCGCAGCGCCTGCAGCGGCATCGCCGATCGGCGGCGCCGGTTCCTCACCGGCCAGCGCCAACAGCATCGGCGGTTCGGGAACCGCGGGTACAGAAGGTGGCACCGCCCAGGCGGGTGGTGGCGCCGCCCCAGTAGGTGGCGGCGGTAGCGTTGGTGGAACGACCAGCGGTGGTGGCACATCCCCATCCACCACGACCAATAATTTCACTACAATCAATAACTTCTTCTCGACCGGCAATACCACCACGCCGGTCAGCACAAGTCCCGTTTGAGTTTGGCTTAGTTGCCTTTCCGAAAAGGGAAGGCTGCCACCCGTTCTGTGATGCAACCGTGACTTGGTGGGCCCTGCGCCCGCCGAAATGAGCGAGGCTGACAGTTGTTGCAAAGGCACGATCCCCTCACAATGTCCGATTATGATAAAAGCGGTCTCACGGCCGAGTTTATCGACATCGATGCCGCGCTTGCGATTATCCGCCGGCAGTGGCGCGTCGTGCTTGCCGCAATCGCGGTGGCCGGGGCAATCGGCCTCGCTTTTGCCGCAACAGCCGTTCCGATCTATTCGGCCACGGCCACCCTGTTGATCGACCGCAACAACAGCCAGATTGTCGAACAGCTTTCGACGATCGGCGGCGTTGTGGAGGACGAGGCCTCCATTCTCAGCCAGGTCGAGGTGCTGCAATCGGAAACCATCGGGCTTGCCGTCGTCGACAGTCTCAAACTCACGGAAAACCAGGAATTCAGGGCAACACGCGCCTCGCTTCTGAGCTCGATTTTCGGCACGATCCGCTCGATCGTCAACGTATCGCAATGGTTCTCGCCGACGAAAAAAGAAGCTGTCATCGACGATGGAACGCTGAAGCGATCCCTGTCGGATCGCCTGCTCAACGACCTCAGCGTCAAGCGCATCGGCCGCACCTACGCGCTGGAACTCACCTATAACTCGACATCGCCGGTTCTAGCCGCGCAGATCGTCAATGCGGTGGCATCGGCCTATCTGCTGGATAAGCTGAATTCCAAATATGAAGCGACGCGGCGGGCCAGCGACTGGCTGTCCGACCGTATTGCCGAGTTGCGCCAGCGGGCACTCGATACCGATCTTGCCGTGCAGAAATTCCGGGCCGAACATAATCTGATCACGACCGGTAATAATGGCCTGCTTTCCGATCAGCAGCTGGCCGAATCCAACAGCGCCCTTATTCTGGCCCAGTCGGAAACGGCAAAGGCGCGGGCGCGGGTGCAGCGTATCGAGCACATTCTCGCAACCGACGATGTCGATGCTGTCGTTACCGATATTCTCGACAGTTCCGTCGCAAACGATCTGCGCAAGAAATACCTGGAATCCTCGAAGCTAGAGACGGAGATCACCAGACGGCTCGGCAGCAGCCATATTCAGGCCGTGCGACTGCGCAATGAAATGCAGGAATACCGGCGGTTGATGTTCCAGGAAATCAGCCGCATTGCACAGAGTTACAAAAGTGATCTCGAGGTTTCGGAGGCGAAGGAAAAATCGCTTGCCGAGAGCGTCGCCAAAGCAACCGATATCAGCAATTCCGCCAGCGAAACACAGGTTCAGATGCGCGAATTACAGCGCGAGGCTGAAACCTACAAGAACATGTATCAGACCTTCCTGCAGCGTTATCAGGAAGCGATGCAGCAGCAATCCTTCCCCGTGACGGAAGCGCGTGTGATTTCCAAGGCGATGCCGCCCTACATGCCAAGCAAACCAAACAAGCCAATGATTCTGGTTCTGTTTATGGTCATGGGCGCAGCGGCCGGCGGCGGCATCGCGATTTTCCGCGAATTCCGCGATCGGTTTTTCCGCACCGGCGACCAGGTTCGCGATGTGCTCGGGCTGGAGTTCCTCGGCAACACCCCGCTCATCCCGAACCAGCCCACGACAGAGGCTCAGGAAAACGGCCATCCCGGCCTGACGCGCCCCACCAGCGTCGCCCGATATGCGGTCGATCATCCGCTTTCCTCCTTTGCGGAAACGCTGCGCAGCACCAGACTGGCCATTGATCTCGGCATTCCCGCCAAGACCGGCGCGCGGATTGTCGGCGTTGTCTCGTCCTTGCCGAGCGAAGGAAAATCGACGATCTCGATCAATCTCGCCCAGTTGCTGGCCGGACAGGGTGCGCGGGTTCTGTTGCTGGATGCGGATATCCGCAATCCCGGCGCCACGCGCGCCATGGCGCGTCACGCCGCAGAAGGCCTGCTCGAAGTCTTGCTGGAAGGTCGCAGCGTGCAGGATGTGCTGCTTCGCGACGAAAAGACCTACCTTGCTTTCCTGCCCACGGTGGTCAAACAGCGCGTGCCTCATTCCTCCGAACTTTTGACTTCGGCGCAAATGCACAAGCTGCTGGCCGAAGCGAGCAGCGCTTTCGACTACATCATCGTCGACCTGCCGCCGCTCGGGCCGGTGGTGGATGCCCGTGCGATGGCGGGACGGATTGACGGTTTCATCTTCGTCACGGAATGGGGCAAAACCGCACGCAGGGCGGTACGCAACACCGTGGAGAACGAGGTCCACATCCGCAAGAAATGTCTCGGCGTCATCCTCAACAAGGTGGACACCGAAAAGCTGAAGCTCTATCGTGCCTATGGTTCCAGCGAATATTATCATTCGCGCTACACGCGATATTACCATGACTAGGCGTGACGGCGTGATGCGCCTGCGGAAAGTCCTCGCGGTCGTGCCAGTGCTCGTCATTTCCGTTTTTGTGCTGTCCGTCGCGGCTGAGGCATTTTCGCAAAGCCGGCGCTTCTCCGACATTGTCGCAATGGCGAAAATCGCCGATGACAATAACGGCCTCGCACCGGCTCTCCTTGCCGCAACGGTCCCTAAACTCAGCTCTGTCGTCACAGAAAAAATCTGCCGGTCGGATATCGTCAAGGCCGGGCTGCGGCTCATCCTCGCCGATCTCGATGCAAATGGTGCCGATCCAGCATCTGCTTCCGGCATGGCGCGGGTCGATTTTGCCGAGACCTTTATTCGCCATTCACTTTTTTGCCTGCCCGCAAATGGCGATGTCTGGCTGCGTCTTGCCATGGTCCGCTCCCTGCGCAACGCCTCGCCCATGGAAGTCGCCGTACTGATGAATTTTTCTCAGCTTTATGGACCCGCCGATGCCAATCTCATCCGCGGACGTTTCGTGATGTGGCAAAAATTTCAGAGGGATGCATTGCCCCAGGCCGTAGCGGCGCGCGATGCGGACACGGCCGTCGTCTGCGGCAAGGAAGGGGAAATCCTGCGATGGACCCTCGCCGCTGTCTGCCCGAAGCCGCCGCCGAGCGGCACGAAACGCCCGGCGACGCTGCCATGATCCCACACGGTGAAAGGGCAAAGCTCCGCCCCTCTTTGGGGTTCAGCCACCACCAAATGTACCGGTAAAGCCGCCAGAATGTCGCTCAACGAAGCCAGATCAGAACCTGTCTTTTCCTCGCAGCCGCAATCGATGGCATTTCAGAACTATGCCCGGTCGGTCGCGATCGTCTCATTCTGGGCAATTTTTCTGCTGGCGCTGCTCAATCAGGGTGCCACGGACATCGAAAGCCGCATCGTTGTCACGGCTGCCATCTATCTGCTGCTGGTACCGGCGATCCTTATGTTCGGACCGCCCAAGGCCGGTGCGGGCAAGGTGCTTCTTGCCGCCTGCTTTCTGTTGGGCGCGCTCATCGTGCAGATGCTGCTGCAAACATCGTCCATGCCGGCAATGGCGCGTCCCAACCCGGCCTGGTCAACCGCCGCCATGTTCACGCAGATTGCGCCAGCCGCAACCATCTCGCTCACACCCGCGGATGACTGGCTCGGCCTCATGAGCGCAGCCCTGCCCTTCGGCGCCTTCATGACCGGCCTGGTGATTTTCAACACCGATGAACGCGCCGCCCAAACCCTGCGATGGTTCGCAATCGCCGGCGGCTGGCTGGCGCTGTTTTCAATCGTGCAATTCGCGCTTTTTCCCGACGCGCTCGGCTTCATCCAGAAACGCTTCTATCTCGGGAGCCTGACCGGTCTCTTCGTCAACCGCAATACCGCCGCGACCTTCTTCGGCCTCATCCTTCTTACCCTCGCCACGCTGCTGCACAAAAGCCTTCTGGCGCCAGACTGGGCAATGGTGAAAGCACTCGTCGCCAATCGCCTGACCGTGCCGGCCGATCAGAAAAAACTGATACGCAAGTCGGTCTTTATCGGTGTACTCGCCGGCTTCTCCTTCATCGCTTTGATGCTGACGGGATCGCGTGCGGGCATAGCTTCCAGCCTCGCCGCACTGATTTTCCTGATCCTTTTGACCGTTTTCAATTCTGCTCCGAAAACCGGTCGCAACGGCGCCTCCAGCCGGCGCAAGCAGCGCGGGTCGAGACGTCGCGCCGCGCTCGTGATCGCTGTTGCCATCGCCCTGTTCGCGCTTTTCGCCAATCGGGTGGCAATACGCATGGAAACGCGTTTGGAAGACGACATGCGCTTCTGCTACATGCCCGGCATCGCGCGCGCCATCACCGACAATTGGCCGCTGGGATCAGGTCTTTCGAGCTTCGCCGAAATCTATGCCCCCTATCATGCCGCGCGATGTGGCGTGGACGCCGTCGTCACCCATGCCCACAATGTCTACGCCGAGGGCCTTTTGACGCTGGGCGCCGCTTTTCCGTTCTACGTGGCTTTTTTCGTGCTGGTCCAACTCACAATTTTCATTCGCGGGACCCGCAAGCGCAGGAATTATCGTTACGCATCTCATCTCGGCCTTGCGGCGCTGCTGCTTGTCCTGCTGCATTCGATCCTTGATTTTTCGCTGCAGATCCCCGGCTTCGCCATGGCTTACGCGGTTTTTCTCGCCCCCGTCATCACACTTTGCCTGAACCCGCCCGGGGTGGAGCGCGACGCGCGCAAAAGGCAGAGGCAATCTTCAGCCGTCGTGATTTCAGAATGAGCGCAGGAATTTGAGCATGCGGATATTGCAGATAACCTCGCTGTTTTCTCCGGACCGGGTGGGCGGTGCGGAAATATTCGTGGAAGACCTTGCGCGTGGGCTTGCCGATAAAGGTCACACCGTCGCGGTAGCCGCCATCTCCCGTGAACAACAGATGCCGGAACAACGCGATGGTTTTGCCATTCATCGCCTCGGGCATACCACACCGTTCTTTATCGGCGACTGGCGCCAGCAACCGGAATGGAAACGAAAATATTACAAAATCGCCGTGCAACTGGACCCACGCCTCGTTCGCCGGCTTGCGCGCGTCATCGATGAGTTGCAGCCGGATGTGGTCAATACCCATTCGCTGTCGGAACTGACACCGTTGATCTGGCCGATGATCCGCAAGCGCGGCATTCCCCTCGTCCACTCGCTGCATGATTTCACCAGCATGTGCACCAATGGTTCGCTGTTTCATGACGGGCATATCTGTGATGGCAGCAGCAAAAAATGCCGTGCCTTTTCCTATCTCCACCGGCGTTGCCAATGTTCGGTCGACGCCGTCGCCGGCGTTGGTGGCGATATCGTCGAGCGCCATGTGCGGGCCGGGTTTTTCACCCATGTACCTGAGAGCCGCCGTACCGTGATCTGGAACGCGATTTCACCGCCGGACGCGCCAAAACCGTGCACTGCCCGCGCGCCAGGCGCGCCAGTAGCGCCGCTGGTCTTCGGTTATCTGGGACGTATCGAGGCGGCGAAAGGAGCGGACCTGTTGATCGAGGCTTTACGGTTCCTGCCTTCACAAGGCTGGCGACTGGTCATGGCGGGCCGGGCGCCCGATGGTATCGAAGCTTATCAGCAAAAAACAGCCGGCCTCCCGGTCGAGTTTCCGGGTTATGTCGAGGCTAACAATTTCTTCGCCGGCATCGACTGCCTTATTGTCCCGCCTTTGTGGCCGGAAGCCTTCGGCCGCACCGTCGCCGAAGCCATTCTGCGCGGCGTGCCCGTCATCGGCGCCAATCTCGCCGGTGTTGCCGAACAGATCGGCCCGGAAAGACAGGAACGTCTTTTCGCACCGGGCAATGCCGCCGAACTCGCCGCACGCATGGCGGAAGCGATGCGCAATCCTGCCATGCTCACCGAAACGCCTGAAACGCGGGAACGAATTCGTCAGGGCGTCGCGCCCGAAGTAGTCGTCGCAGCTTACGAAAAGCTCTATTCGGATGTGCGCAGTAGCACTCAACCATAGGCCGGGTGCTGGGCCAGGAAGCTGCCTCTTCCTCTCCAACCGGAATCCCAATCGTCAGGCCTCAGTCTGAAAAAGCCGTGCATAGCTTTCGGCCGCTTTCTGCCACGAATATAATTTGCGGTTTTCATAACCCGCCTGGCGAAGCTTCCCTGCCAGTTCGGGATTTTCCAAAAGTCGTTCGAGGGCCGCAACAAGGCTTTGGGCGTCGGTTGGATCGAACGTCAGCGCCCCCTCGCCGGCGATCTCCGGTGTGGCGGAGCGATTGGAGCACACGACCGGGCATCCAAGTTGCTGCGCCTCCAGCACCGGCAGGCAGAACCCTTCATAGGTGGAAGGGACGCAAAGGCAGGCGGCGTGGCGGTAAAGTTCGGCCAGTTGGCGGTCGTCTATGCCCGAAAGCCGGATCAGCCGGTCCTTCAGGTCCGGATCAACCAGCATGCCAGCGATTTCCTCCGCCTCGTCACGACCTACATGCACGATATGCAGGTCCGGCCATTTTTTGCCGATCATGGCAAAGGCTTTGCCGAGGAGAGCGAAATTCTTGTTCGACGTCGCGTTTCCGACCGCCAATATGTAGCGACCGGCAATGGGGGAGGCCGTATCGACAGGATCGGGATCGACACTCAAAGTGCTGTCGGAATGAATGGTGAGGCTTTTGGTAGCAGCAGCGGGATAAAAGCGCGCCAGATCTTTCCGCGTCGCCTCGGACACGCAGACGACCCGGTTCGAGCCGGCCATCATCAGCCTGAAGATGAAATCGGTCGTCAGGGTCGCCCGCCAGCCAATCTGCTCCGGAATGGTCTTGAAATAGAGATCATGAACGAGGGTGAGGCGCCGTTTGCCGCCCAGAGGACTTCCAAATGGATCGACATTAAACAGCACATCGATGCCATGCCGGCGGCACAGCACAGGCAGCATGGCGGCCTGACGCAGCACGTCAAAAACCATGATGCGCGGCCGCGGCGTCTCCATAAGCTCCAGCCGGCTGTCACGCAGGCTTTCCGGCAGCTGCTCCCTTGTCCATGGCGAGCGCAGAATATAGTCGTCGCCCGTCTGCTCAAGCAGCCGCTCCAGCAGGCTGAAGGTCACGCGCGCCACACCGGAGGCCTTGCCGCCATATTGGCTCGGCATGTTTACGAGAATGCGCATTCTGGCCCTTCCGCCTGCCGGCATTGGCTACTTCTCTCAATCAGGGGCGAGACTACGCGGCCTCTGTCAGCAATGCGGAGACGGATCGGCACGTCTCTTGCAACGAGAAACGGTCACTCACATCCTCCCGCCCGCTTTGTCCCAGCCTTTGCGCCAGAGCAGGATCAGACAGGATCGTACCAAGTGCCGCCGCCAGCGCCGATGCATCCCCCGGCGGCACGAGAAGACCCGTTTCTCCGTCACGAATGATTTCAGTAACCCCGCCGCCACGCGTGGCGACGACGGGCCGCCCGCACATCATCGCCTCGACAACCACCCGGCCGAAGGGTTCGGCAACGATCGAGGTATGGGCAACCACATCCATCGACGCCATTAGTTCCGGCACATCCGAACGGAAACCAAGGAAGCGGACGCGGCCATCCAGCCCCAGACGCGACGCCTGTTCGCGAATGCGCGCCTCGTAGGCTTCCTGTCCGAAAAGGGCACCACCGACGATGACGGCCTGCACACCCTCCATCGCGGCAAGAGCATCCAGAAACACATGCTGCCCCTTCCATTCGCTCAAACGGCCAAACAGGCCGACAAGCGGCTGCGGACCAAGGCCAAGCTCCGCTCGCAGCCGGGCAGCCATGCCAGCGTCGTGAAGTTTTGCTTTTGCAGGGTCGAAGCCGTTGTAAACGATGCGAACCTTATCCGCCTCGCCGCCGGCCTCGATAAACGCCCGGCCCGTTTCCTCAGAATTGACCGCCACCAGCCTGGCAAAAATGCGCGCAAATGCCAGCGAAGCCCGGCGGTTGGTGGCGCTGAAAGCCGTATCGGTGACGATGTCATGCAATATCCACACGAGCGGCCGACGGCTAAGCTTCGCCGCCAGAGCACAGACAAAAAGCGCCTTTTGCGAATTGGCGCAGATCACATCAAAATGTTTCGCTTCCCGGCTCAATTGCCAGGCAACCGCCATCACATCAGCCGCTCCGCGCGCCAGCGCGCCGAAGGACGAGTTACGGCGGATCGACAGCATCTTCTCTCCGGCCGACAACATCACCGGCGGCCGCCCCGCCTCCGCCAGATCTTCCGCGGTGGCACCGCCACTGAGAAAACAGGCACGCCAGGAATGCGGTCCAGCCTTGACGAGGTCCGCCAGGAAAAGCTCGGCACCGCCCTTCTCTCCGGTATGGCTGACAAAAAGAGCCGACGTCATCGCATTTCCCCTGCCGAATGCAGCCGCGCGCGGTGACTCTGCCCTGGATTGCGGGAATGAGAGGCCACCCCGTAACAAGAAATCACCCGGCGGGGAGCGGCGAAAATATTTTCAACGGAAACCGCACGAAATTGCACGTCGCTAGATAAAAACACCCGCATTCAGACCTTTATTCATAATAAAATTCAATACAACAAATATAAAAGTCAAATATTCTATTTTTATATTTACGCCAAAACCCGATAACACTCAGCTGCGATCAGTTTCTTTACTGTTCGGCGTTTCGCTGCCTGTGTCTTTTCCCCGCCCTTCGAGACCGGCTTATCCTGCGGCCAGACCAGGAGAACGAACGATGACACCGCTCAAAGACAACTTATGCATATATATGGCGCGAACGGAAGAGGTGATGGCATGATCGGTGTAACGCTCGGTATCCGCCCGCAGAGCATCGGCATCACCGGCTTCGGCCTCGGCACTTTCTCCCTTGCGCGTCCTGCTGACGGCCGGTCGGACGCCACGATCTTCGTGAACGGCGACAGCATCGCTCATGCCGAAGCGGGACCGTTTCAGCAATTTGCCATGATGCTCGGCGATCTGCACGATGCGAAGGTGGTACTATACCGCTGGGCGGAGTGGGAGACGAACGCCGATGCCGGGCCGAAGGCCTATGCGGATCCAGTCACCCTGCGCACCGGCAAGGGAGCAACGCTGACGCTCTATCTCGCAACGCTGCCCGGCGGCATGGCGGGCTATATGGCAATAGCAGCAACAACCTGCATGAGCGGTGGGAGACGATCACTGGCGGTTTTCAGGGCATGTTCCAGCATCCTTTGGGCATAGGATTTACCGCTCGATATGAAGAGCTTGTACGTATCGCAAAGATCGGCACCCCCCATAACGGCTTCATGGCCACTGCCTACGCTTCCGGCCTGGGATTTTGCGTGATGAGCGCCTTTGCGCTGTTTTATGCAATTTTCCGGAAACGCAAGGTCGGCTTTTTCGTCTATTCGGCAATCGGGATCATCATCGGCTATCAGTTCGAGGAGCTGAATTTCAATCCCGTCTTCATGGCCCATGTGGGACTTGCCCTCGCCTATGCCGCCATCGATCTGGACTTCAGGCTTTTCCTGAAAAACACGATGATGCGGATGCTGGGAACGGTCTATGACGATCGTGACCGAGAGGAAAAAGGCATCATAGGTAATCCGGGTCTGGATGCCTTATTGTCCGATGGCAGATAACGGCGGAAAGACTCTCAGGTTTGTGGGCGTCTTATGCTCATTCCGGCACAGGCGTCAGGCAACGTCGATGATTTCGATCTCCCTGCCGGCCAGGCTGACCACGTCCCCGATCGTTTTCCCCATCAGCACCCTTGCGACCGGTGAGACATAGGACATCGTGCCCGCAGCAGGATCGGCCTCATCCTCGCCGACGATCCGGAACCGTTGCGTTCGACCATCATCACGACTGAAGGTCACCAGGCTACCGAAGGCGACGACGCCATCCGCCTGCGGATCAGGCATCAGTTGCGCCGTGCGCACCCGCTCCGCGAAATATCGCATGTCCCGCAGGGGACTGGCCGAGAGGCGCCGTCTTTCATTGATGTCTTCGATGGCATTGGCCGCCTCGCAGGCTTGCCTCGCCAGCTGCAATTGCTGTTCCAGCGCCTTCAGCCCGGCCTGCGTCACCAGATTGAGATGAGGCGAGATCACCCGATCCGGCAGAACGGTTTCGGCTGCGGTTTCCGCACTGTCTTCCTTGGTAAAGGCTACGCTCAATTTTGACACTCCACTGCCGAGATGCCGCGCGGGCATCTTCCGATCCAATCTTGCCATCGCCCACAGGGGCACGGCAAGACCACGCCGTTGGTTCAAAAACGGACATGTAACAGGCGGAACCGGCTGATGACAACGCGCCCGTTCAACAGCGCGATGCAACCAATAGGAAACATACCCCTCATAATTCGGCCTAACGAGAGGCTTTTTGCCCTGTTAGGGTGTGAAGCAGGGAGGAGTGAGGACACCAACGCGAACGGACAGGAGACGGTTCATGGCCCGCACAGTAGTGAATGCGCTTGGAGACACACTCTATTACAGCGGCAGTTCCACCGGATTTTTCTCCGCCACGGGTTCCGGACCCCTGCTTGGCGGCACTACCGGCAATGATTCCATGTGGGGCGACAGTTCCGTAAACGTGACGATGGCGGGCGGCACCGGCGACGATATTTATTATCTCTATTCCAGCATCAATCGCGCCGTCGAAAACGCCGGTGAAGGCATCGACACCATCGATACCTGGATGAGCTATACCCTGCCCGAGAATTTCGAAAACCTGCGGGTAACGGGCGACGGGCGTTATGCCTTCGGCAATTCGCTCGACAATATCATCACCGGCGGATCGGGCAGCCAAACGATCGACGGCGGGGCCGGCAACGATGTGCTGATCGGCGGCGGCGGTGCAGACACCTTCGTTTTCACGAGCGGTAACGGCACGGATCTCATCATGGATTTCAGCGCCAATGACACGATCCGCCTCAATGGTTACGGCGTCACGTCTTTCGATCAGCTTGTCAATAACGCCACACAGCAGGGCAACGACCTCTGGCTTAATTTTTCGAATGGCGAAGCCGTCGTTCTTGCCGGGACCACCGTGGACGATCTTCAGGCCGATCAGTTCGAACTCAGCCTCGACAGATCGTCATTTACCCAGACCTTTGCCGATGAATTCGACGCGCTGTCGCTGCGCAGCGGCGGTCAGGGTATCTGGGATGCCAAATATTGGTGGGCGCCGGAAAAGGGAAGTTCGCTGACGGCTAATGGCGAGGCGCAATGGTACATCAACCCCGCTTATGCCGGCACGACGGAGGTCAATCCGTTCAGCGTTCAAAACGGCGTCCTGACAATCACCGCCGCGGAAACCGCGCAGTCGATCGCCGATGAAGTCGAGGGTTACGACTATACGTCCGGCATGCTGAACACCTATTCCTCCTTCAGCCAGACCTATGGTTATTTTGAAATTCGCGCCGATATGCCGACCGACCGGGGTGCCTGGCCGGCCTTCTGGCTCCTGCCGGAGGACGGATCCTGGCCGCCGGAACTCGATGTCATCGAGATGCGCGGCCAGAATCCCAACACGCTCATCATGTCTACCCATTCCAATGCCACCGGCGAGCAGACATCGGTCATCAACAATGTCAGCGTGCCGAATACGGAGGGGTTTCACACCTACGGTGTCTTATGGGATGCTGAACATATCACCTGGTATTTCGACGATGTCGCCGTCGCCCAGACGGAGACGCCTGACGATATGCATGACCCCATGTATATGGTCGTCAACCTGGCCGTCGGCGGAATGGCAGGAACACCATCGGCCAGCGACTTCAGCGACGGCTCACAGATGATGATCGATTACATCAGGGCCTATTCGCTCTCCGACTGGGCGGCATGACTTAAAACACCGGCAATCGTACTTGACTGCCGGTGTTCACATATCAACCCGTCGCGACTAGGCCCTGTGAGAGTGCATCACTCGGCCGCGAGCTGGGTGCGTGTGGCATTCAGCGACATCAGATGCCGCGCCGTTTCGAGGCTTGCCGGCTGCTCGGCACGGTAACGGCGGCCGATTTCCATCATCAGCACGGTATCCGGCAGGAAAGTGAGTTCGGAGAAAATGTCTTGCCAGTCTATATCGCCCCAGCCGAGCGGCATATGCAGGTCGCCGATGCCCAACGCCGTGCTCTCCTGCGGGAAATAGGGCTCATAAAAGCCCTGCGGGCGGCCGAAGGAATCATGCACATGCAGGTGACCGGCAACCGGCGCCATGGCGCGAAGCTCGGCACGGAAGTCGAGGCCACGATAGGTGGATTCGAGATAGGCATGGCTGAAATCGATCAGCGCCACGACATTGTCGTGACCGAGAGCCTTCACCGTAGCAGCCACCTCGGTGGGCGTCTGGCGATATTGGCCGGGTTCGGTGGAGAAGATGTTTTCAAGTGCAATACGCACGCCATAGGGCTTGCAGAATTCCGCCAGTTCGAAAAGCGCTTCCCGCTCACGGGCATCGGCATCGGCCCGTTCGGCAATCTGGTCGGCACGCAGCGCGCCGCTATGCTGAACGAGGATACCCGCACCGATACGATCGCAGAGAACGGCGAGCGCCTTGGCGGCATCGATCTGGTAACGACATGTCACCGGATCCATGAAATTGGACGACACCAGACCATGCACGGTGTAGCGGAAGCCAAACTGCTTTGCCAGCGCCACGAAACGCTCGGCGCGCTCCTCGATGATGCGGCCGCCGGCGATCAGGTCGAGGCTTGTCACCGCAATCTCAACGGTATCGCAGCCGATATCGGCAAGCGCGTGCAGATCGCTTTCGAGTGTGGTCAGTTCGCCGTCGTCCGAGCCGGCATTGAAGCCGGTACCTATAAGATTGCTCACGTCGTCATCTCCAGGGCTAAAAAGGTCATACGGGGCCGTGCGACAGCGCAACGCGTCGTGCCGCATGGAAACAGGTCCGGCCGGTCGATTTGACGTCGTCTATGCCGACCGACGCGATGTCGTCAGAAAAGTCCACGGTCGTCGCCGCTCGGTGGAAAGCGACGGGAACATGGTGGTCGGTTTGCGTTGAAACCGATCATTCAATTAAGTTTCTTCATTTACAGCTTTATGACATTTCCGGGCGTGATGAGCGGGATCTCCGCGAATAGACACGCGGCGTCATCGGGAAAGAGCGCGCAAGAGACTGTTGGGAAAGGCTGAAACCGGTGCCCGGTTCATGAAGCGGCACCTGTGGCCGCGAACGCTGTAAATCTGGGATAACCAGGCGCCCGCCCGGTGTGGCGGCGGTTGCCCTGAGCGATCAGCGGACTGAAGACAGCGGTCTTCGGGCGAAAGCCATCAACCGAGATTATGGACCATGAAATAGATCAGCCAGCAATGTGCGATGGCCAATATCGCCCACGCCCATTTTGCGACCCTAATATCGGCATCGACAACCGTATTTCGTATCTCGAGCCTGCCCGGCGCAGCCTCCTCGAGCCGATCATCCAAAGTGGAAGGTGGCGGCGTCTGGGAAATCGGCTCACTGACAACGTAAAGCCTGTCGTTGCGCGGAAGTGGACGCGACACATCCTCAACGCTCTCCGCATCGGAAAGCGCACTGTCGCCGGAAGCACAGCCCACCGCCACAAGTTGCGGTGATATCCCCCTGTTACGCACATTACCTCTATTGGGCATCATAATGTTCCACACAATAAAAATAAAAAAATTCAGGTGACATCCGGTAATGCCGCGCTTTACCGGGCATGCTGCGATATGCACGACCCCCGCCGCGTCAATCGCCCCTCTTTCTCCACGCCTTGCGCCCCTTGCGGCAAAGCGTCCCCACGATCATGGAGCCAGCTTTTCCGACAGGCCACGCCCGCCTGCGTAAGGTTTTGCCTCACGCTGGATCAGGAAGACGGACTTTTCCACCGGTAGCGGCTCGAGCGTCCGATAACGCTGAAACCGCCTGGAATATTCAAACCGGATGAGCCTGTCGTCGAACTTCCCCGCCAGAACGCGATAGCCGTTGACGAATTCATTCAGGATTTCCAGTTCTTCTCCCCACACCCAGCCGCCGTAAGACGTCCCTTCATTCGACCGCAGCACGATCTCGAAAAAATGCCCGCCTGCCACCAGCGGCATGCGAAAGAGAATATCGAGATTATCCTCGTCTTCCTCGTCGCCTTTTTCCACCGATAGTCTGGCATGGGCGACCTTCGCATGAACAAGCGCCGAAACCGGATAAAAAGGCCGGCCCTTGAACCACATGAATTCACTGACCGCATAACCGACATCGTCGGCACGCTGATAAGGTTCGGTACGCGGCTCAAACGCCATGTAGCTTCCGTTAAACGCGATCACTGTCGAAAATTCCCGATGCCTGCCCGCCGCATATCCGCTGTTTTCCGCCCGTCATTCATTCTTCTGTTTCCGACAATAGACAGGCCGCGTCACACCAACGTCAAATGGAACGCTATGATGACTTTCAATTTCCCGAGCACATTGTTAGATGATGTTTCATGAGGGGACGAACGTGGCTGGGAACGCTGAACTGATACCGATCCGGCTATTTGGCACCCCGCGCTGTGAAGCGGTGCGGGACGCATTTTTTCCGTCCAAGGGCTTTGCCCTCACCGCTGCCCTCATCCTTGCGCCGAACCAGTCGCTTTCCCGCCAGTACGCCGCATCGCTGCTGTGGGAAAATGTCGAGCAGAAACGGGCGCTTGGCAATTTGCGGCAGCTCATCCTGCGCCTGCAGAAACTTCCCAGTGAGGATGATGCCATCCTTCTGACCGAAGGGAACGATCTAAAGGCAGGAGCACTGGCGCAGCGCACCGATCTTGCCATCTTCCTGGCTGGCGCAAGAGCCGAAGACCCGATGCGGCGGCTCAATGCCCTGCTCGAATTCGGCGGTGATCTGCTGGAGGGGCTGGAGGCCGGACAGGATCATCTCTACCTGTGGCTGCTTTCGGAACGCCGCCGCCTCAAGGACCTGTTCTTTTCGAGCTACACCCAGCTTCTGGAAGAATTGACGCGGTTTGGGCGTGCGAGTTCCAACGACATCGCCAGACTGGCCGAATGCGCCTGCAAGATCGAACCGGAGCGTGAGGAAACTTACCGCGCCGCCATGGCAGCCTATGCACGCGTGGGCAACATCAGCGCCTGCGAAGGCATGTATCAGCTTTTGATGGAACAGCTTCGCCAGGAGGACCGCTCGCCTGAAGCGGAAACCGTGGCTCTGAAACGGCGGATACAGAGCCTCGCCGCGACGATAGCGGGCCCGGTGGAGCCGGAAGAGGGCAGCCGCCGACAAGTACTGGCAAAACCGCGTGTCGCATTCGTTCGCCCGGCCCGGGTCGACGGGCAGCCGGTCCCAACGGTCATACATGCCTTTGTCGAGGATGTTGCCAACAGCCTCGTCCGATACCGCACCTTCACCGTGCTTTCGCCGCACAGCACCTTTGCGCTGGCCCATGACCGGGTAGACGACAGTTACGCCATGCTGCGGGCGGATTACCGCATCATCTCCACGGTCTTCGACGACAGCCGCATGTCCGTTGCGCTGATCGAGGATGCGAGCGGCGAAATCGTCTGGTCGCTGGAGGCGGTGCTGACAGAGCGGCATATCCACGCCGCCTTCCGGCTGCTCTCCAAACAGGTGGCGGCAGCACTTGCCCGCGAAATCGAGCGGCTGCAGGTGGAGCCCGACCGTAACCACAGCGGCGAAGCCTACCGGCAATTGCTGGAGGGGCAGCAGCTTCTGCGCGGCAAATGCGACCTGCCGCTTCTAAGGAGAGCACGCTCCCTGTTCCGCAAGGCGGTCGATCTCGACCACAGCCTGGCGGTCGCCCGCGCCCGGGTGGCGCAGAGCCTGCAGCTGGAATGGCTGATGCTGGGGGGCAATGACCCCCACCTGCTGCATCGCGCCAAGGCGGAGGCCGATGCCTCCGTCGAGATCGATCCGGCACTTGGCGTCGGGCACTGGATGTGCGCCGTCGTGGCGCTTTACCAGCGGGATTTCGACATATCCGCCGAAAAATTCTTCGAGGCGGAGGCGCTGGCGCCCAACTCCGCCGATCTTCTCCTGCAGCACGCCGATGCGCTCGCCCATTTTGGCGATGCGGAAATTGCCTGGGACAAGTTTCAGCAGGCCATCAACCTCAATCCGCTGGCCCCGGACATCTATTGGTGGGCCGGTGCCAGCATCGCCTTCAAACGTCAGGATTACGGCACGGCGGTGGAACTGTGCGGGCGGATGGAAAATGACGAACCGGCGCTGCGCGTTCTGACCGCAAGCCACGCCCTGCATGGCGATTTGCTCGCCGCCCGCGAAAGCGGCAGCAGGCTTCAGGAAAACTATCCGGGTATGACGGCAAGGGAGATCAGCAGCCTGTCTCCGGACCGAGACCCGATAGCGAATGAACGATTCTATCACGCACTTCGATTAGCCGGGATCAAATAGGAGATATTATGTCCTCGCATTTCTTCATTGTCGGAAAAAAGGGTTTTGGCGTTCTTTTCATTCGCACGGCGCCGCTTCGGGTTGCGTCCGTATCGCATGAAACGATTGCCGCTTATGAAGCCAGCCATCCAGGCGTGGACGGTTACGCCCGCGTGGCTGCCGCCGCAAAGTCTATGCTCGTTCGCCAGGACGGCGAGCCGGAAACGGAACTGGATCAGGTGCAGATTCAGGGCATCGAAGCCCTCGTCGCCGGCGGCGCCGTGGTTTCCGAAGCCGATTTCGCCTTCATCGGCGAAGTGGTCGATGCCGGCTGGGACTTCAACCGCATGGTGCAGGCACCGATCGAAGCGGCTCTGAAGGCTGTCGGCCCGGCGGGTTCCGTCACCGGCGAACTATTCGACGCCATCCTTGCCGACGACAGCAACACGGCGCGCTGATGACGGCCCTCTTGTCTTGACCGGCGCCAATGCTCCAATGTCAGCGACCACGGCATCAGGGCAAGCAGACGCCTCATTTTTCGATCCCGGACTGCTTCGGCGGTTCGGGATTACACGCGTCGGCGATGTGACCGGCCTCGATATTATCGGTATCCCGGTCTGGTTCGCGGCCCGGCCCAATTCGCGCGGTCTCTCCGTCTCGCAGGGCAAGGGGCTTTTTGCCGACCAGGCCCGGCTATCGGCGATCATGGAAGCGATCGAAGGCGCGGTTGCCGAAGAAACCCGCAGGCATGTCACCGCTTTCGGCTCCATCGAGGAGATGCGGAACAAAGGCGTTCCGCTCATTCCCTTCGAAACCGTTGGCCGGATCGATCCGGACGCTCTCGATCTGCGCAAGGAACGCGCCTGGGTGAAGGGAACCTCCATTCGCCAACAACAGGAGGTCTTTGCCCCTTACGAACTCATCGGCATGGACTTCCGTGCGGAGTTCCCATGGGACCGGCAGGCCTTCCGCATGAGCTCGCAAGGGCTCGCTGCCGGGTTCGAGCAGGATCATGCGGTTCTCCATGCCCTGCTCGAACTCATTGAAAACGACGCCAGCTTTCTCGTCGATACGTTCGAAACGCGCGCCATAACGCCGCAACCGTTTCTCCTTTCGGCAGGAATGGACTCGCTCCTCGATGATCTCATTCAACATCTTTCGAATATCGGCCTGCCGCCCTCCTTCTTCGATCTGACAAATGCGCTTGGCGTGCCGGTGGTGATGGCGAGCCTGCCCCGCTCGCTTCAGGCTGAGGACGGTCCGGCCACCCGCAGCGCCGCGGGTGCGGCCTGCCGCCCGAACACCCACGCCGCCGCCATGGCCGCGCTGCTGGAGGCGATCCAGTCGCGGCTGACCGATATCAGCGGCGCTAGGGACGACCTCTCCCCGCTGCGCTATCAACGCGACCTGTCAACATCGGGCCCCACGGCCTCCCGTGCGCAGCCGTTGCGGCAGATGCCAGCCGATCTCAATTTTCCAGAAAGCGATCTATCTCTGCCGCCATGGCGCCAGCTGGCGGAGCACCTTTTCGCCCGCGGTATCGAGGATATCCATGTCTTTCCGCTGGAAACGGAGGTCTCTGGCCTGCATGTTGTCAGGATTCTGGCCAGCGGCCTCGCCCCGGCCGGCGGCGGCCTGCAACACATCTCGCCACGCACGCTCGATCACCTTTTAAATCTTGGAGGTACCTGATGCAGCCGGTGGTTTTTGCAGGACCGTCCATCCACGGCATTGCAGATGAACATCTCTCCGGCCTCGATCGTCGCGGACCGGCGGCCTGCGGTGATATTTTCGATGCGGTGCGGCAAGGTGCGCGGACGATCGGGCTGATCGACGGTCTCTACGGCGATTGCGCCGCCGTATGGCACAAGGAAATCCTGTTTGCATTGTCGAGCGGTATCGCGGTTTTCGGCGCCGCCAGCATGGGGGCGCTGAGGGCGGCGGAATGTGAAGCCTTCGGCATGATCGGCATAGGCGATATCTTCGAAGCCTATCGCGACAGCCACCGTGTTTCCGATGCTGACGTGGCGGTGAGCCACGCGCCCGGCGAACTCGGCTATCGCCCGCTGACGATCGCTTTGGTCGATGCCGAGGCCACGCTCGCCGCCTGCGGTGATGCCATCACCCCCGAAGAATACGACGCGCTCGCCTCTGCCGCGCGCACCCTGCATTTTACCCGCAGGACCTGGCGCGCCGTCGCCGCTGAAGCGGGTCTCGGCCCCCCAACGGCAAATCTGCTCGCCGCCAACGCGGTATCCACCAAACGAAACGATGCAGCCAGACTTCTGGCGGCGCTCAAGGGGGAGCCGTTGCCATCCCCGGTGCCGCAATCGTGGAAACTGCAGAACACCCTGTTTTTCCAGCAATTGGCTGCACGGCGGGTAGCGGGAGAAGAAGCGTCTTGACCATCGCCGGTTCCCCGCCACTGGTGCCCGATTGCGGCGGTTTGATCCGCACGGTCGCGCTGGCATTGCCGGCCGCTTTTTTTGCTAGAAGCGGGGTAGAGGACACCGTTTCGCCGCTCGTCCCAATCGGTAACCTGCTCTCGGCCCTGCCTTCTGATATCATTGCCATTCTTGTGATCGATAGCGCCTCTCTTGCCTCGGCACGAAACTGGCTCTCCAGCCTGCCAATCCGCTGCATCTCCGAACTTGTGCCCCTCTCTGGAAACGACAACGTCATCCCGCATCCGTGGATACAGGACATGTTCCATGTGCGGGCAAGCGATCGCGGACGGGGAACTGCACCGGAACTTGTCCTGGCGGCGGAAAATGGGGTCGGCCCCGGTCTGGCCGAGCATCTCGGAGCGGCAGTCACGCATTCGGATGTAACCCTGGCTGGCGGCAACCAGCTTATTGGCGCGGATTTTCGGCTGGTGGGCCATTCCAGCCTTGTTGAAAACAGCGGGATCGGAAGGACGACGGCCGTCTCCGCATATCGGCGACGGAAAATTGAGGCTCTCGACGGCAGAAGCGTGCACAGTTTCGGATATCGGCCGCAAGACCTCGGCAATGTCCCTTTCGATCTTCTGGCGATACCGGTCGACCCCGCAGCACTCGAGGGAAAGATGCACCAGTGCGGTTTCCACGTTGATCAGTTCGTTTCCGTTACCGGTCTCGAATACGGTGGCCGTCCGCTCCTGCTCGTCGCCGATCCTGTCGCGCATGGTGGATGTAATGTCCGTGTTGCAACCGAGCTGAAACGAAAACTGGACGCCTCGGCCCTCTCGCTTGCACGGCAGGGTTTTGCGATTGAACGCAACCCCATTCCGGTTGCGCCTGCTATCGATACCAATAAATGCCTGCCCAGACTTTACAACAATGTCGTTCTTGAAAATGTCACACGTTCCGGTCAGAAACGGCCATTCGTCTGGATTCCGCATTTCTGCGATACTGAAACGCTTGAGGAGTTCGATACGGTGAACCGGAAAATCTGGGACGGGCTGGGCTTTCAGCCTATTGGCGTAGCCGGATGGAGCCACCTTTCAAGCCGCAACGGCGCGTTGCGCTGTGCAATAAAGATCGTCGATCGCGATTCAGACACAAGATTATGAATGGAAAACCCTGGCGCTTTGTCAATAAAGGTTCACAATACCCGTGGAAATTGTATTGAATGTATACCTTCAACAATATTAATTGACGATCATCGAATTTAATAACCTCAACAGGAGGATTTTGTAATGCAAGCCAAACTACCCAGCCCGATCGATGTCCATGTGGGCACGCAGATCAGAATGCGCCGCAAATCGCTTGGCATGAGCCAGAGTGCGCTGGCCGGGCGATTGGGCATCACTTTCCAGCAGGTCCAGAAGTATGAAAAGGGCGCCAACCGCGTCGGCGCGTCCCGTCTGCAGGCCATTGCGTCGATCCTCGGTGTCGAGGTCAGCTCCCTGTTCGCCAATGCCACGCCCGATGGCGGAGCCGCCAACCCGGCGCTTGGCACGATCAATGCCATGCAGACCTTCGTGGCCTCGAATGAAGGGTTTTCGCTCAATCAGGCCTTTTCGCGCATCAAGAGTGTGGCCGTGCGCAGAAGCATCGTTGCCCTCGTGACATCGCTCGCCGCAAGCGAAACGGCTGAAAATGCCGGCACGCCGACGGACAAAAGCGACGATTGACGCAGGTGTGACGCTCGCGTGACGCTCGATGTGGTCGAAAATGAATAACGCGGGATCAACGCGTTTTCATACTGTCGACTGTCGAGAGGGAACCATGGTGGCGTCTACCACAGCAGTAGTTGAAGAGGACAATGCGGACGAGATTCTGGCGCTCGGGCGGATGGTTTCCTATCTCTGCCAGCGCTCCAAATCTCTGGAACTGGGCATGTCGACCTATTTTCTGGAAATGGCATTGTTATCGCTGGCCCAGGACATCAATCAGCACGGTTTGCCACAGGCCGGCGCAGAGATGAACGGCAGCGGTTTCGCACACGCCGAACTACATTAAAACGACCGCATTTTAAACGACCGCGTCTGCAATTGCGCAGAGCCGCAGACATTTTTCGTCTGCGGTTCCGGCTGGGCTGAAACACACCGGACGCATATATTTTATAATCAACCCCAAGAACTTTTGTTCCTAGCGTTTGTCGAGGCCCGGTTTTTACCGGGCCTCGATTTATATCGGAAGTAAAGACTGCCAAATCCCGTCATCAGGAGACGACCGCGCCCGGACCCGCCACCGCGCCTGCCGGTACCTTGCCCAGAATGATCATACCGAGAACCTCGTCTTTGGTGACATCTTCGGTTCGCGCATGACCGACCACCTTGCCGTTTTTCATGACGAACACCCGGTCGGCAAGATCGAAGACGTCATGGATATCGTGGCTGATGAGGAAGATGCCGATGCCCTGCCGTTTCAGTTCCTTGACGAGATCCCCCACCTGCGCCGTTTCCTGCGGCCCGAGCGCTGCCGTCGGCTCATCCATGATGAGGATGCGGGCGTCGAACAGAATAGCGCGGGCAATGGCGACCGACTGGCGCTGACCGCCTGAGAGCGCCTTCACCGGCTCCTTGAATCGCCGGAAATTGGGGTTGAGGCGTCCCATCACCTCGCGAGCCGAGGCTTCCATGGCGACATCGTCAAGCGTGCCCCATTTCGTCTTCAGCTCGCGGCCGAGATAAAGATTGGCCGCCGCATCGACATTATCGGCCACCGCCAGCGTCTGGTAGATGGTTTCGATGCCGTATTTCTTGGCGTCGCGGGGATTGCGGATATCCGCATCCTCGCCATTGATGAGGATTTCGCCCCCATCGCGCCTATATGCGCCGGACAATATCTTGATGAGCGTCGATTTGCCCGCGCCGTTATGGCCGAGAAGGGCTACCACCTCGCCGGGGAAAAGATCGACTGAGGCGTTTTCCACCGCATGGATACCGCCGAAGGAAATGGAAATATTGCGCATTTCCACGAGGGGCGTGACTTGGTCCGTCATTGGAGTTCTCCTCGGTTCTTACTTGGCGCGGGCGCGGTAGATGGTGTCGAGCCAGACGGCGACGACCAGGACCACACCGACGACGATGCGCTGGAAGGGCGTATCGATGCCCACCAGCACCATGCCGGATTGCAGCGATTGCATGACGAGCGCGCCGAGCATCGCGCCCGCTATGGTGCCGACGCCGCCGGCAAGCGAGGTGCCGCCGATGACCGCGGCCGCGATCGTATAAAGTTCGTCGAGTTCACCCTGGGCATTGGTGGCAGCGTTGAGGCGGGCAGTGGAAATTGCCGCGGCGATGGCGCACAGAACGCCCATCAGCGTGAATATCTTCACCGTGACCCAGCGGGTCTTGATGCCGGCCAGTTCCGCCGCTTCCGGGTTGCCGCCGATGGCGAAAACATAACGTCCGAAGCGCAGCCTCGTCGCGATGAAGGTCATGACGGCACCGACTGCGAGCGCCATCAGCACAGGAATGGCAATGCCGTGCGGAATGAACAGGCCGCCATCCGGCCAGGCTATGCCATTGGCATCGGCATAGTTGCGGGCAATGTTGATCGGCCAGGGATAGCTGTTGACGACAGCCACGAAACCGACGACGACGAAGCAGCCAAGCGCCACCAGGAAATATTCCGCCCAGACGGGCCGCAGCGGAAAGCCGAAACGGCGGCGCTGGTGACGGGAATTGAGGATCGCCGCGACAATAGCGACGCAGGCGACGATCGCTGCGATCCAGCTCCATGTCGCGCCGATCGAGCCGCTGGTGCCGCCGCCCATCAGGCGGAAGGTGGAATCCATCGGTGCCACGGTGCGGCCGCTGGTGACGAACCAGGTGCCGCCGCGCCAGACGAGCAGGCCACCAAGTGTTACGATGAAGGACGGCACGTTGAGGAAGGCGATGATCGAGCCCTGCAGCATGCCGATTGCGCCGCCGACGAGAATACCGACCAGAAGCGTGACGATCCATGTCGCCCAATGTTCGAAGCCGAGGATTTGCGGCAGGATTTCCGCCTGCATGACACCCATGATCATGCCGGAAAAGCCGAGGATCGACCCGAC